>Ga0302320_10000004_pt1 | contig 453024 bp, 435 predicted proteins | sample Bog_T0_3_FD_202130 | JGI IMG/M metagenome (GOLD analysis project Ga0302320, IMG submission 202130) | Peat permafrost microbial communities from Stordalen Mire near Abisko, Sweden - Bog_T0_3 | ecosystem: Environmental > Terrestrial > Soil > Wetlands > Peat | place: Sweden: Abisko, Stordalen... | reverse complement strand
AGAAAAACCCCGACGCTTCGCGTCTATAACCTCTCCGGCCGCCCCGCCCTGGCGGCCGTTACTTAGTCGATAAGGGGTGACAGAATCTCGTCGCAGTTAATACGACATTTTCTCGTTGCAACAACATGCGTGCTTTGCGGATTCCATTCAGTTGTGCGAGAATTCGCCGATTCGTAAGTCAAACCTTCAAGGAGGAATTCAAGCATGAAACGCCTTCTCACCGTTTCGTTCTGCCTGCTGACCCTGATCCTATCCAGCCTAACGCAACCGCCGAGAGCGGCTGCCAAAAAGTCCGTCCCGCCCGCTCCCGACAAGGCCTACCTGCAGAAAATTTGGGACGGCTGGGCCACTCTCAATCCCGATAATGTAGCCCAATACTATGCCACCGGGCCAAATGCATTCTTCGACATCGCTCCCCTGAAGTACAGCAGTTGGGACGAATATCGAAGTGGAGCGAAAGCCGTCCTCTCCGGTTACAAAGGCGCGCACTTCACTTTGAACGATGATCTCGCCATCCATCCTCACGGAGATTTAATCTGGGTGACGGCGACGGTAAAAGAAGAGATGACGACGAAGGCCGGCAAGGTCGAGATGGGGAACTTCCGGTGGACTGCAGTCTTCGAAGATCAGAACGGGAAGTGGATGATCGTTCACGAACACGTTTCTGCGCCGTTGCAGTAGGACGCGGCCGTTTCGAAAAACGACTTTACGCCGCGGATTACCTCTGTAACTCCAGTAACCACCGGCCTCTTGCGGAAACAACTTCTCTGCGTCAGTGTTTGATAACAATAGAATGTCCGGAGATTTGCCATGCGCAACCGAATCATCATCCTGATCTCTCTTCTCTTCCTAGCCAGTGTGAACTGGGGCCAGCAAGCGCCCGCCAGCAACAACCAGCAGAGCATGCCCGGCATGAGCATGCCGGGCCACGACATGTCGAATATGCAGATGCAGATGAAAGACATGCCCATGGCTACGGATAAAGATAGAGACAGCGAAGCCGGCGCCCACGCGATGCATTCCATGGAAGGCCACATGGATATGGGCCCGCACATGAAGATGACGGCGCTACGGCCGGCGAAGCCGGGCGATGCCGCGCGAGCCGACCAGGTGGTGGAAGGCGCGCGCAAAGCCTCCGAGCATTACCTCGATTACCACACAGCGTTGGCCGAGGGTTTCAAGATTTTCCTCCCCAACGTTCCACAGAAGATGTACCACTTCACCAACTATGAATACGCGAAGGAAGCGTTTCTTCATTTCAATCCCGAGCACCCGACTTCGCTGCTGTATGAAAAGCACGGAGACGATTACAAGCTGATTGGCGTGATGTACACCGCGCCCAAGCGTCTTACAGAAGATCAGCTCGACGAGCGCATCCCGCTGAGCGTTGCGCAATGGCATGAGCACGTGAATTTCTGTCTCGCGCCTCCCGACCGCCGCGGAGAAGGGCTGTTGCCGCATCCGCAGTTCGGTTTAAAGGGATCGATCACCACGCAAGAAGCCTGCGATGCCGCTGGTGGAACTTTCCATCCCGTCATCTTCAACTGGATGGTGCACCTCTACCCGTTCGAAAAAGATCAGGCCGACATCTGGTCGGTGAGCCGGCAGCACGGCGATGCGGATTAAGGCAAATCACACCGCAAAAACAAAGGTTCTGTCATCCCGAGCACAGCGAGGGATCTTGGTTTCTGCTTGCGCCGCCGCGTGAACCATAGTCGAAGAGTTTCACAAGAAGAACTACTCAGCACTCGCCTCCTGCTAACCGACACATCGAAGCCGCGTCCAAACAGCGTGCCGGGAAATAGAAACGCGTAACGGAACTTTTGACTGGGTCGTTACGTAGTTTTGAGAGGAACGCGTTACAGATTCTTGCGGGGTTCAGGGGATTCTCTCACTTTCGGTTTGGCGGCCCAGGTGAGAAAACCCCCGTGCACAGCGCGATAGGCGCGGCGGAATATCCGCTGAGCTTATCGGCTGAACCCCAGCGGTTGCATTGTAGGCGATTCGCGGCAAAACACAAAGGTTTTCTCGCGGAAGTCATGCACCGGGCCGCCCCTAACCGTTTCCCGACGTGATCTCGGGAAGAAAAAAGGAGCAGTCATGAAATACGCGACAGCATCGAAAACATTGGTGTTGGGCCTCGCCTTAGCTTTAAGCTCGAGCGCCTTCGCCGCAACCAAAGCCAGTCTGCAACTCAGCCATCCTGTCACCGTCAACGGCACCACGCTGCAAGCTGGAAGCTACAAACTTCAATGGGAGGGCGACGGTCCCAACGTAGAACTTAGCATCCTGCAAGGCAAGAACGTCGTGGCGAAAACGCCAGCCCACGTGCTTGCATTGGAGACTCCCGCTGCCAACAATGCCGCCGTGACCCGCGAAGGCGGCAGCGGAGCAAGTTCGCTGGCCGGCATCCGCTTCGAGGGAAAAAAGCTTGCTTTAGAGTTGGGCGAAGCCAGCGAGGGAATGCAGGCAGGGTCGAGCAAGTAACGATGTTAGTAACACGAAGAAGTCAAAAGGGGAGCACAAGATTGTGCTCCCCTTTCCCCGCTCGTTAATGTGGCGACCGCAGCCTCGACCGTCGAGATGTTCGTGTGGGGACGGGCGCCTCGCCCGTCCAGTCGAGCGCAGCGAGGCGCAGGGCGACGCTGGCGCACTACGGCGTCGCAGCTTTCTCCAATTCAGCGTTGAGATGCACGCTGCTCCCGCCACTCACTTTCAATTTCCGCTCCCAGTCCTTGAACCCGGTTTTCTTCACAGTGACCGTGTGATCCCCTTCCATGACCTGAACGTCGGAAGGCGTGTTACCGACAAAGCTGCCGTCGATTTCAATATCAGCACCGTCTGGATCGGAACCGACGGACAACCTGCCGGTTAAGGCTGCAGCCGGAGCGGCAGCGAGCACAGCTACCGGAGCCGCTACGGGTTTGCTCTGTTCCGCTGCATCGGCGAGCGCAGCGGCCCGGATTGCAGAGCCATGTTCTGTCCAGTCCTTGAGGATCGCCTCGCAAGCGTCCTGGACCGAGCCACCCAGCGAGAGCGTGGACTTGCTGACGACAGAATCGCCCGAGACACGTGCGAAAACTGCCACCTTATTCTTGTGTCGCAAGGCCCCTTTGCCGCCCTCGTGGTCAAGCAAAACGATGTAATCCGTCTTCGCTTGAATATTGTTTACCGTCACCTGGGGACATCGCTCGCCAAAGGTCTTGATAATCTCGGCGGTCTGAGGACGCGCTCCCCCTGCCATCGCGCTCCCGTACGACCCCCGCGAACCCCCGCCCGATCCCGCGACCGACCACGACTGGCTATCCGTTATGAAGACCCTGGCCTTCTCCAAATCAGAGGCCACCGGCTGTTTCACTGGTTGTGCCGTCGAGGCTGCGGGGGCGTGGGGCGCCGCAGTTTGAGCCACTGAAGCACAGGAAAGACACGACAACAATGCAGGCCAGAGAAGCAGGCGCGTTTTCATCGACGAACCTCCGTCACAATAATATTCAGAATGTTGGGGAAGGAACCCGGGGAATACGCCATTATCCTCTTGCAGGAGGCGCTGTCAATCTAAATTTGCACGCTGACGTACCGATAAGAATGCCGAAACAAAAAAGGGAGCGCGAAAGCGCTCCCCGAAAACTGATCACTGATCACTAGCCACTGACCACTGCCCTTCAGTACTTCGGCACGTTAGGATCCACGCGATCGGACCACGCTGTAATTCCGCCCGCTAGATTGTGCACCTTGCTAAATCCGGATTGCTGCAGGAACGCGACTGCCTTGGCGCTGCGACCGCCCATTTTGCAATGCACGACGATCTCGCGGCTCGAATCTAGTTCATGCACGCGATTCGGCAGATCGTTCAGCGGAATCAGATGCCCGCCGAGGTTGCATATCTGATATTCGTGCGGCTCGCGCACATCGAGGATGAATACATCCTCCTTCGCATCCAGCCGCCGCTTTAATTCTTCCACTTGAATTTCTGGAACTCCACTGCCCACGGGTTTTTCCTCCCCACGAATGCCGCAAAACTCGTTGTAGTCTATCAGCTTCGTGAGAGTAGGATGCGTGCCGCAGACCGGGCAATCAGGATTTTTCCTTAGCTTCAATTCGCGAAACTTCATGCCCAGCGCGTCAATCAGCAGCAACCGCCCAATCAGCGGCTCGCCCGCTCCGAGAATTAATTTGATCACTTCAGTAGCCTGCATCACACCCACCAGCCCCGGCAGGATGCCGAGCACTCCGCCCTCCGCGCACGATGGAACCAGCCCCGGCGGCGGCGGCTCAGGATAAAGGCAGCGGTAGCATGGACCATCCTCCGTGGCGAACACGCTAGCCTGCCCCTCAAATCGGAAAATAGACCCGTAAACGTTGGGCTTACCAGTAAGCACGCACGCATCATTCACGAGATAACGCGTAGGAAAATTATCCGTGCCGTCGGCGATGATGTCGAAGTCGCGAAAAATTTCCAGCGCGTTTTCGCTGCTCAATCGCGTGTCGAATTTCTTAATATTCAAAAACGGATTGATCGCCGTCAGCTTCTCCGCCGCCGAATCCAGTTTTTTGCGCCCCACGTCGGCCGTCGAGTGAATAATCTGCCGTTGCAGGTTCGTGTAATCCACCACATCGAAATCCACCAGCCCCAGCGTACCGACACCCGCAGCCGCAAGATACAAAGCCAGCGGCGACCCCAACCCTCCCGTGCCAATGCACAGCACGCGCGCCGCCTTCAGCTTCTTCTGGCCCTCCATGCCAACCTCGGGCATGATGAGATGGCGCGAGTAGCGCAGGATTTCGTCCTTGCTCAGCGTGACTGGAATTTCCGTAGTGAGTGTAGCCATAGGTTCCTCAACTGAAAAAAGTTGCCGTCTTCAGCAAGAGAGCTGTCATCTCAAGCGAAGCGAGGGATATTGGCTCTCGCTTGCGCGACACAATCTTGTCAGGATTACAGGCAGAAACCGAGATCCCTCGCTCGGCTCGGGATGACAGACGCCGAGGAGTCTTCAGACGCGGAGGAATCTCCAGCGCCCCCGGCAATGGAAGGCACAATCGAAATGTTATCCCCCTCCTTCACCGCGGTTTCTTCCTTCTGCAGGTAGCGAATATCCTCATCGTTCAAATAGAGGTTGACGAAGGAGCGCAGCTTGCCTTCTTCGGTATAAAGATGCTTGCGCACGTCCGGATACAGCGCCGCCAGCGCAGTCATGGCTTCGCCCACGGTCGCGCCTTTTACTTCTACAGTGGAAAGTTTGCCCACATACTGGCGCAAGGGAGTAGGAACGTGAATGGTGCTCATAGATGTAAGCATAAAAGATGCGCAGCAGAATGGGAAGATTCAGGATGTCAAATCTGCCTGGGTTAATACGCTGTTAATCAACCTGCCGTAAAATGAAGCCGAATCCAAGGGAGAAACTAGATGACTATCTACGACAGCGCTCGAGGCAGAATTATTGATGGTGGCGGCAGCGGCGGCGGACTCATCCGCCTCATCGGACTCGGCATAGCGGCATTCTTGTTGGTGATTTTGCTTTTCAGTTCCGTGACCAAGGTGGGTACCGGCCACGTCGGCGTGTTAACGCTCTTCGGCAAAGTGCAAACCGGAGACACTCTGAGCGAGGGCATTCACGTCATCAATCCACTGAAGACGAATAACGAACTCTCCATCCAGACGCAGACTCTGAAAGAATCCGCGAGCGTGCCTTCCAGTGAAGGCCTGATGATGAGCCTCGATACTTCGCTGATTTACCATCTCAATCCCGATCACGCTTCGGACGTCTTCCAGAAAATCGGCGCCGACTACGAAAACGTGGTCGTGGAACCCACTCTTCGCTCAGCCATTCGCGAATCGACGGCCTCGCATACCGCGAACGCACTCTACACCGGAGAACGCGAAGAAGTGGCCAAGCAGATTTTCGATCAGGTCAGTGCTCAACTCACTCCGCGTGGTCTGGTCGTAGAGAAAGTTCTCTTGCGCGACATCCAGCTGCCCGCCACGCTGAAGGCCGCCATTGAAGCCAAGCAACAGGCTGAGCAGGAATCTCTCGCCATGAGTTTCCGCCTGCAAAAAGAAACGCAGGAAGCGCAGCGCAAACGCATTGAAGCCGCTGGAGTCCGCGACTTCCAGCAAATCGTGGCTCAAGGCATAACGCCATCGCTACTCGAATGGAAAGGCATCGAAGCCACCGAAAACCTGGCCAAGAGCGCCAACTCCAAAGTCGTCGTAATCGGTAACAACAAGAACGGCCTGCCGTTGATTCTGGGACAATAAATCTCGAGACAATAAATCTCGTGTGAGGACGGTCGCCTCGGCCGTCCAGGCGAGCGCAGCGATGCGACGCCGTTGCCACGCTGCTACCATGACACCGTGCCTTCGCTACTCGAAGTCCGCCGCCTGAACATCGACTTTCCCGCTGCCGCCCTGCGAGCTGCACAGCCGGGGGCGGCTGTCCCCGCACGGACCCTTCCCGCAGTCCGCGATCTCAGCTTCACCGTCGCGCCCGGCGAAGTTCTGGGGCTGGTCGGAGAATCCGGCTCCGGCAAATCGATTACCTCTCTCGCCATCATGCGGTTGCTCCCGCCGCAGGCAAAGGTTTCCGGCGAGATTCTCTTTGCGGAGAACGGCTCAACCCGCAACCTCACAACCCTGCGCGCCGATTCCATGCGCCAACTGCGCGGCTCCCGCATCGGCATGATCTTTCAGGAACCCATGACCGCGCTCAATCCAGTGATGAGAGTCGGCGACCAGATCGCCGAGGCCGTACTGGCTCACGGCACGCGCTCGAAAAGCGAAGCTCAGAAATTAGCGGTCCAGGCCATGACCGATGTCGCTATCCCTCAGCCCGAGCGCCGCGCCCGCGACTATCCTCATCAGCTTTCCGGCGGCATGCGCCAGCGCGTCATGATTGCCATGGCCATCGTCAACCGCCCGCAATTGCTCATCGCCGACGAGCCCACCACCGCGCTCGATGTCACCATCCAGGCCCAGATCCTCGACCTGCTCGCCGCACTCCGCGCCAAGTTCGGCCTGGCTATGCTTTTCATCTCGCACGATCTAGCGGTTGTTTCGCAGGTCGCCGACCGCGTAGCCGTGATGTATGCGGGATGCATGGTAGAACTCGGTACTCGGCAAGAAATTTTTCGTTCTCCCGCGCACCCTTATACGCGCGGCCTTCTGCACGCCGTGCCCGACCTAGGGACCAAGCGCGGAGAACCCCTCGAAACCATCGAAGGCACAGTTCCGCCGCTGCATGCAATGCCGTCCGGATGCGCCTTCGAGCCGCGCTGTGAATTCCGCATTCCCGAATGCGCGCGCGCTCTACCGCCGCTGGTGGAAGTCGCAAAGAACCATTGGGCCCGCTGCCCGGTAGTTAACCAAAATCAATAGCGGGGCGCCCTGTGTCTATCTATATCTGTGCGTTCGCATTTTGACAGCAACCTAGAAGACCTCGGCTGGTCTATAATCGGCACTTTGCCCGGGTGCCCATTGCACATACTGCTACTCAGCGACATTCACGCCAATCTTGAAGCTCTGGAGGCTTGTTTAGCGGCGGCTCCACCGTTCGATCGAGTTGCCAACCTCGGCGACGTAGTCGGCTACGGCGCCAGCCCCAACGAAGTCATCGACCGCACCCGCTCCTTGGGAAACATTTTCGTCCGCGGCAATCACGACAAAGCTGCCACCGGCCTGATCGACCTTGAAGATTTCAACCCCATGGCCGCCACCTCCGCTCTCTGGACCCGCGACCAACTGACTGCCGAGCATCACGAATGGCTCTACGCATTGCCGCAAGGCCCGCTTTCGCTCGAAGGTTTTCCCGAAGCGAATCTGGTGCACGGCTCGCCCGGAGACGAAGATGTCTACATAGTCTCGATCGGCGATGCGCTGGTTCCGCTCCTGGCGCTGCCCACGCCGCTAACCTTTTTCGGCCACACTCACCTGCAAGGGGGATTCTTCGCCGACGACAATAGCGCCGACGGATTCCGTCCCGAATACCGCACGGTTGGCCAAGCCGAGTCGATCTCGCTCCAATTGAAACAAGACACGCGTTACCTGATCAACCCGGGCTCGGTCGGCCAGCCTCGCGACGGAGATTGGCGCGCCGCTTTCGCCCTGTTCGATACCGAAGCGCAGCTAATTAACTTTCACCGCGTTCCCTACAACCTGAAAGCCGCGCAGGACCGTATACTTTCCGCCAACCTGCCCGCGCGCCTAGCGACTCGATTAGCCGCGGGACGCTAGGGTAAAAACATTGTTCGCATGAAATCCTGTCATCCCGCTTGTAAAGTCCTGTCATCCCGAGCAACGCGAGGGATCCTGGTGTTTGCTTGCAGCGGCAGTCGTTGCCGTCGCCGGCAAACACCAAGATCCCTCGCGTTGCTCGGGATGACAATTTGTAGAAACGAGCGAACGTGGGATTCAATCCGCACGTTGTAAACTCGACTCCATGCTCTATCCTCGCACCGCCGGAACCCAGCCGCTCTTCTCAAACCGTGAAGACTCTCGCGAAACGCCCGCCCAATACCTGATCGCCCACAGCGATGGCGGCGCTCGAGGCAACCCCGGCCCCGCCGGCTATGGAGTAGTGATCCAGGATCAGTCCGGGAAAAAAGTGGCCCATCTCAGCGAATACCTCGGCCACCAGACCAACAATTTCGCTGAGTACCAGGGCTTGATCGCGGCTCTGGAATACTCGCTCGAGCACGGCCCCAAAGCGTTAAAGCTGATCAGCGATTCCGAGTTGCTGGTCCGCCAGATCAAGGGAATCTACAAAGTCAAGAATCCCACGCTGAAAGATCTGCACGGCCGCGCCAAAGAATTGATCGCGCAACTGGAGTGGTTTTCGATCGGCCACGCCCTGCGCGAACACAATCAGGACGCCGACCGGTTAGCGAACGAAGCCATGGACAAAGGCATGGGAAGAGGAGCAGTATGCGTTGACACATCTCATGTGGGGACGGCCGCCTCGGCTGTACAGCGAAGCGGAGCGAGCCTGCCCGCGAATGTTCACGCTGGCAATGAAGCGAGAGAACTGGAAGGAATTATCCGCAACGGAGTAGTGGAACTAACGAACGGCAAACTTCCCGAAGGCACGAGGGTGCAAGTCCGAGCCAAGAAGTAGGAGTGACCGAGCCGGAAGCCGACTTATTCCGCCGCCGAAGTATGGTCGTGCACAATCTTCCATCCCCCGGAAAGCTTTCGCAGCACCAGCGTGAACAACCCATGCGGCGTCTTGCCATCGGACATGGTCAGCTTCCATGACCCGCGCACAAACGCCGAGTCCTGGCCCAGCACTACAACGCGCAGCCCCGAGAATTCCAGCTTTCCCATCTCGTGCCCCGGACTCCTATACGTCGCGAGATAACGATCCATCGTAGCCTGCCATCCGTCATGCTCGTTCGCGCCTGAGAAGAACGTAAGCTCCGGAGAATTCCAGTAGCCCGCCATGAAGCCTTCCAGGTCGTGCCGGTTCCAGGCTTCCTGCTGTATGCGCAACAACTTCTCGATCGCTTTCGCGTCGTTCCCATAGGTGCCCGATACGTCTTGGGCAAGCACCTGATTACTCGCCGTGAGAAGCGTAATTGCCAACCAGCAAGAGGAGAAAAAAAAGTAGAAGAGAAACCGGCCGCGCATGCAGACCTCCGAATTAACCTAACCCGAGCGCACCAGTTTCGCACGACAGGAGGCAATTACGGGAGGGATTTCGATTCGACCGGCAGTTCTTACGATTTACGCCCGGCCCTTTTTCACGGCGACCGCTTTCCCCGCAACTTCCCAGGGCCGCTTCGGCCGATCCACCGGCGCTTTGTCGTCGTCCTTCAGCCGGTCGTAGTGGTAGGAATCGCTCACCGTGCCGAGCGATTCGTTGTAAAGGCTGGGCAGCCCTAGAGCGATCTTCAGTTCCTCGGCAAACGACTGCAGCGCTTTGAGGTGGTCGGCCGTCGCCGGCACTTCCGTCTTCGAATTCTTCAGGAACTGCTGATATCCGCGATTGACGAGCTTCGAAATCTCGCTGCCGATCAGGTACCCAGGATAGGCAAAGATCTTCACGCTATCCTCGGGCGTCTTCTGAATCGCCGCTGACACGTTGTATTTTCTCAGGAACACCCGCCCATTCGTGCCCGGCGCTTCCGTCACATCAAAACCGTGCTCGCGCAACCACGCCAGAGCGTCTTCGTAAGTTCGTGCTTCGATTGCTTTCGACATTTTTCTACGCTTCCAGTCTTACTCTTAGATGCAGCTCCGCACTAATTGTGCGTTACTTAATTTCGCGCTGCATCAAACTTGCAATTTGTTTCATCTAAAGACACCATACTACATAGCGTGTTTCAATCTTATTTGCATATTACGTTAGTCACGAGGGAATAGTTCAAGTATGGGTCAGAGTTCGGTCAAACTGGGGGAAACTTGTCCCGCGCATCATGCGCCGAAGCCAGCCGTTCCGCGCCCCGGGCTGAGTTTGCTCGACCGCATTGGCAACACTCCATTGCTTCGTTTTGACGAGCTCACCAGCCATCTTCCCGCCGTAACACTTTTGGGCAAGGCCGAATGGCATAATCCCGGCGGCTCGGTGAAAGATCGCGCCGCATCGAACATTGTTGCCGAGGGCCGACGCAGCGGAAAGTTCAGCTCGGGCAAAACCCTGCTCGATGCCACCAGCGGAAACACCGGGATTGCCTATGCCATGCTGGGCGCGGCGGAAGGATTTCCGGTCACACTCTGCATGCCGCAGAATGTTTCCGCCGAGCGCAAAAAGATTCTGAGCGTCTACGGCGCAGACATTATTTATACCGACCCCGGCGACGGCTCCGACGGCGCCATCCGCGCGGCCCGGGAACTGGCCGCCAAGCATCCGGATTTATATTTCTACGCCGACCAATACTCCAACGACGCAAACTGGCTGGCTCACTATCACGGCACGGCCAACGAAATCTGGCAACAAACCCAAGGGCGGATCACTCACTTTGTCGCCATGCTTGGCACCAGCGGCACGTTCATCGGAACCACTCGGCGTCTGAAGGAACTCAATCCCGCAATCCGCTGCATCACGTTGCAACCAGACTCCTCCTTTCACGGCATCGAAGGAGCCAAGCACATGGCGACAGCCATCGTTCCGAAAATCTACGATCCGACGCTGGCGGACGAAAATCTTGAGATCGCGACCGAAGACGCCTATGCTATGGCCCGCCGCGTCGCCCGAGAGTGCGGATTGCTCCTGGGAGTCTCAGCCGCAGCCGGCCTCGCCGGCAGCCTCAGAGTTGCGGAGCAACTTGACCTCAGCGAGAGGCAACCCGTTATTGTTACGATCCTGTGCGATTCCGGCGACAAATATCTGAGCGAGAGATTTTGGACGGAATAAGAACGCCCACCACGGAGACGCGGAGAAGAGCAAGGAACGATTTTACGCTGCGAACCCTCTGTTATGAATTGCTGAAATTGTATCTCTCCGTCCTCAGTGTCTCCGTGGTGGATTATGATTTTCTATGCTGAAACTCATCCAAGCAGACTATGCTGCCATCCGCCGTCACGGCGAAGAGACCTACCCCCACGAATGCTGCGGCATACTACTCGGCCGCACGAATGATGAAGGCACCCGCATTGTGACTTCAACCGCCCGCTGCGGCAACACTCGGACCGACTCTCCCCAGAACCGTTACAACATCGATCCCGGTGAATTGGTGCGGATTCAACGCCAGGGCCGCGAGCGCGGTGAAGACATCATCGGTTTCTACCATTCGCACCCCGACCATCCGGCCCGCTGGTCGCAGACCGATCTCGCCGAAGCCCACTGGATCGGTTGCTCTTACGTGATCACCAGTGTGGAAAAGGGAAACGCTTCGCTGACAAATTCGTTCGAACTCACAGGTTCCGGCGAAGCTGATAAGAAGTTCCTCGACGAGACAGTGGAAATCGTTTGACGTCCAGTGCAGTTCGGCATCACTGGCAATTGTGACGCCGCTTGAGACTTCCGTGTCCACCAAGGCTTCTGCGTGATTTTCACACGCTGCCAAACCATCGCTGAAAAAGGTGAATACCGATCCTCCTCACGCGCAACCGCGAAAACCAGCGTCTGTAGCGGCTTCTGCGCGACTTTACCCGGGCCGCTGCACCAATTCCGGTCACCCGCCTGTGGACGCGCTGCACTCGGCTGAAAATACGTGAGTTACAAATGCAAACTTTTCATTGACTCTAAAAATAGAAAGAGTACAAACAGAATCGTTCTTGGACAGCTTCTAAAGTTTTTCCGGTTGGTGCAGCGTCCGGGACTCAAGCGTAGTCACCCTCATCACGCAAGTGACCAGGGAGGGCGAGCAAGGGTCTATAGCAAAGCGCTGGTCGAGGAGAACAAGAAGAAACGTCGAAGGCAAGATAGAGTTCCGAGGCGTTGGGTAGGTTTTTCCGGTTGGCGGTAAGCCCGGAGCCCGAGCGAAGATCGCGCGCGGCACCCCGCAAGGGAAGCTGCGATAGCAGGTCAAGCAAGGGTCATAAGCGAGCTACTGGCCGAGACGAATGGACCCAACACCACCTCGGAACTCTTAGTTTTTGTTCCCGCCTAAGCCGTGATCTGCACCAGCGAATTCCCCTGAAAGACCTGCCGGAACGAATTGAGAATGGCGACGCAGCTCGCACGATCTGGAATTGGCGAAGCGACCCGGCGCGGATACTCGTCGTAGGTCCGGCCTTCGAGCAACCTGCCGTGTTTCGCTTTCCTCACTCCGCCCCACTGCTTGAAGAAAAATGGGACACGCGATTCTCGGCACCGATCGCGAACTGAGACGACCCACTCTTCGCGCATAGAACGGGCACCGGGACCACTCTCGCCTCCAACGATCGCCCAACTGATTCCGGAGAGATTGAAGGCGCCCAAATCTTCGAGCAGCGGCTCGACGGATAAGAAGCGGACCCTTGCCGGCGCTTTTTGCAGATCGCGGATTCGCGGCAAGCCATATTTCTGATCCTCAACGCTCACTCCCCACCAGATGTGATCCTGTTCGGCAGCGAAACGCAAGCGACCGCTCAGCAACTCCCTCAACCTTTCCGATCTTTTCGTGAGCACCTGGAACGTGTGCCAGTTCGCCTTGACCATGACCCTGCAAACCGCATCGATGTAATCGTCAGGCACGCCATCCTGAAAGAGATCACTCATGGAGTTCACGAACACAAGCTTGGGAGAACGCCACAGGAATGGCTCGGTCAGTTTTGCAGGGACCAGGCGCAAGTCGAATCCTTGCTCGTAAGGATGCCCCTTTACCCCGCGAAACCGCTCCGCAAACGTCTCGGCATAGCAGTGCTTGCAGCCGGGACTGATCTTCGTGCAGCCGCGAACCGGGTTCCAGGTCGCGTCGGTCCATTCGATATTTGAGTTCAATGACATGCCGCTCCATTTTGATGTTGCGCGCCGTCCCTGTCAAAGAGCAGAATTGCACGACCTTACTTGACTTCGATGGCGAAGACTTCAACCTCCGCGCACAAACCCGCGACCGTTCTGAGGGTGACCGATCTCACGTCGATTAACCAATTCATAGAGCTCGTGCAGGAGGGAATTAAAAGGACGGGCGCTCCACTCTGGTATCGGGGCTGTTGCGACCAATCCCACGGACTTATCCCTAGCCTCTACCGGCACCCGACAACTCGCGAGCCGTCGAAACTAATCGATTTGGAAACGAAGATCCTGAGCCGATTTAGGCAACGCAGTGTGCCGTACCAGCCGAGGCCGCTGAATACTTCGTGGGAGCAGTTATTCTTTATGCAGCATTTCGGGATTCCCACCAGACTGTTAGATTGGACTGAAAATCCGTATATCGGACTCTACTTCGCCCTTTGCGGCAAACCCGACAGGTACGTGGGAGGTACCCCTGTCTTTAGCTCTGACGCGGCTGTGTGGATTCTCGATCCCATCGCTTGGAATAAGAAAGCGCTCGACGATATCACTTGGACCGAGGGTATTCTGACTCCGCCTGACGATAAGCCGCTAAGTGGGTACGAGCCGTTCCAGTCGCCGACTATGATCAAGAACTATCCTGTCGCAATCTACGGCACCCACAATAGCTACCGGATTGTCGCTCAACGTGGCGTCTTCATGATCTTCGGCAAGAGCCTCCTCCCAATGGAAGAGACATATCAGAACCTCGCATTCCCGGAGGATACCCTAGTCAAAGTTATCATCCAGCATGACAAGATAGGGCCTCTGATGAGGTCTCTTTCCGATATTGGAATCACCGACTCGGTGGTCTTCCCGGACCTGGACGGCCTAGCCAAGGAAACTCGAAGAAGCTTCGGCTTCAACATCTAGCCATGTTCAAGATTCGACCACACCCTACGCGCACGTTGAGCTGGTGGAATAGCCAGCGAAAGAACATAGACATGAAGCCCTCGTACCAAAGGAAGGGCAACATTTGGAGTCCCGAGGCCAAGGCCTACCTCGTGGATTCCATCCTCAACGACTACGATATCCCCAAGCTTTACCTCGCAGACTTCACATTCGGCAACAGCACTCTGAACGAAAAAGGAAAATCGTATGCCGTCATCGATGGAAAGCAGAGACTCGAGGCAATATTCAATTTCTTCGACGGCGAGCTCTCACTCGACGATAAATTCGCCTACGAGCCTGACAGGAGGCTAAAGCTCGCAGGTCTCACCTTCAAGGACCTAAAGGCCCGGTATCCACAGGTCGCGTCATCCTTCGAGAACTTTAACTTGGACGTAATGAGCGTCATCACAGACGAAGAAGGGAAGATAAATGATCTTTTCGTTCGCCTCAATAGCAGCAAGCCTCTGACCGGGAGCGAGGTCCGAGGAGCAATGGCGGGCGTCGTCCCGAAGTTGATCGACGAGATCGCCAATCATAAGTTCTTCAAGACGCGGATTCGATTTACTACTAAGCGAAAGCAAGAGCACAATGCCGCCGCGAAGATCCTGCTGATCGAATTTCGAGGTAAGTTCGTGGATACAAAACGAACGCAGCTGGATCGCTTCGTGCAGGAAGGGCTGCAGTCACAGGCGACAACGTTTGACCGAGCCGCTTCTAGGGTCAAGCTCGTGCTCGAGGACATGGCTTCGGTCTTTGCGAAGAAGGATCCCCTCCTCAGCTCGCAAGGTCCAGTTACCCTCTACTATTGGCTCGTCAGAAACCATGGAACTCAACAAGATGCACTCAGGGAGTTTCTTGTCGATTTTGACGCCCAACGGAAAGCGAATCGCAAGCTCACGCAAGACGGGAAGAAGGCTGACGAGGAATTACTGCGATTCGAGATATTAAGCCGCAGCGTTAACGACCAAGGCAGCCTTGCTGAACGGTATTCGATCCTAGAAAACAGATTACAGGCCTTCCTCGGCTGAACTTACAGCGGTATATTCCCATGCTTCTTAGGCGGATTCTTATCCCGCTTGTTCTCCAGCATAGCCAAAGCCTGAATCAGCTTCTTCCGTGTCTCGCGCGGCTGGATGATCGCATCAATGAACCCGCGGTCGGCGGCGACGTAGGGGCTGGCAAAGCGGTCGCGGAATTCTTCAATCTTGCTCTGCCGCAATTCTTGCCGCTCTTGCGGATTCGCTACCGCGTCCAACTCGCGCTTGTAAACGATATCAACCGCGCCTTCCGGGCCCATGACTGCGATCTCGGCCGTCGGCCAAGCGTAGTTCACATCCGTGCGAATGTGCTTTGATGCCATCACGCAATAGGCTCCCCCGTAGGCCTTGCGCGTGATCACGGTGATCTTCGGTACCGTGGCTTCGGCGAAAGCGTAGAGCAGCTTCGCCCCGTGCTTGATGATTCCGCCGTATTCCTGTGCGGTGCCCGGCAGAAATCCTGGAACGTCTTCGAACGTGATCAGCGGAATGTTAAAACAATCGCAGAAGCGCACGAAGCGCGCGCCCTTCACAGATGCATTGATGTCGAGCGTTCCAGCCAGCATCGCCGGATTGTTGGCGACGATCCCCACCGAGCGGCCGTCGAGGCGCGCGAATCCCACGACCATGTTCTTCGCGAAGTGTTCCTGAACCTCGAAGAAGTAGCCGTCGTCAATCACGGCATGGATCACATCTTTCATGTCGTAAGGCATGTTCGATTGTGCAGGCACGATCTTGTCGAGCGAAGCATCGGCCCGGTCGATCGGATCGGTGCAGGCCTTGCGCGGAGGATCTTCGAGATTGTTCGACGGAACGAAACTCAGCAACTCGCGCACCATCGACAAACACTCGGCGTCGTCGTGCGCCAGAAAGTGCGCCACGCCTGAGGTTTCGTTGTGCGTCATCGCACCACCGAGCTGTTCTTTGGTGACTTCTTCGTGCGTAACAGTCTTGATCACATCCGGGCCGGTGATGAACATGTACGAAGTTTTGTCGACCATCAGGACGAAGTCCGTAATCGCCGGCGAATAAACTGCGCCGCCCGCGCACGGACCCATGATCGCCGAAATCTGCGGCACCACTCCGCTGTAGAGTGTGTTGCGCAGAAAGATGTCGGCATAACCCGCGAGCGACGCCACGCCCTCCTGAATGCGCGCGCCGCCAGAATCGTTCAAGCCGATCACGGGAGCGCCCATCTTCGCGGCCAGGTCCATGATCTTGACGATCTTCGCCGCGTTCGTCTCGGAGAGCGATCCGCCGAACACGGTGAAATCCTGCGCGAAGACGTAAACCAGCCGGCCTTCGATGCGGCCGTAGCCGGTGACAAAGCCATCGCCGTATAGCTTTTGCTCGGCCATGCCAAAGTCGTTGCAACGGTGCGTGACCAACTTGTCGGTCTCTTCGAACGTGGCGTCGTCGAGCAGAAACTCAATGCGCTCCCGCGCCGACATTTTGCCTTCTTTGTGCTGACGCTCGCGCCGCTTCTCGCCACCACCCTCTTCGGCAAGCCGGTTGCGCTTTTTCAGCTCTGAATTTTTTTCTTCAAGATTCATGGCGAGAATTATAGCGGCTGAACGGTCAGCGGGATGTGCGCAGTATCACAGCTAATCTAGAATGAATGTTGAGACCAAAAAGCTCCGATGAATCTGAAACTGCCCGATGGCTCGTTTAGCGCGTACTTATTCGACTGCGACGGCACTATTGCCGATTCCATGCCGCTCCACTACCTGGCCTGGAAGAAAGCTCTCGGAGAATGGCATTGCGAATTTGACGAAAAGATTTTCTACGAATGGGGTGGGATGCCCGTGGTTGAGATCATATCCACGCTCAACCAAAGGCATGGACTGACATTGCCGGTCGAGACTGTGGCCCGTCGAAAGGAGAGTTTGTATTTCGAGTTGCTTCCACAACTCAAGGCCGTTCCCGAAGTCCTGGAACATATCAAAGCCACGCACGGTCGGATTCCGTTCGGTGTAGTGTCAGGAAGCACAAGGGAATCGGTAGTCGCATCTCTGGCTTCCCTGCAACTCTTGGATCGATTCGAGACCCTGGTGTGTGCCGGAGACTACAAAAAGAGCAAGCCCGACCCGGAAGCCTTCCTGTTGGCGGCCGACAGACTCGGCGTTGCTCCGGAGCGATGTCTCGTTTTCGAAGATACAGAGATGGGCATTCTGGCGGCTGAGGCTGCAGGCATGGCTTCGGTTAAGGTTCCTCCTCCGTGGGAAAGGTTGTAAGCGCATTCCTCCGCGGGCCTCAGCAGTCCGCGCAGACTTCCGCGGACTGGAAAGCGGCCAGGGCTTCACACACGCTGGGGTGGATCTCAAGAACTGAATCGAGATTCGTGAGATCGAGCAATTGGCGAACGAACGGAGTAGGGCTGGCACACTTCAGGTCCGCATTTTGCGATCGAGCCCAAGTGTAGAGAAAAACCAGCTCGCCAAAGCCGGCGCTGTCGATAATGGTGACACCACTTAAATCGAGAACCACCTTGCCGCCTTTTTGAAGGACTTCAGCGACCAGGCGCGAAAGGGCTGCGGCCTCATCGCGATAGACGACGCGGCCCTGACAATGAACGATAATTACTTCGCCGCAATTGCTAGTTTCCAAACTGAGTTTCAACTTCGACTCCTTGGCTTGTGTTGCGAGGGCAGCCGTGCGATGCGGCTGCGAATACGTTTCACAATTTGGGTTCATGGATTGAATGCTATATGGATAGACGCGCGTTGGGGACCTTTGGAATCATGAAAAGTGATTAAATTTCCTGATTAGGCACCGGGCGCGAAGCCGCAGAATGTTGTGCGCGGCGGGCATCCTGAGACTCCGTTACACTGATCTAACGAATTTCACGCATTCAGGTAGAATTTGCTACTGGCACTTATTGCTAGGGAGGAATCATTTGGTGTCAAAAACCGCAGCCGTGGTTCTGGCGTTCTTAAGTTTGATGCTCGTGTCGACTCCATCGAAGGCGCAATTGTTGCCGAGCGGCAACGTTTATGGCGGAGTCGGTGGCGGAGACAACGTGGATGTGGTGAACCGTCTTACGTTTCGGGGATGGGAAGGTTCAGTAGAGGCGATGCCATTTCACCACATCGCCTACCTGGGATTCGTGCTGGATGCCAGCGGCTTTTATCGGACGGGGGTCAAGCAATATAACGCGGTTCTTGGTCCTCGGGTTTCAAAGACCTACGGCAAGTGGCGCGTGTTCGCACATGCGATGGGCGGAATTCAGGAAGCGACTTCGGCCGGAGAGAATTTCCACACTGTAATTGAAGACTTCGGCGGGGGCGCGGACCGCAAAATTCCATTCAAGAAGAATTTTTCCTGGCGATTCCAGTTCGACTACATTCACAGCCACGAATTGAGCGCCAGCCAGAACGACTTCCGGGGCACAACAGGACTTGTTTGGCGCTTCTGAGGGCAACCTGGGCTCGATCTTAATACGTCTAGATTTCTCACCCGAAACTTACGGTATTGAACTGGGTTGGAGGAGTTGTCGACGTTTGAGATTTGAGTGCTGGAGGAATATGTATGTGGCTTCCCTCAGGAAAAACTACGCGTCATTTTCAGGCGGCTGGCATCGCCGTTTTCAGTCTCGTTCTGTGCGCTGCTGCCAATGCGCAGGTTCCAACCGGCGGGAACGTCTTTTTCGGATACTCATTTGAAAACGCCGCGGCATCCTCATTTGATCTCGCTAATTTAGGGCGACCGAACCTGAACGGGTGGGAAGCCTCGTTGGAAGGCAAGGTTTTCCCGTTGCTTAGTGTAGTGGTGGACTTTGGCGGCCACTACGGTTCGCAGAGTTATCAGACCCCGTTGCCGCCGAATGGAACAATAGGCACGGTAGATGTCAACGGCCACGAGTTTACAGTTCTGTTTGGGCCACGCGTCTCAGTACCCGTCGGGAAGTTCCGGCCGTTTGCTGAAGCTCTGTTTGGCGCTGCGCACATCAATACAACCTCAACTTCCTCGCAAGTGTTAGTGGACAATTTTATGCAGCCCAGCGACACGTCATTTGCCACCGCGCTCGGCGGCGGCCTCGATTACAAAATCATCAAGCCGATCGCCTGGCGGCTTCAGGGAGATTATGTGCAGACGCGATTCTTTTCGACCACGCAGAATAATGTGAGGATATCGACCGGAATTGTGTTCCGCTTTTGAAGCAGGCCGCGTTCATTTCTCGAAAGTAAAACAGGATCCGGCTGGTTGGCTGGATCCTGTTTTTTGTGGCCACCAAGAAAACTCTCGTGAACCTGCGCCGGGAGTCTCCCGTTTGGCGTTCCCGGCTTGCGGTTCCCCGACTTAGGTCTGCCAGTACTTGTGATCGCGCAGGAAGTAGTTAGTGTTCCAGTAGTTCATGGCGGTTTTCAGGAACAGCCAGCCTACGCGCAGGTGTCCCATCTTCTGGAAGCGGCGGTTCGTCGTATAGACGCCGCCGCGGACGATGCCGAAACGTTTGCGCTCGACTTGCTGGCTAAGCAAGTAGTCTTCGGCAAAGAGGACTTGCTCATGAAATCCGCGAAGCTCGCGAAATTTCTTCAGATCGAAGAGCATGAACATTCCCGTGGCGAACGGATGATGGAAGCGCGAGAGATACTGAAAGAAATCGTTGCCTGCGTAAAAGAGTTGGTCGAGCCAAGTGCCGCCCTGGCACAGAATGTTCGTGGTCACGCAATGCAGTTGCTTGCGCTGAGCCAGTTCCACGGCGCGACGAACAACCGAAGGATGCGCGAGTTCGATATCGGCATCGAGAAAAAGAACGTAAGTGCTGTCGGCGTGAGCTGCGCCCAGGTTGCGGCCGACGGAAGGCATTCCGCCGCAGATTACGCCGACGTTGAGGCGGTCGCGGAAGCCGAGAACGATTTCGGGCGTGCCGTCGGTTGAGTTGGCGTCAGCGACCAACACTTTCGTACTCGACATCTTCGAGTAATCCTGATTCATCAGCGAAATCAGCAAACGAGGAATCAGCCTCGCCTCGTTCTTGGCTGGAATCACGATCGTCAGCTCGCTTGGCATATTCGGACTCGTTGTATTCATGGATTTGAACCCCCTGTTCGTCAACCGTGAGATAGGTGAGGCGGGAGTCGACCCAGCCGCCTGAGTTGTAGTAATGAATTCCATCTTGCTCGACGTGCATGGCTGAGTGCGTGTGGCCGCAGAAAATGCGGTCGGCGTCATGCTGGCGCGCGTACTGCAAAGCTCCAGCAGAAACCTTGGAAGACATTCGGAGCCAGCGCGTGTTGAGCCGGTCAATCAGCCGCACAATCGGCTTGCTTTTGAAATCAAGTTTTTGCAGCGTCAGGTAGAGCGATGTCCCAAACTTGCTGAGCCGAACGTTGTTCACCTGAAAACCGTCGAACTGGTGGCCGTGGATCGCGATTTGACGCAGTCCGTCGTACCGCCAGACGTAGCGCTGGTACACGCGGACGCCGACCAGGTGCGACATGATGTTGGTGAGCCCATGATCGTGATTGCCTTCGACCCAGACGACCTCGATGTTGCGCTTGGGGTTCGAAAGTTTGCGAATGTAGCCGAGAAACTTCCAGTGGTCTTTCGTGAGGCGGGCGAAGTTGAGATCGGCAAAAATATCTCCGAGTAAGATCAGCCGCTGAAAGCGGTTTTCCTTGAGCACGCGCGTAGCTTCGCGGGCGTGGCTGGTCTCTGCACCGAGGTGCAGGTCGGAAAGGATCAGCGTGTTGTACACGGGCAGATCCATAATTTAGTTATAGCGGCGGAATGTTACTGGGTGATGAAATGTGCAACAAAATTGGTGCGTGGTAACTGAGAAGGTAATCCGATTAACTCTCAAGTAAACAAAGGGATTAGCTCCCGGCAGGCGCGAAATGTTACAGCATGGTGAATACGAAGCTCCTTTTCACGTAGACTGAATTTCCTTTTGAAAACCATTGGACACATTCTGGCGAGGTATACGGCTTGGATTCTGCACGTGCTCACGCCGCTCGGCATCTGGGGAGTCTTCGCGATCGCGTTCGCCGATTCCGCGCTGCTGGGCATGCCTGTGGATGCAATTGTCGCCTACTACGTGTATCAGGATCATCGAAAGCTGCTGTTTTATGTGCTGATGGCTTCGCTGGGGTCGGTCATCGGCAGCATCCCGCTGTACATCATTGGTTATCTCGGTGGCGAGAAAGTGCTACGCAAGCGGATTACAGAGGAGCGCTTTCAGCGAATTCACCGCTCGTTTGAAGAGCACGAATTCTGGGCGCTGATGTTTCCGGCCATGCTGCCGCCGCCGATGCCATTCAAAATCTTTGTGTTGGGCGCGGCGGTGTTTGAAATGCGGTTTCGCGATTTCGTCGCGGCCATGTTTGCAGGAAGGTTCGTGCGCTTTCTAACGCTGGCATTGCTGACGTTGTGGTTTGGGCCGCAGATCGTGGAACTGACTGCGTCGGTGGTCCGGCAACATTTTGCATGGCTATTAGGCGCGATTGCCGGAGGAGTGCTGGTTTGGTTGTTGATGCGGCGGAGTAAAAAGCGGAAAAATGAAGTCAGGCCCTAGCGTTTCGGGAGGAGGAACTAGCGATGAGCAAACACCTATATGCCGTACCTCAGTGTATTCAGGGGCAGTGCGATCAGACGCGTTACTCGCGATGGCTGCACCGTAAGGCAGTGGCGCATGCCCGACGCGATAGAAAGCGTGAGCGACCGTGCACTATCACAGAGTACAAAGGGCAAATACACGCTGCCGTCTCCGCGTCGGGCCACCAGGATTTCTACACAGGAGAACCGCTCAACTGGACATTGGTCAACACCTACGACAACGAGTCATCCAAGAGCGGTCGAGCAAGGTACAAGAAGACCTTGGCCCTGCTACCTACCCTGGACCACACCCTCGACGAGCAAGGGCAGCCGAAATTCGTTATCTGCTCCTGGTATGTGAACGACGCTAAGAGTGACCTCACACTCGCAGAGTTCTATGAACTCTGCGAGCGCGTTTTGAGGCATCGAGATAATCGAATCCGCCAAGGCAGCTGAGACTGGGATGTTCCTCGCTTCGCTCGGTGGACAGCCGAGGCGGCTGTCCTCACATGATTGTCCAGAGGACCTATCCCCACAGCTAAGCGGCTGCTGCGTGATCGCCTGCTGACTTGTGCATCCAGCCCGAGAGCGCGTGCAGAAATACCGGAACTCCAAAAAATGCGATCGAGAAGAACACGTCACTTTCCAGCGTCCCGCGAAAGAACGGAAGACCAGCTGCGTACGACATCATCAATCCGCTGAAACTCTTGGGATACATTTCCCACGCAGCCCACACCGCGAAGTTGCTGATCAGGAAAAACGAAACGGAGCTGGCGAGCGCCGCTCCGATGACGCGCAGTGCGCCGGACTTCTCCCGAAGCCCCGTTCCCAGCCACAGGATCGCCGCGTACCACGCCCAGGTAACGAGATGGTCCCACGAGAAAGCGTACGAGTAAATGAACTTCGTCAAAACCACGTCCGTCGCCGCGAGCAGCACCAGAGGTACCCACATTTGGCGCTTCGACCCGCGCGCTCCAAAGAACAAGAGCGAGGCCGCGATCGGCGTGAAGTGCCACGCGTGCGGCAGCACATTGAACTGACCGGCGAAGGGCAGAAAGCGCACGGCAATGGCGAGCAGGATAAATAGATAGGGCAGCATGAGCACCTCGGGAACGAGTTATTATTCTGGGCGCGAGAGGGTAGGTACGTCAAGCGGCGATGCAGCTGTCGGCAGAAAATGCTTTCGCTGCGCGAAGCGGAGAGCCGAGGGCGGCTGTCCCCACATTTTTTATCCCTAGGTCACCCCTAGTGCGGTTCGGGGACGGTCACCCGCTTTTTTCCGGAGCCGTAGACGTCGCCCACGATTTGCAGGTTCTTGTCGAGTCGAACGCCAGCGGCGAGCGCCCGGTTTGGTTCACTCCGGCGATTCAGCAGGCTGGGCAACTGGACGAACCTCAGGTCCACGAACTCAACGACGTAACCTGCTTCTGGCGAATCCAGCGTTTCTGTTTCGGTGATCGGATATTGCGCCCAGTCGAGATAGGCCCGCCCCAGGTAAGAATTCTTTGCGGCCAACGTCACCGGAGTTTCTTCCGGCTTGTAACGGATTTGCAGCCGTCCCTCGGGATCAACTTCCGGCCCGAGAGAATCCACCGGAGCCAGAGCGAAGAAAGCGGGAGTTACCACCACGCCATACCAGTGAAACGGATTCGTCATGGTGGGATAAGCCGACGCGCGCAGTGGCTCCGCGCCTTGATACGTTCGGGCGCCAAGGGCGCTGACCGCGCGGCGATGCTCATAATCGCGCAAGCCCCACAGCAAAATCACGCCGAGCAGCGCAAGAGTGGCGGCGACGCGGCCTCGGGGCCCGCGCGAGAGCGCGCCGATCTCTTTGTCGATCAACGAAAAAAACGATGGAACGATCAATCCGAGGACCAGGAGGGCGAAGAGAATTGGCTCGAAGATGAAAACGATATCCCATGAATACCACTTCTCAGAAAAAGGCCAGAACGGGCGAACGCCGTAATTATTGGTGAAGTCGAGCAGGATGTGACTGATCCCTGCGAGACAGGCGTAGAGGAAGAGCAATCCCCAGCGCGGCGGAAGGTTCGGATCCTTCACCTTGCGACCGCGCAAACGCCAGATCAGATAGACGAAGCCGACTACCGCAGCGGCGTCGAGCGGAAGTCCGAGAAAAGAATGGGTAAAGCCGCGATGATGGGCGAAACCGAAGGCCGGACCGCCGAAACGGCTGAGTATGTCGAGATCGGGCGCCTCGGCGGCGAGCGTAAGGGTGAGCGTAGCCAGCGCAGTCTTGCGGTTGAGTCCGGCGCGGCCCAGGCACGCGCCCGTGAGGAAATGCGTTATGGGTTCCAAGGTCTAAGGATTCTATTTGGCTGTGTGCATAATTGCCAACCGCGATGATTGGCAACGTAGTTCGTTTGTGCGCCTGACGGTCGCTTGACCTCTGACGCTGCGTTCAATAGAGTGAGAAGCCGTCGTGCCGGGCAAGTTTGTCCGGGCGATTGCACCGCGCCAGTCTACAAATCCAGAATCATGAGGCACATTCGGCGATGAATGCGAAAAGTCCTTCCCGCAAAACGGGTTTGCACCAGAAGGCGCAACTGATGTCGGCATCTGAAATTGAGCGCACGCTGGTCCGTTTGGCCTATGAGATCGTCGAAAAAAATGGAGGCGTCGAAGGCTTGGGCTTGGTTGGAATCCGGCGCCGCGGCGTTCCCATCGCAGAGCGTCTCGGAAAAATCATTACCCGCATCGAGAACGCGCCGGTTCCTGTGGGCACGCTCGACATCACTTTTTATCGCGACGATCTTTCAACGCTCGGGCCCAAGCCGGTTGTGCAAGAGAGAGAGATTGGGTTTTCGATTGAAGACATGAATATCGTTTTGGTCGACGACGTTCTTTTTACCGGACGCACGGTGCGGGCCGCGATGGACGCACTGTTTTCGCACGGCCGCCCACGGCGAGTGCAGTTGTGCGTGCTGATCGACCGCGGACATCGAGAACTTCCCGTCGAGGCCAGCTTTGTCGGCCGCAATGTTCAGACCACCATGAACGAAGTAATCGAGGTCAAACTGACTGAGATTGATGAGGCGGAAAAGGTTTTGCTCATGGAGCGGTAGAGTCGCGAAACATATAGATTACAAAATAACGCACCCTAAAATAAAAAGGACGGCGGAAAATCCGCCGTCCTTTTTTGTTGAGAAACCACCTAGGCAATTCTGGTGCAAACGGCCTTGGTCTGAGTGTAATTGTTCAGAACATCGTGCCCCATCTCACGGCCCCATCCGGATTGCTTGTATCCGCCGAATGGCAGCGCCGCGTCAAAGATGTTGTAGCAGTTGATCCACACCGTACCTGCGCGCAGAAGCTCTGCAGTGCGGTGAGCTTTGCCGATGTCACGGGTCCAGACGGCGGCAGCCAAGCCGTATTCGCTGTTGTTGGCGCGCGACATAAGTTCCTCGGGATCGTCGAACGGCATCGCCGTTACGACGGGCCCGAAGATTTCTTCGCGCACCACCTTCATGTCTTCGCGAGTGTTCACGAGAACAGTAGGCTCCACGAAATAGCCTTTGTCGCCTTTCCTGTGACCGCCGGAAATGGCTTTGGCGCCTTCGGAGAAGCCGGCTTCCAGAAAACTGCAGACCCGGCTTACCTGCTCTTCGGAGACGAGCGGTCCCATGCTTGTCTCAGGGTCCAGACCTGAGCCTACGTTGATTTTCTTCGCCTGTTCTGCGACACCTTCGACGACACGGTCGAAGATGGGTTTCTCGATGTAGAGCCGCGATCCGGCACAGCAACACTGGCCGTGATTAAAGAAGATTGCGCTCGCGGCCCCGGGAATCGCCGAATCGAGATCAGCATCTTTGAACACGACGTTGGGAGATTTACCGCCAAGTTCCAGCGATACTTTCTTCAGATTGCCGGTCGCAGCGCGCACGATCAGCTTCCCAACTTCTGTGGAACCGGTGAAAGCTATTTTGTCCACGTCCGGATGGGCGGCCAGCGCAGCGCCCGCCGTCTCGCCGTAGCCCGGCACAATGTTGACCACGCCCTCGGGGAATCCGGCTTCCATGATCAGATCGCCGAGACGCAGCGCCGAAAGCGGCGTTTGTTCCGCCGGCTTCAATACCACGGTGCAGCCGGAGGCCAACGCCGGACCCAGCTTCCACGCTGCCATCAGCAGCGGAAAGTTCCAGGGAATGACCTGTGCCGCAACTCCGACCGGCTCTCGCAGCGTGTAGGCAAGATACTTCGCTCCCGGAGTATAGGGAACCGACAAAGGAATCGTGTTGCCTTCGATCTTCGTCGCCCATCCCGCCATGTAGCGAAACAGATCGACAGCCAGCGGCACATCGGCGGCTCTCGCGACGGTGAGAGGCTTACCGTTGTCGAGGCTTTCGAGATAAGCGAATTCTTCCGTGTGAGTTTCGAGCAGGTCGGCAAGTTTCCAGATGAGCCGTCCGCGTTCGGATGCGGTCAGCCGACGCCACGGGCCTTGGTCAAAAGCTTTGCGCGCTGCCTTTACCGCTTCTTCTACATCGTCACGATCGCCTTCCGCCACTTGCGCCAGAACCTCGCCGGTGGCCGGGTTGTAAGTGGGAAAAGTTTTGCCTGAGAGAGCATTTACCCATTTGCCATTGATCAACATCTTGCGCGGTTTTTCGAGGAAATCCGCAACCTGGGGATGAATCTGCGGTGATACTGCGATGCCCATATGATCCTCCTTAGATCAGCACGTAGATCGAACACGGATTGGCATGACAGGATGCCAAAGATGCCGGATGGAAATTACGAATTCATGCTAGTCCGCTGCCAGAACAAAAGCAATCCGGTCAAGACCGGAGGGTGATGCCGCAGAGCGGGAACCACAGCTTCAAACGCGCAACGCGACTGGCGGCCTCGCGGGCATTTGGCGTTCAGTCATTCGCCGTAAGGCACCCAAATATTCTTTACCTGCGTGGCATGCTCGAGAAACCAGCGCCCTTCAGCCATCTTCGGATTGAACCAGTCGATCGTCCGGCCTTCGTTAGTCCAGACTTGTTTCAGATTGCCAATCGACATCGCTTTCGCAGCCGCAGCATTGGCTCCGTCACCAAAGCACCAGATTGCATCCACATCGTCGTGCTCGGCCAACACTTTCAAAAGTTGCGAAGCATAGCCGGTCACCATATTCACCACGCCGCCCGGCAGGTCGCTCGTGTCAAACAGTTGATAGAGATCAGCGGTGATCAGCGGATATGCCTCCGACGGCACCGCGATAACGGTGTTGCCCACGGCCAAAGCCGGAAGCACCAGAGAAAGAAAACCCAACAGCGGCGCTTCCTTCGGACAGACGATGCCGAGAGTTCCGATCGGCTCGTTCATCGCAATCGCAATATTCCGAAACGGAGGACTATGCACCGCGCCATCAAACTTATCGGCCCATGCCGCATAAGAAAAAATGCGCTCGATGCCAAGATCGAGTTCAGCCGCAGCTTGCTTTGCGCCTATGACGGGCGTGAGCCCGCGGATAATCTCGTCGCGCCGCTGAGAAAGATTTTCAGCACAGTAGTAAAGAACCTGCGCTCGATTGTGCGCCGTAGCTCTTGCCCATGCTTCTGCCTTGCGCGCAGCCTCGACCGCGTTGCGAATGTCTTTGCGATTGCCAAGCGATGCTTCGCCCAACAAATGCCCATCGCCGGAACGCACTTCCATGCTGTAACCGGAATCCGGCCGCACCTGCTTGCCGCCAATGTAGAGTTTCACCGTGCGATCGATGGCTGGACTACCAGTTCGTTCTTCTTCTGACTGCGGCTCGGCGGGCGCGGATGCAAGCACAGCGGGCAACGCGGGAGCATTCTTAAACCACGAGGGCTGTAAATATTCCAGCAAGCCCTCCTTGCCGCCTTCGCGGCCATATCCGCTTTCGCGATAGCCACCGAAGCCGCAGGAAGCGTCGAACAGGTTCGTGCAGTTCACCCATACGACTCCGGCTTTCAGTTGCGCGGCAACATGCAATGCCACGTTGATGTTCTCGCTCCAAACGCACGCCGCCAAGCCGTAGACCGTGTTGTTCGCCAACTCCACCGCTTCTCTCGGAGTGCGAAACGTCATCGCGGCGAGCACAGGTCCGAAGATCTCCTGCTGCGCAACAATCGATGTAGGATGCACATTGCTCAGCAGAGTGGGCGGATAATAAAAGCCTTTCGCAGGCAAAACGACCTCCGGCTGCCAGCACGTCGCGCCCTCCACGATTCCCTGTCCGACCATGCGATGAATGCGATCGAGTTGCACGCGCGCCACAATTGCGCCGATGTCGATTGCTTTGTCCAGAGGCAAACCCACGCGCAGGCTGCTCATGCGCTCGCGAATTTTGGCGATCAAAGGCTCGGCAATGCTTTCCTGCATCAACAGGCGCGAACCTGCACAGCAAACCTGCCCCTGGTTGAACCAGATTCCGTCGACCAGGCCCTCGACTGCGCTATCCAAATCAGCATCATCGAAAATGATGAACGGAGATTTCCCTCCCAGCTCAAGTGACAGCCGCTTGTGAGTCGGCGCCGTGGCACTGCGAATCGCGCGCCCAACTTCGGTCGAGCCCGTGAACGCAATTTTGTCTACGTCAGAATGTTTCACCAACGCCTCGCCGGTCGATCCATCACCAGTCACAATGTTGACCACCCCGACGGGCAATCCGGCTTCCTGGCAGAGTTCAGCGAATGCAAGCGCGGTCAGCGGAGTGAATTCCGCAGGCTTCAACACCACCGTGTTTCCAGTGGCCAGAGCGGGAGCGATCTTCCACGCCGCCATGAGCAACGGAAAATTCCACGGAATAATCTGTCCAACAACGCCGCAAGGTTCGTACTCAGGAAATTCCTGCTCAAGAAGTTGCGCCCAGCCCGCGTGGTAATAAAAGTGCCGCGCCACCAGCGGAATATCGATATCGCGGCTCTCGCGGATGGGCTTGCCATTGTCCATCGTTTCCAAAACAGCGAGAAGGCGCGCATGTTTCTGCACCAACCGCGCCAGGGCATATAAATAACGCGCCCGCACATGCGGCGTAAGCGCCAGCCACTTCGGATAAGCCGCACGCGCAGCCTGCACCGCGGCATCGACATCCGCGGACGATCCTTGCGCAACAGAAGCCAGCTTCTCTCCGTTGGAAGGATCGACCGTATCGAAATATTCACCCGCAGCCGGCGCTTGCCACGCGCCGTTGATGAAATGCCCGAAGCGATGAACGTGACGCTCCAGCCACGCTTGCGCTTCTTTCGGATCCTCCGGAGCGGGACCGTACTCCATCGCTACAAATTTTTCAGCAATGCTCATGTCGGTTGGCTCGATTCTTCCGTTTCCAGCAACCACATCGGCAACTAAGCAATGGGATGTCGATACTCCGCCGAATAACGCCCGGTCGCGTGATGCTCCAATTGCCGCTCGATGTCGCCCAACAATCCGCTCGCGCCGAAGCGAAATAATTCCGCGCGCATCCACGATTGCCCGAGTTCTTCCCTCATCATCGCCAGCCAGTCCGTCGACTGCTTCGCGGTGCGAATTCCGCCGGCTGCCTTGAAACCGACCGCCATTCCAGTGCGCTCGGCATATTCGCGAATCGCGCGAGTCATCACCAATCCCACGGGCAACGTCGCATTAGTAGCTTCTTTGCCGGTGGATGTCTTGATGAAATCAGCTCCCGCCATCATAGCGACAACACTGGCTCGCGCCACATTGCGCAGGGTTAGAAGATCGCCGGTTGCAAGAATTACCTTCATGTGCGCGCCGCCGCAGGCCTGCTTGAAAGCGGCAACCTCGTCATACAGTGCCTGCCAGCGACCGCCAAACACATGCGCGCGCGTGATCACCACATCGATCTCGTGCGCGCCCGCCTCCACCGAGCGCCGAATCTCCGCGACTCGTTCGGCCAGTGGCGATAGACCCGCCGGAAATCCCGTCGACACTGCCGCGACGTGCACGCCACTACCTTCCAAAGCGTGCAGCGCAGTTTCAACGAACACGTGATAGACGCAAACCGCGGCGACCTTCACCGCGAGTTCTTCGATTCCAAGCTTTTGCACAAGATCTTGCTGCACGGGATGCCGCGCCTTCGCACACAGACGGCGCACTCGCTCGTCCGTATCGTCGCCGGAAAGCGTAGTCAGGTCCATGCAAGTGATCGCCCGCAGCAGCCACGCCGCCTGCCATTCTTTCTTCACCGTTCGACGCGCGACCTGCGTCTGGGCGCGGCGTTCCACAGCGCTGGTATTCACGCGAACTTCCTGCACCCAGTTCAGATCGAGTGGGATTCCAGAATTCTGTAAGAGTGGCCGCCCGCCAAGAGTTGCGATCGCGTTTCGAGCATGGGGCTGAAAGCCGCCAGCCTCTCCACGAATTTCGTGAGTTGCTCCGGGATGGTTGTGATCGATTGGCATCTCGCCACACTCTACGGCACGAGGTCGGGCCGCCTTGCGCAGTAACCGACGTGCGCAGTAACCGACGTGCGCAGTAACCGACGTGCGCAGTAATTGTACGGCAGGAAATCCCGCAGCGCGAGGCTGCTGTGCATGCTTAACCCCGGCCCCATCCAACCGCGTCCAAGAAAAGCCGATGATTCGTGCAGCCAGGGTTTACAATTGCCCTCGATTTCGCCGGATTGCCGCGAAACCATTCCCTATATGCGCACGAAGACGCTGCCCGCTAACGTTTCGGCACAATTGCTGCGGTCTGCGAAAAAGGTCATGAAGAACGCGCACGCGCCTTACTCGAAGTTCCGCGTAGGCGCGGCCGTGCTGCTCTCGAACGGCAAAATTTTTTCAGGTTGCAATGTCGAAAACGCTTCCTACGGAATGACCAACTGCGCCGAGCGCACCGCAATTTTCACGGCTGTGGCCGCGCTCGGCCCGAAAATCGAGATTCGCGCCGTCTCCGTAGTCAATGATCACGGAGTGCCCTGCTCGCCCTGCGGCGCATGCCGTCAGGTAATTTACGAATTCGGTCCCGACGCGACAATCTTCTTTCAGAGTGCCGACGGACCGAAACAAGCTCACATCACCGAACTTCTTCCAGAAGGATTCCGCCTACAGTGAATCCAACTTCGCCTTCGACGCAAAGCTTTCGCGCCATCGATGTGATTCGCAAAAAGCGCGACGGCGGTGAGTTGTCGCAAAACGAAATCGAGTCTCTGGTGAACGCCTACACGCGCGGCGATATTCCCGACTATCAAGTCTCAGCCTGGCTGATGGCGGTGGTGTTGCGCGGAATGACTCGTTCCGAAACCGCCGCGCTTACCGACGCAATGCTGCGCTCGGGCGACGTGCTTGATCTCTCGTCGCTGCCCGGCAAGAAAGTGGACAAGCATTCGACCGGCGGCGTGGGCGATAAAACTTCGCTTGTGCTCGCCCCACTTGCTGCCGCCGCCGGCGTGGTCGTCCCCATGATCAGCGGACGCGGCCTCGGGCATACCGGAGGCACTCTAGACAAGCTCGAAGCGATTCCCGGCTTCAACGTAAATCTTCCCGTTGCTGACTTTCGCCGCGTGCTCGCGACTTGCGGTTGCTGCATGATTGGACAAACCGCCGAAATCGCTCCCGCGGACCGCAAGCTCTACGCGCTGCGCGATGTGACTGGAACCGTGGAAAGCCCATATCTGATCTGCGCTTCCATCATGAGCAAGAAACTCGCGGAGGGCATCGATGCGCTCGTCCTCGACGTCAAGACCGGCTCCGGCGCGTTCATGAAGAACGAAAAAGACGCGGCCTTTCTCGCCGAACTGATGGTTGAAACCGGTGAGCGTATGGGCAAGCGGGTAGTAGCGCTGATTACGGATATGGATCAGCCTTTAGGAAACATGATTGGCAATGCGCTCGAAGTCGTCGAGGTAGTCGATGTGCTGCGCGGGGCAGGACCAGAAGATTTGCGCGAACTTTGCCTCGAACTCGCCGGATGGATGCTGCATCTGGGCGGAGTGTCAGCTACGGTCGCGGAAGGAAAAAGCCAAAGCGCAAAGCTGATCGCTTCTGGCAAAGCGCTCGACAAGTTTCGCCAGATGGTGGAATTGCAGGGCGGAGATCCACTAACGATCGACGACCCGAAGAAACTTCCGCACGCAAAACATACTATGACGGTCTCTAGCCCAAGAAGTGGATATGTCGCAACTGTGCAGTGCGAACAGATCGGCACTGCCTGTGTCATTCTCGGCGGCGGCCGTGAACGCAAAGAAGATTCGGTTGATCCCGCCGTGGGAATCGTACTCCATAAGAAAGTCGGCGACGCTGTGTCCGCGGGCGACCCGCTCGCTACGATCTACTACAATGCGGAAGCGCGTGCCGCTCGTGCGAGGCAGTTGCTTGAAGAGAGTTATCGGATTGCCGATGCGCCGGCGCACGAGAAACGGCCGTTGATTCATCGCGTGATCGGAAAACCCGGAGAGAAAAACTGAATGGGACGCTTCACTGGAATCCTCGGCCTCTTCACCATGCTGGCGTTGGCCTACGCGTTCTCCACCAATCGCCGCGCCATTCGCCTGAAAACCGTGGCCTGGGGCCTGGGCTTGCAGTTGGCGTTCGCCGTCCTAGTGCTAAGGGTCGACGCTGGACGTCGCGCTTTTACAGCGGCCGGCAACGTCGTAAGCCGCTTGCTCAGCTACTCTTACGTCGGCTCGCAATTTGTTTTCGGCGACCTCGGGAAGCAAGGTTCGTCTCTCGGTTTCTATTTTGCTTTTCAAGTTCTTCCCACTATTATTTTCATCTGCGCATTTTTCGCTGTGCTTTATCACTTCGGCGTGATGCAGTTCATCATCAAACTCGCCGCGTGGGTCATGACCCGCGTGATGGGCGCGAGCGGCGCGGAGTCGCTCAACATTGCGGCCAGCATTTTCATGGGACAAACCGAAGCCCCTGTGACCATCCGCCCATTTCTGCCCGACCTCACGCACTCGGAACTCATGACAGTGATGACCAGTGGCATGGCTCACGTTTCCGGCGGAATCATGGCGGCCTACATTGCATTCGGCATAGAACCCAAGCACCTGCTAAGCGCCGTGATCATGACCGCGCCGGGAACGCTTTTGATGGCGAAGATGCTCGTGCCCGAAACTGAGCAGCCTAAAACTGCAGGCCGCGTTGTAATGCCTGAAGGCGAAGAGGAAGCTGAGAAAGAAGAAAATCTGTTGGGCGCGATCGCGCGAGGTACGACCGACGGCCTGCACATGGCTTTAAACATCGCGGCCATGCTAATCGCATTTTTGGCTTTGATCGCGTTGGCGGACGGAATTATGGGCGGAATTCATCACTGGATATCGTGGTTCCCGGAAAGTCTGGAAAAGATTTTCGGAGCGGTGTTCGCTCCGGTGGCGTGGGTGATCGGAGTTCCCTGGCGCGACTGCGGTGTGATTGGAACTTTGCTCGGCACGCGCATGGTGCTGAATGAACTCGTCGCGTTTTCCATGCTCGGCCCGATGAAAGCGGCGCTCGATCCGCGTTCGTTCACGATCGCCACGTTTGCGCTATGCGGCTTCGCGAATCTCAGCTCCATCGGAATTCAGATTGGCGGCATCGGAGCGCTCGCGCCGAATAAGAAAAGTGAACTCGCGCGACTCGGAGTTCGCGCCATGCTGGCCGGAACCATGGCGAACCTGATGTCGGCGTCCATCGCGGGCATGCTGCTCTAGTCCACACCTGCGTTCAAGAAAGGATTGTCCTGTGAAGCACCTTCGAGCTACTTCCATTCTCATTTCGTGTTTTGTTTTTATTTTTCAGGCCTATGCATTCGCACAAGCCGCACAGAGGCGCGTGATCATCGACACGGATCCTGGTACCGACGACGCGATGGCGATCATCCTCGCGTTGAATTCTCCGGAGTTCAAAGTCGAAGCGCTCACCGTGGTGCCTGGCAACGTGGATTCGCAGCAGGGTCTGGAGAATGCGCTAAAGATCGTTTCGCTGGCGGGACGCTGCGACGTTACGGTCGCGCGCGGCGCGCAGCATCCGCTGAATCAAAAGCTGATCACCGCGCAGTTCTGGCATGGCAAGAATGGCCTGGCCAACGTTGAGTTGCCGCCTTCCAAGTGCAAGGCTGATCCGCGGTTCGGTCCAGATCTCATCATCGAGATGATTCACAAATACCCGCATGAGATCATACTGATTCCGGTAGGGCCGCTGACGAATATTGCGCTCGCGGTTTCGAAAGATCCTTCGATTGCGGGGCTGGTCAAAGATATTGTCATCATGGGTGGTTCGATTGGCGGCGGAAATGTGAATGGCGCGGCGGAAGCAAATATTTATAACGACCCCGAGGCCGCCCAGATTGTATTCAACGCCGGATGGATGGTGACGATGGTGGGCTCCGACGTAGGCGAACGAACGTTGATCACGCGAAAGTATCTTGCGGAACTGCAATCGTCACACGGGCCGCAGAGCGACTTCATCGCCAAGATCGCCGATTTTTATTTGACCCGCAGTGAAAAGAGCGGATACAGCGGCGCCGCGATGTACGACCCGCTCGCGGTAGGGATTGCGCTCGACCCGACTCTGGGCACGCTGAAAGAGATGCACGTCGATGTGGAGACGAAGGGCGAGTTCACTCGCGGAGAAACCGTGGCGAACCGCATGGGCTCGGATGAAAACAATGTGCTCCATGGAGACCACTACGAAATCGAAGGCGTTATCGAACTCAAGCCGAATGCGCGAGTGTGCACGGCGTCAGACGCGGATCGATTTTTAAATATGTTCATCAGCCGAATCAGAGGCAAGTAGGCGGGCGCCTCGACGGCGAGAAATCCGCACAATGGAATCAATGACTTGGCCGTAAGCTGCTGATTCCAATGATTGATTTTCTGGGGGCAGTTGATCGTTTGTAATCAATATGTTAGCCCTAAGTTATTGATTACAAACGCCGACGCTTTTCAGCGGCAGGGGCGAATTCCCGGTTCGATCATCGCACAGAATGCCTGTTAACGGGCCTAGGAGGCACTCACAGCGACGACCTGACCCTTTTGAGCACCTGGAGGACACCGCGCGATTTCGAGAGGCTTAAATCGCCTCTAATGCGAAAGTTGCTAAAAGCTAACGTAGGGGACGGACGCGCTCTAACGCGTTGCTCTGGAAAGAGATCGTCGACTTTTCGCATTTTTGCGAATATAGGCTGCGCTGAAAACAAAACAGTTATAGATCCGACAGGCAAGCGGCTGTCGATTAACGCCGTAGCTACCCGTTCGCGTGCGCCACCAGAAAAATCGCCAGCGCATAAAAAACAAACATCAAGCCGAGATACGCTTTGGCGCCAGGTCCAGAATTCTCAAATTCCTTCCACGCGAGAATTCCCCACAGCGCGGCGACCATCGGAGCGGATTGTCCAATAGCGTAAGAAATCGCGACTCCGGTGAAGCTCGCGGCGACAAGGTTGAACACCGTGCCGACGCCCCAGATGCATCCCCCGAATAATCCCAAAAGATGTCCTGAGGCGGGTCCGCGGAAAAATCCGCTGAAGTTTACCGGTTCCCCAACCAGAGGGTGTTTCATGAAATAAATATTCCATATGAAGCAGGAGAGCAATGCGCCCAACGTGAGGAACACAGCAGCGCTGTAAGGCCCGAGAGGATTGCCGCGCGTCATCGCATGCGTCATGAACGGAGCCCACAAGCCCATCAGGACTCCTGAAACCACGCACGTGATGAGACTCTTCTTCGAAACCGAGCGCCCTGCAGCGGCGAGACTGCCGTAAGCTTTGCCATCCATGAGAACCGCGACAAAAGCGCACGCGACGCCAAGAGCGAGTAAAGCGGCATTTCCTCTCGGCTGAAGTGCATAGCTCAGCACAGTTCCGACCACGAGTGCGATTCCGATTGAAATGGGAAACGCTACAGCGAGACCAGCCATGTCGATCGCCGCGACCAGCAGGAGATTGGCGAGATTGAATAACGCTCCTCCAATCATCGCGTTCACGATGTTTGAAGTGTCGGCAGCGTGGACATTGTTCAGAAAACTCGACGAGTCGTTCCCCGTGCTGCCCATGGTGAAGGCGAGCACAAGTGAGACCAGGAAAATCCCGACGGCATAGTCCCAGTAGAAAAGTTCAAACCTGTAGCCCTTGACGCCCTTGTATGTGTTGGCCCAGGAACCCCAGCAAACGGCGCTCGTGATCATCATCAACAGCGCAATGGTCAGACTCGATGGTGTGAACAATCGTTTCTCCTTGGCTAGCCGTTCACCTGCGAATATGTGGAGCGGCGCAGAAACTCTCCCTGGCCGGCACGGCCAAAGAATTTATCATTTTCGACGACGACGCGCCCTCGCGATAGAACTACGTCGGGCATACCTGTGACCTGAATGCCTTCGAACATCGAATAATCCACGCGCATGTGGTGAGTCTTGGCGCTGATCGTGTGTTTGCGGTTGGGATCGAAGATTACGAGATCGGCGTCGCCGCCGACGGCGATCGTTCCTTTGCGCGGATACAAACCGAACAGCTTTGCCGGAGTGGTGGCGACGAGTTCTACGAACCGGTTCACGCTGAAACGCCCCGCGGCAACGCCGCCGGAATAAATCAGGCTCATGCGGTGCTCAATCCCCGGTCCGCCGTTGGGAATTTTGGTGAAGTCGTCTCGCCCAAGTTCCTTCTGCTCCTTGAAACAGAATGGGCAGTGATCGGTGGAGACGACCTGCAGATGATCGCGCTTGAGTCCGTTCCAAAGTTTTTCTTGATGCCATTTTTCGCGCAGCGGCGGCGTGAAAACATATTTCGCGCCTTCAAAATCCGGAACGTCAAAGTTTTCAATCGACAGATACAAATACTGCGGGCACGTTTCAGCGTAAACGGGCAGGCCGCGGTCGCGCGCCTCGCGAACTTTTTCGAGAGCCTCGTTGCAACTCAAGTGCACGATGTAGATCGGCGCGCCCGCCATCTCAGCCAGCGCGATCGCGCGGGAAACGGCTTCGGCCTCGGCGGTGGTGGGCCGAGTGAGCGCGTGATACTTCGGAGCTTTCTTTCCTTCCGCGAGCGCCTGCTGCACGATTACGTCAATCGCGCTACCGTTTTCGGCGTGCATGCAGATGAGCCCGCCATTTTTCGCGGTAGTCTGCAGCGCGCGGAAGATGCTGGCATCATCGAGCATGAACACGCCGGGATAAGCCATGAACAGCTTGAAGCTGGTCACGCCTTCGTCCACCAGCGCATTCATCTGCTGCAGTTGGCCGCCGCTGATGTCGGTGACGATGCAGTGAAAGGCGTAATCGCAGACGGCTTTCTTCGAAGCTTTGTCCATCCACGTGTCGAAAGCCTGCCGCAGCGGCTGGCCTTTGTATTGAATGGCGAAGTCGATCAGCGTAGTCGTGCCGCCGAAAGCAGCGGCGCGCGTGCCGGTTTCAAAATCGTCAGCGCTGGTGGTGCCTCCAAAGGGCATGTCGAGATGCGTGTGGACGTCGATGCCGCCGGGGAAAACATATTTTCCAGTGGCGTCCAGCACCTTCGTGGCATTTTCTCGCGGCAGATCTTTGCCGATGGCTGCGACCTTGCCGTCCGTGATGGCAATGTCTGCCACGTACGTATCGGTTGCGGTCACCACGGATCCGTTGGCGATGATCGTATCGAAGCCCATTATGCCTCTTCTCGCAGCGATAAAGCATGGCTGAGATGAAAATGAATTCTATGCTAAACTGCCGCACTTCACTTCCGGATAATTGCGGCGGTGAGGAAAGGGGCTGGCATCATGCATTTTGGCATTACCTTGAAGCCGGACATTTCCGTCGAGCGCATTGTCGGACTGACGCGCCAAGCTGAAGCGGGCGGGTTCGAGTACGGATGGCTCTTCGATTCCCACGTTTTGTGGATGGACCCGTATCCTTTGCTCACGCTGATGGCTGCGAACACAGAGCGCATGCGGCTTGGCACGCTCGTCACCAACCCTGCGGTTCGCGATCTCACCGTTACTTCGAGCCTGTTCGCCACTTTGAATCTGATTTCAGGCGGCAGGATGGAACTTGGTATTGGGCGCGGAGATAGCTCGCGACGCGTGCTCGGCAAGAAGCCGGTGAGCTGGTCGCAGTTGGAAACGGCGGTAAAGATTTTCCGTGATCTTACCGCCAGCCGCGAAATTGAATACGAGGGCCAGCCGACGAGGCTTACGTGGGCCAAAGTTCCGCCGCGGGTGTGGATCGCGGGTTATGGGCCCAAGGTGCTGCACATGGCTGGTCGCGTTGCCGATGGAATTATTCTGCAGTTTGCCGATCCTGATTTGATTTCGTGGTGCATGGGTTTCGTTAGGGAAGGCGCTAGCGCGGCGGGACGCGATGCGAATCAGATCGAAGTGATGTCGGCGGCTCCGGTCTGGGTTTCCGATGATTTGAAGACAGCGCGCGAGCGGGTGCGCTGGTTTCCGGCGCTGGTTTCAAATCACGTAATGGATTTAATCCGGCAATACAAGCCGCAGGATCTGCCTGCGGCGCTGACGGCCTACGTGCAGGATCGCGGCAGCTACGATTACCAGCATCACTGCGAAGTTGAGAGCAGCAACGCGAATTTTGTTTCTGACGAAGTGGTCGATCGGTTCTGTGTAGTCGGTCCGGTCGAGGCGCAGCTGGAAAAATTGCATAAGCTGGCGAGTGTGGGGGTCACGCAGTTCAATCTGTACTTGATGTGCGGGGACGAGGAAGAGTCGCTCGATATCTACCAGCGCGAGGTTCTGCCGGCGTTTCGCGGGACGACAGAAACAAAACGCTAAAGCTACGACGCTACGACGTTGCCGGCGAAAGTGAAGGCGGGCGCTGGGTCTTCATCATCGCGTAATAGACAGCGAACGAAACTGCGAAGCCGACGAACCAGGAATAATCGTAGAGCACGCGGACCTCAGGAATTGCCAATCCAATGAGTGCCGTGCCTGCTCCCAACGCCAGCGCGATCACGGCACGCCAGTTGAATCCTCTGGAATATTCGTAGATTCCTCCGCGAAGATAGAGGTCGTCTACCTGCAGAACACATCGCCGTACTACGAAATAATCGCAGATCATAATGCCCGCGACTGGCCCGAGGAAAGCGGCGTAGCCGCCTAGCCATCCAAGAATGAAAGTTTGGTAATCGGCGAGCAGCTTCCACGGCATCAGCGCGATTCCCATGAAGCAGGTGATTACGCCGCCGGTGCGGAAGCTGATTCGGCGCGGCCAGAGATTCGAAAAATCGTTGGCCGGCGAAACAACGTTCGCGCCGATGTTGACGTTCAGCGTAGCCAGCAGAATCGCGATCAGCGAGATTACTACAGCTACCGGCGAATGAAAGCGGCTGAGCAGTTGCACTGGGTCTGAGATTGCCGTCCCGTAAATCAAGACTGTCGCGGACGTTACCGCGATGCCGATGAAAGCATAGAGCGTCATCGTTGTCGGCAACGCCAGCGCCTGGCCGAGGACTTGCTCTCGCTGGTTGCGCGCGAATCGCGTGAAGTCGGGAATATTCAGCGAGACTGTGGCCCAGAAACCTACCGTGCCGTTCAGAGCTGGAATTAAAAATTTGAGGAAGTCGGCGAAGTTGGTGAAGCGCGACGGAGCGGCCAACATGGGGCCGAAGCCGCCCGCGGTGCGATACGCCCACGCCAGGAGCAACAATCCAACCGCTAAGAGAACTGGTGCGCTGATCCCCTGCAGGATGCGGATGTATTCAATTCCCATGAGAATTACGGCGAGGTTGATCAGCCAGAACAGAAGGAAGCAAACGGCGGTGGCGTGGGGGAAATTTTTCCATCCGGGAGCTAGCGTGACCAACAGGGTGCTGATCGCCTCGCCACCGATCCAGGTCTGAATGCCGAACCATCCGCAGGCTACCAGCGCGCGGAGAACCGCAGCTATGTTCGCGCCCAGCAGTCCAAACGACGCACGCGCCAGAACTGGAAACGGAATTCCGTACTTCGCGCCGGGATGAGAGTTCAAGAGCATCGGCGCGAGGACGATCACGTTGCCGATAAAAATTGTCATCACCGCCTGTTTCCAGTTCATTCCACCTTGAATCAGGCTTGCCGCGAGCATGTAGGTGAGAATGTTGACCGACATCGAAATCCACAGCGCTGCGAAGTTGTATGTACCCCAATTACGGTGCGAGGCATCGGCGGGCGCGAGGTCGGGATTGTAGAGCGGGCTGGACTCGATTGCGGATTTTGGAGTTGTCATTCGCTTCGCATTCTTCGCTTGCATCCGGGGCGCGACGACTGTGCTTGCAGTTCCTCACTGCCTGGCAGGGCGGGCGGGACGCCCTCCCGACAGCGGCCGAGACGGCGGCGCTACTTCGCCGGGAACCACTTTCAGTCTGCTGCTGCGCTTCTCGCGCTCTGAGTCGTGATTGGGCCGTAGCTATCGGGACGGCGGTCGCGGAAGAACTGCCACACTTTGCGGACTTCCGCGATCATATCGAGATCGAGATCTGCGACCACCACTTCATCTTTATCGCGGCTGGCCTGCGCGATTATTTTGCCGCGCGGATTGCAGAAATAGCTTTTGCCATAGAACTCGCCGATGCTCCACGGCTTCTCGACGCCGACGCGATTGATTGCGCCGACGAAATAACCGTTCGCCACCGCATGCGCGGGCTGCTCGAGTTCCCATAGATATTCCGAGAGACCGGCGACTGTGGCGGAAGGATTGAAGACGATCTCCGCGCCGTTCAAGCCCAGAATGCGTGCGCCCTCGGGGAAATGACGGTCGTAGCAAATGTAAACGCCGACCCGCGCGTATTTTGTTTCGAAGACGGGATAGCCTCCGTCGCCGGGAGTGAAGTAAAACTTTTCCCAGAAGCCAGGATGGCAGTGCGGAATGTGGTGCTTGCGGTATTTGCCCAGATAGCGGCCGTCGGCATCGATCACCGCGGCGGTGTTGAAGTAGACGCCGGGCATCTGCTCTTCATAAACCGGAACCACGATTACCATGCGATGTTTGGCGGCGATCTTTTGCATCAGGCGCACGGTGGGACCGTCGGGCACGCGCTCGGTCAGTTCATACCAGCGGGCATTTTGTTCGGCGCAAAAATATGGGCCGTAGAAAAGTTCCTGCAGGCACAGGACTTGCGTTTTCTTTTTCGCCGCCTGCTCGATCAACTTGAGGTGCTTGTCGATCATCGCCTTGCGGATTTGGGCGAGAGGACGCTCAGTGCTGAGCGCATTGCTGGCTTGAATCAGGGCACAGCGCACGTTTCGGGGCATCGGTGCAACCTCCGAGGAACGCAACTATAGCAGAAACTTCTTCTTGCATAATCAGCATCGTTTGTCCTGAAACTTTGTTCTCGCGAGCCGAGAAAAAGCTTTTAACCGCGGAGTTCGCCGAGGAATGCCGCGGAGTTCGCTGAGAAGAACACCGTCGAATTTGTCTCGCCATCGTGCGCAACTGCCGAGGCACTGCGTTGACACAATTGGACGCGCCGAATAGACTCGGCCTGCTTTTACACTTATTGAGAAAAAACCTTATGGCTCGGCGCCCTCGCATTGCTGTGGTTGGAAGTGCCAACATCGATCTGACGACATTCACCGATCAGTTTCCGAAACCTGGGGAAACGATCTTCGGACAGAAATTCAATCTTGGATTCGGCGGTAAGGGCGCAAATCAGGCGGCGGCTGCGCGGCTTTGCGGCGCGGATGTGTTCATGGTGGCGCGAGTTGGAAGCGATCTGTTTGGTCCGGCAACGATTGAGAACTTCAAGAACCTTGGCATCGACGCGACGCATGTGAAGCAGATTGAGGGATTATCGAGTGGCGTCGCGCCGATTTTCGTCGAGCCGAATGGGCAGAACCGCATTCTCGTCGTGAAAGGAGCGAATGACGCGCTGAAGCCTGACGATGTTGACGCCGCGACTGAGGTGTTGAAGGCGAGCGATTGCATCATTCTTCAGTTCGAAATCCCGCTCGAAACGGTTTATTACACAGTGGCATTTGCGCGGAAGCATGGAGTTCGTTGCATCCTGAATCCGGCGCCGGGGCAGGCTGTCGAAATGAGCGCGCTGGCTGGACTTGATTACTTCATTCCGAACGAGAGCGAGGCCGAAACCATCACTGGGATGGCGGTGCGGAATGTCGAAGACGCGAAGAAATGCGCGGAGACGATGGTGGCAGGCGGCATTCGCCGGGTGATCATCACATTAGGCGCAAACGGGTCTCTGCTGGCTGGCCGCGGGCTGAGCGAGCACGTGCAGCCGTTTGCCGTGAAGAGTGTTGATAGCTCGGGCGCGGGCGATGCGTTCATCGGAAGCTTTGCGGTATTTCTTGCGGAAGGAGTGCCGGAACTCGAGGCGGTGCGGCGCGCGAATCTCTATGCCGGACTTTCGACTACTGGCATTGGAACGCAAAAATCCTTTTATGATCGCGCGCGCTTCGATGCGGAATGGGCAGTTCGAGGGTGAAACTGGACCGAGTCCGCGCCGTCGCTCTCTAACGAGTCTGCAATGGCCTTCAAGGGCTGTGCAAAAGAGGGAAATAATGCGGCAGTCAATATTTCTATCCCACCGAAAACTCTTGACTTAGGACGGAGCGGGGATTTATAAGGCCCTCCTACAGCTAAAAACTTCCCAGGTTAATTTTGCGGGCATGGTGCGCGCTTCATCCGATGAGGCCGCCGAAAGGTTTGCGATGCTGCATAAGAGAGCGCTGCTGGTTGTCGTTGTCTTTTTGCTTGCCTTCTCCATCACTCCACTGGTTTACGGGCAGGCGAACGGAAGTTTTTCAGGAACCGTTTCGGATAAAGCGGGCGCTGTTGTCGCTGGCGCGACGGTAAAGGCCACCTCGCAGGACACCAGCCTCACACGCGAGGCGAAGACCGACGATTCCGGGCATTACCTGATTCCGCTGCTGCCGGTCGCGCATTACTCGATTCGCGTGGACGCTCAGGGCTTCGCGCCATCGGAGCAGAAAGACATTCGGCTGCAGGTGGATGAGCAGCGTGAAGTGGATTTCAGCCTTGTGCCCGCTTCGGTTTCGACGAACGTAGAGGTGAGCGCGACCGAAGTCGCGGTGGAGACGGCGAACCCGACCCTCGGACAGGTCATCACGTCGGAGCAGGTCGCAGATCTGCCATTGAATGGCCGCAACTTTACGCAGTTGGCTACGCTGACGCCGGGCACGACATCCTCCACCAGTCCCACCAGCTTCTTCACCAGCGCTGCCAGCAGCGAAGCGGCGACTCGCGGGTCGTTCTCGCTTTCTTCAGGTGGTTCGCGTGAACAGGAAACCGACTGGCTGCTCGATGGCAACGATAACAATCAGCTGGATGAGGGCGGGATTGCGATTTTCTCCTCGATCGACGACATCCAGGAATTCAAGGTGTTGACCTACAACTACTCGGCCGAATATGGCGAGCGGGCGGGCCCCACAGTGTTGGTTACGACGAAATCGGGATCGAACCGGTGGCATGGTTCGTTGTTTGAATTTTTCCGTAACACCGATCTTGATGCGACACGCTACTTTTTTACGTCCAAACAGAAATTCAATTTAAATCAGTTTGGCGGTTCGGTTGGCGGGCCGATCCAGAAAGATAAGACTTTTTTCTTTTTCGATTATCAGGCCAAGATGCAGCGTGAGGGCGTGCCTTTTACGGGGTTCGTTCCGACGACAGCGATGACTACGGCGGATGGCAATGGCGATTACGTTTTTACCAACGATCCTCTCGGGGTCCCGCGTCCCGGACTTTTCAACGGCACGGCCAATGCTGACGGCTTCAAAGACTTGTCGAATCCCTTTAACGGTTATGCACCCTTCGAGTGCGACGGAGCAGGCAACGCCATCGCTCCAGTCGCCGGTGTGCAGACGGGGGGCACGGCGTGCAACGTGATTCCTGGCGCGCTGATCAATCCTATTGGCTTATCGGTAGCTCAGCTTTATCCGACTCCCACTCCCGGTCTTGCGAGCAATGCCGGCTTCAATTACGAGAACCAACCGACCAGGAAGCTCAACGAGGGTACTTGGGACGTCCGCCTCGATCACAATTTTTCCAGCAAGGATTCAGCGTTCGTTCGCTTCAGCTACGATCAAGCAACGAACTTTGTGCCGGGCGGGTCGCCGACTTGGTCGGAGGCTAACGCTTTTGGCAGCAACCAGCACATTGAAAACCACGGGCGCAATGTAGTCGTGACTGAAACCCACGTCTTTTCCCCGACTTTGATCAATCAGTTCACCGCCGGGTACAACCGAATCTTCAACCACATTCTTTCGTATGGAACGGGCACGTGCGAGGCTGCGCAACTCGGCATCCTCGGCGCTGACCTTGCGAGCCAGTGCGATCCGTTCACTGGCTATCCTGGGAGCTTGAACCAGGCGCCACAGGAATGCGAGAGTTGCGGCATGACCTCGTTCGATATGTCCGCATATTTCTCCATTGGCGATCGCGGATATGCGCCATACCAAGGCGGGACTAACGTTTATTCGCTTTCCGATACGCTGGACTGGATTCACGGCAAGCACGAAGTGCGCGCGGGACTTGGGTTTCGCGCCGAGGAAATGAACGTAAGGAATAACGCGTTTCAGGATGGCTTTGTGGTGGAAACCGGCGTCCAAAGCGGCGATGATATATCCGATTTACTCCTGGGCGGCATGGGAGTTTTTGCGGCCCACGACCAGACATTCCTGGGAGCCACCACGGGCCGCCGCTGGAAACTGTTTCGACCATTCGTGCAGGACAACTGGCGGATTACAAACAATTTGACGTTGAACCTCGGGTTCGCATGGGCTTTGGCAACGCCCGAAACCGAAGAGGCTAACCGGCAGTCGAACTTTGATGTGCAGAACCTGATGTGGTACGTCCCGTCAGGCAGCCCGGGCATAACGGGGTGCACGGTTTGCGTCCCTACCGATGGACGGGTCGGAATCCAGTTTGACAAGAAAGCCCTGGAGCCGCGAATCGGCTTCGCATGGAAGCCCATGGGGAGTGAGAAAACTGCAATACGCGGCGGCTATGGCATCGTCCACGATTCCGCCTGGAATCAAGGTGGACAAGGACTTTGGCAAAACCCGCCGTACTACGCAGAAGTGGATCCATGCACTTTCTGCTTTGCCTATGGCAGCGCCTTTGGATCTCTTTCGGATGGTTTCCTTCTGCCGATTCCTACCGCCTCCAGCACTATCGTGGATGGCGGCGCGGGTGCAGTCTATAGCTCGCCGGTAAACCCCCAGTTCTACTCGGGAACCATTCAGTCCGAGAATCGCAACTTCAAGCAGGGGATCATTCAACAATTCAACCTGAATGTTGAGCGGCAGCTACCAGGGAATGTTGTGCTGACGGTGGGTTATGGTGGCTCACGCAGCGCGCACGTCCTCGTGAGTCAACTCAACGAAAACATCGAATCGCCGAGCGCCTGCTTCCCGACTGCCACGAGCGTCTCTGGAACTCAGGTTGCGAATCCACTCTATGGCATCTACACATTGGGTTGCGGTATAAACAATTGGCCTTATGCTGCTCCTTTCCAAGCGGTCGACACCAACAATAGCATTGGCGCGGCCCGCTACGATTCTCTCCAGGTCAAGGCTGAAACCAAGAGTGCGCGGCATGGCTTGTATGCTCTGATCGGCTATACCTATTCCAGGAATTTTGACACTGGCCTGACTGATGGCTTGGGTACGAATCCTGGCGCGTTGTACTACCCACTGCCCGGAACTGCGAAGCTGGATTGGGGTTTATCGCAACTGAATCTGAACAACAGCTTCACAGCAAGCATTCTTTACAATTTGCCGTTCGGCAAGGGCAAAACCTACGGCAGCAATTGGAGCGGGACCACCAATGCCATCCTCGGAAATTGGCAGGTCACTGTGATTGAAAGGGCCACTTCGGGATTTCCTCTGTTTATCGTCGATAGCAGCAACCCATCGGGCGTTTATTTCTCATACGACGGCAATACTTTTGAGAGGCCGAACGAAGTGGGCGATCCTAATAAAGCCGGCCAGGTTGCGGCTAATCCTGGTTGCGCAGCGCCGTCTCGGATTCATACTTTACAGAACTGGTTTAACCCCTGCGCCTTTACCTCAGATTCTTTCGAGTTCAACGCTGGTACGCCACAGCAGATTACGGTCGGAGGTCTCGGCACCGCACCGCGAGCTCCAGTTTATGGACCACGTTTCGTCAACACTGATTTTTCCTTGATCAAGGACTTTCCTTTGTCCTTCCGCGAGGCCATGACCCTGCAATTCCGGGCTGAATTCTTTAACCTCTTCAACCATGCCCAGTTCTACATGAATGGATATGGCGACACCGGGCAGCAGGACATCAATACTCCTTCCAGTTTTGGGGTGGTCAATAACACGGTCAATAACCCGCGTCTGATTCAGTTTGCGTTGAGGCTAAATTTCTAGGGCGGGCGGCGCTGTTACCGCTTCGGCGTCGATGTTTGGTCGCCTAGCTGAAATACAAATTGCTGCACTTGATGCCGCTGGCGCTCGGCTTCCATTGCTTGCTCTTTTGAGATTTGCGTGTAGAGTTGCAGTTCGGCTTGGGCGTTCGCGGTTTCTCCGGTTTGGCGGTAGAGCTGCGCCAGGCGATAGTGGGCCTCTTCGAGTTGGGGCGTGGCTGCTATCGCTTGCCGGTACGCGGCGATTGCGCGTGGGAAATCGCGCTGCTCTGCGTAGAGAATTCCGAGTTGGAGATAGCCGGGGCCAAGTTTGGGGTCGAGCTGAACAGCTTTCTCGAGCAGAAGTTTTATCTGAGCCAAGTCCGATATGTCGTCCGGAGACTTGCGTCGCTTCCAAAGACTGACCGCGTAGTAATAGTTCGCCAGGGCGTTCTGCGGTTGAAGCCTGACAAATCGGCCAAGCCGTTCCACAATCGCTTCGGATTGCGTGGTCTCGGCGGCTTGCATTTTTCCCATCAACAGGTAGGGGTTCGGATCGTTCGGACCGAGGTCCGAGGCCTCGCACAGACGCAGCGCCGCGTTCTCGTAGGAACCGCGAGCGTACCAGGATGCACCCAGGCCAGCCAGCATCCGCACGGAACGCGGGAATAGACGATTGCCTTTGGCGAAGACTTCGAAGGCGGGCTCTACGGCGCGATGCTCCAGCAGTTCAGAGGCCCAATCAAAGAGATTGGATTCGCTCGGATTCAATTCCGCCGCGCGCTGAAACTCTTTGACGGCGTCGAGTGGGCTACCGAGTTTCTCATCGACTTCGGCGAGCAGATGATGCGCTTTGGCTTTTTCTTGGCCAGATTTGGATTGCTCGGCGAGCAGCGCTTGAATATCCTGCCTCGCGCGCTGGTAGTCACCGCTATCGGCGCGTGCCAGCGCGAGTTCGTAGGCGCCATCGAAGTCGTGGGGATTCACGCCCGACGCGCGTTCCAGATATGGCAGCGCTTCGCGCGCTTTTCCTTCGGCGACAAGCAAGGCTCCGAGTTGGTAGTTGGGACCAAAACTTTTCGGGTCGTGCTCAACTGACTCACGCAGAGATCTTTCTGCTGCGGGATTGTTTGAAACCGGCGGAGAATTGCGGGGGGACAGTTCGCCCAGCGAAACGGTTGCCTGAACTAAAGCCTCTCGATTCCGCACGATCGCGTCGGAACCGTGGCCGCCCAGAGTCGTGGTATCAGTAACGCCGGCTACGGTAAAGTGCGGTTCATCGAAGAACTGCGGCAGGGCTGTCGAACTTTGGCGGTCGGCGGTTTTGGTTAACTCGAGAGTGAGGTCAATCGTTTTAGATTCGTTTTCTTTTAGAGTAATCGAGTCAGAAGTTGCAGTCGCATATCCAGTCATCTCCGCGCTAAGGTTATAGGTATCTGAGCGGATTGCGGAGAAGCGATAAGCTCCTGCAGAATCTGTGCGTACGATGACTGGTTGCGCGTCTTTTGCGGGCGTGCTCCGAGCCTGCAGGCAGACGGTGGCATTTGCGACTGGGCGTCCGTTCGAATCTCTGACGGATCCTTGTAATGTTGCTGCGCCCGCGTGTCCTGATTGCGAGTCGACTGATTGTCCCAGGATCGCCGCTGCTCCTAACAACATGATCAACGCCAACATGAAGGCTGCGCGGCGAAAGTGGCTTGCGGTGAAGAGGAAGCGGCCCATAGGTCAGGCGCAAGTCGCAGAGTCAATTGGAGTCAAGCTCGCGCGTTAGTTCGGCATTCTAGTCGGTCGGAAAGTGAATCCGCAATCTATGCGAGCACGATTTTGGTTCGGGAACATTGCCCTGTTTGTTTTCGAATGGACTTGAAGACTTCGCCATTTCTACGTTAGCTTGGTGGCCGATTGAAGATAGAAAGGCAATTTATGAGAGCAGATAGGGTTCGGCGCTTGGCGGCAGTAGTTTTGCTAATTTTCTGCTTTGCCTGCTGGGCGCAGGAGAAACGGAAAATCATTATCGATCAAGATGCAGCCGGGCCTGCGGGAACGGACCAGCAGTCGATGCTTCTGCTGATCCAGTCGCCACGGACGGAAGTCTTGGGGATCACGGTGGTCACGGGCGATCAGTGGTTGCATGAGGAAGTGGCGCATACCTTGCGCATGCTCGAACTCATTGGACGCACCGATATTCCAGTCGTCCCGGGAGCAGAGTATCCGCTGGTGTGGCGAAAGGCGGATGCGGAGCAGTGGGAACAGCAATATGGTTCGGTGGCGTGGTTGGGGGCGTGGACTCCCAAGTACTATCACCCGCCGGATCAGTTGGGGGAGATGCCGGAGGGCAAGCCCACGACCAAGGCCGCCGACGAGGATGCTGCTCACTTTCTGTTGCGCATGGTGCACAAGTTTCCGCATCAAGTGACGATTTACGAGGGCGGTCCCATGACCAACCTTGCGCTTGCGATCTCGATTGATCCGGAATTTGCCGGACTCGCAAAAGAGTTGGTGTTCATGGGGGGAAGTTTCAATCCTCGGACGGACGATCCGGAGTTCGCCAACACTCCGACTCACGAGTTCAATCTTTGGTTCGATCCGGAAGCGGCTCATATTGTTCTTCGCGCGCCGTGGAAGAAAATCGTTTGCACGTCCGTGGATATTTCAGTGAAGACGAGGTTGACTTCTGATTTGATCAATCGCATCAAGGCGGGCGATTCTCCAGCGGCGCACTACATTGCCAAATATGCGCGTTTGCGCGGCAACTTTAATTATTTGTGGGACGAACTCGCGGCCATGGCGTGGCTCGATCCGAGCCTGATTACCAAGAAAGAAATGCTGTATATGGATATCGATCTGGACCGCGGCGCCGGCTACGGCAATACTCTGAGTTGGACTGAGCAGAATAAACCTACGATCGAGATGCATCCGGTCGAAGTGCAGGATGATCTCGATCTTGAAAAGTTCTACAAGATTTTTGTGGATCTGCTGACGGCGCCGACTCCAAAGAATTAGCGCGGGGCTCGACACGGCGGCCTATCGCGGAAGTTGGGAGAGCATGTCCTTCGCTAGAGCGTGGTCTGGATGCTGTTTGAGTAGTTCCAGCAGGATTGCCCGGGCTTTTCCCGGCGCACTTTCAACCAGATAAACCCGGGCCAGATTGAGATAAGACTGATCGAAGTCCGGCGCAACGCGGATGCACTCTTCGAAACTCGCAACCGCTTCATCTCGCCGTTGGGTGCGCAAATAAAGAATTCCGAGATTGTTCAGAGCTTCCGGGTAGGCCGGACGGGACTTCAATGCTCGTTGCAAATACTCGTAGGCGTGAGTGGCGTCGTCGGCCTGCGCGTAGACCATTCCAATGCCGTAGTTTGCGTCGGGATCGTTGGGACTCACTGCAAGAGCACGCTCAAAAGTTTTACGAGCCGCATCCCATTTTTTTTGCTGGCGATGGGCATTGCCGAGATTATTGAGAGCAATCAAGTTGTTGGGATTCAAACGCAAAGCCTCCTGAAAACAGCGGAGCGCTTCTTCCGCACGGCTTTCTCGCATGGCGAGGATGCCGAGGTTGTTCCAGGCGTTTGCCAGCGTGTCGGGATAGCTGGCGCGAAGTTTTATTGCGCGTGCAAAGCTTTCTCGGGCTTCAGTCGTTTTCTGCAGATTCAGATGGGCGCTCCCGAGGCCGTAACTCGCTTCGGCGCTCGATGGATCGTCGCGAAGGGCACGCTCGAACGATGCTGCGGCCTGATCGAAATAGCCGCGCTGAAAAAAGACCGATCCGTAAGAGAGATAGTTGCGGCCAAACTCAAACGTCTGGGCGACACCTGGAAATGGTAGCGCTCGCGCCAGTCGTTCGGCGTCGTTTTGAGGAATGTGCCGAAAGTCTTGTTCGATCTGCTCCGGATTTACATTTCCCTGATAGACCTTAACGATCTGACCTTTGTCATCGAGCAAGAAAGACGTTGGCAGGTTGAGATCGCGATGCCGGTCGAACAGATATCGGTACAAGATGTTATAGATGCCGGCTACGTCATCGCTTCCGCGAAGAACGGGGATTGAAAGGCGGTGCTCGCGCACCAGTGTTCTCAAAGTTTCGGGGTCGGCAGGGCTATCAACGTTTACTGTGAGCAGCCGAAGGCCCTGAGTTCTCCACCGCGCATAGACGCGGTTGAACATTTTCAAGTCTGCCTGACAACTTGCCGATTGCGCGACCCAGAAATTTAGCAGCACCGGTTTGCCGCGTAGAGCGGTTAGAGTCTGCACCTGACCGCTCATGTCGGGAAGAGAAAAATCCGGTGTCGCTACAGCCGCTAGTAACCAGGTTCCGAAAGTCGTAGGAAGGGATTCTGTTTCTTGCGCTGGCGTAGCGGCCATGTGGGGCAATGATCCTGGCGTTCTGAATGCCTCGATCCGAAGCGTCTCGTTTCCTTCTTCCACGAAGACCCTGTGATTGAGCGGAACATCGTGAAACTCCTGCGTTAGGCCGCTTGGCCAGCGGATGTAAGCGCGCACGGGATTCTTGGCGTCTCCGAGCCCGAAGAATATTTCCTTGCTGTGCTGAGAAAGAAATCCTGATCCGGCTTGAAGCATGCGAGCCTGCCTGCCAGCTTCAGTTTCAACGGTAACCGCGGCGCCGATCGCGTCACGATTACTCTTGGTGCCGCGAAGGCGGAAAATAATCGACGGTGGCAGATGTTCCATCACGTTCTTCAGGATGCGCAACTGCGGCCCATTGCGATTCTTCAGGAACACTTCCTGCCGCCCGTCATGATCGAAATCGGCGAGAGCAAACGCCCGGCCGTCTTCGAGGAAGTCCATCCCCACAGCGGCGGAAACATCGGAAAACGTTCCATCGCGATTGTTCGCATAGAAAACATTTCGCTCGAATCCACTCCAAGTGCCATCGGCACGAATGAGTTCGTTGATGGCGCTCCATCCTTGTTCGTATTCAGGCGAAGGCATCGCCTGATCGGGCGACTTGGCGACCACCTGCCGCCAGAAAAAACTATTCAGATCTTCGCGCGCTGTGCCGGAAATCATTCCATTCGCGATGTAGAGATCGGGAAAACCGTCGTGGTCGAAATCAAATGCGTCGCTCGACCACGACCAGCGGCCCATTTCGACTCCGGCGGACGCCGTTTTGTCCTCAAAAACACTTCCGCTATCACGAGGCCCGCTGTTTCGAAAAAGCGAATTACCCATGGCATGTTTCCGATAGAGGGCCCGCACTTGCTTAGGAGAGTCTTTCTTGAAAACGTCCTGCGCCGAAATGCGCTCGCCGGCAGCAGTCCACATGTCCGCGACGTAGAGATCTTCTGCTCCATCGTTGCCGTAATCGAGCCAGCAAACGCTCATGCCGGCGCCGATGTCTTCAACACCCGCGTGCGAAGCAACGTCGGTGAAGGTTCCGTCGCCGTTGTTGTGGTAGAGATTCTTGCGGCCGAAGTCGTTTACTACATAGAGGTCCGGCCAGCCATCGCCGTTGTAGTCGCCCCACCCGCAGCAGAAACTGTAGCGCGTGTTGTTTTGATTCAGCCCTGATTCCGCGGTTACATCGCGGAAGGTTGCATCGTGGTTGTTCCGCATCATGAAGTTTGGGGGACCATTTTCCGCGTCGTGATAGGGAAGCGGATATTTGTACTGGTCTGTTCCCTGGTAATAGGTGTAGAGACAAAAATAAATATCCAGCCAGCCATCGCGGTCATAGTCGGCAACGGCGGCGCCGGTAAAAGTTCCTTGCGGAGAATTGGCGAACTGGAACGCTCCGGGCTTCGGTCGAAACTTGCCGTTGCCTTCGTTCAAGAACAGAAGCGGACCGCCGGCGCGCACGACGACTACATCCTGGCGACCGTCATTGTTGAAGTCGGCAAAGAGCGCACACGCCGTGTTATCGAGGATGCCCAATCCAGATGCTTCCGTGATGTCTTCGAAAGTTCCATCGCCCCGGTTTCGATAGAGCCGGTTCGGCAGGCCGGCGGGCTGGCAAATGTAAAGATCATCGAAGCCGTCATCGTCGATGTCGGCGATTGAAACTCCATTGTGTCCGTAAATGTCGATGCCGCAGGCGCCGTCGAGAACTGTCCTCCAGTAGTCAACGCCCCGGTTGAGTTGAGTTGAGTAAGAAGTGTTGCTGCCGAGAGCAGAGCCCGTGACTTCAACAAAAACTGGTGAGGTGGAGCGGCTGCGCGTCTCCTCAAGCGCCCGCCAACTCTGCAGGCGGAATTCGCCTGGGATCGTGGAAGGAGGAATCCATTCGAGATCCCAGTATCCCACTCGCTGTTCACGATAGAAGCTATCGCCTGCTCCTACCACGTCGTAACGCACGCGAGTTTGTAGCCGTCCGGGATCTTGGGGAGAAGAAGTTGAACTCGCTTCGATGCTCGTAACCAGGAACTCTGCGGTCACGATTTTCGAAAACACACTCAGGGCCGATCGCAATTCCTGCAGGAACGAATCGCGTCTTAGATTTGCCTGGGAGCTGAACTGGTTCTGGCGAATCTCGATTGTCGATGCGGGACGCACGAGTCGCGAGGCAATCGGACGCAGAGACGATCCTGAAAAATCCGGAGCGAGAACTCTTTCGATCGCTTGCAGATCCTGCGAAGAGCGGAGCAGGCTGGAACTCCACTCCGCGAGGATGACCGCGATCTGGTCATGATATTTCTCGGTGATGAAATTGTCTGAGCCAGCCTGCGTCTTGAGGAGTAGAGCATCGAGCGGCCGCTGGGCTCGATAGTGAGGACGCAGATGGAACTCGCCGTTGGGAATCGCGGGCTGAGAATCGAAAGCAGAAAGAGACGGGAAGGCCAAACCGCGAAGGCCGGCGGGAACCAAGGCAGCCGAGGCTCCCTGGCAAAAGCGGACGAGAAAATCACGTCGGCTCTGACTTGACGGACGAAAATCAGCCGGATGACGCGTCTTCCCTTCCCGACTCAGAGCTTTGCCCTCCAAATACTCACGTGTAGGACCGGAATCTAACAGCCGCAGTAGAAGCCGTCAAGGTCGTGTGGCACTCGGTCAGCGCAGGCTTTTGGTTCGTTTCTGGCCGTGTGAATTTCATTTTTGGGAATCCGGCGCTGGCTTTCCCGCATGGGGAAGTGCAAATGCTTCAGAGGATGCTTTTCCCTTGACCTCACTTTGCGAGGCAGTTAGCGTCTGAAGGTGAGAGCAATGTACCCGGAAGTCAGCCCGCGGATGCAGCGCGGGCGACGAAGCGAGATTGATTAGCCGATGGGAACTGTAGCTTCAGGATTTTCGGGACCGGTCGCCGCGGTTTTCCTGCTGGCTGAGAATCGGCTGCTGCGCGAGGCTTTGTTGCGCATTTTGTCGAAGAAGGACGACATCAGCGTGGTTGGAGCGGGATCGTACAGTCCTGCGATGTTTGAGCAGATTGTTTCGACCGGAGCCAATGTTGTGGTGCTCGATTCGGTCGCTCCTGTATTGGCAGATCACGGCGTAGTGCGGGAACTCCATCAAATAAACCCTGCGATAAGAGTGGTGTTGGTTGGCATGGAAGCTGACGAAGCCATCTTTCTTCGCGTGGTACAAGCTGGCGTTGTCGGTTACGTGCTCAAAGACGCTTCAGCCGTGGAGTTAGCGCGAACCATCCGGGCGGTCGCGGCAGGCGAAGCGGTGTGTCCGGCCGTGCTATCAACCGGGCTATTCCGGTGGATAGAGCGCCACCAGCCTGCCATTCCGAGCTTGCACCTCAAGAACCGGCTCGGCCTCAGCCGCAGAGAACAAGAACTCGTGGGCCTGATTCGGCAGGGTCTTACTAACAAGGAAATGGCCAACCGGCTGAACCTCTCGGAACAAACCGTGAAAAATCACGTGCACCGAATGCTGCGAAAGGTGGGAGCACAGGACCGGCTTTCCATTGTCGAGGTTTGCCGCAACGAAGGCCTTAACGTCTAGCCCGAACACCCTCAGTTCTACTTCCGCGTGCCCGCGCTGAACTGGAAGACCGTCACACTGTGAAACTCCAGCCCCGGCTTTAGCTCAGTCGTCGGAAAACTGGGATGGTTCGGCGAGTCCGGGAAATGCTGCGTTTCCAGGCAAAAAGCATATCGCCGGTTATAGACGCGGCCTTCTTTTCCTGTGATGGTACCGTCGAGAAAATTTCCTGTATAGAGTTGCACTCCCGGTTCGGTGGTCAGCACGCGCAAGATTCGTCCGGTAGTCGGCTCATACATTTCGGCAGCCTCAGCCAACTGGTTAGGCTCATGATCGACCACAAAGTTGTGGTCGTAGCCATGACCGAGACGAAGCTGAGGATCGTCCGCATCAATCCGTTCTCCGAGGGCGTGGGGCGTTCGAAAGTCGAGTGGCGTGCCTTCCACTGATTTCAGTTCTCCGGTGGGAATCAGATTTGCATCGACCGGAGTAAAGCGCGAAGCATCGATCTTCAAGATATGTCCGAGGACGTCGCCGTTCCCCTGGCCCTTCAGATTGAAATAGGAATGATTGGTCAGATTCAGCACCGTATCTTTATCCGTGATCGCCGAATACTCAATTCGTAACGCTTCGCCAGTTAAGGTGTATCGAACAGTGGTAGCGAGCGTGCCCGGAAAACCCTGCTCCCCATCTTTGCTCACGTACGTGAGTTCGATTCCATCGGGAATCTGTTTCGCCGCCCAGACCACTTTGTCGAAGCCACGGGTGCCTCCGTGAAGGGCGTTGTCACCGTCGTTCTTTGGAATGTGATAAGTGTGCCCATCGAGTTCGAAGGTGCCATGCGCGATACGATTCGCGTAGCGGCCGATGATGCCTCCAAAATGCGCAGTCTGCGTTACGTACTTCTCGACTGAGTCGACACCCAGCACCACATCGTCGAGCCTTCCCTTTCGATCGGGAGCGCGCAGGGAAACGATGATTCCTCCGTAGGTGATGACGCGGACTTCGATCTTATCGTCGGCCAACGAATAAACTTCGACGGGAGTTCCTTCCGGAGTGCGCCCAAAAGGTCGCTTGTGCACGATAGTCTTCGCTGCGAGAGTTGCCGTGAGCATAAACAGAGTTGCTGAAACTGCAAACCAGCGATTCGCCTTGATTGGAAGCATAATTCTTTTCCCTCTTCTCTTCTTATGCAGACCCATTACGCAGACCCGCGCCGGATTTCCGATTTCCTATGGAAGCGTTGCCTTCCCGGTGAGTTCGATCTCTGCCGACGATCGTGCGACATAGATATCGAAATCGCCCGGAGCGACCGTCCAACTATGACTCTTTACGTCGTAATAGGAAAAGGCTCGCCGGTCCAACGTAACCTGAACGTGTTTGGTCTCGCCGGGATTGAGTTCGACTCTCGCGAATCCCTTCAGCTCTTTCACCGGACGCGGAACCTTCGCGTGTTTGTCGCCGACGTAAACTTGCGCGACCTCCGCTCCGGAGCGAGCGCCGGTATTGCTCACATCGAAGGCCACGGTCACGAGTTGATCGCCCGAGGCTGGCGACACCGTCAGATTCTTGAAAGCAAATGTGGTGTAGGAGAGCCCGTAGCCAAACGGGAACAGCGGCTTGATTCCAGACTTATCGAAATGACGATAGCCCACGAATACGCCTTCGCGGTATTCAACCTTCTTCTCGCCCTTCTTTGGGTAATAGCTATCGTGGACGGCATTGTCTTCCCAACGCCGCTCAATTGAGATCGGCAGTCTTCCTGAAGGATTAAACTCGCCAAAGAGCAGTTGCGCCAGCGCAGTGCCGCCTTCCTGGCCGGGATACCACGCTTGCAAGAGCGCTGGAATCTGATCTACCCACGGGGCCATGTTTACGCCCCCGCCGGATGTAATAACCACAACTGTGTTCTTGTTTGCGGCGGCGATCTGATGAATAAGTTCATCCTGCCCGGGAGGTAGTTGAAATGTGCGGTCACCGCTTTCGCCTTCACTCGAGGGATCAAAGCCCACGGCCAACACAACCGCATCGGCGTGGGAGGCCAGTGACTTCGCTTCGGCGCTAACCAGAGTCTCAGGACGCACGATGCCAAGATTCGCCATCGTCTTGCCCCAACCGCCATGCGCGTAGTAATCCAGTTCAACCTGATGCGGACCCGAAGCCAGCTTCATCGCAGTCTCGCCCACAAATGCGAACCAGGTCTTCCAGTTATCGAAAACAAGCTTCTTGTCGATGAAAAGCCTGTATCCACCGTTTTCTCCGGGTCCTTGAACGAAAACAAGATACTCGCCAGGCGTTGCCGGAGTGAAGAAACCCGTCCAGCGGATCGACATGTCGGAATCGGCGCCGTCCCCGCCGCGCGCCGGTTCGTAGTTGACATGCTTGTCGGTACGATTCACCGCCGGCGTGCCGCTCAGAGTGGCGTTGGTAAAGAACTCGGTCTTTAATCCTTGCCGGCCGCCGGTCGCTTCGGTAGTGAATTCAGTATGCTTGGCGATTTCGTCGAGAGTTGGTAGTCCCCGCTCGTAGTAAACCTTTGCGCTACTGCCCGCATAATTCGCCACTCCTTCGAGGTAACTAACTGGCGTGAAAGGTTTCGCGTCGGCGCTGCCGCCGCCCGCCGGCACTGCTGGGTAGGCATCCGGACCGATGATGGCAATCGTACGAAGTTTTCCCTTATCCAGCGGCAGAAGATTGCCGTCATTCTTGAGTAGAACCATTCCTGCCCGCGCCGCCTCCAGCGTTACCTGTTTGCCTTCAGGGTTCTGTCGGGAAATCGACAAGTCAGTTTGCTCCCGGTCGAGCCATCCAAACTGAATCGCGGTGCGGAGAATGCGCCGCACTTTGTCGTCGATCGTCGCCTCGCTCACCTTGCCCGCTCGAATTGCCGGCAACAAGCTCGCACGATTCATGAATTTTCCCGAGGGCATTTCCAAATCCAGGCCGCCATTCGCCGCTGCGACGCCGTCGTAAACGGAAGTCCAGTCAGACATCAGAACTCCCGTGAAGCCCCAATCTTTCTTGGCCACATCGGTGTTGAGGTGTCCGTTTTGCGTCATGTGCACGCCATTGGTGAGATTGTACGAATCCATAATCGCGCCGACGTGTGCCTCTTTCACAGCTGCTTCGAACACCGGCAGATAGATTTCACGCATGGTGCGTTCATCGATCACCGAATCGATGTTGTGCCGGTCATATTCCTGGTTGTTGCCCATGAAGTGCTTCACGGTTGCACTCACGCCCTGGCTTTGTATGCCCTTGATATAGGCGACAGCGGTGCGCGCCGAAAGAAAAGGATCTTCGCCGAAGTACTCAAAGTTTCTGCCGCACAATGGAGCCCGATAAATGTTTACGCCGGGGCCCAGCATGAAGTGCACGCCACGGGCGCGGGCGTCCTCTCCAATCACAGTGCCGATCCGCTGCGCAAGTTCGGGATCCCATGTGGCCGCGAGGCCGATGCCTCCAAAAACCGTTGACGGACCGTAGTTCCGGACTCCGACTGGACCGTCGGCCATCTTCAATCGCGGCAATCCGATTCGCGGGATGGCGCGGATATAAAAATCGTCTACGCCGCCGATGATGTCGATCTTCTCCTCCAATGTCAGTTGCTTGAGAAGCGAATCAACCCGGGCCTCGGTCGCTGCCTGCGAAACCGGCGCGGTCTGGCAGACCGCAGGCAACACGAACAAAACAACGAGCAGACAAACTGTTTGGAGCTTACGTAGCATGGCGAACCTTCATTGTCGGAGCGAGAATTGAACCTCCGACCCCAGAATTACCGCACCAGATTCTAGCACTTGCTGGAGTCTATTGAACTGCGGGCGCTCGGGCGGTCCGCTTTCGGGTCAACGCGAATTGAGGTTCACGTTTTTGAAGCCCTGCAGTATCGTCTTGTGGAGTGAAATAGAAAGCAGGCGCGAGTTTAGACTAGGCTCCGCCGTTGTCTATGATAAGGCTGCAACCAATTAAGAGGTTGTCGGAGTTTCTATGTCGCCATGTGCAGATCCAATCGAAAAAACGGTATTTCGCAAAACCAATGCTCACACGGGACGGCGTCTCGCGGTGACGCCGGCAAACAGCGCAATGCGGCATCTTTCTTACGGCCGCATCATTCTGAACCATGCGGAACCACTTGTGTCCTTTTCCAATGAACAGCAGGAAACTGGACTGATATGCCTGGCCGGAAACGGCGCGGCGAAGAGCGCGGGGCGCGAACACAATCTGGAACGGTTCGATGCGATCTATATTCCTCACGGTTCCGAGATTGAAGTTTCGACGAAGACCGCCGTGGATTTCGCTGAGATTTCAGCTCCCGTCGAAGGGAAATATCCTTTGCAAGTGATTCGCTATGCCGATGTGGCTAAGGACGCGGGCTTGAAATTTGTCACGGGCAGCCCCGCGTCGAAGCGCGAAGTGAACCTGCTGATTGCCAGCAATGTGAAAGCGGGACGTCTGATCGCAGGTTTCACCTCTTCCGACCCCGGAAACTGGACCAGTTGGCCTCCGCACGAACACGGAAAAATGCTGGAAGAAATCTATGTGTACTTTGACATGCCGGAACCTGCTTACGGCTTGCAGATGGTTTACAACGACACTCAATCTCCGGAGCTGGTGACCGCGGTCCGCGACGGCGACGCCGTTCTGATTCCCAGCGGTTATCATCCGAACGTTTCCGTGCCGGGGCACCGAATCGCTTTTCTATGGGCGATGGCGGCGCACCGTGAAGTCGAAGACCGGCGTTATGGCGTGGTCAACGTTCAGCCGGGGTTTCAACAAAACGGCACAGGCCTTGAAGCAGCCCGCAAGTAAACTCCGTGACGCAGAAAAAAACTTAAAGCAGGCAATGGCGAATCAGGACTTAATCGTCGAAGTGGGGCCCGGCGGATCAGGTCATCCTTCTGCATCTTCTTTTGAGTCGCGTATCCGCGGTGTCTTCGCGGGAAACTTTCGCTGGGTCATCTGCGCTCTGTTATTTTTCGGCGTAACCAAGAATTACATGGACCGCCAGGTGCTCGGTGTGCTCAAAGGCACGCTGCAGCACGAGTTCGGCTGGAATGAGATCGACTACGGGAACATCGTGTTCGCTTTTCAGGCAGCCTATGCGCTGGGCATGATTCTTGTCGGGTAGCTGATCGACCGCCTGGGCACTCGCATTGGCTATGCAGTGGCCATGGTTTTTTGGAGCCTCGCGTCGATGGGCCACGCAATCGCGGTTTCGCTTCCCAGTTTTGTTGTAGCGCGCACTGCCTTGGGGGTCGGTGAGGGCGGAGTATTCCCAGCGAGCATCAAGTGCGTTGCGGAATGGTTTCCGAAAAAAGAGCGGGCCCTGGCAACCGGAATTTTCAATGCCGGGACTAACATCGGCGCGATCGTTACGCCACTCGTCGTGCCGTGGATTGTAGTTCATCTAGGTTGGCGCTGGGCTTTCCTGCTTACCGGCGCGATTGGTTTCGTCTGGCTTATTTTCTGGCTGTGGCTGTATCGCAGTCCCGAAAAACATCCCTACTGCACCAGAACCGAAAGAGCCTACATTCAAAGCGATCCCGTCGCCCGTGCTGGAAAAATCAAATGGAGCGAGCTTCTGCCTCACAGGCAGACCTGGGCATTCGCCGCCGGGAAATTCATGATTGACCCTATCTGGTATTTCATTCTTTTCTGGATCCCGGACTATCTTCAGAGAGCACATGCTCTGCATCTTACGCAGATCGGCCTGCCGATCGTGGTGATTTACGTCATATCCGATCTCGGAAGCATCGGCGGAGGTTGGGTTTCATCGACTTTAATTCGGCGAGGATTCTCAGTAAATGCCGCGAGAAAGTGGGCTATGTTTCTCTGCGCGCTGTGCGTACTGCCGATTGCCTGGGTTTACCGCATTTCCGGATTGTGGCCGGCTACGGTTCTGCTTGGGCTCGCCGCCGCCGGTCATCAAGGCTTTTCTGCAAATCTGCTCACGCTCCCCTCCGACCTTTTTCCATCGCGGGCAGTTGCGTCAGTCGTCGGCATTGGGGGCATGGCCGGGGCGATTGGCGGAATGCTGATCGCCGAAGTCGTAGGCCACGTGCTGCAATGGACGGGAAGCTACATGATTCCATTCTTTATCGCGGCATCCGCTTACATGGTCGCATTGTTATTCATCCATCTTCTGAGTCCGAGGCTCGTGCCCGCGCGGATCGGCGTGAGTTGAATTCCTCGTTCTCCAATCAGACGGTCACGGCCACGCTGATCTCATATGAGGCATGAGGTTTCTTCTCGGGCTCGAACCGTCTTCGTTGATTAAAGCTTACGGAGGTGTGGCCGGGAGCTACGGCGGTCAGCCTGAAAACTTGTTGCAGGCTTCCCGCGATCGGCACCGTAACTTCCTGTCTCGAGTGCAGAATCTCTTCAACCTTCACGACGTTCTGATCGTAAGGCTCCACCATCCAGCGATACCCCGCAGAGCCCAGGCCCGGAAGAGTAATGCGATGTTCCTGGCCCGGTTTCAGAGTTATCGTTTCCATACTCGTCAGCGTTTACTAGCTCACAGTGGAACCAAAAATCGGACCAGCATGCCAGCTCAGGTCCGAAGAGTAGCGCCAGTAGTGCTGCAGCGTGCCGTTATTCAGCAACGCAATCACTTCCAGATCGAAACCGAAGCTGGATTGGATGAGTCCCAGAACCTGCTTCACGTTTTCACCGAACGTCGCGCTCATGGTCCAGGTCGATGCCGGATTTTCCGGACTCTCCTTCCACCAGTGCTGGATAGCGTTGTCCACGGCAACGCACAGTTCATAGTTGCCCATCACGGTTTCATCGGTGGCGCCGTATTGCCCTGCAATCATAACCGGAGGGCTGCTCACCCCGCGGGCGAAGGTTTCACACGCCTGCCACGCCGCGCCCGCTGATGGCCGGAAGTAGCGTTGCATGGCCCCAGCCGGAGTGACACAGATTACGTCGAGGCCGTCATCGAAACGTTGCACCAGAGAAGCGGCACTCAGTTGGATATCGGAGCCGAACTGTGCAGACTGCGACCACGTCATCGGGCCGCCGGGTCCGTTCGCGCGCCACCAGTGTTTAAGGGTTCCGTTCCCGGTTCGAACCACAACCTCGAAGTTGCCCGGCGCGTTGTAGTTGCCTTGAATAAATCCTGCCAGGCCCTCAACATCGTCCGGTTCCTGCGGACCGAAAAGCCCGCCATCACCCCACGTTCCCGAGGCTTGATCGAAGTAGCGATGATGCAGCCGGCAGCCGGTCGCTCCCTGGCTCGTCGTCTCGTAAACGTATTCGAAGTTGCGGTTGTAAGTCGTGCCAGTCACGCATGGACTCGCATAGCAATCGTTGCCTTGCGTTTCAGCCACGCTCCATTGCAATGAGACGCCGTCGCGCCAGTAGTGGCGGATCGCATTTCCCGGCGCGAGTGTCCACAGCTCGAAGTTGCGATGCAACTGCCCGTCTCCACTCTCGTAAAGGCTGCCGTTGTGAGCGCGGCGCTTGGTCCACGGATCCGGATTCACGTTCGCTCCCGGAACTCCATACTTCGCATTGTTGTCGATATCGGCTTGGCCATAGCCAAACCAGCAGTACCCGGCCATACCCCAGCCCGTGTTCCAGGAATTCCGCACCAGCCATGCTTGCAAGCTATCGTCGTACCCCACAATTACGATGCAGTGGCCGCCCGCAACTCCCGTGGAAGGATTCGCCGTGTACACGCCAGAGCTGTAACCGAAAAAGTCGTTGTACACAGTGAAGCAAGCCGAGAGCGGGCCGACATTGTCGATCCACGCCTTTTGGTCGTCGACGTTGCTCAGCGTGGTGTAACCACTCAACTTTACGGTTCTGCCGTCGCGATCGGCCGTGGGTTTGTATGGCAGATTCGATTGCTCATAGGGCCAGCAGCCTGGGTCCGCGACTCCATTTGCTTGCATCCAGTTGAAGGCCGTCGGTGGGCCACCGGTTTGGGCACAGCTTACCCCCAGGCCGTCGTGAACGTCACCCTCCGAACGCAGGCTCCAGATTGTATGTTCGATACGAACCATGGCTTCAACCACGCCCACTGCGCTGAAGACCCAGCAGGATTCGCAACCACCCTGGTCTTTGATCTTCGTGAGCCACGGCCAGCCAAAACGATTTCTCCAGTCGACCGCCGAACCGCCACCGCCGCCACCCATAGGCTGCAGGTTGCTCTTTAGCGGTGTCGGCCCTGACTCCTTGAGCACGATCGGATGCCGCAATTCGATGGGCAGATCTTTCAAGTTGAGGAAGCCCTGATCGATGCGGCGTTGCAATAAATATGGGTTGGACGTGACGGTCTTGAAGAACGGCGTAACGTCAACGCGGGGTACAGCGCTCGCCTTGACGAACTTGGTGAGGTCGCCCCCGGTGGGGTGCGTTGGAATAGTATCGGTGTCTTTCAGCTTCTCATCGATGGTCCATTTCGCGTTTGCCTTCGCCAGCAATTGGCGAAGATCGCCTGCTTTCAGAGTGCTCGGCATGTGTGCCTCCCTACCTGTCAGATTTTTGCGGGTCTTAGGATCTAGATTTCAGCGCAGGGATGGAACATTGTTGAGACTGAGGCAGCTCCGGCAAAATGCCGTCCGACTTCTGGTCTGCGATGGTCGCCCCTGGCAAATCCTTCAATACCGGGATAGTGACCGCCGAAGTCCGATCGTTACAAAATTCTATTCAGGTCGAAATGCTGTGAAACGATTCGCGCACTCGCCGCACTATTCCAAACAGGTGGGAAGGATCGTGCCGTAGGGCGGCGATTGCACCGCACTTAGGGTCACAACTTGGCAACCACCGGGTTGGGATCCCATTAGAGCGCCGGAGTTGACAGGGGAAGCGACTCCGGCACTTCGTGCAGCTTTCTCATCAACGTCTGGACGTTCCTGTTCGAGGTTTTTAATGGGCTCCGCTATTCCCGTAAGTACTCCTCGCTCGAACCCGCCTATCGGCCACATGCATAGCCGATGCACTACCTCCAAGCGCGCATTCCTGCCTGCACTCAGCCCGGAAAATAGCCGCAGTTTGCCTCCGGTGCTACACTGTTCCCCAATCCTGGGTCCGCGGGGCAGGTCTTTGCAATTCCAATCCTTCGACCAGTCCTATCTCGAGCGTCTCCGAGCCGGCGACTTCCGCGCTCAAGAGCATTTCGGCGCGTATTTTGGAGCTCTGATCCAGATTAAGCTGCGTTCCCGCCTGAAGTCTCCCGAGGCAATCGAGGATGTCCGGCAGGAAACTTTCACCCGTTTTTTTATGGCTCTGCGCGACGGACGAGTGCTGCAACCCGAGAGCCTGGGCTCGTACGTAAACTCCATCTGCAACAACGTCTTGCTGGAGCATTACCGGGCCGGATCGCGCCTCGATTCGCTTGATGACGAGGAGAGGCCGAGGGAGTTTCCGGCTAAAGGGACTGACCTTCTCACCATCCTCGCCGCGAAAGAAATGGAAAAGAAAGTCCGCGAGATATTGGAACGGCTTTCAGAACGGGACCGCCGATTGCTACGCGAGGTTTTCCTCGAGGAACGCGATAAAGATGAAGTATGCCGCGACTTCGGCGTAGATCGCGATTATTTGCGCGTACTGCTGCACCGCGCCAAGCAAGCGTTTAAGTCTTTGTATGTAAAAGATACGGGGAATGATAGGCCGGAATTTACTTCGACCTAACAGCAATGAAACGCTGGGGCGTTACGCGTCACTATACTTTTAGGGGGCATTCAATCAATGGACCACGAAGGGGTGGTTCGTCAAAAATTGACGGAGCGTTATCTGCTGGGCGAACTCGACGACCAGACCCGTCAGGAATTTGAGGAACACTATTTCGATTGCCCGGATTGCGCCGTTGACGTCCGCGCTGGAGCTTTATTCGTAGAGCAGACCAAGGTGGTATTAGCGGAACCGCCTCAGCCGGTTCCCGCTTCCCCACCCGCGACAACTCCGGCGAAACCTGGATGGTTTGCGTGGTTTCGTCCGGCATTTGCAGCGCCAGTGATGGCCTTGTTGCTGGTAGTGACCGGATATCAGAATCTGGTTATGTATCCGCGTTTGCAGCATGCGTTGAATAGTCCTCGAGTTTTACCTTTTGCTGTGTTGAATGTCGGCGCCTGGGGATCGGCTGAAAAAGTAATTTCAATTCGTGCGGGCGAGGGCTTTCTGCTTTTTGCGAGAATTGAGCCGGATGCCAGTTACTCCAAATACATGGCGGAGTTGTATAATCCCGCCGGAAAGCTGGAATGGACGCTCCCGATTCCCGCGTCAACCACACAAGACCAGTATCCGGTGGAGGTGCCACCGGCTGCGCGAGAAGCAGGAAACTACATTCTGGCTGTACGCGGCATCACCGCCGCGGGAGAAAGTAAAGAAGTTGGTCGGGCCCCGTTTGAACTTCAAATTCATTGAGCAGCAAGAGGAGACTTATGGCAGCTCTGGCAAACGAATTACCCATGCTCGATACGGGTCACGTCTACGACGCGACTGCCTATGTTTTCAGCGCCGAACTTCAACAGCCGATTCAGCGGACCGTCGGCAAGCAATCGTTGGTCGAGTTGCCCGAGAAGGGCGGATACTTATACGGGCAGGCTGAGCCGTTTCGTTTGGAAGGAATCGTTTCCCACGAGGGTGGCTACACCCAGGTCGCAGGCTATCAGGGCTCCGACGGCGGCGCAATCACGGTGGCTACTTCCGTGGTTGAAGGCTTGAACGTTCTCGACGTTCTCACCGCCGATCGCGTTGTGGCGCAGATGACCAGTGAGCATCCCGTCGGCGCCAGTGTGCCTTCTGTGAGCTTTCTCGGCACGCGCGTCGAAAATCTCCGCATCGCCGGCCAGAAAATCGAGATCGATCCGCATCTCGACATTCTTGGTCCCAAGCCGAAGGGCGACGAATCCTACTTCAACGATGGCGGCGTCTTCAGCCGCATCGCTCATCAATACGCCAACATCAAGCGCATGGCCGGACTTCCCCAGTGGGCGAGCGATCAGTTCAACTGGGACCCCGCAAAGGCGCAGAGCCAGAACCAGATGAATTGCTCCCTGGTCAACGGCGTGTCAGGGGCTCCGGGCAAATCGTACGGCCACGTGATCGACATTCCGTTCTTCGGCAAGATCTTCCTCGCCGAATTAACGGTTAAGCGCACCCCGGTGAATGCGGGACCAAGGCTGGAACCCGTGAAGACCGAGCAGTACAACTACAGGTTCATCCTGCAGATGATCCGCGTGGAGTTACACGGCGGCGGAGCGCATGGCCGGATCATCTTCGCGTACATAGACCCGAACGGCACAACCCAGTTACCACCGCCCGGGACGCCCATGCCGCTACCCGGGCAAACGCCGCCTGGTAAGAAGCAGCCTCAAGATAGGCCGTAAGACGCACCGGGACGCGAGGACTCCTCTGCCTAGGGCGGCGGAGTCCTCGCTTTCCAACGAACGATAAACGGCTCCCCTCTTACAGTCATCCCAACTGAAGCGTATCTCGCCCACGCGGTCGCCGCACAAAGTCGCGACCTTTCGCCCTTAGTTTCCAAGCTGCTCCAGATATCCGCTTCAGGTAGAATCCTTAGACAATCGACATCCCCATGCCTCCAGTGCGGCGGCACCTTCACAACCGGAAAAGTAGGTCGCTGAAACGCGCCCGAGCAGGAGCGCCGAAGCTGATCCTGCTGATCCTCGCGGTCGCCGCATTGTCCACCTGCTCTCGCCCACGCGGCCCCCAATCCGCCTACGATCACGCGCTGCAGACTTTTCAGCACGGCGATGTAAAAGGCTCACTGGCAGAGGGGCGAAAAGGATATGACGAGTTTCGCACGGTGTCCTCCGAATGGAGGTGGAAGTTCAGGATTCTTGAAGTGAACGCTCTGCTCGTGCAGAAAAGAAGCGACGAAGCTCTGACCCTTCTTACCTCCGAGCCCGGGCCGCCGTCCTCTGGGGACCTAGCTGTGCAGTTGCAACGAATGGAGGCCGTCGCTTATGCCCTTACCCGCAATTTTCCGGAAGCCCAGAACAGGCTCGCCGACGCGGAAAGGCTCTGTTTTGCATCCGATACTCCCGCTTGCTCCAGTGTGCTCCTGGTGCGCGCCTGGGTGGAAGGTCAGTTCGGCCATTTTGAATCAGCGCAGAAACTTTCGGAACAGGCGCGCAATTCTGCCCGCAGAAACGGCAACCGATTTCTGGAAGCTTCCGCGTTGGTTAACCTTAGCTGGTCCGCACTCCAGTTAGCTCACCTCGATGAGGTGCTCGACTGGGGCAACGATGCTCTTCAGCTCGCCACACCCCGGGATTTCGCTGGCGTTGCCCAGAAGGCGCTTGGAAATATGGGCTGGGCCTACTACCGGCTCGGTGACCGCGAAAAGGCTGCAGCGACGTTTTTAGAGGCCAAAGCGCAGGCTGAGAAACTGGGCGACACTTCAGACGAGTCGAAGTGGGTTTTGGATAACGGTTACGTTCATCTTGACAATCGCGACTACGCCGCGGCGGAGTACTCCTTCCGGCAGTCCCTCGATCTTGCAGAGAAGCTCCCAAGCAGGGAAGACGTCGTCAACGCCTTGCAGTCGCTGGCCTTCGTCTGCGAGCAAACCGGAAGGCTCGACGAAGCAAAGCATTACGCAGACGAAACGCTTAACATGGCGCAAGCTGATAAGAATGGGCGCGACATCGTTTATGCGCGACTGGTGCAGGGGCGAGTTTCCGCACGACTGCACAACACTGAGCTTGCCAAGAGCAACTTCCTCTTCGTGGCGGAATCCACAGACACTCCTGTCTTTCTGAAGTGGGAGGCCGAGCGTTCCCTCGCTCGGCTCTATGAAGACGAAAATCAGCGCGCCTCTGCCGAAAGCGAATATCGCGCTGCGCTCAACACGTTCGAAGCTGCGCGCTCGGAACTGAAGCACGAGGATTCGCGGCTGCCATTTCTTAGCAATGCTTCGCGCATCTATGACGACTACGTTCACTTCCTCGTCGTTCAAGGCAAGACAAACGAGGCCTTGCAGGTGGCCGACTACAGCCGCGGACGCACCCTCGCCGAGGGCTTGGGCTTCCTGCAGAAAGATGAAACTTCGTTCAAGCCCGCCGTTCTCAATGCGCCGGCGGTTGCGCGGCGAGCAGGCGGCGTCATCCTTTTCTACTGGCTGGGCGAGAAGCAGTCGTATTTGTGGGCGATCACGCCGCAGAAGTCCAGCTTGTTTACACTTCCTCCCGGAGCGGAAATTGATGCGACCGTCGCGCGCTATCGCGAGGCTCTCGCCGGTCCGCAGGATGTTCTCGCTTCAGCCGATACAGACGGCCAGTCTCTATATCGCACGTTGGTTGCGCCAGCCCAAGCCTTGCTGAAAAAAGACGCGAAGGTCTTCATCATTCCTGACGGCAGCCTGAACAATCTTAATTTCGAAACTCTTCTCGTTCCTGAAGCAAAGCCGTCCGAAGCAAAGCCGCCCGAAGCAAAGCTGCACTATTGGATCGAAGACGTGACCATTACGAACGCCAGCTCGTTGCGTGTACTCGCCGCGGCGCGTCCGAATAAAGAAAAGCGCGAACGCAATCTGCTGCTCGTTGGTAACAGTGTCGCGCCCAACGACAAATATCCCCAGCTCCCACGCGCCGAAGATCAAATGAAAAGTGTTGCCCTCCGTTTTCCGGCCGCGGAGGAGAAAATTCTTACCCAACAAGCCGCCACGCCGCCAGCCTACCTGGCCAGCAATCCCGAGCGATTTTCTTATATCCATTTTGTCGCGCATGGAATGGCAAGCCGCCTGAGCCCGCTCGACTCGGCGATTGTTCTCTCGAAGAGCAGCGCCGAAGACGATTCTTTCAAGCTTTACGCTCGCGACATCATCGGCCATCCGTTGCGGGCTGAACTAGTCACGATCTCGGCGTGCTATAGCTCTGGCGAGCGTGCGTACTCGGGCGAGGGCCTGGTCGGGCTGTCGTGGGCATTCCTCCGCGCCGGTGCCCACAATGTAATCGCTGCACTATGGGAGGCGACAGATAATTCTACCGAGCAGCTCATGGATAAGTTTTACGACGAACTGCAAAAGGGCAAGACCCCGGATGTCGCCTTGCGCGACGCCAAATTGTCCCTGCTTCACAACAGCGCGTTCTACAATCCCCACTACTGGGCGCCTTTTCAACTCTACGCGCGGTTGGGCTGAGAGTTGCCGCTCCTCCGCAGATAACACGGCACCCGCACGTCGACAACCCGTTGAAACGTTTCCTCACGATGTCACACTATTTAGAAGCAGGCCCGCAAAATGATGACCCTACGTGTAGGCGGGCGCGCGCTGTTCCGCGAGAAAAGAGAAACGTATGGCCGCGAATGCGAATGTAAACTTCGAACTGAAGGTCCAAACGCAGGACAAATCGAATGAAAGTTGCGCGCCTCTCACTCCGAAACATCGGCTAGAAAAACTAGCGCACGAGGTGTTTGAAGGACGCGAAGAATACCTCGGGCTGACGCCGGACTAGACTGATCGTGATCCCAAACAAAACGAGGTTCGCAGACCGCCGCACTCCATAACCACAGTCCCAGTCAATTCAATGGCATCGCGTTTTCCGGTAGACTGGCTATCCAGCGAGGGATGGCCATTTGCAGAAACCTAAGTCTTACTTCCGCGAGACTCTTACTGCGCTTTTTTTTCTCTTACTCACGAGTGCCACAATTGCCCAGTCTATTCCTCCCGAACTGACGAGCGGACTGAAATGGCGCCTCATCGGTCCGTTCCGGGGCGGTCGGGTGGTTGCCATTGCGGGCGTGCCCGGTGACTCGACCACTTTTTATTTCGGCGCAGTCAATGGCGGCATCTGGAAAACCTCCGATGCAGGAACTGTCTGGACTCCGATTTTTGACGGCCAGCCTGTAGGTTCGATTGGCGCTATTGCCGTGGCGCCTTCCGACAGCAACACAATCTACGTCGGAACCGGCGAGTCAGACATTCGATCCGATTTGTCTTCCGGCAAGGGCGTCTACAAATCCACCAATGCCGGAGCCACCTGGACGCACATCGGCCTGGAAGAGACGCGCCAAATCAGTCGCATCGTAATCGATCCGCGAGATGCGAATGTGGTCTACGTCGGCGCGCTCGGTCACGCTTACGGAGCCAATGAACAGCGTGGCGTTTACAAATCTGTCGATGGCGGAATGCACTGGAGCAAGATTCTGGATCAAGGCCCCGAAATCGGCATCTCGGATCTGGCGATCTCTTCAGGCAACCCACAACTCTTGTTTGCCGGAGCGTGGAATACGCATCGACCTCCGTGGAGCACTTACGCCCCTGTCGATGGGCCGGGCGGTGGTCTCTACCGCTCTCAAGATGCGGGCAAGACCTGGTCTAGACTCAGCGGCAACGGATTGCCCGACGGTGATTGGGGACGCGTTGGAGTTGACGTTGCGCCCGACGGCAAGCGCGTCTACGCGCTAATTCAAGCGAAAAAAGCGGGCCTATATCGCTCCGATGACGGAGGCGATAGCTGGACTCTTGAAAACGCCGACCCGCGTCTCACCGGGCGAGCTTGGTATTTCAATAGCATCACTATCGACCCGCATGATCGCGACGTAATCTATATTCCGAATGTTGCTCTGTACCGATCCGAAGATGGAGGGAAAACGATTTCGATTGTACGGGGCGCGCCGGGAGGCGACGACTACCATCAGATTTGGATCGACCCCAAAAATCCGGCCAGCATGGTTCTTGGAACTGACCAGGGCACTACCGTCAGCCTCGACCGCGGCAAGACCTGGAGCACATGGTACAACCAGCCCACTGCGCAGCTCTATCACGTAATTGCCGACAACGAATTTCCTTACGTCGTTTATGGCGCGCAGCAAGACAGCGGCAGCGCAGCCGTTCCCAGCCGCACCGATCATGGCCAAATCACTGCTCGCGATTGGTTCCCCGCGGGCGGCAGTGAAAGCGGATACATGGCCCCAGATCCAAAGGACCCGAACATTATTTATCTCAGCGGAACCTACGGCTCAGTTGACCGTTACAACCGGAGAACCGGCTTCAGCCAGGATGTCACCCCGTGGCCGGTTCCGGCGTTCGGCTCCGAGATCAATCAACGTAAATACAGAGACCCCTGGACTCCAGTTCTCATTTTCTCTCCCGCAGATTCCACCACGCTCTTTCTCGGAACGCAATATGTGATGAAAACTGTTGATGGCGGATTGCACTGGCAGACCATCAGTCCCGATCTCACCGGGTCGACGCAACAGCCGGGCGAAAAAACCGAAGGGCCACCGACCATTCAGAACGCGAAACAGCGAGGCTATGGCGTAGTTTTTACGATCGCGCCGTCAGCGTTGAACCGCGATACGATCTGGGCAGGAAGCGATACGGGATTGATTCATCTCACCCGCGATGGCGGAAAAACCTGGAAAAATGTGACGCCCCCGGGCCTGACCGCATGGAGCAAAATTTCTTTGATCGAGGCTTCGCATTTCGATCCCGCCGTAGCGTATGCGGCGGTGGATCGCAGCCGGCTTGATGATCAAACACCCTACCTCTATCGAACTCGCGACTTTGGTGCGACCTGGCAACTAATCAGCAATGGTATTGCTGCCGACTCTTTCGCGCGCGCCGTTCGCGAAGATACAGAGAGAAAGGGTTTGCTCTTTGCCGGAACCGAGCTCGGGGTTTACGTCTCCTTCGACGACGGCGACCACTGGCAACCGCTGCAACTGAATCTTCCGGTCACATCGGTTCGCGATCTCGCGATTCGCGGCGAGGATCTGATCGTGGCCACGCACGGCCGCTCTTTCTGGATTCTCGACAACATCACTCCGCTGCGGCAGGCTGCTGATGCCGCAAAGGCGAATGCATTCTGGCTTTACCATCCTGCTCCAGCCGTTCGCATCGATAACGACTCCTTCGCCGGTACTCCAATTCCTCCAGAGGAGCCAACCGCCGAGAACCCTCCTGCCGGCGCCGTCATCGATTATTTTCTTAAGTCCCCGGCCAGCGCGGTTTCGCTGGAGATTATCGATGCCCACCAGAAAGTCGTGCACCGATTTTCTTCAGAAGACAAGCGTCCGGAAAAGCATCCACCACTCCCCATCGCCGAGCGATGGTTTCCCCAGCCCGAAGTCCTCCAAACCAATCCAGGAATGCATCGCTTTGTCTGGAATCTAACCTGGAGCAGTTCTGGAGGAGCCGGTGTAGATGAAGAATCTGAATACCGCACACCGAGCGGTCCCAAAGCTGTGCCGGGAATGTACACCGTCAAACTTACTGTGGACGGAAAGCCGCAGACTCAACCTCTGACCGTTGTCATGGATCCCCGCTCCTCTGCCACTTCCGAAACCCTGGAGCAGCAGCTGCAACTTGGCCAGCAAATATTTGCCGATACCATGGAAGCGCGACGAACCCTCGCCGAAATCGATTCGGTGCGCAAGAAACTTGCTGCTTTGGAGCAAGAGATTGGAGAAAAAGATTCGTCGATTAAGTCCGCGCTCGCGGATGCCCAAAGCGAGATTTCCACGATTACAGCGAAGCAGGCCGGGCAGAGCGCAAGCCTGCAGGACGCCTTCGTCAACATGGTCTCGGCGCTGCACGTCGTAGAAAGTGGAGATCGCGCCGCGCCTTCGCAGGCCATCACCGTTTATAACGACTCCAGCCAGCGCGTCAAAGCCGCCATTGCACAGTGGAGCGACTTCAAGAAAACCAGACTTCCTGCGCTTAATCGGAAATTAATCGAACGCAAGCTGACTCCCATCGCTATCTCGGAAATCGAACAGGAAGTCCAGGGTCTAATGTCGCTTCTCCTTGTGCCGCGCGGTGCGGTACTCCCGCACCGAAGCCTTGGAGCCACTGCGCTGACTTCTCGGGATGAATCTTGAAAGGGCATCGTGGAACTTCGTCCCCAACGCTAAGCTGCACCACTCCGCAGTTCTTGAACCGCTTCCGGGCCCAGAGCGGAAGTGTGTGACACCAGAGCGCCAGGATCACTGCTAGAGCACGATGCGCTTTCTCCAGAGTCGCATACAGTCCAAGTGAAAGATGGATTTGTTTCTCACGAAAGACAGGGCGATTGGAAGCTGTGAAACCCGCAGACCATCAAGCCTCGGCCCACTGCGTTATCGCTCCAGCGTTGCGCCGGCGCAAATCAATTTTGCTTAACAGATCAGGTGAGTGTTCCGTTTTGCTCAGTCCCACACTCATATTCTCAGCCATACTGTGCGCTGGTGGATACAGAGTCTGCACCGAGACGTCGGCAGAATTTACCAACTGCTTTCCACGTATCAGCACAGACGTGACTTTGAATGAATCGCGAAGGATTTTATCAAAGCCAACACCAGAAGATCGCAAAATGAAGATTCTAGTGATAGGCGGGACCGGCAACGTCGGTGCTGAGGTCGTGAAAGAGTTGCAAAAGCGCAATGCAGACATTCGCCTGCTTGTCCGTAAGGAAGGCGATGCGACACCGAAGGGGGTTGAGGTTGTGATCGGCGATTTGCTTGATCCCGCCTCCGTGCAAAAAGCATTGCACGGAGTGGATAAGCTCTACCTGCTAAACGCTGTGGCTCCTGATGAATTAACGCAGGGTCTCATCGCCTACGATCTGGCCAAGCGGCTGAAGCTGAAACATGTCGTCTATCACTCGGTTTTCCGCGTGGAACACTTCAAGGATGTTCCACACTTCGCCTCGAAGCTCGCCATCGAGAACGCTTTGCGGGAGTTCAAGGTCCCGTTCACGATTATCCGGCCAAATTACTTTTGTCAGAACGACGCAACCTTGAAAGACCCGCTCACGAAGGCCGGCATTTACCCCGTGCCGTTGGGCGACGTGGGCGTCTCGGCCGTGGACATTCGGGATATTGCAGAGGCAACGGCAATCGTTCTGACTTCGGACGGCCACACCGGTAAGACTTACAACTTGAACGGTCCAGAGGTGTTGAGTGGCCCTGGGGTGGCATCGATCTGGAGCAAATTGCTCGGTAAAGAGATCCGTTACGCCGGCGACGACATGGATGCGTTTGAGGAGCAGATGCGCAAAACAGCCCCTTCCTGGTCAGCCTTCGATATCCGCATGATGTTTGAAGGATATCTCGAACGTGGGTTCGTTGCTCAAGATGGAGATATTGAAACGTTGACGAAGTTGCTTGGGCATAGTCCCCGCCGATATGAAGTTTTCGCTAGAGAGACCTTCGCCCAATGGCAAGAGATGTCGAAAGCGGCATAGAAGCGAACGTTGGCGATTTCCGGCGACCGCTATCGAGAACCGAATGCCAGGACGGCCGAAATCATAACACTGAAAGCTCGCTGTGGTTTCCTGGCAGTTGCCGGGAGACCGATAACCGAACAGGATATTCAACCAGCAAAGGAGCAACGCATGTTTGATTCAAAGAAGGACTACATAATGAAGGGGCAATTCACGGCAGAAAACACACCATCAATGTAGACGGAAAACCAGAAGTGCTGCTTATGTGCTTGAAGGAATTGGTCGGGGAGAGAGGATTTGAACCTCCGATCCCCTGGTCCCGAACCAGATTCCAGAGCCTGTGAATTCCGTGGGATTTTGTTGCTTGTATGTGATTGACGTTGAATCGTTTGTGCGCTGATCGTAAAACACGTTGAATTCTGTTGAACTCGTGTGCTTCTACAGCTACAAAATCGTCTACAGTTTTTGAGCGAACATAAGACGAAATATCGCCGGCAGTAATCGATCCCCAGTCGGTCCAACGCAAGATCCCTCTTGCTCCTGGCAGTTGACTCACTCTATGCCGACTTCTCGACACCAATCGGGCCAACTTCCTCGAAGCCCGTTTCTGGATAGCCGCCGGTTTGCCGCAACCGGGAATCTTAAATGCCGAGTGCGGCCAATTCTGCGAGTTGTGCGCCAAGTGAGTGGCGCGCCTCCGCTTGGGGTGCTAAACTTGGCGCCGATTTGCATCTTCTTCCCAGTGAGGGAAGCGTGAGCGACCCGATACCCAAGTCAACCCCTCATAACTCAGGCGCCAGTTCCAATCTCGAAGCCACTCTCGACTCGGCCGATGCTCCCGTGGGCGGACCTGCATCCGATTTAGGCTCGATAGGGCCCTACCGGCTGATCAGAAAACTCGGAGAAGGAGGGATGGGGCAGGTGTGGCTGGCCGAACAGTCCGCGCCCGTGAAGCGGCAGGTTGCGCTGAAAATCATCAAAGCGGGGCGCTACGACGAATCCGCTTTGCTGCGCTTCGACGTGGAACGGCAGGCGCTGGCGATCATGGATCATCCTGCCATCGCCAAGGTCTTCGACGCGGGTTCGACTCCGCAAGGTCAACCGTACTTCGTGATGGAATATGTGCCGGGCTTTCCCATCACCGACTACTGCGACCGGAAGCACCTCTCGGTCCAAGAGCGGCTAGCCCTGTTCATCAAGGTTTGTGAAGGCGTGCAACATGCCCATCAGAAAGCGATCATGCATCGCGACCTGAAGCCCTCCAACATTTTGGTCGTTGAAGTCGATGGTAGTCCGATGCCGCGCATTATTGACTTTGGCATAGCGAAAGCCATCTCGCAGCAGGGTGAGGACGAGACGCTGGTAACGCGAGCCGGAGGAATGGTGGGCACACCGGGATATATGAGCCCGGAGCAAGCGGATCCCAACGTGCTCGATATAGATACTCGCACGGACGTCTATTCGCTTGGCGTGGTGCTTTATGAACTTCTTACGGGCATGTTGCCCTTTGATGCCAAGCAGTGGCAAACCAAACCTTTCCATGTGATGCTGCGCCAGCTGCACGAAGAGGATCCGCCGAGTCCGAGCACGAGAATCAGCGGAGACTCTACCTCGACGACCGCCGCGCAACACCGGAACACGGATCCCCGACAACTGAAAAGCCTGCTGCGAGGTGACCTGGACTGGATCGCGTTGAAAGCTTTGGAAAAGGACCGCGCCCGCAGGTATGGCACGCCTTCGGAGCTGGCGGCCGATATCAATCGCTATTTGCGGAACGAGCCTGTGGTGGCGCGCCCGGCAAGCACCGCATACCGGACGAAAAAATACATTCAGCGCCACAAATTTGGAGTAGCGGCGGCAACTGCCATGGCGCTGCTGCTGATCGCGTTCGCGGTGATGCAAGCGATCCAGTTGCGGCGGATTACGCGGGAGCGCGATCGCGCCGATCGTGTCACCGCGTTTATGACCGGCATGTTCAAGGTATCGAATCCCGGTGAAGCACGCGGCAATGACATCCGGGCGCGCGAGATTCTGGATAAGTCGGCGAAAGACATCGACACCGGGCTGACGAACGACCCGGAGTTGCAGGCGCAGATGATGAACGTGATGGGCACCGTGTATCAAAGCCTGGGGCTGACCTCAAGGGCGGAGCCTCTGCTGCGGCGCGCTTTGGAAATTCGGCAGCGTATTCTCGGTCCCAGGAATCCCGACACGTTGCAATCGCAGAGCGATCTGGCTGTTGCGGTGCTGGCGGAAAGTCACTACCCAGAGGCGGAGAAGTTGTGCCGGGAGACCATGGAGACTCGCCGCCAGGTACTTGGCCCCGAGCATCATGACACCGTGGATTCCATGTTGCAGTTGGCCAGGATTCTTGGGTTTGAATCGCGATATGACGAAGCGGAAAAGTTGAATCGGGAAGCGCTCGAAGTGGCGCGGCGAAAGTGGCCGCAAGACAGGTTGACGGCAACGGCGCTGTCGCTTCTGGCAGACACTCTAACCCATGAAGACAAGTACCCGGAGGCAGAGAAGGCAGCTCGTGAAGCGCTCGAAATGGATCGGCAAGCGCTGGGCTCCGATCACCCCTCAGTGCTCAGGGATATGTTCAATCTCGGTGGCATTCTGACCGAGGAACAGCATTACGCCGACGCAGAAGAAATGCATAGAGAGTTGATTGAGTCCGCCCGGCGAGTGCTGGGGCCACAACATCCCGGTACACTGGTTGCCATGAGTACCCTGGCGACGATTCTGGACAAGGAAAAGCGTTTCGCCGAAGCCGAGAAGTTGAACCGCCAGGTGTTCGAAGCGCAACGGCAAACCCTGGGCCCGGAAAATGCCAGCACCTTGCTCACCTTGGGTAATTTGGGATACGTCCTGATCGAAGAAAAAAATTACTCGGAAGCGGAAAAGGTTCTGCGGGAAGCGCTTGCTGGCCTGCGGCGGGTTCTCGGCCCCTCGCATGATGTCACGGCAGCCGCAGCCAACAAGTTGGCCCTCGTCCTTGCTCTGGAGGGCAAGCGGGATGAGGCCTTCGTAGACTTGCGGGCCTATGAGGAGACCTTTAGTTCCACCGACGATATCGAGCGCCTGGAAAAAGACGACGATTACCAATTTCTGCATGCAGACCCGCGCTTCGAAGCGCTCCTGGCCGCCACCCGCCAGCGCCTCGCCGCGGCGCAAAGGCAGCCGGCGACAAGATAGACCGCGCGTCCTTCATCCCGCCAAGGGACAAGTCGCGGACATAACCCCTGGGCTTCGTAGGGACGAATCGGGGCATGCAGCCTGCGGAAGACTTTGCCTTTGGCGCTGGATCACGGGCTAAGCGGAGGTTATGCCCCTGACGAACTTTGAACAACAGGGTCCCCAAGTCGGCTTCGGGGAAGTTCTCCGGGATCAGCGCTGATAGATGCCTTGTGATCACTGAACAATCAGCGTTTGCAGACCGGCTAGAAGTGTGCTTTCGAGAATCTGGCTTGTCCGTCACATCGCGGTGTCGATTTTGTAGACGGTCCCCGCACTCTTCGCTGGGCAAAACCTCAGTGTTTATGCGGGTCGGCGTGCTAGAGCACCTGGTGCAAAACCATGTGGGTCGGCTTTGCAGCACCGGCAGGTTCTCTAAGTAGCTGGAAACATATGGTCGGGGAGAGAGGATTTGAACCTCCGACCCCCTGGTCCCGAACCAGATTCCTGCAGTTGTTGAATTCTATTGAATTCTGTAGGCCGCAAGTGATTGGTGTTGAAGGCGTTGCTGCCGTCACCTTGTGGCTTGTTGATCTCTGTTGAGATTCGGTGCTTTGACCGCTACAAAATCGTCTACAGCCTAACAAGATTGTGCGCGGGCCGCCAGTCGCGTCGCCGACACCTGGACAGGTGATTTTTCAGGTATATCACGATGTTCTCCGAGGTCTTGCATTCCCGACGCGATTATAACGTTCTATCGTGCCCACGCTCGCGGAGAATGCGAGATTGGGCGTCTGCTCTAGTGGGGGTGCGATCCAGCCCCGTCATTCCACAACTTCAAGATAAATCGGTTTGGAGTCAACCTTATCCAAGAGCACTGGGAATTTGAGACTCTTATGCATCTTCTCTTGCAGTTCGCCTGTCACGCGGGGCGGATTCCGTCGGGCAATAATCGTCCAAGTTCCTGGAGACCCCGGGATGGTGTTCAGAGGCACCGTCCCTCCATAAAACTGCCCTGGTTGTAGAAGAATCCAGGAGTCCTCAACCTCCTTAAGAATATCCGGGTGATAGTCAGGCCCATAATCCCCTGCTGCCACGCTGTGCGCGACTTTTGCATTGCGCGGACCGGTTACGATGTCTTGGAACCCGCCGTGCCATTCAATGTCCGCTATAGAATGAGGGATATAGAAAGGAAATGAGCCACAGTTTGTGATCCGGAATGTAACGAACACCAGTTCTCCTGGGTGAATTCTCGTCTTGTTTAGAGAAACATCGACAACAGCATTAGGAGGTCCCTGCTTTTGTATTGTGGCTGCGCACGGAACCGTTTGCGCAGAAGAACTCAAAAATACCGCGCACAAAAACAGCACCAACAGCAGACAGAATTCTCCAGGCCAGAGCACTCTAATCTTCACGTAAACCTCCTACTGAATAGTTCCGCCGACATCCGAAGTTTGCATTTGTACTTGTTGTGCAGAACAATTTTGCGCATTGGTTTGATACTCATTTGCCCAAAATTGATCGACCTGTGCTCCCGTGAGTCCCGGAGGCGCATCGACCTGAGAACTATAGCCGGCCGCATGCTTAAGTTCATGAAACAAATTCCCAAGTTGATCGCTTTTGGCAACGAGAATCTCAGTGCCTTCGGGTAGGCCATGGAGAATTTCGATATCGAATATGAACAGGACTGGCCCGTAATAGTTTGCGCCCCTTGCCCGGCCTCCACGGTCGTGTATGTCAACGTGATCTAGAAAGATACGATCCCAGATTCCATATGTCTTATCGACACCGTCAGAGGACTGCGCGGTTTGGAGGAGTTTATGACTCTCGACAAATTCGCGGGAGAGCATGCCGCCTTGCTCTAGAAAGGTACAGCTCGTATTCACTGAGTTCGCGTGGTGAAGATGCACTGCTCCGATCTGTTTCAGAACACCGTAAACTTCATTTCCTTGCATAAAGCCTCCCTTTGTTGCGGTAGGTCACCGGGAGCCCATGGAACTGTTCGATTCTAGATAGTCCAACAGAGTCGTGCAAATGCACCTTACCGCCGTAACTTGTCGCGAACCTGTGGACAGCGAAAGATACGAGAATGCCCGTCACAGCTCTGCTCGACACAGACCTAGCCCCTAAGACCGTCACCCACAACTTGCAGATCGTTCCTCAGACCGGCTGGTGGGCAAATGCATGGGCGACGCTGGGCGTATGGACCCCGGTTCGGCGGTGCCTGAAAGGTCATAGCCAGGAAGCATCTGATGCCATCTACAGCACGCTGAGACAAGTGGCTGGCATGGCGAACGATGGAGAAGTGACTCTCTGTGACAGCGATGAAACGTTCTTCGAAAGCCTGTATGTAAAACTTCCTGAGTTGCGCGGAACGCAATTTGATATGCTTCGCGGAGTCAAACGGAAGTTGGTGCACGGTCCGCTATGCCGAACCTATGTAATCGGTGCGGGTTATTCTCGGCACGAGACAAACGACCAGTGGCTTCAGCTCCTCACAGCAATCCGGCATCCTCGTTTCCTGGAACTGAAAAAGCGCACGGGCGGTCACCACCTTGCTGATCTCTACCATGTGTGGACGGCAGAAGAAAACTTCCTCGATTGCTTCATCACCTTGGATACGACGTTCCTCCGGGCGGTGACCCTGCCGAAGCCCCTGGATACTCCAGTTAGACTTCTCAATCCGATGCAGTTCGTGCAATGGATCGCCGCAGGGAGGGTTCGGGCCTAACCATCATCTGGCATCAACCAGTGCGTTCTTTCGAATACCTGAACCTGCAATGCGGGTCACACTAGCGCACAGCAAACCAAAATAATCAGATTTCACATGCGGACGGCAAAGCGTTCGGCTGATGGGCGGGCAATCGCTAAGAACGATCACGGACCTTAGCACTGGACCCTGCATTGGATGTCTGCCTGGATGAATAAGGAGAGTTCTTGGAGGAATTTCGATTGTAATTCTCGACGGAACCCCAGCGGGAAATCCAGAAAAACGGCACCGTCTACAATTTCGACACCATCGATGTAGACGGAAAACCAGAAGTGCTGCTTATGTGCTTGAAAAGATTGGTCGGGGAGAGAGGATTTGAACCTCCGACCCCCTGGTCCCGAACCAGGTGCTCTACCAGGCTGAGCCACTCCCCGACGACGTGGGCGGCGACAAGCTGATTGTCATCCGCCGCACACTTTTGCTTTCGATAGGCAACACGATTATAGCATCGCCGCTGTTCCCCGCTTGCCCAGACAATTTTCGCGTTACACTGATGACGACCGCGAATTCGCCCAGATCAGAAACGTGCCTCAAAACCATAATTCAAGAACCATAATTCAGTAACCATGATCTGACCGACCATGATCGTCCTCTGTGCTGATCGTCTCTTTACGCCGCAGCAAGAGATCCAAAACCCACTCCTCTTTATAGAGGACGGCCTCATCTCCGCCGTGTCGTCGCGTGCTGAACAGGAGATCCCTCATCACGCAACCGTGCTTGACCTCACTAAAGACGTTGCCGGCGCCATCCTCGCGCCGGGTTTCGTCGACATTCATATGCACGGCGGAGCTGGCCTCGATGTTATGCGCGCGTCGACCGCCGAACTGCCGCATCTGAACAAATTCCTGACGAGGCATGGCGTCACCGGCTACTTCCCTACCACCGTCGCTGCGCCGCTCGATCAGACCTGCGCCGCTCTGGGACGCCTTGCTGATGCCATTGAAGCGGCGCCCGCCTCCGGCAACGACAACGCGGCGCAGGCACAGCCGCTGGGCATCCATCTCGAAGGGCCATTTCTCAGCCACAAGCGCCGCGGAGTGCATCCTCCGGAATATCTCGTCGAGCCTACGCTCGCGATCTTCGAACGCCTCTGGCAGGCCGCCCGCGGTCAGGTGCGCATGATGACCATCGCCCCGGAACTTCCGGGAGCACTCGAGGTAATCGCCGAAGCCGCGCGGCGCAAGGTTTGCGTGAGCATTGGCCACTCCAACGCCGAACTGGATGCAGCCCGCGCCGGTGTTTGCGCCGGCGCCCGCCATGCCACGCACACTTTCAATGCCATGCGACCGCTCGATCATCGCGATCCCGGCATCCTTGCCGAAGTGCTTACCGACAGCCAACTCACGGCAGACATCATCGCGGATGGAATTCATGTCGCACCCGAGGTCGTGCAACTTTTCCTGAAAGCCAAGGGCATCGAGCGCTCAGTGCTCATCACCGACGCCACCGCCGCAGCAGGCATGCCCGACGGTACTTATCAGCTCGGGCCGCTCCAGGTTGAGGTCAAAGACGGCAAGTGCACCGCAGATGGAAAGCTAGCCGGCAGCGTCCTCACTATGGACCGCGCGGTTCGCAACGTAATGCAATTTGCCGGATGGAGCCTGCAAGACGCCGTGCGCGCCGCCACCCTGAACCCGGCGAGGGCCACAGGTTTGCCGCAGCACGGGAAACTCGTCCCTGGCGCGGAAGCCAACCTTGTTGTATTGAGTCCGAACGGTGAAGTAAGAAAAACGATAGTCCGCGGCCGCAGCTGTTAAACACAAATTCTAAACGCGGGGACAACCGCAGAGAAAGCAAGCCGAAAGACTCGTCTAAATCTCGCGCTTCCACATCGTCTTGTGTCGCGCCTGCCATATGGCTGGGGCAACCGCCCAGAAAACCCCAAAAAGCGAGACAAACTCTAACCGCCTACTATTGAACGACGCTTGCGCGTACGTCTGGGCTTCGGGTAAGTGCCATAATAGGATCCATACCGTCGCGGCCCATATCACTAAACCTGCAATCCATAACCACTTCAAAAACTGGTTTACAGCTGTAATCCGGATCGGGCTGTTTCCTGCAAGGTTGCTGGAAGGCATTTAGGGTCTCTTTTCACGCTAATGGAATTATACGTCACTAGGATTTCGGGAGATGCTTTTTCTCTTGTGTTTTCCGCCATTCAGCTTCCCACCCGGCGCAGGGTGTCTTGGTATTCGTCAGGATTGCGGGTTCATTCAACTCCAGTTCATTCCACTCGGGCCATCGGTGGTATGTTGGCGCCATACTGGAAAGGGCAAGGCAGCCCGCATTTTAAGGGGCTAATTCGGCTTGCGATCTTTCGCGTCCGCCAGATAGCGCAACAGTACCGCTTCATCGGCCCGCGTGAGCTTATCGAGAAAAGAAGTATCTACCTTGCTATCTTCGAAGGTCTGCGAAGCATTCGACTGGCGCAGCTTGTCGCCCAGCTCCGGATCGTTGCTCATCACCTGGGTGTAGAACCACAGGAAGTGGCGCATCTGGTCGAGCGACTTGGTCAGCACCTGGATAGCTTCAGTTTCCGGCAGCGTGCTCAACATTTCCATCAATTCCGGATCGCTGGGCGCCTGCATGGCGGCGCAGTTCAACTCCCGCTGAATCGCGCGCAAGTCTTCGGTAACTCGCACCATCCGCGTGTGAAGGTCATCCATCTGAGTGTCGTTTCCCATGGGCCGCAATAGTTTGAACGTTACGATTACGATCGCGTGCTTGAACATCTCATCGGCAGCGCCGAGCGGATAGATGTCCCACGATCATGCGCTTTCGTAATTCAAGCAATTACTTTGGTCTGCAAGGTAACTTGCCTGAGCGCATAGCCCCGAACGCGGCTACTGACAAGGCTTCTCACCGCACAGGACGACGTCACGTTCGGCGCAGTCAGACTTTTAATCCAATGTGCGGGCTTCTCGGGTATCGACCATCAGTGCACTCGCCACTAGCTCCAAAGTCACCAGAGCCCTTCGGGATTCACAGTGACCATGGTGCCGACAGCCGCCTCGTGAGCCTGCCCTGAGCGAAGCCGAAGTGTCTAAGGCAGCGCGAAGCGCGGCGCCCCGCACAGAACTCCCAGTTTCATCGCCTCTTATGATACAAACGCACGCATGGAATCCGCCGCAGCCCAACCCCCGCGCCAACTGATCCGCGCCATCGGCCGCTGGAGCCTGGTCGCGCTCGTCGTGAACTCGATCATCGGCAGTGGAGTCTTCGGCCTTCCCTCGACTGTGGCCGCGCTCATCGGCAACTTCAGCCCGTACGCCGTGCTCGCCGCCGGCGCCGGCATGAGCGTGATCATCGCCTGCTTCGCTGAGGTTGCGTCGCGCTTTCACCAGGCCGGCGGCCCCTATCTCTACGCTCGCGTCGCCTTCGGACGACTCATGGGCATTCAGACCGCATGGATGCTCTGGCTCGGGCAAGTCGCCGCGCCCGCTGCGAATGCCAATCTGTTTGTGATTTACCTGGGAGAATTTTTTCCGCACGCGAAAGATCCCGCGCCACGCGCCATCATCCTCACCGCGCTCGTGGGCCTTTTAACTTTCATCAACATTCGCGGCGTGCGTGCCGGAGCGCATGTGAGCAACTTTTTTACTGCAGCCAAACTTTTACCGCTATTCGCGGTAATTGTTTTAGGACTGTTCGTGCTTCAGCAACACCACTGGACAATTGCAAGCCCGGCAGCCGCGTCCCCCAGCACCAGCCAGTGGCTGAAAGCCATGCTGCTTCTGGTCTTCGCCTATGGCGGATTCGAAACCGCGCTCGCGCCCATGAGCGAAGCGAAAGATCCCCGCCGTGACGCTCCCTTCGCGCTCTTCATGGCGTTGTTGGCATGCACGGTGATCTACGCGCTGATTCAGTGGGTGGTCGTCGGAGTTCTTCCCGACGCTGCCCACAGCCAGCGGCCTCTTGCCGACGTGGCAAGGCTCGCGGTTGGTCCCATAGGCGCGGCGCTGGTTGCGATCGGCGCGCTGATTTCTTTCTACGGATATCTCAGCGCAAAAATTCTAGCAATGCCGCGCGTTCCCTTCGCCCTTGCCGAGCAAGGAGATTTCCCCAAGGTGTTCGCGACGATCCATCGCCGTTTTCACACGCCGTATGTGTCGATCCTCGTCTTCGCAGCCATGGTCTGGGGATTGGCGCTGCTCGGCGACTTCAAATGGAACGTCACGCTCTCCGCCGTAGCGCGCCTGCTCTATTACGCCGTAGGCTGCGCAGCCCTGCCGATTTTGCGTCGCAAAAATCCCGAAGGCGCAAATGCAATGTTCCAACTACCTGCAGGAAACTTTCTCGCCGTGCTGGGCGTGATCCTGTGCCTGATTCTTGCCACGCGCGTGGATTTCGGGCAATCGCTGATTCTAGTCGCGACGATCGCACTGGCGTTTGGGAACTGGGCGATAGTGGCTCGTGAGAGATCCCACAGTTGATGGCGGTCCGTCGCAGGTCAAAGACATAATCCCGCAGGGCTCTGTATTTCTCACGTTCTTTGCGAGGCCTTAGCCGAACGGTATCTCGACCTCGGAGTAACTCCCCGTTCTCGCGGCATCTACGGTCGCGGCTATCCTTCGAACGTGGCGTTGCACGATGCGCCATTGCGAATTCCAAGCACCACAATCGCAATTGTATGCTTCGTTAGATTTGCTGGGCTGCCATATTCTTGTCGGTCGTCAAGAGCACTTCGAACCCGGCTTCTTCCGCAGCTTTCAACAGTTCCCCATTGACCAACTTGTCCCATCCGAGGTCCCTAGCTTGGGCGACGGCGTGGGCTTCGAGGAACGCAATAAGTGGCGCGGGGGTGCCTTGATCAAAGAGAATGCGCATTGGAAGGAACCGGCGGATGGGTGGCGGGTGGCGGGGCGTCGAGGCTGCGGGCGGCAAACTCGAGCACTGCCTGAATTTGCTCCCGCGTCACGCCGAACCACCCCATGATTTCTTCGATGCTTGCGCCGGATTCGAGGTTCTCAAAAACCGTGGCGACCAGCATACGAGTGTCCTTAAACACCCATGCGCCACTGCGCTTGCCAGGGACGCTCTCCACGGCGGGACATCGCGACCAATCGAGAGCCGCCATGTTCCTACCTCATCTTGATCTTAGCATCCAGGCCAGCGTATCAGACCTAAGCGTTGACGCTCGCTCTTGACGCCAGCCAATCCTGTTAGCTTCCCTGTTCATCGACAACAGCAAACTTCACGCCAAGAGCGCGCAGCACACAACTGATAGTTTCAAATCGCGGATGTGCGCCTGCGCTCAGCGCCTTGTACAAGCTCTCCCGGCCAAGCCCTGAGTCTTTCGCGATCTGCGCCATGCCTCGCGCCTTTGCCACATCGCCGAGTGCGGCAATGAAGACATCGGGATTTGAGTCTTCGGCAGCCGCCGAAAGATACTCCGCAATGACCGCATCGTTATCGAGATACTCTGCCGCATCAAATGCTTTGTAGGTTTTTTTCCTTTTCAACGTTTCTTCCCCTTGAGTTCACGAGCCATCTTTTTCGCTCGCATGATGTCCTTCGCCTGCGATGCCTTCACGCCGCCAGCCAGCAGAGCATAGAGAGTTGTTCCGGTTCGCGTGTAATAAACCCGATATCCTGCTCCGACATGAATGCGCATTCCCGACACGCCCTCGCCGACGGGCTCACAATCGCCGAAATTCCCGAATGCCGCACTGAGAAGGCGAGCCAGAATTCTGGCTTTTGCTTTTTGGTCGGCAAGGGAGGATAGCCACACATCGAAATCGGATGACCGAACGAACGTATTCACATCGCTTTATTGTATCCGTTTGGATACACAACGGGCAAGGGGATAATTTTGCGCCTTTCAACACTAAAGAGCGATCGAAGCCGGATCGATTAACCGTAGCCTACTCATTCACGGTGCTCTGGTTAAATCGGTCCGCTAATTCCTATGTGGGATCAATTGCCGAAGCCCGAGTTCTCGCATTCAAACTCCGCGCTGCTCTATCTCCAGCAGCGCCTTCTTGCGCTCGACGCCCCAGCGGTAGCCGCTGATGTTGCCATCTTCGCGGACTACGCGATGACACGGAATCGCAACCGCTACGGGGTTTGTCGCGCAGGCCCGCGCCACAGCGCGGCTCGCGCTGGGTTGGCCAATCCCCTTCGCAACCTGCTTGTACGATTGCGTCGCGCCGAACGGAATCGACTGCAGGTAAGCCCACACACGCCGCTGAAATGCTGTTGCGCGAATATCTAAAGGCAGCGCGGCATTCAGTTCGCGCCCGGTGATCTTCGCCAGCACGGCTTCGATCCAGCTTTGCAGCCCGCCGTCATCAAGCGTGCGCACTGCGAAGGGGAACTCGCGCTTCAGGCCTTCGATCAACTCGCCATCGGAGCGCGCGAACTGAATCGAGCAAACGCCGCGATCGGTGGCCGCGATCAGCATGCGTCCCAGCGGCGAGTCGGCGCAAGCATAGCGAATCGAGGCAGCGATTGCACCGCGGCGGTATTTATCTGGAGTCATGCCGAGTTGCGACGCGGTCTTCTCGTACAACCGGCTGCTGGAGCCGTATCCAGCGTCATACATGGCGCGAGTCACGTTGTCTCCGGCTTGCAGGTTGCGCTTGAGTTGGCGCAGGCGGCAAGAGTCGGCGTATTCGCGCGGCGTGATTCCAAGCGCAGCCTTGAAGCGCCGCTGCAAATGGAACGGGCTTTGATGAAATACTTTGCCCAGGCGCTCGAGCGTGATCGGTTCATCGAGATGCTGCTCAATGTAGCGGCAGATTTCTTTGGCCGAGTCCGATTGCGGATTGCCACTGGGCGATGCAGAGCGCGGCCGGCAACGCAGGCACGCGCGATAACCAGCTTTCTCCGCCTGGTCAGGATGCAAGTAGAACGCAACGTTCTCGCGCCTCGGCCGCCGCGCCGCACACGATGGCCGGCAATAGATGCCAGTGCTGGCGACAGCGAAGACGAACTTTCCATCATGCTCGGGATCGCGTGCGCAGACCGCGTTCCAGCGCAGGTCGTCGGCTGGCTTGATGTCTTGGGGCTTAGTCGATTTGGATTGTGCCAGAGGCATGGGGTGGGTTGCGACCTCAACGAGTATGGCATCGTCAGTCAAGGCTGGGAAAGTCGCGTTGGTGAAAGTCATGATAGAGACAGCGTAGGCGTGTGCGCAGCAATGGACTATCCGAATCTTGCGGGCAAAGCAAGAAAGCAGGCTCAGCGTCATCTCGTATGAGGGAGATCCTTCTCTCCGCCTGAAAAGCGGCTCCGCTCGGGATAACGCCATCAAGGAGAATCGCCAGTATCATCCCGAGCAGAGCGAGGGATCACGGTTCTTGCCGGCAGCGGCAACACGGCCGGCGCAGGCAAAAACCAGGATCCCTCGCGTTGCTCGGGATGACAGTGTGGTTTACCTGGGCTAAGTCTCTGTTCCTCTCGCTAAGTCCTTAGCCTGCAGCAATTGCCTGTGCGGCGCACATTGGCCGATTGCCGGCGCTTGATTTCCGCCGGTCGCCCGCCTTCGTGCACATGGCCGCCAGAGCGTTCTAAAGGCCGTGGGGCGCGAGCAAAGCTGAATCTGGCCTCTGGCGTCCTCGCTTTTCCCAAGCCTCGCCACCGGCGAGGTAAATCGATTTACCTACAAGACCCGAAATCGATCCTTTGGATTCATGCACTTAGAGGCGCTTTTACTATATCGTGCAGCTATATACGAGAACCCCGCCGCGAGGCCCGCTGCAGAATCAACAACTTGGCGGCTTTTGGCTTTACGAAGGGACAATTTTCTCGCATGATTTGCGCCCCGACGCCGGGATAGACTAGATTTCCCATGAGCTTTCCAACTCCCATATCGATAGAGGACAAATCATTGACGAAGAACGCGCGCGTGACGGTCATGACTTTCGTAGCCCTGCTTCTTGCTTCAGCCCTTCTGACTCCAGCCCTGGCGCAGAAAGCCACGCAGCATCTGTTGAGCAGCGACGAGCTCACGAAGGTCGCGCCGGCGGAGTTTTTCTTTCGCGGACAGAAGGCCACGGTGCAACTGCGGAACGCGACAGGATTTGAAGCTACCAGCGGCATGGTCACATTCGGCGCGCTGGTCGATGCTTCGGGATATTCGTCGTCGATCCAGGAGAAATACCAGGGCCTGTTTATTACCGAGTCTAAGCTGAATATCGGTGGCTCTGAGCTTGCGCCGGGAGCATACGGCTTCGGGTTTACCAAGGACAAGTTCATCGTCATGAACGTGGCCAGCGAAGACGTACTCAGCGTTCCTTACTCCACCGATGCGGAGTTGAAGCGGGCTGTGCCGCTGAAGATGGTTGAGGACGGAGCCGGCTTCAAGCTGTATGCGGGAAAGAAATGGGTCGCGGTGAAGCCGGAGTAGTTCGCATCCCTACAAATCACTGCCCACCGCTCTAATGGCGGACCTGATCAATTGCCCAACGGCTGGAACGGGCCGAGCAGGCTGGAGACTCCGGAGCGCTTGCGCAATTCGCTGAGCAGAGCGCTGGCCGCGTTGGTGTAAGTCTTGCTGGGGTCTGAGGGATCGGCCCAGACTGCGTCGTAGATAATCTGCGCCGCTTCTTTCAGGTCGATGTGCAGCGCGGCTTCGTAGACATCCGCACGTTCTTGCAGGCGGTCATAACAAGGCTTGCAGATCGAGGCTGCCTCGGCGCCTGGGCCGTGATGTTCACCCAGCGTGCACGCCACAGGCGATGTTGTGACTTCCGCATGCGCGGCAAAAAGCTGAGACTTAAACTCTTTCAGAAAAGCTTCGCGCTCCTGTTCAACGACGGCAGTATCGGGCAAGGGCTCAGCAGCGGCCTGCGTTTTCGGAATTGCCGGAACCACGTTAGGAGAAACTCGCTCTTTACTGTTGCAAGCGGGGCAGGTGTCGAGGTTGGCGGCGTAATAGAGACGACATTTGGCGCAAGGCATGCCGTAGCCTGAGGTCGAGGATTTGCGCGAAGCTACCGTGTCGTGGCGGACAGCGTTCCGCAGATCGTTCCGAACGCTATTGCGAACATCAGTACTTCGGACCTCAGTATTGCGGACGTCACTGTTCGGGACATCGTTTTCCGGCACAACGGATTTTGCCGGTTGAGCGGCTGCGGCGGTTGTGGATCGCGTCATATCCATGATCAATCTCTCCCCAAGATGCCTGCGTTCTAGTCTAAGCAGTCGAAGTGCCCAGTCGTTAATGCCAGGAGTACAGTGCCCGGCAGTGCCCCCCGGCGTTACTCACCGGCAGATTGCAGCCTTCATTTACTTTGCACTTCTGACTGCGTCTGGATCAGCTTCTGGAGTTCGTCGCGGCGCGCCTGATAGAGCTTGCGCTCCGGATCAAGGCGCGCGGCGGTCTCCAGTTCTGACAAAGCTTCTTCATAGCGGTCCATGCTCATCAGGCAGGCCGCCAGCGAGTAGTGATTATCCGGCGAAGCATTGAGGCGAAGGGCCTCGCGGAATTCTTTTTCCGCCGCCGGAAGCAGGCGTTGCTGAAACAGCGCTGTACCGAGAGCGCGATGCGCAGAGTCAGAATCGGGATTGAGGCTGACTGCGAGGCGCAACTCCCGCACGCCGTCGTCGATCTTGTCATTCAACAATAGAGCCTCTCCCAGCACGCGGTGTTCTGTTGCTCCAGTGGGATTCTGGCGAACTGACAGCAGCAATTCGTCGATGGCACTGCCGTAATCCTTCTTGGACATGTAGGCGCGAGCCAGGCATCCGTGCCCCTGCTCCCATTCGGGATGCTGGCGGTAAAGTTCTCGCATTTCGACGATGGCCGCCTCGAAGTCTCCCTTATCGCAGTAAGTGTTGCCCAGGTTGTTGCGTACCGACGCTTCCTCGGGCGCGAGACGCTTGGCTTCCTGATATTCGGCCACGGCTTCATCGAGCTTGTGTTCCTCGTGCAAAATCAGGGCGAGATTGGAATGGGCCTGCCAAAAAGCCGGGTTCAGATGGAGAGCGTGGCGATAGGCGGCGATGGCTGCGGTATCGTTTCCCTCGGCATGAAACGTGATGCCGAGATCGTAGTAGGCATCGACGCTGCTGGCATCGCGGGCGAGCGATTCGGTGAATGCGTGAACCGCGGCGCCGTATTTTCCGTTCGAGTACAAAGCCAGGCCAAGGAACTGATAGGCCTCGGCGTTCTGCGGATCCATACTCAGGGCGGTGCGCGCTTCCGCGATCGCATTCGGGCCATCATCCACGAGATAGAAAATGTAGGCCAGGGCGCTATGGTTCTCGGGAAAGTCAGGCATGAGTTGCGCGGAGCGCGAGAATTCTTCGAACGCCTCGTCGAAATTTCCTTGTTGGCGAAGCATCGCGCCCAGGGCGAAGTGCAGCGCTGCGTTTTCGGAATCGGTGGTCAGGACCTGACGCAATGCTAGTTCGGCTTCATGGAAGCGTTGCGCATGAGCCTGAGCCGCGGCCCGCACAATCGCCGCCGGAATCTCAGAGACTGCACTCTGGGAGGAAATCATCGCGGGCGACTTCGCATCCGTCAGCGTGCGGAGCAGATTTGCATCTGCGCCGGCAGCCTCGAGCTGATGAATCTGGTCCTTGCCGGGAACGCTTGCCAGGCCGCGCTCTTGCACGATTCTCGCAAGGCGATTGTTGGGCACGCCCGCCGTCAACCAAGCCATCAGCTGGATGGAGTTCACCGGCTGGCTTTCGCTGGAGTGAGCGGCGAGAGCCACTCCAAGAAGAAATAGAAATAGTGAAAGGCCCTTGCGCTTCACTCGACTCTCCGGCAACGATTCGGTTTGCTGGCTGCGATGGATTATGGGTGCGAGTCCACAGTGGTTGAAGACCGCAATCCCACATTAGCCCGGGGATGGGGCCGGAGGTAAGGTCACGGAAGTAATAGGGCGCGGAGATGACGAGGTTGAGGTCGCCAAAACGGCTTGTTAGCGGTCACAATGCGCTGTGATTTTCGTCACCGCATTCATCGTCCCCGGGTGCGAGACTGCGGGAGTGGGGATAGAAACCCAGTAACCCAAAAAGAGCAGGAACTGGGGTTCTGAACCGAGTTTGATTCCGGAGGAGAGGTTTGACTTCCCTATACCCCTCCGGTACCGTATAAACAGCTGGCAGTATGGTTTCCTGGAGGTTCCGATGTTTGAAGGCCTATTTCAACCTACGCACCTGATCATCATTTTCGCGATTGCCCTGTTAATCTTTGGTCCCCGGAAGCTGCCTGAACTGGGCAAGGGTCTGGGCGAGGGGATTCGTGCCCTGAAAGAGGGCATGAAGGATAATGCTTCGGCTCCGACCGAGCAGAGCAAGAACACAGAATCAAAAGACTCCAAGGACATTAAGATCTGACTGTTCGCTTCGCGAGCAGCAATCTTCGTTCCTTTAGCCGCCGCTTTGTCGCCGTTTTCCGTTCCGTTCGTTTTCTGTCCGCTCCAAGAAGCCCCAAGCCGTCATGTAGCATCTGAGCTGTAAAACTGACTCTAACAATCTGGAGGTAGGCGGCATTGCGTAAAGTTGAGTTTATTGATTGTTGAGAATTTGGAAGCCGCTCTCGCGAGCGGCTTTTTATTTTTCAGTGGACGCGAGCGATCCAGACCTGGTACGCAACGACTACCATCATGAAAATCAGGTAGAGGCGAAGCGCCCATAGGATGAGGAGTTCGAAGCCTTTGAGCCGCCGCCGGGGTATGTGATGTTTTTTGGCTCGCGCGAGTTGATCGGGTTCGAGCGACGATAAAACCAGGATTCGATCTGAGGCTGCGGCAGGCGGGTTGTGCGTCGGCATTGTCTTAACCTCCAGGGGCTGAAGCCCTCGATCGTGTGTGAAGCTTTACGCGGCGCTGAAGCTGAAGCGCCGCTCTTCCACGTTGCTCCAAGCACTCCTACGTCCCGCCTAGCGCGGCGAAGATGTTGGGGGCTATTATGCTGATTCCGAAGAGCACGCCCGCGCCGGCCAGGATGAACACTACGGCCGTAGCGAGTATGTTCGCCCACCAGGGACTGACCAGCTTGCCCATGATTTCTTTGTCATTGACCAGCATGAAAAGGAACACCAACGCTGGCGGCATGGCCAGAACCGCAACTACGTTTACTAGTAGAACGACATAGACCAGCGGCAGCGCTGGGATTAAAACGATGCCTGCCGCGGCTGCGGCGCACACACTCAGGACCGCATAGAAGGACTTGCCTTCGCCCATGGGCAGATTGAGGCTGTGGGGTTTGTGCGCGACCTCTCCGAAGGCATAGGCAGAAGAAGCTGAAATCGTGATGGCGGCTACGATTCCGGCCTCGACCATCCCGAGGGCGAAAAGAGACGCTCCGAAGCGTCCGATAATCGGCTGAAGAGCCTGAGCGAACTCGGCGGCCTGAAAATTGTCGGCGGTCATCTGATGGGCGAACAGCGGCGCGGTCGCGAGAATGGTGGCGATGGCCGCGGCACTTGCTAACGCGGCGCCGAGAACCGTGTCGATGCGGCCGAAGCGAATGTCTTTCGTGGTCATCCCTTTGTCGACGGTCGCACTTTGCTGGAAAAAAAGCATCCACGGCGTGACCGTTGCACCGATATCGGCGAGGACGATCAGCAGAGTGTCTTTGTTGAAGCCGGGAAGCGGCTGCCAGGTAAGGAATGCATGGGCGACCGAATGGCCGCTGGGATGGGTCATGAGCGCGACCGGAATAAAAATTAAGTTGAATAAAGCGGCGGCGAGTGTGATGCGTTCCCAGGTCCAATAGCGGTGACTCATGAGCGCGGCGTAGAGGATGACGAGTGCGATCAGGATTGCGATCCAGGGCGGCACGCCAAAGAAACCCAGGCCGGCGCGCACGGCGATGAATTCGGTGATGAGCGTGAGGAAGTTGCCGATGCCGAGGTCGACCATGGAAAACCATCCCCAGAAGGGGCCGAAGCGCTCGAAGATTAATTCAGCGTGACCGCGATGCGTGGCCGCGCCGAGGCGCACTGTCATTTCCTGGACGATGATCGCCATGCAGAACGTGAGGGCGACGAACGGAATGAAGAAGCCGATGCCGAATTTGGCTCCGGTCGCCGCGTAAGAGAGCATGCTCGGGCCGTCGTTTTCTCCGAGCATGACCAGGACGCCGGGACCGACCAGCAGCCACAGCAGACGCGCTCTGGAGAAAAATCCACGCTGCGCGCGGGCTGTGGAAACGCGGACACGGTCATGGGCGCGGTCAACATCTTCGTGAGTGATGACTACGGCTTCGTCTTCGGCTTGGGGGACAACAGGCTTCATCGGCTGAGGGCTGAAATGATTTGCAGTGAGTCGGTCCGTCTCTCCAGTGGGCGAGCGATCCGCTGAGGAGATTAGCGCAAGTATACACGATCACATAAACTATAGTTAACTGATAGCCGAATCCCTGGCAGCTAGTTTTTGCATGAGTCTTTGCAAGCGACCCATATCCGAGATTGCTAATGCGAGGGGTGCGGGTCGGCAGAAACCCATACGCGTTCCGCGGCTGCACGGCCCAGCGAGATGTTGCCGGTGCGGGTCGATAAAGAGAGGGTCTGGTCGTAATTGCGTTCGAGAATGCGGAGCTTGGCTCCCGGACGAATGCCGCGCGCTTCGAGAAATTCGAGCAGGCGGCGGTCGCGTTCATAGATGCCGCTGACAGCGTAACTGGCTCCGGGCGAAGCATCGGCGAGCAACTGCAGGCCGCGCCGGCGGCGACTGGCGGGGCTTTCCATCTCGCTGAGGTTGCCATGCGGGCAAATGCCGCGCTTGCCTAATTTCGCGAGAAGTTTGGCTTCGAAGTCGGGCGACACTGCGTGCTCCAGTCTTTCCGCTTCGTCGTGTACCTTCCACCACTCCATGCCGAAGAGTTCCGCCAGCATGCGTTCGATTAAGTGATGGCGGAGCGTGAGCTTGTGCGCGATCTTGCGACCGGCGGCGGTGAGGCGCACGTGCCCGTCAGCCTGCACTCGAACCAGTCCGTCCTTCCTCAATCGGCGAACTGCCATAGTGACGGCGGGTGCTGAGACCTTCAGCCAGTCCGCGAGCCGCGCCGAGATTACAGATTCTCCTTCGCTTTCCGCTTCGAGAATGGCTTTGAGATAGTCTTCTTTGGAGACGGTGATCATCTGGGGAGATTATACGACGGAGTTAAGCGTGGTTAAGGCGATCGAGATAAAACCTTTACCACGGAGTACACGGAGGAACACGGGGTAAGTCAAAAGCGGAGGTGCTTCCTTCGGCGTTTGACAGCTTTCACGCTCTGCCCCTAACCTTGATTCTTCTGCTATGAAAGTTCTGGTTCTCGGCAACGGCGGACGCGAACACGCGCTGGTGTGGAAGCTGCGGCAGTCCCCGCGCGTTTCTAAGCTTTACTGCGCGCCGGGCAACGGCGGCATCGAAGACGAAGCGGAATGTTTGCCGGTTAATCTTAAGAGTCTGGAGTCCCTCGTGGCGCTGGGCGAGAAGATTCGTCCCGATCTTACTGTCGTTGGGCCTGAGTTGCCGCTGACGCTGGGCGTCGTGGATGAATTCACGCGCCGCGGATGGCCAGTGTTCGGTCCGACAAAAGCTGCGGCGCAACTCGAGGCGAGCAAGAGCTTTGCGAAGGAATTTCTGCAGCGTCATCATATTCCCACGGCTCCTTATGCGGTGTGCGATTCAATCGACGAGGTGCGCTCGGCGCTGACGCATTTTCACCTGCCGGTGGTGGTGAAGGCCGACGGATTGGCTGCTGGCAAAGGCGTGGTGATTGCCGCAACGAAAGAGGAAGCGGCTGGCGTGGCGGCTGAAATGCTCAACGGCAAAATGGTCGGCGCGGCGGGCGCGCGCGTGGTTCTGGAAGAATGTTTGGAAGGCGACGAACTTTCTTTTCTTGTGCTGAGCGATGGTGAGCGGGTGGCTCCGCTGGTTGCGGCGCAGGATCACAAGCGCGTGGGCGATGGCGACACGGGGCCGAATACGGGTGGGATGGGCGCGTATTCTACGCAGAGCATTATTGACGACGAGATGCGCGATTGGCTGGTGCATCACATTGCGCGGCCTGTGGTCGAAGGTATGAAAGCCGAGGGCGCGGAGTACAAGGGCGTGCTTTATTGCGGGCTGATGATGACGGCGCGGGGCCCGATGGTGCTGGAATTTAATTGCCGCTTCGGCGATCCGGAGACGCAGCCGATTCTCATGCGGCTGGAGAGTGATCTGGTCGATGCGTTGGAGGCATCGATTGAAGGCAGGGTCAGCGATGGCGATTTCAAATGGTCGCAGGATGCGTCGGTGTGCGTGGTGATGGCTTCGGGAGGGTATCCGGGATCGTACGATGTAGGGAAAAATATTGTGGGGCTGGGACAGGCAGACGCGATTGAGGGCGTAAAGGTTTTTCACGCAGGCACTTCGAAACGCGATGGAGAGTTTTATACTGCGGGCGGGCGGGTGCTTGGAGTGTCGGCACGGGCGCCGGAGTTGCAGACTGCAGTTGCGCGGGCGTATCAAGCCTGCGAGAAGATTCTTTTTGACGGCGCGCACTATCGGAAGGATATTGCCGCCCGCGCGATGAAAAAATAATTCTGAGGAGAGTCCATGAGTAAGCCGCTGGTTTCGATTGTGATGGGCAGTGATTCTGATCTTGAGATTATGCGCGAGTCCGGGAAAGCGTTGGAAGAGTTTGGGATCGCTTATGAGATCGACGTCACTTCGGCGCACCGTTCGCCGGATCGCACCGCCGATTTCGCGCGCAAGGCCGCTGGGCGCGGGATTTGCGTGATCATCGCCGGAGCTGGAGGCGCGGCGCATCTGGCCGGCGTCATCGCGGCTCACACCACGTTGCCTGTGATTGGAGTGCCGATTCCTTCCACTTCATTGCAAGGGATGGATTCTTTGCTGGCTACGGTGCAGATGCCGGCTGGGATTCCGGTGGCGACTGTGGCTATTGGGAAGCCAGGGGCGACTAATGCAGGGATTCTTGCGGCGCAGATGATTGGGTTGAGTGATGCTGCGATTGCTAAGAAGCTTGTGGCGCACAAAGAGAAGCTGGCGCATGGGGTGGAGGAGAAGTCGAAGAAGCTGAAGAGTTCTGTCTGAGCTCGGTGATGGCGCCGCGCCTCGCTTTGCTCGGCTGGACGGACTAATGCGTCCGTCCCCACACAAGCAATCTCCACACCAGCATCTACAACTTCAGTCCCTTTAGGTATTCGCGGAACGGTTGTCCCAGGTCTTCTCGCTTCAGAGCGAACTCTACGGTGGCTTTCAGAAAGCCCAGCTTGTCGCCGGTGTCGTGGCGGCGGCCTTCGTAGACGTAAGCGTACATTTTTTCTTTTTGCAGGAGCAGGCGCATGCCGTCGGTTAGTTGCAGCTCGCCGCCGGCTCCCGTCGGCGTGTTGGCGAGGCAATCGAAGATTGCGGGCGTGAGAATGTAGCGTCCGATGATAGCGAGGTTTGAGGGCGCGTCCTCTGGCTTGGGTTTCTCGACCATGTTTTTTATTTCGAAGAGACGCTCGCCGAATCGACTGTCGACAGGCTTCACGTCGAGAACTCCGTAGGAAGAAATCATTTTGCCTTCGACGATCTGAGTGGCCAGCACCGAGCACTGCGTCTGATCGAAGACCTCGACCATCTGCTTCAGGCATGGAACTTTGGCGTCGATCACGTCATCGGCGAGAAGCACGGCGAAAGGTTCGTTTCCTACCATTTCGCGCGCCATGAGAACAGCGTGGCCGAGGCCGAGAGCCTCTTTCTGCCGGACGTAGGCGATGTACATCATGTCGGAGATGGATCGCACGATTTGGAGAAGATCCGTTTTGTGGCGCTCTTCGAGCATTTTCTCCAGCTCGTAGCTCACGTCGAAGTGGTCTTCAATGGCCTGCTTGCCGCGGCCGGTGATGATGAGAATCTGGTTGCAGCCTGAAGCCATCGCCTCTTCGACGCCGTATTGAATGATGGGCTTGTCGACCAGCGGAAGCATTTCTTTCGGCTGGGCCTTGGTTGCAGGCAGAAAGCGGGTGCCGAGGCCGGCTGCGGGGAAAACGGCTTTGCGGACTTTCATGGGCATAAGAGCGTCGTTGGTCGTTCGTCGTTAGTCGTTGGCTGGGCGACTTCGGTTGTCGAGTAATTGTACCTGCTGCTGTGGCTGGTTATTCGTTTACGAGTGCTGGGGCGTGTTCTTAGATGATGCCCGAGCGAACTTCTGATGCTGTTGCGGTACTGGCCAGTTGTTCCAATACTGTGCGCAGAGTGCGAAGTACTTCATCTGCCGCGGTTGCCTTCAAAACAAATTTCAACATTCCGTCCGGGGTGAACTGTGCGCCGCGCTGGCCGGACACGAAGCGGGCTAGCTGCTCCGGATCTACCGTCGCGTCCTGGCGGAATTTCAGTGTGATGAAGTCGCGCTTGCGCTCGATTGCGTTCACACCGATCTTCATGCATAGCAATTTGAGCGAGGCGTAGTCGAGCAGATTGCGGACTGCAGGCGGAGGTGGGCCGAAGCGGTCTTGCAGTTCTCCGGCAACGTCGGCAAGTTGCGATTCGGTTTCGACTCGGGCTACGCGCTTGTACATCTGCAGGCGCTGATTTTCTTCGGGAACGTAATCCGCGGGAATGCGAATGTTGAGGCCGAGATTGAGCTGGGTTTCGGCTTCGTCAGGCGCGGATTCCCCTTTCATCTCACGCACTGCTCGTTCGAGCATTTGCGTGTAAAGCTCGAAGCCGATGGCTTCGATGTGGCCGCTCTGCTCACCGCCTAGCATATTGCCCGCGCCGCGCAGCTCGAGATCGAGCGCGGCGATTTTGAATCCTGCGCCGAGGTCTGAGAATTCTTTCAGCGCGGCGAGACGGCGGCGGGCGATCGGCGTGAGTTCGATCTCCGGAGGAAGCATGAGGTAGGCATAGGCGCGGCGGCTCGATCGGCCGACTCGTCCGCGCAGTTGGTAAAGTTCTGACAAACCCAGGCGGTCGGCACGGTTGATTAGAATTGTGTTACATAGCGGGATGTCGAGACCGTTCTCGATGATCGTGGTCGAAACCAGAATGTCGGCTTCGTGATGCATAAACTTCAGCATCACTTTTTCGAGTTCGCCTTCCGACATTTGTCCGTGGCCGACGATGATGCGCGCTGGCGGAACGAGCGCCTGAAGCTTGGCGGCGATTTCCCAGATAGTGTCCACGCGGTTGTGAACGAAATAAACCTGGCCGCCGCGTTCTAATTCCTGTTCAACCGCGGACTGGATCAGCTTTTCGTCCCAGGCGGCGACCACCGTTTGAATCGCCATGCGATCTTTCGGCGGAGTTTCGATCACGCTCATGTCGCGCAGGCCGATCAAGGACATGTGCAGAGTGCGCGGGATGGGCGTTGCCGACATGGTCAGCACGTCCACTTGCTTGCGCATTTGCTTGATGCGCTCTTTGTGGCGAACGCCGAAGCGCTGCTCTTCATCGACGATGAGCAGGCCAAGGTCGGAGAATTTGATGTCTTTGGAGAGAATGCGATGCGTGCCGATGAGGACATCGATCTTGCCGGCTTCGGTTTTTTGCAGGATTTCTTTTTGCTGCTTCGCATTGCGAAAGCGGCTGATCATTTCTATCGTGACGGGAAATGGAGCGAAGCGCTGCTTGAACGTTTCAAAGTGCTGGAAGGCGAGAACCGTCGTGGGCGCGAGCACTGCGACCTGTTTGTTGTCGTTGATCGCCTTGAAGGCCGCGCGCATGGCGACTTCGGTTTTGCCGTAGCCAACGTCGCCGCAGAGCAGGCGATCCATAGGCTGAGAAGATTCCATGTCGCGAATTACATCTTTGATGGCCTGCGCCTGATCTTCGGTTTCGTTGAATTCGAAAGCGTCTTCGAACTCGCGGAACCACTCGTTGGCCGGCGGATACGCGTGTCCGACGGCCATTTTGCGCTCAGCATACAGTTTGAGAAGTTCGTCGGCCATGTCTTTCATGGCCTTGCGGACGCGAGCTTTCGTCTTCGACCAGGATTGCGTGCCGAGATGACTCAGCGCCGGCTTGGCGCCCTCTGAAGAACGATACTTCTGTACAAGATCGAGTCGCGTGAGCGGAACGTAGAGGCGCGCGGCTTCGGCGAACTCGAGCAGCATGAACTCGGCGGGCCCGTCTCCGTGATTAATTTCCTTCAGGCCCTGATATTGGCCGATGCCGTGCTCGACGTGCACGACGTAGTCGCCGACCTGGAGATCGCGGAAGTCAGAGAGGAACGCGGAGACTTTGGATTTCTGACGCTGCGGACGCGATGCGACGGATTCGGATTCGTCAAACAGATCGCGCGCGCCGAAGACTGCGAGATTCGCCTCGGGCAGTAGCACACCATCCGGGACGTAGGCCGTGGCCAGCGTAGTAGTTAGCACTTCGCCCGCGAAGTAACTGGTCTCGTCGGCGTAGCTCTCGCCGCCTCGAGTGCGGCTTCCTAGCTTGAATGAAACGTTGTACTCCGTGAAAACATCGGCAAGGCGCTCGACCTCACCGATGTTGGGCACTGCGAAGAGAACGCTCTTTCCATCGAGGTTGAGCTTCTGCACTTCTTCCAGCATCGCTGGAACCGCGCCGTGAAAACGCGGCGAGGGCTGAGTTAGAAAACTGATTACGTCTTCGTCCAGGCTGCGGGTGATGCCGAGATGCTCAACGTCGGCGCCGGGAAGGCTTGCGGTTTTCTGCCACCAATCGTCGGGCGGCAAGAATAAATCTTCGGGGCGCACCAGGTTGCCGACGCCGCTGCGCTCATGAGCCTCTTCCACGCGGGTCCAGAAGCGGTCGAACTCCTGCTTGAGCTGATCGGTTTCGTCGAGCAAAACCGCGGCTCGCGGGATGAGATCGAAAATCGTGCTGTCTGCGCCTGCGACGGGAGAATAAAACTCCCAGCCGGGAAAAACGTTGACACCGCCGGCGCGGACGGCGGCTTCTACGATCTCTTCCGCACCCTCAATTCTTTTGCCGCTGAGGCGCGCATGAATAGCGCCGAGCAACTGTTCGCTTACAGGCGTTTCGGTGAGCGGAAGCAGCAAAGCCTCGTCAACGGGATTCGACGACCGCTGCGAGGTGGGGTCGAATTTGCGAATGGAATCGGCTTCGTCGCCGAAGAATTCGATGCGCAAGGGGCGATCGGCTTCGGGAGAATAAACATCAAGGATGCCGCCGCGCACTGCATATTGTCCTGGCATTTCGACCACATCGGTTGACTCGTAGCCGACGGTGTTGAGATGAGCGAGCAGGGCCTCGAGATCGAACGACTCGCCGCGGCGAATGGTGCGGGCGAGATCGGCATAATAATCGCTGGAACGCAGGCGAATCGCCGTAGCTGCGACCGCAGACACGACAATCGACGCCGCGCCGGTGGCGATCTTCCATAAGGCGGTCGCGCGTTCTTCCTGGAGTTCGGGGTGCGGCGAGAGATTCTGATACGGAAGCACATCGCGCGCGGGGAGGGAGATGACGGAATCGGAATTGCACGCGCCGGTGAGTTCGCAGAAGCCGCGAAGAATGGGAACGAAGTCTTCGACGGCGCGGTTGTCGTTGACAACAAAGATCAAAGGTCGTGCCGCGGCACGTTGAAACATCACGAGCAGCAAGGCTTTCGCAGTGGGCGTGAGGCCAGAGACACGAATACGCCCCGTGCCCTCCTTGAGGTGGGAGGCTACACGCGCAAAGGCGGGAAGCTTTTCTACGTCCACGAAGAGTTCGCGGACGAAGGGAAGAAGCATGCAGGATTATTTTAGCAGGGATGAGCAGGTGGAAACGACCTCTTATCAACTCGGCCTACCAACGTTTCGGAGGACGCCGGGAAGTGTGGAACACGCGCAAAATTTCCACGACTCCTCGCCGTACTCGATAAGGGACAAGATAGCGGGTCTTGGGAACCAGCAATTCGCGCGTTCCTGGAATGCGCCCAGGACGACCAATCGCGGGCTGTGTGGCCAGCAGCGCCACCGTATCTGCTATGCGCCGCGCTACTAAGCTCGCAGCCGCAGGGTCGTCGCTCGCGATGTAACTGATTTCTTCGGCGAAATTCTTAAGCGCGGTCTTGAGCCACCTAATGCGTGCGGCCATCCCACTTATCCATTACCGCCTTGACCTCGGCATCGCTCGCAAAATCTCCCGCATCGGCTTCCGCGACTGCCGCTCGAATCTCCTGAATCTGCCACTCATTCATAGCGACGTATTCGCGGATTGCCTCGGCGGCGAGAAACGACTTGCTGCGATTGGTGGCCGCGGACAAACGGTCAAGCCGCTTCTTTATCGCCGACTCCAATCGGATCGTCATCGTTGTAGTCATATGTGTACATTATCGCACAACTTAGAATCGCAACAGCGGCCGAGTCAGGCACGTGGGCCCGCCGCTGCCGTTGATGCAGAGTTCGCTGCCGGGGAAAGTCCTCACGTCGAATCCGGCTTGGCGCAGGCGGGCGTTCGTCTTGTAATTCTCTTCGATGGCGAGCAGGCGATTGTTTCCGAGTGAGAGGACGTTGCAGGCTAGCGTGTCGCGCTCGGAAGGGTCGATTTCGACGAATTTGAATCCGCGGGACTTGAGAAGTTCGACGGTCTCGACTGCGAGCCAGGGGAGATCTGTCAGCGCAGTGTGATCGTCGAGCAGGCTGATGAGAGACATCAGATGCAGGCACGCGGATGGGCCCGGGCCGTAAGGCAACGGCGCCGAAAGAACTTCAACGCCCTTGGGGGCGAGCAGCGCTCGGATCTGCTGAATGCCCCCGCTGTTGGTGCGATAGCCGCGGCCGATCAGCAGTGCGTTGGCATCGAGCCACACAAGGTCTCCCGCCTCGATCGTGCCGGGAGATGTGATCTCGCCCAGGGTTGGAATCTCGAGCGTCTCGCAGAACGCGGCGTGGAGCGGGCCCTCAGCCACGCGGTTCGGCTTGCCGGGACGCATCACGATTAATCCGCGGTCGGTCGCGAGAGACGCGTCATGGGCATACACGGCATCGAGCGAGAGATCGGGCGCTGCAGGCATTTCCACAACCTCTGCGCCTGCTGCGTTCAGCTCGCGGCAGAGTGCTTCATGCTGGGCTTGAGCGGTCGAGAAGTCCGGCGTGTGTTGGAAGCCTAGCTCTCGCCACCGCGCGGCGCGCTCCGGCTGGTTCCAGTCCGCGTTGCGCGGAGAGCACACCATGACACGCTCCAGCGCGCCGACCATCGAGTGTCCGTTGAAGCGCGTCTTAATTGCCGTCTGTGGCATCTGTTCCTAAAACGTTGTGAACCTGCTGAGCCTGATAGGAATCTATATGGGCATTATGGCAAAAGCAATCTGGGAAGGCGCAGTACTCGCAGAGAGCGACAAAACAGTGGAAGTGGAAGGCAACCAATATTTTCCGCCGGAAGCGATCCGCAAAGAATATTTCAAGGCGAGCGAGGCACACACGGTTTGCCCGTGGAAAGGCACGGCGAGCTACTACGACCTTGAAGTCAACGGGAAGCGGAACGCCGGAGCGGCATGGTTTTATCCCGAGCCCAAGCCGGAGGCCAAGCAGATCAAGGGACACGTAGCATTCTGGAAGGGCGTGAAGGTGGAGAAGTAAGCTGCCAATGCTTTACTTTACGTTTAAAATGTAAAGCATCGCACAGGCGACTGTTTCTTCAAGAAATCAAATTGTGATTCCACGCGAAGCCCCGGAAGCGCTGGGCTTAAGAGCTGGCGATAAGGTTTTGGTGGTGGTGCGCGGAAAAAGAGTGCTGGTGCTGCAGAAGCCGGCGTCGCACCGGGTGGCCCTTCGTGGAATAGCCCGGAACATCTACCCGTCGCAACACATTCAGAAGGAACGCGACAGTTGGGAATCTGACGATCGCTGGCCCTAGAACTCCGCATGCGCGCGGAACGCGGGCACCAGCACCGGCCCGCGATCGCGATTGTAGCCGGGGTCAACAATGTGTTGCAGGCCCGGCCCCATATAAATGCCACGCCACACGTGGATCGTGTAGTAGGTCTCCAGAACATCTTCGCGGCCGTACTTCAGCTTGCCATCGCCAAGAAGAAAACCGAGGCCGCCATCCGCGAGGTAGGTCTGGTGATCCTTCTTGATGGCATTCGACACGAAAGCGACCCCGGCGAGGTCGTGCTTGCGATGCCACCAGGTGCCGTTTGCACCGATTCCTTCGGCGAATGTTTGATCGACTTCGGTGTAGGCAAAGGATTCGGTCTTGCCGTTGTCCCAACCAAAGCGCGCGAATGCCGTGAGATAGCGAGTGAGATTCTGTTCGAGGTTCACCCCGAATCCGCATTTGCGAGTGACGTGCCAGGCGTGGTCCGTGATTTCTGGAATTGGTGTAAGGCCAGCTTCAAAGTTGGCGATGGCCTGGCGGTAGATGCCCATGTTGGCATAGTTCGTGTAGGCCAATACACGAACCACTCCCGGTTTTTTCGGGATCAGGCCGCGGCGCAACTCGTATTCGAAGTTTTCCGCGTGAACTTGCCACGGCTTCCACACCAGATCAATTCCGTTCGCGATCTTGGGCATCAGCCCCTCGACGAAACGAACGCCCCAGTTGCGGTCTTCGAAGTCCGCAGTGAGACCGACCGTGTAGCCACGAGTGTCGGCGGCATAGTCCCAGGCGCCGTTGTTGTCGATGGTCCAATTCGTGAATTGACGGTGAGTGTCGGAACCCACGGAGTTCAGATCGAGGAAATCCGGAAGCGTGAATTTGCCAAAGCGGATTTCCAGCCGACGGCGCGGCAGTTCGTCGAAGAGAGAAAGATAGCTGCGCTGGTTTTCGACTTTGTCCTTGCTCAACGCAAACACTTTGTGAATCATGCCGCGACCCAGATAAGGCTCTTTGCTCAATAGTGGGTTGCGCACGATATCGAGATCGGTATTTCCGGCGAGACCGAAACCCTGGCTGAGCGCGGCTCCGCCGGCCTCTTCAATATCGACCAGAATTTCCGTCGAACTGTTGAGCCGCACGCCCGTGTAGAGCGTCATTACGCGGGACGTCGCTTTCTCGTAATTGGGGCCGAGACTGTGAGTGCCGCTGTACGCGGCATCGAACGGAGGATGAGTTTGAAAAATGAAGTTCGCCTGGCCGGAAATCCAGAAACGCGTGTTCTTGAAATGAGGGAACATCACTTCTGGATCGTTATCGGGTGGCGGATCGGGCGCACTGGCTGTCGCGTCTTGCGGCCCGCTATTAGATTTCGCTGCGGCGGTGGCCTCCGGTTGTTGAGCCGGCGGGGCCTGGCCGGCGGCAGCCGCAGCCCAAAGCGCGAGAAGCAGATAGAGTGCGCTGCCCTTCGCGGATTGGAGTTGCCTTTTCATGCTTGCGGTTTCCACCATTTGCCCGGCGGACTCGCCGATATCTCGTTGCCGTCGACCGGCTTTACAATTCTCGCTCCTGGTGGTTAACGTAACTATATCAAAGAGAGTTAACTATAGTTAATCTCATGGAAACCTGCAACTCGGTCGATAGGCGAATCTGACCCAACGCCAGACTGGCGACTTTTCCCGCATCGAGCCTACGCAGAACTCATTAAAGGAATATTACAAGGTGAACTCTGCTCTCTGAGAGTCTGAGTAATGCGTTCCCGGACCCGGTCCATCCCAAAGCGAAATTTCTGTTACCGGGGGTGACTCGCCTGAGTCAGCAGCTTTTCAAAGCGCGGGTCTGTGCGTAGGGAATCGAACTGCGGGCTGGACTTGATGGCGGCAGAATCGCGGTACCCCAGGTCGATCGCCTTCTGAAGGTCAAGCAGAGCTTTCTCTTTGTCTCCGCGGCCCGCGTATGCCAGGCCGAGCTGAAAGTGGTGGGTTGGAGTGCTCTGGTCGGCCTTGGGCAAGCTCAGCAGCGCGGTGATGGCCCGATCATAGTCCCCCTGCGCGATATAAACCTGGCCCAAGCCGAAATCCGCGGTGCCGGAAGTAGGGCTGATGCTCTTGGCTTGTTCGAACGCGGCGATTGCCTCGGGAAATCGTTTCTGCTGCATCAACGCCCTTCCCAGGTGGTAGTGGGCCTGGAACATGCTCGGCTGCAACCGGATCGCCTCGCGCGCGGCCTTTTCAGCGCCCAACGAATCGGGTGGCTGTTGATAGCCCAGCGCCCACGAGAGCTGGTCCCAGGCGTGAGCGTTGTCCGGTTCAAGCGTGGCCGCTTCACGCGACTTCTCTGCCGCGTGCACATAATCGAACATGTCTCCATAAACGTTGGCCATGGCGACGTTGGCCTCGGCCAGTTGCGGATCGATGGCCAGGGACCGCTCGGCCAACTCCCGGGCTTGGCGCAGGTGAGCTTCGCTGGGATCGAGATTGCGATAGTAAAAGGCCTCAACCATGGAAAGTCCCGCGAGCGCCGGAGCATAGTTGGGGTCGAGTTGCAGTGCCTTCTCGAAGTTGGCCCGCGCGCCTTCGAGGGCTTTGGGCTGATCGATGAAGTCCACCAGCGCGCGGCCTCGCAGATACGCTTCGTAAGCTTGCGGATTTTGCGTGTAGCGCCGCTGGACGGCGTTTTTTTCCTGTGGCGTAAGCTTCAGGTTGAGCGCTTGCGCAATCTTCAGCGCGGTCTGATCCTGCAGCGAGAAAACGTCTTTTAAGTCGCCCACAAAATCATCGGCCCAGGTTTGAAAACCCGTGGAAGCATCGATCAGTTGCACGCTGATGCGTACCTGGTCCCCAGCCTTCCGCACGCTCCCTTGCAGCAGATATTGAACGCCCAGTTCCTGCCCCATATCCTTGGGATCTTTTTGCATGCCCTTGAAGCGCGCGGCCGCAGCGGGAGGAGCGATCCTGATCCCTTCAATCTTCGACAGCTTGGTGCCGATCTCCTCTGTCATGCCATCGCTAAAATACTCGTTCGCGGGATCGCCACTCAGGTTCTGCAGCGGAAGAACCGCCAGCGAGGTCTTGGTTCCGGGCATGACGGAGGCCGATTTTTGCGGGGCTTTGCGCAACCACCACGTGCCCGCAATCCCCAGAACCAGTAATAAGGCCAGCACAGCAAGAATTGCGTTTCGAAGCGGCTGACGACTGACTGGAGAGACCGCGGTCGTCACGGCAGTTTTCCCCGACTCCGTATCGCGCCGCAGCCGCCTGAGATCGGCGCGCAGTTCGGCAGCCGACTGATAGCGCACCTCGGGATCTTTCTCCAGCGACTTGTCAATGATCGCTTCCAGCTTGGCGGGGACTTCTGGATTCAAACGAACCGGAGGTGTAGGTGCCCGATTGAGAATCGACTCGGAAAGCACGCCCGAGGTCTCTCCCCGAAAAGGCATTACGCCAGTCACCATTTCGTAGAGCACGACGCCGAAAGAAAACAGATCGGTGCGGGCATCGAGTTCCTTACCCCGAACCTGCTCCGGCGACATGTAGGCCACCGTTCCGAGGGCGGTGCCGGGACTGGTTAGTTGCTGCTCCGCAGTTGCCGCCAACAGCGCCGCAGAACCGCTAGTCTGGGCGAGAGTTTGCTTGGCCAGGCCGAAATCGAGAACCTTGGCCTGCCCGCGAGCGGTGACGAAGATATTTGCCGGCTTAATGTCGCGATGCACAATGCCCTTCGCGTGTGCCGCGTCGAGCGCATCGGCGATCTGCAACCCCCAATCGACAACCGAGTCGGTTTCCAGCGGCTGGCCTGAGATCTTGTGCTTGAGGGTTTCGCCCTTAAGCCGCTCCATGGCGATAAACCAGACTCCATCGGCTTGATCGATGCCATAAATGGTGCAGATGTTCGGATGATTCAGCGCGGAAGCGGCCCGCGCTTCGCGCCGAAAGCGTTCCAGGGCCTGCGGATCCTTCGCCAGTTCTTGCGGAAGAAACTTGAGCGCGACGTTCCGCCCCAGCTTGAGGTCCTCGGCCTCATAGACCACGCCCATCCCCCGCCCCCGAGCATTTGCAGAATTCGATAGTGCGAGATGGTCTGGCCGATCATGCCTATGTTACTTAAGTTCCTTTGTTTTCAACGTTTCGTTCTCTGTTTTTCTTGACTTGTATCTTGGTTCTTGAGATACTGGAGTTGTCAAGGGGAGGCGTGAATGGTCGTAATCGAAGCCAATGGCGGGTTCCATCTGAAGGGATATGCGAAGGTTTCCTTCAAGGATGGTAAGCCGCTCCAAAAATTGCGGGCCGACGGAACTCCCCTCCGCGTCCAGCAGTCTGTGCTCATCGCCCGGAAGGATGACACTTACACATCGAAGAGTCACTGGCGTGTTCAGGAACTCGCGGTCGCCAAACAGAGGCAGATCGCGGAATGGGAGAAAGCGTTTGAGACCGCGACGGCGGAACCAGCGGCTCCCAGCGGAGAGATGACCGTGACATCGTTCTACGAGACGGTCTTTCTGCCGTGGCTGGAAGAACTCGTCAAGACCGGCCAGAAGTCGCATACAACTCTCGTCTCCTACAAACGATACTGGGATACTTACCTCGCAGACCACTTCAACGGAACGAAGACCTTCAAGAACTACGAGCCGTACATCGGTGCCCAGTTTCTTCAGAATCTCCGGCGGGCTGACGATGACAGGCCCTACGGACTGAACACCATCCGACACATCCACTCGTCCGCCAGCGGAATTTTCGCCCGAGCGACCGAACTCGGATACTGCAAACACAACCCGTGGCGTGAAGTGAAAGTCTCAAGTGTGCCCGTCATCGACGCCGAACAGGGAGAAGCATTCACTGAAAAGGAAGTCGAGGCGATGATAGCGAACCTCGATAAAGACCGCAATGGCCGGAGCGATTGGAACGTCCAACTCGCCCAGTGCGTTCTCGCGGTTGGCATCTGGGCGGGCCTGCGACCCAGCGAGATCGCAGCTATGCAATGGCAGTCGGTTGACTTGACGAGTGCGACTGTGACCGTTCGCAAGGCTTACGTCTACGGCAAAGAGAAGCCAACGACCAAGACGGGGAAAGATCGGATTGTACCCTTCAGGGATAAGCTGACTGCTATTTTGAAAGCATGGTGGGAAACGAATGGTCGCCCGGAATCAGGATGGGTCTTCCCGAACCGTGACAGCAACCCGGTCAACATGAGCATCCTGAGTGACAGAATTATCCGACCGAACTGCGAAAAGAACAAAATGAACTGGGAGGGCTACGCGTTCTACGCACTCCGTCGTGGATTCGGAACATTGCTAGTTCACGACGGCTGGTCTGCCGAGGAAGTCTCGAAGGCGATGGGCAATTCGATTGATGTCGTCATGAAGTATTACTTCGTTGACAAGGAAAATAAGCTGGCGATGAACGCCCGTGAGCGTAGCAGGGCAAAGGCCGGGGGTGGAAAATGAAGCCTTGCCCAGACTGTGGTTCGACAATCAAAGGACACCATAAGTTCGTTATCACTGTCGGCTCGGTGACACCGGAACTGAAGTCGATGATGGCTCGGCTGAAGATCGGGGAGGATACCAAGGTCATGAATACAATTAACGCGATTGCTAGATTTTTTGAAAGCCGGGAGTTCGCACAACACATGAAGCGGGAGTATGACCGCTCATTCGATGTCACAGTTGAAGAGAAAGCCGGGAAAATCAAACTTCAATTCGCAGAGAAAGACTCAGGCCACGCTATCATGACGGTCGCAGATGTCGCGGTCTACCTGCAAACGGATAGGGCGAGTGTGCGACGTATGACTGGCGACCGGGCACAGCACCGATCCCATCACCCGATTCCGTTCACTAAGGTCGGGGGCAAGATGATTAGGTTTTCACGGCCTGCGATTGAAGCATGGTGGAATGAACTCTGTGCGAGTCGTAATGGCAAGAGCAACACGTCTGCACTCACATTGACGAAGGGCAAAATCAAGAAGAGTTGACGGTCTAACAATCCCCTGTCGCAAAAATAGAGCCTGCTCACCGAATCAACAGTGGCAGGCTCTATGACTTTAGATTGGATGGAAATTGCCAGCAGTCGAATCATTCAGCCGATTCAACGGCACAGAATGCGGAGGAGCACGGAGATTGATTCTCCGTGTCGATCTGCTGGCTTGACTTAATAGGCGACGAGGTAATCAAGATACTTCGCACCTTTGTGATTGTTGCATCCGCCCGTGCCGTGGCAAAGCGGTTGAATGTTCTCGATGATATCCATCCCATGCTGTGAAATTGGGATAATGTGATCTGGTGTAAGCGTGCGACCAACGAGTTTTAATTCAGCTTCAGTCTTCCAGCAACCGACGCACCTACGCCCGAACGCCTTCCTTAATGACTCCCACTCAGCAGCCGTGTACGTTCCACCACTCCCTCTCTTGAGTGCCCGTCGCCTCTGGTTCGCCGCCTTGTGAACTTCAGGATGCTTTGCACGTTGCCTGCGGTTGTAAGCATTTATCCCTTCGGAGTTCGCCGCACGCCATGCCGTCATGGATGCCCGTCGCCTCTCGGGATTCCGTTTGACCGGATTTCTGACTCGATGCTTCCGAACAGTTGCGTGATACTTTCGATGTCGCTCCCGTTCCTCGTCACGATGACGTTCGGCACAGCGACGATTGCTTAGAGTCAGTTGCAGGGACCGAGTCATCACGTTGATATGAAGCATGTGATTCTCCCGCCAGCGTGTCTTAGTGATTGTTTCTAGGCCGCGAGTGCGGCGATTTCAGAACTTGTTTGTCTTCCTTGATGCACGCCTCGCATAAATTTCCTTTGAGCCGTGTCCAGTAAATGATGCTCTGGTCGGCGTGACACTTATCACACTTCTCAGACGATCTGCGAAACTGATTCCCTTCCAACTAACATCTCCCTTTCAAGCCGCTGTGGACTGTGGACGGATCGCGGCTTTTCGCTCCCGATATGCCGCCTGTTGAGCCGCTCTGCTGGTGTACTTACGCGGGCGACCGCCTTTAGGACTAACTCTTGCAGAATCAACATTTAGAGGTTTCGTCACAAAAACGGGCTGACTATCGACTCGTTGTGACGATTCCTCGTCAAAATTAGCTAGGGTTCCGCCCCGTTCCCGACCCTTCTGTTGGACACGTTCAATGATCCCGATGACCTCTCGATCTTCAGGATCAGCCGGGTTGAGACTGTCCATCAAGATCGTGTCCCACGGCAACCGCACACTCTCATCAAATACAGCCATCAGTTTCTCCTCCAGATATTGTGAGTCAAGGCAGGGCGGTTGACCGCCCCGTTCTCCCCGACCGCAGGGTGCGACCGCTGCGAAGGTTGTTATGGTGCCATCGTTGCGGCAGAGACGATGTGGTGCAGCACTGAGCCGCCTGCATATCGTGCCGCGAGAATCCCAGCCGTCCACTTAGCGAGAGTCTGGATACGCTTCGCTTTGACAGCGTCATATCCTTCCTTCAGCAAGTCATTCGCACCCGTCTCACCGAGGGCCTGCTCTAACCGCCCGCTGTCGTAAAGTTTCTGGATGCGATTCGTGAACGTCTTCGGGTTGACGACTTCCTTCCCGCCGATACGAGCTTCACCAACCGTGCTCGATTTGACTGCACGGTCGAGATCACGCAACGCCATCGCTTGTTTGTAATGAGCGACTGCGTCATCCGCGATCTGCGGGTCGATGCCTTTCTCTTTCAACTCTTCGAGCATCTGGGCTTGTGAAGTTTCGATGTCGTTCCGTTTGGTCTCCAGCCGGTCGTAAGCATCGTCATCAATCCCGTTGACTTCATCGAGCTTGTCGTTGAGATTCTTGATCTGATCTTCGTACCGCTGCCAGCGTCCGCCCGATTCTTTGTCGAGTTGCTGATAGAGAGCTTGAGACTTGGCTTTGACGCTGTTGGAGACATCCTCGATTGCCGTACGAATGCCCGCCGTCGTTTTAACTGGGGCGGTTTCGTTTTCAGCAGGCTCGGACACGGTGACAGGTTGTTCAGTACCGTAGCCTTTGATCGGCTCGTGTGCAGCATCCCAGAGATCGACATTCTGTCCGGTCTCCGTGTTCGTCCACGTCTCTCCGTGGGGCGTCGGGCCGACACGTTTGAATCCAAGATTCTTCAGAGTGTCATGAGCATCAGTGAGATCACCCTTCTTCTGCCAGATGTCGAGATCGTTGTCCGTGACTTTGCCTTCACCGACAGAGCCACGAACCTCAAAATCTTTGCCGAGTGCTTTGACGACCGGCTCGGCTTTCTCCGGGGTCCATGCAGGCTCCTGCTTCAGAGCCTCGTCAATCACGTTCTTGTATTCATCCGGGACGTTGACATTCTCAGTAGGTTCGGCTGACGCCGCAGTTCGTGCTGCCGCGACATCACTTCCCGTCTGGGCTGCGTTGCGAATAGCTGTTTGGAGTTTCGGTTGCCCGCCTTTGACGATGTTCTTCACGGTACTGGCCGGGGCTTCGAGCTTGTTGCTCACCGCCGACGCCGCATCTGCGACGGGTTCAGAAGCCGCAGCAGCACCGCCCGCGACTTGAGCAGCACCTTGAAGACGCTGTTGCCATGCTTCAGGCGTGTTCTCAGTCCCAGCTTGATAGATATCGTGGAGACCTTTCACCCCGAACGCTGTCCCCGTGAGAAACTTTGCGACTGGTGCGACTTTCGCCAACGCTGTTCCGGCTTTGGCTTCGGGGCCGACGCCCGCGAGAGTTGTGGCGATGCCGACAGGACTCGTGAAACTAGCAGCCATGTCCGACGCATCTTTTGCCGCCCCGGAGATGAAGACCTTGAGGGCGTGCTTGCCCGCACTTTCGTTGAGATGCTGCTCGGCCTTCGTATCAAAATCGTTGAATCCGGGAATGTATGCTTCCCCGAACATCTTCTCGAATGCCGCAGCCTTGATGATGTCACTCGTCTTGATGTCTTTCGGCAGGAGCATAGTGTCTGCAACCGGACTCGTAACCCAATTCCACGCACGAGACAACAGTCCGTGTTTCGCAACGGAATCGTTTGACTGTGTGTTTGATTGAGTGGGTTGAGACGGCTGAGTCTGCGACGTGACACTGCCGCCGAACTCTGCATACGGATCGGAACCCGCTTTTGGTGCCGGAGCCGCTGACGCGGGAGCAGTTGCTACACTGCCCCCGAACTCTGCGTATGGATCGGTTGATTGCTGTGGTGGATTCGCAGCCGCCACGGAACCGAGAGTGGGGCCTGCGTATTGATGACCTGTATCAACGGGTTGAGTAGGAGTCGCTTGCTGTGGTTGTGTGGCTGGCATTATTGCACCTGTCCTACGATTGCGTTCGGATACTTCGTCCGAAACGCTGCGACTTTGTCAGCCGAAATCTGGCCGGAAGGTTGGCCGGGGATTTGGACAGTGACCATCCGTGGAGACCGGCTTGGACGCTGCTGGCCTAGTTGTCCCCCGACGCCGAACTGCTTGACTTCGTCACCGAGTCCAAGACGCTCCGCCGCAGACTTCGCTTGCGGAGTAATCATGTTCGGATCATCGACGCCCATGTTCGTTTTGAATTGTTCGTTGAACGTGTTGGCACGGCGAGTTGCCAGCCGGATGACTTCCTTCGCAAACGCTTCCGTTTGTGCGGGAGTCGCTGTGTCGCTTTGAATCTTGTCCCACGTCTCTTGCTGGGTCTTGGTCGGAGAGTATCCGCCCGCGAAGTACAGCCCGAGTTCATCTTTGAGGACGTTGGTCGCGGTCTGATACTGCGTGTAGACCGAGTCACCGAACTGGTCTTTCAGTGCGTTGATTGGAGTATTGACCACCTTCATGTTCGACCGGCGATTCAACTCATTGAGATCGGAGACATCCGCAGCGTGCTGCATGATGTTGTTGATCGCTTGACGGTTGATCGCGGCCTTACCCTTCGGGTCTTCGTACTGTTCGAGGAACTTGACCCGCTGATTGATGAGACCCGTGTCGAACTGTTTACCCTCAGCTTGTGCAATCTGTTCTGCCTTGTCGATAATGGCAAGACGCTGAGTTCCGCGTGTGCCGATGTCCCGCATCGTCGTCAGATTGTTCGGATTGTCAACGAGGTTACGAGCAACACGCTCGATCATCGCCGGATCGCCTGAGTCACGATTAGCACTCGCTGCCAATTGCAGGTTAGTGTCGTGTTGATGGCGGATGTTCTCAAGAACCTTCGCAACGTCCGCACGGGTTGCACCCTTCTTTGGCAACTCAGCGGTTGCTGCACTGGCTTCGGCAGGGGACAATCCCATCTGCTTCGCCAACGCTGGAATCTGGGCGAGTGCATCCGCATCAGCCGGAGCTTTGTCCCCGAGTGCCAGTGCATCCCGTTCTGCCGCTTTCTGGGCATTACGTGTGTCGTCGATGTACTTCTGGACTTTGTCGCCGTTCAAGCCCATCGCGTCCAGCAGCACTCCACCGTTCGGAGACTTCTGAATGCGGTCGAGCACATCGGCGGTTGATCCGCCTTGTGCGAGAGCGTTCTCGGCTTCTTTGACAGACTGGAGGACTCGCGGGTCTTTCTGGACTGTTCCAGCGAAATCCACGGACTTAGGGTCGATACCGAGGCTCACGTCTGCACGCCGCATAAACGATTCAGCAGCCGACAGACTGTTTGCCGTGTGAAGGTCACTGAGATAAGCAGTCACCGGGACACGGATGTTTCCGTCAGTTAACGCGTAAGCGTTCTTGTACGCAGGCTTGAACTTTGCCAATTCCGCCGCTGCACTCTCACTCATGTTGATCTTCGCGTCAGGATTGAGGATCGTAAAAGTCGGTTGGACAGTCATCTGGTGGGTCGCGGGGTCCAAGCAATGGGCCAGATGAAAGGTAAGTTGAGTTCACAGAATGCTGTGATCGACGGGTATCAGGATATCTTAGGATCGTCGATTGATTACGCTCTGCTACACCCTGAAGTTCCTGATGTTGCTGCTGTGCGAGTGCAGCGTATTGATGGGCCATCGTCAAATTATTGGAAATGATCGACAGCTTTTTTGTCCGAGCATCATCACTGGCCTTTTGTGCCGCGTCATTAGTCTTTTGTTGCTGACCCCGACCGGCTTGGAACGCTCCTGCCGCAGTCGCATCGCCAGACACAACTGGACCATAACTTCCCTCCCGATATTTCGTGGGCGTCATCATGCCCGCCAGCACGGACGCGATCACGGAATTCCCAAGGGTCGCCCGGTTACGGACGACTTGCTGGTCCCCATTGGCGTCTACATAAGAAATTCCGGGATTAACCATCCGAAGAATCTTGTCGAACATACCGACATGGGCCGCGTGAGGGTCCACTGGAGGAGTCTGCGGTTGTCCCGCAGGGTTCGGCTGGGCCGTGGGTGCCGCTGCCGGAATTGACACTGCGGGTGTTACTGTCGGTGTCGGGGGCACAGACGGCTGACCCGCCTGTGGTTGGGTCGCAGCAATCTGTTGCTGGGGGTTCACTGATGGATCGTTGTTGATGTTATCGGGCATGTGATGATTTCTCTTTTCCTTTTGTGAGGCGTTACTGCTGTTCGTCTACCGCTCCCCTGCGATATACTTCTGGACTTTCTCAACTTCGGATTGTGCGAACTGCTCAACGAGTTCCGAGGCTTCCTGCGGGTGGAAAAATTCGTGCAGGCGATGTGCAGCACGAAGTGCGGGTGCTGTCGTGTCGTCGATGCCTAACTCTCTTATGACTTTGTCCGCATCGCTGTTACTTAATCGTTGCATGATGGTTTGTGTTCCTTTCAAAAATGAAAAATGGGGCGATGGACGAGATCGCCCCGACCACAACGGACAAAATCGGAGGATGAAAATCCGTGTGGAGTTAAAGCAGCTTAGAAATTCAGGCTGGGGATCAAGCCCTTAACGGATTCACGAGCACGCTGGAGTTTCTGTGCTCCGGTTAATTCGGATTCCACTTCGGGTTCTGGCGTCGGCTCGGGTTCAATTGCCTGAGATTTCACTGTTGTGACTTCAGCAGGTTCTTCACGCTCAGCCTTTTGTCTGATACGTTCGATACCTTCACTATCGGTGTAAATTTCATACTGGTCTGGGTGTTCCCAGAGCGAACGCTCACGTCCCCGAATCTTCGCTACCTTTCGGATGACCGCTTGATCAATCTCAGGGAGTGGGGCAAGTCTTTTTTCCGTGCGGGCGATATAAGCCAAAATTTCTGTAGCTCTTTGCTTCAAGACTCCAGTTGCTTCGGGGTCGAGGACAACGGCTTTCAGTGTTTCGATTAGGTCCATCATTTCTCCTCCAATTTTCCCGCGTACACGCCATGCAGGGTTAAGAAATTATCAAGATCGTCAGCGACGGGACTCTGGCCCGCTTGTTCAGGCGTCGTCGCCTCAGACTTCGCACGAAAAATACTAGCGGAGGTAAACACGCCTTTCACAGCCTGTAATCTCTGCTCGATTAAATCGGGGCTGCATCTCTTGGATGGGACAAACTCCGTCTTCAGTAGCGACCACAAAATCGTGATGACATTCCGACGACCCCTCGTTGTAGCCGGTCCTTGCGGAAGATTCTTCGTCTGATTGGTTAAATAGAGAGAATCATTCGCTGAGAGTTTGTCTACGCAATGCAGGCGTTTGGCGGTTGATTTCGATGGATCAAGAGCAATGCTCCTCAGAAGTGCTTTCTGATGATTCGTGAGTAACCCCTCCGTTGTTGTCATCGCTCCTCCGAAGTCATCCCCCCTAAACCGATTTCGTCACAACTAAATACGGGATACCCTGTTTCTCCCTGCGAATGTCCCTCTCAAATTTCATTATCTCTACTAGCACCAGATCGTCCCTGAATACCTGAGGATCGACATAGACGGTGACTCCTGAGACTTCACCGTGTTCCTTTTTCATCGCTTTGATGTGATCCTCGATCAATTTCTTGTCGGGCCGATTACAGAAGAGATGAATCACAGCCTCTCGTCGTGCATTATTCCAGTGGTAGAGAGTTTCGCGTTCACGATCACAGTCGGTCGTCAACACAGTCGGTCGATCCCGGTAGTCGAGTCCACTCCCAAGAGTTGTTGGACGACCGTCCCCAATTGCAGGGATGATATCCCCGCCCGTCGGAAGGAAGATCGAGTTGAAGCGATCCCCGGCTCTCATGCTGCCATCCCTAAAGAAACTGGCTCTAACAGCCCCAACATCTCATTCGTGCAGGCGAACGAGCCGTGATATTTCAGTGCGGCGGCGTCGTACGCACGGGCGGCGAGTTCGGGGGATGAGAACAAACCAAGCCAAATATCGTTGTTCTCAACCCTAATCTGAGCACGCCACTTCTCTTTGGCTTTGAGCCACGACACGCCTTTGAACTTCGATGTATTATTCCTATGCAGCCCTCGGTTCTGTGAATTCTGGCCGAGAGTCACTCGCAGATTACTTTTGCGGTTGTCAAGTGTGTTGACTCGGTCTTTGTGATCGACTTCAGGCGGATCGCCATACTCAAGGCCCATCACAAAACGATGCATCAAAATCTGTGTCCGCCGTCCGTTCGCATCCCGTGGAGTAGTCCTCGTGGCGTACCCGTGACCAGCATTGAAAACGGCATACCACTTGAACTGGTTCACCCGCTCGTAATCTTCATCGTCCACGAGAGCGACGTGGCCTTGGGTTAATGGAATCGTTCTCATGTGATGATCACTTATGCGGGGCGTACGCGGGTTCGGACTCCTGAATTTCCAGATTACGGAGGTTTATCTGGCGACGAACATCTCTGGAGTTCAAATCAGCCGTATCACAATAGGCTGCCAGTTTCTCCCTCTCCGTCAACATCTGCGAACCATCGGGCTTCAGTAGCCAGCCGTTCTTGGTAAAATTCACACGGACCAAATCCCACGTCTTGTAGGCGAGGGGATTTAGATTCATGTCAACGACATACTTGAGAGCACGCTTGATGACAGCCGGAGTTGGGTAACATTGATAATTCTTGGCTATGTTGTCGAGCCATAATCCGACAAAGGCGGCAACCTCCGTTGTGAAATGATCGCCTACAACTGCGAGAATCTGCTTACGTCCTTCTCGGCTTTCCGGGTTCAACCCTTGGACAGCATTATCGAAAGTCTGGGTCGTAGATGACTCCGGTTCAGTCGCCTGTTGGATGGGCTTCGCCAGTTCTCCCGACAGTTCATTGCCGAAAACTTTTAGGTTAATCAATCTCGTTAGGCAGATGGCGAGTGTCTCGTCGTTGATGACCGAGTGTTCCTGATGCTGCATGTACGCGTAGAGGGCCAGCCTGCGGCTCCCCGCCTGTGTCAATGTCACGCCTTTCGTCGATATCGAATCGACGAACCGTGCAAGAATGTCATCGAACTCCTTCATCGAGATCAAGGTTTCCGTCGTCGGCAGAAAAATATTATCCGCGACCGCGTCTCCAAAACGGAGATAGTCCTCTATGCTAGCAATAGGCAATCGCCAGAATTTGGCGACCCTAGCTGAGTGCTCCGCAAGGACTGCGGAGACTTTCGCCTGTGACTCCGCGACGATCTTGCGGGCAGGTGCTTCCGCTTTCGCTTTCTCGTCCGCATCGTACTGTTTCTGAAAGTCTCTCAGGTTCGTGATGTGTCCTTCGATCCTGTTGACCGGGGTAACTGATATCGACCCGAGGTCATTCAAACTCAATTTTCTTTTTCTCGCCATGATGTTCCTCCTAAACTTTCGTGAAACCTGCTCGACAGAAGCCACACTCGCAACCTGTCGTATGTACCGTCGAACCTCTTAACGCTCTAATCTCTTTGACATAATCGGCGGCTCGACAATTACGGCCCGCTAGTCGCTTGGTTACAATCTCGATTTCTGTCTTGTCGGCATCCATCAAAGAGAACGCTGCATCAGCCGACGCCTGTTGTAATGCTCTTTGTCTCCTGCGGTCGAGTTCCTGTTGCTCCGCGACTTCTTTGTCTCGCTGGCGTTGTTTGAAGACCTCGAAGTGCAGATCAACAGCCCGTTCAAGTGCGGTCTTCGGTTGCTGTTGCACTGTGACTTCGTGTTTTATCCAACGACTCTTCTTGTGCGTCGTTGACTTACACAGGCGACATTGCCCGGTCGCTGTGATGTTGGCTGACGTGCGGACGTGACCTGCTTCACAACGCCACTCAAATGTCTCGGGGCCAACCTGTTGATTTAATCGAACGCTCTGGTTGACCGGGGGGAAATTGCCCGTGCCGCCTGTCAACGGACTTTCCTACCATCTGAGGTGACGCCCCGCTGCCAAGCCTCGCTACACCAACTCAAATCGCCGCGTCGTTGCATATCTTTCAATCTGCGGATCAGAGTGTCGTAAATTCTCATATAAGTCCGCAAGTCACTGATCGCCAATCGCCCTTCCTTGAACTCGTTGAAGTATTCGTCGGCGTCGAGAGATTGGCAGTCGATCTGTAGTGTTTGACCACGCACAGGATCACGTTCAATTCGGAGAAGTGAATTCTCACCGTAGAGATACAAGAGGGCACATCCAAGAACTAAATCATTCGTTGTGTAACCGTCCTTCATGCTGCCTCCACGTCTTCCACGAACACGCGTACATAAGTCCCGTGATGAGAGCGGCAGGAAATCAATTTGCGTTTCTCACGCTTATCAACCGCAGTGTCGTACGCGTTGACTTCGGCGGACTTTCGCAGGAACAATTGGCGACGACAGCCACACGCTAGAAGAATCTCCCCATTAGGAAAGCAGTCAGTCACGGGCTGCACGCCGTGTGACGGGTTTGACTGACACAGGAGTCGAGTGCGTTTCCGCAACACGCCCTCGCGTGTCGTTTCCTTCAAGGTCTGTTTAATAAAGCCGTAAGTCGTGTCGTTCAATGTTCCTCCGTGAATGTCGTAGGCTGCCTGTGGACGTTTAGGTCGGACAAACAGCCGCGTTCGCTGATACTTCGGGAGAAGCAGATGCCGTGTCAGCGAAGTCAAAAGTTGGGCAACCGACGGCACACAGACTTTTGGGTCATTTTCCGTCGTTGCCCTCAGTAGTCGTCGCCGGAGTCACCTTTCGGTGTCATGGCTCTTACTGGTCTTCGTGTTTCGCTTGGTTGTAATTCAGCAACCATCCACACGAATGTCAATGTCAGGGCCGGGAGCACAATCCCAGCCCGAAAGTCGGCGGGACATGAACCCGCCTGTCAACGGAGTCTCCGCACAGGTACGCCATCGCTTCTCAGTAATGGGTCCGGCTATCCGCTGCATTATTGGGTGCTAGGCATATTGCAACTGCCACTCTCGCACCGCTGAATTGTTTCTACGATTAAGTCCTTGTTCCCGACTCGTCATCCAAAAGGCGTTGCCCGGTTCATAATTTCCCATGTCGAGGATTCTGCCGAGTGTTGTTCCTTTAGGGCGTTCGCCCATCGACGCGAGGAAGCCTAGGAAGGTCATCCACTCCGGTGCAACCGTTACGCCCACACCGCCGTACCTGTGATAATTCTTCGTCTCAGGATTTGTGCATCGTGCCTTCATACTCTGCCACGAATAATACGTAGGCGATGGAAGCAACCCTCGACGATGACCGTGTGTTGGGTGTGACTCCTGACAACCGCAACTATTCGTACAACCTTGACGAAGGTTATTACTACGAACGGGGGGGGTGGGAAATTTCCACAATCACATTTGCAAAACCAAGTGCGATGACTACCGCTTCGGCCTGCTTCTGACAACACGGTAAGTTTCCCGAATCGCTGGCCTGTTAAGTCAAGAAACATATCTCCTCCGCGTTGGGATTATCAATCAGGGTGACGAGCACGAAAGGCGACGACTGAGCGTCCGCACAATGGCCCTTCACCCCAAAGTCAAAAGTCAAAATTCAGTAACAGATACACAGTTATTGGAACGTCGGATCAGCGGAGACCTCGGCAAGAAGCTGCTTCTCGAACGCTGAACGCTCCGGCTTCTTGTAGCCAAGGAGCGGCAGAACCTTCTGTTCGAGCAAGGCGTTTCCGATGTAACCTCGACCGATTCGGTGTTGGATTTTGTTGTCGTCATCGGCGGTTGCGATCTGTTCTGCGATACCCTCAAGCCGGATCGCCAGATTTCCAACGGCCCAAAGACTGAGAACGCTCCCAGCTAGAACCAACAAACCTAAAATTGCGAGTGCAATGAGCATGATTCCCCCTTAGCTCCTACTATGCTTACCTTCCGACCCCCTTAAAGTTGGAGGTTTCGACAACATTTATTCCTTGGGTCTACCACCCGGCGTCTACGGCCTGCTGTTCAATCCGTCGGAGCTTGTCGAGTATGCCTTTTGCTCGGCTGCGTTCTTGCGGGGTGAATCTCGCTCCCCGTTCGGATAGGGGTTTGATCCGGCCCAGGCGGAAGACGACTTTCCCGCCAAGTCGAGCGACATAGCTGACGATGAACTCGTAATCCTCTGGGTTCTCCTCGCGGAACTGAGCGAGGATTCGCCTCCGCAGATCGTCTTGCCCGTTCTGGAGAAATCGTCGAACCTCGTCATCAAGATCATTTGGCTTGGAGAGGTCAACCTTGTCCCACGGCAAAGTCTTATCCCGCTCAATCCCGTACGCGGTAAGGTCTGGGTCACCCGAGTCCGCGTCCTTCAAATTGAGTTGTGAGACTGGGATTTCCCGAAGAGTCTTACGAGCTACAGCCTTACCCGCTCTACGTCCGGCAAAGTTGGCTTCTCGACCGCCGGTCTCCGCAGCCGCGAATAGCTTTGCCCAAGCATCCTGTTTCGCATCATCTGCCAGACCTGTTGTCGAAATGACTTCTCGCCCTTGCCGGTCGTATCGGAGAAACTGGTCAGAGCGTAAGTCGGCACGTAAAGTCCGTTTGATTCCTGAATTGATTGAAGGTCCGCGAAGTTCGACGAGGAGATTATTGCGGGCTATGACATCAAACTCTTGCTGAGTGTCTGCGTCCCAAAGACCCAACTGCTGTGAGTCCTTGGTGACCCGCCAGTACCATGCAACAAGTCGAGATTCCGCCCGAGCGTCACAGCCGAGGGACTGTAGAGTTGCAATGAGCCGGAACAACCCGAAGTCTTTGATGAAATCATTCTGCACTCGACCCCCGTGTTGCAGATTGAACACCAACTTCACCCTTCGCAATGACATCGACGTACGCATCGCGGGCGACTCGCAACCGCATCAATACGTCAGCACGTTCTTTTACATTGTCTTGGTTCGTGCTCGTCGAGAGTGCTTCAATCACGAAGTCCGCTTGTTGAACTAGAGTGTCTAACATGGTTCGTCCTCAGTTTTATCGTGCCCCAACATCTTCTGGGTATCTTCGTGCAGCCGACACTGACTCTCGTATGCGTCCCACAAAGCGTCGGGTACTACATCAATGACGAAGTCGTGCTTGTCGTCGAGACGAGTGACAACTCTTACGCCGTCACGAAACCATGCGTCTCCGTTTGCCCGTGTCTCGTCATACCACTGCTGGCGAGTCATCAACGTTCGTTCGACGCCCTCAATAACCGGCGGGGCCGAACTCGGCGTCCAAGGCACGGGCTTGGTATCGACCGAGATAGATTCATTCGCTTTCTTAACAAGTGCCTGCATACAGAAGTCCTCCAGTGTTGGGAGTCGGTCTAGGGCCTGTGGAATGCCTTCAAGGACTTCCACCAATTCTAGGTACTCCCGATCTAATTCTTTCCAGATAGTGATGATTGCTTCGGCTGACCACTTCGTCGCCTTAGCGACTGCGGCGATTGTTGGTTCGACGCGACGATTCTCGGCCCTCCAATCCAACAGGGCGACATTGGCCGCGTTTGATTCGGCTTCGGTTGAATCCTTACTGAGATGGATCGGCTCAAACTCGCCCACGATTGCCTTGAGAACAGTTTCGACAATCCCTAGCCGCAACTGTCGGTCGGCATCGCGGCGTGCCGCTGCTTGACCTTCTGGTGACGCGAGGTACTGCTCCCGTCTTTGACGATCCGCTTCGGCCCGTTCAGCATTCCGGCGTTCTCGTGCTGCACGGTCGGCTTCCCGCTTCGCGGCCAACTCCGCAAACGTCCTCGGAGCTTGCAGACCAAAACACGAACTGAGGATGATGAGTCCGTCGTTATCGAGCCTCCAGTCCGGCGAGATTTTCCGCAGGCGGACCTTACGCGTCATGTCACTCATGAACGCATTCAAGACTGGCGTGAGTTCATTGACATTCCGCAGTGTTCCCCGGACGATCCAGCTACGGACTCCCTCGTGTCCGAAGTGGGTAAGACCTAACTTGTTGGTTCCGTCGGTGAGAATGAGCGAGTGCTGGCCCTCATTGAGTTGCAGATCGGGATGCAGCCGCTTATACGAACCAAAGAAACCCTCAATCGTGTGGCAGCACTCGTCGAGCAGGTCATCGAGAGCATCACCTTCTGGTGCTGGCGGAAGGGCCTGTTGGATCGGCGTGTACACTCCATCGACAAGATTGCCGACGATGGTGACGCCGTCGGCTGCATACAAAGGAATCGTTGTTGTTGTCATCGTGCTCCTCCTGTTTGGACAGCCTTCCCATCTCTCCACTCGAATCCAACAGGCAACTTGACCTGAGATTCTCTCGAAGAAATCAATTCTTCAGGTCGCTTTCCATCTACATAGGTTTTATCTAGCTTTTGACTTACATCTACATCGTCACGGAAAGTCTCCGTTACCGCTCCGCTGGAAAACTGCCGCACCGTGGAGCGTTGGTTCTCCGTCACCGCACGGTGTGGGAGATTCTCCGTGCCCGCGGTCACGGAAAGTTTCCGTGCCCGCTTAAATTGTTTGGCTCGGGAACCTGCTGACTTCCCGCGACGTTCGACAGTCGTTGGGATAGTCCCACGGCAAACTTGCATGATCGGTGTTGTTGCGAGTGGATTGTTGGGAGTCTTGTGCTCACCGACTTGTCGCATCCAGCCATGCTTGACGAGATACTTCCGCCAATCGGTCACGACATCGGGAGACATGCCGCACTTATCACTGATATGTTCGCGGGTTGCCCAGCCTTCACGCTTCGGACCTTCAAGTCGGTAGTAGAAGACCCACAACTTGAACGCAGGCGGGGGCAGTAGGAATATCGTGTCCCACTCTTTGCCGACGTAAAGCATCTTGAATGGTCGGCTCTTGGGTTTTGTTTTGTTCTTAGTCATTGTCATTGTCCTTTACTCTTCGTTCAGCACGAGCAACGCATTTGCCAGATCGTTCCCGTCAAGTGTCTGGAGGAGATCGTTCTGGCTTCGCGTCGTTTTGAACCCCGTGTCGCGGGTGTACTTGCGGAGGACACGAATCTTTTCGACGACGGCTCTCGACTCTGGTGAAAGTTCTTTTTCGTGGAACTCTAATCGGCTCCGATAGTTTCCTTCGTTGGTCTTCATCGTCGTGATACGTCGGACGTGTGGTGTCTTGAGGGCGGGGCCTGTTGGTTCGGGTTGGCGGTTGAATGATATGTCGTCAAGTTGCTTCATGTGCGAAGCGAACGTTTTCGTAATCAGTGGCATGGTTCTTTCTCCTTCATTGTCAATTCGGAACACGCGTCGTGTGGACGCGGACAGAATTCAGGCGGGCGGACGTTGGCCCGCGTGATCCGATTAAATATTTTGGTTTTGAGCTTGTGCTGCCCAGTGGCGGCTGTCGCTTGCGGCGGATCGCGGGGACGCGGTCACGACCGTTTGTTACGCTTCAGGCGTTGCACCCGATGCGGTACTGCTTTTCTTCTACTCTTTTAAGTCTACACGTTCGCTTTTTGTTTGTCAACCATTTTATCGCGGAAACGCCCGTCCAGAGCGGCTTCCTGCTATCAATGTACATTGTATACGGTCACCGAATGGTTCCTACCACAGAACCCAGCGGAGTTTCTGACATAACGAATATTCTGTTAGCCGTTGAGTTCCTTGAGGCCCGCTCGTATTGCCGCTGCAAGGGCTTTACCTTCAGGACTCGCTGGCAGATACTCTTTGAGTTTGAACTTTGTGAAGGGGATGTTCCCTCGCATCTCCATTGAAGGTATCGCAGTGACGAAGGGTGAGGCTTGAAGTGCGGTGCGAATCCCTGCCTTCGCACTACCGACCCGCTCTCCCAGCGTGTCGAACACGTTCACTGTCGTCATACCCGTAGGAGTTTCGGACAAGATTGCGAGTAGTGCATTCGTTGTGATTTGCTTCTTTGCCATGTTGTTCTCCTCCACTCGCCGCCCAGAACTTCGTCGGCGTGCCCGAACGTTTACTTTCCTACGGCGGCACCTTTCCCTTCAGCAAATAGCCACGGCAGTCCCTTGTCAGCATCAGTTTTGATAGTCGATTGAATTGCTGCATCGATTTCAGCATTAGTCTTCCCGACAAACTGCGGGTGCTTATTGATGAATCGCACCCTGCAGGCTTGGCGGTTGCTCACTTGTTCGGTCGTCTCGGGAATCACCTTGGGCGTTGGTGCCGAGATGTTCTCCAGCATTCTCATCTTCATGAGCGAACCCATTGTCTTGGAAGCGAACTTGATGGCGTGTGCCATGTTGTCAAATGGTCGTTTTGTCCCTCGTCTTGCTGTGATAGCAAGGGCTTCATCAATGACGGTGAAGTCATAACTTCTGAAGAAGGAAACAGACGTATAGGGAAACTCTGAATCGAAATGTTTGCCCCACAGTGTGTTCAACTCTTGGATATTCATTGAATCTCCATCTCTACGTGGATTTCAAACCCTCCGAACTTTACTGCTCGGTTACAACGCCGACATCCGCCTATCGGCTCCGTTGTTTTCATTGTGCCTCCACTGAGATTTCTTTAAGGTCAGCGAGTAACCCCCTATGGCAGGCGATGTCACCCTCGTACAAATTGAAGAGGGCTGTCCTCTCCTCTGGGAACCTCATGATTAGGGTCTGAAGGTTCTTGCTGTCTCTGTCTATCAGTTCTTCGATAAAGCCGATGCACTCCTTTTTGGCGACATCGGGTGGAAGAGTGTCGGCCAGATAGGTGATGTGCTCCACGACGGTGTCCGCAAACTGTTTCCGCAGGCTCATGAACTTTTCAGAGTTCATCTTGGTGCTTGCTGTCGGGTCATTGAACGCCGATGCCCGCTGTTCGAGCAAAGAACGCCAATCCTTGAAATCCTGCCTCATGGGAATCTCCTTTGGGCTTTCGCCCCGCATCTGGCTTGGAGCCGAACCACCGTGGAGATCGAAACGCTGACCCCTCGGTTGGTTATCCTGCATCCTGTGCAGAATGATCTTGATGCTGAATTGAACTTACAATATCCGGGCTTGACTGTCTATGGCCCGAACGTAATCTCGAAGGTAACAAGGTGAGGTTAAGTGCGTTCGTGTTTTTCCTACTGCTGTGTCGCCGTGAACGTGCCAGTGATCCCAGAACACTCTGGAGTGCTCGGATCACAGACCCAAGTTCCTGATGCCGTGCCGTTGGTAATCGTGCCGGTGCCGTCCATTTGCCAGAGAGTTTCGCCAGATGTCGCGTCGATTGCTTCCGCAAACTGGATGTTGAACGTGGACGCGTTCGGGACGGGGTTCGTCGGCACGCCGATGATAAAGTTCAGCGGCTCGGCATCGGTGGTCGATGATGTGATGTTCTGAGGTGTAGGCCCGCAGCCCCCGTTGCAACCCCCTCCCAAGGCAACAAAACAGGCAGGGCCTACGACCGGGGTACCGCCATTTTGAGGCGGGTTGTAATAAGTCAGGCCATCATTGTCACAGGAAGTGTATCCGACGGCAGGTGGTCCAGCGTCATATACAAGTGTGCCGTTCGGATAGGGGTTCACTACAGTCACCGTATCCGTCTCGCCGCCGATGAAATTGTTGATGGTGACGACCCACGTGCCCGCAGGAATGTCGGTGCCAGTGGGTGCTGCGTTACCCGCCTGCTTTGCGGCATTGCAGCCAAGCATTCCCACCACTAAGAACAAGAGGCACACCGCACTCATCTTTTTCATCTGACCATCTCCTACGACAAGTTATAAACAGCCGTCCAGAGAGACAGCAAGATACCTCAAGTAATGTGCGGGCCAAAGTCACGAGGGGGAGTTCTAGAATGCCGCTTGCCATCCTGACCTAGTAGGGCCTGTTTCATATCCGAGTAGCTTCGGTGACTCAGGGAGCCGCGTTGGTACGCATCCAATCGTCGGCATCTTTGCGTGTCCCGAAAGGTCCGGCGACCTGAATGTTGCCGTTCGCGAGGTCAAAGACTGCGAAGCCGCTCTCTGTTCGCCCGACGTTGTACCGCTGACGCTCAATCGGGTCTCGCCCGGTTCCTCCAAGCATTCGATACGTCGCTGTAGCATACGAAATGGCAAGCCTGTCTTTGCGTCTTTCCCGGCTTACGGGTTTACCTTTCGTCATGGTCGGACCTCCGACCCGATTTTATCCTTGCGTCACTCATTGACCCGTTGTCTCTTGTGATTCGAGCCACGCGAGAACAGACGACCGCCTGAACCGCAGACCCATCGGGAGCCGGATGACGGGGATAGGGTGGTCATATCGTGCCCGACCAGTACGCCGGGTCAAATTGTAGACCGATGACGGCTTGCATTTGAGGATAGCTGCGAGATCGCTGACAGTGAGAAGTTCGTCTTGCTGGTCGCTCATCAGATTTCCGGCCCCAGTCGAGATCGCTATACATTGTAGACAAAAAATTTTCCAACCATACCGGGGTGTCGGAAAAAGCGGGCACATTTTCCCGAGCGGTGACGCCTATTGGCCGGGAGAAATCAGGATCGCAGATCGTGAACGGGCAGCGACACGGGTCCGCGTACGGTCCCAAAATATATAAAGTACACGGATAGGAATCGGGCAACGGAGGGACCCAGAAGCAGGCCGGAGACTATAAGAAACGGGGGAAAGGGACCCGCGAATCGTAGCGAACAGAGGGCGAACACTGCTGTGTCCATGAAGCGTTGGCCAAGCAGGGCGGGCTTGCACCAAAGTCACCGGGTGGAGGTGACCGTACCCGTCACTTTCGTAATTTAACAATCCTTTTTCAGGACCCTAAGTACCTTCTTTTCTTTGACATGCCAGCGAATTGAGTCCGTGGTTACTTTCATGCCCGGACCAGACCGACGCGGGCAAATGCTGACGCTGGCAGACCGGGCCAAATGCAGCATAGGGAGGTCAGAATGGTCGGTAGGACCATATAACACTAGCCTGTTTTCAAGGAGTTAGAGTGTGCTGTATCCTGCTTTGTATCATATCGCACTTTGAGACAGTCCAGAACACGCGTAAAGTGTGTCAAATCTGACACGGTTTGTCAGTTTGCGTCGGAACCTGCATTTTGCGTCGTCTTCCCGTGGGGCGTGGCCGCAAGCCAATGGGATTACACACAGAGACAGCGGATCACACGCGGATCACTCCCACGGGCCACACGACAGCGGACAGCACTCCGCCGGGTCTCCCTGTCTCCGCGTTTCCTGTTCTACGGTCTGCATCTGGGTGCCCGATTTGCCCGATTCTGCCGAGTGTATTTTGTAGACGGTTCGCGTTACCGCGTGTGACCAAGGATTTTCGACCGGCATAGATTAGTTATTGACAAAAGTATAGGACTACGAGATACTGAGAATGCAAGACAGAGAGACTCTCTGACAATCCAAAGGAGCAGACGCCATGCACAGCATGAAACGCACCCACGATCTAGAGCAACATGCGAACGACAGAATCAGCGAACAACTGAGCGGCGAGACTGGGACGGCAGAAGACCTTACCGTCACGGTTGAACGCCTCGAACACGATTTCGATTTTGATTCCTACGCCCCGTACACGTCTCAGGAAGATGACATCCTCGCAGATTATGAATCAGACCACTGGCAGGATGCGAAAGACTTGCTCGGCGACACGCAGTACACGGCAGACGATTGGGCAACTGCGAAACGTGCCTACGTTGCAGCGATAGCCTACGCTGCATTCTCTTCCATCTTCGAGCAAGCGAAAACAGAACTCACGGAAGCAATCGAAGAATTTTCTTCGGATGCCGCAGACCTGTCTGGGCTTGATCCTGAAATCGCTATCAGTTCAACGTGTCCGCACGGCTGGGCTGCACACAACAGAGAGGAAGACGGAGCACTCATCTGGGAATCACGTCAACTTGACGGGTGCAATGCCATTAGCAAGCAAGTCGGCGAATTGTGGCTGACGCATACGTGGACCCCGAAGCCCGAAGCAACCGAAATCAGACCTTACGGTCCGGGCAAGTTCTCAACCGTGCTCGATTCCTATGTCTACAGCGTCTCTCTTGACGGTGGGTGCGACGAAGAATCAGGCGATGTCTCGGAGTCTGGCGAGTGGTACGGCATCATGCGAAACGGTCGGACAATTTTCCGTGACCATGACCCTATGCTCGAAACGCTGAACACTGCCGAACAGGACAAACTGACATCCGTTGCGGGCGTCATCCTTCGGGAAGATTCGCAAGGGTTCGTCACTGTCGATTACTACGAGACGGCAGACTCGCTCGAAGTGGCATGGTCCCAGATTGTCGATCAACTGTCGGATGATCCTCAGAACAATTGAGGGAACGTGTACAGCATCCGACCGCATCCGGGTGCTGTGCGAGTAATCCTCAAAGCGGTTGGCGAACCTTAAACGCAGGAGACAGACGCCATGAAAAACATGAAACGCATCGCAAAGGTAACGATTAAACGGTTGACAGATGAAAGCCCGGACACGTCGTATCTCGGCGAGTATTCCGACCGTGCGGAATCAGATTACGCGATTGACCGCAGACACTCTCTCGATTGCCCGGTCAATTCTGGGACGGATGGCAAGTTGCTCTGGTTCACTTCGAGCAGTGGGCGAATTGAATTACAGATGACGATGGAACAGGCGGAGTCCGTTTCGCATTCGGGTGAGTGTGACGAAGACGTGCGGGAACTTTCTAAGGTGTCCGCAATCGCTGACCAGTTGGCGAAGATTGACCCTGCTCTGTTGTCTGCTGAACTCAAAGAATACGGGGCGTGGGACGAAGACGAACGGGCGGACCACGAACAGAATTTACAACGGCTGCTGTGGCTCGCGGGCGGAGACATCGCAGAGCAGGCGGGCTGTGACTGTGGCGAACGTGGGGATGCTGGCCGTCACGAATACCGCTATTTCAACGGGAACGTTGACAAGTACCAAGGCGAATCGCCCGAAGACATACGCAAGTACGTCCGACAAGATTATGAACGGATGGAAAGTCTTCAGCGTGGGGACTGGGCTTATCTCGGCATCCGAGCAGACGCCGAGATTATCGTTGACGGCGTCTCGCAAGACATCTCATCCGGCGGGCTGTGGGGCGTCGAGTCCGATTCCGACCGGGTGTACCTTGCAGAAATCGACGGCGAGCAACTGTCAGAACTCCGTGACCAGTTGCGAGCACTCGGATTCGGGACACGGGCAATCAGTGCAGCCTTTAAGAACGTCAACGCCGAATAGTCTGAGAACGTGTAGGGCATCCGGTCTGCGGGTGCCGTGCGAGTCAATCAGACGGAGAAGAGAACTGGCAACGTCCCGAGTAAACTGGGACGATGTCAGAACATAAGATTCAACGGATTAGTGTCACTCAAAACAGCGAGCGAGTCCGAGCAGAGGCGATAGTCCTACTGGGTGGAGAGACCAAGACTCTCGCCACAGAGGAGACGCCACAGCCCGGAGAGACTCTCGCTGCGACTGGAGACCGGGCGATTGCGGGATTACGCAAGACGTTGTATGCGGCAGGAGTCCCTAAACGGGCGATTGCCACGGCAGTTAAGAACGTTGAGAGAAAGTGAGCACGCATGGCGAACCCGAAGGAAAAAGGCGAGACGTGGGAACGAGCACGGAAACTCAGTCTCAAGTACCCGCTATTGAGTCTGGCCGACCTTGCTCGATTGCTGGGCGTCTCCCGTGCTCGGGTCAATGAGTGCCTGCTCGACTTGAAAGACGAACGGGAACGACTGCGAGCGAATGAACTCGGACGCATCCGACACAAGGAAGGATTGTGACCGGGCCACAGTCGTGGTCACTCCCCGCGAGTGACTGGAGTACCTTTTCGTGGAATTGTGTCGAGCTTCCCGGCGTGCATGGGGTGGGGCGTCATTATTTTCTGGGTAATGTTGTCGAAGCGTTTGAAAATCGGGGCCGAAAACAAATCCCCGCGACGAATGTTTTCAGCCGCTCCGTGGAGCAGAGCAGAGGAAGCTATGACGTACCTCCTTTCCCGATCCGCAGATCGGAGAAGATCGCCGGGGAGTCCTGAAGTTTTGTCGGGGATGTACAAGATAGACGAAATGTAAAACTGACAGAATCTAGGAGGTCAAAGATCATGGCGTATCTGATGGAGCGTTGGGCAACATGGGATGGCATACACACGCGGAACGTCGGAGAATTTGAATCACCCGAAGCCGCACGAACTGAGGCAGAAACACGAAACGCCAACAGCAAGATATATCGGACCTCGTACTTCTTTGTCGGAGACGGAGCGAACCAATATGAGAGCTTAGGTCCTGTGACACGCACGAGCTACGGACAGTAGGAACACCTTGTCGGTTCCGTGGTAGGAATCCAAATCGGAGGAGATGACGATGTCAGAAATTCTAAACTTTATACGCGATTGCGTCGGACTCGCCGTCGTAGCGGTGGGGCTGTACTACATCATTAAGTCGGCGGTTGTTGCTGCGATTGAGGAGACTCGGTGAAGCTGGTCCTCATAAGCGACACGCACGGTTGCCAAGTCGGACTCCCCGAGGGCGACGTTCTCATTCACGCCGGGGACGCCTTCTGTGGGGACGATGCGGCGTCACTGCGGAGCGACCTCCGAAAATTCGGAGCGTTGCCCCACAAGACCAAACTGTGGGTTCTCGGCAATCACGACCTCGTATTGACGCATCTCTTGAAGACGCAACCAGAGACAGCGTGGAGCCTGCTCAAGTCGGCGGGGATTCAACTACTCATCGACGACTCGGTCGAGATTGATGGCCTGCGATTCTACGGCGTCGGCTGGGGTACGAGTGTCGCGATCCCCACGAGCGACGTGATTATCTCGCACTGTCCGACGAAGGGGACGTTAGACCAGCGGCATCCGCCGGATTCGGAGCATCTGGGAAGCCCCGCACTAGCGAAGCAAATCGAAGCCGTGAAGCCACGCGTCTTTGTGTGCGGGCACATTCACGGAGGATACGGACGAGCAGAGCATCACGGGACAACCTACGTGAACTGCTCACAAGCGAATGAAGCACGCCAGACGGTGAACAAACCGTGGGTGCTGGAGATATGAAAATGACACGAACAAAACTACGCCTTCAGGAACCTTTCTAGACCCCCAACCTTTGCCCAAAGACTGGAAAACTCCTGAGTCAGTTCTCGCATAAGTGAGGGAAACTGCTCAGGGTTATCAGACGGGAGTCTGCGGCTGATGTGTAGTTCGTGCCCGGCATCGAGTACGATGGCACCTTTTGGGGCGACGTTTTGGAATTCTGCGAATATGATGTCGGCGATGCGCGCATCTCTCAGCCAGCCGGAGACACACAACATCGCGGTACCCTTCGACCACCACAGATAGAAATACAATCCCCACCCCGATTTCCCGATTCTGTCGATTCTGGCACCCAGAATTGCATCTTTCGGGTTCGGAATCGCCAGTCGGTTGGGCCTTACGTAATCGCCGAGTTCCTCACGCTCCAAGTCAACGTGCAGTGCCTTTGATAGACTCGGGAGTTCTTGCTCAACGACATCCTGAATCGTAGACGTAACCAACCGTGCGAATTCGTTGAGTGCGGCCAATGCTTTGGGATAAGAAGTAAGTCCTTCAACAAGCAAACTCGTTTGCTCATGCTCTTTCATGCAACGCTACCTCTAAGGTACTTCTCGATATGCTTAATGGTTCTCGCGTAAGAAATTCGTTCGACAGAATCCGCGTGCTCAGGGGCTACAAGGTTAAGCAGATTCGTTTCAACCGCACTGATAAATGCCACAAACATTGCTGCCTTAACCGGGCCGATGCCCTTCTGAAGCTCAGGTAAAAGACGCCTAAGACGAATGCATACATCTTCCCAAAGGAGCCGGGAAAAGTTTTCGTATTCCAGTTCCGCCGCATCGGGTACAAGAAGAAGGGCCTTCAGATGCCGGAAGTGCTGCTTCCGCAGCCATTCGTAGTATCCCTTTTGTTTGGCGGTATCGGAAGCCTCAGCGGAGTACTTCTTCACCTCAATCACAAGTATCAGGAAGTCGTCGATGGTGAGGAGGAGGTCAAGTCTTCCCCATTGCATGTAGTACTCCCGTACTATCTTGAACTCCCGTGACTCGCAACCGGCAACGATGTCGGAATCAGCAATCCCTAATACCGAGAGGATATTGGCAGCCCCGCCTTGTAGTAGCTGAAGCTGACCAAGAATCCATTCGAGCCAGTCAGAGTACGCTTCCTCTCGGTCCTCGGTGAGCCATCGATTGAGACCAGCATCAGCAAACAAGGGTTCGCATAAGGAAATTCTGCTTAACACCTCATCCGAGTTTTCAAGTAGTTCGATGAGTCGGGATTCTAATCGTTCCGCTTGCACTTCGGCGGCTCGAACCATTTTAGCCACTGGATTCCAACTGACTCCGGGTGTACCTAGCGATGCCCACACCCTCAGAATGGTGGTGCTTTCACTGTCGGTACCGATTGTCTTGACAGCTTTCATACCAATGGAGTTTTCTTCGTCGAGGAGTCAATTATCATCATCCCTCCAAAATCGCCCGAATGATAACATCTTCGTCGTAGTAAGATGACGCCATGAAACGCAGACTGGCCCTGCTCGTTTGTGTCTTTGCAATTCTAACGCTTGCCTCGTGCGACGACAGCCAAGCTCCCTCGTCAGCACCAGCAGCCAATTCACCGACACAGGCACCATCACCAAGTGTTATTCCCGCTGTTGCAAGAGTCGAAGTGCCGATTCCAGCGAACGAGAAAGAATTTATCCTAGCCGTTCAGCAAGGCCAAGCCGCATTTCGATCTGCTCCAAACGAAATGGCACAGGGAGGGACTCGATCCAAACGACGCATAGCGATCTGTCAAAGTCTGCCGCAGATTTCTGTTTCCGATTGGGTCGGTCAAATAGACGCTCTCTCGTCAAATAGTGACGGTAAAGGTGTTCTCGAAATATCTCTTGCTCCTGACATTCGAGTCAAGACTTGGAACAATGATTTTTCTGACACGGCGAGTCACACTCTGATTGATCCGTCATCATCCCTCTTCGGCACAGTCTCTCAAATGAGGAAAGGCGATCAGGTAGTTTTTTCGGGTGCCTTCTTCCCGAGTGATGTTGACTGCGTGAAGGAGACAAGTGTGAGCCTTGAGGGCTCGATGACGGACCCCGAATTTTTGTTCCGATTCTTGAGCGTAAGTACGCCGTTAACATCAAAGTAATTCGCAAAAAGGAAAAAAAAGAACAGGGCACCCGCCGGAATGCGAGGATGCTCAATGAGATTCTCTATGACTAGCTCCGGCAGAACGAGGAAGACCCAGCGTACCGGAAGGCACGCCTGAAAGCTACAAAACGAATGCTAGGCGATTGATGCTCGCTTTTAGAAAAACCCTGACTTAAATCTCTTGCAGAAAACTGTGATTCCCATCTGCAACACGATACGGAGCAACGCTGCGACCACAGCAGCGACAATCGCAACAGCGAAGCCGAACTTCCCGGCGACGTGGACAGCGATTCCTCCGATTAGGAGATGCACGTTGTCCCTGATGACATCGACGTTCTTGCGATACCGAGCCGTCCGCTTGCATAGAGCCGCATGGATTTCTGTCCAGATTGCGTTCTCCAACGACTCAACCTTCACGGCATCTTTGTCGGCAGCGGCATAAATCTTGCCAACGTATTTTCCACTCGGATTTTTCTGGCGACGATGTTTTGTTGGCGGTGCGTTTAGTTTGATAGCTCGTTGAAGCACCAGTCGGTCAGTCTTCGACTCGACGAACGGCTGGGCACTCTCGATATACCGATTGACGAGTTCCGGCGTCAGCGTTGTCATACTCAGGTTCCGCTTTTCCTCCGAAGTTTGATTACTCCGATATTGTTCCGGTCTCGACCCGTGTAGTAGTCACCTTCGAGTTTGTCGGTCCCGGTGAGCACAAGGCGTGCGGTCCCACGATGCATGTGCATCGTCTCTGCTGCATCAGCATTCGGTTCGTTGAGATAGTCGTAAATCAGGATGCACTCGTCTTCGGTGACTACCATCGACGCGGACAAGCTGTGGGATTTTGAATTTGGTCCGATGAGGCGAATGATAATCTCCGTCCAGTCTTGCCCGACGACAGCCTCGACATTGTGAGCCGGACGGGTCACCCCGTCATAATCGCTCTGTACGGTGCCACTCCACGTTCCTGCCAATATCGGCGTCGAGACACTGACGAGACTTCTCAACCATCCCCACTTCCACGCGACTCCTTTGAAGAATCCGTAGAGCAGACCATACAAACCCATGACGCTGGTGAAATCAACCCAGAGCGGAGGCGTCCAACCAATCTTGCGGAAGAGTGCTGTCAGCCCAAGCGAGGAAATGACAGCGAGAATGGCGAGATAAAACGGGACGTGTTTTCGTTCTTCCGAATTTGTCGAGTAAGGATGACGCATCTCTACTCCCAGTGGTCCCAAAGATTCGCCAATCCCCCGATGAACTCACTAGCGTCAGTCGTATTCCACTGTGTTGATGCCATTCCGAAGAGTGCCAACCGCCCGTTCTGGCACCTGAAGTTGACGATCAAATTCTGATTGTCATAGAGATACTTGGTGACGTTGAAGAAAGTGTCCCTCGGACTCGCACTGTAATTTCCTTCGGGAACGTTGTACAGCAAACATTCGACGAAATATGACGGAGCCACGCCGTCGCCGAGGCGGTTTCTCTCGATCATGCAATTGCGGGCGTTCTTGAACATACGCACCGATGGCTTGTATCGCCCGTTGGTCTGGTAGAGCGAATTCTTGGCTTCACCATGCTCGATGTGCAGCTTCGGAAAATTCACGATATAGTTGCCCGCCGCATCAACGAACTCTGCACCCTCATCGAAGGTCTCTTCATTGACCGACCGGAAAGACGTATAGTCCTTAAACCTGACGGCTGGCAACACATCAGCAGTCATGTTTCCCGGCCCCGTAACAACATGAAAAGCCTTTCCGCCTCCGGGCTTCAAAGCGTTGCCAAACTTCTTACGCAACGCACTCCCCACATCTGCTCTCCAATCAACGGCGTTGTGTCTCGCTGGGCCGAAGGCGTCATATGTACGTTCTTGGGCAATCTTCTCAAAGCCGTTGAGCCGGGACAAATCTTTGTAGAAGACTTCGTTCAGTTGGACGACAAGATCGACATCGCTGTCTGCTCGGATGTTCGTGCTATTCCTATACGACCCTTGCAAGAATATCTCGAAGTTTCTGCCGCTCAGGAGAGAGTCGTTGGATTCAAGTGCATTACGGATGGAAGTATGAGCAGCGATTGAGTTAGTTGTCCCGCCCTGATTACACCAGCGTGTCAGTTGATCGTCAGGAATCGCCAATTGTCGAACCTCACGTCGTCATCAAACCAGTCCGCGACGGGTGAACCTAATCTTCGCACAACTCAGTAGCGAATTAAAGGCGAAAGATGTAGGATGCCGAAATGGATGAGGGTCGCAAACGTGTGATCGGATTGATGGCTGCGATTTTGACGAGCCTACACATGCAGACCGCTGACGATCTATTCGGAGGACCACAGGGCAGTCCAAGAACGGACAAGCTGATTGCAGCAAGCATTCAGTGGGCGGAGGTCATCATGGAGAAGATCGACGAGCGATTCCGAAGTGTATAATCCAGCGTTTGGCAGGAAAGCCGTCCCCTTCCAAGCCTGCTAGAGCAAGACTATTGACTTTGTGGGTGGACAGGAATCAAATTCTCGGTTGAGCACACCTCCCCTACCGTGCTCCGGCGATTGTTAAGAATCCAGATGAGAAAATTGCTCACGCTTAACAAGGAGGGGAAGTTGTCCCTCAGAGCGGCTGACGGTGCCGAGACCGTGGTGCAACCCGGACGCCGAAATGTCCTGCTCCTCATTGATGTCTCCGGCAGCATGGCGGGGCCAAAGATTGAACAAGCGAAGAGCGGCTCTATCGACTTCTCGCATTCAGCAATGTCAAGGTCGTATGCAACGGCACTCGCTGTTTTCGCAGATCGTGCCGCAATGGTCTGTGATCCAACGGTTGACGCTGCTCATTTCGCAAGCAAGATTGCTCGTGTCAATGTCGGTCTCGTCGGCGGCACCACTGACCTCGCTGCGGGTCTTGTATTAGCTGCCAAATTCCGCGAACTTGCAGCAGTTGTGATTGTGACGGACGGCCAGACCAACGACAACGATGCTGCCCTTCAAGTTGCCGCGACATTGAAGAATCGTGCGATTGACATCATCTGCATCGGTACGGACGATGCTGACAGGGACTTTCTCAACCAGTTGGCGACTCGCTCGGACCTAGCAACACACGTCCTCCCCAAGAACTTGCGGTCTGCAATCACAGACGCCAGTCGATTTCTGCCGCAGGGCTGACAATGAGCGACGAAACTTACTACACAGTCCTGAACGTTAAAGAGACGGCCACTCCGTCCGAAATCAAAACGGCGTATCGCGACCTCATCAAACAGGTCCATCCCGACACAATCACGAATCTCGCCCCATACTTGCGGAAGATAGCGGAGGATAAGGCGAAGGAAATCACCGAGGCATACGGCGTTCTTTCCAATTCCAGCAAGCGTCAGGACTACGACAGACAGTTGGCAGCATACCGCCGACAGAGTGCATCTCAGGCACATCCGACCCCGCAAGCACCTCCAACTCCGCCACAACAACCATCGCAATGTCCGATTTGTGGACGGAGTGATGGCGGTCACTCCGCTGCCTGTGGCAATTATCGAACGTCACAAGCGTCAACTTCCTCCGGTCCATACTGCAACACATGCGGAACATCCCTTCACCCCAACGGGTACTGTCCGCGATGCAGCAAGTTTGCGACCCCAGCCGCGACAACACCGAAGCCCGCCGCAACGCCGAAAGTCATCAGGCGGTTTGGATACAACTGGAGTCCGCTCTTGGATTGGGCTGGTGAACACCCGATAATGGTCGTCTTTGTCCTTATCGCTGCCGTGTTTGGATTCGGAGCACTCTTCTCCGATACGAATGCTCCGCAGTCATCAGCAAGTCAGACACCCGTTACAAACAATGCGAAATCCACTTCCACTGGACCGTATTCCGCATATCCTTGCGATTTCCGTGACAAGGTGTCTCCGATAGATGGAAAACCATGCAGCGGGAATCGCGACCAGTCTGTGCCTGTACCACCACCCGGATTCAAAATTGTCTCCAGTCCCACCACGACGAATCATCCATTGCCTGCGGTCTCGGTGACAGGAGTGTACGTCGGAACGGTCAACAACCAAACTGTGAACTTAAATTCGTCGTTCACGGTTGTCATCTATCCTGCGAAGACTGGAGTGCTCGAAGGTTGCATGGAGGTCAAGCCTCCACTCTATGGCAGCGGCGTGTTGCGAGGCAGTGTCACTGGTTCACGCGTGAACTTTGCCGTTGCTGACATCACATTCCAAGGGGACACCTCGAAGGACGTGATTACAGGCTCCTACGTCGTAACGAGACAAGCGGGAAATCAGTTGGGAACTTTTCGACTAACCAAGCAGCCGGGGGCGGAAGCGTTTTACGGCTGTGCTGACGGGACACTTGTGGAGGTAGAAACCCAGCATGCATCGAACTCGACAGTGGACACGCCCATCCCGCCTGCTGAAACACGTCCATCGTCGTCTAAACAACCTGATTTGTCAGGCTTGACCTCCTCGGAACGCCAGTCCATTGAAGCAGCGTGTTCACACGCAAAATACAGTGAAGGACCAGCAGCATATGACCAATGCCTGCATCGGCAACTTGTGGCATGGACGGCGGGTTCCAAACAACCGGACTTGTCGAGTTTGACATCGTCCGAACGGCAATCCATTGAGGCAGCATGTTCCCATCCTAAGTACAGCGAAGGACCAGCGGCATATAACCGATGTCTCCTCCGGCAATTTGAAGCGTGGACGGCAGGTCCAAAACAACCTAACTTATCCGGCTTAAACTCTTCGGAACGCCAGTCCATTGAGGCGGCGTGTTCTCATGCTAAATACAGTGAAGGACCAGCGGCATATGACCGTTGTTTGCTCCGACAACTTCAGGCACTCACTAACTATCACCAATGAGAATACGCACGGGTCACCACAGTTGGTGACTCTCGTTGACCCGGATGAGTCTGCACCCAGCCGTGACGTAGGCATCTTCTCCATATCCCGGTTGCAGTGGGGGATACAGGTGCGATGTTGAAGTGACGGGCTGTGCATCTCCCCCCGGATAGCAGGTCACTGTCAGCGATTTCAACGTAATCGAAGTTCCGTTGTACAGGTGAGATTGGTACTTGTCTTTGTAGGTGATTTGGACTCCGTTGAGAATGGCCGGGTCTGAGGTGCCAGAGTCATAGTGGATGATGAGATAGCCGACGACGAAGACAATCGGAATTGCAACCACAGAAGCCCATATCTTCGCTATGATGCGGGGCGGTACTCCCAAGTGGCGTAGCTCTTTCGTGATCAGCCGAGCTTCGCGAACAGCTAGCCGTGTTCCTCTGGTCCTCGACCTTCCCATTGCAACCTTCCCCTATCTTGCCGACCGTCGAGAGGTATCCCCTAACGAACGGGCCACTTTGATGCTCACGGGCAGTAGTGTAGTATGACCCCGTCCTCCCTGACTAGGAGTGTCGATGTGGATCGGTTCGGTGTGGCGAGGGATATATCGGTTCTTTGTGGCGTTGAACCGCCTCAATAAGGCTCATCCTACTCTTGCCGCGTTCAGTGCCCTCGTATTGTTGCCTTGTGTCCTACTCGGGGGAACGCTCATTTATTTAGAGTTGTCGGAAGCATACGACAGATTCAAGTTCAATCATCTATCGCCTGCGGAACATCTGCGGTTGGCTCGGGACGCTTGCCGCACAGAACAATACGGCGGAAGAATCTGCCTTGACTCACCCAGAGCGACCCTACACTTGAACAGAATCCCGCTTGACGCCGTCGAGTACGGTGAGGCCCACAGGCTCATGGAAGTGATCCGACTTCAATATGAAACAGCCGCAGAGCGTACACGTCAAAACCTAGCAATGCAGGAAGCGGAACGCCTTCGATTGGCAAATCAAACTCAGCAAGAATCTTACGAGCAGATGCAGAGAAATATTGCCGGGACCGCCCATGACCCCCACAAGTGTGCAATCTCAACGGCGGATACACAAATATTCTCGTTCGATAATGGGCACTATTGGTGGCCAGATGATGGGCGTTGTGCAGCGGAAGAGTTAAAGAAACAAGCGGCAGAAGACCAGAGACAAATTGAACAGAGGGCGGCTCAGGAGCGTCAACAGAAGCAGCGTGATGACGATGCTCAACTCTCCAGTTATTGGCCCACCACTTTGCGGGTCGATACGGACATGGATTCATTTTGGCTCAACAATGAAGAACGGACTTGCACGACCTCCCCTGACGACAAAGGTAGAGTGGCACGTGTGAATTGTAGTGCAAATGCATCACATCAGGATCACAGCATACCCGTGAAGTTTTGGGGCAGTGTTGATCGCAATACCCGCTCCGACTGGAAGTGTCGAAGAGAAGGGGACGAATTTGTTTGTCGGGCGATAGATTAAAGCGAATGCTCGGAGTCTAGGAGTAGAATAGCGTCCATGACTCGTAAGCAACCGACCCTCCATCACGCTATGCAGGCGATTCTGCTGGGTCAGCCGAATCACACGGCAACGATTCAAAAATTGAGCGATGAGAATATCCGCCTAGACCTCTATCGGAGAGCGAAAGGTGACGGACCCTACCCGCCTCCCGACCAATTTAGGCTCCGCACGCTCCACCATCCCGAGTTTCAATTTGTCCCTCCAGACTGTGTGAGATACGTCGGCTGACTCGCCTGCTATTAGGAGAAAGATGTGGCTCCCACTGCGCTGCCTGAAGACGTAAAGAAACGCGCTGAAGCGATTGCCAAGAAGAAGGGGTGGACCGTACAAGACCCCGGAACTATCTGGGCTGGCAGGGACGGAAGGACGTGGGTGTTCGCGGTCGATGACGCAACAAACACGCCCGTCTGGGTGCCTCTGGAGGATGACGTAACGTCGGGCGCTATTCGAGGGTGACATGGCAGAGAAAACGAGACCCGAAGAATTGCACGATGAGTACCGCAGAAAGGTGTGGGAGGACACTAAGTCCGGCAGCGAAAACTTCGACAAGTACCTTCTGACATTTTCGAGCGGCGCACTCGGCTTGTCGCTGTCTTTCATCAAGGATGTAGTTCCCCTCAAAGAGGCGATTTGGATTCCTTGGCTCATCGCGTCTTGGGTCGCCTTCGTGCTTTGCATCTTGGTGACGTTGTTTTCCTTCCGCGTCAGCATCCACGCCTTGGAAAAAATGGTTCCGCATCTGAACGAGTTTTATCTGGAGGGCAAGGTTGACGCCTTTAACAAACATCTCGAAGACCGCTGGACAAAGGCGGTCGATTGGTGTGCATACGGTGGAATAATTCTCTTCGTGCTGGGTTTGATTTTCACTATGATGTTTGTAGGCGCGAACATTAGGGAGGCGAGGCAGATGAGTGAAAAGGAAACCCACCCGAAGCCTATCCGGGTCGAAGCGATGGACTTCGGTTGTAAGCCTGTGGCGATGACGCCCACGAACGAGAAGCAGATGGCACAGCCAGTCGGGAAAGAGAGATTCGATGAGGGCCGTAAGCCTCCGGCGATGACTCCGGCGCAACCGCCTGTGCCCGCACCTCAGCCGCCGCAACCACAACCATCGAAAAAATAGAGCGCGGAGGGACAATGGCGCGAGTAAATGACGGCTTGAAAACAACGAGGATGACGCCAATCGACCACGGCAAAGTGCATGGAGGGGTGAAGCCTCCCGGTATGACACCTACTCCAACTCAGACAACCCCAACGCCGCCGCCCGTGCCCCCGCCTCCACCGGAGAAATCACATGAGTAGCAACGAGTACACCGAAAAGATTGTGACCGGCGATTTGGGAAAGGCAATAAAACCAGCAGCGATGACACCCGTCGCAGTGAGGATTCCAACCAACGACGGCATATCCCCCGCTGCGATGACACCCGTTGTCAGCGGCGAAGACCGAGGTTTGAAAACTGTTCCGATGACGCCAGTACAACCTGTGCAGCCCGCCCAACCTGCACCCCAGCCCGCTCAACCCGGCGACTCAGGCAAGAAATGAAGAAGGGGTAGTCCTTCTCTCCACACGGTGTCATCCCGCCTCAGCAATCGGGAGAAAACAGGGAGCGCGGCTGGAAGTCCGGTCGGGTTTTTACTGTCCGGCGACACCGTCTGGCTCGAACAATCCGGCTTGTGCTGGATTCGCGCCAACGACAGTCAGCAAGACCTCTCTCTTTAGGTCGTCCCGTAGCCGGAACAAATCCTGAGAAGTCGGATGGTGTTCGAGACCTTCCTCTACAACCTCGACGAGCCTGCTGAGGAAGGCCCGTTTCTTGTCAGTAGTCCAACCGCAGCGATGCACCCACGCGATGCCTTGGCTACCGAGGACGTGATATGAGTGGCTGCTGTACTGGCCTGATCGCTCGATCACGCTTTCGAGTTCGTCGATGCCAGCGTTGAGATATTCCTCCGCATGTAAATCACTGGCGGTTTCATGCGCCTTTCGCATCAGCATATATCCGTAAGCGGTATCGACTCGGAAATCTCCAGCACCGAGAGACCTCGCAGCGCCCAGAAAATTCTCAGCCTTGCGGATGTCTCCGCTTTCGACTTCGAGTGATCCACGTTGCAGCCAGTAGTGGTAGTCTGCGCCGAGGATCGGCTCCAGCCGCGTGTACAGGTCACGAGCGGTCATAAAGCCGATGGTGCTCATCAGGAATTCGTGGTTGATAATGCGGATCAAGAATCGCCCGGTCCGGCTGTGTCGATCTATCGTCCCGCTCTTGGTTGCCAGCGCCCACGCCAACCCCGTGAGAACCTCGCTTAACTCACCCTGCTCCTTCACTTTGTCGAACACCAGATCGGCGATAACCCGATGACGACATTGATAATCCGCACGTCGGGGATTGAAGATCACGAGATGCCGCGCAGTCAGTCGGTCAAGCGCGACGAGTGCTGCTTCGTGAGCATCACCCTGTGCCAGCAGAACCTCGTCCTTCGTCACCGAGTATCGGAGTGCCGTCGCCACAGCAATCAGCGCGTAGGGATATTTTTGCGGTCCCTCCAATTCTAGATATTCGTCCTGCGCTTTCTTCTCGAAGTGCTCATCGGATGTCGCTTGAATCATGGCAACAAGCAATTGCCGTCCCGCCTGTTTGCGGAACGCGTCTCTCCGCTGCTCCGGGGTCGCTCCCGTCAAAATGCCCAGACGCTTGTTCTTGTCCAACACATCAATCAACGCGTCGATGTCACCATCCGTCAAAGGCGGAACGACGTGCTCCTGAACCTTGAAATCCCCGTGACCACGAATTGAAGTCGTGATCTGGTCCAGTTTCCCGGCCCTCACCGCGAATGCGAACAGAAAGTTCGGCGTATGCGGGACGAGGTCATGCAGCAACGCGAGTAACTCTCTGCCGTACAGGTCAGCATCATCAATCGCGAGGACGACTTTGTCCTTGAATTCGCGGACTCGCTGTCTTATCCGCGCCGGACCCGCCTCAGATTCTTTGTCTACCCAGACGACGGGGATGCCACTGCCAGATAGTTTCAACGCCAAACTCATTAGTGCGGTCGATTTTCCGGTGCCAGCAGTTCCCGTGAGAGCCAGCGCCGTTGCAGGTAACTTTCCTTCGAGAATCTGAGTCGCGGTCTCAAGCAATCCCTCGTCGTGAGCACGTTCAATCGCTTTTCCGTTGAGAAGATCAGCCCACTGCGGTTCATCTCCGAGCAGGTACTCAGTTTGCATCGCCGGGAGATCGTCGAGTATTTGACTCACCAGAGGCACTGGAGTAGACGGGCGACTCTCCGCATGTTGTCGGATGAAACTGAAACCCTTTGTCGCTTCGATATTCAACTGCGGCAGAATCTCAGTCGCAAACTCTTCTGCGGTTCCCTGCACCCAATTGATTCGCAGATCGCGAAGGATGTCGCGGCGAGGCAACGACAATTCTTTCGTTACCAAAATCGAAGTCGGTCGCAGATCGCGTCCAAGGTTTTCCCGTCGCTTCCTGAGTTCCATGTGATGCCACAGGAGCGACTCGCTCAGGACGGTGCCGATGAAGATCACAGGACGCGATGTGAGTTCGACTACACAGCGTGAGTACCACGGCTCCTGATTGCCGATTCGTTCGGCATACTGTGTCTCGGAGAATGTCAAACCTTCCGGTGGGCTGGGCACGACGCCGTTGAGATGAATGACTTCGAGACCCTGAGCAGATGGAACGCCGGGAAGATGATCTGCTGCGTCTCTCGCCGAGATGGTGATCGGTGGACGTTGCAACTCGAAACGTCTTCCGACCGCCGATTCGAGGTCATCGACGTTCAGCGTGTAACACCTGAACCACGGAAAGTTGAACAGCGGGAGATAGTATTCTGGGAGGTCGTCAGGTCTGACAGTCAAACGCGATTGTAGGAGGCTGGTGAGTTCCGCTTTCTTCTGACGCATCGCAGCGCCGTAAAGATCGCCGATTGAACTGTACGCGTCGTACGGTTCGCCGGGATAGAGCAACTGCCAAAGTTCTTTTTTGAGTTCATTGACCGAAGGAATCGGGCGTCCCGAATGGTCCTTCGCTCCAATGGAGAATCCTGCTCCGGTGAAAAGGATGAGTTCGCCACGGGATACTTGAGACCGTAGTCGCGCAAAATCGTTGGCTTCCAACTCCATGCCGATTCTCCCCGGACTGGAGATTATAGTGCTTTCGGAACCACAAAGTTTCTGGTATGGAGCATTAGGATGCCGCACGCATCGGGACAATTAGAAAAGAGTTGTTTGCGTCTGGGCTGGAGTGATCTCCGCAGGCGTCGAACATTCCGGGTCGTCGTTCACGACGTGGTTGACCCGATGGCTGACCGGGAAGCTCCGCATCAATTGGGCGTCGTACGGCTTCAGCATGTCGGACACCGCCCTCATGTCGTGCATCCCCGGATCGAGCCAGAGATCATAACAATCTGGATCGAGGATGACCGGCATTCGGTCGTGAACAGACGCCGTTACCGCGTTCGGTGTCGTCGTCAGGATCGAGCATGACTTGATCCACTGCCCACTCGGGTCTTTCCAGCGATCCCACAGCCCTGCGAATGCGAACAACGCCCCGCCATTGACTTCAAAGCAGTACGGCTGTTTCGCCTTGCCCGTTCGCTGCCACTCGTAAAATCCGTCCGCCGGGATGAGACATCTGCGGTTGGCGAGTGGATCACGGAATGCAGGCTTCGTTGCCGCAGTCTCACTTCTGGCGTTAATCATCATCGCCGCACCGGACATATCCTTCGCCCACGATGGAATGAGTCCCCAACGCATCAGCGACAACTCCCGCTGTGGTTCCTTCGGGTTCTGGCGGATGACGGGAACCGGCTGGGTTGGTGCGATGTTGTAACGGGGAGTCCAGTCCGGCTCATCAGAGACGGTCTCGAAGTATTCCTCGACAATCTGCTTCCGCCGGGACAATCGATAGCGTCCGCACATCGGAAGATTATAGATCGCCTCGGCGGACTTGTTTTAAGGCTGGAAGGGAATACCAGTCTGGGTTTTGATATCGTGCGGCTCCGTGGATTTTACAAATTCGGTCTTCGGCATCCAAAACCAGCCGAGGCTGCTGCCGATGGTGAACAGGACAGCTTCAACGTTTCTGCCCTTCAGTTTCTTCGTTTCCGTCTGATTCGCGACGAAAAACACGTTGCCTTCACTCATCTTCACTTCGTCTCCATCATCGCCATAGCCTGCGTTCTGCTCTCGATATACGACCACGTCCTGTGTGGTTTTGACGAAGGTGGATCGACTTCGATTTGCAGGTAAAGATGTAACTGTACTCATAGGAATTCTCCTTGATCGGATGCTGTTACCAGATGTGGTGTTTAGGTTCTCAGGCTCAGGGTATCTAATGCTGGGGCGAGGTAGCCCGTCAACTCAAGCCGACCAGCACGGAAGGGGAAACCCCTCGAAGGCAGTTTAACACCGCCAACTCGACTCCACCTAGATGTTCTTTTGAAGTTTCACGATCTGGACCACTTCTCCCATCGCTCGATCAGTTGTTTTGGCTGGAACTTATTCGTCACCGTAACCCATAGATATTCGTCAATCAGTTTGGGAAGTGTTGACATCGGCCTTTCAATCTTGGTCGGCAGATCGGCCAACGTAAATCCTCGTTTTGTGCATTCGACGCTCAAGTCCTGAAGTCGTTCCCTCACCCACAGCAAATGTTGACGATAAGAGGCAGCGGAGCCATTCAGATGAAAATGACTGAGCATATCGTTGTCCCACGGGATCAGGGCATTCGGCCTGAGTGCAAATAAGACCTTGGCAGTGGGCACCGAAGCGAATGTCTTCCTCTCAGTGGCACGTCTGTCAGCCAACCCCTTAAACGCGTCTTCCGTCGTGTCAAGGTCGGAGTCGGTCAGTGCGAGAAGTCCTGTGGTTGTTGGGAAGAGTTTGCCACTAATGCCGTCGTACCATTCCTTAATTTGTTTGGCAGCGGCATCGTGATCGGCTTTCTTGATCCGACAGCCCCAACTATTGAGAAATTTCAAGAGACTCATGCGATGTGACTGTTGCGTCAGGTCGGGTGCGGGAGTCGTTTCCTTGAGAAACTCACGATACCCTTTGTCAAAAGAGGTCATGGTTGCGTATATATAGCAGCCGACAGAGAGTTCAGCCAGCGTCATATCATGGGCACCCCAAGGGCTTTGTAGTTCCCGCTAACTGTATCCGAAGTTGTATCCTAACGACCCGAAATTTCGGCAGACTGGGGCATCATTGGCAGACTGAGGCACACATAAAGTGCTGAAAACGCACGTTTGCAGACTGGGAAGCGATTTGTCGATTGCTCTGGCCGATCATGAGTGGCGCGTGTGCGCGGAACTGCAATGTCAGGGTGAACCAGAGGGGAAGTCAAAGTCTCTCGTGGGCAGTTAGTGGAGGTTGGTTTTCTTTGCGTCTTTCGCAGCATTCCTTCACGCACTGGCTTTTTGATCTGAAGATCGCAGACGGACCGCAGGGCAACCGGAAACTGCACCACCACTGGATTTTCGTTGTGCAAAAAATAAGGACAGCCCGGAGCCCCCGAAGCCGTCCTTAGGAAACCCTCCCGGTTAGAAGGGCAACTTGATGACTCGACATTACCGAAGCGATGTTGCAAGATGATGGCGAAATCGTGAATATCTGATGAATTCGCCTGCCGCAGCGCTGCTATAGTATTCGCGCGGTCGTTTCTGTTCATGCTGTTCTGTTCATACTTGTTGCGGGGAGCCTCGATGCCGTCCACAACGTCTCGAAAAGTCGAGCAGTCGCGCCGTTTGCAGCAACGCGCTGAGAGCATGATTCCCGGCGGAGTGAATTCGCCGGTTCGCGCATTTGGTTCCGTGGGCGGCGATCCGCCGTTTATTGTGCGCGGCAAGGGCTCGCACATCTGGGACGCCGACGAAAACGAGTTCATCGACTACGTCGGTTCCTGGGGCCCGCTCATTCTCGGCCACGCCGCGCCCGATGTTCTCGACGCGATCGTAAGCGCCGCCTGCAACGGCACCAGCTTCGGAGCTTCCACCCCGTCTGAGGCTGACCTCGCAGAGTTGGTGCTGGCCGCGGTTCCTTCCATGCAGAAAGTTCGCTTCGTGAGCTCCGGCACCGAAGCTACGATGTCGGCGATTCGTCTGGCGCGCGCGTACACAAAACGCAAATACATTGTGAAGTTCGAAGGTTGCTATCACGGTCACTCCGATGCACTGCTGGTGAAAGCAGGCTCGGGCGTCGCAACGCTCGGAATCCCAGGATCGGCGGGCGTTCCCGAGGAGTTCACGCAATTTACGCTAGCCTTGCCCTTCAACAACATCACTGCGGTGGAATACGCCTTTCAGAAGTTCAAGCACCAGATCGCCTGCGTAATCGTTGAGCCGGTGGTGGGAAACATGGGATGCGTCCCCGCGGCGGACGATTACCTGGTGGCCCTGCGCTTGTTAACTGAGCGCGAGAAAGCCGTACTGATTTTCGACGAAGTGATGACCGGATTTCGCGTGGCGTTTGGCGGCGCGCAGGAACTCTACAGTATTCGTCCGGACCTCACCACCATGGGCAAAATCATTGGCGGAGGCTTGCCGGTTGGCGCCTATGGCGGCCCCAGCGAGATCATGAATCTGGTCGCGCCGCTGGGTCCGATGTATCAGGCGGGAACGCTATCGGGTAATCCGCTTGCAATGGCGGCGGGATGCGCGATGTTGAAGCATTTGCGCGATCACAAGCAGGAGATCTATTCGCGCATCGACAAGTTGAGCGGAGAGTTAGTCGAAGGAGTCGCCGCAGCCGCCAAAGCTGCCGGCGTAGAGCTATGCTACAACCGCGTCGGATCGATGTTTACCTGGTTCTTTACTCCGGGGCCGGTAACCGATTGGGATTCAGCGTCGAAATCGAACACCGAAGCATTCGGCAAATTCTTTCGCTCGATGCTCGACAGCGGAGTTTATCTGCCGCCGTCACAGTACGAAGCGGCATTCTTAGGCGCGGCGCACTCGCACGAAGATGTTCAGCAGACGATCGCAGCGGCGAAGCAGGCATTTGCGGTTGTGAAGGGATGAATCGTGGATGAGGCGATCAATCTTTCGTTTCGCTATACCAAGAGCGACATCGAGCGCGCAATGCGCTCACACTACGCTTCGCGTATGCGCCCACGGCTTGATATCGTGATGGCCGTCGGCCTTGCGCTCGCGGGAGCATACCTGTTGCGTTTGCCTGATTCGCATTGGTCCGGTGCCTTTGCTGTTTCCGCCTCGGCCGCTCTTGTGTGTATGCTCCTTGCCGCCTTCGTCATCTTGCCGCCGCTGGCTTTCCGCCTGGAACCTAAATACCGCGACGATTACTCGCTCATTTTTTCACCAGAAGGGATAAGCTTCCGCACGGCGCAGATTAACTCGCAACTTCAGTGGAGCTTGTATTCGAGCGCTCTAGTCGATGCCTATTCCTACATTCTTTACTATGGCTCGCGAAGGTTCTCCATAATTCCGAAGCGGGTTTTTCAGAGTCCTGAGCAACAAAGAGCTTTTGAGCGGATGATCGGTCAGCACATCCCGAAGATCATCACGAAGAAATAGAGTCATTCCGCATCATCTCTGACACCGTCGCGAATTCATAGCCTTCAGCCTTATAGTGCGTGATTAATCGATCTGTGGCGATAACAGTCTGAGAGCGATCCGCGCCCATCTGCTTGTGCCCGCCATCGTGCAGCAGGATCACATCGCCGCCGCGAATTTGTTTCGCCACCTTGCGCTCGATCGCTTCAGCAGGCGGCGCATTCCAATCGTAACCGGTGACGTTCCACATCACGGGCGCAAGGCCGAGTTCGCGCGCCACGCGCAATACAGCAGGCCGTCGCCCTCCAAAGGGCGGCCGGAAGAGATTGGAATGCTGGCCGACGGCATCCTGCAATGCGGAGCGGCATTGGCTGAGTTCCTGGCGGATTTCACTTTCGCTTTTGAAGATCAACAGCGGGTGCGTGAAGGTGTGATTGCCAATGATGTGGCCGGCTCGAGCAATCTCACCGACGACCTCCGGACGTTGCTGGACGTACCGCCCGATTAGAAAAAAAGTCGCGCGCACCCCGTGCCGCGCAAGCACTTCCAGCAGTCGCAAAGTATGCGGATCATTGGGCCCGTCGTCGAAGGTAAGCGCGAGCGAGCGCGAGCCGCGCGCCAGTCCGGTGAAAGTCTTTCCATACCATTGCCCCGTAGGCGCCATCGACTGATACCCCGCGGTACAGGCGGCTGCAGCCGATACAGCAGTCAGGGCAAGCGCAAGCATGCAGGGATTGTATTGCATTGAGTGATTGAGTGATTGAGTGATCGCGCCATTGGGCGATTGAAAATCTCGACCTTTGGTTCCAATGACTCAATCGCTCAATCGCTCAATTTCCTCTGTTAACTCTTCCCTCAATTGCCACTCAGCCGCATCCGAGCTATCCTGCCAATTCCGATTCATTGCGAACCCATGGCTAATCTTTTCGAGCTGCCCCGCTACATTGCAGTGGAGGGCCCCATCCGAGTGGGCAAGAGCACGCTGGCCCGCATCCTGGCCGAGCGCCTGAATGCGCAGCGTGTGATCGAGCCTGAATCGAATCCGTTTCTCACAGCTTTTTACGAGGGCGAGCGGGGCGCGGCGTTTCAAGCGCAGTTCACTTTCCTCGTGAGGCGCTTCGAGCAGTTGCAGGCCCTCGATCTCGGCCCGCGCTCGCAGAAAACAATTGTCGCCGACTACATCATCGAAAAAGACAAACTCTTCGCCTGCCTCAACCTCACCGACCAGGAACTCGATACCTACAACCGCTATTACAACCACTTCCGCGAAAAACTGCCCACGCCCGACCTCGTGATTTACCTGCAAGCCACGCCCGACGTTCTGAAGAAGCGGCTGAAGAAAAAGAATGCCCCCGGCGAGCGCGCCGTCAGCGACGAGTATCTGGAAGAAGTCGTAAAGGCCTACGAACACTTCTTTTTTCACTACACGTCGTCGGACCTACTGATCGTGAACACGTCTGACATCGATTTCGTCGACCGCAACGAAGATTTGCAGGAACTGCTGCGCAAAGTCACCGAGCCGATCAAAGGCACGCAATACTTCCTGCCGCTGGGCGGGCAGGAAGCGGTAGGCGCGTAGAAACGTGGTCGGCCAGTTTGATGTGAGTGCCCATATGGAGGAACTTCGCCTCGGTGATCAGTTTGTTCGCTACGACCGCCAAGCCACAGTAACCGCGTACGTCGGGATCCCATCTGGGGGCGCTGAGCGATGCGGATGTAGCTACTGTCGCAACTTCGCCGCACAACGAAACCTAGCCTATCCGGAGGCCTTCAGAACGCTCTTGGACCAACTCGGAATTGATTCCCGGAAGGAAGGAGAAGCCTACGAAATGGGGCCTGCCAGAGATGGGACCCGGCTTTACGGGGGATGGTTTTTCTTTGTGGGTGAGTTGATTGAGAAAGGAGAGAGGCTAATTCAAGGAGGCGATTTCCAGTACTGGTTCCGACCCTCTTTCCCTCGTCCTCCTGCCTCTTTCGGCAACCAGGTGGCCGCAATCGAGTTCTCGACGCAGGTTCCGTGGGTCTTGGAAGAGAGTCCTTGCTAATTCTCAAAACCTGTTGCGCAAAGATCAATAAGTTATTACAATTGTCATAACCAGGAGAAGGCCATGGTTCCACTCAAGATCCGCAAGTTTGGCAACTCGCTAGGCGTCGTTCTACCCAAGGAAGTCATTCAACGCCTTCGAACACGGGACGGCGAACAGGTCTTTCTGATCGAGGCAGGGGATGGCGATTACCGGCTCACGCCCTACGATCCCGCGTTCGAGAAGAAGATGAAGAAGGCGGAAGAGATCATGGGACGTTACCGCAATACGCTGCACGCCTTGGCAAAGTGAAGCTTGTCTTCGAAAAACAAAGAGCCGGTCTGGATCGAAACACGCGACGTGCTGGCCATTCACGACCGTCTTTTGGCGCTGCATGGCGGCGCTTCAGGACTGCGCGATGGAGGGCTTCTCGAGTCAGCTCTAGCGCGGCCGCGCCAGCACCATGTCTATGCCGATTCCCCGGACCTCGTAGAAATGGCAGCTCTCTATACCGAGGGCGTGGTCCGCAACCATCCTTTTGTGGACGGAAACAAGCGGACCGGCTTTGTGATTTGCGTTCTCTTTCTTGAACTCAATGGCTTCGAGTTCAAAGCCAGCGAAGAGGATGCAACCCAGGCTGTGACTTCCCTCGCGGCCAGTTCGCTTGATAAGGCTGGGTACGGGGCGTGGCTACGGGAGAATGTCCGGCGAAAGCTGTAAAATTCGCTAGACTCACAAACGACTCGACGATCTACTCCTCTGCGTCTACAATACCTCCAGCATCCTCGAAGATGCGGAACAGGCTCTATCCGGCCGAGCCGGAGGGGCACTGGAGGACACAATGAGCATCACCCCGATTGGCGGGCATCTCAGCTTTTCTGCTCAAGATGTGAGCCGCCGAAAAATCACCACCGCCTCTCTGCGGGAACAGAAACTCCGTCACGAACCCATCACCTGCCTCACCGCCTACGATTACGCGACTGCGCGCTTGGTCGACGAGGCGGGTATCGAGATGATCCTGGTTGGCGATTCGCTGGCGCAGGCCATGCTCGGCTACGAAAACACGCTCTCGGTCACCATGGACGAGATGCTGCACCACGTGAAGGCAGTTCGCCGCGGCGTGAAGCACGCACTACTGCTCGCTGACATGCCTTACGGGTCTTATCACGTTGACCCCCAAACCGCACTCAGCAATGCCACGCGCTTCGTGAAAGAAGGCGGCGCGGAAGTGGTTAAGATCGAAGGCGGCGAAAAGCGTGCCGACCTGATACGCCGCATCATCGACGCAGAAATTCCCGTGGCCGGCCACATTGGACTGACTCCGCAGTCGGTCAACGTGATGGGCGGCTACAAAGTGCAGGGAAAAAATCTCAGCGGCATCGAGCAACTCATGCGCGATGCTGTGGCTCTCGATCGCGCGGGAGTGGCCTGCCTTGTGCTCGAAGGCATTACGCGGGAAGTTGCGGCAATGATTACCGCCGAAGTTGACACGCCGACCATCGGCATTGGCGCTGGTCCGGAGTGCGATGGCCAGGTGCTGGTGATCCACGACTTGCTCAACCTCACGTTCGCGCCCCCAGCCAAGTTTGTGCGTCGTTACGGCGACGCAGCCGCGCTGATTACACAATCGGTGCAGGCATTTCGCGCCGATGTGAAGTCACTGCAATATCCGTCGGATGAAGAGTCGTACCATCTGCCGAGAGAGACCAAAGCCGGGTTGGATACGGTTCTCGCGCGCAAGCGTGCGATGCGCTAGCAGGAGTCAATTCACCACGGAGTCACCGAGAAAAAATCTGAGATTTTGTTTTCTCCGTGGCTCTGTGCCTCCGTGGTGGCTCGTTCTTTGCGACAGTGCTACGCTAATGTGTTGAGGGAGTTCCTATGACGCACCTCTTACCGTCGTTTTTCCTGCCATTCTTTGGCTTCGGCTTTGTGCTGTATTTTCTGCCGTCGATCATTGCTCTCGCTCGCAGCAAGCGGGACATTGCCGCCATCATCCTGCTGAATTTCTTTCTGGGATGGACGGGGATCGGATGGGTGATCGCGTTAATTTGGGCGGTGAAGACCGACCTTCCGATGGTAGTGCGGTGAGTTTGTCGGTTGCCCGAGGTTGCCCGCCGGCCCGGCTCGTACCCGCTTTCGTGTTTCTTCTTTCGACGAGTCTTTGGTCTGCGGCCTGTTGGCAGCAGCCTGCCCCACTTCCGCGGGATGCGCTCATGCTGCAGGTCGTCCCTCCCGCTGATCCAGCGAAGTACCCAGCCTTGCGAGAGGCTAAACACTGGAGCAATCCGTATCTCGTGATTCGCCCTGACGCCGTTGGACTTCTGACCAGTGTCGCTGCGAATGAAGAGCAGATTCTAAAACCGGATGAGGTGTTGCATGCGCTCGTCCACTTACCCGCATCCGCCTGGCCTTACGGTCGCGCAGTGGCAATTCTGGTGGATGAGAAACCGACCAGCTCTGAGCAAGATAAGGCCGCGCTCCGCCGCAACCGTGGTATTGTCGCCGGTGACCTCGAAGGTGCGAACGTCGCGATCACTTGGATCCCTGCGCCCTGAAATTTCCCAAGAATGAGAATCTGCAACACCATCGAAGACATGCGTGCAGCAAGCCGCGCGGCTCGCAACGCTGGCAAGCGATTGGGATTCGTGCCCACCATGGGAGCGCTGCACGAAGGCCACTTATCGCTGGTGCGGGCGGCAAAAGCTTCGTGCGATGCAGTCGCGGCTTCGATCTTCGTGAATCCCACGCAGTTCGGGCCGACAGAAGATCTGGCAAAGTATCCGCGAAACTTCGAGCGCGACCGGGAACTGCTCGAAAAAGAAGGCGTGGAATTGCTCTTCGCGCCATCGATCGAGGAAATGTATCCGTCAGGCGCCGTGACATGGGTGACGGTCGAGGGCCTGAGCGCCAAGCTGGACGGCCGTTCCCGGCCCGGTCATTTTCGCGGAGTCACCACGGTAGTCGCCAAACTATTTCACATCGTCGAGCCCGACGCTGCCTTCTTCGGCCAGAAGGACGCCGCGCAGGTCGCCATCATTCGCCGCATGACCGCCGACCAGAACTTTCCCGTGGAAGTCGTCGCCTGCCCGATCGTGCGCGAGCCTGACGGTCTGGCCATGAGTTCGCGCAACGCCTACCTCGATCCGCAACAGAGAAAACAGGCGCTGGCATTGCATCGTTCTCTTTTGTGCGCAAAAAGATCATGGGATTTCGGCGAACGCAGCGCAGCGAAGATCGTAGCGGCGGCTCGGGAAGAGTTTGCCGCAGAAAAATCAGTCCGCCTCGATTACTTCGAAATCGTCGATCCCGACAATCTCGATCCAGTCGGAGATGTTGCTAACGGCGCTCTGGTCGCGGTCGCCGCCTTCGTCGGCCCGACGCGGCTTATCGACAACATCCTGCTTCCCAAACGATCCCAGTAAGACCTGTCATTCTCTTGAACAGTTGTCATCCCCTTGGAAGAAATGTCATCCCGAAGCGAAGCGAGGGATCCTGGTGTTTGCTCGCGGCGGCAACGAATTCACGGCAGGCAAAAACCAGGATCCCTCGCTTCGCTTCGGGATGATACAACGAAGACGTACTAGCGTTGCGCAGGCACACCGGCGGACACCGCCGCGGAAGTGTTCCGCGAGATTCCAGCGGAAGCCAGCCGCTGCCGCACCAGATCACCGATCTGCGACCAGACGTGGTCATCGCACTCGCTGTACATGTGGTCGGGGGTGAACGTGCGATCGAACCAGGAAGTTCCGGTGCACACGATCGGATTCTTCTGATAATCCTTGAGGTAATTTCCCAGAATCTCAGTCTTCGCCGGGTCGGCGGCGGTGATTCTCGTCCGTCCGTGCACAAAGCCATGCGGCTGATAAAAGTTCACGGCCTCCGCGACGTTGTCGGGAATCACAGAATCGTTTTGCCAGACTTTGGCGACGCTATCCACCTGCACCGTCAGCAAAACCGGAACGCCTTCACGGCGCAAGTCGCGCGCCAGCAGCACCGCCGCCGACGCTCCCCAACTGTGACCGAAGAGAATAATTCGCGCCCGCGATTTTTCTTCGCTGGAAAGAACGCCGTCGTGATTCGTATCCAGTTGGCGCAGGATCGTTTCGTAAGCCAGCCTTCTGCGCCGGTTTTCGAAAACCTGCACATAGGTGTCTTGGGGCATGGTGCGCCGGATTTGCTTGGCAAGCCGCACCGGACCGTGATTCGGATTGTCATGGCGAACGAAGCCGCCAACAAAACCGATCACGATGTTAGAAGGAGCAGCAGTGGTCTGAGTCGTAGGAGTCGCGGCATTCGCTTCTCGCGACAGGCCCGGTCGAGGCGCACCGAGAATCGCAACCGCGACGAGCAATGTAACAAGTGCAGCGCGAAATAAAACCAACCGGCTCACGGGGCTCCCGTTGATCAGATGATTCGTCCGGCCAGAGGTTGCTGGAAAAACGGACGGCTCACAGCCGGGTGTTCATTCGAACTTCCCGGCACTTCGGTCAAATGCCTTGAACAAAGCGGCGTTCAGGTGTTTGACCCGAGCGATAGTCTACACCCGTTTGTCAATCGCAACTGCCAGACCGGCGTCGTACTTTAGTCTCTAGCAAGAGTTTTTCTGCCGGAGACGAACTTGTTCCCGCCAAGAATATACCGCAGAGGGTGGTCCGCTGCCTTGGTGATGCCAATCCGCGGCGTGACTTGAATATTTTTAGCGCGAAAGCCGTCGTCTCCAATCCACAGGCTGGAACGTGAAGAGGTCAGGTCGCAGTCGTTATCGCGCACGCGCGTGACGCCGAACGCTTCGGCCATGCGGCCGGGGCCGCTGGTCAGTCGAACCAGATCGCGCGGGCCGTGCAACTCGATTTCCCGCGCTCGCGCCATTTCCTCGATGCCCTCGAGCGGTTCGAGCGCGCGGAAAAGAACTCCGCCGGCTTTTCCATCTCGCTCGCAGGAAACGTTGAGACAGTAATGAGCGCCGTAAATGAAGTAGACATAGGCATGGCCGGGCGGTCCGAACAGAACGGAATTGCGCGCAGTCTTTCCCGCGAAGGAGTGGGATGCGGGATCGTTCGCTCCGAGGTAAGCCTCAACCTCGACGATGCGACCCGTCAGCCGCAGCTTTCCGGAATCGCGCACCAGCACCTTGCCAAGAAGTTCGCGAGCCACGCGCCGCGGATTGCGCGCGTAGAAGGCGCGGTCGAGCGCATGAATGGGCGGAGCCGCCGTTGCGCCGTCTTTTCTATCTAGTTTGGCTTTCGTAACAACTTGGAACGCCATTGAGCAGCTTCTTCAGTTCGAAAAAGGGATTCCAGATAATTCGCGAAGAGTTGGATTGCCGGCTCTTCGCCGGGCCGGATCGCAATCGCAGTTCGAAACTCCCGCTCCGCCTCAGCTTCGCGGCGCTGAACCCCAAGTGTGTTCGCGAGATACAAATGCGAAAAGTAGTCAGACGGATCGAGTTTGTTTCTGAGGCAAGCTTTTGCCACGCCTGAAAAGCTGCTACGAGATCGCCCGCCTTTTCAGCAAGCCGCGCAGCCTTCACGAGCGCGGCTGTTCTACGCTGCACCTTTGGCCGATTCTTTCAGGTACGCCAGCACTTCTTCGGCGTGTCCTTCTGGCTTTACTTTCGGGAAGATGTGTTGAATCTTGCCGTCCGGGCCAATGATGAACGTGGTCCGGACGATGCCCATGACTTTTTTGCCGTACATGTTCTTCTCTTTCAACACGTCAAAAGCCACAGCAACTTTTTTGTCGGCATCGGCCAGCAGCGTGAACGGGAGCTTGAACTTATCCTGAAATTTCTTCTGTGCCTGGGGCGTGTCGGGCGAGATGCCAAGTAACACGGCGCCGGTTTTCTGCATCTGTTTGTAAGTATCGCGAAACTCGCAGGCCTCGACCGTGCATCCCGGAGTATCCGCGCGAGGATAGAAATACAGCACCACCACTTTGCCCCGCAAACTTTTCAGCGAGATTTCTTTGCCGTTCTCGTCCTGCAAAGTAAACTCGGGAGCCTTATCATTGACATTGATGCTCATAAGCGCCTCACTTCCACGATTTATGTCCAGAAAGTTCTTATACCGCAGATCGGGGCTGGCCGTCATCGTCATTCTGGGATTACTTTTTGCACTGGCTCCGCCAGCCGCGGTCTCACAGGGCTCGCCGCAGCTGAAGCGGCCGCAGGAGACTACTCCGGAAAAGGTTCCGGAAGAAACCAAGCTGAAGAAAAAGATCAAAGGACCACGAGCCGTAGGTGTCTTGCAGCTCACGAAGAGTGGCAAGGCGACTTTGATTCCGGTCGCGATTCTGGTCGATGGAAAATTCTACGACGCGAGCGCCTATAAGGCCGACCCGATACCGATGGCGCTCGAAGGCGGCACTGTCTACGAAGCCGAACAGGCCGGCGATTCGTTGGGACTGTTTACGGTGAACGGAGCGTTGCACAGCAAGGCGCAAGGTGCGCCGCATCCATGGATCGGCGCGGGTTCGTTTCTTCCCAAAGGAACGGAAGCGCCGAAGAGCACGCGCAAAGCGGAAGATGTGCCTGTCGGGATGGACAGCACCGGCAAGAGCGGCGGAAGCAGCAGCGACGATCGGCCACGGCTGAAGCGAGGAAGCGCTGAGACGCCTGCGCCGACTCCTGCGCCGGCTTCCAGTCCGAGTTCGACTCCGGCTCCTTCAGGAACTCCGGCCGGGACTGGGACATCGTCAGCGCCGTCGGAGAAGTCCGGCACTGCCGCACCTCCGGCGACTTCTCAACCGGCGAGCGCTTCATCTGGAGGAGGACCTTCAGGGCAAGACGCGGCGAAGCCTGCAGCTTCCCCGGCTTCTGAGAAATCCGCTTCGTCCGCGCAAGAGTCGAAGGCTGCGGCAACGCAGGATAACGCATCCCGAGGGCAAGCCTCGGACAATAACTATCGTCCGACGCTGCGGCGGGGCAAGCCCACTGAGTCTGCGCCGCAGGAATACGACGCTGCGCTGGCTGACAAATCGAATGCTGGCAAACCCGCGTCTTCGTCTTTGGGGAAAGCCGCCGCGGTGCCTTCTGAGCCGGTGCAGCTTGTGGCGGCAATTTCCGATGGGGGTGGGCCCGACCCGCGGCCTTACCAATTTTATTGGAAGCCCGGCGAAGAGGACGAGCGACGCCAGCAGATGCTCACGCTTGCCGGCAATGAAGTGCAGACTTACGCGACCACGCTGGCGAAGAATCGCATCTCCGCTACGCCGCCGCCTGCCTCTGGCGCGGCAGCGAAAAGCCGCAAGACGACGGCCAAGCCTGTGCAGCCGGTGCTAGAGAACATTCAGTTTCGCACCTTCGATGTGTGGACGACCAGCCAGCCGGTGATGATTCTGAGTGGCGAGGCGCACTTTCCTCCCGCGCCGGGAGCGACGACGGCGCCAGAACAGTATTCGATCACGCTGGTGGCTCGAACCGACATCTACGGCAGTCTGCGCAAGCTGTATGCAGGCGTGACAGACAAGTTCCATTTGGACGTGACTCCGCGACTGGAATTGATTGATGCGGTGGACGCCGACGGAGATGGCCGCGGAGAGTTGTTGTTTCGCGAGACCACAGATGCCGGCAGCGGATATGTGATTTACCGCGCGTCTGCCGACAAGCTGTCGAAGATGTTTGACAGTCTTTCGGAGTAGAACGGCAGTTCTCAGTTCTCAGTAAAAACCCAAGGGCCTTCACCGAGAACCGAGAACTGCCTTGTTACGTTTCGATTCCTACGTGGCAGACGCGGCCGACCAGGTAATCGGAGGCGGACTTGCCTTCTTCCATAGTCACAACTTCGATAGGGTAGGCCTGGTTGTGCGGCCGCAGAATCAGATGGTTACCGGCGATTTCGACGTACTTCACCGTGCAGTCCTCGTTTTTGAGCACAGCGTACATGTTAAATTCGCCCTTGCGATAGGGTTTTAGCGAGTTGTAATGGCGGTCGATGAGAAGTGTAGCTCCGGGCAGCAGGCGAGGGTACATGCTCATGCCTTCGCGGGCGTCCACTTTGATGAGTACGAAGCGCTCCCACTCCTCGCGATTGCCTTCGGTTTCGGCCTTCAGTTTTTTCAGAAAGCTTTTCTTGAATTTCAGGATTTCTTTGACGTGCATGCTGGTGATGAGTGGTTGGGTGGCCGCGACGGTTCCGTCGGTCAAAAGAATGTTCTGGAACTCGTCATTGCTGGGAGGCACGATCGAAGCGCGCTTGTTCACCTCGGCTGGGTCCAGCAGATCCAGCACTGAAAGGTGCTGGACGGCGAGGACCCGGTCCATACCCTCGAGGCTCAAGCCGCGCTTGCGATTCAAGAAGTTGGAGATGTGAGCCTGCTTGAATCCGGTCTGTTGAGCCAGCCGGAGCCCGGTCAGATCGCCCTCGTCGATGCGCTCCCAAAGAGTTTCGCGGAGGTTGTCCTGCAGTACTCGGAATTTCATAGCTGGGAGTATAGCACGCGGCTTATAGCAATACGCTAACAGTGGAGGTTGCCTTGCGGTACTCGGTAGTTCATAGCTGGGAGTTTTGCATGTGGCTTATAGCAATACGCTAACAAAATAAAGTTTTCCACAGCCCTTTTGACGCGGCAACCTTGACTCTGGTTTTTAGCAGCTATACGATCGCGACAGTCTATAACCAAATTTGTTTTTGAGGGATGGCCAGCTATGAGTAGCGAGGATAACTGCAATGAAGAGAAGGACTTCGTGGAGTTCCGGCGGAAAGTGCGGGCTGCCGAGGTGCTTTCTGCGGCCATGGAGCGGCTGGTGAGGTCGGTGAACTTCAGCGGGCGCATAAGCGTAGTTGTGCAGAACGGCCGAGTTCTTAAATCGGGATATGAAGAAGGGTTTTTTCGGCAGCGCGACTCCAGCACGATGCTGGAACGAGGTTTGGCGATCGAACCATAAATAACTGGCAGCAATGGGGTTAGGCGATTTTCGCCGAAGGCAGCGAATCGGGGAGGACACAACTCAGCGCCAAACAACTGTGAAAAGTAAATAGCTCAAGCAGGCCATCGTAAGAGAAACGAGCCCTGCGTTCGGTTACCGCCTCGGAAGCGGCGCCCGGCGCAGGGCTTTTTTTCGGCTGCAGCCTTCCGGCCGCAGCAAAACTGTTTGAACCGCAACCGCTCAGGTTCGCAACGCGGAGCCTCGAGCTTCAGGAGGGAACGATGAAAGCCAAGGCAGGAGAGATCAATCCTACGAACGAGTTGAAGTTCGAGTTGAAGTATTGCGAACGCTGCGGCGGTTTGTGGCTGCGTCCGGTGGGTGGCGGGCAGGTGTATTGCGTGGCTTGCGGGAGCGAGATGGCCAAGATGCCGGCGGCTTCGTACGACCGCAAGGGAGGCGCGAAGGTGCCGCAGGGTCCAGTGCGAGGGAATCTGGATTACAGCGATTTCGATGACTACGAGGAGTCCGAGGGATTGGATCTGGATGGGGATGGAGGTGTGGCATGAGCGGATACGTGGATTGGATCGCGGCTGTGGCAGACGACGTTCCTTGCCCAAAACCGATTGAACCCGGCGGAGATAAACAGTTTCTCAGCAAGGCCGCTGATGCGGCAACTGAATGGCAGGGTTTGCCGGCGCATAATTTTCCGACGCATCCGGCGGCTCCTAACGAAGCCCAGATGCAGAATGATCCACTTGATCGCAATCCTGATTTGTGGATGTACAGGAAACGAACGGTAAGCTTATTACATAGGTACTGGCGTTTTTCGCTGGAGACCGGGCGGTTGCCGTCGTTCGTTGGGCGGGAATGCTTCCGCGCAAAGATATCTTTCTACACCTCGGCGACCTTCGAGGATCGAGTCATCTTCGTGCGGGATGTAGAGAAGTCGTTGGAACGACTGGAGTATTGGGATCAGCAACTGATCGCGCGCATCATTTTCCAGGAATACAGTCATGAGCAGGCCGCGCACATCCTGCACTGCAGCCGCAGCACAGTTGAGCGCAGATTTCCTTTCGTGCTCGACTTGATAAGCGAAGACTTTCTAAGAGTGGGATTGCTGGCTGAAGCGCCTACGAAGGGACGGGCGGCGCGATGATCGAAATCTTGTCAAGAGGGCATTTCAGACGAAATCTTCGCAAGTTGCTGATGATACGGCAAATATAAATTTGCGAAACATGACACAATACCCCCCTGCAAAATGCTATTCTGAATATATAGAGTAAAGAAAAAAAGAAATACTCTATTGAGGCGCGCTAAAAAGCGCGCCTTTCGTTTTTTGGGGGCAGGATTTTGTGGACAGGCGCCTTATGGGCTAATGTCATTTACAAGCACGAAACGCCTGTGCGGGCCTGACGGCCTGCTCCACCCAAATTTTGCGGAGGGCGAGTCGTGAAGAAGAAGGCAAAGGGAAAAATCAGGGCGGTGCCAAAGAAGCCTGTGGTTCGGTCTGCGCCGAAGAAGAGTCCGGCAAAGAAGAAAAAGGGCACGGATATCGTTGAGGTCAGGGAAAGCATTAACGAACTGGTGAAAGAGTCCGCTGAATTGATTGCGACTTCGGTGATTGAAGTTGCGACGAGAACCGGCCAGTTGGCATCGGCGAAGTATTTGTTTGAAGCGATTGGGTTGTATCCAGCAACGGAACAAACGGAGCCTGCGCCGCTCGATGGTTCGCTGGCTCACACGCTTTTGGCGCGGATGGGAATACCGACGGAGCCGGTGATTTACGACGACGATGAGTTCGCTATTCCAGCCGCAGGAGAGTTGAAGGAAGAAGCTGCTTGCATGGCCAGTGAGAATTCCGGAACCGAGCGGAAAGGCGAGCAGGAGCGTGTGGTGGAGATCGGCGAAGCGAAGCCGGCCTGCGAAGGGGATGCCGTAGAATGAAGCGCGGGAGTTGGGGCGCAGGCGAGACTGGCGGGGGTACGGTGTTATCGGTTTCGCCGCGGGTGGGATCGCGAGAGAAAAATCTGCTGGATTTGTTTTCGACGGATGCAGTTCCAGCAAATGCATCTCTCCGGAAAATTCGAGCGGGCAGATATGTTCGCGCCGCAGGACGCAAAGTGGGAATGGATATAACGTGGGTGACCGACCGGATTGCGGTCGGCGGCGGAATCTGGAACGCGGACAACATGGCGGCGGCGGCGCGTGCGGGAATTACGCACATTATCGACATGCAGATCGAGTTCGATGACACGCCGCTGGCCGTGCCGGTCGGGATTTCCGTTTGCTGGAATCCGGTGGACGATGATTTTGAACCAAAGCCTGCCAATGTATTCAGGCGCGGCGTGGAATTTGCGCTGGCGGCTCTTAAACAGGATGGGACGAAGGTGTTGGTGCATTGCGCGGCTGGAGTTCACCGGGCGCCGATGATGGCGCTGGCGTTACTGGCGGTGCTGGGATGGACCGTGGAGGATGCTATGGAGTTGATTGAGAGGAAGCGTCCCGTTGCTGATTTCGCGGATGTTTATGTGCAGAGTGTGGAGAGGTTTTTGGGCGGGCGGGAGTGAGGCGGGCTTCGGCTTTCGGGCTTCGGCTTCCGGGCCTTTAACTGACTGGTGGACCGCGAACTACAAATGGAGCGGAGTAGAAATTCCTTGCCTGGGCTGAGGTACTGCAGGCGGGGTAGGGATCCTTCGACTGCGGTTGTGCTTCGCATTCGCGAAGCACAACCTTCGCTCAGGATGACAATATAAAGTTTTAGGAGGAAGTATGTTTCAGGCTTGCCGCCCTACAGGGCGGCTTTTTTATTGGGTGCTGGTGGTGGTGATGGCAGCGAGCATCCGAGTTTGGGCTGGTGAAGAAGCTTCCGCGGGAAAGCCGGCAACTTCCCCAACGGCGAAGCCGAGCGCAGCGGATCCATCTGCGCGCGCGGCTTCGCCGGCCCTCCAAAGCGGGCCGGAGTTGACGAGCGTGATTGATACCGTCTACATGGCGAGTGGAAGTCCTGCTCAGGGTGTGCTGATTATTACCTGGCCAGCGTTTGTGGCGGCGGATGGGATGGCGGTCGCTCCGGGATCGTTGGATGTGACCCTGGGAACGAACGGGGCGTTGGATGTGACGCTGACGCCGAACGCGAACGCAACTCCGGCGAACACTTATTACACCGTGGTCTACCAGTTACAGCCGAGCGAGGTGCGAACGGAATATTGGGTGGTGCCGACTAGTTCTCCGGCGACGCTGGCGCAGGTGCGGACTACGCCGGGATCGGGAACGGCGGCGCAGCCGGTATCGATGCAATACGTAAACACGGCACTGGCGGCGAAGGCGAATGACAACGCGGTGGTGCATCTCGCCAATGCGGAGACGGTTACGGGGGTCAAGAGTTTCACGACGCCGCCGAATGTTCCGAATCCGGTGAACACGGGAGACGTCGCGAATAAATCCTACGTGGATACTTCGATCGCCAATGTGGGCGCGGGGAATTACTTACCGACGGCCGGCGGGGCGATGACTGGGGCGCTTACTTTGAGTGGGACCCCGACGGCGCCGCTGCAAGCGGCTGACAAACAATACGTCGATTCCAATATTGCGCTGAAGGCTGACTTGATTAGCGGGTTAGTGCCGACTAGTGAGTTAGGAAGTGGAGCGGCTTCGGGGTTGAACTGCCTGCTGGGAAACGGAACGTGGGGATCTTGCGGCTCGAGCGCCAATGCGACAGAGATTCAGAGTGTGCCGGTCGGCACGGGTGCGCCGACGAACGGACAGGTACTGGCCTACTCTTCGGCGAGCGGGCAATATGTACCGTCGACTCCGGCGGGCGGGACGGGCGGAGTATTGATCAGTCCACCATCGAACCAGAATATTGCGCAACCGGTGGGCACGAGCTTTAACGCGAATACGTTCAACGGGGTTCGCTATGTAACGCCTTCGGATAACTGGTCGCAGACGGTATCAGCAAATCTGGCGATTCCGAATTCGGGTCAAACCATGACGTTGACCCCGTGCCCACTGGGAATTAATACGTCAAATAATTCTGCCCAGCCTTTCTACGTTTACATTCCGACGACGAATGCCGAAGTCGCACTGGTGACGGGAGGGACGTGTACATCGGGGGCAGTGAGCGGGACGATTGTGGTTACTACCACGGTGGCGCATTCGGCCTCATCGAACACGATTCAGAGCGCGTATGGGGGAATCCAAGAGGCGTTGAACGACGCGGGAAGCCCGAACGCTTTCATCGTGATACCGCCTACTGGAGCGAACACGAATGCGTACCAGGTCTATGCCACGATCTTCCAGCAGAATCTTCGTTCGACGGTCGAGGGATACGGTGCTCTGGTGCAGTGCCACACTCGATCGGTGTGCTGGCTTGTTGGAGATCGCGTTTCGGCGAGTGATTTCTCGAGTCAAAAACTGAAAGGGCTCCGGTTCACATCGGCAGTAAATATTGATGGTGTGCAGGTCACATCAGTTTCAGTTGCTGGCAACGCTGTGACGATGACGGCGGCAGGACATCCTTTTCTGACGGGAGATTACGTCGCGACCAACGTTTCGATCCCGACATACGGCGCCTATCACGGATTCTGGCTGATCACCTCGACCACGACGAACACATTTACATTCTCCGTTGCCAGCGCGACGAATATTGGAGCGACGACTGCATTCGGTACGGCGGCTCTGGAAACAGCGGCGATTGAAGACAACAGCAACGCCGCATCCATGACAGACATTGATATGTCTTCCTATGGATATCCCGGGGTGTTCAACAACGACATTGTTGTGGACAACGACCAGGCGGCGCTGATCCACCACTTCGATACGGAGGGCGGCGCACAGATTCGACATGACGCGAACTGGGTAGGGTGGGGCGTGTGGTCGCGTGGAGACAACGCGAACAGCGCGGTTGTGACAATCGACGGCGGATCGAATCTGACGATGGCTTGCGCGAATGGAGTAAACAATCGCAGCGGCAACTTTATGACGATCCGGGATACGGTGATCCAGGCCTTCTCTCAGCACGCGATTTTTCAAGGAGCAGGATTGCAGGGCGGTCTTTATGACGCCGTGTATGAGGAAGTGGATTGCACGAATCCGGCTTACCCTGGAACGCTTTATGCTGCTTCCGGTCTGGTGAATCAAGGTCAACCGGCTACGGCGCGGGGCGGGACGTACATGGTGGGGCAGACGCCGCAGTTTGCCTTCACGGGAACGAGTGGAAGCACGCTGCGCAATTACTACATTGTGATGCACTCCTCGATTGGGGGAGTGTATGCGATTCCGTTGTTTGCCGGATACGCGAGGACGAACGGAGGAACCGGCACAATCAGCGTGTACTGGCCGGAGATGCCGGCGACGAATGCGAGCGTCGACGGAACGATCACCTACGATGTGCTGTTAGGAACATCGAGCTCTCTGGTGCCCGTGGGGACAGGAACTTTTGCGTTGGCGACGGCGATCTCGGGAAGTTGCGCGGCTGGGATCTGCAGTTTTTCAGATAATCAGACCGCGGCCGCGTCTTACACAGTCGGCACGAACCCAACGTTGATTCCGCAGCTTGACGAGTGGCCTGGGCATATCGTGCTGGCGCCATCGTCGGACGCAACAAATACTTTCGCCCTGCCGCAGTATTTCGCAGATGCACTACCGGCGAATGCGGGTTCGGTGATGGTGGCTGCGGGGAATGCACAATCTTTTCACGCACAGAGCTGCACCAACCAGGAGTTTCCGAGTATCGCGCAGCAGGTGTGTTTTCCGCAGAACGCATTGCAATCGGTGGTGATTACCAGCGGCGCTCCATATCCTCAAGGGGGAGGGACGACTTCGATTCTGCAAGGGTCGTTGCTGTTCGAAGGCCAGCCAGCGACTCCGAATCACTTCATCACGCTTCATGATTCTCAGCAGCAGAAAACATTGGCCAGCACTCTGCGACTGGCGGCGAGTGCGAGCGACGTATACATAGGCACGGATGATACGGGCGGAAACTTTCGCAACCTGTCGTTTGGAGCACCGCAGTCTATTTCTTTCTACATTGGAAACACGGGCGACAACGCAAGCTACCTGGAGCGGTTGACGGCAGCGATGAAGACCTTCAACGTTCCGGTAACGGTGAATGGAAACCTGACGGTGACGGGGAGTTGTACCGGGTGCGGCGGTGGTGGTGGCGGTGCGGGAACGGTGAACGGCGGGTCGGCCACACAGCTCGCGATGTATGCAGCGAATGGAACGGCCGTGAGCGGCGACAGCAGACTGACCGACAGCGGGACGACGTTGAACTACGCAGGGAGCAATGGGATTACGGCGGCGGCGGGAACGTTCAGCGGGAATTTGACGGTGAACGGGCAGTTGCTGGTGGCGGGACCGTGGATGGTGAGCTCGCCGATTCCGGGGACGCCGATGGCGGCGGCGGCGGCGGGGACATCGGCGCTGGGGATTTCGAATGATGGGAACTTTTACATTTCTGCGAGTGCGGGCGCTCCACAGAAGATAGCGACTACTGCGAGCAGTTCTTACTTCTCGAATCTGTTCCAGGAAGATGGCTATGACCTGGGACAGTTTGTGGTGGGGGAGACGACGGCGAATCCGCAGAGCTTGCATGTGTATTCGAGCTATACGAATAGCTCGACTTGGCAGAGAACATCGCTGGGATATGACCTGGCTGACAATTACGCGGTGGTGCGCAGCGAGAATTCCACTGCGGGAGATGCGCCGGGGTTGGGATTCTGGATCAACAACGGGTTGAAGTGGGTGGTGGATGCGAGTAGTAATTTGAAGCCCTGGACTGACCAGACTTACAACGTAGGTTCGTTTAGCGGTTCTGCAGGTACCGGGCTGCGGCCGGGGACGGTTTATGTGGCGGGAAATTCCGGGAGTGGAAGTGGATTTGAGCTGGGCAAGTTTGCCAGCGAGAGCTATGAACTTTGCAACGACACTACGAGCGGCACGATTGTGAATGGATTGGCAGTGCTCACTACGGCGGGGTGCGCGGCGAAGCCGGCGAGCGCGCTGACCAGCGGGGCCATCGGAGTGGTGATTGCGAATGCGGGGACTTCGGGAGTGGTAACGCTGGCGCGGGAGGGATCGGCTTATTGCAGCTTCGATGGGAGCGCTACTGTGGTGGGAGATTACGTGGTGGCTTCGCCTACGGCGAGTAGCGGATTTTATCCTCTTTGCCATGATGCTGGGGCGACGCGGCCGACTGGGACGCAGATTCTTGGCCGAGTGCTGCAGGCTAGCGCGGGGAGCACGACGGTGCAGATGTTTATGGATATGCCGGGGTCGAACGTGAGCAGCGGGACATCGGCGGGAACGGGAAGTTGCACGAACCAGGCGGTGACGGCAGTACTCTCCGGTGGGCCAACTTGTACGACGATTACTTCGGCGTATGTGGATTCATCGATTGCACCGGCTGCATCGCCGGCGCTTACGGGGACGCCGACGGCTCCGACTGCGACGGCGAACACTAATACTACGCAAGTTGCGACTACAGCGTTTGTTCTGGGGCAGGCTTCTTCGACTACGCCGAATATGGATGGGACCGGGGCTGTGGGAACATCGAATACATTTGCGCGGGCGGATCATGTGCATCCTACGGATACGACGCGCGCTCCTCTTGCGAGTCCGGGGTTGACCGGTACGCCGACGGCTCCGACAGCGGCAACTGGAGACAACTCGACGAAGATTGCGACTACGGCATATGTGCGGTCGGAGATTTATCAAGCATGGTCGTGCGCGGTGGCGGGCACCACGGCAGTCACGCAGAATTGCAACTGGACTGTGCCGGCCGGAATCATCGTGACAGGGTTTGATTTGGCCGCGAGTACAGCCGCGGCGGGGTGCACGACTTATCCAGTGCTGCAGGTGTGGGATGGAACGGCAGGAGCGGAAGTAGGAAGCTATTCCACGACATTCACATCGGGCACGAACTTCTACACGCAGGTCGCAGGAAGCTCCGCTGTTACTTCAGGACATCAACTGCGATTCAAAATTACTACGGCAGCGGCGGGATGCACGACTAATGCGGCTGGAGTTGCGGCGACCATCACCTATCAGATGCAGAACTAGGTCGGTTCCACAACCCAGGCTGCTGTCCTCACATACAACACGAATACTTTTCAAGGAGAACAAATTATGAGCATCATCAATCCGGAAGCGGCAGAACCATCCGTTCCGCAGGCATTTGAGCAGAGTGATCGAAATCCGCCGGTCGCAGAGTGGGGCGGCAACGGCGGGCAGACAGCTTCGCCCGCGGCGTCAGAGAGCCGAGTTACACAGCCCGGGCCGCCACCATCGGCGAATGCGGGATTGCAGAACTATGACACCGCGGACAGCGCGGATGCGGTTCAGGATGAGGCGGAACGCGAAGGCTGATAAGAAAGCTGTCAGCTGTCAGCTTTCAGTGAAGGCGGAGCGGATTGGAGAGTTGGGTGGGCCATTGGCGCGAGCTGGTGGCCTTTTTTATTGAACGAAGAAGTCAAGCGCATCTCGCGGAGATCGCTAAGAACGACCGCGGAGCACGCGGAAAAAATCTTAGGTGGAGATTTTTATGAAGGGGAATCGCACAGTGACGCAGCGAGGGAGCCGTAGACGCCGCAAGGCCGATCGCAGAGTGAAGCGGGATGCTGTGCGGGTGGCGGTGGGGATCAAACTCAGAACAGTGCGCAAAATCATTGTCTTCACATTTCTGGTGTGGAGCAGCATGGCTTGGGGCGCGACTTACTACGTGAGTTCAAGTACGGGGAATGATGCGAATAACGGAACTTCTTCGTCGACGGCCTGGCAGACGATTGCTCGTGTGAATGGGCAATCGTTTCTCCCTGGGGATTCGGTTCTGTTCAAGCGTGGGGATGTTTGGAATGAAAGTCTGACGCCGGCTTCATCGGGCAGTTCGGGAAATCCTATTGCATTCGACGCTTACGGCAGTGGGGCGGCGCCGAACTTGACTGGGTATTACGCGGTGCCGGCTGCAGCTTGGGTGCTGGTTACGGGGAATGCGTGGAAAGCGCCGCTGCCGGTTACTTACACGACAGTCAACTTTTGTCTGTTTGGGTCGATCTGGGGGCAGAAGGTTGCGGCAGTGTCTTCGAACTTGACGGCGAAGTGGAATTTTTATCTGGCGAATGGATATGTGTACGTTTATTCGGTTGGCAATCCATCGATTTATTACAACGAAGCAATCGTACCGATGGCACTGAGCAATGTGCCGGTGATCAATATCAATGGACCGTCATGGCTTACGTTCCAGCATTTTCTGGTGAACTGGTTCGATCAGTATGGGGTTTACGTGCAGGGAACCAGCGATCACCTAGTGTTTGCGAACATGGAAGCGGACTCGATGATTCCACAGGGGACGCAGCCGCTGGGATTTTATGTGGATGAGAGTGCGCCGGGTCCGGGAGACATCAAGATATACAACGCGGAGGCACATTTGAATTATGACGGCTTCCGGTTTGATGGATCAGCGACGGCGATCACGATGGTGAATGACAAAGGCTACGCGAATCGCGATGGAGCGCTGGTGGATAACACGGGAGCGGTGACTTATTCATACTGTCATTTTTATGCTTCGAGCCTGGCGGTGGCGGGATCGACGGATGTGGAGTGGACGAGCGGGAGCGGTCCGACGGCGGGAGCGGGGAATATCGCGGCGGATACTGCGCCGGCGGTGCAGGTGTATCAGAGATATCCGGCGAACATTACTTTGACGGTGGATGATTCGGGGATGACGGCGGGAGCGGATACGTATTACGCAGATACGGTGTTGCCGGTTGCGGACGCGGCGGGAATTCCGGTGGGCGCGGCGATTACGGTGGGATATCCGCTGGCACAGACTTTGATTTCGGAATTTCAGGGATGGGTGAATGCGGGACGGGACGTGACCGCGCATTCGATCTCCCACACTTATTACGTGAACTCGGACGCGCTCGATATTCAATACATAGGAAGTGGGACGGCGGCGGCGTTAACCGTCAGCGGCAACACTTTGACGATCGCTGTGACGGGGGCAAGCGACGGAGTGACTTACAACCTGGCGCGGGGGCAGCCACAAGGAACGATGTTGGGATTGGCGCAAGCGCTGGCGGCGACGGGGAAGTACACGTATTCATTTCTTACTCCGTGTCAGGGACCTTATGGGACGGGGTGTGCGGCGTATACGGCAGCGGCGCTGCTGTCACAGGATCTGGCGGATGTGACGGGGCAGGATGTTAAGACCTCGGTGTATCACATGCAGTTGAACGTGACGCAGTTAACGACGGACGAGATCACGTTGTCGCGGCAGTGGATGACGACGAATCTGACGGGGCTTCCGGCGACGCCGGTGTATGTGTATCCCGGCGGATATGAGACGACAACGATGCAAGGGATTACAGAAGGCGTGCCTTATGCCGGAGCACGCGGGGCTCTCAAGGAAGATCTTGGAGTGAAGGACACGTACGCGGACGGATTTAACGTGCAGAACATTACGAGCTTTGGTGTTAACCCTTCGTGGATGGGAGTGTCGGGAGTGACGCCGGCAATGTTGAATCAGAAGATTCAGGCGCTGGTGTGGAAAGAATCGGTGTGGGGAGTGCCTTGGGGAGTTTTCTGGCATTTGAACGAGTTGGTGCAGGATGATCCGGTGGGCGGGACTGAGATTACGAATCTCATCCAGGATTTCAAGAATAGCGGGGCGACGGTCCTGACGAATACTGGCCTGGTGAACTGGTTGTTGAGCGGGACGCAAGAAACCGGGACGGATGGAAATTATTACTACGCGCTGCCGGCAACGAGCATGACGCTGGATTTCCGTCCGACAAAGAATTCTCCGGTGGTGGATGCTGGGGAGAATCTGGGAACGGCGTATGAACTCGACATCAACGGAGTAAACCAGAACAGCTACGGGACCGGGTGGGAGATCGGAGCGCATGTGTACGAAGGGTATGCAGTGTATGGGGACGGCACGGGCGCGGGATCATTCACCATCGGTACGGGGGCGAACCCGGCACTGGCGTGGGCGACGCTGCCCCAGGTTTGGGTGAACAATGATGAGGGCGTCGCGCTGTTCAGTTACGAACTTTCTTTGCCCAGCACGTGGGTGACTGGGGCGGCGCCGGGTTGCACGTTTCACACACCTTACTGGACGGGATCGCCGACGAGCACGGGACTGCAATCGGCGATCAACGATATTGAAAGTTGCCGCACGGGAATTGGGGCCGGCATCAAGCTGGATATTCCACCGGGGCTGTATACCTCGGCCAGCGGAATTGTTATTCCGCAGACGAGTAATAGCCCGGCAAGCAGCTTTCTGATCCTCGACTCGACAGAGGACTCCAGTCTGCCCAATGGACAGATCGTTTGCGCTCACGGCATGCAGGACAATCTGGCGACCTCGACCGACATCGGGTTAGACAATCCAGACTGCGCGGGAGATGCCCTGACTTATCAACTCGGGACGACAGTAGGCCAGTTGGGGCAAACGATATTCTCTCTGGACGATATTGCAACTGGCTGGCAACTGTGCGCCTACATCGATCCCGTCTTTTGTGCTGGCGGAACGGGTATCCCCACTGCCACGAGTCAGACGTTTGGGAACGCTTCGCCCGCGCTGGATGGCTACTCCATGAATCTCTCGCTGAGCGGCCCCGCCTATACAAATGCCGGCTGGTCCTACGATTACGCGGTAAATGATTCGGCCAACGCGATGGCTCTGGATTGGTGGTTCTATCCGACCAACACAGCAGACATCCAGGCGATGGAGAACGACCAGTTCAAGTACCTTCTGGCCGGGAACGGCGGGGTCACGCAGAACACGCGCATGTACTTTGGGACGCAGTGCGTCTTGGGCAGCGTCTTTGATGTTTGGAACTCCTATGGCGGGGGCAACTGGGTGAGTACCGGCGTAAACTGTCCAACGATAACCGCGAACGCATGGCACCACGAAGTCATCAAGGTTCACTACGACCCAGGGGATACCTCGGCTGCGGGCGGTTACCCGAAGATGTATTACGACTCGATCACGTTGGATGGCACCACCTACGTATCGAACTTCTCTAGCGGCACCGGCGGCGGCGCTTTGCCGGAAACCTGGAGTGAAGCATCGGGAGCGATGTTTCAAATGGATACCAACTCGACTTGCGGCGGCGGATGTACAGTCACCCAGTCTATCGATGAAGCCAAAGGCTCGCAGTATCAGAGCAACTTCAATCTGGCGAACGGTAACTCTGAAACGGCGGCTGCTTACAACGACGTACAATTTATGTGGACGGCGGAGTGCTCCGGCACAAACTGCGTGGCTATTCAGACCTGCAGTCCGCTCGGAGCCAGTAGTTCCAGTAATCCTCCCGCTTGTACAAGTACCGCCATCGCTCCGGACCATTGGCTGATCGAAGATGGGGAATTCCGCATGAGCGTGGGCAACACCGGGAACAATTCGATTGCCGGTTCGATCGCCACCGGCACGGAGACGAGTTCCACGCAGTTTGCCACCCACATGCATTGGAGAAAAGACTGGTCTCATGGCGACTGGACATCGCTGACTGCCGGAGCGAACTCGATCACCAGTGGATTCGCCATGTCGGCCTGCAACTATTGCTCGGTGGTGGATTCGCAGGTAAGCCAGGCGCTGCGCCCCGGCGCCGAAGGGCATGCCATTTCCACCGAGGGGATTCAATACAAGTTCGATCACAACTGGCTTGAGGGCCAGTCGAGCGGCGTGTTCGCGGGTGGATATTCGGCGGTTGCTGGTCCGAGCATCTCAGGATGGATTCCGCTGCAGGACGTAGAGATGCGGCGCAACCGCCTGACCTTCCCTTATGCATGGCTGGGAGCGATGACGATTCCCAGCGGCAATGCACATTGGGCGGGTCAGAGCCTTGTACGCAAGAATGCTGAGGAGTTCAAAGAAGGCCAACGGGTTCTGCAGGATGGGAACATCTTCGAGAACGTGGACAACTCGGGCGGGCAGAATGGCACGATCATCACCCGGAACGTCCGCGCTACTTCCTCGACCAGTCATGGTCAGAACTATCAAGCCGTGATTAGCGACATCACCGAGACGAACAACATCTACCGCAACGCCTGCCAGGGGTGGGAAATTGGCGCAAGGTCCTCTGCCATCATAGGGGATGGCGGCGGTGTGGCGTATCCGATGAAACGCTACGCGCTCGCCAACGATCTCGAGTACAACATTACAAACACAAACCCAGGCTGCACGGGCGTAAGCGCGTTCGGTGACCAAATGTCTTCTGCCGGACAAAGCTGGCAGGGAACGATCACCGGAAATGGCACTACCGCGACCTTTGTGGCTACCTGCTCTGTAGATGGGGGCGACTGTCCCTCCGGCCCGCCGAGCCAAGGTTTCCAGGTCATGGATGTTTCCGCCGGGGATCCACTCTGGATTAGCGGATGCACTTCTGTTACCGGGTTCAACGCGCCAACCCACGTGATCAGCGGTCACACGCTGCCGATTGGAGTGGGTCCACTGGCAACCGCTGGATCGGCGGCATGGTCCGGGACGTTTAACACGGCGGGAGTCACGGTAAGTTGGGCTTCTACCGTAACTGGCACAGACAGCAGCGCGAACTGCACGGTCTCGAACATACAAGGCGGCCCGCAGTTTGTAAGCGTTACTCATCACACCTTAATCACCGATGCGAATCAAACCGTAGGCAACGGGAACACTTTGACCTCGGGGCCAAACTTCCAGATCGACCACTTATTCCGCGACAGCATCCTGCTGAGTTCGGGTGCATCGGGTGCGGGCTGGTACAACAGCGTAGTGGGAGAAGGAACGCCCACCGAGCAGTTCAATTACGACTACACTTCGATTTCTGCGGATCACCTAGTGTGGCCAACGCGCACGGCTTCGAAGTACACCGAGTACGGCAACAATGCCAGTTACCCGGACAGCGCAGTCTGCACCGGGGCAGGATGCAATCCGCCATCGACGATGTATTTCCCGGCAACGCCGTACTGCACGGGGGCTTCGTCAACGTCGGCGTGCGTCGGGTTCATCGGGGCGATGAGCGCAAGTTCGATGCCGCTGACTCTACCGGATTACCACAATTACGAATTGCGTTCCGACAGTTCGTTCTACGCGGGGAATACTGACCAGGCCTCAGACGGGACGAGCGTGGGAACGAACATTCCGGCGATTGATGCGGCGCAGACACAGAATCTATATGTTTGCGCCACGGCCTGCGGATCAGGACCTTACCCAGACAGTTTGGGGGCGGGCGCCGCGGCAAGCTTCTGGGGGTTCTCGGAGTCGGATACAAATGGCGGGGGCTGGCCCACGGTGAATTATGGAATGCAGCGCTTCTGGGATTCGCCGCCGCTGCAGTGGCCTTATCTCAACACAGCTTCTGGAGTGTTTAATTTCACAAGCCTGGACTCGGACTTAGCGCTGGCGTATTCCAACGGCGCGATGGAAGGCATGTATACTCTGGCTCGCACGCCGACGTGGGCGAGTTCTGATCCTACTGATGCCACGTGCAATTACACGGGGAGCGGCGCGGGACTGGGCGATGGAGAGTGCGATGCTCCCAGCGATTTAAACAGCGATGGCAGCGGGGCAGACGCCATTTGGAAAGCCTGGATTACCGCGATTGCAACTCACGTCAACAGTCCGGGATACACAGATACACATTCGCACATTAAATATTGGGAAATCTGGAACGAGCCGGATACGCAGGCATTCTGGAATGGAAGTATCGCTGCGCTGGCGCGGCTTACGGAAGATGCGAATTGCATCATCACCGGCCGAGGAGTGATTCATGAGAACGGTAATGGGACGTCTACTCCGTGTACGGCGACCGCGATCGATCCGACAGCGCAGATTGTGATGGCTTCGGCACACGCGAAAGGGCCGGCATTGACCTACGGCCAGAACGAGCTTTATTGCAATAACACTTCGGGGATACCGGCATATGAGTTGCCCTGTCCTAATCCCGCGAATACGATTGCGACGGCGGTGGACATTCTCAACTTCCACATGAAGCCCGGGAGCGAATCAGGGAACAATTGCCCGGCTCCTATTCTCTGCACAGCTGAATCGGCGATGCAGTGGTACATCGCGAACATTCAAAGTATCCTGCAACCCGCAGAGCTGGCGAAGCCGCTGTGGGATGGGGAAGCGCAATACTCCCCAACTGGTTTTGCAAATGCGTACACAGACCCGGATCTGGCGGCTTCGTTTATGCCGCGCTTTTATCTGATGGATTGGTCGCTGGGAGTGTCGGGAATTGCGTGGTACTACGCTAGTTCTCAGGCCGAGCCGGCATCGGCGGAGACTTCTTATCAGCAGACTTACAACTGGCTGGAGAACTCGTCTCTGATTACTCCGTGCGCGGCTAGCGGCACGCTATGGTCGTGCACGATTGTGAACGCGGGAACATCGTATCTGATTATGTGGGACACGTCGCAGAGCTGCTCGGATGGTGTGTGTACCACGGGGAACCAGACGGTTGGGTCGCAATGGACGCAGTATCAGGACATGACGACTGCGAGCACGCCGATCACGATCTCGGGGCATAGCGTTCCGGTGGGGATCAAGGCGGTTGTGATCCAGTAGTGTCGGGCGGGCGAGGACGCCCGCCCGACAGCCGCCGAGACGGCGGCGCTACAGGCACGGTGAAAGCCGTGCCTTTTTATTTGCTAATCGAAATTTAATTTAGAACAGGAGATAAAACATGAAGAAGACTGGAATGGCGAAGGCGTTGGTGGCGGTGATGTTGTGCGCGACGCTGATGTGTTCGGCGTGCTCAACGGCGTGGATTGGCGAAGCGGAGCAGATTGTGGCGGCGCTTATTCCGGGAATCGCGAACCTGGTGACGCTGGTGGCGACGTTGTCGGGGGGTAATGTTTCGGCTGCGGATTTGCAGACGGTACAAAGCGCGGGCGCGCAGGCGGGTTCGGATTTGCAACTGATGCAATCGTTGATCACACAGTATCAGAAGGCGGATGCTGCGGCGCAACCGGGGCTGCTGAACCAGATCCAGGCTGCGATGAGTGCAGTACAAGCGAGCTTGAACGGGCTTCTTCCGGCGCTGCATATCAAGGACCCCGCCACGCAGGCAAAGATCACGGCAGTGATTGGAATACTGCTTTCGGAAGTGGAGTCAGTGGCGGCGATCGTGCCGCTGGTGAGTGCGGATGCGTCGCCGGGGATGATGGCTGTGGCGGCGAAACAAGTAAAGAAGCAGCCTCCGCTAACGGCTAGCGAGTTTGTGGCTTCCTACAACGCAACTATGACGGCTAAAACGGGGAACGCTGAATTGGACCATGCTTCGGCCGTGATGAGGATTCATTTGCATGGGAAGGTTGCGCGCTGGGCCAGTGCGGGGCTTTTGAAGTAGGAGTGCTTAGCACAACGCGCGAATGAGCGCTCTTAGGAGGGAAGAACCAGCAGGTCCCTCCACTCCGGTCGGGATGACAGTTGATTTTCGGGGGATGATTTTGTGAATAACGATTGGAAATTGCAACATCATGTGCGCTGCGAATGCTCGCGGTGTATCGATCATCCTTCGCAGGCGCGGCCGGGGATTCATGCGCTCCCCGACCGCTTGCATGTGGTGACGATGCTGGAAAATCCGCTGCGTTGGCGGTCGCGTTACTGGAATTATTGGATGTTCGAACGCGAGTGCGAAGCGGCGGGCGCGATTCTTTATACGGCGGAGATTGCGTTTGGAGAGCGGCACTTCGAGGTGACCCAGGCGGACAATCCTCGGCACTTGCAATTGCGGACCGCTAGCGAGATCTGGCACAAGGAGAACGCGCTGAACTTGCTGATCCAGCGACTGCCGGCGGACGCGAAGTATGTCGCGTGGATTGATGCGGACGTGAAGTTCAATCGTCCGGACTGGGCGCAGGAAACGCTGCAACTTCTGCAGCATTATGACGTTCTGCAGATGTTCAGCCATGCTCAGGATATGGGGCCCGACTATGAGCCGCTGGCCACGACTCCGGGTTTTTTTTACAAGTGGGTGACGGACCGGCCGAGTCCACATGATGCGGCGTTCATGCAGCCGAAGCCGGCATACGGCTATTACAGCGTTCACAGCGGGCAATTTTGGCATCCGGGATTCGCCTGGGCGGCAAAGCGAAGCTCGCTGGAGAACGTTGGGATGCTGATGGATCATGCGATTCTCGGGTCAGGGGATTGGCACATGGCATCGGCATTAGTGGGGCAGGTTCATCGATCTCTGTACTCGGGTTATTCGCCGGCATATATCCAGTTGTGCCGGGAGTGGCAGGAGCGGGCGGAGAAATATATCCGGCGGAATGTCGGTTATTTGCCGGGATTGGTGAACCATCTTTTTCACGGAGCGAAAAAGAATCGCTCGTATGACCAGCGTTGGAAGTTTCTGGCGCAGTCGGGATACGACCCGCAAGTTGATTTGAAAAAAGATTGGCAGGGACTGCATCAGCTCACCGAGCGCAGCGTGATTTTGCGGGATGGAATCCGGCAGTACGCGCGGATGCGGAATGAGGATTCGACGGAAGTGTGAGAGAAGGCGTCAGCTGCGGGCTTTCAGGCAGAGGGGCAAGTCCTACTCGCGGCTCCGTGACATTGAGGTGAGATTTGGAGATTGATCTTTATCTATTGCAGCAGTTCGGATCTTTCTTGGATCGGCAGATGGTTATGGGTGACGAAACGGTTCGAGACTACTTAATCGCCAGGTTGCTGAAGATACGTCCTAAGAGGGGTGGAAGCCAGTGGTTGCGTTTGAACCGGGCGCAGCGGGAATATTCGCGGAATTGCAGCAAGCAGAACATCATTCTGAAGGCGCGGCAAGTGGGGATTACAACGTACATCGCGGCGCGATTCTTTCTGCAGACGATCACGCAACCGGGAACGTTAACCGTGCAGGTGGCACACAGCCAGGAGTCAGCGGAAGCGATATTCAACATTGTGCAGCGCTTTTGGGAGAACCTGCCCAAAGCGATACTGAGGGGCGCGCTGGTGAAGTCGCGCTCGAACGTTCGCCAGATCGTATTTCCCTGGCTCGACAGCGAGTATCGAGTGGAAACGGCTGACGACAACGCGGGGCGCGGGATGACCATTCACAATCTGCACTGCTCAGAGGTCTCACGCTGGCCCCGCGGCGGGATGGAAACGCTGGCTTCTCTCAGGGCCGGGGTAGTGCCGGACGGCGAGATCGTGCTGGAATCGACGCCCAACGGAGCGACTGGAGTTTTTTACCGCGAGTGGCAGCAGGCGATTGAGACTGGTTACACGCAACATTTTTTTCCGTGGTGGTATGACGACAGCTATCGAGTAGTGGCGAAAAAGCGAACGATACTGTCGCCGCTGGAGCTGACTTCGGAAGAGAATCTGTTAATGAAGACGCATGGACTGAACGAGGGGCAAATTGCATGGAGGCGCAAGCAATGGAATGCGCTACGCGGCCTCGCAGCCCAGGAGTATGCGGAGGATCCCAGTTCGTGCTTTCTGGCCTCCGGAGAATGCGTGTTCGAACTGGGCGCGATTGAAAAAGCGTTTGGGATGGCGGGGAATGAGACGGCATCGGAAGACAATGGAAGGCTAACGATCTGGTTTCCGGCGCAAAAAGGAAGACGATACATCATCGGAGTGGACACAGCAGGAGGCGGGTCGGACGGCGATTATGCGTGCGCGCAGGTGATCGAACGGGAGATGGGAATGCAATGTGCAGAATTGCATGGCCACTTTCCACCGTTCGAACTTGCGCGGCGGGTTGCGGACCTGGGGCAGAGATATGAGCATGCGCTGGTGGCGGTGGAGCGGAACAATCATGGATTCGGCGTGCTGGCATATCTGAATACTCTGGGATACGAAAACATCTTTGAAAAGGATGGCCAACTCGGCTGGTTAACGTCCGCAGCGAGCCGCCCGGCGATGATTGACAATATGGCGGCGGTGCTGATGGCGGAGCCGGAGCTGTTCCATAGCCTGCGGTTGCTGGAAGAGTGTCGTACGTTTGTTCGGCATTCAGATGGAAACGCGGCGGCTGCCGATGGAACACATGATGATTGCGTGATGGCAATGGCGATCGCGCTGGCGGTGCGGCGGCAGGATGTGGGACGCGGCGTGAAGAAGAGGACGCTAGAGATGGGGAGCCTGGCGGTTGAGGGGTGAGCTTGGCAAGTTCATTCGTCACATCGGGGTGGGTCGAGTTGGAGTAAGATTGCAGGCCTTGTGGTTGGGTGTCGCCCCTTCTGGGCTTCCGCGGGCAGGAGTTCCTTCGGATTCCCCCTCGGCTTCGCTCGGGGCTTCGGCAAAACAGGACGGGCCGCGTCACACGGGATCTGCACTAGCGCTTGACATACTTGATTGGTGGAAGCTGTCCAACACGTGCGACGGATGCGGGGCGGAGCGCAGGGACATTTGATGCGCTGCTCCGATGGGCAGTTCTATGTGGTGAAGTTCCGAAATAATCCGCAGCATCTGCGGGTTTTGACGAACGAGATGCTGGCGACGCGATTGGCGGAGCGCGCAGGACTGCCCGTGCCCGGGACAGAGGTTGTGGAAGTGGGCGCATGGCTGGTGGAGCACACGGCGGAGTTGAGTATTCAACTGGCGCACAACACGATCCCGTGCCAGGCTGGTTTGCAGTTCGGATCGAGGTATGCAGTTAGTCCGCTGGAAGGACAGGTGTTTGATTATCTTCCGGTGGAGATGTTTGGCTTGGTACGGAATCTGGAGACATTTCCAGGGATGCTGGTGGTGGATAAGTGGACGGGAAACGCGAACGGGCGGCAGGCAGCGTTCTGGAGAAAGTTGCGGGAGAAAAAATATACGGCGGCGTTTATCGATCAGGGATATTGTTTCAACGCGGGGGAGTGGACGTTTCCGGATTATCCGCTACGCGGGGTGTATGCGCGGAATGAAGTGTATGAAAGCGTCCGCGGGTGGGAGTCGTTTGAGCCGTGGCTCTCGCGCATCGAAAAGATGGAAGAGGATGTAGTGTGGAGTTTGGCGGGGGAGATTCCGCCGGAGTGGTATGGAGGAGAGTGGGATGAGTTGGAGAAGCTGGTGCGAACTTTGATCACTCGGCGTGGAATGGTGAGAGAGTTGATTGAGGCGTTTCGCGTTTCGCCGCGGCGGCCGTTTCCGGGGTGGAGAGAACAGGCTTAGGACCTTTAACACAGAGGACACAGAGGAGCACAGGGTAGAACATTCATGGCTGATCGGCGACAGCTCGAATTTTTCTTACTGCGGTATGTGCCGGACGCGGTTAAGAATGAGTTCGTCAATATTGGGCTGGTTATGGTCGAGCCTGGTGCGAATGGGTCTGGATTTGCGGATGTTCGATTTACGCGGGATTGGCGGCGTGTGCGGTGTTTAGATCCGCAGGCGGATGTCGACATGCTGGCAGCGCTGGAGCGGGACATTCGCGGACAACTGGCTACTACGCGGGAGCGTGAGGTTTTGCTGCGGCGGTTGGAGGATTCGTTTTCGAATGTGATCCAGCTTTCGCCGGCGAAGGGATGCCTGGCGGAGGATCCAGTTGCTGAGATTGAGCTGATGGCTTCGATCTATTTGGAAGCGGCGAAGGTTGCAGGCAAACGCGAGGTAAGCGGGCGGCAGCGGATTCTGGCAGTGATGCGGGACGCGTTCGAGCAGGCCCGAGTCGCGAAGTTTGTTCTTCCGGTGCCGGTGGCGCCTTATACCAAGCCGGGCGATCCGTTTCATTTTGACTTTGGATATCGCGTCGCGGGCGAGATCAAGTTGTTCCATGCGGTGTCTCTAAAAGCGGGAGTGGACTCGGCGGTTTTATTGGCTGCGCGTTATCCGAGGATTGCACCTGTTATGTCGAAGGTGTCTGGAGCTGTCCCTTCGCTGACGGCTGTGATTGATGACGATTTGGATCGAGGAGAGCAAAGCGTTCAGTTTGCGCTGGGCATGATGGAGGACGAAAAGATTCGCATCGCAGTGGCGGCTGAGATGCCGATGATTGCGGAAGTAGCTCGGCGGGAGTTGAGGGCATGATAGGACGAGGAACCAGAGCATGATCACAATGACGATCGAGCAAGCGTACGCGGCGATGTATTACTTTTTGGAAGATTGTAACCGACGGGTTCGCACCGAATGAAATTGGCAGACTGCTTGGTGGCATGTCATTGCTTGACGATGGCGGCACGGCGGAATCCAGCAGTCAAATCCGATTGGCAGCGAACTGTCCGGAGAGCGATGACTGAGGGTGACGCCGGGCTGGCGTTCCGTATCCTGAAGGATTAGAAAAAAAGGACGGCAAGACTGCAGCAATACTACGACGCGCTAAACAGGCTCCGCTACGGCGGGGCTTTTCTTTTGGAGCGGCTACGACTGCGAGGGCGAGACGCCCCCGCGACAGCCGGCGGGACGCCGGCGCTACGGAAAAATCTTATGAATATAAAAGAGACGTTGCGCGGCGCTTTGCGCCGGATTGCGGGAGTGTCTTCGGCTGCTTCGTTGGGGAGCGCCGAGAAGAAGCGGCGGACTTTGCCGTTGCCTTCCATTTTCAACTCTTACGGGCCGCCGGGCGACATTATGCCCAAGGCTACGGCTTACAACTTGCGACGGTTTTCGGAGATTCCGGTGCCGCGGCGGGCGATCAATTGCATTAAGGATCGCATCGCGGGAATGCGTTGGAGGATTCAGCCACGGCAAGGGCTTTCACTCGATGCGATTCCTGGCGGGGCGGAGCGTGTGGAGATCCTTACGCAGAACTTTCACTCGCCGAATCCTGACGATTCGTTCCGATCGTTTTCTGAGCAGGTGCTGGAAGACATCATCGTGGGCGGGTATGGGGCGATCGAGGTGGAGACTTCTGGCGATCCAAAACATCCGTTGTTGTTGTGGCCGGTGGACGGTGCGTCGATCCGGATGAATCTGAATTGGGATGGTTCGCCGCAGGGGGCGCGGTACTTGCAGGTCACAGACCAGTCGGGGCCGAAGAGCCAAGTCACTTTGGACGACGATGAGTTGATTTACATCCGGCTGAATCCGCGGACGCATACTCCATTTGGGTTGGGACGGTTGGAAGTTGCGTTTGAAACGATCAACGCATTTCTGGGCGCACACCGGTATGCGTCGCGGCTGGCTTCGAATTCGGTAGTGCAGTATGCGCTGTGGCTGCAGGATTTGACTCCAGAGCATCACGAGCGACTGATTCGCTGGTGGCAGGATGAGATTGAGGGCACAGGGCGAGTGCCGATTCTTTCGGTCGAAAGCAAACCGGAAGTGCTGCGGTTCGGGGGAGGCACCGATGCTGACTTGCGATTGCAGTGGCAGGAGTTTTTGCTGCGCATAATCGCGGATGCGTTTGATCTTCCTCCGTTTTATCTGGGGGTAGAGGCTGACGTTAATCGTTCGACCGCTGAAGAATATAACGACTTGGCATTTCGGCAGGCGATTGTTCCGACGGCGCGACTGCTTGCGGAACATCTTACGCGAGACGCGATTCAGAAACGGCTGGGATGGAACGATCTGGAATTTGTGTTTGCGGAGTTGGATACGCAGGATCCGCTGGAAGAGGCGCAGATTCAACAGATTCTTCTGCAAAACGGCGTGTTGACGGTGAATGAGGTTCGGAGGATGCGGGGGTTAGGGGATTTGGACGCACCGACTGTAGCTGTCTCCAAGGCAAGTTCGTAGGAAGAAGTTCTTGCGCATGGGCTGCGGGAACGATGTGGCTTATGCGAGAGGAAAGACGATTTTTGGGTGGAATAGCGTACCAGCGACTCGAGTGGCTATAGCAATCAGGTCTCTTTGCCCTTGGAAGACTTTGACCTGGCGAGCGCGGGAATGTTCTGGGAGGTTGATGGGGCGTCCGGTGAGGATGCGAGCGACGGTTTGTTCGTCGGCGGTGACGGATGGGAATTGGGGCAAGAGTTGGCGCGGATGGACGAAGAGAGCTTGAAGTATTGCGGGACGAGAAACAGTTGGTTCGTCACCGCGCCTTCGGCTCGGTTCGGAATGAAAGTCCTTTGTTTGACCTTCCGCGATTTGGCTTTCTGTGTCGGGAGGACAGTTCGTCGTGGGATCGACGCGGCGGTCTGTCGATGGATCTCTCATTTGTTCTTCGATCCCTTCAATGGTGTGGGCTTGAGTGATTTCGAATTCAGCTACGGCAGTGCGGCGCAGGGATTCCAAGTGCGCTCCGCAGCCCAGTTGCTGACCCATTTCGTGGGCTACGGAACGCATGTAGGTCCCCGATGCTACGCGGGCGCGGAAGGTCGCGCGGTCGCCTTGGACGGCTGTGATGATGAATTCTTTGATCTCTACTTGCACTGGCTTGAGAATTACTTCCTGTTGTTTTCTGGCTAGCTTGTAGGCGGGAACGCCTTGAATTTTCTTTGCTGAGAATGGCGGTGGGACCTGGTCGATCACGCCGATGAATCTTGCGGACAGATTCTGGAGAGCCTCCAGGCTGAGATCAGGCTTGCGGCCCTCTGGAGAGCCGGGGGCGGCTGTACCGACATTTGCCTCAAGGGGTTCGCCATCGGCATCGTAGGTGTTGGTGGCGAACCCGAAGCGGATTACGCCTTCGTAAGTTTTTTCGGAGACGGTATAGAACTGCGCCAGCCGGGTTAAGCTGCCGGTGACAAGAGGGAGCACGCCGGTGGCCAGGGGGTCCAGCGTGCCGAGATGACCGACGGAGCGCTGGCCTAAAATTCGGCGCATGCGGTTGACCACGTCGTGCGAGGTCCAACCGGAGGGCTTGTCTACGATGATGACGCCATTCATGAGAGGATTGGGCAATTTGGTAATTTAGTAATTGGGTAAATTTGAAGCTGCGCCGGATCGAGCAAATTTTTAGATTACTCGATTGCTGAATATCCAATTACCAAACTAACAGATTTCCTATGCTTCCTATTCGCGACGATCAGCCCCGGTATAGCACGCCGTGGGTAAATTATTTTTTGATAGGGATGAACCTGGTGATTTATTTGTTCGAGGCTTCGCTTGATGCGCGGAGCCTGGACTCATTGGTTCGGCAGTTCGGCGTGGTTCCGGCTGATTTGTCGGCATTTCTTTCAGGCTCGCCGGCGCACCCGCTGGTGGCGATCGCGCTTCCGTACTTTACATCGCTGTTTTTGCACGGGTCGTGGATGCATGTGATCGGCAACATGTGGTTTCTCTACATCTTTGGCGACAATGTGGAGGACTACCTGGGACACTTTAAATATCTAGTGTTTTACCTGCTTACGGGGGTGCTGGCGATGGGCACGCACGTCGCCATGAATCTGCATTCGGCGGCGCCGGCGGTGGGAGCTAGCGGAGCTATCGCGGGAGTGTTGGGAGCTTATTTCGTTCTTTATCCGCGGGCGCGAGTGTTGACTTGGTTTTTTGTATTTGTGATTTGGGTGCCGGCGTGGATCATCCTGGGCTATTGGTTTGTGCTGAATTTCTTGAGCGGGACGGCTACGACTCTGGCGGTGCAGAGCGGAAACATGGGTGGAGTGGCGTTCTGGGCGCACGTTGGCGGGTTTATTTCTGGAGCGCTGCTGGTGAAAGTTTTCGGCGAGCGAAAGATGCGGTATCCATACGCCGTGCAATGATGGCGGCCGTTATGGAATTTCAGCAGATCACTATGGGTCAGTTCGAGTTTTAGTTGGCCACACTTCAGTTTGCGGCTTTCACCTTTCTTAGCGGGTTCACTAACAACTTTTTGAGTTGATGATGGCGCAGGGCTTGTGCATCGGCGCAAGCATGTGCACGGCTGGAGTGTTGCCACATGTCTCTTAACACCGCAGGCGTTGATAAAGACGGAAAGACGGAGGAACAAAAGGAATCGAAATGATCGAACTGAAAAGTATGGCGGTAACAATGCCGGAGGTTGTTGGGCACCCGAACCGGGCCGCGTTTTCTGGAGTATTGACGATGGTCGATGTGCCTTCGCAGCGAGCGCCTTCAGGTTCAAAAGGGCATCTGGTGATGCTTACGAGAAAAGCGGCTGAGGCGGCACTGCCTTCATTGCTGGGGATGGCGCTGGATTATTCGCCTGCGCTCGACCGGCATGATGTGCGGTGCAAGGTGGGAGTGATTACGCGCGCAGAGATCGTGGGACGAAATGTGGAGTTGGGAGGGTATTTGTTTGCGCGCGACTTTCCCGAGATCGTGGAAGAGATTGCTAGGTCGCGACCTCGAGGGGGTGGACAAGCCAGCGATTCCTTTCGGGCGAGGATGGTGCAAGCCGGAGTAATCCATGCGGCTGTTGGTCCGGCGGAGTTGGAAAGCAGAACGGAAGGGTCACGATTGAGGGCTTCGCTGCGAGCTGCGGTGAGACGGATTCGCAATTTAGCGGCGATGAGGCGGAGGTCGATTAACAAAATAGGACTTGCTTCCGAAGCTGGTCCGACGATACGTGCCGAGGCATCGTTATCGGCCGGCCCCGCGGGGCTCGGATTGTCTTATGAAGTTACGGCGGTACAGATTGCAGATACGCGGGCGCCGATTTGGATGTTGACTAAGGTGACGTTCACCGGGGCGGCGATTTTGCGGAGGGATAAAGCAGCATACCAGGATACGTGGATTGAGCTCAGTACCTAGTACCTAGAACCGAGACAGAAAGCTTGCGGTGTAATCACCGAGGAGGAGAAGAGGATGAACGAAGAGATGGTGCAGCAGTTGATGACGACGGCGGAACGGCTGGCGAATGCAGCCGAATCGTTGGATCGTGTGCTGGGTCGGCTGGATGCGCAGCAAGAAGCGCTTAACACGAAGGTGGACCGGATTGTGGCGGCGGTGGAAGAGCAGCCGGCGTACGACATGGCGGCGCGCGGGGATGGCGGGAGACAGTTGCAGGATCGCTTGGCTGAGTTGGAGAAGTCGAATGCGGATTTGAAGGCACAAGCGGCGCGGATGGCGCGGAAAACGCTTCCACCGATGGTTTCGGCAATTTTGGCGAAGAGTTGTGAGGAGTCTGGGAGCGAGAAGCTCGACAAAGCTGTCCTGGACAAGACACTGCAGAGCCTGAGTGTTGAGCAGCGGATCGCGGTTAAATCGGAGCTGGCACGGGCAGGGATTATCGAGTAGCAGGCTTAAGGCTTCGGGCTTCGGGCTTCGGGCTTCGGCAAATGGCGGCACGACTTTGGTCGTGCCTTTTTGTTTGCCTTAGGGAATGTGCCACACGAAATGGGCTTGCAGAATCAGCCCAAGACATCGAAGACGACTCCTTGCCGAGCCGTTGCTGGATATCCGGCAGACATGGAGTTCTTCGACCGGGGAGGTGCTTCACTTCGCGAAGCACCTCCCGCGCTCAGGATGACGGGGCGATTTGGCAAAGCAACAACGCAATCGAATTTTGATCGTTGGAAAAATCAACACAGGAGAAAACATGAGAGGACAATTTGTAGATTTGTACGCATCGGCCGATTACCTTGGGCCGGGCGCAATTGAAGTTGACCGGTATCAGACGGAGATCTTCGATATCGTTCGGCGGCGCGGCGTGTTTGGGCAGAGGATCAAACAGGTTCCTGCAACCGGGCATCCGTCGCGATTTTTCGAAGAAACTGCAATCAGTTCGCCCACGGCGGCGCAGGCGTTCGTCGATCCGCGAAACATTACACCGACAGTGGGATCGCCAACTCGAGTGGAGCTGGCGGTGCCGCTGAAGGCTCTGGTTTCGCAGATCAACTACAACCTGTTCGATCTGGAAATGACGGCGCAACAAAGCCAGTTCGCTTATTTGCAGGCGAAAGATCTGGCCGATTCGGTGGACGGACTGCTGCGCACGCACGATGTGGCGCTGTGGAACGGCAGCGATACGTCACTCAGCGCGCCGACGACCTTGCAGTACTTCGGCGTGATCGGGCAGATTGTGGCCGGCGGAAACACAACAACGATCGGAACTACTTCGAGCATCGTGGACGGAATCAAGGGCACGATTGCTGCGATGGTTTCGAGTTCGGCGTACGCGGTAAGGCCTACGGCGATCTACTCCAACCCGGTGCTGTTGGACCTGATCGACCGGGAGATGAAAGCAGAATTCAACGTGGTGCTGACCACTGTGGAAATCACAGGCGGTTTGCGAGTGAAAGCGTTGAGCACGCAGGCAGGAGATCTGCCGCTGATTCCGGATTGGGCGGTTCCTTATACAGGGACGCCGGGTTCGGGCACTGCGGTACTGCCAGCTTACATCGTGTCGGAGGACTTGATCGAGTATCACTGGCTGACCGATTCGAATCCGAGGGTGTTCAAGCTGGGGCTACCCAATGCATTAACCCAGCAGATGGTGGTGGTGAAGTTTGGCGCACCTGTGGTGAAGGGGGCGAACTTTGCGCATTACCAGGTGAACATACAGCGGTGAAAACCGTCGTTGGTCGTTGGTCGTTAGTCGTTGGCGGCTATGAGTTTCGTCGTCGCCAACGATTAGAGACTGACGACCAACGACATCTTTTTGCTACCGGGAACTGAGAACTCATTATGAATTATCTCGCGACAACGGATTATCTGACTTATGGGCTGGATGCTACGACTGATCCATCGTGGATCACGGCGGCTTCCGCAATCATTGACGCGCACTGCCGGCGGGTAACGCTGGGCGTGAACCAGTATGAAGAGCGGCTGAAGATGCCGCCGGATCTGAATGTCGTGCGGGTGAGTTACCTGCCGCTGGTGACCGTGGCACCGGCGACTACACCGATTGTGACGCTGCAGGGGCGTTACGGAATGCCGCGAAGGGGCGAATGGCCGTTTCCAGAGATGAGCCTGGAATTTGCCTTGGCTTTTTCGCTGCCGGGGATGTGGACGACGATTGATCCAACGACGATTGATATTTGGGCGGACGGTGGCGAGCTTACGTTTCCGATCAATGCTCTGGGATTGTTCTTCAACGAAGTGGATGTTGTCTACAACGCGGGATGGAGCCCGATTCCGACGCCGGTGCAGGTTGCTTGCGCGCAAATCGTGAAGAATGCGCAGGCTACCCCCGGACTGAATGTGCAATCGAGCCAGATCAACCAGCTGCGGCTGCAATATTTCGGACCCACGCTGGTCGATGACATGGTGCGCAGCTTATTGGCGCCTTATGTAGCGCAGAAAGGCGCGTAGGAAGCGTCGTTGGTCGTTAGTCGTTGGTCGTTGGCCAATGGATGGAGGGAATCATTATGGGGAGCGGAATTTGTGGTGCGGCTTTGGTTCGGGCGGCTAATGCGATGTTAACAGCGCTGGGCGGAGATCAAGTTAGCTTGCTGTTGCCGGCGATGGCAACGGCAAGCGACGCAGCGGGTCAGTTGGGATTGGTCGATCCTGGAGTGCAAAACGTGATTATCGCGCCGGTCGTGGCAACCAATTTGCCGACTGGAAACCTAGGGCCGACGCGAAGAATTGAATTTACGCTGCCGGCTTCTGCGGTTGACGTGCAGTTGCCCACGCTCGGCATGGGTTCGGCGGAAGCTCTTTTCAATGCGGTTCTTGGGTTGGTGTATGACGGCGATCTTCTCCATATCGAAGCTGTCGTCACCGAGAATTTTGCAGGGACGGCTTATTTCTATGTGGTAACGGCAGTGGAGTGAAGCCTTCAGCTATCAGCTATCAGCCATCAGCGAAATCCTGGAACGAATGGGCTCGTTGGAGGTGATTTTAGGCTGAGAGCTGATAGCTGAAAGCTGAGGACTGACCTAAATGCAATTTGCCAAAGATAGTTTTTTTCTTGCGCTACAGCAAAGGCTGGCGGGATTAAATCCGGCGCGAACGGTGACGATCAATGGGGCGACGGTGCCTGCGGTCGCGGTGGTGGAGAATCTGCCACCGGCGTCGGCAGAGCCGCAGCCGAACGCGTTCTACATTGAGTGGGGTTCAGCGGCGGTGGTTGATGGGGGCGCCGGGAACGCTGCGCTGATGAGCCTCAATTGTGTGATTTCGTATTACACATTGGGAACCGTGCAAAGCATGGTGGATCGCGGGCGAGTGTTGGGACAGCTCGACAACGAGCTGCTGGGAATTTGCCAGCCCACCAATACCGAGAAGTATGACTACACGCAGTCGCCAAGCGCTGACCTTGGCACCAGCGTCTTCTGGAATCAACCAGCGTTTCAGGAAGCGACAACGAGCGGGGTTGAGGACAACACGGCGGCCTATCAGGGGCGCGCTGTGCGCCGGGCGATCTATGAGCAAGCCCATCAGGATGGGCGCGTAGAGCGGCGGGCCGAGCTTACCGTTTTCTTCTTTTCGGAGGTGACATTGTTATGAGCACTTCTCCACTGCGCTCGGCCATGGTTCCGGTGACTCGGCAGATGCGGGCGTACTTTGCGCCCGTGAACCGGATAACAGAGACTCCAACTATTTTTGATCCGGCAGCCAGTGGAGTGTTCGCGCTCGATGCGCCGCCGGCTCCGTGGCTGGATTTGGGATGGATCGAAGGCTTCGAGCGCTACTACGACACGCCGACGGACGTGGTGCGGTCAGGAGCGAATGCTTTGCCGTCGGTGCAATTTCGAGGGCCGATCGAGGCGAGAGTGGAGTTCGACTTTCGCGAATGGGGCAAGTTGCAGATGGCATTAGCGGGCGGGTCGGAGCACATGAACGTGCTGGCAACGAGCCCGAGCGCGGCGCTGGCACCATCGGGAGGAACGCCTATTCCGGCAGCGGCGGTGCTCGCGGGCTCGACGGCGAACGAACTTGTTTTTGGTATTGACGTTGTGAGTGCGTTCGTCGTCGGAAATCTAATCGCCGTGGACGTGGACTATCAACAGCAGATTGGATACGTAGGATCGGGGATTTCAGCGGCATATGTGAGCAGCGCCGCGAAGGTGAATAACGATCTGAATTACGTGCGGAGAGTGACGTTCAACGTGGGGCGTGTGGTTGAAGTGACGGCGACCTCGGTGATTCTCGCACAACCCCTGCTCGCGGGAGCTCCGGCGACTGGAGCGTCGGCGCAGGTTGTGGCCGCATTCGTTGACCGGGAAGGCGGGTCGTTCTTTCAAGAATGGTCGGCGCTGTTTATTGCCGAGCCGGAATCGGGTGGTCGAGTGTGCTTCTACTATCCGAGGCTGAGTCCGAATCCTGGCGCAGGAAGTGGAGGCGTCACTATGAAGTCTGGCGCGGGATGGAAGCCTCCGAAAAGCGGAGGCGCAGCTAAGACGAGTGGGACGGCGAACACGCAGGGCAACGGCACACGGAGTTCGTCGCAAAAGTTTCTTCGGGAAGATTCAGAGGAGATCGCGAGGCCACTGAGTTCGCTTGGTTTGCACGCCTCGTTTATCGCGCTGCCGTTCACGGATACCAACGATGGACAGACCGTGTTGTGCTATCGAAGTTACTTTCCGGCGGCGATGGCAGCGGTGTACTGAGGGGCAATTAGGACACTCAGCCCGTCACAAACTGTTTAGGGGATAAGCGAGTTCCCGTGTTGGGAAACTGCGATAAGAGCGCGCAGTCTTTAACTCTGAGTGCGCTCGGACTATGCCAATCTAAACGTACTGTCTTTCGCCAAACAATCGAGTGAGAAACGCCCACGATCTGCAGCGACCTAAGTTGCAGATGAACGCGTAGGTGTCGCGGGCGAGAAAGGTAGCATTCACAACCGAGATGAAACTGACTATCGACAATCTTCAGGGGCAAGGACCGCAAGATTATACGGGAGCACTGGACGGAACAAAGATCCCCAAGATCGAGCGCAAACTCAATCAGCCGGCGGAACTGCAGTTCAGTTTATTGGCGAATGGGCCGGGGTTTGTGATTCCGTTGACGGACGCGCGTGTGACCTTGGGAAAAACGAATGGGAGCGATGTCTTTACGGGATACGTGACCGCCGCTCCGCAGTACGAATATCTGGGCTGGGGAGAGCAAGGTCCAGTGTATCGCTATAACGTAGTGGCCCAGAGTGACGAGGTCTTGCTCAATCAGAAGGCATTGCCGAACCGCTCCCCTTTTGTTGACCGGAGCGCGGGTAACGCGCTCCAGCAACTGGCGCAGGACTTGTTGCCGGGATGGTTCGGGACCAGCGCGGTGCAGGATGTAGACACGCTGGCCAGTTACGCAGTGAACCCGCAGATGAACTTTTCTTTTCACGCGGCGGAAATCGCGCTGGCCGCACGAGGAAGTTTCCGCACGATGAATGGCGCGCTGATTCTGGCGCCGGTGGGGGCAACGGCGTATGCGCTGAATGAGAGTGATGCGAACTTTTCTCCGGAGGGATTGTGGCTGAGCAGTCCAAACCTGCTGGCAAATGAGTTGACCGTGATTGGAGAAGACGAACCGCAAGCCTACGTGCGCGATTATTTTGTTGGGAACGGCGAAAGTCTCAAATTTTACCTCTCGCAGAAACCGTTTGCGCAGGCGAAACCTGCGCTGATTGACGAAGAGTATCTGGGACCGGGCCTGGATCCTACGACCTGGGTGGTGAGCGATCCGTCTTCTGCGGTTTCGGTCGTTGCGCAGACGCTGCAGATAGCGGGCGGTACGGGCGTAGACGGGCAGACTACGGTGAGTTTTATCGAGCAGATCGAATTGGGCGGAGCATTGGAGTTGCAACACGGCGATGTGAGCTTTACTGCTGCATCGCAGGGCGTGCTGGGCGGGCTTTATGCGGGAGCGATCTCTGCGGCGGGATGTCTGGCGGGGTTTCAGATTACGCCGTCGGGCACGGGCTCGACTATTCAGGCTTTGATTAGCGGGACACTCACTGGGCCTGTGATCGCAACGACGGCAGGGCACCAGTATTTTTTTACGACCTACTTGTATTCAATGGAAGTGTATCGCAGCGGAGAGATTTATCACTCATCGCTGCATCCGGCGGGGAATGGATGGGGCGGCGCCGCAGTGACGGCGGATGTGCGGTTCGTTCTCGAAGTGCAGGACATCGATCCGAGCGACCCGGCCACATTGGTGGGGCCGGCGACCGTGTTGTATGACAACGTCATCGCGAGTGCGCCGGGATTCTGCACTTATGCGTTGGTGGATGCGGTCAGCATGCAGTGCAGCATTGCCTATACGTATGTGGCGCATATTTCGCTGGCGGAAGTGCGCACCGCAGTGCAGACTTCGCCAACGGAATACGCACCGTACGTTACGCAACTGGTGGGCGCACTTTCGGATGGAGCGCAGTGCGAGATCACGAGCGATCCCTCGCTGGATTTTTATCCGCAATATGTTCCGGCGCTGAATCAACTGATCGTGGCAAGCTATCGGGGGTCTGGACGAGCCGTGGCGCAAGTCGAGAACGCGGCGAGCGTGGCTTCGTTGCAGAATGGCGCGGATGACGGAACGCGAGGCGCTGTGCGGTCAGCGAAGACTCCGAGCGCGCGTACCGATGTTGATTGCGAAAATGCGGCGCTGGCAATTCTGGATGATTCTTTGGGAACGGCGTGGTCTGGAACTTACGAGACTTGGAGCGATTTTCTGCCGGGTGCGGCGGCGGATATTTTTCCGGGCGATGCGATCACGGTGAATGTTCCGTCGCGCGGTGCTTCGTTCACGGCCATCGTGAGGGAAGTGGAAATTCAAGTTGCCGACCCGGCAGACGATCGCGGGTTCTACAACATTGGATTCGCAAATGATTTGGCGGCGCCATTGGCGATTGAATATGGGGCCAGCGCGACGGTGATTGCACTGCAGGATATGCCTCCACTGTTGGAGACGACGCAGGTGGGCGCTTACTACCAGGTGGCCTTGACGGAGGCGCAGATCACGGCGGTCAGCTCGACAACTGTCTCGGTGGATGCGGGGATGGCGCCGCCGAGCGGAGGCGGGATTGAGGTCAGGGAAAATGATTATGGCTGGGGACAGGCTAACGATAGAAATCTGCTGGGACGATTTAACACCGAAACTTTTACGCTGGCCAGGTTGGCGGAGACGCAGGATTACTTCTTGAGGCTTTACGACAGTTCTTCGCCTCCGAAGTATTCACGTTATTCGGCGGCGCTGCATGTTGATTATCCGTTATAGGTTTTTCGCGACGGGGGATACAGCTTATGGGAGTCAGCGATAGGGAGTTGGTGCTCAAGGCAATTGACATCGAATTCCAGCGAGAAGTGCTCGACAAGTTAGTACGGCTGGAAACGAAGATGGACGCGCTGGTAGGGAACGGGCAGCCGGGGCGGATGAAAGTGACTGAGGACAAGGTGGCCGTATTGGAGCGGAACGATTTGCGCAACAGCGTCCACAACCGAATTGTGAATGGGGCGATTAGCGCCGGGATCAGCGTGGCCGTTGCCTTACACAAGTACTGGCTGAAGTAGTTTACTTAGACCAAACAAACAGGAGAACAAGAATGAGCACGGTACCAAGCACAACAATCGTCACGAATCTTAAAAATGTAACCGCACCGACCGCAAATACGATTGCGGATGCGACTGCGGGTGGACTCGACATGCCAGGGATGCTGGCTTTGTCATTGATGAAGGCTTACGAACTGAAGGAGTGCCTGACTCTGATCGTTGCAAAGACAGACAGCGCAGATCCGAACCTGACGACACTCAACGATGTTTTGGCGAGTCTTACCTAGAGATTGTGGCAGCCTGGCCGCGGAAGCGGTCCGGCTGCCGCACGATTTCCTATGAGCCGTGAAAAATCTTGAAGGAGGAAGTTATGGATTTCTTATCTCAATTACTGCGCGGGATTGCATTTGTTCCTGCGCTGGTGAACGGAATCGAAGGATTGTTCGGGAACAAATCAGGAGCCGAGAAAAAAGACGCGGCGATGTCGTTCTTACAGAGTGCACTGGCCATGACGGATGCTGTCGCCGCCCGGGAGATAATCGCGCCTGATAAATTTCGCGACGGTATATCTAAAATTATCGACGGCACGGTGGAGTGCCTCAACGCGAGTACCTGGTGTCAGAAGCCGTCAACCCCAAGTTCCGGTGGTGTCTTAACAGAATGTGCCTCGCCGATTCCTTGAGCCTTTCGTAATCTTTTCGTCGTGCCTTACTTGGCAATACTTATGCAGGGATTTGGCCGTGCAACTTCTGTCTCCTAATGAGACTCTAATCGAAAGGATGCAAAAAGCTTCATCTTGACAGTTACCGACACATGCTGCCAGAATCCTCCTTCACTTGCACCACGACCCCAAGGTGTTCTCCCCGCACGTCGCTGGATAAGACTCATGGCAGATGCTCCGATTCCGAGCGTGGTGGCTATGCTGGTGTGCGATCAAGTGATCGCCGAGCAGGGCACCAACAAGAAGAGTTTGATCGGCGTCTTTGAGGTTTTTAATGCGTTCGGATTTCCTGTGTTCATTCCGCGCATCGCGATTTACGTCAAGCTCGCCGATGCGTTTGGCAAATACCGGTTCAAACTGCGGCTCGTAAGACTCAAGAACGAGTCGCTGGTTGCCGAAATCAATGTTGAGGCAGAAGTAAAGGATTCCGCCCATTACACGGAGTTGATGCTAAATATGGGCAATCTGCCGTTTCCGGAAGCGGGAAAATACGAGTTTCAGCTATACGCGGGTGACGTGTATTTACATCGTGTAACGGTACAGGCGCTTTTAGCACCATTACCACCAGGAGGAGGACAGCTATGGCAACCGCCGTCGCATCACCAGTAGTCAATTCGGCTATCCTGTCGGGGTCGGGTAGGTCTGATCTCTTTCAGGACTTGCAAATCGACCAACCGCTTTCGAGTAAAGCCTCGGGTATGGCTATCGTGCTGCCAAGACAGAAGCGTGACCAAGGGTACCCTGAGCCAAATGTCCGCGTCGAGATTCTCCTCCCAGCCTATGCGCCGAACCCGCGCCCAGCAAAAGTCCTCTTCGGCGGTCTCCAAGACCCTGACCTGCAAGTTATACGGCCTATCCCCCTCGACGTGTGCGTGGAAGAATCAGCCGTCGTTGTAAGCTGGGCAGAAGCAGACGAATTTGGAACCGGAGAGAATCTAAGCTGTGCCCTTGACGATTTCTCCCACGCTGTGCGCGAACTGTATCACCATCTCCATGCGAGCGACACTACGCCCGGAGCCGATCTGCTGCGAGTGAAACAGATTCTGGGGAAATATATCGAACCGCGAACAAAATGAAAGTTCACGAGTTTGAAAAAATCGTCACCAAGCTGGGGATGCAGACCCGCGATTCCCATGATCGCTTGGCATGGTTAGTACACGATGGGGTGACAGTCGTTAGAACGCGCCGTTCGCAAGGCAACAGCAAACACCTGCCAGAGCACCTGATCCGCCAGCAACTCAAGATCAACGAGGAACAGTTTTCTGGCCTGATCTCCTGCAACGTGTCCAAAGAAGACTATCTGAAAATTCTCACCGCTAAGGGCGTGATAGCCAAGAAATCACCCGAGGCGGCCAGCTAGTTTCTTTACGCCGTAGCCTCCAGCAGCTCCCGAATGCTCCCACATGGTCTTCGATTTTCGCCTCCATGCACGGCGTGACTCGCAGCGAAGCGTGGACGCGGCACAGATTATAAAACGCAAAATGCAAGTTGATCGCAGCCCGCAAGTGCGTTAGCTTTTTTTACACTGAGTTAAGACACCACCCAAGTTCTCAGCCTTCCGCCTGATATGTGTTAGCCGACCTCTTCGTTCCAATTCTCCAGTATCTTCTTCACCAATGCCATGAACTGATCGGCAACGGCGCCGTCTATGAGGCGGTGATCGTAGCCGAGTGTTAGGTGAACGACTGAACGGATGGCAATGGAATCGTTGCCTTCTTTGTCGGTGACCACGAGCGGCTGCTTGGTGATGCCACCTACTCCCATGATCGCCGAGTTGGGCTGATTGATAATAGGCAGACCGAAGACGGCACCGAACTGGCCCGGGTTGGTGACGGTGAATGTGGAACCCTCGACGTCTTCGGGCTTAAGCTTCTTGGTGCGGGCGCGTTCGCCAAGATCGGTGATGCCGCGCTGCAGGCCGAGGAAGTTTAGGTCGCCTGCATTTTTGAGGACGGGGACAATGAGTCCCCAATCGAGAGCAACGGCGATGCCAACGTTGATGTTTCGATGGTAGCGGATGCTGTCGCCTTCGAGCGAAGCATTGATGATCGGCCACTGCTGCAACGCGATGATAGCGGCTCGCACGAAGAATGGCATAAAGGTGAGGCGGACGCCGTGGCGCTGCTCGAAGCCGTTCTTGTGCTTGGCGCGCAGGGAGACGATGCGGGTGAAATCCACTTCGTACATGCAGTGGACGTGAGCGCTGGTGCGGCGCGACTCGATCATGCGCTGGGCGATGATCTTGCGCATGTTGGTCAGGGGAACTAGATCGCCGGGATAGGTTGCGGGTGCGGGGCGAGGTGCAGGCGGCGTGGCTGGCGGCGATGACGGCGCCGCCTCGCTGCGCTCGGCGGGACGGACGGAGGTGTCTGCCCCTACAGGGGCAGGCTGCGATCCCTTCTCTATGAAGGCTGTGATGTCCTGTTTGGTGATGCGGCCACCTAGCCCGGTGCCGGAAACTTGCGAGAGGCTCACACCGTGCTCGCGGGCGATTTTTCGGACGAGCGGTGAGGAGCGAGCTTCTTCGTCATCGGAAGATTCTTGTGGCGCAGGAGTGATGACAGTCGCCGCGGGGGGTGGAGCCGCGGCAGACTTTTTTTCTTCCTTTTTTTCTAGAGCCGGCTTTTCCTGCGTCGCGGCTGCGGGCGCCGATTTCGCTGGCGCGGCTTCGCCATCTGCGGCGATGGTGCCGACCACGGTATTTATGCCGACGGTCGTACCCTCACTGACTTTTATCTCTTGCAAAACTCCGGAGGCTGGCGCGGGAATTTCTGCATCCACCTTGTCGGTGGAGATCTCGAAGAGCGGCTCGTCGCGCTGGACCTTGTCGCCCGGCTTCTTCAGCCACTTGGTGATAGTGCCCTCGACGATGGATTCGCCCATCTGGGGCATGATGATGTCAGTCGGCATGATTTCCTTCCACGCAGCCCACGGTTCGGACAGAGGGCCCGATGCAAACGAATATTATATCGTTTGCAGGAGCCGGAACGGAAAGTTGAATGTGGACCCGAGCCCTTCGTTCGAGAAACTGAAGGGCGTTCGGTTCTAGTGTTTGTGTTCGTCCTTTTCCTCTTCGCCGCTTGGCGCGGCTACTCCGAACGTGGTCTTCCAATAATCCTGAACGGCGGGCGGGAGTTTTTCCATGTGCGAGAGGAAGCTGGCAATCTTCCACATGTCCTGCACGCTTAGAGTTTTTTCCCACGAGGGCATTCCTGTATAGCGAACGCCGGTGCGGATGGTATAGAAAAGGTGCCACTCGGGGTCATCGGGCGGATCGGAAACCAGATTCGGAGCGGGAGGGTAGAAAGACTCGGAGAGCGAGGCGGGCTTGCGGTCGAGCGAGCCGTGGCAGACGGCGCAGTTCATCGTGTAAAGCTTCATGCCGTCCTCAAAGTTCTGATCGCTGGGCGGCACAGGATTGGCGACGTGTGGAGCGTGACGCTCCATGGAAGCATCGACGGCTCCCATGGCGATGCGGTGCTCGAGGTGCGGCGGGGCTACGTTCGCGTTGGTGGGGAGAAATCCGAGCATGGCGATGCCGAGGCCGCCGAGAATAAGCACGAGAAGAGTGACGATTACTCCGAGGATGAACTTACCCATGAAGCCTCCAAGAGCAACTATTGTGGCAGATGGCTAGGGTAGTACGCCAGTTGGCTCTCGCACGTGCTCACTGACCATTGAGGCATTTTCCTATCAATAAGCTTTCAGCTTGCGCGCTTCGCGTACCACACCTTCTACCTTCGGGAGGTAGTGCTCTTCCTGCGGGGGCGAGAATGGGACGGCGGAGTCTAATCCTGTGATGCGAACGATGGGGCCGTCGAGATCGTCGAAAGCCTCTTCGTTGATGATCGCGGCGATTTCACCGGCGAGGCCTCCAGTGCGCGAATGCTCGTGAAGGATGATCACCTTGTTTGTCTTCTTCACGGTCTGCGCGATGGCTTCGCGGTCGAGCGGCGAGACGGTGCGGAGGTCGAGAATTTCGATGTCGATTCCGTCGTTCTTCAGAACCTCGGCGGCTTCAAATGCCGTGTGAACCATTGCGGCATAAGTAATTATGCTGAGGTCGCGGCCTTCGCGGACGATGTTCGCTTTGCCGATGGGGACGACATAATCTTCGGCGGGAACTTCACCTTTGATGCGGCGGTAAAGATATTTGTGCTCGAAGAAGATGCAGGGATTATTGTCGCGGATGGCGGCTTTGATCAGGCCTTTGGCGTCGTAGGGCGTGGCTGGGCAGATCACCTTCAGGCCGGGATTGTGCACGAACCACATCTCGGGATTCTGCGAGTGGAAGGGGCCGCCGTGGACGTATCCGCCACTGGGGCCGCGCAGAACCAACGGGGCGGGTGCGCCCCAGAGGTAATGCGTTTTCGCGACCATGTTGCTGATCTGGTTGAAGGCGCAGCCGATGAAATCCATGAACTGGAATTCGGCGACTGGGCGCATGCCGGTGAGCGACGCTCCGAAGGCTGCGCCCACGATGGCGGACTCGGCAATGGGCGTGTCGATGACGCGCTCGGGGCCGAAGCGGTCGATGAAACCATCAGTGACTTTAAAAGCTCCGCCGTAGATGCCGATGTCTTCGCCGAGGCAGAAGACGGAGGGGTCGCGGTCCATTTCTTCCCAGATTCCCTGGCGGATGGCTTCGAGGTAGGTGAGGAGCATAAGGGTTAGGCTGCCTTGAATTCTGCTTGTTACAATTTGTACAAAATGCTATTATGTTACGTTACGTACAATGGGTACAGGGAGACTCGAAATGCTCGAAAAGCTTTCCGCCAGCGAAGCTCGGCAGAACTTCTCAGACATTCTAAACCGTGCCGCGTTCGGGCGGGAAAGAGTGATCATACATCGCGGGAAAAAGGCAGTGGCTGCAATCATCCCGATCGAAGACTACAACTTTCTTGAGCAACTGGAGGATCGTATCGATGTTCGGGAAGCGCGCAAGCGACGGAATGAACCGACGATCCCCTGGACGAAAATAAAGAAGGATCTGGGCTTGTAGTGCCTATCCCTGCACATGCGCTATGTTCTCGAATTCACGGCGTCCGCCACCCGGGAGTTCCGGGACCTCGACAAGCAACTTCAACGGCGCATCACCGAGAAAGTTACTGCGCTCTGCGAAGATCCGTTTCCTCCGGGCAGCAAGAAGCTCAAGGCACAACCCGACCATTATCGGATTCGCGTCGGCGATTATCGCGTGATTTACCGTATCGACGGGAAACGAGTCGTGATTGTTATTGTGCGGATTGGGCATCGGAGAGAGGTGTATCGGTAGACAATGCATGAACTCCCATTTCTTCCCAGATTCCCTGGCGGATGGCTTCGATGTAGGCGAGTTGCGTAGGTCCGCTAGTTGTTGGTGACTCTGTAATCTTGTTTCTTTTTGTCCCAAACGAAGTGTGCTTCGGTTGGATGGTCTCGTCCGACTTCTTCAAAAAGCTCGACGGCCTGCTTAATCTCAATATGATAAAGGCAAGACCTCCGCTTCCAGTCAGAGGCAACGAATATTCCAGTGAGTTTGTTTTGGTCGCTCAAACTGCGAACGAAGACATAGCTATGCACAAACTGATTACACAAGGAAAGCAGATCGACCGAAGTTTTGTTGGGCTCGTCGAGTCTGAGTAAGCGATCGATGTGGTGCCAATTGAGTAGGTTAGCGGCCTTCCCGCTGGGCGGGAATTCCGTAACGGTGAAATGCTTCGACATTAGGCTCTGGGAAAGCTTCTGGGATTCAATGAGCTTCCTAACGGCATAAAAGCCATTCATTAGTGTTAGCTCGAGCTTAGCGGACGACGCCTCGGTCCAACGTTTCTGCTGACACCGAGTGCGCAGCCTTTTCGACTGCCTCAGCAATTCTTCCTTCCAGTATCTCGATTCCCAAATCATTTTGGCGATAAGGTGTGAGCACGTTATTTCAAATGCACCGCCGCTTCGGTCTCCTTGAACCCGGCCGTTCCCTTCTTCACCTTCGGCATCCCATACTTCGGCTTAATCTCATGGCACCCATCTTCGCAGAACACTCCGCCCTCAGCCGATTCCGGCGTCGGCATCGGCGAGTTCACCGCAATCTCGCGTTCGGCTTCGATCACGCGCTCCACTTCTGAAATCAATTCCGCATTCTCTTTCGCCGACAGCCACTTCTTTTCTTTCACCAGATAATTCTCGAAGCGGGCGATCGGGTCGCGCTTTTTCCAGAAGTCGAACATCGGCTTGGGTACGTACGTGGCGGCGTCGTGGATGGCGTGGCCTTTCATGCGCATCATTTTGGCTTCGATCATGGTGGGGCCTTCGCCGCGGTGGGCGCGTTCGACGGCGTCGCGGGCGGCGTCGTAAACCTGGCAGGCATCGGTGCCGTCGACGATCACGCCGGGGATGCCGTATCCGATGGCGCGCTCGGCGAGGTCTTTGCAGCGGTACTGCATTTCCGACGGCGTGGAGTAGGCCCAGAGATTCGATTCGACGAAGAGCACGAGGCCGAGATTTTGCACGGCGGCGAAGTTGATGCCTTCGTAGGTGACGCCGGTGGACTGGCCGCCGTCGCCGATGTAAGTCATAACGGCGACGTTGCGTCCCTGCAAGCGCGCGCCCAGCGCCACGCCGGAGAGCACGGGAATGAGATCGCCGAGCATGGAAATGGGCGAGACCATGTTGCGCTTTTCGATGTCGCCGAAGTGCGAGGTGCCGTCGCGGCCGCGCGTGGGCGAATCGGCTTTGGCCATGTATTGCATCATGGTGTCGCTGGCGGCGAAGCCGCGCACCAGCAGCGCTCCCTGGTTGCGAATCATAGGCGCGAACCAGTCGTCCTTATCGAGCGCGTAGGCCGAGGCGCAGGAGCAGGCTTCCTGGCCAAGACCGAAATAAACTCCGCCAACCACCTTGCCCTGCTTGTAGAGATTTTCGAGCGCGACCTCCATTTTGCGATTGAGCAACATGTAGCGGTAGATCTCGATGCACTGTTTCTTGTCGAGATACTTGGAGTCGCGGATGGGCGGGACCGGAGCATCGAGGTTGCCGGTAACTTCGTAGCGGACATGCTCGGTGCCGTCTTTATCTTTTTCTATCGACTGGCGAACGCTGAGATCGGGATGCTCCAGGCGCATATCGGGGATGGAGTAGGTGCGGAGGCTGTTGTCCTCTGCCTTCGACGGAGAAGGGGGTGCCCCATTTCTCGCGTCTTTTGCGAGAAGTGGGGATTTGGATCGGGACGTGCCGTTGCCGCGGTGACCGTTAGATTTGTGCTTCGCCATCGATTTCGTTTTTTTGATCGCCATGATAAAGCCCACATTTGACGCAATCGTATGCTATCGCGAGTGCGGTGCATTGGGCTAGGCCCAGGTAGTGCCGTCTTCTTTGTGGAGCCGCTGGAGTTCGTCAGGACGCTGCACGGGAACGCCGACTGCGCGGCCGAGAAGCGCATCGAGAGTATCGACCCACAACATCTGGCTTGAGAACACTGTACCGAAGTTGCGGGAGATGGATTCCGCGACTGCGTTGAGATCGAGTTCCTTGCCGAGTTGCTGTCGCATCGACGTGACCGGTTTCGTTGTGATGCCGCAGGGGATTATCAGGTTGAAACAACTGAGGTCGGTGTTTGCGTTGAGGGCGAAGCCGTGGGAGGTTACAAAGCGGGAGATGTGGATGCCGATGGCGGCGACTTTGGCCTCGGTGAAATCCTCTGGCCGGCTCGCTTCGCTTGGCCGGACGGCCGAGGCGGCCGTCGCCACAGGAGCATCGCGGCTTTCCGCTGGTGTGTCGTGACGTCCGACGTCCGTCCATACCCCGGTTAGGCCCGGCACACGCTTTGTTGGGATGGCAAAATCGGCGCAAGTGCGGATCAGTACTTCTTCCAGGCAGCGGACGAAGTCAACCACGCCCAGGTGTTTGCGTTGGGCGGACGGGGCGTCCGCCGCTCCACGAACAAATCCTCGCAGGTCGAAGACGGGATAGCCAACGATCTGGCCGGGGCCGTGAAAAGTTACGTCGCCACCGCGGTCGCACTCGAAGAGCTCGACGCCGCGCTGGGCAAGGAGCTCGGGCGAAGCGATAATGTTGGCAGCTTTGGCGTTGCGGCCCAGCGTGATGACCGGTGAGTGTTCGAGCAGGAGCAATACGTCGCCGATCTTTTCTTCCTTGCGCAGCTCGACCAACTGCTGCTGCAGGCGGAGGCCCGTGGAGTAATCAACGGTGCCGAGTTGGACCAAGGAGATCAAATTCAGGTCGACACGAATTGAGAGCGGTTCGAGGCGGAATTATTGAGCCTGTGCGGGAACCTCTACATATGCGGAGTATGTGCGTGGTTCGGGTATGGGCTCACCGCTTTGGGCCATGCCTTCCAGGTGGAACGCAATCGCCTCCTGCATCTCACGCTCGACTTCATCGCGGGTCTTGCCGGTCGCGACGCACCCATCCAAATCAGGCGAGTAGGCTGAATAGCCTGTTCTTGTTTTCTCAACAACGATCAAGTATTTTTTCATCTTTTTAGCCCTGCTTGCTTCAACACGCTGTTCAGCGTCCCGATACCCAGGTCGTCGCCTGGCTTACCCGGTACAGTAACCAATCCCGGCTTCGTCGAGTGCTTGTACTGGCGATGGCTCCCGCGCATGCGATCAAGGCGCCATCCGTCGCGCTCCAACTCCTTGATCACATCTCGTACTTTCATTTTACGCCCTGGCGTAAACTCCTACGCGTTGATCGCAATCCCGTACACGCTATTGGCCGCGTCCAGCATGGCTTCTGCGAGCGTCGGATGCGAGTGGATCGTCCACATCAGGTCTTCGACTGTGGCTTCCAGTTCCATGGCGACGACCGCCTCGGAAATCAGTTCCGTCGCTTGCGGGCCGATGATATGCACGCCGAGAATCTCGCCGTAGTCGGCGTCGGAGACGATCTTGATGAAGCCTTCATGTTGGCCGATAATCGACGCGCGCGAGTTCGCCGTGAAGGGGAACTTACCGACTTTCACGTTATATCCAGCCTCGCGAGCTTTGGTTTCGGTGAGGCCGACGCTGCCGATTTCAGGATGGCAGTACGTAGCGCCCGGAATGTGCTCCGGATTAATCGGCTTTCCCGGCTTGCCGGCGATCTTAGCCACAGCGACAATCGCTTCCATCGCGCCGACGTGGGCCAGTTGCGGCGAACCCAGCACGATATCCCCTACCGCGTAAACGCCAGGTTCGGCAGTTTGCATCCACGAATCGGTTTTGATGAATTCGCGGTCCGGCTTGATTTTGGTTCGCTCCAGGCCGATGTTCTGCGTGCGCGGCTTGCGGCCTATGGCGATCAGGATTTTTTCCGCGTCGATCTTCTGCTGCTTGCCATAGACCGTGATTGTTACGGAAACTCCAGCTTTTGTTTTTTCGACTTTGTCTACCTTGGCGCTGGTGTGGAAATTGATGCCGCGCTTGCGAAAGACGCGTGCCAATTCCTTGGAGACTTCTTCATCCTCAACCGGCACCAGCCGCGGCAGCATCTCAACAATTGTCACTTCGCAATCGAACGAGCGATAGATCGATGCGAACTCCACGCCCACCGCCCCCGCGCCAACAATAACCAACGACTTCGGAATCTCTTTCAAACTAAGAATCTCGATGTTAGTAAGAACGCGATCGTTGGCTTCAAGGCCCGGAATCATGCGGGCTTCGGACCCAGTAGCGAGAATAATATTCTTCACCTTGAGGTGACTCGCTTTGTTGTCGTTAACGACCTCGACAGTCAACAAACCATTCTGCGCAGGTCCGGTCAGCTTGCCGTAGCCCTTCACTGTTTCAACTTTGTTCTTCTTCATCAGGAACTCGAGACCCTTGGCGTGCTTGGCAACGATTTTCGATTTGCGGTCCTGAACCGCAGCCCAGTTCAGCTTGCGCGCATCCACGCCCTCAATGCCGAACTCCTTGGCATCTTTGAGATGATCCCAGAGTTCAGCGTTGAACAGCAGAGCCTTCGTCGGGATGCAACCTACATGCAGGCAGGTACCTCCGAGAAAGCCGTCTTTCTCGATGAGAGCGGTTTTCAGGCCCCATTGGCCCGCACGAATGGCAGCAGTGTACCCAGCAGGGCCGCTGCCGATGATGGCGATGTCATAGATGGTTTCAGGCAAAGTGATCGTCCCTCAGTAGGAAGAGATGACTAAAGGCAAACAAGCGATTCTAACAGGAGGAAAAATGCGGCCAAATCGGATCGAGGCAGGAACTTCCTCAAAAGCGCAAGGCAGAGCCAACGCAGATAGGGATCCTTCGACTGCGTAGCAGCTTCGCTATCGCGAAGCTGCTACTCCGCTCAGGATGACAAACACTTAGAAGGATGGGGTAGTCTAGTTGCCTTCGTTGCTAGCTCTCTTCCACGAAATCAATTCGCCAATCGTCGAACTGGTGCTCGAGACCGGTTGCTTGTAAGCCTCGACTTCAGAGCGCGAAGCTTCTTCGCCGACAGCGCGGATGCTGAGTCCGACTTTCTTTTCTTCTGCGCTCATCTTGATGATCTTGAAGTCGTGCTCGACGCCCGGCTCGAGATGCAGAGGCTGGCCATTGCCATCCACGGCTTCCGATTTGTGGCAGAGGCCCTCCACACCTTCGGCAATCTCGACAAACGCCCCAAACGCGGCCACGCGCAGCACTTTGCCGTGAATCACATCGCCGACGTGATGGGTTGCGAAGAAAGTTTCCCAGACGTCGGGCTGAAGCTGTTTGACTCCTAAAGACAGACGCCTCTTGTCCGGTTCGATGGCCAGCACCACAGCTTTCACACGATCGCCCTTCTTCAGCACTTCCGAAGGATGCTTCACGCGCTTGGTCCAGCTCAAGTTGCTGACATGAACCAGCCCGTCGATGCCATCCTCGATTTCGATGAAGGCGCCGAAGTCGGTCAGGTTGCGCACCCGGCCTTCGACCGTCATGCCGACGGGATACTTATCGTGCAGAGCATCCCAGGGATTGTCCGCCAGTTGCCGCATGCCGAGCGAGATGCGGCGCTCGCCGGGATTCACATTCAGCACCACGCACTCCACCTGATCGCCCACATTCACTAGTTTGGAAGGATGCTTCATCCGCTTCGACCACGTCATTTCGCTGACATGCACTAAACCTTCAATGCCCTGCTCCAGTTCGACAAACGCTCCGTAATCCGTCACGCTGATCACTCGCCCGGAAACGTGCGCGCCCACCGGATAGCGGTGTTCCGCATCAAGCCACGGATCAGGCGTCAACTGCTTGAAGCCAAGGGAAACACGCTGTTTGTCTTTGTCGTACTTCAGCACTTTCACCTGAATCTGGTCGCCGACATTCACCAGATCGCGCGGATGCGTCAGCCGCCCCCACGACATATCGGTAATGTGCAACAGCCCGTCGAGGCCACCGAGATCCACGAAGGCGCCGTACTCAGTCAGATTCTTCACCACTCCCGTCAGGATCGAGCCTTCCTCAAGATGTTCGAGAGTCTTGCTGCGTTTCTCGTTCTGCTCGCCTTCCAGCAATTCCTTGCGCGAGACTACGATGTTGCCGCGCTTCTTGTTGACCTTGATCACCGTAACTTCGAGCGTCTGGCCCTTCATCCCATCCAGATTCCGGATGGGCCGCAGATCCACTTGCGAGCCCGGCAGAAACGCCCGCGCGCCGAGGATGTCGACAGTCAAGCCGCCCTTGGTACGCTCAATCACCACGGCGTTGATCGGGCGCTTCTCGTGGTGGGCTTTTTCAATCTCGTCCCAGGCGTGAATGCGCGCGGCCTTCTGGTGCGAGAGGTTGACGTAGCCTTCCTCAGTCTGCCCCTTTTCCCGCATCACCTCAATCTCATCGCCCGGCTTCACCTTCGGCTTGCCCTCGTGATCAAGCACTTCCGAGAGCGGCAACATGCCTTCCGACTTGGTGCCGATGTCGACAACCACGTGCGTCGCCGTAAGCTTCAGCACCGTGCCTTTGATCACGCGGTCTTCGCCCACTGCCTCTTCGGATTCGGTGGTGAAGTTCTCAAGCGCGGAAGCAAAATCTTCGCTGGCGTGCTTGTCGGCGGCGGCTTGCCCTGCGTGCGGCGCCTCCTCAGTGGAGGCAGGCGTGGCCGGGGCTGGCGGATCCACGGTTGCGGTCGGAGCCGGCTCATGCTCAGTCGAGTTCTGCTGAGTGAAGCTTTTCTCATTCGAGCCTTGCTCGATCACGTTGTGGTCGGTTGAGGTGGATTCGGCAGCTGTCGGTTCTGTTTCGGTTGCGACAGCGGTGGCAGATTCGGAGTTGTGGGTGGTGGTGTCGTCGAACAAGGTTAAGCCTCTCGTCTGTGCCTCGCACTCGGTGCGGGGAGGATACGGGCCTGCTTAGCGGACTGCTGGAGTGAGTCGTTTGGTTGTGGTGGGCTCACCCTGGCGAGTGAGCTTGGACAATCCCAGCTGCCGGACGTTTTTACAGAAACCCGCGTCCAAAGGGAACTCTTCGACTATAGCAACGCCCCGCAAACAGTGTCAAACGCAAAACGCGCACGTTACGGGAGTGTGGCAAGCGCTAAGGCAAGAACCATGTGGGGACAGCCGCGTTGGCCGTCCAGCCGAGTGAAGCGAGGCGTTCCGGCGGTCCAGGTTTCGCCGCGTGCCTCCCATCTGCTAACCTGCCCTTGCGATGGATTACCTCTGGACCCCATGGCGCTACGCCTACGTCTCAACCGCCGAGAAGGCATCGGGGTGCGTCTTCTGTGATGCGGTGAATGCTGGTGACGACGCGAAAGTGCGCATCGTCTATCGTGGCCAACATTGCTTCGTCATCTTGAACACGTTTCCCTACACACCCGGCCACGTGATGATCGTTCCCTACGCGCACCTCGACGAACTGCGAAAGCTGCCATCGGAAGCCGCCAGCGAAATGATAGCGCTCTCGCAACGCATGGAAACCGTCCTGCGCGAACTCTACCATCCCGACGGCATCAATCTGGGTATGAACATCGGCAAAGCCGCTGGCGCCGGCATCGCCGGACACATCCACATGCACGTCCTGCCCCGCTGGGTCGCGGATGCGAACTTCGTGTCAGTTGTGTGCGAGACGAGGATTCTGCCGGAGACGTTGGATGAAACGTGGAAGAGGATGACTAAAGCCCTGGCGTCCTGATGAGAAAGCCCACTTGCAGCTACCATGAATATCCCGCTTTGTCTGCGGGATTTTCATGGTACTTTCTTCAGTTAGCGAAACAGTTTTTCCAATCCCTTTTCGTCTATAACAACCACCTTGAGCTCCTTCGCCTTATCCAGCTTCGATCCCGCGTCCGCCCCCGCCACAACATAATCCGTCTTCTTGCTCACGGAACCGGCGACCTTCCCTCCGGCATCTTCAATCATTTTCTTCGCCTCATCGCGCGTGAAGTTGGCCAGCGTCCCCGTCAACACAAATGTCTTTCCCGCAAGCTTCGTTCCGCGCTCTTTCCTCTGGCCGCTCATCGTAAGTCCGGCATCGCGAAGTCGATTCACCAGCTTGCGATTCGCGCTGTTGCCGAAAAATTCGGCGATGCTTTCGGCGATGCGCGGGCCGACTTCGTTCACATTCTGCAACTCTTCGACGCCGGCATTTTCCAGTGCCTCCATCGAGCCAAAATGCTCGGCCAAAAACTGCGCCGTGCGCTCGCCAACCATTCGAATGCCCAGTCCGTAGATAACACGCTCCAGCGGTAACTTCTTCGAATTCTCAATCTCGTTCAGGATGTTTTGTGCCGACTTATCGGCGAAGCGCTCAAGGCCGAGCAGTTTGTCTTTCGTGAGGTCGTAGATATCGGCGACATTTTTGACCAGGCTGCGCTCGATCAACTGGCTGACCAGAGACTCGCCCATACCGTCGATATTCATCACACCTCGGGAAGCGAAATGCAGAATCGTGCCCAGCAACTTGGCAGGGCAGTTTGCGTTGACACAGCGGTAATCAACCTCGCCCTCGGCGCGGACAACTTTAGTGCCGCAAGCGGAACATTTTTCAGGTGCTTCGATTTCCGTTGTGCCGCGTGGATGCTCGTTGTTAACCTCAACGATCTTAGGAATCACGTCGCCGCCACGCTCGACTCGCACCCAATCGCCAATCTTCACGTTAAGACGTTGGATTTCATCCATGTTGTGCAGCGTGGCGTTGCGAACCGTCGTGCCGCCGATTGGAATGGGGACCAACTCTGCCACTGGCGTTAGCTTGCCGGTGCGGCCAGTTTGCCAACGAATGCTCTCTAACTTGGTAACTCCACCGCGCGCCGCATACTTGAAAGCAATCGCCCATCGCGGAGCCTTGCCCGTGAACCCCAGTTCATCCTGCAAAGAGGTTCGGTCAACTTTGATCACGATGCCGTCGATTTCATACGGCAGCGAGTCACGCTTCTCTTCCCAGTGCTCAATAAATGCCCAAACCTCGTTCATCGATCGTACGAGCTCGTAGTTCGGATTAACTTTAAATCCAGCGCTGTCGAGAGCCGCCAGCGTTTTCGAATGATGATCAAAATATGTACGGCCGTTTTGCAGCAAAATGTATGGAAAATAATCGAGGCGCCGCTCCGCAGTAACATTGGAATCGAGCTGCCGCACGGTACCGGCGGTGAAATTGCGCGGGTTCGCGAATGTCGGTAATCCATTTCGCTCGCGCTCTTCATTAATCTTTTTGAACGACGCGGTCGGCATCAGCAGTTCACCGCGCACCTCAAACTCACTCGGAATGCCGGCTTTCTTTAACTTTTCTTTCGGAATGGAAAGCGGCACCGACCGCACCGTTCGCACGTTGAGCGTGACGTCCTCACCCACACTCCCATCGCCGCGAGTAATCCCGCGTATCAGCTTTCCATCTTCATAAATAAGCGCCAGCGACATGCCGTCGAGCTTGAGTTCGCAAACATAATCCACATCGCTCCGTCCGCTCAGCTCGTGCACACGCCGTTCCCAAGCCCGCAGTTCGCCTTCGCTGTAGGTGTTGTCGAGCGACAACATCGGCGAGGAGTGCGCCACTTTAACGAATCCCTCGCGGGGCTTCCCGCCAACGCGTTGCGTCGGAGAATCTGCAGTAATCAACTCCGGGTGCTCCGCCTCGAGGTCTTTCAACTGCCGCATCAGTTTGTCGAAATCAGCGTCGCTGATCTCAGGCTGGTCAAGGACGTAGTACAGGTATTCGTGGTGACGAATCTTCCCACGAAGAGATTCGATCTTTTTTTCGACGTCTTTACCCGGAGAGGCCATCGCGCAGATTATAACTGCGCACAACAATAAAGAGCGGGTGAGAACCATCCCTGAAAATCTAACGAACTCTCACACCAGATCATCCAGCTTCAACGCCTGCGTGCCACTCTTCCATGACGCTTCAAACTCCTTCTGGACGAATCCCGCGTCATACTCGCGCTTCTGCTGCAGCAAGGCCTGATGCAGCCCCCACAGCGACCGCGGGTTTCGCGGATTCCGCTCCAGGTCTTGGCGGAACACTTTCTCCGCGCCCGCTGCATCTCCATTCATCAGCAAGGCGGCTCCCAGTGATTCGCGCACCGGAAAGAACCAGTCAGGCGGCTCGCCATACTTGAGCGTGTCTTGGATCGCAACGGCATCGCGTAACATGCCGATCGCGCCACTATTATCTTTTTTCGCTACCGCGATCTTTGCCCCCAGAACATCCGCTGCAATTTTCATGATGTCCTTGGCCTTGTTGTTGATCGGCATCTGGAAAATTACGTCGGGAGGCGTTGCCGCTTCGGCGTCGGAAACAATCTTGTATTCGGCTTCGGCCTCAGTCACTTTGCCAGTACCAGCCAGGGCCACCCCGCGCCCGAAGTGCCAGAACACAGTAGCCGTCTTCAACGTGGCATCGGGCTGAGGCAGCTTCAGGATTTCGTTCCAATGATGGAAGCGGATCTCCACCGCCATGGGAATCGTCAGGAAGCCTTCCAGCGGCGGGACCTCTTTCACGTGCGGGCCCACATTTGCGGTCAGCAAGTCTGCATTTTTCCTCGACTCCGCATAATTGCCGTTCATCGCGGCGCACATGGCGATGAAGTGCAGGTTGTGGCTGTAATACATCATGGGATAGATGCCCTGCACTCCCGTGGCCTTGATGTAAGCGCGGTCGACTTCCGCCGCCTTCTCATTTGTCTTGACGGCAGCTTCATAGTCCCCAGTGCGGATGTAAACATGCGCAGGCATGTGCACAATGTGCCCTGCGGCGGGCGCCAGTGCAGCCAGCCTGTTCGCACCGGCCAGGGCGCGCTCCGGAGTGGGCGAAGCCTCCACGGCATGAATGTAATAGTGGATCGCGCCCAAATGATTGGGATCGCGCTTCATCACAGACTCCAACGTGGAGACGATTTCATCCGTACCCGCTTCCGGAGTCCCGTCGACATGCCACAATCCCCAGGGATGCAAATTCATACCCGCCTCAGCAAAAAGCGTGGCCGCGTCCAGATCATCCGGAAATTCGCTGACCAACTGGCGCATTGCGTCGCGATAGTCTTCGGCAGCCTTCTTCAAATCGGAATTTGGATCGGCGGGAAAGCGTTTGGCCAACGCTTGAATATAGGCTTGATCGCTGGCGGACGCGCGGACAGACAGATCGACGGCTTTCTGCACCGCATCGTGCGCCTGCTTGTAACGGTCGGGGTCGGCGGGATCGTTATAGTTCGGCCCCACCGCTTCGCCAACACCCCAATACGCCATCGCCAGCTTCGGATCAAGCTCCGCGGCGTGCTGGAACGATCGTTTCGCCTCATCGTGATTGAAAGCGTAAATGTATCGCAGCCCCTGATTGAAGAACTGCTGCGCCTGCGGATTCTTCGTGGAAACAGGGTGAGTAAGATCTCCCAGCCCAGTAACCAGCACGACGGCATGCGCCTGAGCATGAGAGGCATGGTCCTGGGCCGTAACGCCCAGGCACAAAAACATTCCACAGAGAACGAGCGCCAGAGTTTTCATCCGGTCAATCCTCCTGATTTCGAATCTATAAAGGGCAGTCAAAGAAGAGTCACAGGGAGACGCCCCTTTTTCCGAGCGGCAACAGCTTATTCCTAACTCGGACTGATTGCCAAGTATGCTGTGAACGCTGGCAAGTCGGCTCAGGTACAATCCAGCTTCGATCCGGCCATGCATAAGGCGGCTTTACTCTATAACCCCGATTCCGGCGGAAGCCGCACGCGGCGCCAGGCAAAACTGGAATCAGTGCTGGCGTTGCTGCGAGCCTCGGACGTCGAGGCCAATGTCGTCTTCACCAAGTCTCCCGCTCACGCAGAGGAGAAGGCTCGGGAAGCCGTGGTGGCAGGGTGTGACACGGTCTTCGCCTGCGGCGGCGACGGCACCATCCACAACATTATCCAGGTGCTGGCGAATACTCCGACTGCGCTGGCGATTTTGCCCATGGGTACGGCGAACGCGTTGGCGCATGACCTCGGCCTGCCCATGAATATCACCGCAGCGGCGCGAGCAGCTCTTCACGCCGAGCCCCGCCGCGTTGCGCTTGGCCGCATACAGTATCACGATCTCGAAGGGAAGCCCGGTGCGCGCTTCTTCATTGTCACGGCAGGGGCGGGAGTCGATGCTCACCTTTTCTACAAACTCCACACCGGAACCAAACGGCGTATGGGCATGGCCGCCTACTACGCAAAAGCCTGGCAGTTATGGTTCAGCTATCCGATGACGCGTTTTCAGGTTCAATTCGCGGAGACCGGCTCCGGCGAATCTCGGCGAGCCGACGTCACAGAGTTAATGGCGGTGCGGATCCGCAACTTCGGTGGCGTGCTGCAGGAACTGGCTCCAGGAGCTTCTCTTGATCGCAATGATTTGCGGCTGGTCTTCTGCCACACATCGAGCCGCCTTGCTTATCTTCTCTATGTCGCGCGCGGGTTGTTGCGCCGCAACTGGAAGATTCGCGGCATCGATCTCGCATACACTGCGCGAGTTTCGTGCGACTACCTTCAAGCGTCAGCTTCGCCTGACAGTTCGCCCGAAGTGCGACCGAAAATCTATCTCGAGGCGGACGGAGAACTAGTAGGCACACTACCGGCCGAAATCGCCATCGCGCCCGACGCATTAACGTTACTGGTGCCTTCCCGCTAGATCTTCAGGCGATTTCGAGCAGCTTGTGTAAGTACAAGGGTTTGGAAAAAATCAGACTTGTCGTTATTCACTGGACAAGGCTTTTTCAGCAAAAGGGTGGGGGCTGGCGCCAGAATGTTTTACTTTCACAGTTCTCGTCAGAATTCCTTTGTCGCTCTGCAGCGCCTCCAGCGTGATCGCCTGAACACTCGCCACTGCGCCCTCAACAGGAAGAATTCCTACACCCTGATTTCGCCCTTCTGCCTTTGCCCGGTAGAGCGCGGTGTCCGCGAGCTCGATGGTCTCTTCCGCGCAAAGAGCCTCGTATGCACCGCGGCTCCATGGAAAGGGAGCCCAGCCCACGGAACAGGTTTTTCGCACGCGAACGCCATGTCCCAGATCGAAGGGTTCCGACGCCATGACGTCCAAAATTCGTTCACAGAATGCAGGCGTACCAGCTGGGTCCGCGGAACGGGACATGATCAGGAATTCTTCTCCTCCCCAGCGAACCAGGACGTCGGACTTGCGCACGACTTTAGTAAGACGACCAGCCACTAGTTGCAAAAAACGATCGCCCGCGGGATGGCCGTGAAGATCGTTCACCTGCTTGAAGAAGTCGACGTCCACCATGATGAAGATCAGATCGCGATGATCCAGTTTGCGAATGTCACCGCCTCTTGCCCGCTCATAATTTCGCAAGACCTGCCCGGCTTCCGCCGCAAGAATCTCTTCTAGGTAACGCCGGTTCCACACGCCGGTTAACGCGTCAGTGAAAGAGATTTCCTGTAGTTCGAGATTCTTGCGCTGCAGTTCCAGACTGTGCCACCGCAGCGACTGTTCTTTGTTCTCCAATTCGTCTTTCAGTTTGCACATCTCATGCAGATTCTTCCGCGACAAGTGCAGCAGGTGGAGCAGTTCCCGGTCCATCCAATGCTGCTTAAGGAATACCAACGTCCCCATGAAAACCATCGCGGCCACGGTCAAAAACAGCCTGTAAGAGCGCACTAACGGTGGAGTTCCTCCGCCATACTCCGCCCACGCCACCATTAGCGGCGTGGAGAACACAGCCATCATCGCCAAGCGCGCAGTCCACATGCTGTGCTTGTGCTGTTGTTCTTTGTCTGCAGGCTGGTCAAACGACGATTCGCGCGCCCTGAAACCTACTACCGCGAACCAGGCCATCGCGGCCACCAGCGGCACATCGTAGAGACTCCCGGTGTAATACCGGTGATAGTCGATCGCGACGCCAGCGAGCGTGGAACCCGCGCTGTAAAAAAGCGCCGCCTTGAAAAGCTGTCCATAGATGGCGCGCCAGGAGCCGTGGCTGCGCCTCCAGGCAAGCCCTACTCCGGCAATAAAAACGATCTGTTCACAGAAGTAAAGCAAGTCGAAGCTGCGGCCGTACGCGGCCTCATTGGGCGAAACGTACTGCCACGGGATCACGATAAACAGGTAAAGATAAAGCCACCAGGTGAGCAGCAGAAAAAAGTCCAGAGATACGAGCCGCAAAGAATGGTCATTCCGTTGAATGTGCGGCTGCACCACCAGGGCTGCCATCATAGGAACAATGTGCAGAAACAGAACGACATCTCCGGCAAACGGGTTCGGCGTATCCTGGCGGAGGAAGACTTCGAAGTAGGTCCACAGGATCTGCGTGCACAGCCACATCCCGCAACCGACCGCCATCAGAGCCCAAAAGAGCTGAGACTTCTTGTGGCTGCTTCTGACATTCGAAAGAATGGAGATTGTTGCGCATAACAGAAGGACAGACTGCGTCAGGTCACCAAAAGCGGTAAGCCCAATGCCGCGGGGAACCAGAAGAGACACGAAGAGGTGAACGCAGACGACCGCGCACACGATTCCCGGCCACTTGCCGGGTTGCTTCACGGAAAATAAGTTCACGCTAAGAGTGTATGTTTTCGGCTGGACGATGCAGATATTACCGAGGTAATCGCGAGATGGACCGCCTGCGATACCCGAGTCTTATTCGACGATAGCCATGAATCGCCGAGCAAACCGGAAAACATCTTGAAAGGAGTTATACAGAGGCACCGGTGCAACTCGAAACGTATCAGGCTCTCGCCAATCCCCCACGATTCCTTCACGATTTAGCTGTTCGCACAGTGCCCGCCCGCGCTCCGGGACGCGAATGGAAAGCTGAGCCCCGCGGCGCTCTTTTTCGCGGGGAGTGGCGATGGAGAATTTGCGTGATGCATTCTGATTCAGCAAGAACTCCAGATATCCCGTCAAGACCACGCTTTTGGCACGTAACTGCTCTATCCCCGCCTCGTGGAAAATATCCATCGATGCTCGCAGGATGGCCAGGCTGACTATCGACGGATTGCTCAGTTGCCAGCCATCCACGCCTGGCATCGGTTGAAACTCCGGCCCCATCTCGAAGCGTGATCCTTCGTCGTGACCCCACCAACCCGCGAAGCGAGGCAGTTCCCAGGAGTGGGTGTAGCGTTCATGAACAAAACAACCGGCGATACATCCTGGACCGCCATTCAAATATTTGTAGCTGCACCACACGGCGAAATCTGGGCCCCACTCATGCAACTTCAAAAGCAAATTGCCGGCTGCATGGGCCAGATCGAAACCCACCACGCAGCCCCGCGCGTGGCCGGCGCGCGTGATTCGCGCCATATCAAACGCCTGGCCGGTCGCATAATTTACTCCGCCCAGCATGATCAGCGCGATCTCATGCCCCTCGCGCGCGATCAAGGCATCTATATCTTCATCGTGAAGGCAAGACTCGCCCGGCCGTGGAGTTAACTCGATCAGCGAAGCCGCAGGGTCAAAGCCATGAAAACTAATCTGCGACTTCACTGCGTACTGATCGGAAGGAAAAGCTCCGCGCTCCACAACAATTTTGTGCCGCTCTTTTGTCGGACGGTAAAACGAAACCATCATCAGATGAAGATTTACTGTAAGCGAATTCATCACCACTACTTCGAGAGGCTTTGCTCCAACCAGTTCTGCTGTCTGTTCGGTAAGTAATCGGTGATAACGCATCCATGGATTCTTCGCATGGAAGTGGCCCTCTACGCCAAGTGCAGCCCAGTCTTTCAGTTCCTGTTCAACATAGGCTGCCGCCGTCTTAGGTTGCAGGCCTAGCGAGTGACCGCATAGATAAATGCAGTCGCCGCTGGATGTTTTAGGAATCAAGAAACGATCGCGATAGTCCTTCAAAGGATCGCGTTGATCCATCGCAATCGGAAAATCTTCGCCCGCCTGGAACTGCGGTTGAAATTCTAGGTTGGTCACTGACTGAACTCCAGGGGACCGAGGGCGCGGTGAATCAACCGATCCGCTTTGTCCCAGTCAATATCCTCCACCCGATTGATGGATTCGCAGAGTTCAACCAGAATTCGCTCCTGAACTGCGCCGCGAGCTAGGGCGACGGAGTAAGGAATGCTGTGAAATGTCACCATGGCGTATTTTGGCACGAAAAGATCGGGATACCGCACTTCCAGCGCCAACTCCACTTTCTTTCGAAATAGGAACCGCGAATCCGCAACCCGATCTCTCATCTCCGTAAAATTCTCGATGGCCATATCCGCGATGGCGTCGGTATTGATCTTGCGGTCTTTCTCGAACTCGCGGAACACGTGCCCCCAGTCGCCGCCGCCTTGGTCAAGCATTTCGACGAGGCGACTGCAGTCTTCGAACCCACAGTTTATTCCCTGGCCGAAGAATGGGACGATAGCATGAGCCGCATCGCCCAGAAGCAGCGCTCGCTCTTCCACATGCCACGGCGAGCACTTGATCGTAACCATTGCACCCGTCGGATTGGCGAAGTAGTTGTCGGACAGTTGTGGCATCAGGGAAACCGCATCCGGAAAGCGCAACTCGAAAAACTGTTCGACTTGCGCCGGTGTGATGAGCCCGGCAAAGCTGTCTGCGCCTTCGAACGGCAAAAAAAGGATGCAGGCGAATGTGCCATCAATGTTGGGCAACGCAATCAGCATGTGATTGCCCCGCGGCCAGATGTGAAGGGCATGAGTCTCGAGCAAATGCTTCCCATGCGGGCCAGCCGGAATCGTTAACTCCTTGTATCCATAATCGAGATACTGTTGCGAAAAGTTGAAGCGGCTCAGCTTGAACATCTCCGCTCGAATCGCGGAGGCTGAGCCGTCGCAGCCGATCACGACCCCGGCTTGCAGCGTCGTCTCTTCTCTGGTTTCTTCGTCCTGCACCTTTATCTCACCGGTCTTCAGGTCGTATGCTGTGCACCGTTGATTGAAGTGAATGGTCGCTCCGTGTTCCTCGGCGGCATTTATGAGGGCAACGTTCAACTCGGCGCGAGAAATGGAATTGATCACCTCGGCTTCGTTCTTTCCATACGGCTGGAAGGTCAGCTCTCCGGCAATCGAATGCATCATGCGGCCCTTCATTGGAATGATGATGCTTCGCATTCGGTCCCAGAGGCCGGCCTGTTGCAATGCGTGAATGCCTCGAGTGGAGAGCGCGAGGTTGATGGAGCGACCCGCGCTTATGCGGACGCGCCGCATATCCGGGCGGCGTTCATAGATCTCTACTGCGAATCCCCGCTGCAGTAGAAGAATGGCCAAGAGAGGTCCGTTCAGTCCGGCGCCGATCAGTGTGATTTTGTCAGGTGCGGCCTTCATCTGAGGGATTCCACGATCAAACTTTTCGTGAACGACGGAGAGTTTTCATTCGGTTAGCAAAGTTCTTGCTTCCCACAATTCGGGAAAGAATTTCTTGTCGAGAGTGAGCTTCAAGTAGGACGCTCCCGCACTTCCGCCGGTGCCCATGCGGACGCCGATAATCCGCTCAACCAGTTGGATGTGGCGCAACCGCCAGCTCACCACCAGTTCATCGAATTCAGTCAGCCGCTCGCAAACGTCGATCCAGTCGCGATGATGATGTTCATCCTTGTACAGCGCATGAACAGCGCGAGCGCGTGCTTCGAATCGATCTTTCTCCGTCGCGCCTTCTGTTGCCGGCGCTAATTTGCCCATGGCCTGCAATGCTCCAAAGAACACATCGCGCAACGACGGTTCCTCTAGCCGCCGCTTCAGGCTGGCGTAAGCCTCCGGCGTGGGCCGATGATAGCGGAGCATCTTTTCATCCTTCAGGCCGCATAGAAACTCAATCTCTCGAAACTGCTCTGACTGAAATCCGCTAGCCGGCTCCAGCAAGCCACGAAATGCGAGGAAGTGAGTGGGTAACATGGTTTCGAGAATCGTGAACTGCTCCACCAGCACTCGCGTGATTTCAGTGCAGCGGCGCAGCAGACGCGCCGCCTCATAAACTCCGTCGCGCGATTGTGGAGCCTCGCCCGCTCTGCGTAAATTTGCGACCACGGCATCCAGGTCATGCAGCAATTCCTTGAACCACAGCTCGTAGGTCTGATGCACAAGAATGAAAAGCATCTCATCATGGTGCGGCGGCGAAGACTGTGGCTCCTGCAACTCCAATAATTCGGGAACCTTTAAGTACGAACTGTATGTGAGCTGTCCCGGCTCAGGTGCCAAAGGCGCTGTAGAGGCCGTTGCAACTTTTTTATCGTTCGCGGCCAACTCAGATTCAAGCCCCAAGAAGCGGATCGCATTCTCGCTCAGAAGTTTGGCCTTAGCATGTTGCGGTAAATTACTTTGGCGGATAAGTGATCCCACTCGCTCTTCGCCCAGGGGAAACGGATAATCCGAGCCGAGCATCACCTTATCCATTCCCATCGTTCCCACCAGAAATTCAAGGGCGCGTTGGTCGAAGACCGCGGAGTCAGCGTAGAAGCGATTGAGATAGAAACTCGGAGGATGTTCGCACTCGCCGCGTGCGACCGGATGATGGTGCCAGGCATTTTCCAGGCGCCCGAGTAAGTATGGAAAACTCCCGCCGCCATGCGCGAAACAGATGCGAAGCGCGCTAGACAGCCGGTCGAGCGCTCCACTCAGAATTAACGCGACCACTGAGAGTTGCGTCTCCGCTGGCATGCCGACCGTCCAGGGCATCATGTATTTCGGCATGCGCTCTTTCCCAAACATATCCCAAGGGTGGACGAGCACGGCCGCATTCACATCTGCGCAGTGCTGCAGGAAGGTAATAATCCCAGCATCGTCGAGGTTCTTGTTTCCAACGTGGTTGCCGATTTGTACGCCGAGATGTCCCGATTGCATACATCGGCTAAGTTCTTTGCAGGCCGCGTCAATACTCTGTAGCGGGACTTGGCAAAACGATTTCAGCCTGTTTTTTCCCCGGCTGCAAAGCTCAAGCGCCGCATCGTTGAACAACTGCGCGCAATCCAACGCATGTTCTATCGGACGCTCATAGGCGAACAGTACCGGCGTCGCCGAAATGACCTGCAGATCAATGCCGTCGCGATCCATCTCGCGGAGGCGAACTTCCGGATCCCAACAAGCCGAATAAATATGGCGGAAGAATCGGTCCCCCACCATAATGTCGGCTTTCCCCGGCTCGGTGTGTTTGATCCACGGCCAGTTCGGCGTGCCGTAGCGCGCCGACAAATCAGGCCATGAGCTGGGAAAAAAGTGGTTGTGGATGTCGATGACTTGCATTTATTTGCCCGGATGAATCGTGCCGCAATGCTTACATTTACGCCGGCTCTCGTTCGAATAAAACTGTTCGAACAGGGGTGGCAGATCCTTTACGATGCTCTTCAGTTGCACTTCCGCGCGATAGATCAACTGATGGCAGTTCGGACAATACCATTCGAAGGCATCGAGCGAGCCCTCCGGCCGCGGCACTTCAACGACCACTCCAATAGTTTCTGCTGGCCGCTGCGGCGAGTGGCGCATGTGCTTGGGCAAAAGAAAAATCTCGCCTTCTTTGATGGGTATTTCGAGCGGCGGCTTGCCGGGAGTCTCCATAATGCGAAGAGAAATGCTGCCCTTCAACTGGTAAAAAAACTCCTCCGTGGGATCATCGTGATAGTCGCGCCGCTGGTTCGGGCCGCCCACGACGGTTACCATCATCTCGCCGTCCTCCCACACCTGTGCGTTTCCGACGGGAGGCTTGAGCTTCTCTTTATTTTCTTCGATCCAGGCCTGAAAGTTAAAAGCCTTCAGATTCTTGATAGACGCCATCGTGTCTCCTATGTCAGTGGCTTATAAGCCGTCGCCCTGATTTCGATGAGCAACTGCGGATGCGGCAACTCACGCACGGCGACCGTCGTTCTCGCAGGACCATCGTATCCAAAAAACTCGCCGTACACTTCGTTATAGCCGGCGAAATCATTCATGTTCACCAGATACGTGGAAAGCTCGACCACATCCTGCAGCCCCGCGCCCACACTCTGCAGGATGTCGCGGATGTTCTCGATCACGGCACGCGTTTGCAAGCGAATATCGAGGCGCGCCGTACCGAGTGCATCGACATCGGCGCCGGCAATTGTATCGTCGGCGCGGCGCGCGCTCGTTCCGGACACGAACAGAAAGTCTCCGGCGCGCTTGACGTGCGGATACTTGCCACGCGGCCTCGCTTTGCCCTCGACGACTTTGCTGTCGGTCCCGTTCATTTCTTCGATCACAGCCGAATGCAAATGTTGTTCAGTTCGGAATAGAAATTCAAGGAATGCATCCCGCCTTCGCGGCCAATGCCGGAAAGTCCCGCGCCACCAAACGGCGTTCGCAAATCGCGCAAGAACCAGCAGTTCACCCAGGTGATTCCCACGTTCATTTGTTGCGCGACACGATGACCTCTTTTTAGGTTGCTGGTCCAGATCGACGCGGCGAGTCCATACTTCGTGTCATTGGCCATCGCGACGGCTTGCTCTTCCGAATCGAAAGGCGCGATGTGGCAGACGGGCCCAAAGATTTCCTCCTTCACGCACCGCGCCGATTCTGAAAGCCCAGTATAGATAGTTGGTTGCACGTAGAAGCCGTTGTCGCGATCGTCGCCAAACTTCGGAATTCCTCCACCGGCAACAAGGGTCGCACCTTCTTCCCCCGCCAGTCGGTAATACGAAAGCACCTTCTCTCGATGTTGCTTTGAAATCAGCGGCCCCAAGTCAGTCTTCTGGTCGGTCGGCCAACCCGGATGCAGACTCTCTGCTTTTCGTTTCAGCGCATCCACAAATTCATCGAAGATCTTGCGTTCCACATAAATGCGCTCTGCACACAGGCAAACTTGCCCCGTGTTAAGAAACACAGCGTCGGATAATCCGTCCACGGCCTCTTCAAAGTTGCAATCCGCGAAAACGATCGCCGCATTTTTTCCGCCCAGCTCAAACGAAACCGGCTTCACCGTCGCCGCCACCGTCTTCATGATGGCCGCACCGGTTCTCGATTCTCCGGTGAAGGTCACCGCGTTGACGTCGGGATGTTGCGTCAGGAACTCTCCCGCGGATCCAGGGCCGAAGCCATGCACGACGTTATAAACGCCATTCGGAATTCCCGCATCTTGCATCGCCTCAGCAAGCAGCGTGGCTGTCGCCGGAGTCTCCTCCGAAGGCTTGACTACCACTGCATTCCCACAAGCTAGCGCTGGAGCAACTTTCCATGTGAGCAGAAGGAGCGGCAGGTTCCAAGGCGTGATGACGCCGATGACGCCCAGCGGCTTACGTACCGCATAGTTCAGAGCGTTGGTTCCGTCTGGAGTTTCCGTCTGAAACGATTCCAACCCTGAGAGTTTTACAAGATCGGCAAAGACGCGAAAATTCGCGTCCGCACGAGGAACATCAAGTTTCGAAGCGAGGGAAACTGGTTTGCCCGTGTCAGCCACTTCCGCTTGAACGAAGCAATCGAACCGCTTCTCGATCGCATCGGCGACCTTGTGCAGCCGCGCTGCGCGTTCGCGAACTCCGAGCCGACTCCATTCTCCGCGCAACGCACGGCGAGCTGACTGAACCGCCTCGTCCACCTGTGCTTCATCAGCTTCGGTGACTTGTGCAATCACCGTTCCGTCCGCCGGATTTACATCGGCGAACTCGCGCTTTCCGGGCACGAAGCGGCCATCAATATAATTCTGAATTAATTTCACGAGATCTCAGTCGAGCCCCGGCCATCGTAGCAGGGCTGACTGAAACGAGGCAATCTCGGCCAGTCTGATCAGCTTTGGCGCTCTTTCATATAGCGCAGCAATGCGTCCCGCCAGGAGGGCATTCCAATTCCGAAGGCTTGCAGACGAGTGGGTGACAGAACGGAATACGCAGGTCGAGGCGCGGGTCGCGCCATCTGCTGGCTGCTCACCGGACGTACGGTTGTAGCAAGCCCAGCGCCCCGAACGATCTCTTGCGCAAATTCAAACCAGGTGCTATCGCCGGCATTGGTCACGTGCACAATTCCGTTCGCGTTCTTTCGGCACAATTGCGAGATCGCGCGTGCCAGGTCGATCGTATAGGTCGGACAACCGCGCTGATCGTTTACCACATCGAGCGCGGGACGGCTCGCAGCCAGCTTCAAGATCGTATCTGGAAAGCATTTTCCCCCAATGCCGAACAACCATGACGTTCTGGCAATGCAACAATTCGGAATCAATTCAAGCAGCCTGATCTCCGCCTCAGCTTTAGTTCGTCCGTACACGCTTTGCGGGTTCCGGGCGTCGTCAATCTCATAAGGCGTTGTCTTCTTTCCGTCGAAGACGTAATCAGAGCTGAGAAAAACAAGGCGCGCTCCAACCTCTTTCGCCGCATTGGCGACGTTCACTGCTCCATCGCGGTTCACAGCGAAAGCCAGCTCCGGATTACTTTCGCATCCGTCCACATCAGTGTAGGCTGCGGCCAACACGATCCACTCCGGACTTGTTTCGCGTACGACCTGCAACACGCACTTTGCATCGCGGATGTCGGCAGCATGCGAAGTGAGGCCGGTTACGGTATCGCCGTTCCACTCGTGCAGGAGCGCTTTGCCCAACAGGCCGGAGGCGCCAAAGATTGTGACTCGCATTGGGATTTATTCGAAACTCTGAGCGTCGCGAAAAGCCGCGCCCCGCTGGTCTTTGGCCGATACCGTGGGATCGCCGTCGAGTTCCCAGTTGATTTTCAGATCAGGATCGTTCCAGGCAAGAGTGCGTTCGTGCTCCGGTGCGTAGAAATCAGTTGCCTTGTACAGCACATGAGCCTTGTCTGAGATCACCCGGAAGCCGTGCGCAAAGCCAACGGGAATCCACAACATGCGCTTGTTCTCACCCGAGAGTCGCACTGCTTCCCAGCGGCCAAAGCTCGGAGAACTCCGGCGCATGTCAACCGCAACGTCGAGAATTTCTCCCTCGGCCGCGCGCACAAGTTTCCCTTGCGGATGTCTCACTTGATAATGCAACCCACGCAAGACATTTCGAGAGGAACAGGAATGGTTATCCTGCACAAACTTTTCCGTGATTCCTATCCCCGCCATCGCCTGCTCGTTGTAGCTTTCGAAGAAAAATCCGCGCTCGTCGCCAAATACACGAGGCTCGAGGATGAACACCCCGGGCAACGACGTCGGAATTTTCTTGATCGCATCCATCGCAGGACGAACCGCCTGAACTGCATTCATCAGAATACCTTTTCTCGTAAGAGTTGCAGCAGATATGCTCCGTAAGTATTGTTCTTCATCGAATTGCCAATTCTCTCCACCTGCTCTGCGGTAATGTAACCGGAGCGCAGCGCAATCTCTTCAGGGCACGCCACCATTAGACCTTGCCTCTTCTCGATGGCTTGAATATAGAGGGACGCATCCATCAGGGATTCGTGCGTGCCCGTGTCCAGCCAGGCCATGCCACGCCCCATGACCGCAACCTCCAATTCGCCACGCTCCAGATATATTTTGTTGACGTCGGTGATTTCCAACTCGCCGCGCGCACTGGGTTTCAGCGACTTCGCTATCTTCACCACCTGGTCATCGTAGAAATAAAGTCCAGTTACCGCGTATCGCGACTTCGGACGGCTGGGCTTTTCCTCGATGCTGAGAGCACGGCCGGCGCCGTCGAATTCCACAACGCCATAACGTTCGGGGTCGTGCACCGGGTAAGCAAATACGCGCGCGCCCCGAGTCTTGGTTGCTGCGTCTCGCAGATCTTTGGCAAGGTCGTGCCCATAAAAAATATTGTCTCCCAGCACGAGAGCGCAGGGGCTGGCACCCAGAAATTCTTCACCCAGCAAAAACGCCTGCGCGATGCCTTCCGGTTTCTGCTGGACCTTGTATTGCAACTGAATGCCGAACTGACTCCCATCTCCCAGTAGCGCTTGAAACTTGAGCACGTCCTCGGGAGTGGTTATCAAAAGGATCTCGCGAATCCCCGCCAGCATCAACGTACACAGCGGGTAATAAATCATGGGCTTGTTGTACACCGGAAGCAGACTCTTCCCCATGGCGTGCGTCACGGGATACAAGCGGGTTCCCGACCCTCCTGCCAGAACGATTCCCTTGTAGCCGGCGCTATTTGAGGCTTGTGTCATAGGATGATTCTTGTGAAACAGGTTCCCGCAATGAACTGCTGCAATCTATTCAATCAAGAAGAGTAGTGGGTCTCAATCCACTGCCGGTAGCTTCCGCTAGTCACGTCTCGAACCCATTCTTCGTTTTCCAGGTACCAACGCACCGTCTTGCGAATTCCGCTCTCAAATGTTTCCCGAGGGCGCCAGCCCAGTTCGCGCTCAATCTTCGTTGCGTCCATCGCATATCGGCGGTCGTGCCCGGGACGATCCTTCACAAATGTAATCAGAGTGCGTCGCGGCGCGCCAAGGGGTGCTGCAATTTCGTCCACGAGGTCGCAGACCGTTTCCACGATGTCGATGTTCCTCTTTTCATTCCAACCACCAATGTTATACGTTTGCCCCACTCTTCCTCGTGCGAGCACGGCTGCGATCGCTTCGCAGTGATCCTCTACATAAAGCCAATCTCGAACATTTTGCCCGTCGCCGTAAACAGGCAGGGGTTTACCGTCGCGCGCATTCAGGATTATTAACGGTATTAACTTTTCCGGGAACTGAAATCGGCCGTAGTTGTTCGAGCAGTTCGTGGTCAGCACCGGCAACCCATACGTGTGATGGTAGGCGCGCACAAAATGGTCGGAAGCCGCCTTGGACGCGGCGTACGGGCTGTTGGGCGAATAAGGCGTTGTCTCGGAAAAAGCAGAATCCTCGGGGCCAAGCGAGCCGTACACTTCATCGGTGGAAACGTGCAGGAAGCGGAAGTCGATTCTCTCCTGCCCGGCTAAATTCCCCCAATAGGCACGCACTTCTTCCAGCAGCGCGAAGGTTCCATCCACATTCGTGCGGATGAAATCATCCGGGCCTCGGATGGAGCGATCCACGTGGCTTTCGGCGGCAAAGTGAACGATAGCACGCGGCTTTCGGCGTTCCAGCAGGCGACGCACCAGGGTGCGGTCCGCAATATCTCCATGGACAAACTCATAGCGGCGCTCGTTCGCGACGGCTTCCAGGTTGCGCAGATTTCCGGCGTAGGTAAGCTTGTCCAGATTCACGATCGAAGTCGAATCCCGCTCAATACTCTGCAGAATGAAATTCGACCCAATAAAACCCGCGCCGCCAGTGACGATGATCGTATTTTCCATAGTTCTTAGAGTGGCTCTAGATCACCGGTGCCATCGCACAACTTGCTACGCTTGCGAGCGAATTGTTTATTGTAAACAAAAAGGACGGGTTTCCCCGTCCTCTTTGTGGCGCAGTCGTTTCGCGCTCGATTCGAAATGTATTGCGAAGACGTTTGGGCGGTTGCCTTATCCTACCTTTCGCTGTGCGGAAGGTGCGATAGCGGCTGCGCGGCTAATCGGTTTTCTGGCCAGAGGCCCTGCCGGCTCCAGACCCATCATCTCGAGGTACACCCGCTCAATCTGCTCGGCGATCTGCGCCCATTGATAGTGCTCGCGGACGCGCCGTTTCGCCGCCTGCCCCGCGGCTTCGCGAACCGCTGGATTCGCGATCAGAAATCGCAGACGGTCCGCCAAATCCGACGCGTCTCCGCGACGGAAGGTGAATCCTGCGTCTTCGACTGCTTCCCGATTTTCCGGAACATCGCTCGCAACCACGCACAGCCCCGCGCCCATCGCATCCAGTAGCGCCAGTGACAACCCCTCGAGGTCGGACGGCAGAACGAATATCAAAGCATTCGTGAGCAACTCGTCGAGAGCTTCACCAGAGACCCAGTCCAGAATCTTGATCCGATCGCTGGCGTGCGTCCGCAACTGCCGCGAGTACTCATCGCAATAGCTCGACGCTCCTGCCATTACGAGCTTTATGTCAGTTTCCAATCTGTCGTACGCCTCTACCAACACGTGGCAGCCTTTTTCTGGAGAAAGCCTTCCGAGAAACAGAATGTACTTCCCAGGCTCAAGGCCCCAATCAGATAACTTGTCAGGCAAATGCCGCTCGCGCAGTACGCCACCGTTTGGCACGTAGGACGTCTTAGCGTTATGGGCGTCCATGTAATGCTCCTGCAAAGTTTCGGAAACAACCATTGTCTGCGTAGGCAAACTCACCGCCGCCCGTTCTCCAAGCCGCAGGACAGCCGATGCTATGCGTCCCCATTTTTTCCTCTGCCAGTCCAGTCCCTGGACCGTGACCACGGTCTTCTTACCTGCCAGACGTGGGATAAAGGAAAAGAGCGCCGGTCCAAGCGCGTGGTAGTGAACGACATCACATGGCTGCACCAGAACATGCAGCGTGCTAAGAAAAGTGTGCACCAGTGTTTCCAGGTGCTTGGACTGGATCGCGGGCAGGCGCACCACTCGCATGCCGTTGTGTTCTTTTCCGGGCGGAGTGAAGTAGGTCCGGCAATAGACGGTCACGCGGTGCCCCATCCCCGCCAGCCTTTTCCCAATCTCTTCATAATAGGTCTCAATGCCGCTGTACTTCGAGATCACCCCTCGTCCACCAATGAATGCGATGCGAAGCACTTTGTTCTGCGGGGCCGTCGTAGAAATATTGACCGGACTTGATGTCTTTCGCAGGGAAATGGCTGACGACCGCCTCTTCCCGTTAGCCAGCCGCTCGTACAATTCAACCAGTCGCTCGTAGTGCGCCTCCGTACGGTAATTTTGCCGAATCTGCTCCTGTCCTGCCCGCCCCATCTTGTCGGCGAGTTCCGGTTGTGAGGCGAGAGACTGGATGGCCGTCGCCAATTGCTCCACATCGCCTGTGCTGTACAGCAGCCCCGTCTCGCCTGCACGCACTAGCTCGCGCCGCGATCCCAGGTCTGTGGCTACGACGGCTCGCGCTTGCGCATAGGACTCAAGAATTGTCTTGCCGAGTGTTTCATACGCACGCGATGGCAGCACTGTGAAGCGTGAGTTGGCAATTGCGCGATCAAGGTCCGCTCCCTGCATATGCCCGGCAAATTCCACATTGCCTAATCCCAACTCGACGGCCAAGTGTTCAAGGTTGCCACGCTCCGGGCCGTCCCCGGCAACGATCAGGCGGAGCTTTGGCTGGCGCTGCATGGCATGCAGCAAGTCGGCCACACCTTTTTCCGGTGACAGCCTGCCAAAGTAAAGTATCGGAGCATTCTCCGCATCTCGCTTTGCAAATGGCCTCACTTGCTGAAAATGGGAGAGGACTTCGAACTTTGCCGGATTCCAGCCATGCTCGACAAACTTGTCGCGGACGAATTGGCTTGGGGCGAGGAAGCAGTCTACGCATTTCTGGTAGGTGCCCAGCCACTTGTGGACATAAGCCTCCGCCACCAGTATCGTGCGCTCACCCCATCCCGGGTAGCATTTCTTCGTCACCGCGTGCCAGAACTCGCCGCCCTTGCAGGTTTCGCATGCGTCGCCGTGGGCGACCAGATTGTAGCTGGGACACAAGACCTTGAAATCGTTCAGATGATAGAGCACCGGAATGCCCTGCGCCTTCAATTCCCATAGGATTGACGGCGAGAGATGGTGATAGATATTTCGCACGTGGGCCACGTCTGGACGGAAGTCCGCGATCATCGCCCGAATCCGCCGCCGCGCCTCGCCTGAATAGATCATGCGCGCCGCGAGGCGCGCCTTGCGAAACCATCCCCTCTGCTGCTTGAAATCGACGTGCGGTATGAAATAACGGTCATAGGGAGTCGGCTTGCCTCGAGAATCGGCCATGGAAAAGAGCGCTACTTCGTGGCCCTTGGAGCGCATGAGTTCCATGACCTCAAACAGGTACACCTCGGTACCACTGAATGGGTAGTTATATTTGTTGCAAAACAAAATCCTCATGCGGAGCGCTCCAGTCTTGCGGCGAAAGTTTCTGGGGTTTCAATCAGTCGCAGGAAACGATCGCCGAAACGAATCAGGTTTTTCTTGCGATTAAAGTTCTGCAAGACTTGCGTCTGCGCGGCGTGGCGGATCCAGTCGAGACGGCTGACTGCATTGCGATCCTCCCGGCGCATCAGTTCCCGCAGGAAGAGAATCCTGGCCACGAAATCCTCGATGTCCCCCGGCCCATAAAGGAAGCCCGTTTCCCCTGGTGAGATAATCTCTGGAATTCCTGTGATCGCGGGCGCGAGCACGATTCTGCCCTGCGCCATCGCTTCCATCAGCACCAGCGGAAGTCCCTCGCTGCGGCTGGTAAGAACGACAACATCGGTGTGGCAGTAGAGTGTGTTCATGCGTGGCCGGTGCACGTGGCCAAGCAGTCTGAACCGGTCTTTCAGACTGTATTCTCCGATCAGCAATTCCAGACGCCGCCGCTCTGAACCTTCGCCGGCAATTGCACACTCAAACTCGATTCCGCAATCTCGCATGCGGGCACAGGCCCGAATTAGAAATGCATGATCCTTTACCGGGTTAAGGCGTCCGACTGCTAGCAGCGTTAGACGGCCCGATGGCTGGGGAACGACGCTCCGAGCGATCTGCTCGTGCCCGATGACATCAACGCCTAACCGCGACACGAGGATCTTCCTTGAATCGATCGTTGGAAAGTGTTTCAAAATGTAACGGCGGTTGTAATCGGAAATAGTTATGCAGAAGCGGCAATTCTCCAGCTTGCTGTCGAGATAGGCTGCGTTCAGTAACATGTCCGACCCGTGGAGTGTCAGACTGAAACCCACTCCCAACAACCGCGCCGCGACCATCCCGACCCATGACCCAAAGTATCCGTGATGCACATGGATGTGATCGATTCCGCGTTCCCGTAGCAGCACGGCGTAATAGGCTCCGAGCCAGGTGTGCAATAGGGCCTTCAGTCGGCGCTTTGGCGATTCTCTCCCTCGCAGAAGTATTCGTGTCAGCAAACCGACAATTTCCTTCCCCCTCCGCGCGCCAAATCCGAGGGCCCGCAACAGAATCAGCAATCGAAGCGGCTGCAGGCAGAGAATCTCCGGCTCATAAGCTGCTCCCTTCGCTCTCCGTCGGGCCCCGTTCTTGCGCGCACTACACCCAATGACGTTGACTCCGCGCTCCCGCAGTTCCGCGATCTCCTCGCCGACATAGGGCTCCACGGTTGCAGGAAACTGGTTAGCGAGATAAGCAATCGTCAACATGCAGCTTGGGGAAAATGGGAAGTTATGTTGCAGAACGGCGCAATGGCTGGAAGGACGGCCGTACGTTTTCGGTTTCAGTCATAGCGCGCCTTCGCTGTGCCGCCAGCATCCCGGCCACGGTGAACAGAAGACCATTCACAAACTGATAATTCATCACCACGACACTCGCATTCACCAAATAGATGCCAAGGAATACCGGCCACATTGCATGAAACTGCTGGTTCAATAGCCCGTTCCGTTCGGTTTGTGGAACCGGCCCGCGTCCGAGCCGCCAAATCTCCCACATCAGCCACGCATAAAGTGCGAACCCGAAGATGCCATGTTCCACAAGCATTTCCAGATAGGTATTGTGCGGATCCAATTCTTTTCTCTTTACCTTGTAGCTGCTCACATGCCGCACCAACTCAGCGGGCATCTGGTTCACACCCCATCCGGTGAGCGGTTTTTCCAGGAACATCTGCCAGGCACCCGCGTAAACGGCTTGGCGATAGTCCAGCGGGCCGGATTCCTGCAGCCGGTCTGTGAGCGCACGCCGTTGATCGGCGAAGCTCAAAACAATAAGCAAACCCAAAGTTCCGACTATTGCGACGGCAACGCAGATATGCCGCAGCCTTCGGTTGTGCGAGCGAAAAATCAGAACCCCCACGCTTACGGCGAACGATAGCCAGACTGCGCGTGTCATCGTTGCCAAGATTGCTACCGGAAGCGAAGCCAATAGCATCGCAGCCCTGACTCCCCGTATTCTTCCGCGCAGTAGTGCATGCAGCGCAAGAACCCCCAGAAGGTTCAAAGAGACGCCATTCGCGACTGCTTGCAGAAACGGTCCGCGTGCACGGTCGGCATGGTAGCCGAGGCTTTCATCCAAAATGAACCGCGGAAAGATCAAAGACTTCGCGTCCACGAGGAAGGCAATTGACATGAAACTCAAATACGCAAGCACCACGAGAGCGAAGAACTCGAACTGCCGCAGCCGCCGCTCCTCTCGAAACACGAGCCCTGCCAGATGAAAAAGCGCGAATGGCACAAAAAATTTCGCCGCGAGCAAAGACCAGGTTTGGTTGTCGAACGGCTGCTGCACAACGCTCACGACTGACAGCAACGTCAGTCCAATCATTGGCCATGTTGCGCGTTCCACCACCATCAACCGCTGCCGCGTCACGGCTGCTCGGCCCGCTACTCCGAGGACCAGCAATAGGAACACGACGCGATCGATCTCGTAGAAAGGTACATCGGGAGGACGCAGCAGCATCGCCGCCAGCGCACAGAGAAATAGCCCAGCCGGCGCTATCATCATCGCCTGAAGCGGACGCAGCCCCATCCGAAATCCTCGGCAGGCTGCCTCGCCCGCCCACGAATCGGATAGCGACATTCTCGCGGGTGCCGGTGACATCACTCTCCACTCCCTCGCAGCACAACCGCCGCGGTCTTTAGGAGAATCTTCAAATCCATCTTCAGGCTCCAGCGGTGGATGTACTCGATATCCAGGTCCATTCCGGCTTGAAAGGACGGATTTTGGCGCGCTGTGACCTGCCAAAGTCCTGTCATTCCAGGGATTACGTCCAGACGGGGCAAGTGTTCGATGGAATAGGCCGAAAAATCATCCAGAGGATGGGGTCGAGGCCCGACCAGGCTCATCTCACCTTTCAACACGTTCCATAATTGCGGAAGTTCGTCCAGACTGTAGCGGCGCAAAAACCGCCCGACGCGCGTGATTCGCGGATCGTCCGTGACTTTGAAGAACGGACCCTTTCTCTGATTCCGCTCCCGAAGTCCTTCCTTCAAAATGTCCGCGCTCCGGACCATGGTGCGAAACTTGTAGCAGCGAAACGGCCGGCCCTTGCGTCCCGCCCGCAACGCGGCATAAAGCGCAGGCCCTGGCGAATCCAGCCGGACAAGTATCGCGAGAAGAGCCAACACGGGCGCCATTAGGATGAGCGCCGCGCCCGCACCCACCACATCTAGCATCCGTTTTAGCAACAATCCTGCGACCGGCAAGCGCTCTTCATGCAGGCAAATAAGAGGAATACCTGCAATCCTTTCCGTTTGCCGCGTTGGCTCGCATCCAAACAGGTCCGGTGCCATTTTCACGTCCAGCCGCAATTGCTGAGCTGCGCGCACTACCCACAGAGTCTTTTCGCGATCGTGCGGTCCCGCCAGAATCACCTCGTCAACGAATCCGGCCCGTGCCAGTTCTGCCAGGTCGCTCGTGCGTCCGACCACGCCCTTGCCTGGCAGTTTCCTGTCATCCAGGAAGCCGCAAACCGATCGGCCCAACTCTGGATGCGCCTCCAAGTGCTTCGCCAGTCGTTGGCCCATTCCACCAGCTCCAACGATGAGCACGTTCCGCGTGCCACCGACGGCGCGAGTTCCATGTTGATTGCCTTCTCTTTCAGCCCATCGCGACGCCATTCGTGCGCCGGAGTGCAAAATGCCGGCGACCCGCACGAGCGCCGATCCCACCCAACTCTTGCCGGTTCGCCGCCGAGGTGGGAGTGGGCTCGCAGCATTCTTTCGTCCGTGCCGCGGCGATAGAGTGTTGCACAAAAATGGAGATGGTAAATTCCCGGTTTCTCGCTGTGGCTTTCTGCGCCCGCAGTCGAAGGCTGCTCCGGGAATTAACCGTGCAGCCCACTCGGTCCCGTGGGATTTCGCCTGGCCGGTAGGAAAAAAATTAGAAGACACGTCAGATCAGTTCCAACTCGTATCCCTGGATCTCAATCGCCAGCGAGCGTTGAATCGATTCAATTGAAATCATCAGCTTTCCCTTCTCGTGTTGCAGCAGCACTCCTTCCAATCCGTGCAGGCAGCCGCCCCGGATTCGCACGCGCTGCCCTGCGTGGACAAATGCGTGCAGGGAGAAAAGTCCCTTTTCTTGCAGCAACAATTGCAGATCTTCAATCTGCTTCGGCGGCACCGCCGTAACTCTCCCGCCGAAGCTGACGAAGCCGATCAGCCCTGCGGTTTGCAACACTGCCTGCCGCGCCACCGAGGACTGATCGATTCGCACGAACGCATATCCCGGGAACAAAGGGATCGTCACCGCCTTTTCGCGATCGCTCCAGGCGTGGTGCTCGGTAAGCAATGGGAGGTAGACTTCGCAGCGCTTTTGGTTGAGCTGTGCCACTACTTTTTTCTCGAACCGGTACCGCGTCTGCACCGCAAACCACTGCGGCGGTGCGGGCATTGCGACCAACCGCGGCTGCGTTGCTGGCGTGAAAACCACGCCAGACGCCGGAACCCCATAGCTACCGCTCATTGAATCCCATTTGCTGTTTCAGTTTTCGTTCGCACAGTGTCTTCAGCTCGTAGGGCGCAATAAAACTTACGGCAAGTAATTACTACCCATAAAACGCTTCTTAGAAATCAGAGAGCGCGTTTCCACACAATCGTTTCTCTTACGTGGAGTTGTTGCAACTAACTACAGCCGCCGATAAATTCGATCCGGAATCGGGAATCTTCTCTCACTGAGCACAGTTCCCAAGATTCGAGCCTGCGCACCTTCCAGAGTCTGTTTGATCTTGCGAGCGGTCGCCCTTCGTGTGCTATGAGCCTCGAGCACGAGGATGATTCCGTCCGCCAGCCGCCCCAGCACTTCTGCCTCGCTTGAAATTCCCGCTACCGCTCCGTGAATGACCGTGTACTCGAACTCATTTCGCAGTTCAGAGAGACAGGAAAGCCAATACGCTCCTGTTCCCAAATTTTCCGTGCATCCGCATGCTCCGAATCCTGGAACACGCCACAGGTTACTCGCCTCTCGCGTTGACCGGGTTTTGATCGCACCGTTCCTTGCATGGTGAAGATGAGGACGAGCCAGCGGTTCGACCCGCCTTTCACGGCCCACAATGGCGATATCAGCACGCGTCTCCAACGCCAGCGCGCGCCCCACTTGATCGCAAATGTGGGCTACATCGGTGTTCGACTCTACTGCACTGAAGACGATTTGCTTCACCGGTTGCGCTCCAGTCGCAAAAAAAACCCGCCTTACCAAGCCCCGGATTTGTTCGCGCGCGAAGTCCTCCGGGTTCCACCAATGAGTTTCGCGGGAAGTATCCACCTGCGGGAATGGTGTTTCCCGGGCTGTAGAAGTTATCGGTTCAGATCTTCTCAGTTCAGATCTTCGCAACACATCCGCGTTTGCGCTCATCTCATCTCCTTCAGGCGGATGACCGCCTGCCCATTCGCTTTTGGTAGCGACGCCAAGACCGGAATTTCCAAACACCCCAGCACATCTTCCGGCGTGCGCAAAGCAGGATCCAAACAATCTGCCGCGAAAGCCGCCCCGGTGCCCGAAGTCAAAGCGGCAACAAAGCCTCCAAGAAGGACTACGCTCGCCGGCCACACAGGCAGAGCCGGCACAATCGGCTGCTCAGCGATGGCTACATCGACAATGCCGCCTTCGTCCAGCGCGTCGCCCATTCGTGCTTCTTCCCGTTTCTTCACATAAAGCAGGTAATTTTCCTGCGCCGCTTTCGCGCCGCCGGTCAGATCGTCCTGGACGATCGCATCCTCGCCCAGTTGGCGCGCCCGAATCCGATATACCGCCAAGCGGGCGTTTGTCGTCGCCTGTCGCGCCTCCAATCCCTTCATCTCAACTCCCGCCTTCTGCATCTCCGCCCTGGCCCACTCGTAGTTTGGATTCTGGTCTGTGGTTTCATCGTGCAGAGGGGTCAACTTCTCGGCCGTGATCGCAGCCTTGGCTTGAATGATTTGCCGCTCGACTTCCTGCACCAGACGGTGATTCGGCTCAAACTTGGTTAGCAACTGAGTCTTCTTCAACTCCAGATCCAGCAGGGTTGCCTTCAATGCCCGCAACAGCTCCGGATTGTCCGCGGTGCGGATCTGGGTAGTGGTCCGCTCGGGCAACTTTGCCAACTGCCCATAAAGTTCTTGCACTCGACGCTCGGTCTCCGACATCTCCACCTGGGTTTGCTGGTAAGCCGTCTCCAGTTCGTCAACGCGTTGCAGTGCCAGATCACGTTGCTGCGCAGCCATTACTACGCCACGGCTCTTCGTGAAATCCACAAGCTTTTTGTTCGCCTCTTCCAATTGCCGGCGCGATTCTCCAGTCTGCCGATCGAAGAAATGCAGTTGTCCGCCTGGCCTGTGGACCTCCATATGCTTGTCGAGGTAGACGGTGGCCAGCGATTGCAGCACATGAGCCGCTACTTGCGGATCAGAGGCGTCATAGCTCACGGCAATCAGATTGGTTTTCTTGAGGGGCTCCACGTCCAGCCGCTTGGAAAGCTTCCTCGCGGCCCGCTCTGCACGCGCCGCTTGCTCTTCATTAGGCCGGAACCATCGCAACCAGTCGTGTGCAGCCAAGTCGTTGGCCTCAACTACGCGGAGCAAAACGTCATCGTCCTTCAGCAGTTCCACTTCTGAATTCAGTTCTTCCTCAGAGACCTCTACCCGGGAGAAATCTGGCGGAGCATTCTCTTGCGCAGCCACCGGAGGGTCGGCGCGTCCCCGCCGCACGAGCACGCGAATCTGGGCTCGATAGGTGGTCCCAGCAAACGCGTACACCACGGCCAGAATGAAGACCAGACCAGCGACACCGATGAAGATTCTTCGCTGCCGGAATAGGACCATGACCAACTCCCGCATGGTCGGTGACACCGGTTCTTCTGCCCTTCGTGCTGGATCTTGGTCAGGCATTTGGGTTGACTTGGGCCGTTCTGTTAAAACTGCGTGGAACTCACATACATGCTCAAGGAGGGCTTGCTGAGAAAACGTTCGATCTTCGAGATGGAATTTTGCGGTACAAAGACCAGGTCGCCGGGGCGCAACTGGGCATCCTCACCAAGGCTTCGTTCCTTCAACATTTTTTTAAGGTTGAAAAGGTGCGCCTCCACCAAGTCCTCGCTCACGCGCCGGAACAAAACTACCTGTGAATGCTTCGCCTCATGAGTAAATCCACCCGCGATCTGTACGGCCTCCATAATGCTTGTGTCCGAGCGCAACTCGTACTTGCCGGGCTTTCCCACCTCTCCACCCGCTACGAAATACGGATGCTCGAACTCCTTCAGCGCCACCGCCACCTGCGGAGCGTGCAAATATCCTGTGTAAGCCCGCCCCACGGCCAGCCGGAACTCCTCCAGCGTAAGTCCCTGAGCAATCACCGGCCCCGCATCCTTCAGGGCGACATAGCCATCAGGTTGTATGGTGAGCGTCTGATCGAACTCTGGAGACAAGCTGAAACTCAATGTGACTACGTCGCTCTGGTTGAGCCGGTAAAGCGGACGGCGTTCCCCTTCGAGCCGAGGATTTCCCATGCCGTCCGCTTTCCCGGGCTTGGCAGCCGCCATTCCGGTGCTCCCCGTCCCAGCCCCGGTTAGGCCAGTTGGAGAAGACTGTAGGCTAGCTCCCAGGGACTGCTCCCGCTTTTGCTCCTGGGCGAACGCGGCCACGCAAAGCTGTAAAGTCAACGCGCCCATCACCGCAACTCTTGTCCAGCCAATAAAGGGCTTCATCGCAGCGACCGGGCCTTCCCTGGATTTCGAGAGCTCGTCAGATTCCACGACTCTCTTTGTGCAAGGTATCCCGGTGCCGAATTCGCAACAAGACATAGGAAGTTCCGTCTACCAACGTGGTCATTCAGGACTTGCGTCAGAAAACCACCGAAACACTGATGCATCACGGGGTTTCTTCCCGATCAGCGGCTCAGTTAGGGCCGTAAGGCTATCTCCGAACGGCGTACCCACGAAAGTAGACTTGCATGTTCACTGCATCACACCCCACTCAAGACCGAAGACTGAGATACGCGCGCCGACCCGCGCTACTCCAAGGATTTCTCTGAGATTCACAGAAGGCTTTCGTAGCTTTCCTCCAAACCGCCATCATTTTCCACAGCATCACCCTCGTTTTTCCCGATTTGAAAGTCTCCGACGAATTTTGTAACGAGTTTCCTTGAGTACTCTTCCGCTCGCCCATACCATCAGGACGCTCTCTAATCTCTTTCTTGGAGACTGGTACATGAATTCGTCCTCCGCCATCGTTTCACCCGCAATCACCGTTCTGGTTGCGGACTCCAACCGGATGCAAGCACAACTTCTCACCGGTGCCCTGCGCCGCCGGTCCGAATTTCGAATTTCCACCTGCCCGGTCGACTTCGCATCAATTCTTCAGGCGATGGCTTCCACTGCGGCTAAAGTCGTGGTTCTCTCGCTGAACCACTCCGTGAGCGTCGCCAACCAGATGGCCGCGATGCGCCGCGTTCACCTGGTTCACCCGGAGATTGCCAAAGTGTTGTTGGTTGAATCCTACGATCGAGAACTGGTGGCCAGCGCTTTCCGCTCTGGCGCCCGCGGCATTTTCTGCATTTCGGATACGCACTTCCGGCTTCTCTGCCGGTGCATCCAGCGGGTCGCCGGTGGTCAGATCTGGGCCAACACCGAACAGATGACATTCCTGCTCGACCTGATCTCCGAGGTGCCGTCACTGCGCGTGCTCAACTCGATCGGCGGCCAACTGCTTACCCCGCGCGAGGAACAGGTCGTCGCTCTCGTCGCCGAAGGTCTCAGCAACCGCGAGACGGCCCGCGAACTCAGCCTCAGCGAGCACACTGTTAAGAAGTATTTGTTCCGCATCTTTGACAAGTTGGGAATTTCATCGCGGGTCGAACTCGTGCTCTATGCCGTGAACCACGGCGAACCTTCGCGCGCGGAATGGCTCGCCGGCATGAGCGACGCAGCGCCAGCTTCCTAAAGGGAGTCGAATGAGCGCGCTCCAATTGAAAACCCATCCATACCGCTGTATAAATCTAGAACGAACCTTCGTGCCCGACGATCCCTCCACCTCCGAACCTAGACCTCGGCCGCGCAGCGCGACCATCATCGCCGCTGGATTGCTGCTTGCGGCTTTGGCCCTGGTTATTCTCTACACGAGCCGCGGAGCGTTTTTGAGTCCGTTGGCTTTAGTCGTGGTCGCCGCCATCGGCGTAGCCGCGTTGCTTCTGCAACTGCGCCTGCGTCCCAATCTTTCTTCTATTCGAGCCTCTTCCGCTCGAGGTCCGCTATGGCTCAATTCGCTTGGCGTGATCTGCGCCATCGGAGCCTTATTAGCAGACATCCTTCACCTCAATGAAGGGTCCGTACTCGTCGTCGCGCTCGCCGCCGTTGTGTCTTTCGCAGTCAGCGGCATCATCATTCTGAATGCCCTGCGCAAACAACGGTAGACCCGGCATCCGGCTACCGCCGCTGACCTTTATCGAAGGCTTGTTTGTTGGGAATCGAAAACAGGAACTTTAAAAGAGATGTAAGGCCGGAAGCCGAGAGCCGGAAGCCGTCACGGTTTGAACTCCACTGCCACGGTCGTCTCCACTACTTCCGGCTGACCGTCGACGCGGTAAGGTTTGAACCGCCACCAGCGCAGCGCGTCCATGGCCGACTGAGCCAGCACCTCAGGACCATTCAGTGCGTGGAGGTCCAGTACCGACCCGTCGCGTCCCACTACCACGTCCAGCACGACTACTCCTCGCAGATTGGACGGCCGCGCCGCGTCGGGATAGTCGGGATCCACACGGTGCGTCACCAGCTTCTCCATCACCTCGGCTGGAACGTGAGCCTGGGGCTGAGGCCGTTGCCCCTTTTGAGGCAGGCCCGACTCCAAATCTTCCCACCCGCGATTCCAGTGCCACCACAAAACTGCCAGCAGGATCGCGGCCGAGACCAATAAGAGTATCCATCCCCGCCCACGCCGTTTGTGCGCTGGAGGCGACGCACCGCCTGATCCCCCACTCTCGGAACCCTTTCCTGCGCTCGTTTCGACTCCAATGGTTGCCTGTTCCCTCGCTTCAGGCTCAGCTTTCGTTTCTCCTGCCCACGCGCGAATCGACGCCTGCTGCTCCGTCGTCAGGCCCACGAATTCCAGCCCTGACCGTAGCTTGTCGTGATGCCGCACCAGCGCCCGCGTCCGCAGCGGATCCGGAGCCTTCGGCAACCGGATCTCCACTCCCACCGCTTCACCCAGCAGCAATTCTCCCGCCAAGACCGCGGCCAATCCGCCTTCACCCAGGTTCACCGATCGCCCCGGCAAAGTATCCGGAATGCCCGAGCGCAGCACGGTCACATCCAGTTGGGCCTGCACGTTGTAGCGCAGCCCGCGCCGCCGCGAAGGTAAATCCCATCCTAGTGCTCGTGCCCCGGTTGCCATGCTTGAATTTTGCTCCCAGCAGCGAACTGATTTTCTCGGCGATCTCCGCGGCTTTTCTCAGCGTCTTCCGCGATCAGGCTTTGTATTGCCGAGCCCGCAATTCCGAAACCTCGTCACCGTTCGCCACCAGCACCACGCTAGCCATGCCAATAAACAGACCGTGTTCCACGACTCCTGGCATGTCACTGAGCTGCCGCGCCAGAGCATCCGCATCTGGAATCTGCCCGAACTTGCAATCAAGAATGTGATTGTTCTCGTCTGTCACGAACGGCTTGCCATCGGCTCCCATCCGCAATCCAACTTCCGCGCCCAGTGCTTCAATCTTCTTCACCACCACGGCCTGTGCGAACTTGATCACTTCCACCGGCAGCGGAAACCGTCCCAGCACCGGAACTCTCTTGCTCGCGTCAGCCACAATCACAAGTTGCTTCGTGGCCGACGCCACAATTTTTTCCCGCAGCAGCGCACCGCCGCCACCTTTAATCAAACGCAGATGCGGATCAACTTCGTCCGCACCGTCTACGGTCACGTCGATCGTCTGACATTCATCCAGAGTGGTGAGCGGAATCCCCAGCCAAGCCGCCTGCTCCCGCGATCGGTCCGACGAGGGAATGCCCCGAATCCGCAGCCCATTCTTCACCTGCTCGCCGAGCAGTTGGATGAAGTAAGCCGCTGTCGACCCAGTCCCCAGCCCGACGATTTGACCATCCTTCACGAACCGCAAGCTAGCCCGCGCCGCCGCCTCTTTTTCCCGATCGTTCGCCATAGATTTTCCACGCTGACGGCCGCTCCCAATAGCTCACCGCACTACGCCACTTGCTAGCCCAAACTCTTCTCCACATAAAACAAATACCCAGCCAGTGCCAGCCCAAACAGCGCCGTAAGAATCGTCACCAGATCCACCAGGAACCCCGCCGGCTCAAACTTTCCCGCATCCAGTTGCGCCCTCGTCTTTCGATACCGCAATAGTCCGGCAACAACCATCAGCACGCCTGCGAAGATCGAAATCATTCCCATCCAAACCGAAAGCCCGGTGGTTTTTGTCACTTGTCCTTGAAATCTGGCTAACTGCCTGAGTGCAACCGCAAATCGCCCGATCGCGAAGCCGAACACCACAATGGCAACACTCGTCCGCACCCACGCCAGAAACGTCCGCTCATTGGCTAAATGGTCGCGCGCTCGATTGGAATTCTCAGTCACTGGCTGCTCCCGAGGTTCGGCCAAGGCTGGAATCACACCGCCTGCCGTTTTCTGGCTTCCATATACTTGCGCAGAACGGCGTTCATTGTAGTCTGGTAACCGCGGCCGTGCTTGCGGAAAAACGTTAGCACGTCGGGATCGACGCGGAGAGTAATTTGCTTCTTCGGCCCCGGCCAGAAGATCGCATTCTTAAAGAAATCAGGGCCGAGTTTTGGAATATCGGAAAAGTCGATGTCTTCGTCGCGCATTGCGTCAATACGCTTCCAGTCCGTCCTGGAGCGCTTTTTCGTACTCTTTCCGTTCTTCACGATGTACCCTTCTTAGCGAAATGATGCGAATAGTCTCTGGGGCTGGTTCTGTGAAAATGACCGCAATCGTGCGCCCTCGAATCGTGCCGATTCCTATCCAGCGCTTTTCTCCGTAGTCTTCCCTCGTGTCAGGTTCTATAACTAGCACACTCCGGAACATCTCCTCGGCATCGGCGAAGTCCAGGCCGTGTTTTCGGATGTTGGAGCGGTTCTTGGCTTCGTCCCATTCGAAGGTCATTGTAACTCCAATCGTAGCTACGGAGCAAAATTCTGCGAAGACCACCACTTCCCGCCGATGGTCCGCGCCCCGCCACATCCAGCGCCGCACCAAAGGCTCCCCCTATATGGCCCCCGGCATGTCGAGAAAATAAGGCGGCGCGTCAGCCGGCTCATCCGGCGACCGAATCCACGCGCTGGATGTCAGCATATGACAGTTCGCTGAATCCGCCATGCCACGGCCGAACCCGCTTGCTATATTCAAATTACATGCCCTCGCGCTACGCACAATGGATGTATGACTGGGAACACCGGCTGACCTCGGTGGACAATAACCGCGTGGTGCGTCCGCTCGACTGGGGAGTAGAGTGGGCGCGGGGCTGGCCTTGCCAGAATGGCTCACGTCCCGGTCAGGCCGTGGATGATCCAGCGAAATTCTTTATCGACTTCAACCGGCGCATCGTAGCCTCAAGCGACGAGTTCTATTCCTACAAAACGCCGACCGATTTTCGCCTGGAGAAGCGCGAGGTAAAAGTTTTTTCCACGCGTGAAGTCCCCGACCCAAAGCTCGAAGAGAAAGTAAAAGGAACATTCGCAGAATTTCTGCGCTTCACTGCGCCAGTGAAAACTCCGTATCCGGAAAATAATCTGGTGAATGCACGCTGGTTTCCGGCGCGCGGACGGCGTGCCATCGTGCTTCTGCCCCACTGGAACGCCGACGCCATCGCGTACGTCAGCCTCTGCAAGCTTCTGAACATGCTTGGCATCGCGGTGCTGCGCCTCACCATGCCTTATCACGACATCCGCATGCCCGCCGAAATCAGCCGCGCCGACTACGCCGTCTCCGCCAACGTTGGCCGCACGCTCGATGCCGTGCGCCAGGGAGTGGTCGATGTCCGCTGCTGTCTCGATTGGCTCGAGCAGCAGGGATACAGCAAGCTCGGGATCGTGGGTACGAGTCTCGGCTCCTGTTATGCCTTCATCGCAGCGGCGCATGATCCGCGCATTCGCGTCGCCGCGTTCAATCACGCTTCCACTTACGTTGCCGATGTCGTGTGGCACGGTCAGTCCACGCGGCACATCCGGCAGGGCATGGAGTCGCAAACCAATCTCGAAACGCTAAGGCAATCCTGGCTGGCGGTAAGCCCGATGGCCTACTTCAATCAGTTCACGCGCTGGCCAAGAAAGTCCCTCATCATTTATGCGAAGTACGATCTAACGTTCCTGCCCGAGCTTTCGCGCAACGTAGTAACGGAATTCGAGCGCCACGGACTCGATCACAAGGTCGTGGTGCTCCCGTGCGGCCACTACACCATGGGCGAAGCGCCCTACAATTACATGGACGGCTGGCACCTGGCTTCGTTCCTGCGAACCGCCTTCGACTAGCGCCGACACGACTACACAATCGGCGCCAGAACTTCACCTTGGCCTTGGGATCCGAGTTGCGGACTTTCTCCGGAGAGCAACGGCCGTCCCAAGCGCAAGATGTAGGCAAGCCACGCGCCCGCGGCCTGACTGGTCAAAATGGCGACCAGAACAAGCGTGGTATAGAAGACGGCATTGATGATGCCGGCGTCGAAGGCTACGCTGGCCAGCACAATTCCAGGACCTCCGCGTGCGTTGAGGGCCGCCGCCAGGTTCACTGAGTCCGCGACTCCGAATCCTGCCAGCCTGGCGCCCAATCCTGCTGAGGCTAGTTTCACGAGCGAGGAAAGAACTAGAAAAATGGCCAGCATGGTGAGCGAAAAACTCCGGCTGAGATCCAGTTTGTAGCCCACCACCGCGAAATAAATCGGGATGAACACAGCGAACGAAAAATCCGAAACCGTGCCCACCGCCGAAGCCAAAAAGTCCTTATCGGCGACAATTGCGTACCCCGCAAGAAATGCGGCGAATACCAGGCTGATGTCGAACAGCGCTGCCACTGCCGAGTAAGCCAGCAAAACCACCACCACATAAGCGATTGGCGAAGCGGATGCCAGCACATTCCAACGGGACCGAGTCACCCGGCTCAGAAGTTTGGGAGCGACCAGCAATCCCATCCCAAAGTAAATTATGGTAAGGCCGACATGCATGGCGATCTTGCGATTCGGCACGCTTCCGGATTGCGCCAGTGCCGTAGCAATCGCCAATACAGCCCACAAAATGATGTCCTCGATTACCGCTACTCCCAAAACCAGCCGGGCAAAGCGCGTGTGCAGGATTTTTAAGTCGTAGAGAATCTTGGAAATGACGGGGATCGAGGTGACCGCCATCGCAATGCTAACCACCAGCATCAGGGGCACTCGCGCGCGAGAAGTTCCCGCCAGAAGGCCTAGCGGAATGAACGATACTGCGCACAGCGCGGCGACAAAAGGTATTCCGGTTCCCAGAGCTCCCAGCCAGGCTACCTGGCGTCGGTCTTCGCGATTGAATAATCCCTTAGTCTCAGCGCCTGATGCAAACATCAGCAGCAGCAGGCCAAAGTTGTAGAGAAAGGAAAGTACGGCCGCGTACTGGGCGCTGGCCGCAGATCCCGGATGCAGGGGAAGGATAGCTGCGGATACCGCGGGCGCAAACCGGCCGAGCAGCGATGGCCCGAGCAACACGCCGGCAAGGATCTCGCCCACCACCTTAGGCTGCCGGATCCGGGTGAACAGGTATCCGAAAATGCGGGCTGCCGCTAGTAGCACGAAAAGAAAGATTGTAAACGAGCCAAAGTCCGCATTCGACATCGGGATGAAACCTCAGGGGGCAGTAGGGTTTGTTGCCTTATATCGCCCAAGCGGTTGGTCCGACGGGCCTCTAATATCGATACCAGCTGAAAAGATTCGCGATCCACCCGCCAATGCGGATTCTGAGAGACCGGTTGGCTGATGGCCGATACTCGACGCGTCCACGCCCGGCAGAGTTCTGTGGAACGATCGAGAAGGCACCGGGCGTTTTGAACGTGTCGTCCTGCCTGTCAATTTCTGATGGCTTTTGCATCGTGTCCCCTCAGGTTATGTGCTGAGTGCAGGCTTGGTTCCTACTGACTGGTTTGTGCCTCTGGCATAACCAAGGCGATCCAACAAATCTCCCGCGGATTCGTCGATGATCTCGAGTTGCCGCTCCGTCAGCTTCTGCCGCCAACCATGCACTGCGCCCTTTCCCACCCACCGGCCTTCTTCTCCCGGACTCTTCGGGAGGGTTCTCGCTTGGTCTTCCTTGACGCGCATTTTCTCCAGAGAATTGTTCAGAACTGCGGCGCGAATCACAGACAAGTCCACCTTCTTGCCCAGGAATTCCATGCAGCGTGCGACCGTGCCCTCAAGGTCTTTCCGCATCTCTTCAAAGCGCAGCACCAGCAGGTCCCCCGTTTGCGCTAGAGGCGAGTTTATCCAGCCGTCAACGTGTGCCTGCCAGGAACCGAAACGCGTCATCTTCCCCTGCATGAAAGGACGGACATATTTATCCAAAGTGCGAACGTGAAGCACATCCAGCGCAATCTCGCGCGCGAAGCTGGAGAGGATGACGTCTCGAACATCCCGAACTATGTAGATGGCACGCCGGTATTTTCCCCGGTAAGGCTCGTGGGTCTTGATCAGGCGTCCACCTCCAGGCACCAGCGGATAGGCCTCCCCGTGAACCCCGATTTCAGGGACGATGCGTTGGATCTGGTCAAAGTTCGAGGGCACGCCGCTCAATGCTTCTCCCAGCATGAACCTCAACATCGTGTTGCCCGAACGGGGATAGGAGGCGAGTAACACGTCCGTGGATTCGAGCCCCAGATGTCGAAGCCGAACTAGGGGGGCGCGCAACCGTGTGCGCGCGGCACGAGCACGCCATCGCGTAAGAGTAGACATTTAGCCGCGTCCCTCGCCGTGTGCCGCCCGTCTATTCAGGGCAACGGCACAAGATGCGCCTCCCGCATCCACGGGCCCGGGTTGAGCAACGTTGCTGGCTTCCCGGCGTCGTCTCTTTGCCTCCCGATAGCGTCGCAGCAGTGAGATCGGAATGAAGGAGAACACGAGCGGAGAAATTCGGTCTCTTACTCTCAATGTGAGGTAGAGCGCACGGTCACCAAGTCTCGAAAAGCGACTCGATGGCTGGACGGAATTGTCTGCCGACTGTGGATACCGCGGCCACGCCGAGCCGTAAATCCGGTGCCACAAAGCCTCATACTGCAGGATTTTTTTCCTCAGCGCGACGCCGACAAGTTCCGGCCGCGGACCCCGGACAATCTTGTCACCCTTGAGGTTGGCATGATGCTGGCCCTCGAGAATGGCCGAACGATCCGCGCCTTCAAGCACTGCTAAAGAATCGTCATACGGAATCTGCAGAAACTCGCAGACGTGCCGCATCATCGAGGGAGTGTCCTGAATCAAGTCTTCGTAATTCACCTGGCACACCGACTTGCCTCGGGCCAGCAATCGGTCGCATTCCTTCTTGAACACCTCATACCCGAGTAGTCCACAGTGTGTTGCGCCCTTGCGGCTGAAATAGGAATTGCCCAGCGAGGCCGCGCGCATAATGCTGTTGGCCGTGCCCTTGGGGTCGCGCCAGACAATAATGAAACGCGCCTCGGGAAAATCGTCGGCCATCTCATTGAGCCGGTCGTAGTAGTTGGGAGATTTGTCGCCCCAGATCGTAGCCCCGTGCCGTTTCGCATAAAGTCGATGAGCAGATTTGAAGGCACTGGGGAAATCCGAGATGCTCTCGTCGACATCCCCCGCTGTCAACCCGTGGCGTTGAAAAGCTTCGTTCCAGAACTCCCAACGCTCCGACCAATCGCAAAACGCTGCAGGCTTGAGAAACACGGGCTTCAACATCAGAAGGTCGGCCTCATACATGAGCGCGACCTGCGGGTGCTTGTTCAGAAGCGCGTAGAGCAACGAAGAGCCGGACCGCCACATACTGACCACGAACAGCGGCCCCGGCTCCATCGCGCGCTCTTGTGTTTGATCCTCACTCCCGGTGCTCATGCACGAGCCTCGGCGAGTCCAGCCTCGGTAACGAACACTGTGGGTCTACTATTGTCCGCTCTCATCTGCCAAACCCCACTTACTTTTTCCACGATGATCAGTGTTCCCGTGGGTGGCCCGCCCTTAACTGGAACGCGGTTGCGGTCGCCATGTTCGATGATTGTCTGAGTCGCCAGAACATTTCGAACGTGAGTCACAGCCACAACGGACCCGGAAGACCGATGCGCCAGATTCATCAATTCGTTCAGGCGCTGCGAGTAACGGCCGTAGAACTGATAAAACGACTCGCCGCTGGGCGCGACCATGTCAGGATGCTGGTTCAACAGGTTGAGGAAGGGCAGAATGTCATACACTCTCTGGCCGCAAAACACTCCCAGATTCCAGGGGCGCAGATCTTTGCTGGTCGCTACCCGTGGTGCGCCGGTGCGGCGGCGCAAGACTTCGGCGGTCTGCCGCGCGCGGCGAAGGTCAGAAGAGTAAATGGCTTCAACCGGATGATCCGCGAGACGCTCCGCCGTGTCGGCCGCTTCTTGCAGCCCTTGATCGTCCAAGGGGATGTCTAGCCAGCCCCGCAATCTTTCATCTCTTCCGGGTACGTTGAGGCAGGTGTGTCCATGGCGCACAAGAATAAGCTTTCCCATTTCTATGAGGCTCCTGGTTGCAAAGTGGTCACCGGTAACAGATGGGTGGGGTCAACCGAAGCGGCTGGCCATCTGGAAACAGGCAACAAAAGCGGGGGATGGATACTATAGTAATTTAATAGACTTACTATGTAATGCTACATTCACAATAAGGCGGAAACGGGCTACTGTCAAGCCTTTCACCAAAAGAAATAAGTCTCTACAGAAGCTGTAAGCAGCCTGCGCCACTCGAATGCAACTATTTGAAATCAGGCAGGGTGGCGCACAAACATCCAGCCGCAACCCTCGGCGTCAAGCTGCAACCAAGCCCAACAGGTTAGAATGTTTGAGTGGAAAGCACCCACGCCGCCGGCCTTGACTCAGAAATTCCTGACTCAGAAATTATGGAGCGCCGGCGCGGCGAGTTTCTGATCACTACCAATCGTGCGCGCGTCGATCTGAATGTGGTTCACGGTTTTCTGACCAACAGCTATTGGGCCAAGGGCATTCCGCGGGAGGTTGTAGCGCGGTCGATTGAACACTCGTTGTGCTTCGGAATCTACGAAGTCGTCGGCGCGCAAGTTGGTTTCGCGCGCGTGGTCGGCGACTTCGCCACCGTGGCATACCTCGGCGACGTATTTGTGCTGGAATCGCATCGCGGCCGCGGCTTGAGCAAGTGGCTGATGCAATGCATCGTGGAGCATCCAGCGCTGCAAAATCTGCGGCGATGGATTCTCTTGACCCGCGATGCGCATGAACTCTACTCAAAGTTTGGCTTTACAGCAGTGAAGGCTCCGGAGCGCTACATGGAACTGCACCGCCCCAACGTTTACGAAACACCTTAGGAAAACGATATGAAGAATTCCGCAGCTAAGATGTATCGCCCGCTGTACGAAGCCGATCCACAAATTGCCGCTGCTATCGACAACGAAGCACGCCGTCAGCACGAAGGCTTGGAATTGATTGCCTCGGAGAACTTTGTCAGCGAAGCCGTGCTCGAAGCTGCCGGTTCAGTGTTCACCAACAAGTATGCCGAAGGATATCCCGGCAAGCGTTACTATGGCGGCTGCGAGTACGCGGACGTGGTCGAGAACCTGGCTCGCGATCGCGCCAAACAGTTATTCGGCGCCGAGCACGCGAACGTTCAACCTCACGCCGGCTCACAGGCAAACATGGAAGCCTACGCCGCGGTGCTGCAGCCCGGCGATACGATCCTTGGCTTGAACCTGGCTCACGGCGGCCATCTCACGCACGGGCATCACCTGAATTTTTCGGGCAAGACCTACAAGATTGTTCCTTACGGCGTGACCAAAGAGACCGAGACCATCGACTATGACGCGCTGGAAAAACTCGCGGAAGAGCATCGCCCGAAGCTCATCATCGGTGGCGGCAGCGCCTACCCGCGCATCATTGATTTCGCACGCATGCGCCAGATCGCAGACAAAGTGGGCGCGCTCTATCTAGTCGACATGGCGCACTTCGCCGGGCTAGTCGCCGGAGGCGCGCATCCCTCCCCGGTGCCGCACGCGCACATCGTTACTTCGACAACCCATAAAACTCTGCGCGGACCAAGAGCAGGCCTGATTCTTTCCAAGGCAGAGTTCGCGGCGGCAATCGACAAGGTAGTTTTCCCTGGGATGCAGGGCGGGCCGCTGATGCACATCATCGCGGCGAAGGCGATCTGCTTTCAAGAAGCGATGCAGCCAGAGTTCCGCGAGTATGCGAAGCAAGTCGTTGCCAATGCGAAGGTTCTGGCAGAGACGCTGGCTGCCGAAGGCTTCCGTATCATTTCGGGCGGTACTGACACGCACGTGATGCTGGTCGATGTTTTCTCCAAGGGCATGCTAGGCAGCGAGGCCGAGAAGGCGCTGGGCGAAGCCGGCATCACGGTCAACAAAAATGCGATCCCGTTCGATGTGAACCCGCCGCTCAAGCCGAGTGGAATTCGCATCGGCTCGCCGGCGCTGACCACGCGCGGCATGAAAGAACCTGAGATGAAGCAGGTTGGGCGCTGGATCGCAGAAGCTCTGCTGCAACGCACCGATGTGGCAGTGCTGGCGAGGATCCGCAAGGACGTGCTTGAACTGTGCGAGGCCTTCCCACTGTATGCGGAACGCCGGGCCAAAGCGCAGGCGGAAGTACGGGCATAGGTTGGAAAAACCGGACGCCGGAAAATAGCGACTATGTTCCAGTTGGAACATTTAAAAAAGACAAAAACTTTTTTTGTAAGTTATTGATTCTTATAGAGGCATTTTGGACGGATCAATGGAATCAATAGCTTACCCTGTGGAAGAAACGTCTACTTTCGAGGACGTCGAATGCCTACTAAAGTAGACTTGACAGGCGTGCGACGTACTTTATAAGGTACGCGGCCGGGCCGGCCCTCTCGGTAATTGTGGTTCTGGATACGAACCTCTGGATTTCCGCCGTTTTCGTGGGCGATGGTGGTGTGATGCCGGGTAAAATGCAAGGAGCGCTTGAGCGAATTCTCAGCTCCGTGGGGAGAGTTTCGGGAAGGCCCTTGAAGTGTCCCAAGAGTGACGATGTCGCCGCGTCCGACCTCAGGCCTGAAATCGAGTGTGTCTATCGCTCTCTGGGCGGCATTCTTCGGTCGGTTCCTCACTTCAAACTGCGCCCTTGGGATATTGAATTCGACGGAATCGCTGTCGAACTCGACGAATCTCTTCACTTCAACCGCTATCGCGGTGTTACCTTGGGGTCTGCGAGCTACGCCAGCTTGCCGTGCTTTCCATTCGGCGCCTACCAACGCTTCTGTTCTGAACACGAGGACATATGCCTCAAAAATGGCGGATACGGCGGGAAGTGGTCGAACACGAGCTGCGAGAGACAATTCGGAGAGGCGTCGCAGCCTGGGGTCCTGCCTGAGAAGGTGACCGAGATGGAGCACGGGGCACCGCGCTGGAAGCAGCGCGCGTTTTATGACTTCGTCAAGGATCTCTCGCCCATGCTGATAGGCGTGAAGGTGGTGCGAATCGCCGTGTGGGAGGAGACCGGCGGTGCAGACGGCAAGACAACCGTTGGAGAGACACTCGACGCGGCGGTCCGGACATCTGCCCACGCTCGTTCCGCGAGCCCGGCAGCGCAAGTGCTTGCGGCCTTGATCAGGAAACGTGCCGCCGATTGACCGTGAAATAGATGGAGAAGCACCCCTTTAGGTGCGGCTAGTATGGCGTGGAATAGTGGGGCATAATATGCAAGGAGGCCACTCCGATGACCATTCAGATCACTAGACCCGAAGTCGAGGCGATCATCAATCAGCGCCTCCAGACCGGCGGATTCAAAGACGCCGAAGATGTTGTGTTCCAAGCACTTCAGTCTTCGCCGCCGACGGCAGGGGCAAAGCCAGAGCCCCAGACGCCGCCGGCCAAAGACATCGCTGAGCTCTTTGCGCCACTACGAGGTCTTAATCTGGATTTCGGCCGCAACCCCTCTACAGGGCGATCGGTCGACTTGTGAGCGGTTATCTACTCGACACTAACATCCCGTCGGAATTCAGCAGGGATCGGCCTAATCCCCGGGTCGTCGAGTGGCTCAAAGTACAGCCAGTGACGACGTTGTTCCTCAGCGCCGTCACGATTGGCGAAATCCGTAAAGGTCCCACCGTGCTTCCACCGGGTCGCCGCCGTTCCGACCTTGAGACGTGGTTTCATGCTGATCTGCTGACATGGTTTCGTAGTCGAATCCTGTCCGTGACGCATGCCGTCGCTGACCGTTGGGGCGTATTGGATGGCCAATGTCAGCTCAAGGGAACGCCTCTGAACACGGCGGATGGGATGATTGCCGCCACCGCTATTGAACACGGTCTCACGGTTGTCACGCGGAACGTCAAGGACTTTGCCGGTCTTGGCGTGGCTGTCTTCAATCCGTGGGAAACGTAGCTTCTGGCACCCTCCTGTTTTCGTTCTCGACACACCCTTAATTCGATTGTTCTCTCGCCTCTTCTCTGTGGTTAAATGCCCCCAGTGAAGATCGCCATCGACATTCGGCGGATGACCGAGTTCGGCGTAGGCACGTACATCCGTAATGTCGTTCGAACTTTGGGACGGCTCGATCACGAGACCACGTACTTCCTCATTGGCTCTCCTGCGAAGGTTAAGGAAATCGGCTCGCTGCCGCCTAACTTTCACACCGTTCCACTCGCCGAACCGGAGCGCTCGCTGAAGAGCTTTTTGGAATTTCGCGAGATTGTGCAGCGCCTGGAATGCGATCTGATCCACATTCCGAATCTGTTCTCCGTGCCGCGCGCGCTGCCTTGCCCCTATGTGATGACGGTGCACGACATGCTGGAGCATCTCTCCCGTGCGCGGCAGCAAACCGGGTTTTGGGGAGCGTGGCACTTTCAGTGGACCAAGCGCGTCTTGCGGGGCGCGGCGCGTATTTTCGCGGTTTCAAACTTTACCAAGATTGAGATTGAGAAACTGTTCGGCATTCCTCCGGGACGCATTGAGGTTGTCTACAATGCGATTGACGAGCGCTTTCTTCATGGACACGCCAGCGCGGCCGATCGCCAGTTGATTGCCGAACGATACCAGGTCAATTATCCCTTCTTGCTTTATGCCGGACGAATCAGTCCGCACAAGAATGTCGTGCGTATGATCGAAGCCTTTTCCGCGCTGAAGACAGAACTGGAAAAAGAGCAGGCATTCCCCGATCTGAAACTCATCATCATTGGAGATGATGTTTCGGGCAATCCCGACTTGCGGCGGACGGTGATCCGCAGCGGGGTGCAGCACGATGTGCGGTTCCTTGGCTTTGTGCCCATCGAAGTACTGCGCACTTTTTACGATCAGGCGAAGATTTTCGTCTTTCCATCGTTGTATGAGGGGTTCGGCCTGCCGCCGCTGGAGGCGATGGCTCACGGCACTCCGGTTGTGACTTCAAACACGTCGTCGTTGCCCGAGGTGGTTGGGAACGCCGCGGTTCTGGTGCACCCGGAAAATGTTTTCGAAATTATGCGGGCGCTGCACCGGGTTCTTATGGACCAGTCGCTCCGCGAAAAAATGAAGGAACGCAGCTACCGGCAGGTCACCAAGTTTTCCTGGGAGAAATCAGTCCGCCGGATCATGGACGTATACGGGGAAGTCTTGAATGCGAGGGGCAGCGAGGACTCGAGCAGCCAGCCTGCGGACGCGGGCAAAAAGACCTCGGCGGGCGTAGCGTGATGCGCGGGCCGTCATCGGGAACGCCGATCAAGGTCCAGCCCATCCCAACCAACCTGACCAAAACCTACTTCAGCAGGGGCTGGCCCGGCGAAGCGATGGCGAGCTTTTGCAACTTGGTGGTGATGCGAGTGCGGTCGGCATCGTTCTGGGCCGAGGCGAGACGCTTGCGCAGGGTAGTGATCTTGTGTTGACGGGCGCGGCGCCGGCGAATCTCCGGGCGGCGGCTGGGTGCTGACATGCGGTGGGCTCCTGAACTCAAAGTTGCAACCCTGCGATTCTAACAGAATCCGCGCGGCGATTGAGACGCGCGGGAACTCAAGTCCCGCCGAAAAAATTCCGATAAGAACTCCATGCAGCAGGGCTTCCGGCAAATTGCTCGAAACAACGGAGTGTCGGTGCGCCACCTTCAAGCGCAATTAGCGTCTCGACAAACGCCGAAAAGGAACGAATGTCTGTAAGGGAGGTGCCTGTCCTTGAGTCAGCTCTACGATCTGAGACTGCTAATAGAAACCACGATTAAGTCCAAAGGGCTGGACGCCATGGACGTGAAAGGCAAGATCGGACTGCGCTCAGGCCGAATGCTGGCCTTCATCACTCCCACTACCGAGGACGACCCGGCGGCCGTCGCCAAGCTCAAGCAAGCCGTCAAAGATGTACTGAACATCAGCGCGTGAGGAGTGTTCCATGAGATGGAACTTAATTCGGACTAAGGTTCTGGCCGCAATGGCTGCCTGTCTGGTGGTGGGCGTTGGCGGCATCGTGGTACTGATGCACTATAGCTTCGCGCGGAATTCACAGGCACTCGGGGCAGAGTCCGTCAGCGGCGCGCAGAAGCTGTTCACGATTCTGGAGGCTAGAGAGACCAGTAAGATGTCGGCTGTCAGTGAGACGCTACTCATGAACCCCGATGTACGCGCCGCTTTCGCTGCCAAGGATCGCAATCGCCTGCTCGATCTGACTGCGCCCCTGTATTCAAAGTTGAAGGGTGAAGGCATTACCAACTTGATGTTCCATACTCCTGAGCCCGACATGGCCGTCTTTCTTCGGCTCCACAACCCTGAAAAGTTCGGGGACCATTTGAATCGCTTCATGGATAAAGAAGTAGTGCGCACCCACGGCATGGTTGTTGGAAACGAGTTGGCCAAGGCTGGGTTTGCGGTGAGAATTCTGCGGCCATTTTACGATTCCAAGGGCGAAGTAACCGGCTATATCGAGTTTGGTGAAGAGATCGGACAGTTTATTCACACCATGAAGAGCCAGACCGGAGATGACTACGGACTTCTGCTCAGCAAGAAGTTCGTAGACAGGAAGTTTTGGGCCGATTCGAGCGCGATGTGGAAGCGCCGCGATAATTGGGACGACAATGCGGACTTCGTGGTTGCGGACAAAACCACATCGAACGACGCCATCATCCAATTCCAGGGAGAACTGGCGGCGGTGCCCGCTCAGGGCGAGGTATTGGAATACTTCCGCAACGGGAATTCCGTTCTGGTGCGCGGCATCTTTCCCATCCACGACGCCGCAGGCAATAACGTAGGAGCGATGTTTGTGGTGCGGGATATTTCTGCCTTCTATCTCTCCATGCGGCACACGCAGAACGTCCTGGTCCTCATGACTGTCTTATCCTTGGCGATCGGCATCGTTTTCGTGCTCACGCTGCTTGACCGTCTCGTGTTTCGGCGTCTCAACCACATCATTATGGTCGCTACCCGGGTCGTCGGTGGTGACTATGAGACGGAGATCCGGGTAAGTTCCGATGATGAAGTCGGCCAATTCGAACAACTCTTCGAGCAGTTTCGGCGCGTTTTCGTTGACCTGCTGGCGCACATCCCGGAGTTTCAAGAGAAGCCGGAGCTTCAGGAGAAGTAGAAGTCGGACGAAGAAGAATCAGCGGCTGTACCGGGATCGAGCTATGTTTGCAAAATACGAGTCCTACCCGAGCGCGGCGGCTGCAGTGCAGGATTACATGAACATGAAGCAGACGGTGGGGCAAGGAACTTAATGGACAACACGCCGGCTGGGGAACAGCCCAACTCTGTCGGGCTGAATTTTCGCAACCGCGCTCACGCAGCTGTTACGCTCTCGCTACTCATTCTCCCCTTACAACCTCCGAGATATTCTATCGTCCACGATACGGGAGTCTAATCCCAACCATTGATGATTGGCGAGAAATCGCCTTAGCGCTCGTCGGCGCGTCCGTGCGTCATCGCCAAGAGAGCCCGCAGCCTAAGAGAATTCCACTTTACTGTCCGCTCCCGGTTAGGCTCAATGTACTGGAGCCGGTTGACGTGTTGTCGGTGATGGTCAGAGTCGAATTCAGGGCCCCCCCGATCGTGGGAGTGAAAGTGACGGTGGCCACGCAGGTGGCTCCGGCGGCCAGTGTGCTGGGGCTGCGCGGGCACGTGTCTGTCTCGGTGTAGTACTGGGTATTGCTGCCGGTGATTGCAATTTTGGTGATCGTCAACGGCACCAGGCCAGTGTTCTTGACGGTATCGACGAGGGGGACGCCGATGTCCAGCGCCACGCTGCCGAATGCCAGAATATTAGGTGTGAAACTGACAGTGGGATACTTGCCCGTTCCAGTGAGGCTCAGCGCACTCGATCCGGTCGAGGTGTTGTCGGTGATGGTGAGCGTGGAGTTCAGCGCACCGCTGACGGTGGGAGTGAAAACAACGGTGGCGACGCAGGTGGCTCCGGCAGCCAGAGTGCTGGGGCTGCGCGGGCAATTGTCGGACTCGGTGTAGTACTGCGTATTGCTGCCGGTGAGCGCAATTTTGGTGATCGTCAACGACACCAGTCCCGTGTTCTTGACGGTATCGCTCAGCGTGCTGCTGGAACCAACCAAAATGTTGCCGAAGGCGAGAACATTCGGAGTGAAGCTGACCGTAGGATACTTGCCCGTGCCGGTGAGGCTCAGGCTACTAGAACCCGCCGTAACGTTGTCAGTGATGGTGAGTGTTGAATTCAGCGCGCCGCTGATGGTGGGTTTAAAGACGACAGTGGCGACGCAGGTAGCTCCCGCCGCAAGTGTGCTGGGGCTGCGCGGGCAATTGTCGGACTCCGTGTAGTACTGAGTGTTAGTGCCGCTGAGCGCAATCTTGGTGATGGTCAAGGGCACTTGGCCCGAGTTCTCGACGGTATCGCTCAGAGAACTGGTGGACCCCACCTCCACACTGCCGAACGCCAGAATAGTTGGGGTGAATTTCACAGTCGGTAGGGCTCCGGTTCCGGAGAGCGAAACGATTTGGTCTCCGGCACTGGTGTTGTCATAAATGGTCAGCGTGGCTGTGTCGAGAGCAGTATTGGTCGGTGTGAAGGTTACGTTGAAGGTGCAAACGCCGCTGGGAAGCACCGTGGAGCCGCAGTTGTTGGTCTGAGTGAACATGGCTTCATCGGTTCCAGTAATGGCGACCTTGGTGATATTCAGGTTGACGCTCCCGGTGTTGGTCAGCGTGAATGAACTGGTGCTGGAAGCGTTCTTCAGGACGAAGCCAAACGCCAGATTGTAGGTGGAGAGGACCACCGTTGGCGAGGTGGTTCCCGTCCCCGTGAGATTCACCACCTGAGGACTGTCGACATCGCCATCCACGACGGTAAGCGTGCCGTTGTAGGTGCCGACCCCAGAGGGCGTAAACGTGACGGAAATGGTGCAGTTTTTGCCGGCTCCGAGCGACTTGCCCGCCGTTGGACAAGTGTTCTTGGAAATTGCGAACTGGGTCAGACTCGTTGTGTAGCTGGTAAAGGTCACCGACTTCGTCCCTTTGTTGGTGATGGTAACTGTGAGCGGCGCGCTGGTGGTGTTCACTTGCTGGTTGGGAAAGCTCACGTTCAAGGTAGAAAACAATAACGATGCCCCGGGAACTACGATCTCCACCGTCACCGTGCGGGTGAGGTTGCCGCTGTTGGCGATGACGGTGATGTTGTAGGTGCCCGCCGGAGTAGTGCCGATGGTCGAGGTCACGGTTAGAACCGATGTTCCAGAACCCCCAGTGATCGGATTCTGACTGAGCGTGGCGGAGAGTCCCGTAACCTCAGTGATGCCATCGAGCGAGAGGTTAATGGTTCCGGCGAAGCCCCCGAGCGAAGTGAAGCTCAGGTTGTAAACAGCGGCGCCAGTGGGGCCAGCCGTTACAGTGTTGTTATCCACCGTAATCCAATAATCGCTGGCCGGCGCGGCGATCGCATCGCAGGCGGCAAACGGCGTTCCAGAAGGCGCGCTGAATGTCGAGCCGATCAGATCCTGCCCGGTATCCACCTGCCACGTGGCAAAGTCGGCCAAGGTACCAGTGATCGGCACCGGGAGCGCGAAGGGTTGGGTGGTGTTGCTGGAATTCCACCAGTCGTTATTATTCGAAATCAGAGTGGTTTGGAAATCGGTCCAGTCGGAGCCGCCCAGCGAAACGTCGTTAAAGACTTCCTCCGTGCTGCCCACTCCCTCAATAATATTGTGCGTGTTGCTGAAATTGCCCGTGATGAGGTTGTAAGTCTTCCCTGTCTGCCAGTCAGTGATCTGAATTCCTCCCGCCTGTCCACCCACGATAATCTCGGACGACGCATTGTTGTAGATGGAACTAGTGGTAAGTGAAATCCCCGGACTCACTGCGTTGAAGTCGCTATCGTACCCGGAGTTGCGCAGGCTGAACCCGGCCGCGGAAAGACTCGAAGTCTGATTGCAAAAATAGCTGGCGGAGAGATCAATCGGCCCTTCATTTTTCTCGAGAAAAGCTCCGCTCAGCAGATTGTTGGTAGAGATTAATCCGGTAACGTTATCGTTTCGGTTGTCGGTGTCCCAGTGAACGCCGTAGGCTTCATTCCACGAAATATTATCGTTCGTCATGGTGTCGCCGTGCGCCATCCAGACGTGCTGCCCTGCCACGTTGCAGGCGTAATAACCGCCCTGGGCCCCGCGCCAATTGTTGTCTTCGGCAATATTATTGGTCCACTGCAACCCGACGGTCTGGGAACTCTGGAAGCCACTGTCGCCGTTGAAATTTGACGTGCTGTTTTCCACCGTCACGTTGGTGGCTGGATTGTTAATCGCGATGCCCTGGCCATTGTTCCATTGGAAAGTATCGGCGTCGAATGTGATGGAACTGCCGGAATTGACGGTGACCGCCGCGTTTGAACGGCAGGAGTTGGCGTATTGAAACACAATGCCGTCGAACACAAGATTGGAAACGTTGTTGATCGTGAGCAGCGAAGATTGGCTGGGAATGTCCACCGTCGCGGTGGACATATTCGTGCCAGAAGGCGGCCATACGTAAATAGTCGACGTCGTGTTGTCCACGTAAAACGTTCCGGGATACAACATCTGAGTCAACGACAACACCTGCGTCAGCACGCTCCCATTCACCGTCACCATTTCCTGGTGCAGCATGATTTCCTCTTGCAGATAGCTGGTGCAGCCGCTCACCTGTGCGCATACGGGATAGTCGTTCGTCCAGGCGTGAGTGTAAATGCTGCTATTGCCCGAGTACACGGACCAGCCGGTGTAGAGCGTGCCACCGCTCCAGATAACCTGGCCGGTGGCGCCCGAAGCTGGCTGAAAAGTGACCACAGCACTCGTCGCGCCGTTCTGAGCGTTCATCGTGACGGACTCCCGGTAGGTGCCTGCGTCGAGATTCACGATGGTCGCCTGGTTATTCAGATTGTTGGCTTGCGCCACCGACCAGGCGTAGGCGATGTGCTGAAATGGCGCTGACTGCGAGCCGGAATTAGAGTCGGAACCGGTGCTTGGATTTACCCAGTACGAGAGACTTCCCTGAGCGTTGCCCAATATGGGCAGAAAAATTACAGCCAATACTAACAAGAGGGAGGGCAGACGGTGGCTCTTCATTAACGCAGGACTCTCCTTGGGTTCGGTCAATCACAACAACTCAAAGTTAGGAAAAACTCCACCAACAGCGCTTTGACAACTCGGACGGGACAACTGGTGGGAAAACGTCGATAAGAAGCGAATCGGGTCAAAACCCGCGACAGCCTGGGATTCTATCGCTTCGCGAGGAAGATTATTACGGCACGGATCGACAAAGTCAAGATGCAGAAATTTGCAGTTCGTGATGCCATTTTCCACGGAGGCGGAGTCAAGGGGTTTGGATGGAATTTTCTCAGACCGCAAGCGGGATCCTCACCCAACTTACAAACGCCGAAGGTCTAGGAGCAAGTTCCAAATTGGGAAACTTTTCTTACGGCCGCGGGGTTCCTGTACTTTCGGAATCTATCTGCTTTGGCGCGAGCCTTTCAAACTGGAGACATGCGACTCCCCCAGTCCAGAATTCAATCGCTCTCCGTCCGCTCCGTCCACTTTCTAACCCTCGGCGCAGTGCTTCTGCTAATTGGGCTCCTACCAAAGAGCGCAGGCGCATCTGCACAACAACTCACATGCTCACCGTCAAGCCTGAAGTTTGGCACGGTTGATAAGGGCCAGAGTGAGGTCTTGCTGGTCACCGTGACAAATACTGGAGAGACGAGTGTGACGCTTTCCAGTTTTGCCGTGAGCAATCGCGACTTTACAACCTCGTCCATAAGTCTGCCTCTGACGTTGACGGCCGGGCAGAGTGTGGATGTGAATGTGAGTTTTACTCCTGCAGCTGTTGGATGGACAAGCGGCGCCATTACGTTTGTGAGTAATGCCTCGAATCCTACGCTCGTCCTTCAGGTAGCAGGCACGGGTGTGACCAGCGAGGCGCTGACGCTCAGTCCTTCGGTGCTCTCGTTTGGTTCGGTGGCGATCGGGTCCCACTCCACGCTGCCCGTGGTGCTGGTGAATGCTCGTACCTGGAAAGTAAGTCTGACGGCCATTCAAACAACCGGCAGCACATTCTCGGCGAGTGGCGCCACGTTCCCTCTGACCCTGAACCCGGGTCAAAGCGTGACGTTGAACGTTACCTTCAGTCCATTGTCGACAGGCGAAGTCGGAGGCAGTCTGCTGGTTAGCGGGCCTGGCGTAAACGTACCCCTTATGGGAACCGGAACGACGGCCACTGGGCAGCTGACCATCACCCCGGCAACGCTGAACTTCGGCAATGTCGCGTTAGATACAACAGTGACCGAGCCGATGACCTTGACTGCCGGTGGGTCAAGTGTAACGCTTTACTCTGCGGCAACCGGCGGTTCGCAATTCGTGTTGCAGGGAGCGTCCTTCCCGGTAACGATTTCGGCGGGGCAGAGCTTATCGTTCAACGTGGCCTTCACGCCACAAGGTGCCGGAATCAACTCTGGTTCCTTATCGTTCACGAGCAATGCGTCAAATACACCTCCGGCCGAGTCGTTAACCGGCACCGGCACGGTGACGCAGTACAGCGTAAGCATTTCGTGGAATGCCAGCGAAGGCGTGGAGGGCTACAACGTTTATCGCAGCACCAGCGCGAGCGGAACTTTTCTCAAGATCAATTCCACGCTGGACGCAAACACCGCCTATACGGACAGCACCGTGGTCTCAGGGAAGACTTATTATTACGAGGCTAGCTCGGTGAACAGCAGTGGGAAGGAAAGTGGGCTCTCAACCCCGGCGGTGGAAGCGACAGTGCCGTAGCGAAGGGATTGACGAGGCGAAGTGGCAGGCAAAACGGGAAGAATGAATGAAGGAAGTATTATTTCATGCCGGCAGGCACACGGCAGGCGGGCGTGGAATCCGGGGCAAGGTTCGGATTTCGAGGGGATCTTGGAATGGAAGCAGGCGCAGGTTTTGAGACGAGGCTGGTGACTCCCCTGGCGCTTATTGCCCGCACCACATAATAGTAAGTCTTGCCACTCTCGACTAAATCATCCGCGCATTTGGTGCCGGCGAATGGCACAACATTGACCCGCTCGGTAGGAGGGGCTTTTTGCGTGGTGCCGCGATAGAGGCAATAGCCAACCGCGGTGGAATGTTTAGCGTCGGCCGGAGGACTGGCGTTCCACGACAGAATGACCTTATGTCCCCCTTTTACCCCGGGCATTGGCAATGACGAATCAAAGGGTGGGCAGATCAAACCTGCTACAGGAAAGTCGCCCGTCGGTGTTCCGGATTGAGAAGGAGCTTTTGGACCGAGTGAGACTGGACCCGGCTTGGGCGGAACTGAGCTGTTCTTGCACCCGGCACCAAAAATGCCGAGGACGGCGAGAACGGCAATAACCGGCAGAAACTTAAGGTTCAGTTTAATAAGTCCGACTGCCGACCGCTGCTTCATAGGCCCTGTACGATCCGCCTCATTCCGTGTTGGTGTGGTTCCAATTATTGCTCAATCTTCGACATAGAAGTAGGCCCCCGACTGTTGTGATTCCCCGCGCACTTAACGACGTTTACTTTCTGGGCTCAAAGCCGAAATCGTACCCATATGTTGGCAAAGCCATACTGGTCAGCGCCGTTACCAACCATCTGTGCCTGGGTTTTATCGCCGTACGCCATTTATCGTCAAGTTTTAATCGCACCGGTCCGGCTTCGAATCGTATGGTGTTGCCCGATACTCCGTGACCCGGCGCCAGCGCGAGGGCGTGAGTATTTAAAAACGGAGGAGGCGACGCAGGCTGGCCGACAAATTGTATGATGCGGCTCACATTTTCCTCGGGCCGAGCGATAAAATCTTCGTAACGTAACAAGAGATATCTTCCTTCTGAGGAACCCCAAAGCGTCCTGATTGCGGAGTTCTCGAACATCCAGTTCACCGAGGTTCTCGCGGGATGCACGGTTGGGAACTCTTTAATCGCGGGATCGGGATGTGGTTTTGGCTTCAGCCAGGAGTACGCGCAGCCCCGAGGATCGCGTACAAGGTGCACAACAAATAAATCAAAAGCTCCGGTCAGCTTTAATATGTGAGCGTGCGAGGGATGTTTGGACGAATCGACAATAACCTTCGCGCCGGTAGTCTTGCCGATAGCTTGATACAACTTCCTCGTCAACTCTACATATGCGTCAACAGACGGCCTAACCAATCCTCTCATTACTGTATTCTGAAGAAAAAGTAAGTGGCGAAACCGAGCGCAATGAGTTCTCAAGGCTGAAGCTGCCGCAAAATCGAATCGGCCCGGAGTTTGATGAAAAGCTTCTATAAAGACCTGACGCCAAAAGTCACAATCTTTTAGGGCGCTCCCGCAGCCGCAGAGACCGTGAACGGCGCGGCCACCATCCAGAAGGCCGCCCCGGTCCCATATGTCGGCGAGCTCGCCAACGGTAAACCAGCCCGGAATTTGTCCTAATATCTGGTCGATGACTGTACTGCCACTCCGGTCACATCCAGCGATGTAAAGGATTGGTATTTTATTGCTAGGCATAATAGAGGTTTGAGTGAGCAACGGCGGGAAGGGCGAAACTGAAGGTATGAATGAGGATTTATTTCGGCGCACACATTAGTGTAAAGAGGCCTTTACTAATGACGCCTGCCAAGTATGAACTTTCAGTAAGTGATTAACTCGGTGCTGCCTTTAGAATCGGACAAACCTACACCACCGCCGGATTGTGACCGACGCACTGGAATCACAATGTCGATCCGTTCACAATTCGTTGGCCTGATTGACATGCGGATCGAAGTTGGCTCTGAGTCGATCAGGCACGCTAATACTCCTCCGGAAATGTCTATGACTTCTCCTGCGTACGAACATCTGCGGGGTAGAACGATCTTTAGCGATATGTCTGCTGCCCTGGGAGTGCAGGGCCGGCGGGATTGTGAGGCAGGCAGTAATATCCTCACTTCGATCTGCGATGCCCTCGCTGAATAGTAAGCATCGATTTGAGAACACAGCGAAGCTGCGAGACTACTTAGAGAGATGTACCTTTTTACACCGGCTGCTTTCCATTTCTCGATAATGCTGCGAAAGCGACTGGGACTTTGCTTAATTTCATAGTCGTGAATGACTCCGATCACCGGATATCCCGACTTTGCAATCGACGCTGTCGGCTCCTTGAAATAAAGCATTAACGCGGGTATCTTCCAGTTTCGTACGATGGATCCAGGTTTCATGATTCCGGTATAGTCTGCCGAGAAGAGGCCGTAGCCAGCAGCCTGAGCGAGAACATCGCACTGGCTGTCGTGCTTATGACCTGAAGGCGTGAATGCCGCAGCTGGCTCGCCAAACAGCTGCTGAATTTTATTCCTTGACTGTTCCATTGCACGCGCCTGGTCATCGGCGCCCACCGCCTTGTCATTCTTGGAATCGTAGAATTCGGTGTACCAGGGTGCGTCGGCGCGCTTGTCGGGCGCGCCCGCCCAGGCCTTGTGATCGGGATTCAGATGTGTAAGGCCGTGGGAGTGAACGTCAACGAAACGCTTTTCAACCAGGCTCTCGATTCCCTGGAACTCTGAGACATGATCGTGCGGAAGTCTTGTGGAGTCAGAGAAGACGTATTTCACGCGTGCGGAATCGTGCAGAGCGCCGGGCGTCCGCACAGAGAGCAGCTCGCCGTCTATAAATACATCGCCTGACTTTTGGTCTCCATCATCGACCCATCCTGGCGTGTACATCACGCTTAAAGGTGCGTGCGCTTCTTTGAGCACGGTTCCCAGTTCATTCCACTCCGTTTCGGTCAGAAGGCATCCACCCGTCACATACTCTGACTTCGACGCCCCCGGATCGTCGAGGCGAAGAACCATGGTGCTATCGACCTCCGCGCGGACCATTCCATGACCGCTGTTTGCATCGAGAACAGAGCGGACCAGACGATGCATCTCGTTGTACTTATCAAGAAACAAATCTCCATGAAGCGCGAAATAATAGTTAGTGGCATTGCCGAACTTGTAGGACCAGGCCAGCGGTTCGCCGTGCATCGTCGTCGATAAGACTTCCACGTCTATTGCGCGGGCAGCCCTCATATACGGCAGTTGGAGGCTCCTGATCAGGCTTCTTGTCTTGGTGAACGTTTGTTTCCAAGATAGTTTGCGCAACCCCCGGCGGCGGATACCTGGCAGGCCAGACTGCGGACCGTAATCAACTGCACAAGCGGAACCGTCTCCATTCGGCCAGCGCATAATCTTGGCCTTCAGTGGCCACAGTATTTTATCGCCGGTGAAGCGCTCGATTCCGAACCATGCGGCACTCCTGTCATCGGGATGATCGTACGCTGTGACTAGACTGACGCCGGCTTCAAACGATACCTGCCGTATCAACGATAGTGCCATATCGCTCAACTCACAGAGCGGCGCAGCAAGCACAATAGACGAATATTTAACTAGCTCTAAGTCACTAAAGAGGCTGGGAGTAATGTCTCTTGGAGTACAAATGTCAAAGGCGTAGTTGCACGCAGACAACAGCTCGGCGTAGTCAACGCATTCGGAATCTGAAACGGAAGGATACGCGTCACCTACAGTTCCAACGCGGCCAGGCATCTCTGGAGCAATCAGAAGTACCCCGAGTCTGCTAACGTTGCTATTGTGAATGTCCATCTGACCCTTGTCCGTTACTTCGTGGGCAGTCCACAGCTACGCCGTAAGCTCCAACGATTGGTTGAGCGCCGCCAACCACTCCTTTAGCTGCCAACATGGATTCGTAAACGACTTCGTGCTCGTGTATAAACTTTCCGGCGCTGTAAGTGGCTAACACGTGCACCTTCCCCCTATGTGCTATGGCGCACATCTTTTCAGGATTCGACAACAAAGTTGTAATCGCTTGCGAAAGCTCTTCCGGATGCGAAGGCCTGACTAACACTCCTGTTTCATCGTTGACCACCAACTCAGGTATTCCGCCAACGTTGGTCGCAACTACGGGCAGACCGATTGTCATCGCTTCGAGCAACACAAGCGGGAATCCCTCAGTTCTCGAGGGAAGGACAAAAACATCCATTTTGTCCAAGTACTCCGAAACATTGGTTTGGAACCCAGCAAAGGTCACGCTCCCGGCAATGCCCAACCGGCGCGCTTCGTTGATTAATTTGCCTCGCATGTGGCCGTCCCCTACGATCAAAAGGGTAGCCTTCGGAAAGACCTTCTGCACATTATGGAAAGACTTCAGCAAGTCGATGTGCCGCTTCTCCTCGCTGAGGCGACCCACAGTGCCGATGACCCAGTCGTCCTTCCCGGCCAGAGCAGTTTCGTCACGGCGCCGGGTTGACTCTCGTATTTTATCGGGATCGAAGTACGGATGGAGCACCTTGAACCTGTGGGCATGCTTTCTGGTCTGCCATTGCTGCCGGATCGCATCGGAGGCGCATAAGATAACGTCCGTGAATTTATTGAGAATACTGTTCAGTGGGTGCAGCAGTGAATCGCGGAATCTGTTTAGAAGACTGTGCGCTTGATTCTTTAGAGTAAGCTCCGTGGAAATAATGACCGGGACGCCTGCCAAGAAAGCTGCGATCCTGCCGTAGAGGTTTGGCTTCAATATATAAGTCTGTACTATGTGGGGTTTGGACTTCTTCAGATACTTGTATAAGCTGTATATGATTAGCGGGTTATCTTCCCACCCACATTGCAGGTTATGGAGCTTGCCGCCGAGGTCCTGAAAGCGTTGGCCGAATGGACTTCCTTTGTAATTAAAAACACAGACGGTAAAGTCGTACTTTTCGGGATCTATCCTTTGGGCGAAGAGGAGGAACTCCTCAATCAGGCCGTTATAAATATCAAAGTCCTTATAGATGTGGATGAGTTTGATCTTAGCTTTCCGACCAGTAGCCGGAGAGGAGGCTCGTTGGCACTTTGAGACGGCAATGGCGTGCGCTGCTTGCATGACCAATTATCTGCCCCAATTGCGAGGATGGAAGGCTCCGAGCCGGCCGGCGAATTGGAAAGCTCCGAACAGCCTCTTTCGCAACAGCGGATTCTGAATCCGCTGGCGCGAACGCCGGCCGTGAAAGTCGACAAGGTTCAGGTGCGCAAGCAGGGAAAAAATCTGATGATCCTCCGCTCCCGGAATACCAACCGATGAGCCACGAAAAATTGGATTGTCCCGATACATGAGCCGGGTCGCCTCGAACACAAATGCTTTGGGATTAGTATTCGCTTTGCCTGCGTAGTCAAGATAAGGGCCGTCTTGTACGCGAGCGCCAGGTTTCAGGAAGCCCTCGATCACGATTTCAGATTCTGCCGGAACCTCCACGTCGACAGTCTGACATTTCATGACTCTCAAGCTCCTGGCTTCCAGGCCACCGGCGAGCGCATATTCATCGAACCCATACGGGCACGCGGCGCTGGCTGCCATCATTACGGTTTCGCTCACACCGATCGCCACTGCCATTGGCAATGGTTGCCCCGCTCTTTCAGCCTTTGCAAATTGCCGGCCCAAGTCACTTGTCGGAGAGGTGCTGACTGTCGCTTGCTTTGGCCCGACCACCTGCATGCGGTAAACGCCAACATTGCGGACGCCTGTGTCGGGATCTTTGGACACGTTGATGTGCCACGTTCCCAGGTAGCGGCCCGCGTCTTGTGTGCTCCATTGGGGAACTGGAAAGGTAAGAAAATCGATCTGCGGGGAGGGAATGACGTTTTGCAGAGCAGGGCTTTCGGTTATTATCTGCGGTGGCAGCGGGTTTTGCGATCTCTGTTGGGCAACCTTAATGATGGTGTTCAGGTTTTCCTCATATTCCAGGCCGAGCGCAAGTGCAAGCAATCCGGGGCTGCTTAGCCCATTGGTGAAAACGCGGTGTCCAGGGTAGTCCTTTATATTCTCGAACAGGAGTGGGACCTGCTGTTCTCGAGTAATCTTTCCGAGTTCAAATTTCCAGTCAACCGACTGGCGAACCCGCCGCAGGTGATCTTGTGCCGAAAGCACCTCAATGAAAGCCCGCAAATCCATTCTATTTGTCTTATCTTATCCGAGGAATCCACGGAAGACGATTGATTCGGGATGTTCGCTGACAGACAGTTAGGCTGAGCGCGAGCAGCTGCGAAGTCAGGCGCTAGACATATCGAGAACACTTTGAATATCGTCGGCCGCGGAATCTGCCGCCTTCTGTTCTGCGATATCAAACAGACGCTCGACGGCAGGAAGCAGCGTGCCGGCTTCATCCTCTCGAGCGGCGGTTTTTAAAGCGCTGATTGGACCATGGATCAGCTTGTTGACGATGCCGCGTGTAATGGCATCGAGAGCCGCTTCCTGCTCCGACGAGAGCCGGCCCAAACGGCCGCGAGCACGCGCAATTTCGCTTTTGCGGATACTTTCCATCCGCTGTTGCAGAGAAACGATGGTAGGGACAACATCCAGAGTCCGCAAGTTCGAGCGAAAACGTTCGAGCTCAACGGCCACGATCGCTTCTGCCCGTTCGGCTTCCGTGCGGCGGTTGGCGGTGTACTCGGCAACTGTCTGCTGCAAGTCATCAATGTCATACACAAAGATGCCTTCGAGCCGATTCATTTCGGGATCTACGGTGCGTGGAACGGAAATGTCGATGAAGAACATGGGCCGGTTGCGCCGGAGCGTAAGAAACCGTTCTCCGTGCTGGCGGCGGAAAATGATGTGCGGCGCAGCGGCTGCGCTGATTACGATATCTGCGAGGGCACAAGTCTCATAGAGCTCCTCGTAATGGACCGCCTTGCCGCCGATCGATTGCGCCAATTGCGCTGCGCGGTCGTAGTTGCGGCTGGAGACTAAGATCGATCCCACGCCCCGCGCGAGCAGATGGCGCGCGGCCAGTTCGCTCATCTTTCCTGCACCGACGAGATAAACGCACTTGTTGGCGAGCGAGCCCAGCATGTCTTGCGCCAGTTCGACGGCGACGGAGGCGACGGAAACCGCACCCGTGCCTACCGATGTTTCGGTACGAACCTTCTTGGCGATCGCAAACGAGCGGGTTAGCAGGCGATCGAGGCGAGGGCTCATCACGCCCGCGTTGCGGGCTACGGCATAAGCCTCCTTTACCTGACCCAGAATTTGGGGTTCGCCCAGTACCATGGAGTCAAGACTGGACGCCACCCGAAAGAGGTGATGGATGGCATCCCGCTGCCGATACTCGTATAGGTGAGGCTGCAGGTCAGGAAGAGGAATGCCAGAGTACTCTTGGAGAAAGTTGCAGAGATTGGCGCCTTCGCCTCTGCTTTCCACAATCACTTCGACTCGATTGCACGTGGAAAGGATGATTCCACCGGCAACTCCGGGTTGGCGACGTAATTGGGTCAGCGCTGCGGGGAGCTGGCGCTCTGAAATCGCCAGTCTTTCGCGCAGTTCGAGCGGAGCGCTATGGTGATTGACACCAACAACCTGGATTTTCATGGATCTTCCGCGAGACAAAATTCGCAGCGTTCAACCGCGAGGGTTGAAATACAAGGGAGGGCGACCGGAATTGCGTGCCAGCGTTCGCTGGAAGCGTAATTTATGTAGTCTTTATTTTCTTTACCGGAGGCACCGGCAGCGAAACCACTTGGGACACGGTTATTTCTCCCGGGACTTTGCCAAACGCTTCGGCGTGCTGTTCCGACAGCAACTTGGCCGCGCGCTTGGCGAAATAGGTGATGATCAAATCCGCGCCGGCGCGTTTGAGGCAGGTTAAAGCCTCGAACATAACGGCATCGCGGTTCAGCCGGCCCATCTTCGCCGCGGCGTCGATCATGGCGTATTCGCCGCTTACGTTGTAAACGGCAAGCGGCATCTGAAATTCCTTTTTGGCGCGGTAAACGACGTCGAGGTAGAAGAGCGCCGGTTTTACCATGATGATGTCAACGCCCTCCTCGACGTCGAGCGCAATCTCCCGCATGGCCTCGTCAGAGTTCGAGTAATCCATCTGATGCGTTCTCTTGTCGCCGAACGACAGGGTCGAATGCGTGCCTTCCTTGAAGAAGGGATCGTAAAGCTTGGAAGCATATTTCGCGGAGTACCCCATAATCGGCAGGTTGTGAAAGCCGTGCGCATCGAGGGTCTGCCGCATGGCGCGAATCTCACCGTCGAGCATGGCGGCGGGCGCAACCATATCGGCTCCGGCTTGGGCGTGAGAAAGAGTAATTTTCGCGAGCAGTTCGAGAGAAGGGTCGTTCGCAAGATAGCCGTTCTCGATGATGCCGCAGTGTCCGTGCGTCGTATATTCGCACGGACATACGTCGGTGATCACCAGAAGGTCGGGCACCATGCTCTTCAGCGCACGCACGGCCTGCTGCACAATTCCATCGGGCGAGTAAGCGCCCGTGCCGCACTCATCCTTCGTCTCCGGAACACCGAACAAGAGAACCGCAGGAATGCCGAGATCCCGCACTAGGCGCGCTTCTTCCACCAGGCAATCGATCGAGAGGTGGTAGTTTTCGGGAAGCGCGCTAATCTCCCTGCGGATGCCGCTGCCGGGGACGGCAAACAAGGGCTGGATGAAATCCTTCGCAGCGAGGCTATTTTCACGAACCAGCTCCCTGAAGTTATTGTTTTGACGCAAACGTCTAGGTCGGTGCATGGGAAATCCCATAATGTAAGTTCCTCTAGGTTCCTAGGCTTTGACAGCCTGAGATTTTTTATTTTTCTGCAAATAGAAGGGGAGGATTTTCCCGCTGGCGGTTGCAATGGGAGAATCTCGTGTAATCCTCACCATTTTAGATTGCTTCCACATTTCGGTTCCGGACTGCGCCCACGATTCCGGACTGTCCTCGGCGGTTTTGAGAAGAACGAGAAATGCGCCGAGCACTGCGTTTTCGTTGATGGAGCCAACACGGGGACTGACCAACAACTGGAGTTGAGTCAGCCCTCTGGCATCCTCATGTTCGACCAATTGGTAATCGGTACTTCTGCCCCCGAACTTTTCGGGAAGCTCTTTTTCGATGATGCGTATGAAATCGGTGTCCACGAATGTGACGCCTTCTCCCGTCAACTTTTCATAGCTGCGGATGGCGCTGACGTGGGTGTCGAAACCCAACTCCGCAAACTCGCACTCACAGCCGCCGGTTGAAATCTCACCGTAGTCGCCCATTCCGACGTTGAGCAGCAGCTTTGGAGACTCATACAGAAGGCTGGTGAACAGGAACGAGTCCACGTTCATATCGGAATGAGGAACTCGGTGTTTGTGGGTAATCGCTGCCGTGGTGTCTTTGTACAGGTGGCAGTGATCGCTCGCGGCGTCTGGCGTGTCACAGCCTGCGGCGATGACGCCGGCTTCCGAAATGCCGTAGACGGGTACGGCAGAAGCTCCGACAGACTCGATCTCTTTCTTTTTTTGTGGAGTAAGCGGCTCACCGGTGACGAAAAATTTCGCGCCCCTCAGGTTGAGGTTCGCCTCGGCTGCGGCAATGCACACGCGGACGGCCGACGCGGCGAAGGTATAAACCACGCACGTCGAGTGCTCGTTGAGCGCTTGCGAAGCCCACTCTGCAATCTTGTAAGCATCGTTCAGGCTGGCATACTCCGGTTCAGCAAGAGAACTGCCGTACAGACTGTGCATGGTGAAAATCAGCTTTGTGCCCCACTTCTTTTCCCAATTCACGTTGAGCTGATCTTCGGCTACTTGAGAAAACCAGCGTTGAACACGATTGCCAATGTGCGCGAAACGCAGGCTTGAGTTGATGCCGGGAGCTCCGGGAAATACCGGGAACCAGTTGGCAATCGGAGAAGTCAGGCATCCATGGTGGTTCAGCAGAAAAGCGTCGTAAAGACAGCGTTGATTCAGGTAATCGAAATCGATGCGAATGCGGGTTCCCGCGCTTCGCGTCGCGCCGCTGCGTACTTCGTAGGCGCAAGACAGAAACGGATTATCGAACATCGATTCTTCGCAGCGAAACTCAATGCCCTTCCGGACCACTGGGATTTTGCCCTTGAATTCATCGACCGTGAAATAAATGCCTTCGTTCTGGAGAACGCGAAGGGTCTGTTCAATTCCATTCTGTGAAACCCACGACTTGACGTCATCGAAAGTGATTTGCTTCGGTACCAGCAGCTTCAAGTACGGACTACGCGGGTAGCCGAAAATACTTTTCTCTGCCAGAGTCAGAAAGTTCTCTTCGCGCGCCAGCATTCTATGCTTCAGCTGGGTTCGTGCGGACGCAATGGCTTCCTCAGGCGTCATCCGCGACTGGATGAACTTCCTGAGACCGTTGACGAATCGAATGTATTTCTGCACCTTTTCGCTCCTAAACTATTGGACAGCCGACACGGCTGTCGCTACCTACGTAGATCGTCTTTTACGCGATCGGCGTTTGCGCGATCGGCGTTCGCGCCACTGTTCCCAAAGGCGGGGATGGATTTGAGATGTGGTTACCTTCTTGAAGACACTGCGTGGCCCACCTTCAGCTCCCGGGTGTGAGTGTCCGCTGGGATTGCCGATATCGAGCCGAGATCGGATTTCATATCGGGTTGAACATCGACAGGTTGAAGAGCAGCAGGTTCAACATCAGCAGGTTGGGCCGCAGCCTGAACATCCGCGAATCGCTCCGTCGAAAGAAAATCTATGAGATCCAGGTATTGTTTCTTTTTCGTGTCCCAGCCATGTCGCCTCACGTATTCATAGCCGGCTTCGGCGAGAGATACACGCAACTCTTTGCTGCCGATAACATCGAGCATGGCATCGGCCATCGACTGGCAGTCACCGGAACGGAAGAAGTGAACGATCCCTTCTTTGAAGTAGAAGTCGTCAACCTTGGTATGCGAGAGCACGACCGGCACGCCTTGTGACATAAACTCCATGATTTTTGTGCTGTAGGCCTCGTTGCCAAAAGAGTCGGCTCTTTTCGGCACGACTCCGAGATCGGCGTTTGCGATCACTTGTGGCATTTGATCGATCGGAATGCCGTCCATAAATTTAACGCTGTCGCCCACACCAAGCTTCAGCGCCAACTGCCTCAAATCCCTAGCCAGGGTTCCTGCGGCGTTGCAGTAAATGTGGAACTCGGCATTGGGGACGTTTTCTTTGACGCGGCAGAATGCTTCAATCGCAATATCGACGCCCTGGTGCCACTGCAAGCTGCCGGGAAATAAAACGATGAATTTATCGTCCATTCTGGTCCGGGCCCGCCGCGAAAACATCTCCGGGTCGACGTGATTGATAAGAACAGAGCATTTCTGTTCCGGCGCCGAGCGCTCGACCACGGTCCGAAGCCATAGGTGGTTCGACACGATCACGTGATCGACAAATCCGGCGGATAGTTTTTCGATTGTTCTTAAGAAACCCAGGTAAGCAGCTTTGAGCTTCGAGGGGAATTTATTACCGAACAATTCGGGAACCAGATCGTGAATATCGAGAATCAGTTTGGCGCCCGTCAGCTTGGGATACCATGCCGCAAAAACCAGAAAGTCCGGCATGTTGTGGATGTGAATCACATCGTAGCGATTACGGACATGGAGTCTGGTCAGCTCCCTTGAAGATCTGAAGAGAAATTGCAGCAAGCGGCGGGCATAAGTCCACTTGCTGCGCTCGTCATTCTTACGGTATTGCACCCGATGGAGCGTAACCCCGTCGATCTCTTCCACTGGCGGCATGCCGGGTTCTCGGGATAAAGCGATTACATCCACCTGATCGCCACGCTTCACCAGAGTTTCCGCGTAGCGCCGCACGCGGTTGTCTTGCTCGTACGGCGTGTAGCCCACCATGCATATCTTTTTGCGCGTATTTCGAGATGAAGCGGGTACGCTCTCGCGGTAATAGCGGGCGACTTCCCGGGGCAGCGCGGCCCAATACGAGCCTTCATATTTCTCTCGCACGTAGCGGAGAAACTCCGCGTAGCGCGCGACCGCATACTCATCGCGCTGTTCTCGGCCTTCAAAGCACATGTAATCGGGGTGAGTGTTCAGGGATACCATGCCGCCGTGTTCGGCGATCCAATCCACCTTGCGCTTCCAAACATCGATGTTCCGCTCACACAAAACTCCAAAAAGGTTGAAATCCTGAATCAGGGTGTAGGGAAGTTCGACATACCCGCCGCCTTGCGGGCCGGGCACCCAGAAGGGAAAGATGGTGCCGGCACCATCCGGTTCCGGTTCAAAAGGATCGGTGTCAAAGGTGGAAGAGTCATACTCGACATCGAGCACGTGCTGCCATCCCAACCGGTGTTGCATCAAAGGAGAACGAAATCCAGAAGCGTTCCAGTTCCGGAGATATTGATTGATGCGGGCGGCCTTGGCGGCGAACTTCGCTTTCGAGTTGTAGAGCATGCCGTCATGTTCCAGACCGTGGACTCCGACTTCGAATCCAGCGTGATCCAGCATATGCCGCAGTGCGTCCGGGACCCGGTATTCACCTTCCGGCACAAAATTGAAGCAGGAACGGAAGCCGTGCTTCACTTCGAGATCCTTCAAACGCTCGATGCGCGACAGACCTTTGCTGCCTTCGACGTCGTGTGTGAGAATCAGAGCGAAGCGTTTGCCATTTGGCCAGCCCGGCCATCCGGGCGGTGTGCGCCCGGCTTTAGGGTCGATGGGCCAGACGTCGGCAAACGTGCGTCTGCGGCGACTGGCCCGCCACCGCCGCAATAAAAGTCGAAGGCGCCAAGGCATAAGCGGCTTAAGGAAGTAGTACGCTCTGCTGGTAAGCATTTTGATCCCCGTAGTCCTCGAAACCCGTTTCCCTAAAGACGACTGATTTGCTCGAAGGTCTGGACTTAACCTATCGACCTCCGAGGGCCGAAATGTATCGATATTCCGCCGGGGAAAGCGGGAACTACTGCACGATCACGGTCAGGCCAGTAGGGGGAGCTGGCGGCAAAGTATTGCTGCTGCTATAGCAGACGGTTGGGTCGAAGAGCAAAAGACCGGAGGAGTCTCGCGAAGTACTGTTATAACAAGCTTCCGCGGGGATAGCGTTCACATGTCCTTGCAAGGTGGAGGCATCCACATTTCCGCCCGTAACATCGGGCCCTACGGCAGGCCAGGGAATGCTCCCAAACCAGCCAGGTTCCGAACTCTGGTAAAACGATGGGGGCAGCGAGTGAGTTGTACCGCTGGCCCAGATAATCGAGCCGCCGGCAATGTCGAAGTTTCCATGCTGGAAAATGGTTCCCGACGCTTTTCCCACCCAGTATCCGGCGATGTTCGAAGGACCGCCTGCGAAAGTCTTGACGCCGCTGCCGTTGGTATCGCTGCCGGTGTCATATCCCACGCTGACTGCGTAGAACCAGTTGTTGTAATTTCGCGTAGCCGACGGAATCACAGTGGAGGTGTAGGGTGCGGTGCCGCCAGTGTAAAGACCCTGTGTAGCTGCTGTGAGTGCATCGGCAGAGCCGAGAACATTTCCGATCGCGTTGCTGTTGGTGTGCACCCAGGAGTTGGTGATGGCAAACATCTGTTCGTTGGCCAGTTGCGTGCTAGACCAGTCTACGGTGCTGCGCCCGGCGGTTAGAGGCGAAGCCAGAGTGTCGGTCCCGCGAAACTGATTGCGGAACATGGTCTCGTTGGAACCCGATCCCCAGAAACTGTCGAGGGTGATGTTGTTGCCGACATTGCCCTCGTAAAGATTGAATTGAGGCGAGGCCCCATGCTCCAGAAACGATGACATGATTACCAGGTCGCCACTGGAATCGAAGTTGCCGTAGCTATAGTTATAGCCAACCACGTTGCCTGCGCTACCCCAGTCGACGATCACGCCCACGTGCAGGCGCTCCAGAATATTGTTCTCAACCAACGAGCCGGAGGTCTTATTGAGCAGGGAAACATCGGAGTCCGCGCCGCCCGGACTATGCAGCATGGCATTGGAGAAGTAGCTGTCGCGGAACTCATCGCGGTAGCCGTAATAATCGTCGATGTGGTCGCCATCGGTGTAGTTGTCGAACACTTCCTTCACCCAGCAATACATGCAACCCCAGAGGGCAAATGTCTGAGCATAGCCGGTGTTGTTGGCATAGGTTTGCAGCAGTTCAACGCCGGAATACTTTTGCACCCCCGGAACCGGGGTGGCAAGCGCCGGCGATGTATTGCTCGCGGTTCCGTAATTTGTGTATAGAGCAGGAGAAATTGTCACGGTGTTGCCGGAAATGTTCTCAACCTCTACGATCTGCCCTCGCGCCCTCGCCCCCTGAAACGGATAGTCGCAGAATGTACAGGGAGTGTTCACGATGGTGTCGATCGTCACATAAACCGGATCATCCAATTCGGTAATCATCAGATAGCCGCCCACCGACATTCCAGAGGTGCTCGAGAGGGTCAGGCTGGTCGATCCTGCCGTATTGCCAGAATTGATGGTGGCGGAATTGGGGCCACCGGAGCTAATTCCGCCGCCCGTGCCCATCGTGATGACTGCTCCGCTGGTGCCCGTGGTATTCAAGATGGTTGACAGGGTGCCCGCTCCGCGCAAAACGGTATAGCCAGGAATCGTGAGATTGCCCTTGATAAGAAACGTTCCGGAACTAAGTAATACATAATGAGGATTGCTCAATGTCGATCCGCAGTTGCTCAAGGCAGCATTGATCGCCGAGGTCGCGTCGGAGGAGCCATTTTCATAAGCCGATGCCTGAATTGTGGAACCGCATTGCGTCCATGACGCCGAGGGTATGCCTCCCGGTACTCCAGTTTGCGTCCAGTCGATGGCGCATTTTTGGGGAGCGCTTACCGTCGCGGCTGAGCAGGCTCCAGTACCGGAAGTCGGGTTCAGCACCCCGGACCAAAGTTGAGCGTGCGAATACAGCGTACAAAAGATGATTGCGGGGAACAAAAGAACGTAACGGCGTTTCATTGACCCTCGGGGGACCGAGCTGGCATTCGCTAAAACAACAGCCCTGAAAATCCAAGCTGTTCAGTTTTACCAGCCGGTGCAGTCCCAACAAAGGTCTCGATAGTACATGATCGACAAACACCCAGGCCTCGGGAAGTCGCCTCTCTTTCTTGTTCACCATTTGACTAAAGCCTGTAGTGCCAACGACTTCAGATTCGTTCTTCAGCCCGACCTGCGATTCTGTGAAGGTTAACATTTCCTAATTTAGGACTCACGACAAAAGCTATGTTTTAGATCAGAGGCAAACTCGTGAAGATTGCTCCCCTATTTCGCTGCTACCGGATCGGCCAACACAGCACTCTCGCCGACAGCACAGGCCATTGCGGGTACAGAAGATGACTTCGGAAACTTCCCCACTGGGAGCATTCCTCGCACTAGCCGCGCAAGTTGATAAAGGGGCGCGCACCCTCGGTGCAGAACGATGACCAGCCCGAGGTACAGAATGCTGAAGCCGGCGGAGGTGATTGCAATGCGAGCGGCAGTCTGAACCAGGCCGTTTCCCCAAAATACGGACGCGACGCGGTGCATGGTCAATGCTGACGCGCAGGCGGCGAGCGCGGATGCAAGCACGAACTTCCAGGTCGCGGCCAGCATGGGAGCGACTCCGAACTGTATGGGTCTGCCCGCGTACCAGATCGCGGGAATCGTCAGAATCCAGAACGATGCGGTCCACGCTACAGCAATTCCAACCGCACCCCAGCGCAAGCAAAGCAGAAACAGTAGAACGGTGACGGCCAGCTCTACGATCCCCCAGCGAAACCAGCGATCCGCTCTTCCGATCGAAAGATGGATCCATCCGTGGGTGAAGTAGAGCATCATGATTCCGATGCCCGGACCGAAGAACATGAAAATCCGGCCCGACTCCTCCCACTTGGTTCCGAGCAGCAGCCGAATCACATCTTTGCCCACGAGGGTGAGATTTGCGCCCAGGCCCATCCCCACAAATGCGAGAACGGTAAAGGAATTTACCAGATATCGCCGAAACTCAGCAGAGCGTGGATTGAAGCGGCTGAGGGCCGCGATGGCCACGTTCGCCAAAGGCGACACCAGCAGGCCCGCCGACAGGGCAAACAGGTCGTAGGCTTTCTTGTAAAAACCGAGAGCCTGGGCGTTGAAGCGCCAGCCCACCAGTAAATTGTCGGTGTTGCGGGAAAAATAGTTGACGGTAAAGCGCCCGTAAACGTGCATGGCGAACCGGACCATGGCAGGAGTGTTCGCCGCCCGCCGGGGAAAAAGCGGCAGCCACCTGCACAAGATCCAGGCGCCAATCGATGTACTGAGTGGTACGGCAATTACTTGAGCCACGAGCGCCCAGTATCCCCAGCCTCGCCACGCCAGAAAAATTGAAATGACCACGGAAACAGCGCGGGCCACAATGTCGTTGGCCGAGACAACCGAGAAGCGCATAGCGCGTTTGAGCAGGGCGAGGTGCTGGACTGACGTGCTGGTGAGAAATATCGAGATCGATGTGCCAACAGCTACGTTGGCGACAACTGGATCCTTGTAGAACCGCGCCAACAAAGTGCCCGCACCGGCAAAGACAACCGTCAGCAGTGTTCCCACGCCCAGGTTAATCCAGAACAGGTTGCTGGCCAGTACATCGTCGAGATCTTCGAACTGAAGAATCGCCTCGGTAAACCCATTCAGGCCGAAGTTGCCCAGCAGAAGGCTGAAGGTTGTAACCATCGCCACCACGCCGAAGTCTCTGGGAGTCAGCAAGCGAGCCAGAGCAATTGCGGCAATGATGTGCAAGACCGTTCCCACGCCACCCGAGAACAAGATTGTCCCTGCGCCGCGGACGGCGAGGTCCCGTATGGGACCCTCGCTCGGCCGGAACGCGCCAGTTTTTTCAAACGGTCTCAAATGTGACTCTCGGAGAAATCCTCATAGTTCGCCAACCCCGGGTTCGAAGAAAATTCCGAAGCAGCAAACTCCACAGCTACGACTGGATCGGCTTGCAACGCGTAATCCCTCAACTCTGAAGAAGGTGCAACTTCGGGACGGAGTTGAACCCTCGGAGAAGCCATTCGGGGAACCGCAAATGTGGCAAGGAGAAAGAATATCCAAACCAGGGTGGTTTCCCTGAAGCCGGCTTCGGTGAAGTTGTAGATGATCGCTACAACGAAAAACGCAAGGTTCAGGTTTGCCAGAGCCGGGTCCCGGCGAAAGGCCGCAATCACGTTCCGGTAGCCGTTGATGATCAAACCGGCGAGCAAGATCACGCCAATCCATCCCAAATTTAAGTAGAGCTCAAGATAACCGTTGTGAGCTTCTTGAAGGCCGGTCATGGTCAGTTCCCATACTCGATGCAGGCGCCTTCCCATCCAGAAACTTTCGAACCCTGTTCCGACCAAGGCGTTCCCGCGCACCGAAAGGACGACGTCCCAGATCACGGTGCGGCCGGTAAGCGTAGGGTCGCGGCCAAGAGATTCCACCATTCCGCTACTGAGAAACAGCGCATAGAAAGCGATGCCGATCACCCCCGCGACAAGCATGAGCACCACCGCGGGGCGCCGGGCAACCGCGCGGAAACTCGTGGCTATCATCACCGCCGCTCCCAGACTAAAGCAGGCACTCGCGGTCACGGAGTTGGCCATCCAGAAAAGCCAGAACACCATGGCCAGCAGGACGCAATGAGCCAGGATCCGCCGGGCGCGATGAGTGTGAGTGCGGCTCTGGATGAGGCCGAACAGACACCATACCGATCCCAGGCCAAAGATCAGGCAGAGCATCCCCAATTCGTTCTTGTTCTCAGTCACACCGGTGTATGCGGGAAGGAAGGTCCATGGGTGGTACATGCGCCCGAGGTCCCCGTAATACTTAATGAATAAAACCGAGAGCGGCACCAGTACGAAACTGGCACGCAAGAGAAGCCGCCGCACAGCCACTGCGGGCTGAAGCTCGGTGAAAACGATGAGCACAAATACCAGGTCACCGAGGGATTTGATCCAGCGCTTGAAAGCGACGAAAGTGTAGTCGGACCAGAAGACGCTTATGGCGCAGTAGAAAAAAAACAGCAGGAGGAGTTTGTTGTCTAGAAGCAGCTTTCCAACCTGCCGCCACCGCCCGGCAAGGATTACGATCCCGATGGCTAGAAGGCAAAGCAGCACCTTCCGGTCGATGGGACTTCCGTCAAGATAGTAATAGTCGGGGGCATCGCTGGGCGGCGCCACGCCTTTAAACCCCAACAACGCCAGCCACGCAGACGCCGGCCGCGATGTGCTCAGGAACAGCCAGACAAAGGGAATCCAAAGAGCTTTGGAGACACGTGCGTCCGGATCGCGGTCGAGCCAGAACAGCGCCGCAATCCCAGCAATACAAGCGATAGTCGCGACTGTCGGGGACATTCAGGAATCAAGCATTGCAGAATCGAGCATTCAAGAATCGAGGAACTGGCGGTGCATCAATTCGAGGGTCAACAACTGGTGAATCTCGCTGGTGTAGTTTTTCTGTCCCGTGACATGGCCGTGCACCATGGCTTCGACCGCCGTGGGATTGAGATATGGCCGGGTGAGAGTTCGCGAGTCCAACAGCATTTGCTTCACGTAGTCCGAAAGCGGGCCGCCGTACCAGACGCGGAAATGCGCGAATTTGTGCCTGCCCAGAAAAATACGCTCCAAATGGAGCGGGGACAGAACATGGTCCATCTGGGCTACCCACTGCGGCATTCCGTAGTCGTAGGCGTATTCCGCCTTGACCGTAAACTCGATGAAGCTGCGGGCCGCGGCGGAGTAAAGCGGCAAATTCCTCCCACCGTAACCGCGATCGGTCGGAATCTGCCGAAGGGTTGCGTTGCCATCCGCGATGAGCCGAAGGGAAATGTCATTTCCGTCGAGGGCGGCTTGCGGAGCCTGAAAAACCGTACGCACAAAATCGTTGTCGAGATATGGAGATCGCAGCGCCACCTGAGTTTGCTCCAAGGCCAGAAGCCCGTAATGGTGCCAGGGAGCCTGCCGGAAGACGGAGAAAGATATTGGATTGGTGTTGCGAAGCTGCGAGTAAGTGGCAACGGCGGTTTCGATTTCGGAAACAAATTCCGGACGGAATAGCCCCGAATTAGGGATACCCGCTTTGAACGCCACGATTCGCCGGAGCACTTCGCCGCCGTAGTTTCCGGTCATCCTTACCGGAGCCATCGCGCGAGCAGCTTCGTTGACGTATAGGTCGGCGGCGCGATTTACGGAGGCGCATGCATCCGTCAGGTAGACCGTGCGCTCGGCATAGTGAGAAAAGCGTGACAGGAATTCTTTCCCCACTGGAATCACATGATAGGGCTGCCCGCAGACCTCCGCCACTTTTCGCGCAATGGCAACGTCGCGGCAATCGCGGTACGTCCCGCCAAAGGAATAGCACGGCAACGATCCCGGCGTGGACTTGTGCCAGGCCATAATCATCCGGCTATCGAGGCCGCCGGTGAGCGAAACCCCGACCGGCTCGCCGCCGTTGAAATAACGCGGAAGGTTCCGCGAAAACACTTCGCGAAGATTCTGGTAATAAGTTTCCAGATCGACTTCGGGTTGGTTCTCCCATTCGGAGGGGAGAAAATAGTGTTTTTTGTCCTCGATCGAGCCGGCGCGAAATGTCCACGAGGCCGCAATCGGCAGCACGTGGATATTTTCAAAGAGCGTGCGGTCCTCGAGCACGCACCCGCAAGCAACGAACTCGCCTAATCCGCGCGGATCGAGCTTGCGAAGCTCCGGACGGACTGCCAGTATGGCTTTGGCTTCGGCGGCGAAGTAGAAGGCCTCGTTCGATTCGTGATAATACAACCGGTGCATTCCATAGCGGTCATTGAAGAGCTTCGCCGTGCCGCGTCTGCGGTCGGCGACCAGGCCGTGGAACCTGCCGTTCAGGCCTGCGGGAAAAGACGAATCTTCCTCGTAGGCGTGCACCAGGTAGGAAGGCCCCTTCAGGTCGAGCGTGTGACCACGTTCTTTCAAACGCCTTGGCGTACCGGGCTCGGGAAATTCCTCCCCGGAAAAAAGAAGAATTACATCGCCTTGTTCATTGGCGATGGGCATGGCGTCGGCAAACGAGCCTTTTCGTTCCGCCCAACCTACGTACACTCCCAGGCTTTCATCGATCCACGTGCCGGTCTTATAGAAAGACTCGTGGCGAAGCGCTGCCACCATGCGCTCGAGCTCCCGCTCCGCGCGGGCGCGCGGCATCTTCGTGACCAGACCGACGAGTCCCGGCATGAACTTAGAGAGCCTCGTTAACGGAGTCGAGCTTGCGGTTGTACCATGCGTTGCGGATATTCCGCAGCCTCGCCGCCAGCGGTTCGGGGATGCGATCCTTCATATTCCGGTGCAGACCAAAACGCAAGGCGAGTTTGCCCAGATCGCTGAGCGGGACGTAGTAGCGTGGCACATCGATGCGCTGGAACCCATTGCGTTCTTTGAACTCCGTAATGCTGTCCCGCTGCTTTTTTCCATAGGCGAAATTCGAGTACACAAGGTAGGGAATTTTGCGCTCGGTCGTGGAGCGAACCGCTTGCGCCACCAATGCGTTGGTGACGGATTTATCGCGGTGCCGAATCATGGCAACGATATTCATGAGGCCTGCCTGACTCCGGCTCTCGTCGTGAACCAATTTACAGAAACCGACCAGGCGATTTTCAAGATAGGCGCCGATGAAGATGCTGGTGTCGAGGAATGTAGCTTCTTCGCGGTGCACGGTTTCGAGGTCCTTGCCATAATGCGAAAAGCGCCTTCCCTGGCGGACGGGACACTCGTTGTAAACTTCCCAGATGCCCCGCACCAGCGCATCATCGAAGGCTGCTTCCCTTACGACGACACCCTTTTTTTCGGCTTGCTTGGCCTTATTGCGCGCCTTGAATCCAAGTTGTTTCATCCACCAATGTTCGAAGGTCGTGAGCGGCAGGGCGGCGAAGTTGTCCCACTCCATCGGGTACGGATGCTTTCGCGCGGTTTCAGGCAGCCTTTGCATGAAAGTGAAGAGGTCGATCCTCTTTCCTGCCCGCCGAATTTCGTCCAACACGGGTGCAGGGTTTTCGAGAAAGTGATATCCATCCCCAGCGGGCGAGGCGAGCCTCAGCCAGCGTCCGCGTACGTCAATGTCTTTGCCGCAAACTCGCATCTATACTTTGCCTCGTATTTCTCCCGAGGTTAATTCGGGAGTCATTAATTCTAATTCTGCCTCGCGAACCGCTATGTGCCGAACTTGTGACAGCTCCGGCGAACTGGCTGATCTGGGTCGTTCCTGCTCGGGCGGTCCCGCCTTCAGCGCCGGCTTGGCGCCGCCAACCTGCTTCATGGGTTCTTTTGGAGATCGTTCTTTTAGAGTTCGGCCTTTTAGAGTTCGATAAGCAGCCCGCAAGGCATCGCCGAATTCGATGCAGCTGCGGGTGACTACGCCGGCGTGCGAATCGAAGCGGCCCACGTAGCGCACGTCTTTGCCATTTTTTCCAGCGAGGTCACTCTTGAATTTGAATCCCCCCGGATTTGCAACCGGGTTGATGCCATTCAAGTTGTAGAGGGCAGCGCCGTCTTGTTTCAGTTTTTCGACCAGCTTCCAGCGCAGCAGATAGGAGCCGTTAGTCTTCATGCCGGCATCGCTGGTGGCGGCGAACAGTTCGATGCCCATCTTTCCCATCTGGCTCCAGATCAGACCGGCGCACGTCTCCCCGCCCGACCGGCACAGCATAATCTTCATTTTGAACGGTTCGGGCAATCGCGCCTGAATCGACTTGAACTGGTGGATGTTGTTGGGTTCAACGAAGTTCTTGCGGGTCACCATCTGTTTGTAAATAGGTATAAAACGTTCGAAGAGTTCGTCGGCCGTACCCTCAATCGTCTCCAACTCATTTTGCTCTGCGTGTTTCAAATTGCGCTTCCAACTGCGCGCCATTCCATCGCGTAGAGCGGTGAGGGAGGGCTGCAAATCCATGAGCATCGTCCGTCCGCGAAGATCTTCGCCTAAGGACGAGAATCCCTCTTCCGCCAAAATCTGCGAGAAGGACGCGGAACTGTCGTCAAACAGAACTGGAAACAGCCTGAGCGATAGACCTCGTTTGCACACATACTCGTTGCGTAACGCGCGAACCGCCTGGCGAAAGATTTCTATGTTCGCTGACGCTGCACTTTTGCACCACAGTGGGCCCCATTGGATGTAGGCAATGCCGAAATTCAGGAGCGGAACTTTCGCGATTCTCGCCTGGGCAATCGCCGCGACCTCGCCCTCGTAGCGCAGTATCAAATGACTCAAGTTGCTTTGCCCGGAAATTACCTCTCCGTACGTCCAGGTCTGATAGGTGTTGGCATCGTCAAATAACCCGAGCAGTCCATGCCATGCCGCCTCGTCGACCTGATCGACTTGCGAAGCGTACCCGGCGTCTAAGGGACGCATCTTTTTGTTGTTCTTGCGTGACGATTCAGTAGTTAGCATTGGAGGGTTCCGCAATTGCAATCACGTTCAGAACGAAAAGCGTTGATTTTCTCGCGAGAATCCGAGCTTACTCGGTGACGTATTGGTCTTTCACAATGTGAATGCCGGCAAGCGCCAGGAGTTTTCCCAGATGATCAAAAAGACGAACTGACAAGTCCATGAAGCGATGCTGCCCTGCCACCAAAGCAAAGGGCAGCGCACAAATATAAAGAGGGATCGCCGCGGCGGACCGGATGACGTCACGCGCTCCAAAGTTTGCCGTTTGCGGCTCCATCGCTCCCCGCAGCAAAGCTCGCTTCAGCATAAAACTTCGCCGCCAGCGTACCGGCGGGACAACCTCGTACGCAACCGCTTCATTGCACCAGATAAAAACGTGGCCCAGTTCGATCATGCGCTGGAAAAAATCCTGGTCTTCCCCCTGGCGAAATTGCGGATCGAACGGCTGGTCGGCGCCGGCAAAAAGCTGTTTCTTCAACAGCACATTTCCCGTGCGTCCCTTTCGCCAATCGATAATCAAGCCGGTAGGATACGTGGGGCGCTCATAGAAGTTACCCTTGACGATCCACTGGGGCGGTTGTTCATCGAAGTAACGCTTCACCGGACCAAGTACGCCATCGACCTTGTATTCCCGGCATGCCTTCAACAAAGTCAGCAGCCAGCTCTTCTCCGGGAACTCGTCGTCGTCGATGAAGGCGATGTAGTCTCCTTCGGAGTTCTCGACTGCTTTGTTCCGGGCCAGGGCGATATTCTGCCGGGCTTCGATGCAGTACTTGACTGGAATCGCCGATGCCCGGTGGAACTCCGTAATCACATCTTTGGCGGACTGCTGCTCGTCGTTGTCCACAATGACAATCGAATATGTAAAAATGCCGCCGGTCTCCTGGTCGGCCAGTTTCTCGAGCAAGCGTCTGAGCAGATGCGGCCTTTTGTAGGTGCAAATGCAAACACTGATGTGACTGAGTTGAACCGCGGTGGCATGCTCAGGCACCGATACATCGGTCGGGACATCGGCTGTACTTGGGAATACTGTGGTCAGGCTATTAACCATCGATGTCTTCTATGTGGGTGGTTTTCCGCTGCTGCCGATCGCTAAGCGACCTGCCAGGGTTTTGCATACCGATAATTTTCGGAGGCTTCGGCAAATACCGTGCCGAACGGCACGATCCGGTCGGCTTCGATCCACCGGAAAATCTCGCCTCCGGCCAGGAACCGATGCTCTTCCGGGTTTACGGGATGGGTTTCCGCTTCGACGATTCCGCTTTGAGCGGCCGAGAAGATCTTTTGCAGGTGTTCCGGCTGAAGCGGCGGCAGGGAGAAAAACAGATCTGTCATGCGATGCCGGGCCGCCATAAGGCGGTCTGTAATCCTGCGATAGAGGCGGTTGGCGAAACTCTTCTCGCCGCGCCGGAAGGTAAAGTTTCTTCGAGCGATGGTTCCTGCGGGCAACAATTTTCCGAAAAGAACGTTGGCGCAAAGATGCGCGTGGTGGTGGCCGTCAATGCGATTTGGCTGGGCGCCGTAAAGCCGCCGGAATTCCTCAAGCTGGGCCGCCACTACGTACTCGAACGAACTCGTAAGGCCGGGATGAAAGACGACATGCGCCACGCGATGCCGCCGAAGATAGCGCGCCAGCCGTTGCTGATGTTCGATCAGTTTGGCGGGAACGCCCAGCGCCGAGAATTGCGTCGTCAGGTTCAGATGAAGGCCGGTATCGATGCCATGCTCTTGCGCAATGCCGCTGGCTCGCGCCGAGTCTTCCATGAACATCATGGCGCTTACCGCCGAAACCGCACCCTGACGGACACATTCCAGCGTGCGCTCCGTGGTTTCGCGATCTCGTCCCCAATCGTCCGCGTTCACCACCAGGCGACCCGAATCCGATGTCGTGAGCATCTCGTCAGCTGATTTAGCGTCCATAAGGCTGCAGCTTTTCAGTACTGACTGGAAGGAGTAATTTCTGGCGCGGCCATGGGCACCCGATTGCGGCTCAGAACTTTCTTCAGTCGCTGCATCTGTTCGTGTCTGTGGAAGGCCACGAGTTCGGGCGACACCGGCCGCTTTGCTCCGCTCAGCACCGACCAGAAATATCCCGCGAGCAGAGTCAGAGATCCGGCCAAAAAAGGCTTGTTGTTAATTTGACGCAGGGCGCGAAACAGCTCCCACACGGGGTGGTTTCCGATGGTGTAGTCCTTAACCCCAAATTTGAACTTTGCCGCCCACTGGCTGCGCCCGGCGGTGCCGATCGCCCGGTGGTGCTGACACACCTTTTCGGTAAACGTTCTGGTTTTCCAGCCGCGCATTCTTGCCGTGATGACGGCGATGTGGTCGATGCAGCCGCCCTCCACGGGCACATAGCCACCGATGTCTTCAAAGCATTGACGCCGAAATACCTGGCACGCGCCGGAGACATGCTCGATGCTCACATAGCGATAGTCGTAGATTGGATTTTGGCCTTCCTGAAAGGGCGTTCCAACCAGTCCCAGTTTTGAATCGTCCGCCAACTTCTGGAGCAGGAACGAAAAATAATTTTCGTCAAAGGAAATGTCGCCGTCGAGGCTGCAAATGACCTCGTGGTCCAGCCCCTTTACCCTCGCGTAACCTGCATTGAACGCATGCACCTTGCCGGCGAAATGCCGTTCGCGGCGCTCCGGCATCCGAAGCAGTTCAATCCACGAATGCTCGGCCGCATATCGGTTCACAATATCGTCGGTACCGTCGGTCGAGCCGTCGCTGACGATGATCCATTTCAGCGGACGAACCGTCTGCGCGATCATCGACTTTATGGTCAGCTCAATGAACTGCGCCTCGTTTCGCGCCGGAGTAATGACGATGTAAGCTGGAAGATTCATCGCGCTATACCAGAACGGAAGCGGTTGCCTCCGGGATAGCAACCTCTGGTTTTTGTTCGGCAGATTCCGACACGAGCATGGACAAAGCAAAAAACATCCAGGCTTGGGTCCATCTCATGTACGAGGTTTTAATGGTGCAGGTGCGAAGTATCCGGTAATAGAAGAATCCGCGGTCGTCCCACATGTGGTCCATGGCCCAGCGGAACACGGAATGCGCCAATGGGACGTTCCCGGGATCAAGGTCCTTAAATTCGAGCAGCGTGATAATGCTTTGTGCGACACAGTGAGTATCGATTGGATAGGTATTGTTGTGAAAATATCGAACTGCACCGTCTTCGCGGAAAAAGTGGGCGCGATAAAAATCGAAACCGCGCCGTATGGCTGAGTCAAATTCATTGGTTTCAAGGCACTGGGAAATGGTTCGCAGCGCGCCCAGGTTGAAGCCGGTATGGAAGTTGTCGATCCATTTTTGTTTCGCGCCCTCGCCGTAATCCCATCCGCCATTGGCGTTCTGTTGTGCCGCCGAGTAGCGAGCCGCCTTGAATGCGGGCTCCACGAATTTCTCTTCGCCCGTGTGCTTGTAAATCCGGCAAAACAGGGCGGCAGCAAGGAAATTCGCGTTATGGACGGTGGGCCGATGGGAAGGAAGCGGATAGGAAAAGCCAAAAACCGAGTTGCCATCTGTCCAGTAAAGCTCGTTCAAAATGTATTCTGCCGCGCTCACTGCCATGCCGAGAAGCCTTTCGTCATGGCGCTGCTCATAGGCATCGAGCAGTCCGCAGGCGGCGAAAGAGGTGCAGACCAAGTTGGGCTGCCACCTGGGCACTAAAAGAGCCCGCGTTTGCCAGGGAAAATTGTATCCCCAGCACCAGTACGGAGTGTTCGGCGACCGGAGCGCAACCAGGTGTTCCACCATCCGATCGATGGAATGTTCATTTTCCGCCACATGGCCGGCTATTCCGGCGTTCGACAGTTTCACGAAGGACGAGAGGAAAAGGCCGAGCGCTTTCGGATTCTGCGTTTTGGGAACACCGAGAACACTTCGAACGTTAATGGGACTTCGCTTCAAAAGCTGAGTGAGGACCAGACGGGGAAGCTTGGAATCCAGAAACGGCAGCGCGGAAAACAGTTTGCTGTTCAGAACGTCGTAAGGTTCGTATCCCGCCCAATCGTTGCTCCGACAATATTCCAGAAGCTTGAAAAGCGTTGTTTCGGCTTCGCTTCGGTTACGGTCGCCATTGGGAACTGGCATTTTCATTTTCATTCCTTCGAAATCTCGTTCGGCAGTAGCCCTGTCTTCCGTTTGTTATGCAGTTCGATCTGCCGCCAGAGATAGAGCTTTTTCTCCGCCGGCATTTTTGTTGAGGACTCGTGCTGCAAAGTTCAGAATCTCAAGCGCAACCGTTTTCTGTTGCTCCGCCGTAAGCTGCGGGAACATGGGCAGGGAGACGATTTCCGTGGCGGCTTTCTCGGCTACCGGGAAATCTCCTATTTGGTAGTGCCTTTCCGCATAGGCTTTTTGCAAGTGCAGCGGAATCGGATAGTGAATGCCAGTGCCGATAGCGGCTGTCTTCAAGTGATCCATCAGGGCTTCGCGGGCGGCGGTGCGCACCACGTAGAGGTGATATACGGCGCGCGACCACGATGGTTCATGAGGCAGGACGAAAGCGTCCCCTGCGGATTGCAGCAAGCGGTTATATTCCGCGGCACGTTCCCGGCGCTGGGCATTCCACTTCGCCAGGTGCGGCAGCTTTACGCCCAGCAGTCCCGCCTGGATCGCGTCCAGCCGGCCGTTATAGCCTTCCATATCGTGGTAATACTTCTTGGCCTGGCCATGGTCGCGGAGCATTTTTACCTTCTCCGCAATGGCCGCATCATTGGTCGTCATCGCGCCAGCTTCTCCGCAGGCTCCCAGATTTTTCCCCGGATAGAAGCTGAACGCAGCGGCACGGCCCATCGAACCAGCTTTCATCCAGCGGTTCTGCTTTTGCGAAAAGTACTCGGCGCCGTGGGCCTGGCAGGCATCCTCAATCACAATCAGGCGGTAGCGCTCGGCGAGATCGAGAATGGGATCCATATCGGCCATTTGTCCGTAGAGATGTACGGGAATCACCGCTGTGACCAAGCGGTTGCTGCGGCGGCTTACCAGCCTGCCGTCATCATTCACGGTGCATTGATTCTCCAGATATTGGGCAAGCTTTGCGGGATCGAGATTGTAGGTGCGCTCATCGATATCCACAAATTCGGGCAATGCCCCGGCTTGTGAGATCGCTTCGGTGGTGGCGATGAACGTATTCGGCACCGTGACCACAACGTCGCCGGGCTTCACGCCGGAGGCTGTGAGGGCAAATCGCAGAGCGTCAGTTCCACTGCTGACCGCCACCGAATTGCTGGTGCTGCAAAAGGACGCGAAAGCCTTTTCAAAGTCTTCCACCATCGGTCCACCGATGAAACCAGCCGTATGCAGCGCCTGGCGAAACACCTCGGTCAATTCTCGTTCAAGCTCAGCATGAGGAGTAATAAGGTCAAGGAAAGGAATGCTGTTCGAGCCGTTATTGGCGACACTCACTTTGAAACCTCCGCAGTTCTTTCGATATACCTGAATAATTTCGCTGGATTGCCCGCCACAATCGCATTGGCGGGCACGTCTTTGGTGACCACGCTGCCGGCTCCCACGATGGCATTTTCACCGACGGTGACGTTGGAAAGAATGGTGGCGCCGGAGCCCACCGACGCTCCCTTTTTAATAATCGTCCGCTCGACCTTCCAGTCGGCTTCGGTTTGCAGATTTCCGGCGGTCGCAGTGGCCCGCGGATAGCTGTCGTTGATGAACATCACTCCGTGGCCAATGAAGACGTTGTCTTCAATGGTCACGCCTTCGCAAATAAAAGTGTGGCTTGAGATTTTGCAGCGCTTGCCCACGGTGGCATTTTTCTGGATCTCCACGAAGGCGCCGATCTTGCTTTCGTCGCCGACTTCGCATCCGTAGAGGTTGATGAACTTGGAAAGCTTGACGTCCTTGCCCAGCTTGACGTCAGGAGAGATGCAAACGTAGGGGTTCATAAATGAATTAACGCTCCGCGCTGGCGTAGAGACTCGGAGGCGGCTTCGAGCATGCGTACCACGCGCAATCCGGCCCGGCCGTCATTGATCGGAACTTCATTTTTCAGGATGCACTCCGTGAAATATGTGAGTTCCCGGTGAAGCGCCTCGATCTGTTCGATCTGCGGCGCCCACATATCCCCGGTGCGGTAATTGACCAGCAGGTTGTACACGCCCTCGGTACTGGTGACGCTGACGCCTTTGTCATAGATTTTGATTTTCTCGTCGGCCTCGAGATCGTTCCACACCAGCATTTTCTTTTCACCGCCAATGAGCGTGGTGCGCACCTTCACCGGCGACAGCCAATTCACGTTGATGTGGGCAATGATTTTTCCGGGGAAGTACAGCGTGAGAAACGCGACGTCTTCATGCCCGTTCAGATGGGTTTGTCCGGTCGCCGAAATCGCCTCGGGCGTCTTCTGGATCAGGTAGTCGATGATCGAGAGATCGTGCGGAGCAAGGTCCCAGACCACGTTCACGTCATGCTGAAACAGCCCGAGATTCACCCGCGTGGAATCGTAGTAATAGAGCTCACCGAGCGACCCATCCTGCAACAACTGCTTGATCTTATTCACCGCGCCGGTAAATAAGAAGGTGTGGTCGACCATGATTTTAAGATTCTTCCGGTCGGCCAACGCGATCAATTCCTCGGCTTGCGCGGCATTGCTGGTGAACGGCTTTTCCACGAAAACGTGCTTGCCGTTCTCGAGAGCCGCCTTGGCCAGTTCATAGTGAGTCCAGACGGGAGTCACCACGGCAATGGCATCGATGTCGGGAGAGAATAGCAACTCTGCGGCGTCGTCGGTTACCAGGACGCCGGGATATGCTTTCGCGGCTTTCCGTCTGGCCGCCGGGCTCTTGTCGCATATTGCGGCCAGTTCCGTTTCGTCCAGGCGCTCCAGGTTTCGAGCCACGTTCGGTCCCCAGTAGCCGTAACCTATGACTCCGAACCTGAGGGTGACATTACTTCGTGATTCCTTCGGCGAGTTTACGGTCAGCGGTTTGGTTGTAAATGTAGCCATTTTTAGAAACCTCAATTGAGAAGAGGAGGGTTCAAATAACAGTTGGAGTAATAGGGGGAACTATTTACCGTGCGCCTTCCCCAAGCAGAACTGCCCCGGGTGTGCGCGCCAGAATCTTCAAATCCATCCACGGCGACCAGGTGCGCGCATATTGCAGGTCGAGCCGTACCATGTCATCGAATTTCACGCGGCTGCGTCCGCAGACCTGCCAAAGCCCGGTCAGCCCCGGTTTGGCTTCGAGCAGCCGGCGGCGATGCCAGATGTCGTAGGCTTCCGCTTCGTAAGGGATGGGCGGGCGCGGCCCTACCAGCGACATTTCCCCCTTTAGCACGTTGATGAACTGGGGCAGCTCATCCAGGCTCGTTCTGCGCAGGAACGCTCCGACGCGGCTGATCCGGGGATCGTTCGTCAGCTTGTAGACGCCATCATCACGTCCACTTACGGGCTGTTTGCCGGCTTTGCCAGCGATCAGCTGGGTAACGTATTCACGGTGTACGGAGGCATCGTTGTTTACGTACATGGAACGAAATTTCAGGAACACAAAGGGTTTGCCGAACTGGCCCAGGCGGCGTTGCCGGAAGAAGACCGGCCCCTGTGAGGTCACTTTCACGGCGAGGGCAATGATCAGAAAAAGCGGAGAGAGCAATAGCAGCGCCAGCAGGCTGCCCAGAACATCCATTGCGCGCTTCATGAAGCGGAACCATTTCCTGGTGTCTTCCCGCTGGGACAAGTCGGGATACAGGGTGGGATTGCTCGGCCGCTGGCCGTCGTTGGCATTGCGATTGTCATCCCGGTCTTCCGGAAAAACGTGATACGTAAAGCTGAGGCGATTGAATTGTTCGGCCGGCAAATCGCCGCGCAAGGTCTCAGTCACTCTGGCGAGAATGGTAGCCGGAATGGAGTTGCCATCTTCGACCGTAATTTCGGTGAAAACGACTCCGACCACGCTGTCATTCTCGTACCATCCCGCGAAGTCAGTTTCACGGATGAAAGAACTCACGGTAGTGAGTATTTTGCGTGGCATCGGTTCGCTCTTCTCGGGGGAGAAAGAATCGCGCATGCGCAACAGCAGCAGCATGAAAGGCTTCCGCGAACGCTCGCTGCGCTTTCGCTCGGAAGCGATGGTCTGCCGAAAAGCTTCGTCCGTTAAGATGCACCGCTCTTGCGGAAATGGGCTTACGGCGATCGGAACTGCAGCTGCGCCATGGCCAGTATGGCTTGAATTCACGATGGTCTCCGCTTCTGCCGCTTGGGGGAAAGTCAAGCGAACTGATGATTGTTAGAGATTTGAGGGAACGCGGGGGAAATAAGGAAAGCCTGCTGCCACGGACCGCTTACTTGGGCCGGTCAGCCGGGGAATACCGTTGATAATAATCGCTGTGGGCTGCGTTCAAGCTGCCGTTGACTAATGCCCCCAACAACTTCGATTTTTCGAGCGCTTCGAGACCACGCTTCAATTGTTGTTTTTCGGTCACACCTTTTCGCGTGACCAGCAAGATTCCGTCCGCCAGGCGGCACCAGATGCTGGTATCGGCCAGCGGCAACACTGGAGGAGAATCAATAACAATCCAGTCGAACCATGCCTCGAGCCGCTCCATCAGGGGCGACAGTTTTCCCGATTGCATCAATTCCAGAGGATTTTCCGGCGTGGATCCTGCCGGCAGGATCCATAGTCCCAGATCTCCCAGGCGGTAGAGCCTGATGTCGTTGATGTCGCCAGAAAGTGTCTCGCAAAGGCCGGGCATCTCCGCTAAACCAAATTGTGCGAGCATGGTCGGCCGCCGCAAATCCCCATCCAGCAGCAAAACCTTTTGCGGTTTTCTCCGAGCCAGAGTGCAGGCCAGGTTGGCCGCCACCGTACTCTTGCCTTCCTGCGGAATCGTGCTGGTGATGAGAATCTTTTTCAGCGGACGAGTCTGGCGAAGCTGCCGCAGGCGCACCGCAAGAAAGCGGAACTTTTCCGCGCCCAAACTTCCCTCTTTGCCCGCGGCAACCAGATGGCTCAGCTGGCGGATAGAGCTGTTTAGCACTGGACAAAGCTGCAATTCGTCGAGTGCAAGGGACAGGTCCGAATCAAAAGGCGAGGCGGCAGGGGCGGGCGGGTTGCCATGCGGAGCGGCGGCGCGAATCTTCTGCTCCGCCGCCTGCAGCAACTCGGTGGCTACGGTAAAGGTCGCGAGGTTCTGCCCCGCGCTTTCCGATTCCGATCTTTGCAGTGCGTCAAATATACGGCTCATCGTTTTAGCCTCATGGTTCCGTAATCCGTTCTGCGAGTCGCAGTCGCATTCGCTTCGCCGTCTGCCTTCAGTTCCTCCTGCTTTTGTTCGGCTTGCAGGCGTGCGTATAGAGCGAGCACGCTCTGGGCGGCTTTCGCCAGGAAGGCCTCGGGGGGCGCTTTCTCTTTCTTGACCGCCTGGGTTTGCACGCCCAGCCGGAAATCGCGGGCGATATCGTCGATAATTTTAGGACTCACGCTTGGCATGCGCCTGCCATAAGCGGCGATCAAAGCGTTCTCGCAGATCGTGTTAATCAGTCTGGGTAATCCCTTGGAATGCTGATACACGGCAGCGATGGTTTCCGGCGGAAACAATGCCGAGGGGGAGGAACTTCCCGCCAACTTCAGCCGGCGGTGAATATAGCCCTCGGTTTCGGCCGAATTCAGTGGTTCCAGATGGGAGCGGAGAGCAACTCTTTGTTTCAACTGGCGCAGCTCCGGGGAGTCAAGTTTTTCGTCCAGCTCGGGTTGCCCGACCAGAAGAATCTGCAGCAGCTTTCCCTCGGCGGTTTCAAGATTGGTTAACAGCCGGATCTCTTCCAGAATTTCCGCGGAAAGATGATGCGCTTCATCGACCACGATCACGGTCGTCAGCTTTTTCTGGGCGCGGCTAATCACGTAGTGTGAAATTTCCAGCAGAAGTTCAGCTTTATTCTTCCCCGCGGCGGGGATTCCGAGATCCCCGGCAATGTACTGCAGGAACTCGAGCGGGGATAAAAGGCCGTTGAACAAATAGGCGTAGGCGACGTCCCCACTCTGCTTGAAGGATTCCAACAGGCAGCGAAGTACAAGGGTTTTGCCCGTGCCTACCTCCCCCGTCAGGACCACAAATCCTTTGCGCCCGCGGACTCCGTAATAAAGAGCCGCCAAGGCCTCATTGTGCCTTCCTGTAGGAAACAGGAACGAAGGATCGGGGGTGATCTCGAAGGGATTGCGCTTGAGACTGTAATAAGCTTTATACATATAAGTCGCTACCCGCGAAAATAACTCATGGCCGAACCGAGCAGAATCGTGACCGATACGAAAATCGCCGTAGCCCACCCCAGCCACCACCGGCGCCGTTTGGTTTGGTCATCGGTTGCCGCCGCCAGAACGGGGATTTCCGAGATCACGGGAACCGGCAGTAACTTCTGCAATTCTTTTTCGTCGTAAATTCGGTCATCCATCACTTCGAAACCCCCGGCAACCAGGAGCCCCAGGGCAAAACCAATGCAGAGGCCGAGGCCGCAGAACTTCAGGCGATTGGGGAAGTCGGGCTTCACGGGCAGGCTGGGCGCATCGACAACGCGGAAGCGCTCGCCTTGCTGAAGCAGTTCCATGCTGGTGGCCATGGCTGACTCGTTCTTCTTCTTCAGCAGATCGTCATAATTGGCCTTTGACTGGTCGTAACCGCGCGTCAAATCGGAGAGTTGCTGCTCCCGTACCGGCTCCTGATTCAGGCGCGACTGATAGTCGACCACTTTCGCCTTCAAATCCGCAACCCCGCGCTCGCGATTGGCAACCTCGACGCGGTTGGCCTGGAGCTGGCTCTGCAACTGCATCATGGGCGACGTAGGATCTTTCAGGTCTGCCGTTTCCGAATTCGCGGACGCAATGGGATCGCCCGCCTGCGCGCCATTCGTTTTCGCTTTCAGGCTGGCCAGCATCTGGTCTCGCAATTTTTCGCGCTTGGCGATTTCTTCTTTGACCTTGCGCACATCCGGATGGCGATCGGTGTAATGGGCGCTGAGATCGGCCAGCTGGGCCCGGAGTTTTTCCAACTCGTCCTCAATTGCGGGCAGCCCCTGCAGCGTTCCGCTCCCGGTTTTCTGCGTTCCTTGCAGAGAGCGGTACTGGTCCGACAGGGTCTCCAGGTAGACGCGCTGTTGCTTCGCCGCGTTCAGCCCATCTTCTTCCGTCTGCAACTGGGCCTGAATGCCAGCCAGAATTTGCAGGTTGCTTCCCAATTGCGCGGGCAGCTCTCCGACGTGTTGCCCTTTAAACTCGCGAATCTTTCCTTCCTGGTCCGCCAGGGTTCGGCGTGCGGCTTCGAGTTGGCTCTCGATAAATTTGGTGGTGTCTTCGGACTGTTGCTGGCGCACTTGCAGATTTTCGTTGATGAACAGGTTGGTCAGTTCGCTGGTCACCTTCTGGGCCACGTGCGGATCGTGCGAAGAATAGGCGACGTTGAAGGCGGTGATCTGATTGCGCGCATCCCGCACCAGGTCGATGGTGATGTCTTTGCGCATGGCGTCGACCTTGTCATCGGGCGAGGCCTGCGAGTGTCCGCCCCCGTAAAGCGCGTATTGATCGATGATGTGCAGCAGGCGAGTCCGGCTAAGAATCTGTTGCGTGATGCTTTGCATGCGTTCCTGCAAATCGTCGCTTACGTTGGGAGTGACGTAATCCTTGGGCATGGTGGGTTCTTCCACCAGAATGAGCGTGCTCGACTGATAGCGCGGGGGAATAAGCCAGCTTATGCCCCAGACGATCGCCCAACCCAGAAAGAACGGAATCAGGAAATGGAGATGGCGGCGGCGAACCATGCCCAGGTAATGCGACAGGTCGAAGTCTGAATTTTTCTCGTCGAGATCGTTAGCCATGATTATCTTCCCAGCGGTCGTGAAAATTGGTAGGACACGGAAATGAATTCGCGGTTCGTGTCAGGAGTCTGCGAGAGGACCGGAACGTTGCTGTAATCCTGGTGCAGCCGCGTGTAACCCAACTGCACCGTCACATGCTGGCGAAACTGCTGTTCCAGGATTGGGGTAGCCGAAAGCGTGTGGCCGTTTTCGTTGGCCAGGGCCGAAGCGGTCAAAAGGTCATTCTGAGCGTAGCCGCCTGTCAACGAAGCTCGCAGAGTGCGCGTAAGCTGTTGCCGGATCGACAGGCTGGCGTTATCCAGCCGTACCGCTCCGGGTAGCCCACCGCCGTTAGAGATGATGTGCGAGTAACTCATGGCCAAAGTAGTGAGACGGCGCTGCCAGCTGAAGCTGGCTCCGGCAGCCGGGTTCCAGCTTCGAGACGCCGGCGATGAAACGCCAGGGACGCCGGAAAACTGCGGGCCGGCATTCGCATATTGAGGTCCGCCAAAGAACGAAATGGAAAATTTCGAGTTGGGATAAAGCGTGTAAAAGAAAAGAACCGCTTGAGTCTGCGTCTCGTTCTCACCCGCCGTTGGATACGACAGCAAGCGCTGGTATTGGTAGGTGACGCCAACGTAATGCATGGGCGAAACCCGAAGCGAATAAAAGACCTCACCCGCCTGCGAACTCGTATCAGAAAGTCCGGAAACCTCAGCCGCGTTGGGATAGTGCAGATTGGTAAAAATTCCACTGGCGCCAACCATGGCGTTGGCGGCAATTTGGGCTGCAATCCCCACGTTTCCGGAATTGCTGAGGCGGTCGGCAATGGGCGGAACTACCGAGAAATTGGGCACTTCGGCGCCACCGGAGACGCCCTCGGCCGACGCCAAATCCGGCTGGTTGAATACATTGGAACTTTTCTGAAAGACATCGCGCGCGCTGAAGGTTACATGCGGGCTCAGACGGTACGCGAAATCGATCGATGCATTCTGATCCTGCTCGTTGCGGGAACTGGTGCGCTGATAGAAAGTAAAGCCGGGGGCGTAAGTGACGAGAGCGTGCATGCGCGTCGTAGTCTCATCCAGCGCCACCGTGGGAAAGACCGAGTAACTGATATCGCTTACCGGTTCACCGTTTACCGAGCCCAGCGCATTGTCGGTGTAGGCGGATGTGAACGCTGCTCCGCCACGCAGATAATTGGAGCGCTCCTCCGAAGTGAACAAGGTGGGGAGCACCTGACCGCTTACCGGGGGCGGAACCAGCATTGGATCGGTGATGGCAGCCGGCCCAATCGCGGCCGGAACCGGCGAAGCCGGGACAGGCATGGAATTGGTGTTGCCGCTATTCTGCGCCCAAAGCAAAGCGGAAGACAGCAGAAACAACATCACGCAAGTCTTTTCGAACAGTTTCATGCTCTTTTTCATACCCAAGGAACTCACGGAAGATATTTTGGCGTACAAGATCGAGGAAGATACTCAAGGAACAACGATTGTGTCATGGGGCTGGAGCTTAATATTCTGGCCGGGATTTTGTCCCTTCACCACTTCTTTGTAGTTGAAAGAAATCCGGCTCTGGGCGCCGTCGGCGCTCTGCCGCAGAACGTAAATGGATTTCTGTTTGGCGAAATCGCGAAATCCGCCAGCCAAGGCAATGGCTTCAAGCACGGTCGCGGAGTCGGTGATGGCGTAGGAGCCGGGCCGATTCACTTGCCCCAGGATGCTGAACTTTTGACTGTTGATTTGCTGCACGATGACCGTGACTTCCGGCTCGCCAATAAAACTTTTCAGCTTCGCCGCGATATCCTGTTCCAGCTTGAGCGGCGTCCGGCCGGCGGCTTGCACTTCCCCGACCAGGGGCAGCGATATTTTGCCATCGGACCGCACCGGAACGGATCGCGAAATATCCGGTTCCTTCCACACATTGATGGCGAGCACGTCGTCATTGCCAATGACGAAGTTGTCGTCGTGAGGTTTCGGCGCAGCCGGAACGCTGTCACTTGACGGGGCAGTGTTGGAGTTCGCATCGATGGCAGCCGGCCCCGACTTTTCCTGCGCCCACAGCATGCTCGATAGCAGAAGACACATTGATGCCGCGGTCATCCAACGTTTGACGCCCTGAGTTACTTCGCAATGATGCCCGGAATTCATGCCGCTCACCCCCATCTCAACTTGCTTCCTTTTCGTTTTGTCGCGTCCGCGCCAGCCAACCTGGTTTCCGAGAGAGACGGAACGCAGGAGTCCGAATCATTCATGTGGTATTGCTCGATCTTATAAAGGATTGCGCGGTAGCTTACTCCCAGCAGCCGGGCGGCAGCTTTCCTGTTCCAGCCGGTTGTCTCGAGTGCGCCCGCGATTGCATTTCTCTCTGCTTCCGATTTAACGCTCTGGATGAGCGACTTCAACGACTTCGGTGATGCGGCATCGGTGTCGACTTCTTCGGGCGCGAGAGCCAGCTGCCGGGCTGACTGAAATCCAGTTCGATCGCACGCAAAGTCCTGGTCGAACCCGCTGATGGTGAGTTCCTCGTCGCCGGCTACCAGATAGCGCTTAGTGAAGTTCTGCAGTTCTCTCAGATTGCCTGGCCAGGAGTGACTCTGGCACAGAGTCAGCGCCGAAGCGCTGAACTCGCGCGGAGCAACGCCATAACACCGGGCCAACCGGTGCATCGTATAGCGCAAGAGCACCTCGATTTCCTCCTTGCGCTGGCGCAAAGGCGGCACATGGAGGCTGAAGCCGCTGAGCCGGTAGTACAGATCGGCGCGCAGCCGCTTATCTTCCACCGCGCGATTCAAGTCATGGCTGCTGGCGGCGAGAATACGCACTCCGGCGTCAACCGGCTTGCCGCCACGGCGGGAGTGGACAAAGCGCTTCTCCTGCAGTGCTCGATCCTGCAATAACTGCACCAGTCTGGCTTGCAAGCCCAGGGGCATCTCCGTGATCTCATCCAGCAGAAGCGTGCCTTTTTCGCCGGCTTCAAGCTTGCCCCTATTTGTGCTCCCAGAACAGGTTGAAAATTCATCTCGTTCTCTGCCGAACAGTTCCATTTCAAGCAGGTCGGCCGGCATGTCCGCGCAATTGACCCTGCGGAATTTGAATCCGGAATAGACCGAGAGTTCATGAATCAGACGGGCAACCGTGCCCTTTCCACTCCCCGGCTCTCCCAGGATGAGAACGGGAAGGTCGGATTGCGCAAGCAAACCCACCTGTGCGCGGAGGTTCTGCATCATCGGAATGAGGCTGATAAAGAACTCGTCCTCGCCCACGGGCTCGATATTTTCACTTCCCATCTCTAGTTCCGCGTAAGTGTTGGGAGAAGCGAGATGCCTTGCGATGAGGCGGGCCAATTGGTCTTTCTCAAAGGGCCTGGCCAGCACATCCTTGGCGCCCAGGCGGATGGCTTCTGTCTGGCGGTCCGTGTCCTCAAAATGGCATAGCACAATCACAGCGAGATTGGGGTAAAGCCGCCGTAGCCAGGATAGGAGTTGCAGTCTGTCCAGATCGCCACGCGGAACATCCAGAAGCAGCACGTGGGGCACTGAGCCCGACTGAACCTGCTCCATGGCATCCCAGTGGGTGGCTGCGGTCTGCAGATGGCAGAAACTGGATTCTGCCAGCGATCCAGCCAGACGCAGAACATCTGGTTCCTGGCTGACGACCAGCAGGCGGGAGGTCTCGGTTATATTTTGTAGCATCTGTGCGTGGGCCTTATGGGCCAGACAGCGGAGAGAAAAACTGATTTAGGCTTCAGACTGCTTCGACTTCGTAGCCTTCCACGCGAACCGCTAATGATCGCTGGATGGCGTCGACGGAAATGACGAGAGAGCGGTCTCCGTTGCGCGAAACGAGAATACCTTCAAGACCATTGAGGGCTCCGCTGCGAATTCGGACCCGTTGGCCGAGCTTTAGAAAGGGATGGGAAGACCAGGGCAGTTTGCCTTCGACCAGGCTGCGAACCGCGTCGATTTGCGCGTCCGGAATGGGCGTACCTTCGCCGCGCGCACCGATCAGCCCGAAGACTCCTTCCACCCGAAGAACGTTTAAACGCTCGGTTCGGTTGGGCACAAATTTCGCGAAGACGTAGCAGCCGAAAAGGGGCACCTGTACTGACTTCTTGCGATCGCTCCAGCGGTGAACCTCCGTCACTAACGGCAGGAATGTAGTTACGCCCTTTTCTTCGAGCCGCTGGACCACAATTTTTTCGTGCCGGGGACGAGTCTGCAGACTATACCAACTTTCAACGTTGGCTTCCTCGGGGGCTGCCGGGGCAAGTGGAGCACAATGCGAAACCGCTAACGATACGCTGGCAGACATAGCTTCGCCCTCTAAGTCACTCTTTCCAGAATGACCCCAAAACTGACCAGAACTGTTACTGAAGAATCTCCAAATCGAGATCCAGCGAAATCCCAGGGGGAATTACATCGATTGACCGGCCTCAAAAACTCCGTGTCATCGACCTATCAGGCAGAGCCGGGGAAAGGGACAATCTGCGCGTTTCAATCTTCCAATGATTCATGAGTGTCATATTCGTGCAACATCACAGAATCAGTTTGCGACCTGGTCTCGATTAGGGTGGGCCGCTGACTACTAGCTTGCAGCTATCGGGTAGGGAAGGTGATAAATCCGACATCCTGCGTGAATCAGAGCTTACTGGCTATTGCAGGTTGCTGCAATAGCACCGACGGGCTAGTACGTAACCTCAACGGATCATGCCCTTTTGGGTACCGGCGTAACCCCGAACCGCGTTCCCGGACGTCCCCCGCAATGTTGGATAGCCTTAGTCTATATCTATTAGATACTTATAGATACGACTCCAATGCTCGTTGTTCTGTTCGCGAGCAAGGCAATTTGCCGGGGGAGACGATTGCAAGGAATTGCATTTTTCGCATTTTCTTGCGACCTTGCTGTCACTCGGCGATGCGGATAGTTGCATTCATTTGCAGCTTTCGAAGGGAACGTGATCGCTAAGAAACGCGCTCGATAATAAAGCTAGGGCAATGCCATCAAGGTCTTGATTTTGATACCACCCGCCGACGGAATGAAAAAGACGATGTTTACGGAGCCGGGATGATCGCTTGAACGGGAGTGGAAGGCGCGCTTTCCTGGTTGCTCGAATTTACTGCCGTTGTCTCATAGTAGTAAGTCTGGCCGGCCGCGACCGAGGCATCTGTATAGGAGGGCGCGACATCGAGCTGTGTATTGATCTTGGTATAGCTTCCATTGCTCCCGGTGCAGCTGGGAGTACCGGCGGTCGCGGTGCAGCGATAGACGTTGTAACCCGCAATGTCGCCGGAAGTACTGGCATTCCACGTAAGCAGGACGCTATAAACAGGGGCTGCTACTCCCGTCCCGGTGACCGTCGCGGAGCTGGGCGAGTTCGAGGCGTTGCTAAAAAAAGAGAGGCTTACCGAAGCCACTCCACTCGACTGCGGCGTAAACGTCACGGTGAAATTCACGCTCTGGCCCGCGGCGATGGTTGCGGGAAACGTAAGACCGCCAAGAGCGAATTCAGAACTCCCAAAACTGACCGAAGAAACCACGACGCTTGCGCCGGTTGCGCTGAGCGTCCCAGTCTGGCTTCCGCTCGCTCCCACAGTGACATTGCCGAAGCTGATTGTGCCGGGGCTGACGCTCAATTGTCCCTGAGCCGCGCCCGTGGATGATCCGCTTAGTAAGATTGTCAGGTTTGGATTGGAGGCGTTCGATGAGATCACTGCGCTGCCGCTGAAACTGCCCGAGGATTGGGGCGCAAAACTCACGGTGAGCGATGTGGTCTGTCCCGGCGCTAAGCTGGAAGGAGTGCTTAGCCCCGAGATGCCGAATCCTGTACCCGCAACCGAATCCTGGCTGATTGTCGCGTTTACACCACCGATATTCTGTATGGTTACAGTTTGGGTTTGAGTAGTTCCGGCTTGGCCGCCGGTGAAATTAAGGCTGCCGGGCGTGGCGGACAATGTAGCCGGCGCTATCGCGGTTCCAGAAAGCGAAACGTCCAGGGTAGTGCTCGATCCGCTTTGTGTGATGGACAGAATGCCGTTGCTTGCGCCGGCGCCAGTGGGCGTAAAGAGCACTCCAAATGTGATGGCCTTGCTCGGCGCCAACGTGAGCGGCAGGTTCAACCCGGTAACGGTAAAGGCCGCCGCACTGGAACTCGCCTGCGTAATTGTGAGACTCTCGCTGCCAGTGTTCGTTAAAGTCTCAGTCTGGTTTTGGCCAGTTCCCACCTGAACGTTGCTGAAGATGAGACTGGTGGGATTAGCGGTCAGATTTCCCGCGGCAAGTCCTGTGCCGGCGAGTGTGATGTTCAGCGGACTGCCCGTGCCATCGCTTGTGATGGTCAGCGTCCCGTTCACGCCACCCGCCGCCTGAGGATTAAAGACAATGTTGAAGGTGGCGCTCTTTCCCGGGGAAAGAGTCAAAGGCAGATTCAATCCGGTAATGCTAAAACCAGATCCCGTAACCACGGCCTGGGTCAGCGTGATCGCGCTTCCCCCGGTATTGCTGAGCGTGTCGGCCTGAGTTTGGCTTGTACCCACCTGAACGTTGCCGAAGCCGACGCTTGTTGGCTGTGCGAGAAGCGCGCCTGGAGTAGGATCCTGCGTGGTTTGAGACGAGTTTCCGGAACTGAATCCCTGGCAACCGACAATCGTGCCCAACGCGAGCACAACCACGAGTATCTTCCAGATCGGGGGACGGTCCATATGAGAATCAATACCGTAAGCTGAGTTCTGTCTTACGTCTAAATGCGAATGGCTAGTCTGAACCTTTTATAAGATTACTGTAAGGTCCCGAAAGGGCATGCTGGAACGGTTCCGTGGGACTATGCACAAAACGGTAGGATTCTAGCAGGGGCTACAAGGGCTGTGGGCCAGCGGAGACATGGCGTGGGGGTTGGAACGGAAAGGAAGTGCTACCTCGTCCGGGCTGACGCCCTGTTTCACGCGCTTGCTCCATCACCGATTGCACCCGCTCCATCACCCGCCGTTCCAGTGATTTCCGGCTGGGCTCGGGCCGGCTCATCAGGAGATACTTCATCGCATCCCGCGCGTGATCGTCCTTGTCGACGATCGCTCCTGACGTGTTCCGGCGGAGAAGCTGTTGGGCCGTGAGTTTCACCCGCCGCGCGACCATCAACTCCCAGAGTAGGTTCGGACAGTCCCAGTCGTACAGACCGGGCTGGGGCTTATCTCGCTGAATCCTCTGACGTCGAAACCGCTGACAGACTTCTCGGTCACACGGGCGTCACAATTGCAAAGGTCGAATTTGTAAACAATTGAAATCTAAATAGTTTGTGGCAGCCGGACCTGTAAGCCGAATTCTGTCCGCCGGATTGCTCCGGCAGGACGGTCATTCCTCTGGGCCACGCATCGCTGCGAGGCTCTAGCGACCTACCCGAAGGTTTGACGCACCGAGCCGGCACGTGCCGAAACTTGATTCGTAAGAATCCAGTCCCGGCTCCCTTCCTATTTGGTCTTGCTCCGTGTGTGGTTTGCCCTGCCCGCTGCATTGCTGCCGCGGCGGTGCGCTCTTACCGCACCTTTTCACCCTTACCCGCATCCGTGAGGATGCGGGCGGTATATTCTCTGTGGCACTTTCCGTCGAACGGACTTGAATCCGCCCTCCCGGACGTTATCCGGCACACCGCTCTGTGGAGTTCGGACTTTCCTCTCCCCGCGCCCGAAGACGCCGGAAGCGACCGTCCGGTCCAGCTGCCAACAGAATCATTATACGGGCTTCGGCTGTCGGGCTTCGGCTTTACCCGCCTGACGCACCTCTTGCTGTAGACTTAACGACAAGCGGGCTGCGACAGCATGTGGTTTTAAGCAGCCGAAGCCCGACGCCCGGAAGCCGAAGCCCGCTCCATGAACATTGCCGAAGCCATTCGAATCGCTCTGCAGTCGCTGTGGGTGAACAAGCTTCGCTCGGTGTTGACACTACTCGGTGTGGTGATCGGAGTCGCCGCTGTGATCGCCGTGGTCACGTTCGTCTCCGGCATCAATGATTACGTGGCGCAGAAGGTTTTCAACCTGGGCGCGGATGTTTTCTTTATCTTCAAGGTTTCTCCCGCCGTCACCAACGTGGATCACTACCTCGAAGGCGAAAAACGAAAAGACCTCACCATGGAGGACTACCAGGCCGTGGCCGAGGGCTGCCGCGATTGCAAATACGTTGGCGCGGTCGTCCGCAACGAAAGTGGAAAGGTGAAGTACGCCGAGCAATCGATCAGCGATACCTCGGTTCGCGGCATCACGCCTTCGATGGCCCCCATCTACGATCTGGACCTGAGCGCTGGCCGCATGCTCAATGAGACCGACCTGAACAATCGGTCTCCAGTCGCGGTGGTGGGCAACGACATCGTGGAGCACCTGATGGCGGGGACTGATCCGCTGGGCAAGGAGATCCGCATCGACGGATGGACCTATCAGATAATTGGCGTCGGCACGAAGAAGGGCAAGACCCTGGGGCAGAGCGCTGACAACTATGTGTTCACTCCCATTACTGTTTTTCTTAAGCAGTATGGCGTGCACAAAAACAGCATCCGTATTTCAGGCAAGGCCGCGAGCGCGGGACCCCCGCTCGACGAGGCTGTCGACGAAGCGCGCGCCGCCCTGCGCGCCAAGCGCCACGATCCGCTGGGCGGCGACGACAGTTTCGACATTGAAACCAACGCGAGCCTCCTCGGCATCTGGACGAACTTTAGCCAGACGTTTTTCATTGCGACCATTGGCATTGCGGCCATATCGCTGGTGGTTGGCGGCATTGTGATCATGAATATTATGCTGGTATCGGTGACGGAGCGCACGCGCGAGATCGGCATTCGCAAGGCACTCGGGGCGCGGCGCGAGGATGTGCTGCTGCAGTTTCTGATCGAATCGGTTACGCTGGCGCTTACCGGCGGCGCGTTGGGGGTGCTGTTTGGAGTGGCGATAGCACTGGCAGTTACCGCGTTGATCGGGATGCCTTCATCGATCAAGCTTTGGGCCGTTGCATCTGGACTGATCGTGTCAGCGAGCGTGGGGATGTTCTTCGGAGTCTACCCCGCGCGCAAAGCGGCGAAACTCGATCCGATCGTGGCGTTACGGTTCGAAACGTAGGAAGGGAATTTGTAATTTGGCAATTTGGCAATTTTGTAAATTGAAGACCGGATTGCGGCTCGTGACCGTGTGAGGTCCTAAATTACCCAATTACAAAATTGCCAAATTACTAAATGCGCTCATGATTCGCAAAGACGAATTCGGCGAGATTGTGCAGATGGCGACCGACACCATCCGCGGCAACAAGATGCGCTCGTCGCTGACCGTGCTGGGAATCGTGATTGGCGTTGCCATGGTCATCGGCGTTTCTTCGATTGGGCGCGGCCTCGACGACAATGTGCGCGATGTCGTTGCCAGCGTTGGCTCCAACGTAATCTTTGCGTATCATTTGCAGCCTTTCAATTTTGGGCGCCTCAGCGAAGAAATGCGCACGCGCAAAAAGCTGACCTTCGAGGATGAGGAAGCAATGAAGCAACTGCCGCACGTAAAGGCGGTATGTGCCGGACTACGCTTCTTTCGTCCTGAGCTCGGCGTGGGAACTTTCGCGGTGAAATATCAGGATCGTAAAGTCAAGAATACGATCCTCGAAGGCGATACAGCTTCCGTGAAAGATGTTTACGATCTGCCAATGGCCTCGGGAAGATGGTTCACCGATGCTGACGACGAGCGGCGCGCTACTGTTATCGTTCTCGGCCACGATACGGCAGAGGAATTGTTTCCGCTGGAGAGCCCGCTAGGCAAAGAAATCAATATCGACGGCCGATTGTTCGAGGTAGTCGGCACGGTAGCAAAGATCAAGTCTGTGTTTGGCGGCGGAAAAGATCCCAACGATAATCGGATTTTTTTCCCGCTGACTACGTTTAAGACGCTGCATCCCGAAATAAAAGATCACTGGCTGAGCGCGAAGGCCACGTCCCACGATGACGTACCCAAAGCTGTCGACGAGATTCGCGAGCTATTGCGGCGCCGGCGAAAAGTTCCTCCCGACCAGCCGGATAACTTCGTGGTAATGACCACGGATTCTCTCTCCGACTTTTGGAATCAGCTGACGGGCGCGCTTTTCGTGGGCATGTTCGCGATTTCAAGCGTAGGCTTGATCGTCGGCGGCGTAGGCGTCATGAACGTTATGCTGGTGAGCGTCACCGAGCGAACGCGGGAGATTGGCGTGCGCAAAGCGATCGGCGCCCGCAAACCGGATATTCTTCTGCAATTCACTTTGGAAGCGATCATTCTCACTACGATTGGCGGCGTGATTGGAATTCTGTTTGGGGCGTCGATCGTTTGGATCATTCCAATGGTTTGGCCCTCTCTGCCCGCTCGTATGTCGATTTTCTGGGCTGTCTTCGGCTTCGTTTCTGCCGCGGGAACTGGTCTCATCTTCGGCATCTATCCCGCATGGAAGGCTGCGAACCTGGATCCGATTGAGGCGCTGCGTTACGAATAGTCTGGCCTCCGCGTAGCGCCGTACTGACTGCATGATTCATTTCGTCCTCAGAATAGTTCAGATCATCGCGGTCGTCGGCGTAGCTTCCAGTTCAATCTATTATCTGGTTTGCATTTGGAGCGCGGGGAAATTCCTACGCGAGCGAAAGGCCGAAGAAGGAGCCCGGCCCCCTTCAGCTTTGCCGCCCATCTCAATTCTTAAACCGCTTAAAGGGACTGATCCTGAAATCTACGAGAGCTTTCGCAGCCACTGTCTGCTGGACTATCCGGAATACGAGATTATCTTTGGCGTGAGCGACGCTAATGATCGGGCGGTGGAGAGCGTGAAAGCATTGCAGCGAGAATTTCCCAACCGCAGAATTCAGTTGGTGGTGAGCAAAGAGATTTTGGGCGCGAATGTGAAGGTCAGCAACCTCGCCCAGATGTTGACAGAGGCGCGCTATGGGCTTCTGATAGTGAATGACAGCGACATTCGCGTAGAGCCTGACTATCTGCACAGCGTCACCGCGGCGCTTTCTGACCCCCAAGTCGGAATGGTCACCTGCCTTTACCGCGGAGTGGCGGGTCCTACGCTGGGCTCGCGTATTGAGGCGTTGGGCATCAGCACGGATTTTTGCCCGAGTGTATTGGCCGCGCGGCAACTAGAGGGCGGCATTCAATTTGGGTTGGGTTCCACGCTGGCGTTCCGGCGCGCCGAGTTGGAGAAGATCGGTGGGTTCATCTCATTCGTAGACTATCTTGCCGACGACTACGAACTGGGAAAGCGGATTGCCGGCTTGGGGCTGACCGTAAAATTGTCTGAGGTTGTGGTTGAAACTTTTCTCCCATCCTATCGCTGGCGGGAATTCTTTGCGCACCAACTGCGCTGGGCGCGCGGAGTGCGAGACGCGCGGGTGGGCGGATATCTGGGCCTGATTGTCACGTTTGGCTTCTTCTGGGCTTTGGTAGGATTGGTGGCGAGTCGAGGAGCATTCTGGGCATGGAGCGGGGTGGCGCTCACACTACTTCTTCGCTTTGCAATTGCTTTAGTCGTGGGCCGGAGAGTCCTCCAGGACGGCCAAGTCCTCAGGAATGCATGGTTGATTCCGTTTCGTGATTTGACTGCGGTCGTAGTCTGGGTGGCGAGCCTCGGAGGTCACACGGTGACCTGGCGCGGCGACCGTTTTAAATTAAAAGATGGCAAGCTTACACGGATCTCGCCGTGATCGCGCGCCGAGTTTAGTACGCCGTCAAATTCACTTCGTCGAGCCAGACGTTGTAGGTGTCGCCGTTCTTGTCTAAATCCATCTGAAATGCAGTATCGATTTCTTCCACAGTCCAGTCCGTCTGTTTGGGATAAGTCGTGTTCACCTGGTTCACCGTGCCATTAATGGTCAAAGTGTTGTACAGCACGCCGCCGGTATTGGGATCCTGTTGCACGTCCCAGATCAGGTGATTCCAAGTATTGGCCTGAAAATCGCTATGCTGGCAGGGGATGCTGGTCGGCTGCCATCCCGTATCCGGCGCGTCATTCCAGATATCCCAAACGCCGTCTCCATTGAAGTTGCACTCCGATCCCCAAACCCATCGCTGCCCGCCGTACGTTTGATTCGTGTCAAACTCCAGGGCCTGCGGAGCATTCGGATTGTCGATGTAGAAATACAAGTCGTAAATGAAGTGGCTTACGTTGTTTCCTCCGGCGACCGGGTTGAAGTAGAGCATGTTGCAATAGCCTGGGCAGTCGGGCGGGGCCGCTGCAATGCTGAACCTTGTTGAGTTTCCATCCATCGCCGGCGAGGTTTGGTTCTGCGTCATGCTTGACGTCGGCGTTCCACCACCGGCGGCGCAGATCTGCCCTGCGCGCCCGGAGCCCGTGGGAAATAAGCCGCCACACGACTGCCAGCCCGGCAAGGCTTGAATTCCAGTGATGGTTGTCTGGCCGTTGGTGTCCGGCGCCTGCGATGAAATCGTTATTGGAATTGGGGTCGCGGAGATGTATCCCTGATTGTCCTCCGCATAGACCGTGATGGTGTGCGCGCCGGGAGCGGCGAATATTTGGGTGTCAATCGAACTGTCAAAAGTAAAGTAGACGGCGAGTTGATCGACGAAAACTCTCATGAAGAAAATCGGGTTCTTGGGCGTCGCGGATGCCACCACGTGAATTGGTGATGTGATTGTCGTCCCGCTGGTCGGACTCGAGACAGTCAGCGGAAAATCAGTCGCTCCACTCGCCCAGTCCGTGCCTTGCGGAGGCACTGCTATCGGAGCGGGAAATGGGCTCGACGACGGGCTCCAGGTGATCGCAACCGGTGGCACCGAAGGATAAGTCTGCGAGGGTGGGGTGGGTGTTGGTATGGGTGTGGGCGTTGACGTGCTCGTGCTGACGCCACATCCTGCGAGAATAATTATCGCGCCCAGAAGGCTTACAAACTGCAGTCTCCCGAAAAGTTTCCAACGTGCCACACTGCCACAAAGCGATTCGAACGACACGGTCTCCCCCTGCATTCGGACGTTTAATCAGTTCGGAACCAGCGGGTGTGAGCGGTCGAAAGCTGGTACTGCGACCTGTGCGACGATGCGCTTCTTAAGTTATGCGCGATGGGCCATCGTGCTCACAATACGGCGACCACGGTACATTCCAGATGCAAAGCCCTGACTGGAACTACAAGACCAGAGCCAGGCGGGAAATACGTGGCACCAGGAGGTCTATGCGGGAAGACTCACTGAACTGTGATCGAGAACGGAGCGGACCTTGCTGGCCAGTTGTTTCAAAGTGAATGGTTTCTGGAGAAAGTTGTTTTCGACATTGACATCATGGTCCAGGACGGTTTGGCCGGCATACCCAGAAACGAATAAGACTCTCGTCTCAGGACGGATGGTTTCCAGTTCTTTAGCCAGGTCGCCACCACTCATGTGCGGCATAACGACGTCTGTGACCGCCAAATGAATAATCGATCCGTGTTGTCTGGCCACAGATAACGCGTCCAAACCATCTTTCGCCTGCAGCACTTTGTATCCACGAAGGCTAAGAAGTTCGGCCGCCGCTCTGCGTAGAGCCTCCTCATCCTCAACCAGAAGCACCGTCTCCGTGCCGCGGAGTACGGTCTCCGCACTAGAATCCGGCATCTCTAAAGTGCTGGGTTGTTCTTCCACGCAGGGCAGGTAGATTTTGAAAATTGTGCCGATCCCAGGCTCACTGTAGACCCACACAAATCCGTGATTCTGTTTGACGATTCCGTAAACAGTGGCAAGTCCAAGTCCCGTGCCCTCGCCGGAAGGTTTCGTAGTGTAGAAGGGTTCAAAAACATGCGACAAATGGTCGGCCTGAATACCGGCGCCGGTGTCGGTGACAGTCAGGACAGCATAGCGCCCTACGGGAATGACAGCCTCTTTGCGGCCGGCGTAATGTTCGTCGAGCTTTACGTTGGAGGTTTCAATCGTGCATCGTCCCCCCTGAGGCATGGCATCGCGGGAATTGGCCGCGAGGTTCATTAGAATTTGCTCGATCTGCACCGGATCCAATCGAACTCTGCCCATCCCCTCACCGGGAACAAAGACGAGTTCGATATCTTCTCCGATAAGGCGGGGGAGGGTCTTGACGATCACGCTCACTACGGCATTGACCTCCGCGACGCGCAAGGCTTGAGGTTGTTGGCGGCTGAAAGCGAGCAACTGGCGGGTCAGGTCGGCGGCGCGGTGGGCCGCGGAAAGAATCTCGTGCATCCGCGACTGGGCGGTACTTCCCGGGATAACAGAATCGAGTGCGAGTTCGGAGTAGCTGGTGATGATGGTTAGCAGATTGTTGAAATCATGGGCAATGCCTCCAGCCAGACGGCCGATGGCGTCCATTTTCTGCGATTGTAGCAACTTGGCCTCGAGACGAAGACGTTCCGTGTAATCGCGGCCATTGGAAACGTAGTTCGTGATGCGCCCTTCTGCGTCCCGTATGGGGCTGATGCTCTCGTCGACGTAGCACAACTCCCCGTTCTTCCTGCGATTTACCACGATGCCGCGCCGAACGTCGCCCGAGCGAATGGTCTCCCACAACTCGTTATAGAGCACGGGCGCTTTCAGTTCCGACTTCAAAATGCTCTGGGGCTTGCCAATGACCTCTTGACGGCAATAGCCGGTCATGGTTTCAAAAGCGGGATTCACATATTCGATGATGCCTTCGCTATTTGTAATAAAAATAGTATCGGCCGACTGCTCAACCGCGCAGGAGAGTTTGCGCAAGGATTCTTCCGCCGTGTGCCGCTGCTGTTCGGTCGCGTGCAAGCTGAGCGCGCAGCGGATCGTGCGGACCAGGTTGGCTCCGTTGAGCTGCGAGCGCTCCATGCAGTCATAGGCGCCAGCCTGAATGATCTCGGCAACCGCTTTCTCATCCGCGTGCTCGGTCAGCAGGATGAAGGGCATTGCGCCCCTGGTTTGCAGAAACTCCGAGAGCAGCTTGGTGGCTGCCGCATCGACGGTCTCGTGTTCAAACAAGACCAGTCCATAATCACCGCTCTGGAGCATTGTCTTGGCTTCTTCCAATGAGCCCGCATGGTCGAGTTCAGCTGGCAGAGCATTCCAATTCCGGACGAGGATCTCCCGGATGAGAAAGAAGTCTTCCTCCTTGCTGCCTACGAGCAGGACGCGTAACAGAGAGGGCGCGAGTTGGGTGGCGGTTGACACGGGAAACGTTTGCTTACTCTTTGCACATCGGAAAGTTTTATGCGTGCCGTCGGCTTCGGAGAACACTCGTGAACTTTGAGGCCGAGCAGAAATCCCAAATCGAGGAAGGGTTCCAATTAGGGACAGGAGTGTTCGGTGCAATGGGTCCTGTCGGATTCTTGATCTCTACCGTTCACGTGGTCAGCAGGGTATGCCCGGCGGGGGGATGCTTTTTCGACCTGAAGTTCTGCGGCTCCCTGCCGATATGTAATCAGCAGATGTAAATGGTATCGAGAAATTCTCAGCCAAGAAAATGAGTCTCTTTCATGAATAGCATCCGTGCTCTTATCGTGGACGATTCCTCAGTCATGCGCAAGATCGTGGAGCGCTCGCTGCGGCAGGCCGGCATCGATCTTACCGAGGTATTTCAGGCCGGAAACGGAGCCGAGGCGCTTGTTGTCCTTCAGGCGAGTGCCGTCGATCTCATACTCTGCGACATCAATATGCCTGTAATGGATGGGCTGGAGTTCGTCAAGCAGCTCTCTGGAGTACCCAACGCAAAGGGTGTGCCCGTGGTCATGATTACCACCGAAGGCAGCGAAGCCCACGTGGTACAAGCCATATCTTGCGGGGCACGAGGCTACATCCGAAAGCCCTTCACCTCCGAGCAGGTGAAGGAACATGTTGTTCCTATTCTGGAAGGTAAACCATGAAATCCGCAAAGGAGTTGCAGGCAGCAAACGGCAGCCACGAAAACTGGGTTCCGCTGCTCGAAGTGGCGACGCGGGAAGTATTTGAACTCATGTTAAGTTGCCACCTGACTACATCAGCCACTGCGGAGGAGCCGCGCCGGGACGTTACTGCCATGGTGGGCTTAGCCGGGCAATTGTGCGGCGTGTTAAGCGTCTGCTGCGCTGAAAAGGCAGCCATCCGTATGACTTCCTTGATGCTGGGAGTAACGGTGGACAAGGCCGGTCCTGAAATGGCGGACGCACTCGGCGAAATCAGCAACATGGTGGCGGGTAATTTCAAGAACAAGATTGCCGGCCTGGGAGATGGCTGTATGCTGTCTCCGCCTACCGTAATCACCGGCAGTAACTATGATCTGCACTCCCTGGCAGATTCCCCTGGCTTGCAGGTGAGGATGCTTTTTGAAGATATGCCCATCGAAATTACCCTTCAGATTCACAGCTAGAAGGCTCCTGGCCAGTTCAGGCGGTCGCCGGCGCAGAACCGAACACCGTCGAGACCAGGGCGTGAATATCTTCCACCGCTTCATCCAGTTCAAAGGTAAAGCGCACCAGGTCCATTCCTTCGAGTTCGCGGTGTTCCTTCAAGAGAATCGCCCATGCCGGATCGGAGATCAAGTCTACCTTGTGGCGCTCATAGTACCCATAACCCAGGCCGCGCATGCGGCAGAGCAGATCGCTTAGATGAACCAGTGCAACCAGCGGCTGTGCCTTCTGACATTGCTCGACGGCATGATGATGGCCGATGACTTCGACGACATCGTCACCCAGTTTCCATTTTTCAGCCAGGGCCTGGCCGGTCTCGCAGTGCGTAAACCCCATAGTGGCGAGTTCCGCCTCGTGCAGAGGAATCCCCTGCTGGCACGCGCGTTCCATGGTCGCGGCAAATTCCTTGGGAAATACCAGGCAGTTGACCATGAATCCCAGGTCATGCAACAGCCCCGCCATATAAGCCTTCTCTGCATCGACCGCAATTAGTTTCTCGCTGAATTTTCGGCACACCATGGCGCATCCCAGTGAATGCCGCCAAAATACCTCTGGGTCGAGCGCCCATTTTTCCGCAGGGAACGCTTGCCCCAGGCAACAGGTGAGAAGGATAGTTTCTACGCGGCGCACACCCAGGCTCATCACCGCTCCTTTAATGGACCGCGGCAGCTGCGCCAGCCCGAAGAGCGGGGAACTGGCCACGCGCAGGCATTGCGCGGCGATGGTGTTGTCATAGGAAACCAGGCGCACAACCTCATCCACATTTACTTCTTCCGCGGAATCGCCCAGCATTTTCAGCAAAGGCAAAAAGACGGCGGGGATGGCGGGCATCGTCTCGATGCCCTCTACGCGCTGACGAATCGTTGAGGTAAAGGATGTGTTCATAACTTGCCGCTGCTCAGGGATGGTTTCCAATAGGCGATCGTTCCCGGAAAATGGACCAGGTGAAACTGTTCGTTCAATTTCATGAGTGATTCCGAGGTTCCAAGAAAGAAATATCCGCCAAAGTTAAGGTTGGTAAAAAAGTGGTTGATCACTTTTGACTTCGAGGCGCCGTCAAAATAGATCAGGACGTTGCAGCAGAAAATCAGATCCATGCCTTTCATGAAAAGCATCTTGGAGTCATCCTGCAGATTCAGCCGGCTGAAATTGATCAGCTTTTTTACCTCGGGGCGCACCTGCAGTTTTTTCTCATCGATCGTCGTGAAATACTTGCGTTTGAAATAGTCTGTGGTGTTGCGCAGCGCATAGTCGCCATAAATGCCGGCCTTGGCGGCCTCCACGGAGCGGTCGTTCAGGTCGGTCGCGAGAATTTCCACGGTCCAGCCTTTCAGCAATCGTTCACTTTCCTCAAGCATATTCATCGCCAGCGTGTAGGATTCCTCGCCGGTGGAGCAACCCGCGCTCCAGATTCGCAAGCGTTTGGTGATTTGCTTGGTTTTCTCCGCTACAATTTCCGGCAAGATTACTTTTCGCAGCGCGTCGAGCTGGGGCTGGCTGCGGAACAGGCTGGTCTCTCCGATCGTGATCTCGTTCAACAGGTGCCGCAGTTCGCCATCGCGGCCGGGCTGCGCCGTAAGCACGTCCCAATACTCGCGAGGAGTCCGCGCGTTCAGCTGTTTCATTCGCCGGCCGCAGCCATCTGCCAGAAGGTAAAGTTTTTCCTCGGCCTTGTAGATGCCCGAAACCTTGTACACCAGATCGCGGATCTGGCGGTAGACCGGGTCAACGGTTTCTGCGCCCTTGCGGGGCGTAAGCGGTGCAGCAGCGGGTTGGGGAGCGATTGTCATTTTGCCGGATGCGCCGCGGTGGCGTAGTTTTTCTGGTCGATGTGCGCATTAGAACCACGGCTCTGCAGCACGCGGCGCGTAATCTGTTCGGCTAACTGATCAAGAGGATAGGCGGCATCTTCGAGCCCCGAAGCATGTACCAGGCCGGGCATGCCCCAAACCACCGAGGAAGCCTCATCCTGAATGATCACGTTGCCTCCCGCGTCGCGAATATCTTGCGCTCCCAACACACCGTCCGCTCCCATGCCGGTCATCACGACTCCCAGAACATTGGCTCCGCAGGCTGCCGCCACCGAACGGAACAACACGTCGACCGCTGGCCGGCAGGAATTTTCCTGCGGCTCCTGATTCAGATCCAAGCGCCAGCTCACGCCCGCGCGCACTACCTTCATATGGAAATTTCCCGGCGCGATCCAAGCGTGTCCCGGCGTGAGAACCGCGCCCGCACTGCCCTCTTCCACGGGAATGGCGGAGTGGCTTGCCAGCCGGTCTGCCAGCAGCCGCGTAAAAATCGGCGGCATGTGCTGCACCACGACAATGGGAACCGGAAAGTCAGCGGGGATGCGTGGCAAGACTTCCGCTAAAGCGTTCGGTCCCCCAGTCGAAGTGCCAATCGCCACAATCTCAATCCGCGCATTACTCCGCACCCTAGCCTTTACTACCGGACGCACTTGTGGCAGGGCCACAAGCGTCAGCGGCGCGACCGCACCGCACAAGGCCTTGATCTTCGGGATGAGTTCGGTACGAATCCGGTCGATCGCTACTGCGGGGCTGCCGGTGTTGCTGGGCTTGGTGGCGTAATCCGACGCACCCAGCGAAAGCGCGTCGAGAGTAGCCGCCGCGCCGCGCTCGGTCAACGTGCTGAACATTATGACCGGGAGCTTGGGATACAGCTTGCGCAAGGCCGCCAGCGTCTCCAGCCCGTTCATCACTGGCATTTCGATGTCGAGTGTGACCAGATCAGGCTTGAGCTGCGCAATCCTCGCCAAACCGATTCTGCCGTCGCTGGCCGTTCCAACCACTTCGAGCGCGCGGTCTCCCGACAAGGTGTCAGAGAGCAGTTTGCGAATTACTACCGAATCATCCACTACCAGGATGCGAATTGCTCTCATAACAAGTCACGCCTGCGAGTTTCGAATGGCAGAGTGCTGCCGATCGGTCTGCTCCACAAATCCAGTGTCGAGTCTTTGGTTTTCATTTTCCAGAAAGTCCAAAAGCAATAGATGCCGTGCGTAGCTTAGGAGCCCGCCTGGGCCGCCCGGCTGTTCGCCGCCCCCGCGTGCGCGTTTTCGTTAGAGCCGATCTTGAACTGCTCGACCAGACGGCGTAGCTGAGTTGACGTCTCCACCAAATCTTGCGCTGCTTTCTGACTGTCGCCGGCGCCGCGCGACGTGCTCTCCGCCGCTTGCGCTACACCCGCGATGTTGCTGGTGATCTCGCCGCTGCCGCGGGCCGCTTCGCTCACATTGCGCGACATCTCATTGGTGGTTGCATTCTGTTCCTCCACCGCGGAAGCAATGGTGCTCGAAATGCCGTTGATCTGATTGATCACCTCGCTAATCGTGCCGATGGCATCGACGGCTGCCTTCGTGTCGGTCTGGATAGCTTCAATCTTGCGGCTGATGTCCTCGGTGGCCTTGGCGGTTTCCTTGGCCAATTCCTTTACTTCGTTGGCCACCACGGCAAAGCCCTTGCCTGCTTCTCCGGCCCGCGCGGCTTCAATGGTCGCGTTCAGAGCCAGCAGGTTGGTTTGCTGGGCGATCGAAGTAATCACCTTGATCACCTGGCCGATCTCCGCGGAAGAGTCGCCAAGTTTCGACACAGTGGCGTTTGCAGTTTCGGCGACCTTCACCGCCGATGTCGCTACCTTGGCAGCTTCGGTCGCATTCTTGGCAATTTCCTTGATACTGGCGCCCATCTCTTCCGCTCCCGTAGCTACGGTCTGCAAGTTTTGGCTGACCGACAGTGTTGCCGAGGAAACCAACTTCGTCTGCGCCGAAGTTTCTTCGGCGTTGGCGCTCATCTGCTGGCTTGTGGAAGTCAGTTCTTCTGCGGCGGACGCCAGGGTTGCCGCGCTTTCTCCGATGCTGCCGATACTACGGCGCAGGTCAGAAAAGAATTTTGCCAGCCCTTCTCCCATTTGCCCGATGGCGTCGCTGCCCCGCACTTCGATCTCCTGGGTCAGGTCGCCCGTGGTAGCGGCTGCCACCACTTTCAGAATGCTGTTTACCTTGAACGTTAGCTCTTCGGCTGCCTTTTTCTCCCGCTCCATGCCTTGCTGGATCTTCTCTTCCGTCGCCAGTTTCTCGGTGACGACCTCCCACGTCAGCATTGCACCCGCATATTTCTTGTCCTTGTCGTAGATCGCGCTAACCAGGAGGTCCAGGGATTCCGGGCCCAACTGGATCCGCGCACGGTGCGGCAGGTTCTTATCATTGGCCAGCATCCTCCGCTGATGTGACGGGTCCTTGTGAAAGATGTCAATCGATTGGCCGAGCATTTCTGACGCTCGCACCGGCAGGTATTTTTCCAGGCCCAACAGTGTTTTCGACGAAGCCGGATTCAGATACCGCACCTTCAGATCGAGGTCCGCGAAGATGAAATTCGTGGGCGCATTTTCCATCATCGATTGGACTCGCACCATTTCGTTCTTGGCCTTTACCTGTTCGGTGATGTCAGTGGCATACTTGACCACCTTGCAGGGTTTGCCGCTCGGGCCCATGATCGGGCTGTAGCAGCCATAAATCCAGACTTCCTCGCCACTCTTGCCGATTCGCTTGTAATCCCCCGTTTGGGGCTCGCCCCGGTTCAACTTGGCCCAGAATTCCCTGTACTCTGCACTCTGCCGGTAAACCTCGTCTACCAACATGCTGTGATGCTTGCCCTTGATTTCCTGGAGCGTGTATCCCATGGCCTTCAAGAAAATTTCGTTGGCGTCGACGATCGTTCCATCCATCTGGAACTCGATCACGGCCTGGGTCCTGCCGATCGCTTCAGCCTGGGCGAGAACAGCCTGAGAAGCGGCCGTAACATCGCGGATCAGAAAAACCGCCAGAAAGATTCCAATGCCCAGCGCCGCCAGTGTCGTTCCGGCCGCCGTGGAGGCCATCGACCGGTTCTGCGCGCTCAGGTGCTCTGTCTCCTGCAGCAGCAGCTTGTCACTCGACTCTGCGAGTTCGTCGAGCGACTTCTTGATGGCTTCGGTAACCGGCGTGGCCGTAACGGCGAAGTCGCTTCCCGCCTTAACGATTGCTCCGCGTTCGCTGCCCGCCGCGTGTTGCATCGCTACCTCTTCAAACTCCCGGAGGCTGGGTAGCTCTTGCTTGATCTCGATCAGATGGTCACGGTTCGCCTGAAGGCTCCATTGAGGAGCCAGCGCGTCCAGTTTGGCAACATCTTGGTCGACATCATTCCAGTTTTCGCTAAACGTTCTTTTCGCAGCCTCTCGCCGTTCGGGCGATGCTCCGGCAAGAATGGCTTCACGGCCCTTGCTCAACGTCTGGTTTAGGTCTCTCTGCAGGTCTTTCACAGACGAGATCGTCGGAACGCGCACCGTCACCTGGTGTTCCTCGCCCTCCCTAATGGCGTTCGCCTTCATGCGGACAAGTCCTGCGCTCAAAACCATGAGGCCCAGGATGCAACCAAAACCCAAGCCCAGTTTTTTCCCAGCGGTCAGTTTCAACGTCATTCTTCCTCCGATGATTTGCTAAGTTTGGCTTGAGCCAATCCTTACTTTGGTTTGCGGAGAGTTCGAGGACCGCAGCCGCTCATACAATCTGATCGACACAAAAGGCCCGAACTTTAGCGGGACTCAGGTTCGAAGCTGACCAGACTAGCGAGTTCGCCGGCAGACGCTCCAGAGCCGAACTAAGACTGTTTCGGCGAGCCCATCCGGCTAATCTCCCGCCCGAATCCGGCCGATGAATCAGAAGTGACGACCCCTTCCTCTGCTCTGAGCCCCGGACAAGGCAAACCAGCGCCCAGACCAAATACTCATTTTGTCGCTCGCCAGCCCATTCTCACCGCCGACGAGAAGGTTTTCGGTTATGAACTTTTGTTTCGCGATGGCGTCGAAGATTTCTTCAGTGCTACGGGAGCGGCAGCCGAGGCCGCCTCCCGCTGTACTTTGAATACCTCCTTACTGCTTGGTCTCGATGTACTTTGTGACGGACGCCGGGCCTTCGTGAACTGTACCCGCGACATCCTGCTCAAGGACTACATCACCTTGCTGCCTTCGGGGCAGACCGTCGTCGAGGTTCTGGAAACCGTTCCCGCCGACGATCTGGTGGTGGCAGCGTGCCGGCGGCTGAAGGAAGCCGGATACATGATTGCGCTGGATGACTTTGCGGTGAACGACCCGCGGGAGGCGCTCACCGATCTGGCTGACATCATCAAAGTGGACCTCCGGGCCACCTCGATGGCTGACGCTGCCTCCATGATGAAGCGGTACGGCCCCTGGCGCTGCCGCATGTTGGCGGAAAAAGTGGAAACACGCGAGGAGTTTATCGCCACCAAAAAGTCGGGGTTCCTGTACTTTCAGGGATATTTCTTCCGCCGGCCCGAGACCCTTACCACGCACGAAATCCCCGGCAACCGCCTCAATTACCTGCGCATGCTGACAGCAGTGTCGCAGCCGGAGTTGGACCTGCGCGGGATCGAAAATCTGGTGAAAAGTGAGACCTCGCTGTGCTACCGTTTGCTGCGCTATCTAAACTCTGCCGCGTTCGGCTTCGGATCTGAAATTCTTTCCGTGCGGCACGCACTTTCGATTTTGGGAGAACGCGAGGTCCGCCGCTGGATTCGCCTGGTCGCCACTCTCGGCGCCGGCCAGGATAAGTCGAGCGACCTGGTGCTTTCATCGCTGGTTCGCGCCCACTTCTGCGAACTACTCGCGCCCAAGATCCCGCATGGAGATTCCGACTTGTTCCTGATGGGTATGCTTTCCCTGATGGACAACATTCTCGAGATTCCGATGCGCCAGGTGCTGGATAACATTCCTATCGATCAGGAAAGCAAGGCTGTGCTGCTGGGCGGAGCCAGCCGTCTGCAGCCCTTCTATCGGCTCATGCTGGCGCAGGAATCAGGAGAGTGGAAAACCGTGAGCGAACTGGCCGGCCAGCTTCATCTGAAGGAAAGTGATGTGGCGGAAGCTTACTGGCAAGCGCTGCAATGGGCACGGCAGGTCAGTGCCGGGACTTAATCCCCACTTTCCTATCGAATATTAGCTCTAGCTAACTTTGCCGCAAAAGTCTTCCCAGATTTAAAGACTAATGGCCAGCGGCCGCGGCTTCCGCCCCATCTATCATTTGGCAGGCTTTTTCAATGTCCAGCACATGCAGGAGCCGGTCCTGCAGCTTATGAACTCCCAGGATCATGGCCCGTGCCGGACCCTGCAAGGTTTCCGGCGGCGGCTCGAACGTGCTCTGCTCAACCTCGACCACATCGCCGATCTCATCCACTAACAGGCTGACCGAACCATCCTCGGAACGCACCACCACGTTCATGGCGAGCGTGCCCGGAGGGCTGGGCTTCAGTCCGAGACGCCGGCGCAGATCGACGGCAGTCACGATTTGGCCGCGCAGGTTGATCAGCCCGCTAACCACAGCGGGCGCCAGCGGCACTTTGGTCATGTCGAGTGAGCGGATGACTTCCTGAACGCCCTTTAATTCCACGCCGAACAACAGCTTGTCCAGATAGAAAGTGCAAAACTGTGAAGTTTGCGCCATGACTTAGTTTGGAACCTCCGTCGATTTCATTGCCGGGCTCAGCCGCGTGAAACCCAAGTCAGCGCTTCGCAGGATAGCCGCGATGTCGAGTAACTCCGTAACCCGGTTCCCAATCACAACCGAGTAGAGCACGGCCGCGCGGTTCGTCGCCGACCGCACGTCGGCCCGGTCTTCGACGATGTCCAGAATCCGTTCCACCACCAGTCCGAACGAACGGCCATCGTGATGCAAAACCAACACCTGAATCGGCCCGGAGTCGCGCGCGGGAGGAGCCTGTAACGCTTTGAATTGGTGGCTGCGCTCTTCGAGCGCCACATCGAGACGAATCAAGGGCAGGATCTGGCCTCGATACTGAGTCACCCACTGGCCGCCCGACATTTCCACTTGCGTCACCGGAAACTCTTCAAGCCGCGCCAGCGTGCTGAGCGGTATGGCCATGCGCGAGTCATCCGGGCCCGCGAATAGCAGAAATGTTTGCTTGCCGGTCTCCGCTTCCGCCGCTCCGGCGGCTTTCTCAGCCATTGCACGATCTTTGGTTTCCGTGACCACGCTGGCAAACCGCGCCAGACCGAGGACGTCCAGGATGAGCGCTACTTTGCCGTCACCCATGATGCTCGATCCGGCAAAGATCTTCACCGTCTTCAGTTGTTTGCGCAACGGCTTCACCACGATTTCTTCCGTGTCATTGATCTGATCCACCACCAGGCCAAACGGCCGCTCCTCGGCGTGCACTACAACAATGTTGATGGCGCCGTCCTTCTGCGAAGCGGGGTGCGCATCGTTGGCAAGTTTCAGTTCGCGGTTGAGATACACCAGAGGCAGCAGCCGTCCACGCAGCCGGTAAACTGGTACACCGTGCACTAATTCAATGCCTTTGCCGACTTCTTCCGCCTTGAGCCGCACCAATTCGAGCAAGTTTACTTGCGGAATGGCATAACGGTCGCCACTACACGTGACAATCAGCGCGGGAATTATGGCCAGTGTCAAGGGAATCTTCACTCGCACCGTAGTGCCCCGCCCCAGAATCGATTGCACATCGACGGTTCCGCCGATTTTTTCCACGTTCGTCTTCACCACGTCCATGCCTACGCCTCGGCCGGACACGTTCGTCACTTTTTCTGCAGTGGAGAATCCGGGCAAAAAAATCAAATTAAAGATTTCCCGCTCCGTCATGCGGGATCCCTGGTCGGCGGTGATCACGCCGCGCTCGATAGCTTTCTTGCGGATGCGCTCTGCATTTAATCCGGCACCATCATCGCTGATCTCGATGTTGACCTGCCCACCTTCATGAAAGGCGCGCAGAATCAGGCGCCCGATGCTATCTTTACCCGCCTTCACGCGCGCTTCAGGTTGCTCAATTCCATGGTCCACAGAATTACGCACCAGATGGGTGAGCGGATCCTTTATCGCCTCAATGATGGTTTTGTCCAGTTCAGTCTCTTTTCCCTCCATCTCAATGGCAACCTTTTTGCCGCAACCGAGCGCCACGTCGCGCACCGTCCGCGGAAACTGTCCCCAGATATTTCCGATGGGCTGCATGCGGGTCTTCATGACTCCCGCTTGCAGTTCGGTAGTAATCAGGTTCAGGCGTTGCGAGGCAGCGAGAAAGCTGGTGTCTTTCATACGATTAGCGAATTGCAACACCTGATTGCGCGCCAGCACCAGTTCCCCCACCAGATTCATCAACTTGTCGAGCAAGCTAACATCGACGCGAATAGTACTGTCAGAGGCTGACGCCGAACCCACGCGCGAGGATTGCTGGGTGCGCAGCGCATCCGCTACGTCGGCCGGGCGCACTGAGCCTTGTTCGACTAGAATCTCGCCCAGGCGGCGCGGATCGCCTGCCTCCTGTTTTTGGGCCGCCAGTTGAACTTCTGCGGCTGTGACTCCGGCCTGTTGCATCAGAATGTCGCCCATCGAAGTTGGCGGAGCGGCCACTTCGGCAGCGCTCTCCGGCGCAGGAACGGCCGCTACAGCTTTGGGCGCCGCAGGCGTTTGCTGCAACCGGGTCAGCGTCGCAATCAGAATGGAATCATCGCGGGTGCCTTCCTGCCCCGTCGTCTCGATCTCGCGCAGCATCTGGCGGACCGCATCCACCATACTCAACAATGCCGTGGTGATCTCTGGGGTGAGCACAAGCTGCCGGTCTCGCAGGCGAGTCAGCAGGTTCTCGCCTACATGCGCCACTGCCTCCAACTTATTGAAGGCTAGAAACCCGCATGTACCCTTTATGGTATGGATGGTGCGGAACACGCCCGCCAGAGCTTGCTCGTCCTCCGGATTTTTTTCCAGCCCCACAAGATCGCGGTCCAGCCGGTCCAGATTTTCGTAACTTTCAATCAGAAAATCTTTGACGATGTCACTATCGTTCATCGCTTTCGTTCCCTTTCAAGATTGCGAGTAATTTCCCGGCGGACAAAAGGGTGTTCTACTTCTTTATCGTCCATCCGGAGATTTTTCATTAGAAGCTTCAACACGGGAGTACTGCCGGGAGTTTAAGGGACGGGCCTTATGACTGTGCTGCTCCGATGAAAAGATCTGGATGCCTTGCAAGCCACTGAAAACAGATAGCGATGCCGCCCTGATTGACTTCATCTTCTCCACCCTCCTAACATGGCATCGAGAGTTTTACCCAGCTCATGATCGACCAGACCATTTCGCACTACCGCATCATCGAGAAGGTCGGGAGCGGCGGGATGGGCGTTGTTTATAAGGCGGAAGACCTGAAACTCGGCCGCTTCGTAGCGTTGAAGTTCCTGCCAGACGAATTCGCCAACGATCCCATGAGGCTTGAGCGTTTTCAGCGCGAAGCTCGCACCGCCTCGGCATTAGACCATCCGAACATCTGCACTACATATGAAATTGGAGAGCACGACGGGCGTCCCTTCATTGCCATGCAGTATCTGGAAGGTTTGACCCTGGCCGTTCGCATTGCCGGGCGCCCGCTGGATGCGGAGATGGTGATTGAACTCGGCATCCAGCTCGCCGATGCCCTCGACGCCGCGCATGCTAAAAGCATCATTCATCGCGACATTAAGCCCGGGAATATTTTCGTGACCGAGCGTGGACAGGCAAAGATTCTCGACTTCGGCCTGGCGAAAATCGTGACTCGTGTGATCTCCGGTTCGGGTGCATCGGTAACGTCCGGGCTCACTGCCACACAGGAAAACCTCACCGGCGCGGGTTCTGCCCTGGGAACAATTGCCTTCATGTCGCCGGAACAGGCCTTGGGAAAAGAGCTGGACGCGCGCACCGATCTTTTTTCCTTCGGCGCGGTGCTTTATGAAATGGTGACCGGTTCGCCGCCTTTCCGCGGCGATACGACTGCCGCGGTGTTTGACTCCATCTTGCATCGCGCTCCGGTTGCGCCAGTGCGGCTCAGTCCCGATGTCCCTGCGGAACTCGAACGCATCATCAATAAAGCGCTGGAAAAAGACCGCAACTTGCGCTATCAGCACGCGGCCGACATCCGCACCGACTTGCAACGGCTGAAACGAGACAGCGAGTCCAAGCGCGTGACCCTGATGGCGGAGCCTGCTGAAATAGAGGAACAACGCGGAAGCTCAAGTCGCGTGAGAGCAGCCACCGGAACCGGCAGTCGCACGGCGAACGCTACTCCGGTGAATGCGGGCTCGGCGGCAAGCTCGGCACAAGTTGTCCCACCCGCCCGAACAATGCCGGGCTTGAAAATCCTGGCTGCCGGAATACTGGCATCGGCGGCGCTGCTTTCCGTTTTTCTCTATTTCCATTTCCGCAAGCCACCGCAACTTACCGACAAAGATGTCATCGTGATCGCGGACTTCGCCAACACCACTGGAGATCCGGTATTTGACAGCACGCTAAAAGAAGCTTTAGCAGTCGATCTGGAGCAATCGCCATTTCTCAACGTGCTCTCCGATCGAAGATTGAACGAGATCCTGAAGCTGATGGGTAGGGCGCCGGAACAACGCATCACCCAGGACGTAGGCCGCGACGTTTGCATGCGCACAGGAAGCAAAGCTTTGCTGGCCGGGTCGATCGCCAGCCTGGGCAGCCATTACGAGATTGTTCTGAAAGCTGTAAGCTGCAAGACGGGCGATCTGCTGGGAGCAGCGCAGGCGGAGGCAGAGAGCCGCGAGAAAATCCTGCAGACCTTGGGCGAGGCGGCCGCCACATTGCGCGGCAAGCTCGGCGAGTCCCTAGCCTCGGTGCAGAAGTTTGACAAGCCGCTCGACGAAGCCACCACTCCGTCTCTCGAAGCCCTTCAGGCTTATACCGAAGGCTCCAGGCTGGCCCGCGAAAAGGGCGACACCGACGCACTTCCTTTACTGAAGCGTGCGGTCGAACTTGACCCTAACTTTGCTCGTGCGTACGCCTCGCTGGGCATTCGTTACAACAATCTGGGCCAAGCGACGCGCGCGATCGAGAATGTCCGCAAGGCTTACGAATTGCGCGACCGCGTTACTGAGCGCGAGAAGTATTACATCTCCTGTACGTATTTCACGCTGGTTACGGGCGAGTTAGAGAAAGCGATTCAGCAATACGAACTGTGGATTCGCGATTATCCAAGGGATTACGTCGCCGAAACCAACCTGGGAGTGAACTACTTCATCATGGGACAGGTCGAGCGCGCGGCCGCTGTCACCCGCGAAGCGCTGCGCCTCGAGCCCGCCAACATCCTTGGCTACAACAATCTTGGCTTGGCCTATCTTTCGATGAATCGGCTGGATGAAGCCAAGTCAGCATTTGACGACGCCCTCGACCGCAAGCTTGACGGCCCTTACCTTAGGCAATCCATTTATTACCTCGACTTCCTGCGAAAGGATGCGCCCGGAATGCAGGAGCAATTCGCGTGGGCAATTGGCAAGCCGGGGACGGAGGATATTCTGCTGTCGGCGGAATCCGACACCCAGGCCAATTGCGGCCATCTCGAGAAATCACGCCAACTCTCTGCGCAGGCGGAGGAATCGGCCCGGCGCGCCGACTCCAAAGAGACGGCGGCTTTTTGGCAGGGAAATGAAGCACTGCGCGAAGTCGAGTTCGGCAACTCTGCCGAGGGCCTGAAGCAAGCCCGTGAGGCCCTCGAACTCGCTCCCGGACGAGACGTACGAATTGAAGCCGCTCTGGCATTGGCGCGCGGCGGTGATGTTGCAGCCGCCGAAAAACTGGCGGAAGCGCTCAATCAAGAATTCCCACTGGATACGCTCATGCAAAATTATTGGCTTCCCACCGTGTACGCATCGATTGCGCTGCAGCGGCGCGATTCGGCCAAGGCGATTGGAATTCTGCGCACATCCGCGCCGTATGAACTCGCCGACCCGCCGCCGTTCTCTGCCGGCACAATGTACCCTGTTTACCTGCGCGGCCAAGCCTACCTGGCCCTTGCACAAATTACCCGAACTAGCTCAGAAAATGAGCACCACGCTGCCGCGGAGTTTCAGAAGATCCTCGATCATCCCGGCGTGATCGTGAATTTTCCACTGATTTCTCTGTCTCATCTCGGCTTGGGACGCGCCCGAGCGCTTTCCGGCGATAAAGCGGCGGCGCGTACCGCTTACCAGGATTTCTTTGCCCTCTGGAAAGATGCCGATTCCGACATCCCCATCCTGAAGCAGGCTAAAGCGGAGTACGCCAAGCTGCAGTAGCAACGCGTTGGCCTTCTCATTTGGGCGCCTTCGCGAACCATTCTTCGAACCACTCCAGAGTGCGAAGCGTGTAGTCCCGCGCATCCGCGGGCTTGGAGATCGCATGTCCTTCATCCGGATACACAACGAGCTTTGTCGGCACGCCGAGATTCTTGAGCGCGTGCCACCATTCCACAGATTGTTCCATCGGTACTTCGCCATCGCGATCGCCGACCAAAATTAGCGTCGGCGTTTTGACTCCCTTGACGAAGTGCATAGGATCGCTCTTTGCGTAAACCGCTGGATCGTTATAGACCGATGCGCCGAAGAATGGAATCATCCACTCATTAATGTCGTTCAGACCGTAGTAGCTCACCCAGTCGGAGAGACCTGCGCCCGCCACTGCCGCCGCAAAACGCTGCGTCTGGGCCTCGGCCCACATCGTCATGTATCCACCGTAGCTGTGCCCGCGAATGCCGATGCGCTTGTTGTCGATCGGATATTGCTTCGAAATCGCATCTACGCCGGCCATAATGTCGCGGTAATCGCCGCCGCCGAAATCCTTGATGTTGCCTTGCGTGAACGCTTCGCCTTGTCCGTAGCTGCCACGCGGGTTCGGACACAACGCAAAGTAACCCATCGCCGATAGTGGGCCCGTGCCTTCGGCCCAGCGCGACATGCACGTGGCAGACGGCCCGCCATGCACACTGACGATGAGCGGATACGTTTTACCCGGGACGATCCCTGTCGGCAGCATCAACCACCCTTGCACCCGGGTGTCGCCATTCATCCAATGAACGTTGCGCATGCCGCCCCATGCCGATCTTATGTCTGCGTTCAGGTTGGTGAGCTGCTTCCAGTTGCCAATCGGTCCCGCCCAGACTTCCGGCGGAACGCTTGCCGACTGGCGCACAATCGCGGTAACTAATCTATCTCCCACGCCAATCGAAGAACTGCTGGCCGCCCATGCAGCGCCCGCCGGCGCGGCCAATTCCTCTCCGCTCCAGAGTGTTTCGACCGCGCCGCCATTGATGCTCACGCCGCCGAAGCCGGAATTGCCATCCACGTTTTCCGCAAAAGTTATACGGTCGGGCGCAACCCAAGTAAGCGCAGATGGAGATGCCTTGATACTGGGCGTGAGATTTCGCGCAGTCCCTCCCGCAATCGAGACCAGGTAGATGTCGCCGCCCGTGGAGTCCTCATCGCTCATCAAGCCTTCGATGAAGGCGATATCTTTTCCATTAGGAGAAACCCGCGGATCCGCAATCTGCAGCTTCGGCCTGTAAATCTCACGCATCTCACCAGTCGCGTTCACGCGATAGAGACGCGCGATCCACCAGTTCGCATCCCCGGAACCACGCACCGCCGTCGCTGCCCACCCCTGACCGTCAGGCATCCAGTCGTACTCATAAACGTACATATCGGCTGGTGTGACCTGCGTCAGATGATCGCTGCTCAAGTCGATGATTGCGATGCGCTGCTCATAGATCTTCTCGTCAATGACTCCCGCGAGTGGAGTCATGGGTTGGAGCGGTCCCGCAGCGCGCGGCATCCCCTCAATAAAAAGAATTGAAAGCTTAGATCCGTCCGGAGAGAAGCGTGGGGCCTGGGCATAACCTTTCAGCTCCGCATGCCTCACCGGAGCGCTGCCGTCGGCGGCTGCGGTCCAGACTTGCGCGGCGGTAACATCGCCGGCAAGGTCGGCGACGAATGCAATGCGTTTACTGTCGGAGGACCAGGCCACATCGCGAAGCCGAAGTTCGCCTTCCACTGCAATCTCCTGCGAAGACCCACCACCGGCAGGCATTACCGTGAGTTTTCGGTCCGCGAAGTAAGCGACTCGGGTTGCATCGGGAGAAAGCGCAACCTGGCCGATCCTCCTGGCGTGCGGCATAGAATCAAGCACTGCCTCGGCGCGAGAAGGCGCAGCCGTTTCATCTTGCGCGAAAAGAGAGGCGGGTAAAGACACAAACTCGAAGGTGCATAAGAGCGCCGAATAGAAAAAGACCGGGTTCGTTCGTGCATTCATAGCGGAAGAAGTATAGCTGCTTCCCAGAACCTACAGCGAACTGTGAGCAGCGTCTGTGCTCACATACTTAATCGTAGCCAACACCGCTTGCTTAATCGTCAATCGCGGCCGCCAGCCGAGGGCGCGAATCCGCGAGCAATCCAGCAAGATGAATGGGCTATCCCCGATCCAACCGCGTTCGCCGCCCGAGTACGTGAGCTTAGGATGCAGCCCGAGATGCTCACAGATCCATCCTATGGAGTCGTTGACCTCGCAATATTCGTCGGTCCCGAGATTGAAAATATTTACTTTGGCATTCGCACGCTCAACCGCCAGCAAAATAGCGTCGATGCAATCCTGCACATACAAGTAAGATTTCCGCTGATGACCATTGCCGAGCACATGCAGCTGCTCCGGATGCTCCGCAAGCTGCTGGTAAAAATCGAACACGTGTCCGTGAGAGTAACGCTCTCCCAGAATCGACACGAATCGAAAAATGTAGCCTTGCATTCCAAAGCCTTCGCAATAGGCTTGGATCAAGCCTTCCGCAGCCAGTTTGGAAGCACCATAAAGCGAGGTCTGTATGGGAAAAGGACACGTCTCCGGCGTTGGAAAAATCTCCGGCTCTCCGTAAACCGACCCCGTCGAAGAAAACACAATCCGTTTGCAACCTTGCTCACGCATTGCCTCGAGCACGTTCCAGGTAGCGATTGTGTTCTGATCGAGGTCCTTGCGCGGATGTTCAGTGCCGAAGCGCACGTCGGCGTTGGCCGCGAAATGCACCACTAGCTCGACGCCCTCCATCGCCTGCGTCAAACTCTTGCGATCCAGCAAGTCTGCCTGCTGAAAAGTAAAGTGACGATGTGCGAGGGCACTTTCCAGAAAACGACGCTGCCCGGTCGACATGTTATCGAATCCAGCGACGCTGTGGCCGGCGGCGAGCAGCCGGTCGACCATATTACTGCCAATAAAGCCGGCAGCCCCGGTAACTAGAACGCGCAAAAGAACCTCCGCATGGAATCGAGAGTCGAAGAATTCTCGGACGTTCGAACTCCGATGTAAAAAGAATTTATCTGCTATCCGAAGAAGTCTGCCGCAACGCGATTCGCGTTCCCTTCAACTCAAACCGGCTATCGCGCCAAACATAGCGCAGGTTCAAGTAGCTGGCGAACCACACCATAAAACCAAGCAAGTCGCGCAGCGGATAGAGCCACGGCGCCCGCCGTATCTGCGGATCACGAACCACCATCCAGCCTACGAGCCATGCTTCTAACAAACGATTCAGCACGGCCGCACCCAGCAGCAGCGCTCCAATGCCCCAGTGTCCTAACAATCCAGCGGCGAAGAATCCGAGCAGCCCATACGGCATCGCAAAAATCAATCCGCTTCCAAAGTGCCCCTTTGGCCGCGAGTAGCGCGTGGTCTGCGCCCAGCGCAATTGGTTTTGCCACATCCGCCGAAACGATTTCTGGTTCACAACATGATCGATCACATGGCCCGAGAGCACAACGCGATAACCCGCCTTTGCGATCAGGTTGCCGATAGCGAAGTCGTACGCAATGTAATCTTGGAGCGCAGTGTAACCGCCAACACTCGCCAGCGCATCTTTGCGCACCACAGTGGTGGGCCCCAAACCGAATTTCATTCCCTCGAGCAGATTCGCCACCAGCACTCCCGCCGTCATTTCGACAGACATACCAATGGCCGTAAGTCCGGAAAAAAATCCCGCCGCATTCTTGCCGCGATACACGCACGTCACCATGCCAACCTGCGGGTCCAGCAACGGAGGCACAATTTCTCGCAGATATCGCTGATCGACTTCCACGTCGCTGTCTGTGGTAACCAAAATGTCGTGCGCCGCTGCCTCTGCCAGGCAATGAAACGAATAAACCACGGGGTTGGGCCACGGCGTGCCGGTTACCAGCACGCGCGTTCGAATGTGCGGATAGCGGCCACACACCTCCCGCACCACTTCCAGGGCCGCGTCATCCGCTTCGTCTGCCGCAAACAGAATTTCGTAGTCGGGATAGTCCTGCCGGAAAAAACTCTCGATATTCTCTCGCAGCCGCGCTTCCAGTCCGTGCACCGGCTTAAGAACAGAGACCGGGGGCAGCTGCGCATCGTCCCGAATCGAACTGAACTGGTTGCGCACATCCGCGCGGAACCGCAACACTCCCAGTAGCGCCAAGCCAAGGAACACTGCTGAAGATAAGCTGCCAACCAGCGCCACACCAAGAACGAAATATAAAATCAGCCCAATCAATCTGTATTGTCCACGCGGCAGAAATACCAGCCTTCACAGTCACGACGGAAACTCACACTATACATTCTCCTGTGGGTTCCCAAGTAAGCTCAGAACTAAAATCCTACAAAGTCCGCAAGTGCGATTTACTTCGAATCTTCGCGTGCTCTCTCAGGCCCGCGCATCGGCGCAGTCTTCGTAATCTTGTAGTCTTTGTACTCAATCGAAAGAATGGCTTGGCCCCCCAGCCGTATCACGCTCTCCGTATGATTTTCGAAGGGAAGCCAGAAGTCATTCACCTTGATGTATCTGTGCTTGACCTCAGTCTTCTTGATCCAGAACGACGGGTTCTTTGCTGGCTCTCCTTCGATCCGCACCACCGCGAAGTCCTTCGCGTCAACCCAGATTTTTCCGCGATAGAGATACTTATTCTTTGTCTTAGGCAGCAAGTTGAGCACATACTCCGCTCCCTCAGGTGTGTTCTCATACCCCGCAGACGTGAAATCGTAGTTTTCCGGGCTCAACGCCGTGTTCAGGCGGTTCTCATCGTTGGCTGCCTCTTGCTCGCCCTCCAGCAGTTTCTTGAAGACCCGGTCAATAATAAATTTGGAACCAGTCTGGGATACTACGCTGAACACTTTGGAATTTGGGGCTCGGTAGGCAACTTTGACCACCATCTCAGCGTCGCGATCACTCGGGAACCCGCGATACTGCATGTGGTAGACGCGGGTTCCGTTGAACTCTTGCAGTGCTGCGGCACGTTGCGCGTTTCTTTCTTGAAGCTTCTTAACTACTTGCGCGGCGGTCAGCGGAATATTGTTCGCGGAAAGTGACAAGGACGCTGCTTCCGGCCCTTGAGCCCGCGAGTCGCGGACGGCCGCCAAATTACAAACAAGCACCAGCAGACCAAACATAATCCGACTTCTGACTCGCGCGTTCTCCATATCTACCTTGGATGCCGGAACCGGCCCCTCTCTAGTTTATCCGAGAGAGGGGGTTGGCCAAGGAGCGGACAGCTACCTTTTGACTCCGCCTTTTCTCGCGAGACCGCAGGATTATTCGATGGTGTGGATGGTTACCTTCGTGCCTCCCTCATCGGAGCTATTCCGATTTGCTCAAAGTTGTCGCAAACTACTTTCGTGACGCAAATGCGAACCAAACTCCGGTCGATCGCGCTCTGGTTAAGTACGCTCTGGTCCAATGAAGCCGGACAGGATGTCGCAGAGTATGCCGTGATGATGGCAGTCATTCTCGTTATCGTCGTAAGTACGGTCAAGCTGATTGGCGTGAATACAAGCAGTGTGTTCTCGCAAGTCGGCAGCGCAATTCAGTAGGCAGGATCAATTCAGGTATTCAGGCCAGTTTGAGCGCGGATGAATCCGGATGGTCACTTCTTGTAGATCACACCGTTCTTCATCACGAACGAAACATTCTGCAGAGCGCTGATGTCCTGAAGGGGATCGCCGGACATCGCAACGATATCGGCGAAATAGCCTGGCTCAAGCGCCCCTATCTGCCCATCCCACCCCAGCAACTTCGCGCCATTCAGCAGATCCGCCTGCAGCACCGCCAGCGGTGACATTCCATATTTCACCATCAGCACAAATTCCTCCGCCTGCGTGCCGTGAGGAAACGGTCCCACATCGGATCCCACGACCATCGGAACTCCCGCTGCGACCTGCTTCCGGAAATCTTGCGCCTTCAAGGCGAGCATCTCGCACTCATAAGCGGCCCGTTCCGGTGTTGCCGCATGCTCGGCGAAGTACTCGAAGATCGCAAAGGTCGGCACCGCGAAAATCTGCTTTTCACGCATCAGCCGCATCGTCTCGTCGCCAAGTTGATTGGCATGATCAATCGAAGCTACTCCCGCCCGCGCCGCGAAAAGCGTGCCCGGCTCGCCGGTGGCATGCACTGCCACACGCTTGCCGAGGCGCGAAGCCTCCTCGACCGCTGCCCGCAGCTCCGTTTCCGTGTATTGATAAATCGTGGAAAACTTCCCGTCGCGCACCGTGTCCGGCCCGGTTTCATAAATCTTGGTGAAGTCCGCGCCCTCCTTATACTGCTGGCGCATGACCGCTACTAACTCGGCGGCATCGTTCGCATAATCGGCATTCGACAACACATGCTGCGCCGGGTTGTAGCCAATAGCATCTTCATGGCCTCCGAGGATATTGATTGCATTCCCGCTGACTCGCAGCCGCGGCCCCGGGACCAGTCCCTCGTCGATCGCCTTTCGAACCGCTGTATCGGCGGATCCTGCGCCCTCTGTTCCCATGTCGCGTTCCGCGGTGAAGCCCGCCATCAAATCATCGCGCGCCGCGAGTACCGCCATGATCGTGCGTTGCGGCACTGATTCCTGCACGGTCTGCAAATCTTCCGCTCCAGGATGCAGGAATAAATGCACGTGTGCGTCAATGAGTCCAGGCATAAGCGTGCGATCACCTAAATCGATCACCTCTGCGCCCGCTGGATGTTTTACCGACGAACCCGCCTCGACGATCCGTTCGCCCTCGACCAGGACTTCACCCGGCTTCACCAAGCGTCCGCCCTTGATATCCAGCAGACGAGCGGCATGCAGCACAATCGCGTGCGGTGTCGTGTTCTGGGATGGAGTCTGCGCCGCGGAAATTCCGCTGAGTGAAAGAAGCAGCAATGAAGATGAAAAGAAGAACCGAGACTTAGTCATAACATCAGCTGGGAATCGTACCACTTCGAGGCAGGTGTGGAGCAAGGTTCGTGCGGTGCGGACCTGCCCTGTTTTGCTGGAGCCCCGAGCGAAGCCGAGGGGGAAGCCGAAGGAACTCCTGCCCCCTGCCTTTGGCTTTGCTCTTGTTTCACTATTCTTCGCTCATCCGCCAATCTCCAGGCTCTTCAACTCATCCACTAAAGCCTGCTCGACTCTTTTCTGGTGTTCCAAACTCAGCTTCTTTCCCCCCGAAGTCAAATAAAACGCATCAATCGCCATCTGCCCTTCGGTATCGATCAAGGCGATCTCGATATTGCACTTCTGCTGTGACAAGCACGAACTGATCCGATGCAACAGCCGCGGCCGATCCTGCGCAATCACTTGCAGCAGCGTACTGGTGGACGAGCATTCATTGTCAAAATCAATCCGCGTCGCCACCACAACTTTCACCCGGAGGCTCTTCTCCCCACGCTGGCGGTCGCGCAGCATCTTATCCAAATCCGCTTCCCCGGCGAGAACCGCGATGATGCTCCGCTTGAATCTGTCCCACTCCGATAAGTTCAGCTCCAGCGTGCGAAATCGGTCGGTGAAGTAGATGGTATCCACCACGGTTCCGGCCTGGTTAGAAAAGGCGTGCGCTTTCACGATGTTCATGCCCCACGCCGCTAGCACTCCCGTCAAAGTGGCAAACAACGACGCACGGTCTTTAGTGACCAGAGTCAGCTCGTACCAATGCCGGCCACGCTTCAGGTCCACCTGCACGGCATCGTGGCTAAACTCCTCCCCCATCGACATGTGCCGCATCACTTCTTCGGCGGAATGTACGCGCAAATATCTCTGCGGAAACCCCTCCACAAAATCCTTGAACTTGATGCCCGTAACCGGGGCCAGGCTGCGCAGCCGCGCCAACTTCTCCCCGTTCGCATCGTGCACGCGCTGGTCCGCGCTCCGGTTTAGGTAGTTCGCGGCGCCGATGTAGAGCTGCCAAACATTCTCCGCCTTCCACGGCGTCAGCGCCTCCGGATTCACTGCTTTAATGTCCGCGTATGTCAGCAGGCACAGCATCTTCAGCCGTTCTGGCGTGCCCACTTTCTCGGCGAAAGCGGCCACGGTTTCCGGATTGAAAATATCCCGGCGCAGTTGCGCCGACATCTCCAGATGGTTCCCGATCAGAAACAACACCGCCGCGCGCTCATCCGCTTCCACATCCAGCCGGTCAAGGCAGCGGCCGGCGATCTCCAGGCTTGCCTCTACGTGATTACTACCCGGCACTCCTTTGCCTGTGTCATGCAGCAGCAGAGCGAGGTAAAGCAACTCCGGATCTTCCAGCTCTCCCAGCAACTCCGAATACCGTTTGTCCCATTCCGATTTCGATTCCTTCAGCCGGTGCAAACTTTCAATCGCAAGGATCGAGTGCTCGTCGACGGTGAAGCGATGATAGAAATCCCGCACGACCAGCGAATCAATGGGCTTCAGTTCCGGCAACAGCAATGTGAGCAACCGCAGCGAATGCATGGCCCGCAAAGCTTCGGCCGCATGCGGCTGCAGCAATGTCTCCTGCAGGTAGAGCCACAGTTCCGCCCCGCGCGGCGGAGTCACCGCCAGTGCCGGAAGCTCCTGCTCGATTCGGTGCTCCGTGGTCGCGCTCAGCTTCAATCCGTGATGCGCCATAAAATGAAACAGCCGCAACAGCATCTCAGGATCGCGCAGCGAAGAAGACTGCTGCAGAAAAATCATTCCATCCACCACGGAAAAGTCGGGACTCGACGGCCGCGACTTCCAGCCTTGAAATTGCCTCCGCAGCGAAGACCAAGCCTCCGGAATCTCCTCCAACAACTGGATTACAGTGCGCTGCACGGGCCGCGCATGCCCGAAGTAAATCCGCATCCAATCCGCCGCCGTGACAGCGGCCGCGTCCGGCGCACCAATTCTTCGCGCCGCCGCTTCATCCTGCGCTTCCCAGCTCAGCGCGTTGTCATCGCGCCCATGCCGGAAATGCAGAAAACACCGCGCCGCCATCAGAAATTCCAAAGCCGCATCCAACTGCTTCCGCACCGGCGCCCGCAGCGAACTCGCGTCGGGCCAGTCGCCCAGCTTGCCCATCGCCGAAATCAGCGCCAGCCAGCAAGCCACGTTGTAATCGCGCAGGCCGCCCGGTGTCTCTTTCAAATTCGGCTCGAGATGGAACACCGTCTGCCCGAACTTCCTGTGCCGCTCGTGCGTCATCTCAGCCAGCCCCTGCAGCAGCGGTTTCGCTTCCCGCATCACAAGCTTGGGAATCACTTTGTCGTGAAGCCGCGTGAACAATTCGCGGTCGCCCGCCAGGTAGCGGCAATCCAGAAGGGAGATAGTGAATTCAGTGTTGTTCGGATCAAAGCGGTCGCATTCCGACAGCATCCGCGACGCAGGGCTCAGCTTGAGCTTCAGATCCCACAGCTCTTGCGAGAATCGCCGGATTGCCTCTTTGTGCGTTTCTTCCCCGCGGCGATCGGTATACAGAAAAAGAAGATCGATATCGGAATACGGAAACAGCCAGCCACGCCCAAAGCCTCCAGTCGCCACCAGCGTGAAGTCTCGCGGCCCCGCTTCGTCAGCTGATACCAGATCGCGCCACAGGCGCTTCAGAATATCTTCGATGAGCCGCGTCCGGTGCGCAACGGCGGCACGGCCATCCCCCGTCGCCGCGAAGTCGCGCTCCATGCGCGCCGACTCCTCGGCGAGAGAACCCCGCAGTTCACTGATCAGTGAAGACGCTGCCGTCATGACGATGGATCATGAATCGATGCCAGCTAAGATGCCGTCCGGTCGCGTCCCGGTAGAATGCTCGCTCAATGTTGAGCCTTACAATGCTCCCTCGCCGCGCTCCTCATTGCGGATGCGAATCGCTTCGTCCACGCGCGTCAGAAAAATCTTTCCATCGCCGATCTTGCCCGTGCGCGCCGCCGTCAGAATGGCCTGCACGGCCTTCTCCACCATCGCATCCGCCAGCACGACCTCAAGCTTGGTCTTGGGAATAAGGTCCACGCTATATTCGCGGCCGCGGTAGACCTCAGTATGCCCTTTTTGCCGCCCATGCCCTCTCACCTCAAGCACCGTCATGCCCTCAACGCCAATTTCGTGCAGCGCGTTCTTCACCGCTTCCAGCTTGGAGTTCTGAATCACCGCTTCCACTTTCGTCATGATGTTGTTCTCAGTTCGTGCCTCCGCAAGCGAACTCCAGGCGAACACAACACCGCAGGCTCACTCTATCGTCTGCAGCCGCTCCGCGGAAATCGAAACTATTTATCGCTCCCATCAGGATTTGTTATTGCAGAATAACAAGGAAACAAAGTTCGTTACTTTGCCTTCGAAAAATCCTCGACCGCAAACAGCTGCCCGCTGCGCTCAACCACTCCCACGCCGATCGAGTCCATATCTGAATCCAGCATGTTCGCGCGGTGGTTCGCAGACTTCAAGAATCCCTCTTGAATACTCTCAGCGCTTGCGGCTTGAATCACATTTTCCGCGAGCCACACAAAATGCCCTCCAGCCTTCGTGATCCGCGAAGCCAGTGTGGGCTCTCCCGCATACCCGTGTTCCGCCGAACCATGTTGAGCCATCAAGGCCGCATGCCGCCGCGCCGCAACTGCCAGCGTTTCATTCCATTTCAAATCCGGCAAACCCTGAGCCCGGCGCGCTTGATTCACCGAAGCAAACAATTGTTGCTCCGCGTCGCTGGCGCCGGGTTGCGCCTGCGCCGCCAAGATTACGGAAGCAGCCATCGCTAAAACCGCCAGCCTGATCACGATTCGCATTTGCATCCCCTTGCAACATCCTAACCCGGAGTTTTATGCGCTCGGCGGTGACCAACGTAATCGCGCAATCACGCCATTCAGTGACCCGCGCCCTTCTTTTCGTCTGGAGGCGCTGCCGGCTTGACAAACTTCGCATCATCCACCGGAACGTTCTCTTTGACCTCACTTACTTGAATCGTGAACCGACCACTAGGCCGTGCCAGCGTCCAACGGAACGGAATCTTCACCCCGCCCGCTTCGCGATAGTCCGCATAATCGATTTGTGTCGGCATTTGTCCCAACGGTGTCTCTCCATATCGAACCAGCCTCACGAGCAATCCGGATTGCGCGTCAAAATACAATTTCAGTGGAGGCTTTCCCTCGCGCTTCCCGACCACAAGATACGCATCATGCTCGCCGATCTTTTCGACGCCCTGCACCTGCGCTTCACTAAACATTCCTTTCAGATGCGCCGCAAAATGAAGGTCGGCATCCATCGCCGCCGCGTCAATGTCTGGCCCATGCATTTCGCGCGGCGGTCGGCCCGGGAAACCCAACCAACCTTCGTGCCCGTTGAAAGCCGTCACGCTGTCTCCGTCAGGCGTGTGCGTGAAAGAAATCCGCTTGTCCGGCTCCTTCGAGTAAATATCGATCGGGATATTCCTGTCTCCGAAGGTGATCGTGCCCGTCATCACGCGGCTCGTAATCTTTTCGATCGCGGCGCTACCGCCCGCAGCCTGCAGATACTTGTCGAAGAACTGATCAGCAGATGGCCCATTTGCTTCTTTACCTGGAGCGCCCTCGCTCTCCTTTTCTTCAGGCCTCGCTTCACCGGCACCCGGCTTCGCCTCTTCCCCCATCACCACCGGCGTGCCAACCGGATTCGGGCTGCCCCGGTGGCAAGAATAGCAAGTCACTTCGCGATGGCCATCGAAGTTATCTTTATTGATGGCGAACATCATCTGCATCATCTTTCGCGCCGTCTGCTTCTGCTTTTTATCATCCTTCTCCAACGCGCCCTGCACGTGGCAAAACTCGCACTCCACGCCCAGGGATGCCGTGACGAACTGCATCGAAGGAATCAATTGATCCGCCGGAATGCCCTTGAGCACTTGGATATTCTTATATTGTTCCTCAGCCTTCTTCGGCACGGCACCGTTTCCCGCAGCCTGCGCACTCGCGGCGGCCTGCGCCTTCGCAACTTCCATCACCGCCCCACCAGTAACCAGAAAAGCGATCAACCCAAAAGCCAACACGAGTTTCCTCTTCATCGATGAAAGCCTCAACAAGAAATGTAGGAACAAGAAATACAGGATCTCCGCAATCTCCGCGGCTCTTCTCCGCGAACTCCGCGATTCAAGCTTTACCCATCACGGCTGATTACTGTACACATACTTCCCCGAGACTTCTGCGACGACAAACTTTTCCGGCAAGAGCCCATCTACTTTTGCCTTTTCGTACGAAGGCACAAACAAGAATACCCGCCCGCCCCCGGCCCAGTCCCGCTGCAAATCTGCGTCGCTTAGATAGATTTTGGGCGCGTCCGCGAATGTCGAACCAAACCACATCGAAGTCGTCCGCCCCTCAACCAGATCGATCGGTCGACGCAAATAAAACAGCAATGACGATCCAAAAGCCTGATCGCCGTAAATCATCACTTTGTCTTCGGGTCGCGCCCGCGCCGCGATCTCCTGCGCCAACTGCTTCGACGAAAGATATGGACCAAATCTTGCCAACGCAATGTGCGCCGCCACCAAAAACAAGGCAAATCCCGCCGCCAGCGCCCAGGTCGCGGAATAATGTCGCCGCCGCCAGCGCAGAATGAACGACGTCAACGGAGCCACGAGCAGCACCAACCCCGCCAACATCGCCGGCAATCGCAGCGCCGCGAACGATGCGTAACTTAAATCCAGCATGTGCGAGGTCGAAAGCGTATACGCGCTTGTATCTTGCTCGCTTAGCAAACGACCAATATCTGGTTCGAACGGCAGGTTCCGCGACTGCCACAATCCAACAACCAGCGCGGCGCTGGCCACAACTCCAATCACAGCCAGCAATCCCGCGGAGGTCCTCAGCCAACCAGCGCGAACTCCTTCTTCGCACTCCACTCGCTCGCATCGCGCCACGCCGTCAGCCAACAGAAGCAAGATCGGCAAGTACGCCGGAAACGTGTAGTACTCCTGATTGGTCGAGATGGCAAAAAATATCAGCACCACTCCCGCCCAAATCCAGCACAACAACCGAGTCCGCGAAGCAAAATCGCTTCCCTTCCGCACGTCTCCACTCGAGCCAGCACTGCCGCGTCGAGTACGCCACTCCTCGACTGCGATCTTCACCGCCGCCGGCAAATATAAACTCCACGGGAACAGCCACACCAGATGCAGCGACCAATAAAGCACCGCCGGAAGCTTGTTGTAATCCCGCGGATACCTTTTCCCCAGGAATCGCAGGAAATGTTCATTCACAAAATAAAACCAGAAAAAGCCATGATGCTCGGCCGTACCCGGATTCCGCAAACCCGCCAGAATGTGCCAGGGCGCGGCAATCGCTAGAAAAAGCGCCAGCCCTGAAATCAGCCGGAACTCCCGCCACCGTCGCCATTCTCCCGTAATCAGCAGGAAGAAAAACGCCGCTCCACACGGAAACGCCAATGCGATCAGTCCCTTGGTCAGTACGCCCAACGCCATCATCGCGTATCCCGCGTACCATCTCCAGACCTCGGCGCCCGGCTCCAGCGCAGTCAGGAAAAAATAAAGTGCCGCGGCGATCAGCACGCTCAACAACACTTCCGGGATCAGCACCCGCGTGAACAAGAAAACTCCGGCGCACGTGTAAACAAACAACCCCGCATAAATTCCAGTTCGTTCTCCAAATGCGCGACGCCCCCACAAAAATCCCAACACTCCCAGCAGCATCACCGACAACACCATCGGCAACCGCGTGCTGAATTCGTTCACTCCCAATATTTTGTAACTGATCGCCACCAGCCAGTAAGGCAGCGGAGCCTTCTCCAAATACCGCACTCCATTCACGTGCAGTGTGACGTAGTCTCCCGTCGCGACCATCTCGCGCGCCGCTTCCGCGTGGGTGCTGTCGGCATCATCCAGCAACCCCGGAGTGAACATCGATCCCACATAAACCGCCAGAAACACAGCGGCCACAGCCCAGCACGCGGCTCCGGAACCAGCACTGTTCTGTCGAGGGTTTTTCAATTGCAAAATGACCCGATCACCAAATCACTCAATTGCTTCTCAATTTTCGCCGCGCCGAATAAAAAACTTCCACTTATCCATCCCCGCCGGCACCGCCACATCAAAAAATCCCACCATCATTTCCTGCGAAGTCTGATCACCCCAAGTCACCGTCTTCTCCGGATCGGGATTGTGCGGATTGTTCTTCGAATTGTCATACCACGCCACCGCCCGCAGCTTTGTCCCAGCCTTCAACTCCCGCGGCTCAGCCAGCTTGTAACTCAACTGCCAGTGAAAGTGATAATTCACCCGCAGCAGCGTCTCCACGCTTCCGTCATCATGCACAATGTCGTATTCAAACCGCTTTCCACGCAGGTGCATATGTGGAAACAGACTCAGCAAAGTCGCATCGTTCGGCAACGTTCCCTGCACCTCCACGCGAAAGTCCTCCGCCCCCGGCGGAATAATCAGCGCGTGATTGTTCAACTGCAGTGTAATAACACGCTGCTTCGGTGCACTCTTCGCAAACACCATCCCCACGCTAGTCTCATCGCTCGCCGCTTCCCCATTCGTCGTGTAATGCATCTGAAACACCAGATCCGATCCTGCCGGCACAAACTTCGCCATCCCATCCGCCCACCGGTCGGGCGCACTCCCCGGCGCATACACCAGCAGCAGATCGCTGGTAGTCTCGTGCGCCTCCTGCCGTTCTTCGGGATCCGTCAACATCGACGCGGTGAAAGGCTCGCCCACCGGGGCATGCCGCAACCACAGCGAATCCGGAGGCCGGATGTACACCACCGCATGGTGCACATGCGCGGCGCTCGACGGCCGCACTTCCACCATCTGCACCCACTTATCCTCGGTAAAATGCGTAGGGACAATCTCGTACGTATATTCCACTTCCCCGCGCGCAGGAATCTCAACCGGCTTTGGCATCTTCACCACAAAGTCCGGCTGCGGAATATTCCAGCCTTCATTCCACGCGCGTGGCAGAGGTGAGTCATGCGCATTTCCCGCCGGCGCTCCATCCTTTGCCCACGCCGCAATCGTCGCAATCTGCTGCTCACTCAATGATGGGTCATTCGCAAAATGCCCGTACCTCGAATCCGCAAACCATGGCGGCATCATTCTCATTTCAACGGCAGCCGCAATCTTCCCCGCCCATGGCCGCGTTTGCTCGTAAGTCACCAGCGGCATCGGCGCAGCTTCTCCAACCCTGTGGCAGCTCTGGCATTTATTCTGCAGAATCGGAACGATTTCCTTATAGAAGGTCGGTGCCGACGTTTTTTCACTCCGCGTGCTAACGTCCGATTCTTGCGGCATCACTCCCACTACAAGAAGAGTAACTACCGTCGTGAGGAGTGCCCCGACGTTTATCACGACCGCAGAAACTCCAGGGTCAAGGCCCACGCCTGCCGCGCCGAGTGCGGTTCATACGCCGCACGTTCGTCGCAGAAGAATCCATGATCGGCGCGAGAGAACTCGACATTCACATAACTTTTCTGCTGTGCTGTCAAGGCGTCAGTCACGGCCTTCCGATGCTCAGGCGTAATGTGCTTATCCAATCCGCCCCAGATAAAAAGCGACGGCCCTTGCAGCCTCGACACGCGATCCAGCAAGCCAGGAGCGATTCCTCCTCCGTAAAACGAAACTGCAGCGCGCAGCGCGACCACGCTATTGGCAATAAATGAAACACGACCACCCATGCAGAATCCCACGCTCGAAATCTCGTTCGCGTTTACTTCCGCATTCGAACGCAGCCATTCGTAGGCCGACCGTACGTCCAACTCCGCGTTCTCAACTGTCACCGCTTGCACGTGCGGCCTCACTGAATCAAAATCCGCATAGTTGCCCTCAAACCCCGGCGCCGTGCGGTGAAAAAGCTCCGGAGCGATCGCGACGTACCCCTCAGCACCGAACCGGTCACACACATTCCGGATATGATGGTTAACTCCAAACGCTTCCTGAAACACAAGCAGTCCGGGATGCGGCCCGCCGTGCCCCTGACGAGCCACGTAGGCCGCCATCCGAGTTCCATCCGCTACCGCAAGTTCCACTTTCTCTTTGACGATTGCTCTTTCGCTCATTCATTTCCAGTCTTGTCGATTTTCTGCTCGGCGCAAGTCGGCGCCGTTGGTCAAGATTTCATCCGTACTAGTCTCGCATACAGCGGCTCCCGAGCGCGCACGTCCCCAGCAAAAATGCTAGAGTGATTTGGTCCATGTCTGCGCCTAATTCACTCTTTGTCCGCGCCTGCAAGTCTCAACCCGTCGAGCGCACTCCAGTCTGGTTCATGCGCCAGGCCGGACGTTACATGCCCGAGTACCGCGCTGTTCGCAAGCAGCATTCGCTACTCGAAATCTGCAAGAAACCCGAACTCGCCGCTGAAGTCACCATAACTGCGGCTGAGTTTCTCGGCGTCGACGCCGCCATAATTTTCGCCGATCTGCTGCTTCCGCTCGAGGTCATGGGCCTGCCCTTTCATTTCTCCGCGGGCGAAGGCCCCATCATCGAAAAGCCTGTCCGCAGCCCTGAAGACGTAGCCCAACTCCGAACCGACCATGCCGCCGACTTAGGCTATGTATCCGAAGCCGTGAGCCAAGTCGCAAAACATTTTGCCGGAAAAATTCCCGTCATCGGATTTTGTGGTGCTCCCTTCACACTCGCCAGCTACATGATTGAAGGCGGCGGCTCCCGCCATTACCTCCACGCGAAAAAGATGATGTACAACTCGCCCGCTGATTGGGACGAGCTAATGCGAAAGCTGGTCGCCGTTACCGCTGAGTATTCTGCCGCTCAGGTGCAAGCCGGTGCGGACGCAATTCAGATTTTCGATAGCTGGGTCGGCTGCCTAAGTGTGGAAGACTACCGCCGCTACGTCTTGCCGCATGTAACCAGCCTCGTCCGGAGTTTGCAGAAGACCGGCGCGCCCATCATTTATTTCGGCACCGACAGTGCCACGCTTCTGCCCGCTATGAATGAAACCGGAGCCGAAGTGATCGGCCTCGATTGGCGCATCCCGCTCGACATCGGCTGGCGCAACCTGGAACATCGTTGCGCCGTGCAAGGCAATCTCGATCCCATCCTGCTGTTTGCGGATTGGAAGGAACTCAAGACTCGCGCCGAACATATTCTTAAACTCGCCGCTGCACGTCCCGGCCACATCTTCAATCTAGGCCACGGCATCCTGCCTGAAACGCCGGTGGAAAACGTGAAGAACTTAGCTCGGCTGGTGCAAGAATATTCCGCGGCTCTCGCTGCCGCCAACACTCGTGAACTTCAAGCCGCAGGCCGAAAGCCGAAGCCCGAAGCCCGAAGCCCGCGCTCATGACTCGCATCGCGATCATCGGCGGCGGCATCTCTGGACTCGCCGCTGCTTTCGCTCTCGAAGAACCTCGCCGAGCTGGCGCGGTCGAATACGTCCTTTACGAATCCTCGCGACAGCTTGGCGGCGTCCTCCGCACTGAACACATCCAGGGCTGCATAGTCGAAGCTGGACCCGACTCCTTCATCAGTGAAAAGCCATGGGCCGCCGATCTCTGCCGCACGCTCGGCCTCGGCGATCAGCTAATCGGCTCGAACGATGCCGACCGCAAAACCTACATTCTGGTCCGCGGCCAACTCATCCCCATCCCCGACGGACTCATGTTCATGGTCCCGACGAAAATCCTGCCCACCGGACTCTCGCCGCTCTTTTCCTGGACCACCAAACTCCGCATGGCCCGTGAGCTACTCCATCCGCCACGCCCTCTAGGAGCCGACGAAAGCGTAGCTTCGCTAGTCGAGCGCCACTACGGAAGCGAAATGGTCGACCGCCTGGCCGATCCGCTCCTTTCCGGCGTCTACGGAGGCGAAGCCAACAGCCTCAGCGTCCGCGCCGTGCTTCCCCGCTTCGCCGAAATGGAGCGCACTCACGGCAGTCTCGGCCGCGCCATGCTCGCCGGTAGAAAAAAAATGCAGCGCCCGTCGAATAACCCCACCCCGCCACTTTTTACTTCTCTCAAGAAGGGCATGCAGCAGCTCGTTGAAACTATCGTGCCGCGGCTGAACCAAGCGTCCTTGCTCACCAACACTCCGGTGCAGTCCATTCAACCTCGCACCGGAGGCTGGAGCGTATCGGCAGGCTTGAAATCCGATCACTTCAATGCCATCATCCTCGCCCTACCCGCGCGCGCCGCCGCGCATGTTCTCTCCGTCTGCAGCCCTGAACTCTCCACCGAACTAGCCGCCATCGGCTACAGTTCTTCCATCACGGTCGGCCTCGGCTACGATCGCGATGTACGACAATCGCTGCCACCCGGTTTCGGATTTCTAGTCCCGCGCAACGAGGGCAAACGCCTGTTGGCCGCAACATTCGTTCACAATAAATTCTCTCACCGCGCACCCGATGACCGCGCCCTCCTGCGCTGTTTTTTCGCCGGCTCCAACGCCGAAAATATCTGGCAGCTCTCCGACGACGCCATCATCGCCATAGTCCGCAATGAGCTACAGCAGATTCTCCGCCTCCGTGCCGCGCCACTTTTCGCCCGCGTTTACAAATGGAAATCCGCTATGGCCCAGTACGGCGTTGGCCATCTCGAGCGCCTCGACCGTATCGAACGCCTCCGGCAGCAACTGCCCGGCCTAGCCCTAGCCGGTAACGGCTACCGCGGCATCGGGATTCCCGACTGCGTCCGCTCCGGCCAGGAAGCAGCCAAGCAAGTCCTGGCTCCGCGGGGCCTCGAAGCTAAAACTTAGAAGCTTTGTCATCCTCAGCGAAGCGAAGGACCTCCGCACTCTGCTTTGCGCCGCCCCAGCCCCACGCTTGTTGCACTACGCTGGCACATCCACCTTACTCACCCTCTGCTCCCGCCGCACCCGCGCGACTACCAGCCGGATCTCGTCATAAGTAATCTCCGGAGGCAATGCATCCTTCAAAGGCTTAAGCCCGTTGACCCCAAGCTTCGCGCAAGCTGCCTCGATCACAGCCAACTTGTTTCGATCAACCCAAGCCGGATCAAACTCCAAGTCTCCCCGTTCCACAAGATTCGCAACGGCGTTCACCACAGTCGACAACTGCCGTCCGCGGATCTTCGCAATGTCCTCGAAACTGTTCCCCGCACTGAGCAGGCGCAGAGTCTCAAGTGCAGGTGCAGTCTTCTTTTCAGGGACTGCGGAAGCGCGAGCTCCGCTTCCGTAGCGCTCCAGTGCCGCCAGAAGTCCCTTGCCGTACAGCTCGGCCTTTCGTTCACCGATCCCGGTGATGTTCCTCAGCTCGGCCATCGACCTGGGCCTGCGCCGGCAAATCTCCTCAAGTGTCGTGTCGTGCAACACCACGAACGCGGGTGTGTTCTGTTCTTTCGCCGTAGTTCGCCGCCACTCTCGTAGATACTCGCTCAACTCCGCATCGGAAGCCGTGAGCCCAGCCGCTGGCGAGATCCTCGGCGCCCGCGATTCTTTCCCGGCATAACTCACACTCCGCACTGGCGCAGCCATCCACTCCGCGGCGCTTCCACAAACATCGCAAGCACCACAGTTCTCCCACTTGGCAGCTTCGCCAAAATGCCCGCAAATTTGCCGATGCCGGCAACGCCGCGACTCCACAAACTCCCGAATGATTCGGTACCGCTCCCATGCCCGCTCGCGCTCGGCCGAATCCGTAATCTGATTCGCAAAAAATCCCAGCAGCCCCGCGTCTTTCTTCTGCCACAGCAAAACGCAATCCGCGCTCAAGCCGTCGCGCCCCGCGCGTCCAGCCTCTTGGTAGTACTGCTCGATCGACTTCGGCAAAGACAGATGAATCACCGCCCGCACAGCAGCTTTGTTAATGCCCAAACCGAAAGCAATCGTCCCCACCAGCACCCGCACTTCATCCGACATCCACCGTTCCTGATTCCGCCGCCGCTCCTCGCTTCCCATCTTTCCGTGATATCCCACAGCAGCGATATCGTGATCTCCGAGGAAATCCACAGTCTCTTCCACGCGATTAATCGTCGGAGAATAAACAATCACGTTGCTGCCAGCATAGCTGCGCAGAGCGCTGACCAGCAGTTCCATCTGTTCCAGCCCTGAACACTCACGCACCAGGTAGCGCAGGTTCGGCCGGTAAAAGCTGGCAATATATTTATCGGGATCGCGCAATTGAAGCTGCGCCAGAATGTCGTGCCGTACATGCCGCGTTGCACTCGCCGTAAAAGCCGCGATGGGACGATCCGGAAACTTCGCCCGCAACTTATTCAACTGCCGGTATTCCGGACGAAACTCATGCCCCCACTCCGAGATGCAATGCGCCTCATCGATCGCAAAAAATGCGACCGGCACCTGTTGCAACCATCCCGCGGTATCGGCCCGAGCGATCCGCTCCGGCGAAACATAAAGCAACCGGTAAGCGCCGTCCCGCGCGCGCTTCATCACGTTAGCCTGCTCGCCTTCGCTCAAAGTGCTATTCAACACTGCCGCCGGTATTCCCATCTGCGCCAGCTGCGCCGCCTGATCCTGCATCAGCGCGATCAACGGAGAGATCACCACCGCTGTCCCATCCGACACCACCGCCGGCAACTGATAGCACAGCGACTTGCCCCCACCCGTCGGCATCACCACGCACGTATCGTGCCCAGCCAGCAGGCTGCGCACAATCCGCTCCTGCAGCGGACGAAACGTGCTGTACCCCCAGTACCGCCGCAAAGGCGTCAGCAGATCGGATTCCGCATCCATGAAAAAGAGTATAGGCTCAGGCGAATATTAGGAGAAACGCAAATCGTGGGCGTATTGCTTGAGGTTCGAATCACAATTCTCGACGCAAAATAAAGTTGGCTCGGGCCTGTGGTCTGTGCGCCTTTGGCATCCAGATCCGGTGTAAAAAATTTAGGACGTAATCCGCTTAATTCTTTTGAATCAGCTGGTTACGGACCTCGATCCACTTTTGATCCGTTCAAATTCCTGATTCTAAAGAACTTGACTGCAAAATCCTGGATCGATTGGGCTTAGCTGGGCTTTTTCGATTGTAAAAGAGCGCGTAGGCATTTGGTTTGATTATCGGACGAGGTTGGATTGCGGCGCAAGGTCACATGTCACACGGTGGCTGTTCATTTCGCCGCAATAGCATTGTGCTTCTTCAACAACTCAACAGTTTCCTGCAACGGCAAAGCCTTAATCGTGTGCCCGTTCCCAGTCACATCATGCGCCCGGAACATCGAGTTGTAAATCGCCTCTTCCGTAGCCTCAATGACAGCTTCAAACAACGGAGACATACTCTCATTGCTCAACAACCCCTGAGGTAGATACATGGGTTCGCCGAATTCGATTCGCACATCCGGCGAGCTCGAAAAAGCGATGACATAATCTCCGCTGCCGTTGGTTCCGCTCGATCCAGCCCGAGCCATCCCCAGCATCGCCCGCGCCGCCAACCGGTTAAGATTTCGATGGTCCAGCGGAGCATCCTTCGCCACCACAATCATGCAAGAACCATCCGGGGTCGGCAGCGCAGAATCTCCCACTGCACGTTTCTCTGCCGATGCCACCTCGGGATAAACCTTCCCCAACTCTTTCCCAACAGGAACCCCAGCAACCACAAGGTTCCCTCCGAAATTCGTCTGCACCAACACGCCCACCGTGTACCCTCCCAGCGAAGCCGGCAAGCGCCGCGACGAAGTCCCAATCCCGCCCTTCCAGGAAAAAGCGATGGTCCCCGTTCCTGCCCCAACCACGCCTTCTTCCACCGGGCCACTAGTTGCGTTGTTGATCGCAGCAAAAACATCTTCAGGAGTAATCGGGCGCGAGCGAATATCGCTCAAGTACCCATCGTTGGTCTCGCCCACGAGCGGATTCACCGACAGCACATTTTCGTTCCCTTTCAGGTTGAACATGTAAGTGGTCACAGCATCCGCCACTCTCGGCACCGAATCCGTAGCGGTCAGCAGAATGGGCGACTCAATCTCGCCCATCTCATTCACCTGCGTAGAGCCCGCAAGTTTTCCGTAGGCATTGCCCAAGAAAACCGCGCCCGGAACTCTCTCCTTATAAAGATTTCCCCCGTGCGGCAAGATCGCCGTAACCCCAGTGCGAATATTGTCGCCGCGAATGAGCGTAGTCTGGCCGACTTTGACTCCCAACACATCCGTGATCGCATTCAGCGGCCCAGGATGCAGCACTCCCACTTCCACGCCCAAATCACGTACCCGCGGACGGGTTTCAGTTTGTCCCAGCATTACCGCGCATGTAGCCGGCAACAATGCAGCCATGAAAAGCAAGTTCGTCTTCATATCGAAATGTCGCACCAACCGGACCTACCCCATGATCCCCTGTGTCCTCTGTGTTAAAGATTTTTCCGGCCCCGCCAGATACTTAACGTCCGGATACGCCCAAGAAAACCCCACCCACATCACCGCGATTACCACAAAGCAAAACAAACTTCCCTCAGGCCCAACCGACCCACCAGTAACCCACCGCGATCCATGAAACGAAGAACTTAAAAGATGTCCCGGCGAAACCTGCCCGCTATCCGGCACCGAATAAAAAAAACTCTCTCCCCAATCCCAAGCCGCATGAAATCCCACCGCAAACCACAAGCTCCCAGTCCGCCGCAGCGTGAGACAAAAAAACAACCCAATCACTCCCGCCGCCAGCGCCCCCAGCCAAGCCTCGCCAGGATTCTTCAAATGCACCGCGCCAAAGATCGCAGAGAGCAAGACCGCTGCCGGCCAGAAGCCCATGCCGCGCGCCAGCGTGAACTGGCTGTACCCGCGCAGCATGAATTCCTCAGTCAATCCAACCAGCAGAAACAGAACGCCCCAAAATGTCGCGAAACGTACGATCCCCAAACCATGCAGCACGACATGGCCGAAGTCGAATGCGTGCATCCCAAACAAAATCACCAGCAGGAAAGTGATTCCCAGAAATCCCCAAACCGCTCCCACCCAAAACAATTTCGAAAATACCTCGCGCAAGGGCAGGCCGTAAGCACCCCATTCTCTTTTCTCGATCCGCGCCATAATCAGCGCAGGAATCGCAGCCGCCGCAAACACACCCGCCTCGCCCATCATCATGGACCAAAGATTGCCGAGGTGCAGAGATGAAATCAGCCAGCCGCTCGCGGCGAGCATCGCCGTAAACATGCCGATATAGATTGCGAATGCCCAACCCGCACGCAGACCGTCGTCGCCGACAAAAACCGTTCGCAGCCATGGCACTTGGGGTGCCTCACCAGCGTTAATCCCGCTCTCATCCGCCATCCATGCCTCCCTCCGCGTTCTCCGCGGCCGTTCTCAGCAATCTCCGCGATGAAAAATCCCTGGCAACTGGAAAAATCTCCACCCGCAGTAAACTTCTCACCGAAAGCTGGCTGCCACATGGTAAAACACATGGTCCATCCTATGCCCCGATTTTTCACCCGCGAGCGCTTCGGCCGTCCCCAATTTCTAGCCGGAGCCTTGCTCCTCGCGTTCCTGGCACAAGCCGTATGGCTGATCCATTCCGAACTGACCGCGTCCCAATTTCCCGGAACTCTCGAAGGAGCCCGCATTATTGCAGGCTCGCGCCAACTCCAAGGCATCGACATCGCCGGAGCGCCCTATCCCGATCCCGCCACACTCCCCGCAGAAATTTCCCATGACGCTCAAGGCTTCGACACGCAACATTCCCCGCTACTCTCGCTCGCTACCGCGACGCCGCTCGTAGCCACGCCCAAGAGCCTGCTCGACTCCACCTGGCGCTGGCTCCCGCGCCTCCCATTCCTCGCCTGCGGACTCGCTCTCGCCGCATCCCTCTGGTACGTAGCCCGCCGCCTCTGCGGCAACGCCGGAGGATTTCTTGCCCTAACCCTCTACTGCTTCTCACCCGCCATGATTCAGGCCAGCGCCGTCTGGCACACCGAGCCCGAAATCCTCGCCGCCTGGGGATCCTTCGGCGCAATCTTCACCGCCATCGCCGTAGCCCACACGCTCTACGCCCCGCGCGAAGTAGTTCTCTGGAACTGGCGCCGCATGGTTTTACTCGGAATCTCTCTAGCCATCGCTGTCGGCTCCCAATTTTCCATGATCATCGTCGTACCCGTAGCACTGGCCCTAATGCTTTATGTAGCACCGATTCGCCGCGGCGCAGCAATCGTCATCTGGATAACGGCCTGCGCAGGAGCGCTCATCCTGCTCTTCGCGACATACTTCTTTCATCCTCACGCGTTTCTCGAAAGCATGCGCCACGCCTCTTTCTGGGGAGTAACTTGGCGCAGCTTCACCGTTCTAGCTGTCTACCGCGAAGTTGCAAGAGAACTCCTGCGCGCCTGTCCCGCCCTGGCCCTGCTGCTGCCAGTAGCAATCGCAACCTACATCGCATGGCCGCGCTCGCGTTACTTCGGCAACACCGCTCCCGGATTGATAGCCCTACTCTTCATCATCCTAGGCATGGCCCACCCCGACCAAGCCGCCGCGGGATTCCTGATAGCATCGATCCCCTTCCTTCTAATCTTCGTCTCCGGCACCATGGCCGACTTAATGGAGACCCGCTACAGCCAGCTGATAAAAGCCGCAGTCTGGGCCTTGGTAGCCGCCGACATCCTCTGGACCCTGCAAAAGCTAGCCCAAGTTCCCAAAGGCTGATTTGGACCACGGTTCGTTTTTCCTCTGTGAACCTCTGTGAAACCTCTGTGCTCTCTGTGTTAAAGATTTTGACTTTCGTTACCAGCCATCAATCACGGTTTCTGAAGTATCATAGCCTTGTGAAACGCTCAGCCCAGCGATCGATCCCGGCCAAGCTGGCAATCTCACTAGCGCTAGTAGCGCTGCTCACAACTCGAGCGCCAGCGCAAAAATCCGCGCACGGCTCAGCGCCGCATCAAGCCGGAGCCAGTTTTGCCTTCTCACAAAATGCGCACTACTCCGCATTCCGCCGATCCTCTCCGCGCACGTCCCTGCCATTTCCACTGCTAGGCGATTTCAGTCTGGATGACCTCTATTCCTCCGGCTACCCGGTCTCATCGCAACCACCCGTCATACTGATGCAGGCGATGCGAGCCCTGTCCGGCTCGGCAGATTCTCCAGCCCAACCCAGCAACAGCCGCAAGCCGACTTCCTCCACGCAGCCGGTAATGATCGAACTGCAGAACGGCCGCTATGTCCGCCTAAGCAGCACTGCAGCCAATGGTGAAGTCCTGCCGCAATCGACCCAAACACAATCCGCGAAGCTAGTGCGCCCGAATTTCACCCGCCCAGCCGCCGCAAGCGCTGCCGCTCAAACCCCACCGCTCCCGCCCGCGACTCTGGTTTTTCGTGATGGACACACCGAAGAAGTCCGCGACTACGCCATAGCCAACGGCACACTCTACGCCCGCGGCGACTACTACACAGATGGCTACTGGAACAAGAAGATCGATCTGTCCGCGCTCAAAATTCCCGAAACTCTGCAAACCAATGCCGCGAGAAATGTGAAGTTCGTCCTCCCCAAATCGCCAAACGAAGTAATCACGCGCCCATAGCTGTCCGCGGCCCCTAATCCGAAGCGAAAAACTTCCCGACCCCCTCCCAATACTTCCGCACCACATCCTCAGTCCTCAAATGCCCGCCGCGCCGAACCGTCTTCAGCAACGCTCCCGTTTCCTCGGCAAACCGCACAGTGCCCTCATACGGCACATACGGATCATCCATCGCATGAAACATCATCACCTTCCGCGCATCGATCTCCGCCCGGCGCGCCCACGGATTATAAAAATCCCCGTTCCGCAACTTATCCCAATTCGCATCCGACAAACGATACGCATTTCCGAAAGCCTCCCGAATATAAGCCGCATAATTTTCTTCCGAGGTTTCCAGCTTCTCTGATCGATCCAGAATCGCCCAATCGGTCACCGGACAATTCGCCACAACTTTATTCACCCGCGAATCCAGAGAAGACAAAATCGCCGCAGCGCCGCCAAAACTTCCTCCAATCACAAAAATCTCATCCGGATTCACAGCAAACTTCCGCCCAAACGCACTCCCCACCAACCCGCGAGGCAACTCATCGATGACGTCAAGAATGTCCTCATGCGGCGACCGCCGCAAAAATTCGCCCCCACTCTCCCAAGCTCCGCGATATCGCGGATACACCACCCAAAATCCCCGCCCAGCCAAAAATTCACACAGCCCCTGCTTCCGCGGAATCGAAGGCATCCCATCGCACAAAACAATGACGCGCGACTTCTTGCGCACCCGCACCGGCGGCAAAAACTCGGCAACAATTTCGTTCTTGAATCGACAACGAAACATAGCTGACCTCGTCGCAATAAAGGTCAATTGCGTGCTAAAATATTACCAGTTCAAAACACAACTAAATGCCTGTAAATGCAGCTGTTTAGAGCAATCCCTGCGCAACGCGAATCAAGCTAGGAGCTAGTAGCGAAGAGCTAGAAGCTAACCATGGCCGACGATCAAAATCCCGAACTCCCCCTCACCCCACCGCCCGGCGATTCCGGCAGTCCCGGCGCCCTGCACATTCAGCCCGTCAACATTGAAGACGAGATGAAGAAGTCATATCTCGACTATTCCATGTCGGTCATCATCGGCCGCGCCCTGCCCGATGTTCGCGACGGACTCAAGCCCGTCCACCGCCGCATTCTATATACCATGCAGCAGATGGGCCTCCAGCCCAACAAAGCCACACGCAAGTGCGCCAGAATCGTCGGCGACGTAATGGGCAAGTACCATCCCCACGGAAATCTAGCCGTCTACGATGCCTTAGTCCGCCTCGCGCAAACCTGGAGCATGCGCTACCCATTAATTTTCGGACAAGGAAATTTCGGCTCCGTCGACGGAGATCCCCCAGCAGCCGATCGCTACACAGAAGCCAAGCTGGCCCCAGTCTCCACCGCGCTACTCGAAGATCTGGATAAAGACACCGTAGACTTCCGCCCCAACTACGACGGCAGCGAAGTCGAGCCCGACGTTCTCCCCGCAAGAATTCCGAATCTGCTGATCAACGGCTCCGACGGAATCGCCGTAGGCATGGCGACAAAAATTCCGCCGCACAACTTAACTGAAATCGTAGACGCCACAATAACGCTGATCAACAATCCCAACGCCCAGCTAGCCGACATCCTGAAATTCGTCCAAGGCCCAGACTTCCCCACCGCCGGCGTAATCCACGGACGCTCCGGCGTTTTCGAGGCCTACCGCACCGGCCGCGGACGCTTCATGATGCGCGCCAAAGCCGCCATCGAAAGCATCAACAAAGATCGTCAGGCCATCATCGTCACCGAAATTCCCTATCAGGTAAACAAAGCGCGCCTCGTCGAGCGCATCGCGCAACTCGTCAACGATAAAGACATCGAAGACATCTCCGACATTCGCGACGAAAGTGATCGCGACGGCATGCGCATCGTGGTCGAACTCAAGCGCGGAGCCGAGCCCCAAATCGTTCTCAACCAGCTCTTCAAACACACTTCCATGCAGGAAGGTTTTTCCATGATCCTGCTGGCGGTGGTCAACGGCCAGCCCCGCGAAATGGGACTCATCCAGGCCATCAAGCACTTCATCAATCACCGCGTGGAAGTAGTCCGCCGCCGCACCGCCTTCTTGCTGCAAAAAGCGAAAGACCGCGAGCACATTTTAGAAGGCTACCTAAACGCGCTCGATCATCTCGACAACGTAATCACGATCATCCGCGCCAGCTCCAACCGCGCCGACGCCAGAGAAAATTTAGTCGCCTACTTCGCCGGTAAGAAAATCGACATCAACACCACCGGCCGAGCTCCTAAACAGGATCCCGAAAAGCCTTTCACCACGCGCCAGGCCGAAGCGATTCTCGAACTGCAACTCCATCGCCTCACCAAACTCTCCATCGACGAAATTTCCAACGAACTAAAAGAAGTCCGCGAGAAAATCGAAGACTACGAATCCATCCTCGGCTCCGAAACCAAACTCCGCAAAGTCATCATCAAAGAATTAGAAGAAGTAAAAGAACTCTACGGAGACGAGCGCCGCACCCGCATTGAAGACGAAGCCGCAGAAATCGTCCTCGAAGATTTAATCGCCGACGAACAAGTAGCCGTCACCTTCAGCCACTCCGGCTACATGAAGCGCACGCCCATCTCCACCTACCGCATGCAGCGCCGCGGAGGCACTGGCCGCACCGGCATGAAGACTCGCGACGAAGATTTCGTCGAGCACCTCTTCATCGCCTCAACTCACGCCTACATCCTCATCTTCACCAACAAAGGCCGAGTCTACTGGCTCAAGGTCTACGAAATTCCCGACGTAAGCGCCGCTGGAAAAGGCAAACACATCGGCAACCTGGTCGGCCTGCAACCCGGCGAAACCGTCCGCACCATGCTGGCGGTCCGCAACCTCGAGGAAGAAAACAAATACATTTTCTTCGCCACCCGCAATGGTCTGGTAAAAAAGTCCGAACTCCGCGAATTTGCGCACGTGCTTTCCGTCGGCATTAAGGCCATTTTGATTGAAGAGGGCGACGAACTCGTCGCCGCCCGCATCACCAACGGCAACCAGATCGTCTTCATCGCCTCCCACGAAGGCATGGCCTGCCGTTTCGAAGAAACTCACGTCCGGCCCATGGGCCGCGCCGCCTACGGCGTCAACGGCATCGACCTCGAAGAGCGCGACTACGTAGTAGGAATGACCGTAACCCCAAAACCCGAAGCCGAAGGAACAGAGAAGAGCCATGTGGGAACGGCCGCCTCCTCCGTTCAGGGAGCGCCAGCGACCAAAGGTGAGGGAGAAGCCGGGACCGAAATCCCGCCCGGCGAAGTAATCGACCTAACCCAAAAAGGCACCCTGATTCTCTCCGTGACCGAAAACGGATACGGCAAGCGCACTCCCGCCGACGAATACCGCCTCACCAACCGCGGCAAGAAAGGCGTAATCAACGTAAAGACAACCGAGCGAGTAGGCAAGGTAGTAGCCATCGCCCTGGTCGATGAAAACTCGCAAGTAATGCTGATCAGCCAGTACGGCAAAATCATCCGCATGGATTCCAAAACTATCCGCGAGTCCGGCCGCAACGCCCAAGGCGTCCGCCTCCTTAACATGGAGCCAGGCGACCGCGTAGCCGCAGCAGTAGTCCTGGCCCCAGAAGAAGAACCCAACGGCAACGGAGGCCTTCTGCAGTAGGGCGGTTGAATGTGATTGTGTGGAGCGGGCGGCCCTCGCCCGCTGCCTTTGACCTTGACTTTGACCGGGAAGGGCACGACGTTCAGTCGTGCCGTTTGCAGGCTCAAAAATGTGTAGGCTTTAGCCACTGAGGGCCGCTTGCGAATTGTAAGTTACTAAATTCCTGATGAACGCGCTGCGGCTTCGCACGAACCCCAATCACCTCCGCCGTCAAAAATCCCACCTCAAGCGGCCCGCAGCCCAGGGAGTGGGATGGGCAATGATAGCGAGCGACGGTGTAAGCTGGAGGCATGAAGAAACAATTGGCGGACCAGTCGTTTCATGATCGGCGTCATCAGGAGCGGAAGCGGGCTGAGGCTGAGCGCAAGGTGCCTAAGAAAAAGGTGGTTGAGAAGAGTCCCGAGTCGCCGGCGCCTGGTAGCGAGTAGGGCTTGCTCGCGGCGCTGCCAGCGCCGCTCTTCCTCGGCACTGCAGGAAATCCCTAGCCTCTGGCTGACGGCGTGAGTTGACATTTCCGCTGCCTGTTCTGTAGATTCTGATTGAACTGAAAGTACTGATATGGCTGCCTTGACTGGAGTGCAGAAGCAGTACATTCTGCATTGGGGCGAGATGGGGACGCGGTGGGGAATTAACCGGACCGTGGCGCAGATCCACGCCTTGCTTTATTTGTCGCCGCGGGCCTTGCCGGCGGAGGAGATTGCCGAGACCTTAAGCGTGGCGCGGTCGAATGTGAGCACTTCGATTCGCGAGCTCGAGACTTGGGGAATTGTGCGGGCCGTGCATGTGTTGGGCGACCGGCGCGAACATTATGAATCGATGAAAGATGTGTGGGAGATGTTCCGGCTGGTGATTGAGCAGAGAAAGCGGCGGGAGATCGACCCTACGCGAGAGTTGTTGCGGCGGTGTTTGGAGGAATTGGATCCCAAGGAACCAGGGGCGGAATTCACGCGCGAGCGGCTGGCGGCTATGGCCGGTTTTTTTGAGGCCGTGACCGAGTTGCATGATCAGATGAAGCGGCTCCCTACGGGGACGGTGCGGAAATTGTTGCGCATGGGGACTAAGGTGCGGAAGAAGTCGCGATGACTTCGATTTTTATAAGTTGAGAGGGTTGGGGCATGGCTCAGGCTGGTGGTGACGCAAAAAAGATTTGGGTGACGCTTGGCGGGTTGCCGCTTTCGATTGAGTTGCAGTGGCCGTTTCATCGGTCGGGGTCGGGGGCGGATTTTTGGGTTTTGCATGGAGATATTCGGCTGGAGGGGTCGGATGGGTTGCATGCTCCCGTCGCGGTGAATTTGTCGGCTACGGTGCGCGAGGTGCTGCCGTCATTGGAGGCTAAGGATGCGGAGATTCCAGTCATCAATGCTTTGCGCAAGGAAGTCGACCGGAAGCAGATTGAGTTTGTGAAGTCGGGCAAACTGAAGCCGGTGGCGTTTTCCAGTCGGCACTACGACTTCAAGCGGGGGAAGTGGGTGTTTGGGAAAGCTACGGATGAGGTGATTGCGGAGTTCTTAGAGCGCAAGGTTTATTGGGGAACTAAGTTATCCGGTATCGGTGCGACTGCGATACAAGTTTGGATTGCGGATCCTGCGGAGGCGCAGTACCTCGAAACCAGTTTGGAGCATTTGCTGGAAGTTGCGCGCCGGCTGGCTGGGGATGGATTGGTGCGGATGGACGGGGAGTTCGCGGCATCTACGGATGCGCTGATGGCACAGTCGGAAAAGTTTGAGAGTGCCATGCGGACCGCGGCGGAGGAGTTGGAGAAGAAGCACGCCTTCGAGCGAGGATGATGCGAGCGCCTGGTATCGAGAATCGAGCATGCCCGCAATATTCGTTTGCGGATACGAGACCCATCAGTTTTCGAATTCTACAGTCACGGGCATGGGCATGGGCATGGGAACACCATTGCAGGTGCCGGGTTTGTATTGCCAACTGCGAACCTGGTCCAATATCCATTTCTCTGCGTCTTTGTGCCCTGGGATGGGGCGCACAATCCTTACGTACTGTGGTCTACCTTTTATATCGACAACAAACCAAACCTTGAACCGGGAAAGGCGATCGGGATCGGTGAGTCCGGGCGCTCTGTGAGTCAAGAGACTGTTGAGAGTTGGCATAGGGCTTGACTCGAAGTGAGGCTTTACGGGAGCCAGTGGACAATTGCCCAGTTCGATGGCTCCGGGCGGCGGGGTGAAAAGCGCGGAATCAGGCGAAGTCACCGGCGAGAGATCAACAACTTTGGCGGCAATCTTCCTATGGCGGTCCTCGAAGCAAATCATGTCGCTGGCCGACCAAAACCCGCCGAACTTATGGAAGGCGCCATAATCGCAGATATAAGCTACTACATTTCTATGACGCGGATTGGGAAAAGCTCTCTCGAGGAGCACGCCGCTTTTTTGGTCGAAACAGAAAATTGATTCTCGATGGGATGCGTCAGGCCCGGTGTTAGTGCACTCGAGCGGGGGAGTTGTTTCAGAGCGATCGAAAACCGCCTCGAATACAAGACTCTGAGTCCTCGGGGGAAACATATCCAGCAGGTCATGAAGCTCCGAGGCTGGCTCGGGAAAGTCGTTCGCGTTGTCCAGCCGCCAAATGCTGGTTGAGGTGGCGACCTCGATGCGCCGCCACTCATTGGCGGCAATTTCGCGCCGCCATTGCGATCCTGATATCCACACTTCGGTGTAAGTGCCCTGAACTTTCTCCAGGTTCGTTCCGGTAAACGAAAACGTTGCTTTTAACTGGAATGGTGGCGCGTTCGGCGCGCGGATGTCGGAAAGCTGGCGGGCGTGCTCCATCAGTGCCTCCGCTTGCGCTTGAATGTCTTGCGCTGAGGCTACTTTCGCGGCAGGGTCTTGCGCGAAAGCCTCGTACTGCAACAGCGCGAAGCAAGCGACGGCGAAGAGGATGCGAGGGTTCATCAGAGCGCTGAATTTTCTTCTGCAACGGGAGTGCATCACGAATGCATCCAACGGAGTCTAACATTGGAGTATGCGAGTGACCCGTAAATCAAAGTCAAAGGCTTTAACCCAGAAGACGCTCTTCGTCTGCGCTCAGAGCTGGCTGGGGGCACAAGGTAGAGCCTGCTTTGTGTTTGTGATGGTGCTGATGGCCTGTGGGCAGGGGTTGGCGCAGGGGAACGAGCCGCCGCAGAGTTCCGCGCAAAATCCGCCGCAGAGTTCTGGGCAGGCAGGACAGCAACTTCCTGATGCGCCCGACGCTGATAAAGATAAAGAAGAGAAAGAGAAAGAGAAAGAAAAGGAAAAGAAAGACGAGAGTGCGAATCCCGTGCAGGCAGTCACGGGCGCAACGAAGGAGGCCGCCGAAGCAACGAAAGATGCCGCTACGGCCGGGTTGAAGAAGGCGCGTGACTGGGAATCCGGATGGATCACCGGAGTGTATGTGGGCCGCAACCGCAAACTGGTTACGCCCACAGCGGAGCAGCGCAGGGAAATCTATTTGCGGCAGACCCTGACCACTCCGGAAGCTTACATGAAGAGAATGTTTGGAGCTCTGATTGACCAGGCGCGCGGCACTCCGTGGCAGTGGGGCGGCGGGTTTGAGGGGTATGGGAAGCGGTTTGCTTCGCGGGAAGGACAGTTTGTTACGGCGAACACGCTGGCGGCTTTGGGCAATGCCAAGCTGGGATATGAAGTTCGCTACGATCAGTGCAAGTGCCAGGGGCTCTGGCCGCGCACTCGCCACGCGTTCATCCGCAATTTAGTGACTTACGATCGCAGCGAGCAGCATTTGCGGCCGCAGTGGGCTTTGTACGGAGGAGCCTTCGGGGGGGGAATGCTTTCGACCACGTGGAAGCCCGGTTCGCACAATGCGTTTGCCGAGGGCGGACAGGCTGCCTTGGAGCAGATCGGATGGGGAACGCTGCTGAATTTCTTTACGGAATTTTCGAAAGAAATTAATCGCAAGCAGGGAGTGAAGTAGGGGCACGTGCCCACCCCGAACTCTAGCTATAATTCCCCATCCCACTCTCACTCCATTTCGCCACAACCTTCCCCGTCTATCTCCACTTCGGGCGCTACGTCATCCACCCGCACATCTTCTTCGAAACGCTAGCCTACGCCGTAGCCTTCCGCGTTTACCTCTCACTCCGCCGCCGCTTCGGAGATCCTCTCGCCACTTCCATCCGCTGGGCCGTAATCGCCGCCGCCATCGCCGGAGCCGCTCTCGGCTCCAAACTTCTCTTCTGGCTCGAAGACCCTCAACTCACCCTGCAAAATCTCCGCAACCCCGCCTACTTAATGGGAGGCAAAACCATCGTAGGCGCCCTGATCTTCGGACTAATCTCCGTCGAGCTAATCAAGCGCTACATCGGCCTCCGCCAATCCACCGGCGACCTCTACGCCATCCCCTTAGCTCTAGGCATAGCCATAGGCCGCATCGGCTGCTTCCTAACCGGACTCTCCGACAACACCTACGGCACCCCCACCAATCTCCCCTGGGCCATCAACTTCGGTGACGGCATCCCGCGCCATCCCACCCAACTCTACGAAATCGCATTCCTCCTACTCCTGATCCCAATCCTCTATATAGTTCTCAAGCAAAGCATCGGAGAGAAAAAGAATGGGGTGCCCCATTTCTCGCGTCCTTTGCGAGAAGTGGGAACTTCGCCAACCACCAACGATCAAAGACCAACGACGTTTTTCCTACCAGGCGACGCCTTCAAATTCTTCATGATCGCCTACTTATCCTTCCGTCTACTCTGCGACTTCATCAAGCCCTACCCCCGAATCTTCCTCGACCTCGGAGGAATTCAATGGGCTTGTCTCCTGACTCTGCTTTATTATTCTCCCGACATCGCACGCTGGTTTCGCTCCGTAACCATCGGAGCAAAATCCGCGAAGCCCCTGTCGTTCCGAACAAAGTGAGGGGAAGTTTTTGTCATTTAAAACGAAGTGAGGAAGCAGCGAAGCCGCTGTCATTCCGAACGAAGTGAGGAACCTGCTTTCGCCGGTCGCCACCACCGGCCCCGCAACGCCGCAGAATCATAATAACGATACGCAATGGATCGTTTTGTCGCCAACACGCTTCGCACCCTCGGCCTAATCGCCGTAGCCATTTGCGTCATCGCAGTTTCCCTAGGAGTGGCTCTCCTTGGACTCTGCTTCTCCATCCTCGCCCAAGCCGACAATCACAACCATCCCAGCCCACAATCACAGACCTATCTCTACCTCGGCATCGCCGCCGCCATCGGCGTCCTCATCGGAGGCATAGTCATCATCGCCATCCTGGCGCGCATCATCTTCCGCGAGTCCAACGGTCAAGATAAAAAGCAAGGCAAGCTCACCGCGCCCTATCCGCTAATTCCCACCGCAGCCCAGCCAATCGGCACGCAATCAACCGCACCCGCGCCCCCACAACCCCGTGCTGTCCCCGAAGTAGCCACTCACCTTTCTCTCGCGAGCAGCGCCGCCATTCAGAAGCTAGCCACCGCCATAGTAGCCAAGATCGCCGCCGAAGTCCTCTTAGGCCTGGTTGGATGGTACGGAGCCCTAGGCTCTCCGCGCGCCCCATTCCCCCTCTACCAGACAGGTTTCATGCTCTGGGGCATGGCCGCGATCGCTCCTCACTTGATCCTCCTCTACTATCTGTTCCGCAAGCCCGGCCGCACCACCTTCGCCTACGCCCTGATAATTCCCTCGCTCCATCTTCTATTAGGATTAATCGGCCACTCCGCTTTCCTGGCCTTCATTCTTCGCCCCGGCCAATTCCTAGCGCCGCTACTCTCCATCATCCCGTGGGGTCTCGACCTGGTAATCCTCTATCTAGCCTGGAAAGCAATCCGCCAAACCGGCATCCACCCCGATCCTCCGCGCCTGATAGTAGCCGCCGTAGTAATCCTCCTCTACACCACGCTCCTACCAGCCCTGGCAGTAATCCTCAACTACCTCCACACCCACCCCCTGTGACCCTCTGTGAAAACCTCTGTGTAACGGAGCCTGCCCTGAGCGAAGCCGAAGGGTGGTAAAGATTTTGACGTTCAGGCCACCAAGGAAAATCCGCCCAAGACTGAAATCCTGCGGTACTATCGTGGCGCATAGTCCGGCCGGATCAAACGCTCAAGAAGCATCCGCGATGAAAATACTAGCCACCATCGCTCTAGGCATGATCGTTGCAGTTGCAGGACTAGCCTGCCTCCTGACTTCGGTCTGCGCCGTTTCCGGCGGCTGGAGCGGCAACGGCCGCGCCGGCTTCGCAATCACTGCACTAATTTTCCTCGGAATCGCCGTAGGCGGAGTAATGCTAATCGCCAAAATAAACCGCAAGCCTCAATAAAGCCCAAACGAGAATCCCATGCCCAAAACCCGCCCCTACCTCTTCTACGACGTAGCCATCTCCATCTGCTCCACCTGCTACCGCAAAGTAGAAGCCAAAACCGTTTTTCAGGACGACAAAGTCTACCTTCTGAAACGCTGCCCTCAGCACGGCCACGAGAAAGTCTTAATCGCCGACGACGTCGACTACTACCGCCGCTGCCGCGAAGTCTTTCTGAAGCCGCCAGAAATGCCGCAAATCTACAACACCCCCGTCAAATGGGGATGCCCCTACGACTGCGGCCTCTGCACCGACCACGAACAGCATTCCTGCCTAACCCTCATCGAGATCTGCGACTACTGCAACCTCCGCTGCCCTGTCTGCTACGCCGCCAGCGGCCCCGAGCGCCAGCAATTCCGCACTCTCGCGCAAATCGAAAAAATGTTGGACGCAGTAGTCCGCAACGAAGGCCATCCCGACGTAGTCCAACTCTCCGGCGGCGAACCCACCATGCACCCGGATTTCTTCACCATCGTAGAGATGGCAAAAGCCCGCCCCATCAAGCACCTGATGGTCAACACCAACGGAGTCCGCATCGCGCAGGAAGAAGTTTTCGCAAAGCGTCTAGCCGAAGTCCGCGAAGATTTCGAAGTCTATCTCCAATTCGATTCCTTCGAGCGCGACCCCCTAATGCAACTCCGCGGAGCCGACCTACGCAGAGTCCGCCAGGACGCCATAGAAAAACTGAACCGCTACAACATTTCCACCAACTTGGTAGTAACCCTAAAGAAGGGACTGAACGACCACGAGATCGGCAAAATAATCGACTACGCCCTCCAGCAACCCTGCGTAAGAGGCGTAACCTTCCAACCCATCCAGGACGCCGGCCGGCTAGAGAAATGGGTTCCAACAGAAAACGAAGAAGCATCAGAAGCGGGTGCCCCACCCTCGTCGTCCCGTTCTTTGGGACGACAGGGTGGGGATTTTGACCTCCAATATAGTGAAACCAAAGATGGCAGTACCACAACCGAGGGTGCCCCATTTCTCGCGTCTTTTGCGAGAAGTGGGGATTCGGACACTACCCCCACCACGAATCGGTTAGATTCACCCACCAAGGGAACCTACGTCCGAAACTTCAACCCATCGACAGACCGCCTGACCCTAACCGAAGTCCGCCGAAAAATCTTAGAACAAACAAAAGTCTTCCGTCCGGAAGACGTAATCCCAGTCCCCTGCCACCCCGACTCGCTGGCGATGGCCTATGCCTTAAAGCTAAACGGAAAAGTAATCCCATTAACCAGCATGATCCCACCCGAAGTCCTGATCAACGGAGCCGCCAACACCATCCTCTACGAACAAGACCCCGCAGTCCGCACCAACTTATTCAAACTGTTCGCGACAAACCATTCGCCGCGCAGCGGCGCAGGCACCCTCCGCGAACTACTATGCTGCCTCCCCAAAATCTGGATCCCCGACTCAAATTCAAATGTCATCCCGAGCGAGACCGCTGCCATCCCAAACCAAAGCGTTGTCATCCCGAGCGCAGCGAGGGATCTTGGTTTCGCCGCCACAACCCCAACCGCCGCCCTCTCCTACGAAAACATCTTCCGAATAATCATCATGCAATTCATAGACGCCCACTCCTTCGACGTCCGCAGCGTAAAGAAAACCTGCGTCCACATAGCCCACCCCGACGGACGCCTGATCCCCTTCGACACCTACAACCTCTTCTACCGCGACAACCTCGAACAAACCCGCCTAACCCCACTACGCCAAAACGCCGAACGATCCCTATCCGCAATCGAACCAACCTCAACAAGATTGTCATCCTGAGGAAGCGGAGTCGCGCGCGATAGCGGGCGCCTCCCGACGAAGGACCTATGCAACTGTTGTGGGCCGCTTGGTGGCACCTGTCATGCTGAGCGAAGTAGAATCGTCTGAAAGACGATCCTACGTAGTCGAAGCACCCCATACCCGCCGCCACCACCACAAACCCAACCAGGAGTTCCCACCACCAAGCACAAGCGTTGAAGAATTTTCCCCCCGCCATCTACAATCGGACCTCCACATGCGCCCAGACCGCATAGCCGAACTGCTCCATCCGTTCCTACCAGACCCTTGTCATTCCGAACCGGGCCAAAGGCCCGGTGAGGAACCTGATGTTCTCTTTCCTGCCCGACGCTCAAGTCCGGGAGCCGAGGTCTTGGCCAACGACCAACGACCAGAGGCCAACGACGCTCTCTATCAAAGTATATCGACGCACATCGATATACTCCAGCACTGGAACACCCGCATAAACTTAACCGCAATCCGCAACGAAGAAGAAATAGTAACCCGCCACTTCGGCGAATCCCTATTCGCAGCCACCCACCTCTTCCCAAAGGTTTACCCCGTGAACCCCGTGCCCTCCGTGGTGAAAGGTATTGGTGTTGAAGTTCCCGAAGCCCAGAGCCCAAAGCCCGAAGCCCGCCTGGCAAACCACCGATTCCCGTTTTACCCTGTGTCTTCCTCTGTGTCCTCTGTGTCCTCCGTGGTGAGAAGTTTTGACTCTGCCTTTGAGTTGGCCAACGACCAACGACCAACGACCAACGACCGAGTCGCAGACATAGGCTCCGGAGCCGGCTTCCCAGGCATCCCCATAAAACTCTGGGCCCCAAATGTTTCCGTGACGCTAATCGAATCCAACCACAAGAAATCCACGTTCCTGAAAGAAGTAACCCGCGCCCTTACATTGACGGACATCAATATACAAAACGCCCGCGCCGAAACCCTCCCCCCAGCAACCTTCGACGTAGTAACTCTCCGAGCAGTCGAGCGCCTATCAGAAATCCTCCCAGTAGCCTCGAGGCTCGTAGCCCCCAACGGACGCCTGGCCCTGCTGATCAGCTCCTCCCAACTGGAAAAAACCCGCCAAACCCTACCAAGCCTCTCGTGGGCACCTCCGATCCCGATCCCCCAGTCCCAGTTTCGCCTGCTCCTGGTAGGAACCCACGAACCAAGAAAATCAACAAGTGGAACTCCGTAGCCGTTTTCCGAGGCCAGACGGCAACATTAACGCCCCATTGCTTAAAAAAGTGGGAATCAAAGCCAAAATCAAGAAACCGGAACATACTGGCGTTGTGTTAAACCCGGAACACATTGGAGTTATGTGCAAACCGGAACATACTGGTGTTATGTTCCAACTGGAACATACTCGCAATGTGTTCCGACTGGAACATACTGCCAATGTGTTCCAACCGGAACGCTGAACACAATGTTCCAACCGGAACATTCATCCAGTTCAAGTCGCAATGACTCCGAAGAAGAATCGCCAATGTGTTCCGACTGGAACATTGGACGCGTTTTGCACAGCAATTCTACTGCTTGATGTTCATTCGTCCTTGCATTCGAAATGCGAATCGAACTATTCTGCAAACAGCTCTGGCTCCTCGACAACTTATGGGACGTGTCATCGCTGTTGCCAATCAGAAGGGCGGCGTGGGCAAGACTACGACTGCCATCAACCTGGCCGCATCCTTAGCGGCTGCTGAAGTGAACACACTGCTCATCGATTGCGATCCGCAATCGAATGCCAGCAGTGGCTTGGGCCTGGTCAAAGATCCCGAGCGCGTTTCTACTTACCACCTGCTACTCGGCGAAGCCTCTGGCGAAGAGGCCTTGGCCACGACTGAGATCGAGCAGCTCTGGCTGATTCCTTCGCACAAGAATTTGATCGGCGCAAACATTGAGCTGGTTGAGGCGGAGCGGCGCGAGTATCGCCTGCGAGAAGCGATCGCGCCTTTGCGCGATCGCTTCCAGTACATCGTGCTGGACTGCCCGCCGGCGCTCGATCTGCTCACGTTGAACGCGCTGGTCGCGGCTGACTCTGTGCTGATTCCTATGCAGGCAGAATACTTTGCGCTCGAAGGCATCAGCGAGCTGATGGACACAGTCGAGCGCATACGCGTCGAGTTGAACCCGCAGCTTGAGATTGAAGGCGTGGTGCTCACTATGCTGGATGAGCGGACCAACCTGGCGCAGCAAGTGACGGCTGAGCTGAGAAAGTTTTTTGGGGCGAAGGTGTGCGCGACAACCATCCCGCGGAACATACGGCTGGCTGAAGCTCCGAGCCATGGGCAGGCGGCGCTGGTGTACGATCCGCGATCGAAGGGCGCGGAGAGTTATATACGTTTGGCTAAGGAGATTTTGGGGCGGGCTTCGGTGGAGCAGCTGACAGCTGTCAGCTCTCAGCTGTCAGACGAGGCGGCGAAGGGTGTGGGTGCAGAGGAGATGGATAAGACGGCTTAGTAGATTGATGTGTATCGATTTATATATTTACGTATGTCGATGTACTCATTTACGACTCTGGCGGCGTCGAAACAGCAGGTTCCTCGCCGGGCCTTCGGCCCAGTTCGACATGACAGGGATTGGGGCCTTGTTCTGTTCGTAGCGAGAGATTTTTCGTGGGCACAACGTCAAAGGCTTTTACCACAGAGGACACGGAGGAACACGGGGTAACCCAATTATGACTACTACTTCGGCGGCTGAGAAGTTGGCTGGGCCTTCGGGCGAGAAAAAAGAGGAGAAGGTGGAGAAACGGCGGGCTTTGGGGCGGGGGTTGGGTGCTTTGTTGCCGGGGCCGAGGGTGGTTGCGGGGCAGCCGTCAGACGTCGGCCGTCAGCCGTCAGCAATCAGTGCGGCGCCGGTTGCTGACAGTGAGGTGCGAGCGGAGAGTACTGGTGGCGCCGGCGAACAACAGGTTCCTCGCTTCGCTCGGAATGACAAGCGCGAGGGGAGTGATGAGAGTGACGTGCCCGACGCTCCTATTGAACTGCTGGTTTCACCTGAGCCGCGGGCGAGTCGGACAGAGCCTGCCCCTTCGGCAGGCTCAGGGCAGGCACTGAGCTTGCCGAAGGGAGTGTCCGACCCACACGAGCTGTTGGTGGCCGCCGCAAAATCCCCACTTCTCGCAAAAGATGCGAGAAATGGGGCACCCACTGTCGATACGGTACCCCCGGTTGATGTGGTTCATGCCGTCGATATGGTCCCTCAGTTTCACGAACCGGCGGATTCGGAGATTTCGATTCAGGGGGTGGCTGAGGGTGGAGGGGTGGTGGGGAACCGGGTGGTGTTTCTGCCGATTGAGGTGATTGATAAGAATCCTTACCAGACTCGGTATGTGTTTGATGAGGAGGCGCTGAGGGAGCTGCGGGATTCGATTAAGGAGCATGGGGTGGTGCAGCCGGTGGTGGTGCGGCCGGCGGAGGAGGATGGGCGCTACATCCTGGTGCTGGGCGAGCGGCGGTTGCGGGCATCGAAGATGGCGGGGCAAGAGACGATTCCGGTCATGATTCGGCGGCTTTCGCTGCAGCAGGCGGCGGAGATGACGGTGCTGGAAAATATTGCGCGGGAGGACTTGAATCCGCTGGAGCAGGCGGAGGCGTTCCGGGTGCTTAGCCTGGAGTTCAAGCTGACGCAGGTGGAGATTGCGCAGCGCACTGGATTGTCGCGGGAGACGGTGTCGAATTACATGCGGCTGTTGCGGCTGCCGAAGAAAGTGATGGACTATCTGCTGTCGGAGCGGCTCAGCTTTTCGGATTGCCGGGAGATTTTGCGATTGGAGAATGACGATTACATCGAGGAAATCGCGGAAGAAGTGGTTACGCACAAGTTGAAATGGGATCAGATTGAAGACCGCGTGATGCGGGTGAATGGGTCGTTTGCGATGTTGCCGGGGCAGACGATGCCGGGAGAAAAGAAGAAGCGGGGTGGTGGGGCGCGGTGGATGGATCCGAATGTGCGGGCGGCGCAAACGGATATGGAACGGACTTTGGGGATGCGGGTGAGGATTCGGGATCGGCATGGCAAGGGGAAGATTGTGATTGAGTACTCGACTGTGGATGATTATGAGAAGGTTACTGGGATGTTGAGGAGTAGGAAGTAGTGGTCAGTGGTGCTTGGGATATATAGCGAGTCTTTTCTGTTGGGATTTTCGTTGAGGGCTAGTACAATCTGCGGGATCAGGACAGCCTGATTTTCACTTCGATTTTGGATCGTGTTTTCGAGCGGGCATCTTAACAGCCCGCTGCGCCATCGGCGGATCGCCCTCAGCATTCTTGGCGGAAGGTTTAGGGTGACTCGCCATAAAATCCAGGTCCCCGTGCGAACTCCTAGAAGGGAGTTTCGCGTACTCGTGTCTAAAAGTCAACAAGAACGTGCGCTCTCTCATCCAACTCTCAGATGTAGAAATCGACTCGCTTATCCGCGAGCCAAAGACCGCTCCCGCGTCACTATTGCCGCTCCGCCTGATCGAACGGAACAAGCATCGGCGCAAGGATTATCCGGTTTCAAGCACCTCGGGGAATGAATTTGTGATTGCAGTGAGACAAGCAGTGCCCAACCCGCTTAATTTCTCGGTGATCCTGATGTATAGGGTTCCGGGATACAACACGCTTTTTCGCCTGTGCCGCTACAACGGCAGACACGGCAAGCACACGAATGAAATCGAGGGGAACAAGATTGAGGATGAGTGCCATATCCACAAGGCGACAGAACGCTACCAGAAACTCGGCGGCGACGAAGAAGGTTTCGCCATAGAGACGACAAGGTATTCGGACCTCAACGGCGCTGTTCAGTGCTTGCTGGCAGATTGTGGATTCGCTCCCCCACCTCCTAATCCTCAAGGCAATTTGTTCGCTGGCACAACACCATGAACATGGGTTCGATCAAAGACGATTTCAAGAAGACGGTCTGCGGGCAGATTGAACTGAACCCGCAAGGTGATGATCGTTTTCTGGTCGCCACTCCCTTCCGCTTCTCGGACGGAGATCACTTCGTCATTGCGCTCAAAAAGGAAGGGGATGGTTGGGTGCTCACAGACGAAGCAAATTCGCTGATGCATCTCTCTTACTGTATGGATGTAGACGTATTGGAGGATGAAGGCAACAGAAAGGAGATTTTCGACAACTCTCTGTCTCTGTTTGCCGTCGAGAATCGAGGCGGAGAGCTAGTAAAGCCAGTCGTAGGTGACAGGTTTGGAGATGCACTGTTTAATTTTGTTCAGGCGTTGATGAAGGTCTCAGATGTTTCTTTTCTGACTCGCGAGAGGGTACGATCAACATTTATGGAAGACCTTTTTGCATTTCTCAGGAAGAACATACCTCCGGACAGAATCCAATTTAATTGGAAATCTGATCGTGACGCCTCTGGCAAATATCCCGTGGATGCTCGGATCAATCACATGAGGCGCCCTCTGTTTTTATACGGCGTGCCCCACGAAGACAAAATGAAGGATGTGACGATCAGTCTGCTGACCTTCGAGAAGTGGCAGCTAAAATTCCAATCCGTCGCCGTCTTCGAGGATTTGCAAGCAATGCAGAAAAAGCCGCTCGCCAGATTCCTCGACGTGAACGACAAACCATTCTCGAGTTTCGATGATGAGAACAAGGACCGCCTCTCAGATTACCTACGCGAGGCGCTCGAAGAGGCATAAGCAGATATTGACAGCCCTGTCATGCCTCTTCCATTATGTTCCCTACGTTAAGGGTTACTTACCTCATAATAGTATATCTCTCGCTCCTTCGTGGCTGGCTCTGGTCCTCTTCGCTTAACCACGGTTTGCGCCCCTTCGGCAAGCTCAGGGCGGGCTGTGGCTGCATTCTTTCGCCGCTTCGCGGCTGAACGCGGTTTGGTTCATTTCGCGAGAGCTTCCTGGCATTGTTTTTCTCTGCCGCTTTTCTCGCCGGTGATGCTTGCTCTTAAGTCTTCGACTGTGCAGCCTAGTTTTATTACTGTGTTTGGCACGGTTTTCTGGGCATCTTGAGGGTAACGACCGGAGTCAGCAAGGTATTGATCCAAGTCGGCCATTTGAATTTTCTGTTGAACTTTGCTGTGTTGGAGCACGGCATCCCAAGTCTGATAGGAATCACGAAGCTTGACGCTGGCGGGGAACTTCAGGCTGTTTAAGAGAAAGTATTTGGCGTCGAGCCCAAGACTCAATACGTCAGGCCGATCCACAAAGTATTGGAGCTTATCAAACTCGGGTTGCGTCAAAACCGTCTTTTTTGTAGTTTGATCCCACTCGTCCTGGGCTTCGGCAGTCCGGTCAGAAAACACGCGCAGATATATAAAACGGCGGTGATCTCTTGCGTACCACGGTTGCGGCATGCCTACATCGTAACCGTATACCGCCGACCACTGTATGACTTCCAGAATCGGCTTCGCTTCTGTCGCGGGCTTCGGCGATTGTGGGGCAGGGGTGGTTTGGGGCCACGCTTTGTTATCAAATGTCCCCGCCGCGAGTAATATCAGCAGGCTGGCTGCAAAGAAGAAGGCTCGTCTTCGCAAATGGCGGATATTTCTCATGTGGCTCCTTCATTCGAGGGCGCTAGTGGAAGCGCTATCGGCTGGGATACTCTCTCGGCTTCGAAACGGCACCATTGTATACCGCCCTTGCCTGATGGCAATGGAGTGCAGTGATCATTGGCAGCTTCGTAGGGCGGGGTATCGGGATGGCAAGAGTGGGACAGGACTCGCGCATTGTCGCCGGCTATCTCAAGGGTGGTTGCGCTCTGAGCCGGCTTTGGCATTCAAAGTGGGAGCGAATGAGAATGTTAACTACTTTGGTTCGGGCTGCGGACGTTCAAATTGATGTGCTTCGGGGCTGAAGCCCCGGTTCCTTTCTTGGACCTTTACGCGGCGCGCTAAAACACCGCCTTCCACGTTTCTCTCTCCACATCAACGGAGCTGCGCTCCGCGGACGGCCGAGGGCGGCTGTCCCTACATTTTGATTGGCGGTTTGGCGGCTGAAACCTGCGCCTCGCTGCGCTTGGCTGAACGGGCGAATGCGCCCGTTCCCACATGTTTCTTATCCCCACACGTATTCTACTTGGCGAAGAAGTAGTCGAAGGATTTTACGGCGGTGAATTCGTCGTCTTTGATGTCGAAGACGGTGTAGAGCTTGGTGACGTAGAGGACGTCCTGAACTTTTTTGGTGAGGTTGAGGAGTTTTAGTTCGCCGCCGGCGTTGCGGACGGTGGTGTAGCTGCTGACTAGTTCTCCGACGCCGGAGGAGTCGATGTAGTCGACGTGGGCGAGGTTGAGGACGATTTTCTTTTTGCCCTGCTCGATGAGTTGGTGGATGGTGTCGCGGAGCTTTCCGGTTTCGTCGCCCAGGGTGATGCGTCCGGTGATGTCGACAATGGTTACGTGGCTTACTTCGCGGGTGGTTATGGTCATTGGAGTACGGGTTGATGGTACCGGGAACAATCAAACTCTACCACGGAGGCACGGAGGCACGGAGAAAATTCTACAGGCGTTCTTGGTAGAGATGCCTTGCTAGGGTGCTGGCGCTGCCAGCGGTTGCAGGGGTCCTTCGACTACGCAAATGCTCGCGCTAAGCGCTCGATCATTCGTTCCGCTCAGGATGACAGAGGTGAGAGACTTGGGCGGTGCGTTAATCTAGCAGGGATTCCAATTCGCGCGGGGCTACGTGGATGGGATGGGAGTCGCGGATTTCCTGGATGGGAGAAGTGACGATGGGCGTGGCGTATTCGGGGTGACGAAATTCGAGGTGCATTCCGCGGCCTACGTATTGGAGCTTGAGCATGGAACCTCCCCAGGTGGAGCCGGCTATGGCTACTTGAACCGGGGCGGGACAGAATTCGGGATGGCCGGAGATTAGAGCTTCGCTGCCGCCTAGAAGAACGGCGGTGTAGCAGTGATGCATGGTCTGAATGTGGAGAACGGTTGAGGGTGGGAGGTCGTGGAGGAAAACACCGCCTTCGATTTCGGATTGGATGATGGCGTGGTTAACGTCATCAGCGAGGTTGGGGTGCGGCGTGAACATTGTCGAGCCTGACATAGGGTAATGTGTTTCCGGTCACAGGGCAAGGGTTGTTTGGGATTATAGGGAACTTTGGGTCGGGGGCTTTGGCGGGTTCGGGGCCAACGTCAAAATCTTTACCACGGGGTTACACGGGGTTTGCACGGAGGGTCACGGGGTAAACCTTTTTACGGGATTATGGCTATGGAGCCTTTGGGGCCTACGATCAGTGCTCCGCCTTGTGGGAAGGGGCTTGCGGCGTTGAATTGGATTCCGGATTTTTTGCTGGGGCTGATGCGGGTGGGGTTTTTGGGTGGGTGGAAATCGTAGATGAATTTTGGGCCTATTAGGAAGATGCGGATTTTGGCTTGGTTATCGGGTAGGTCTTTACTGTTGGGATTTTTTATGCGGCGATCGTAGGCGGCTGCGGAGAAGTAGGCTTGGGGGTAGATCGTAGAGAGAGTCCAGGTTTTGCCGCCGTCGTTGGTGAAGGCCAGGTTGGGGCCGTCCTGGTCGGGATGCTTGTAGTCGCCTCCGGCGATTACGCCGTGCAGCGGATCGCGGAAGGCAATCGAGAAGATTCCGGCGGAGTCGGGGCCGTGGATGATGGGAGTGTTGAAGACTTGCCAGGTTTGGCCGCGGTCGGGGGAGTGGAAGACGCGGGCGGCGCGGCCTCCGGTGGCGAACCAGATGTTGGGGTCGCGCGACGCTGAAGCGCCGCTGTTCGATGGTTGCGCAGGCGGTCCGACGACGGGGCCGGCTGTGTTGGTTGCATCGGCGAAACCAGGATCCCTCGCTTCGCTCGGGATGACACCATTCTTCGATGTCGGCATGACAGGCTGATTGGGCAGGAGTGCCAGGCAACTGTTGCTGGCGGCGAAGGCGCCTTCACCTTCTATTGCTGGGGGGAGGTTGGCTAGTGGGAGTGGGGTCCAGGTTTGGCCGTCGGTGGTGATCAAGAGTTCGAATTTTAGTTGGGCGGTTTTCTTGACGGTGTCTTTATCAGCATCAGTTTCGTCGGGAATGGGATCGCCTAAGACTATGCCGTGGGTTCGGTCCCAGAAGAGCATGGAGTCGAAAAATCCTTTTGGATTTTGGTTGGTGAATTGGAGTTGCCAGGTTTTGCCGGCGTCGGTGGTGTGGTAGATGCGGGATTGGTCGCCGGGACCGGCGGACATTAAGAAGGCTTCGTCGGCGGAGAAGGCTACTACGGCGCGGAAGTCTAGCGTGGCGGCGTCGGGAACCTGGGCGGCGGTCCAGGTGCGGCCGGCATCGGTGGTGCGGAGATAGGTGCCGTGCGTGCCGGAGGCCCATGCGATATTTTGCGAGACGGCGCTGGCTCCGCGGAGGCTTTCGGTAGTGTTGGAGGGATGGGTTTGCGGCTTGGACTGAGCTAGCGCGGTGGCGGCTAGGAAGAGCAGCAGGTTCGGGGCTGAGAGGATTTTCACTGAGCAACCTTGGCAATCAGTTTGTTCTGGCTTTAAAGGTGAAGTAGCTGCGTGCTTCCTTGGTCATTAACCAGTAGAAAATATAGATGCTGAAAATAAGATCTGCTGCGGGGACGGGAAAAAAGAATCCACGGTAAAAGTATCTGGCCTTGAGAAGCCAGAACACCGCTTTCAAAATCAAACCTACGATTACAAAAGTTCTTGTCCAATCCTGACCTTGCCAGTACGACCAGAGGAACCAGAGAACTGAGGACGTAAAGAAAAACAAAATTGCCAAGATCCATATCCCGGACAATCCTTCTCCGGAAGTCACATCGACGTATGCGGCATACGCGAATGCGAGGATCGACAACGCACTCCACCACAACGTTGACGCGATGAGTGGCCACGGCCTCATGCGCGGAAGTCTAGGATTTCTGGGGACGAAATGCAATGGCGAGACTGCGTGACTTGCGTATGCTCCCGGCGTGGCGGGCGGGACGCCCTCCGGACAGCCGCCGGGACGGCAGCGCTACTTGTGCGGCGCGCTTCGTGGTGGGGCGGCGCTAGGGAAATCCTACTTGGCGATGAAGTCGGCGAAGGTGGCGGTTTTGCCGAAGTAGACGCGGAGGGTGCATTTGGAGCCGACGTGGGCGAAGGCTACTTCGAGCGGGTCCGCCGCCGTGGGTACCTGGTCGGTCTCGATGGTGGCGCGGGCTATGTCTTGTTTCTCGTCGTAGGCGGAGCCGGGGGTGACGTTCTTGTTGACGGCGAGGGACCACTTGTCTTTGCCGGGGATAGGATAAACGCTAAAGGCGCCGATCGGGATTGTGGAGTTGCCGAAGGTCAGAGGCGCTTCGGTGAAGAGGACCATTGGAGTGCCGCCGGGAGACCAGGGTTTTCCGTTGGAAACTCTTTCGCTCTTGCTGCTGACTGGGGTGTAGTTGATGCGGATCTGGCGTCCGTCGTCGAGATTACAGGCGGCGGTGGAAGAATTCGCGGACTGCTGGGCTGAGCAGACGGCGGCGAGAGTAAACAGAGGAAGAATGGCGACGACGAGACGAGCGCGAAACATGAGAGACCCTCTGGGGCATGAGTGTAGCTAAGAAAAGGGCGTAGGGGAAGAAGATTTGACGGCGGATTTTTTGGCGAGGGGTCGAGAGTCGGTTTTCTGGGTGCGGCATCGTCCTCTCTTGCAGGCTTTCGTCCTTGCTCGGCCGGGCTTCGCCCAAGCCGGACAGCCGAGGCGGCTGTCTCCACGTGAGCTGTCCCCGCATGTTGTTGTCGTTCTTGTGGGTGTGGTTCTCCTTGCGAAGGCCGCAATCCCCGGTCGTTGCTGGCCTTCGGTGACGTACTCAGCTTGGGAGCGGGTTGCTACCTTTGTGGCGAGTACTGGGTAGGTGAACCGGTACCAAGCGAGGGCGGGACTCATGGCGAAGGCAGCTAGTCTGAAGATTCTTTATGGCGAAGGGGATGCGGAGGCGCAGGCAGTTACAGCGGCGGCGTTTGAGAAGGCCGGGCACAAGGTGCAGCAGGCTGTAGGGCGCAAAGCCGTGGAAGCGGCGATTGGCAAGGGCGGATTCGATCTGGTGGTGCTGGGTCCGACGCTGACGCGGAATGACCGGCATCATCTGCCTTATGCGGCTAAGAAGGCGCAGGCGGGGGTTAGTGTGCTGGTCATGCACGCGGATGGAAGCCGGCATCCTTATGTCGATTCATGCACGGATACCGGGGCCAGCGTGGAGAATGTTCTCGCTCGGATTGAGGGGATGGCGATTGCTGGGTTGATGCCTGCGGCAGCAGCGGCGGGAAGATAGTACCTAGTACCAAGTACCTAGAATGTGGCGGCCTTTTACGGCCGCCTTTCTTTTTTGGGGCAAGAACCTTTAACACGGAGGACACCCTTCGACTGCGCTCAGGGCAGGCGGGGGTCCACGGGGTAATTCTTGTTGGTACGAACCTGGGTGGTTAACTGGTGGAATATTTGCGGCTCGTTGCTCCTTATTCTTTGCTTGCTTCGCTTCGGCGTGGAGTGGAAATGGGATTTTCATCGGGGAGCCTGCTTTGATGCGGGGCGAACCTTATTGGTAATAGTGGAGTTTGGTGGGCCCTTCTTAGGCCGATTTGACTGCTGAATGTACAGATAACGGCTGCGTGCGCGGCTTGGTGGCATCTTTTTTGAAAAACGCTTCTTCACAAACTTTCGAGAAGCTAATTGGGTGCTGTTACATCCAAAGCGATGAACGAGCTTCTTTCGGTATGGCTCGCTTCGCTTGCTGGACCCCTCGGCTTCGCTCGGGGCAGGCTCTCGAGGCGGCTGTCCTCACATCATTCAACATTTGTTTTGAATTCTTGAAAATCTTGGGAGGGTGCTATGTCGGTTGGTGCGGAGTTTTTGCCGGAGTTTGATTTGGAGATGGCATCGGCGCGGCGGACTTTGGAGCGGATTCCGGAGGACAAGCTGGCTTGGAAGCCGCATGAGAAGTCGATGCTGCTGGGGCGGCTGGCCGGACACATTGCGGAGCTGCCGGGCATGGGAGTCAGCGTGATGAAAGAGGATGTGCTGGATTTTGCCAACCGTCCGGCGGGGGAACTGGCGCGCAAGCCTGCGGTGGCCGAGTCGCAGAAGCACGTGCTGGAATTATTCGATAAGAACGTGGCGGCGCTACGAGCGGCGATCGCGAGTGCCAGCGATGAGCGCCTGGCCGGGAACTGGAAGCTCTTGATCGGGGAACGAAAGCTTTATGACGGGACGCGGATAGGCGCTTTGCGGCGGATGGTGATGAATCACATTATTCATCATCGGGCACAGTTGGGAGTTTATTTGCGGCTGAATGATGTGGCGGTGCCTTCGGTTTATGGGCCTTCGGCGGATGAGGGAAAGTAGGACGCTTTTGCGGCGCTCGCTTCGTGACGTCGAACAATCAGTGCCGTGTCGATATAGATAGTTTCAACTTAGTGCGCCACGATCTAGAATGTCTCGTTTGCTGAGGAGGAACTTCTGATGGCGCGCAGCTTTATTTTGTTGCTGTCCCTGATCTTTCTCGCGTGGCTGGGTGCGATAACAATTAGCTGCGGCAGTTCTTCAAGTTCCGGCGGAAACACCGGCTCCTTCAGCGTCGTGGGGAACTGGCAGGCCAACTTCTCCGCTGACGTTGGCGCTACGGCGTCCGGGTACGGCGCGATTGATTCTTCCGGCCTGGGCGCATTTTTCGACGCCTCGGGCAATATCGTGCGGTTTCCTACTATCACTGGTGCGAAGTCGTTCTCCGGGAATCTGACGGCCTATGCGGTGAACGGAACCTTTTTCGCCGGCGGCGCGGTAGTGTTGACCGACACGGCGCAGGGCACGGTGAATTCCGCCACGTCCATCACGGGCGCCTTCACTGGCAGCCCTTCCGGCGACTTTACTCTTGCGTCGTTTTCACCTCTGGGTGGCTCGGTTGTGCCCCTTTCAGGAACGATGCAAGGAAAGATCACAGGCTTCGCGGATACCTTACAGCTCACGTTTTCGTCAGGAGGAAGCTTCACGGGAGCGGATTTCGCGGGCGCCGGCTCCACTTGCAATCTCATCGGGACCCTTACTCAGCAAGGAATGAGCAACGTTTTCGACGTCACGTACAACAGCGCGTCTGGGGATTGTTACCTCAATAGCCAGACGGGAATCGCGTTTGAGAGTAATACGGATTACTTCAACGTGAATGGAGGGGCGGACTCCACGTATCTTTATATGATCCTGCTGACTTCAAAATTGACGCAGGTTCGCCCATCCGTCGTCGTCATCTATCAGTAGCTCCGCTCTGGGCGACGCGCGGCTACTTCACCCTGGGTGACAATCTGAAACGAGCGCGTCACGAGTGCCATGCACGTTTGTTACTGGGACCATCGATTGCGTAATCGCTAAGATTGTGGGATGGGTTTAGAGTGCTTGATCGTAACTTGCGATCCCGGCTTGTTGGGGCATGTCCAGGCGAGCATGGGGACGCATGCAGCCTCATTTCAATTCCGCCAGGATTGTGCCAGTGCGATCGAACTTGCCTCACGGCGGCATTTGGACGGAGTGGTGATTGATTGTGATGTGCTCGAAGGTGCTGCAACAATTCCGGCGCTGCGCGGAATCGCCGCGAACAGGCAAACCCTTATTTTGGCGTTGGTAAACGGATTCATCAGCGCCGAAGAAGCTCTGAGTCTGGGAGCTGACTTTGTAATCCGCAAGCCGATCGAGCGGTCGCGATTGCGTGAGATCCTCGACGTCGCGGTTCCGAAGATGGAGCGCGAGCATCGCAGATATTTCCGGTACGACGTTGATCTGCCGGTGCGGTTTCAGACTTCTCCGGGGCAATCTTTCGCCGGCAGGATGAAGAACGTCAGCGAAAATGGGTTGGCGGTCAAACTACTCGATCCGCTGCGACTCAAGGGAGTGGTTACGGTGGAGTTCGAGCTGCCCAGCGTCTCAGCGCAGGTCTTTCATGCCAAGGCGGATGTAGTTTGGAGCGACTCTTTTGCGATGGGCTTGCGCTTTCTGCATGTCGACAGGGATTCTGGAGTCGCACTGCAGGGGTGGCTTAAGTCGTTGGAGGCTCGGTCTTGTTTTCGTGAACCTGCCACGCGAAACGGCTGAGCATCTCTTTGGCTCGCTGGGCGGGCGAATGCGCCCGTCCCCACGCGAGCATTTCACTTAACATCCTACCGCTGACGGCCGCGCTACTTTTACGCTACTGCAGATTCACTTTCATATTCAGATTGTGGGCCACGAAGGACCAGGTGTCGGCGGTTTCGTCGATCAGCTTGGTGATGGATTTTCCTGCGCCGTGGCCGGCTTTCACTTCGATGCGAATCAGGATCGGGGCTGGCCCGGCTTGATCGGCTTGCATGGTGGCGGCGAATTTGAAGCTGTGGCCGGGGACTACGCGGTCGTCGTGATCGGAGGTTGCGATTAATGTTGGCGGATATTTTGTGCCGGGCTTCAGGTTGTGCAGCGGCGAGTAGGCGTAGAGGGCTTTGAAATCCTCCGCATTGTCAGAAGACCCGTAATCGCTGGTCCAGGCCCAGCCTATGGTGAATTTGTGGAAGCGCAGCATGTCCATTACGCCGACTTCGGGGAGCGCTACGCCGAAGAGATCGGAACGCTGAGTTACGCATGCGCCGATGAGGAGGCCTCCGTTGCTGCCGCCGCGGATTGCTAGCTTGGGCGTTGACGTGTATTTGTTGTCGATCAGCCATTGAGCGGCGGCTATGAAGTCGTCGAATACGTTTTGCTTTTTCAGTTTCATTCCTGCCTGGTGCCACTCTTCGCCGTACTCGCCGCCGCCGCGCAGGTTGGGCTGGGCGTAGATGCCTCCCATTTCCAGCCAGACTACATTTGGAACCGAGAAGAACGGGGTTAGAGAGATATCGAATCCGCCGTAGGCGTAGAGCAGCGTGGGATTCTCGCCGTCGAGTTTGATTCCTTTTTTGTACGTCAGGAACATGGGGACGCGGGTGCCGTCTTTGCTGTGATAGAAGACCTGTTTAGTTTCGTAGCGGGCGGGATCGAAATCGACTTTGGGCTCGCGGAAGACTGTGCTCTTGCCCGCCTGCGGATCGTAGCGATAGACGGTGGCCGGGGATGTGAAGCTGGTGAAGGCGTAGAAAGTTTCTTTGTCGTGGCGCTTGCCTCCGAAACCCGCGGCCGTGCCGATGCCGGGCAAGTCGACGTTGCGGACGAATGCTCCGGTGAGTTCGTGGACGCGGACTTCGGTGCGTGCGTCTTTCAAGTATGCCAGCAAAAATAAATTGTCTACTACGCCGGCGGACTCGAGCTTGTCGGCTCCCTGGGCTACGAGCGTCTTCCAGTTGGCGCGCTCGGGATGGCGAGTATCGATGGCGATAAGGCGTCCGCGGGGAGCGTCGAGATCGGTTTGGAACCAGAAGACTGGCCCGTCGTTGTCGATGAATACGTATTGCGCATCGAAATCATCGAGCAGTTTTACGACGGGAGAATCCGGCTGGGTGAGATCTTTGTAGTAGAGGCGATTCTTCGGAGACGTGCCTTCCCAGACGTGAATCGTGAGATAGCGTCCGTCGTCGGTGACGGCGCCGCCGAATCCCATCTCTTTATTGTCGGGGCGCTCGTAAATTAATTTGTCTTCGGATTGCGGCGTGCCCAGGCGGTGATAGTAGAGCTTCTGAAAATAATTGGTGTCGCGCATGGCTGCGCCTTTGGGCTCATCGTAGCGGCTGTAGAAAAATCCTTTATTGTCTTTGGTCCAGGATGCGCCGGAGAACTTTACCCACTTGAGGTCATCGGCGAGATCTTTGCCGGTGTCGATGTCGCGCACGTGCCACTCGGTCCAGTCGGAGCCGGAGGCAGCGAGGCCGTAGGCCATCAGCTTGCCATCGTCTGAAATCGCTTCTCCAGCTAACGCTACTGTGCCGTCGGTCGAGAGCGTATTGGGATCGAGCAGGACACGCGGTTCGGCGTTGAGAGATTCAGCTACCAGGAAGACGTTCTGTTGTTGCAGGCCTGTGTTGTGCTGGTAAAAATAGCGGCCACCATACTGGCTGGGCGTGGTGAAGCGCTCGTAGTTCCAGAGCTTGGTGAGGCGATCGCGAATCGACTGGCGATAAGGGATTTGCTCAAGATAGCCGAAGGTGATTTTATTTTCGGCTTCAACCCAGGCGTGAGTTTCGGCGGAGTCGGTGTCTTCGAGCCAGCGGTAGGGGTCGGCGACCTTGGTGCCGTGGTAGTCATCGACCTGATCGCTGCGGCGGGCTTGAGGGTAAGTGATCGACGAGGTTTGCGCGGCGGAGAATGTGGTTAGCATCGGAAGTAGAATCGCGAACATAATGATTGCCAGACGAAGTGGGTGCATGCGTGCCTCTGAGATGAATCGGTGGAAGGTCTATTTTGCCTGAGATTGGACGGCGATGTACAGATTTGGTTAGGCGGCGCTTGGGATCGTGGGAAGATGCAATCCGACCTGCTCGCAATCTTTCTGCGCCCTAGTCGCCAGTGTCACACGGGTCTTTGTCTTGCAACATTCTGCGAAGCTGGGTGGTTCTCTCTTTCGTCATTGCCGTGACGACTATCGCATAGCACATGGGATAGATGCTGCCGTACTCCCGTTGTTTATCTTCTGCCGGGTACAGTGCCTGAAGTTGTGCGTCTCTGAACGCAACCCAGGCGCGTTGTGCGTCACGCAATTTCTTCGTCGCGTTTTCGTCAGTTTTATTTTTCGCCAATAGCTGTTGATAGACATGGTTTAGTTCGGCATCGGCTGCAGCGGAGTCTTCGTCTGCGCAGTGGTTCATCTCTGGCTGCGCGATCGCGGTTTTCCAGCATGGGTTTTTCTTTGATTGGGCTGGCGCGGATGTGCCGATGCATAGCAGGAGCGCAGTGATAACGAGGCGGTTCATAACCGCATTGTCGCTGCGGAAACTTGCTCCTGTCTACAAGTTCTCACTTACGGTTAGGCCGCCGGACGCGAGTGGAGTGCAGAGGTCCTTCGCGTGGTGGCTCCCGGCAGCGCCGGAGCACGTGGGGATCAGGATGACAGGTCTGTAGCGCTGACTATGGGAGGGTTCGGCGTGCTGGTTTTGTTGTGGCGGATTTGTAGTCTGCCGGATAGAGGATCACGCAGCGGTTGAAGCCTTCGCCGTCGCTTTCGGTGCGGAGGTCGGTTTGGTCGCGCAGGGCTAGGTGCAAGATGCGGCGCTCGCGCGACGACATGGGGGCGAAGTGGAACGGCGTTCCGGTCTGGCGAACTTTTTCTGCGGCTACGTTGGCAGCCATGCGCAGTTCTTGCATGTGGATGGAGCGCTGGTTCTTGCAATCGAAAGAAATTTTTTCGTGGTCGCCGTGGGGCAGGCGCAGGATCTCGAACGCGAGCAGTTCGAGCGCGCGCAACAATTCGGCGCCGCGATCGAGCAGCAGAGTCGAATCCGGTCCGGAAAAATCGACGAAGATTTCAGGTTTCTCCCAATCGCTTTGCGCGGGAGGGTCGATGACGATGCGGTACTTGAGGTGAAGACCTCCGTTGGTGACCACGGATTGGAGGAATTCGTTGATGCGGTTGGCGGCGGCTAGTTTGTCCATAGGGCAGCTTTCAGCTCTCAGCCGTCAGCTTTCAGCTGGATCGGCTTGGTTACGGCAGTATTCCCTCCGCGACCAAAAACCTTTACCACGGAGGACACGGGGGTTCACAGGGTAACCCTTCAATTTGAAATCAAATCTTATCGCACTGCCGGTCGCGCGCTTCACGCTAAGAGCTAAAGGCTAAGAGCTAATAGCTCAATCACTTATCTTTCTTCCTGGCGCGCTTCTCTATGATTTCGCGCATTTCGCGGCCCAGCTTGGTGCGGTTCATGATGGCCTGCTGCGCCATCGAAATCAAGTTGCTTTCCGCATAGTACAAATTCAATCCCGCCTGAAGATTGAAGAAGATGAAGCCCATCATCAGCGGCATCATCCACTGCAGCATTTTCTGCTGCTGGGCATCCATGCCGGCTTGCGGAGTCATGCGCTGCATGGCGAACATGCTGACGACCATGAGTATCGGCAGCAGGTTCCACGGATCTTTCGCGGAAAGATCGGTGATCCAGAGCCAGTGCGCGTGGCGCAGATCGAGAGCTCCACCCAGCATGCGGTAGTAAGCAATCAGGAACGGGAACTGGATCAGCATGGGCAGGCAGCCGCCAGCGGGGTTTACCCCCTCGGTCTTGTAGACGGCGGCAATCTCTTCCTGCATTTTCGCTTTGCGCGGATCTTTCAGGCTGTACTTCTTATATCTCTCCTGAATGTTCTTGATCTGTGGAGCGACGCGCTGCATCTTGAGCATCGACTTCATCTGCGTGATGCGCAGCGGCAGCAGCGCGATGCTGATGATGAGCGTTTGCAGGACGATGGCCCATCCCCAGTTGGGAACGATGTGCTTGTAGGTCCACTTGAGCCAGAGGAAAAGTGGTCGCGACAGAATGCCCCACCAGCCGAAGTTGACGACTCCGCGAAGATCGGGACTGTCGTTCTTGATCGTTGGGACCGGGACCGCATCGAGCGCGGCGAGTTCTTTCGGGCCGACATACATGCGCTCAGTGGTTCGGCCGCGAAGGCTGCCGACGGCTGCGCCGAGGATATCGACGTTCGCAGTGTCTTTCGAACTCGCGCCCACGGGACTTAAGCCGGGCTTCTGCGAAATCTCCAGCGGATTGCGCAAGGTGACCATGGCGGCGGTGGCTGGGTCGTCGGGAATAAACAGGGCAGTGAAATATTGATCACCGGTGCCGGCCCACTCGAACGGTCCTTTTATAGTGTTGCCGCTGCTGATGGCCTTGAAGGAAAGGCGCGCAACATAGCTTGTGAAGAAGATATAGCCGCTGCGTTCGGTGGAGGCATCGTTGTGATAGTCGATACCGGCTGCGGCGTAGGCCGCGGGCGTGTTTTCGTCACCGAAGCCGGAGGGCCATGCGGGCGCGGCAAAAACTTCCGCGCCTTTGTAGGTCACGGAGGTTTCTACTTTCAACACGTAGGTCTGGTCGAAGCTGAACGACTTGTGGACTACGAGATCCTGATCGGCGTACTCGAAAGTGATCTGAGCCGGGGCGGATAGATTGCCTTCTTTGGAAGATACGTAGAGCGCTGAGTTGAGGCGGGCGCGCAGAGTTTCGTCGTAGGTCCAGAGCGAGAGCGGGTAGCCGAATTTTTGTGCGGCTACCGGACTAACTAGTTCAAGCAGGTCGTTCTGCGCGTCATTCTTGAACTTCTTGAGGATCCAGGATTTAACCTGGGCGCCGTGATTGGTGAAGGTGACTTTGTAGAGATCGTTCTCGATTACAGTTTCAGTTTCAGTGGAGGCTTGCTTCGTGACTGTGTTGGTGGCAGCGGGCGCAGCCGACGGCGTTGGAACGGAAACTGCGGCTGCCGGTTGCGCGGGCACAGGCTGGGTTTGCTGCTGGGCCGGCGCAGGCGGTTGGGGAAAGAATTTTTTCAGCAGCGGCTGGAAAATGATAAGGACTACAAAGGTCAGAACGAAGACGAGCATCAGCCGGCGGTCGGCGCCTGGTTCTTGCTGCGGATTTTTAAATTCGGCCAAAGTATTATTCAGTGCCTCGGGGGCTAACGCCCCAATCTAGATGCCGGTCTTGGACGCAGGCCTGAAGGTCTGCTCCACCCCTTGCGCCCGCTTTACTACCGGGTCGTAGCCGGAGCGGGCTAGCGGATGACAGCGCAGGATTCGGGTAAAGGCCATCCATCCGCCGCGCAGGACGCCATAGCGTTCGACCGCCTCCATGGCATATTCGGAACAGGTCGGCACGAAGCGGCAGGCTGGCGGAAACAGGGGCGAGATCGCCCACTTGTAGGCTCGCAGCAATTGCAGCGTGACGAATTTGGCGGCGTTTTTCAAGAGCGGCTTCGGGCTTCGGGCTTCGGGCTTCGGGCTGACAGCTTTTGCTCGATTACTGCGAACGCCCGGGTGACTTCGCTCCTTACTGCGGCGAAGTCGGTGCTCAGCAACGATTTCTTCGGATTGATGACGACGTCGGCCGCAATCGCTGCGGCTGGCAACGTCATGCGAACTGCTTCGCGCAGGCGGCGCTTCATGCGATTGCGCTGGACTGCGCCGCCGAGCGCGCGGCCCACGGTGAACCCGACGCGCAGGCCGGTTGGCGCAGGCGTTAACGTTCGCGGACTGGCTTCCGTCTGCGTGGTCACCTCCGGCCGCGGCCAATAGAAAACGGTCATGGACGCGGAAAAATGCCGGCGTCCCTGCTTGTAAACGCGCTCGAAATCCGCGTGGCGCAGAAGTCGCGCGGCGCGCGGGAATCGGGCTGTGTTCTCTGGCGGCATGGCAAAGTGGTGCCGGGCGTTTTCTCGTCCAGCTTCCGGTCGAGCTTCCATGTGACGATTCCGCAGCGCGACGTAAGCCACCGTGCCCTCGTGCAGCGGCGGGCGGCTGAAGGTCTCGACTGTGGAAGTGAGCGGCACTAGAAAAGCTACTCGCGGAAGCCAGGTTTTACGGAAACCCGCTTCCGTCCCTTGGCGCGGCGGCGGGAAATCACCTTTTTGCCGCCCTGGGTCTTCATGCGCGTGCGAAATCCATGCTTCTTGACTCGCTTGCGCCGGTTGGGTTGGAATGTACGCTTGGGCATGAAAGATAGCTGCTCCTGATTCCGTCGACAGTGTTAGGGCAAACGATAAGTATAAATGACGGAACGGTTGGAGGGCAAAGGGTGGTCTTGGGAAGCGGAGCAGTTTGAAGCAATTTTTCGGACCTCAACCGTATAATCTTCAGAGCGAGGGCGCCGCATGGCCAAACAGCGAGGGTATCCGGACCAGCGAGGCCTATGGGCAGAGAGCGACTCCATTGCTGAACAATTTGTGCCCAGCGAAAGTTATAAGGCTCAGCAGAAGGCGATGGCTCAAACATTGTTGGCAGCAGGCTTGACCCCTGAACAGGTCGCGGCCATGTTGTTCGTTCCGGAAGATTCGCTTCAGCCGGGGAGCGAAAAGATGAAACCGCTTCTGGCGATTCGTCGCAAGAAAATCTGTGAGCCGGTATTTCGCACCGGGCGCGTTGCGCCGGAGCCACACTGAATTTTTGCCGGCCTAAAATCCAATTACAACCGCGAGACTTCCGGGCGTTACGTGCCAGCTCCGGCGAAACCTTCGCCGCGAGATTGCACCGCGCTGGTTGCAGTTACATTGTTGACACTTGACAGGCGCGACGCTTCGAGGTGCGAATCGTGTTCGCGAAAAAATTCTCGCGAAGATTTTCGTTTGACGAAAAAAAATTTGTGCTAGTATGCGGCACTGTTGGTTTTCACAAATCTCATTCAACAAGTCTCATTCAACCATGACAACCGCGCACGACACACGAGGCGCATTCCGCATTACACTAACGGTTCCAACGGTTCCATCAGCGAGTCAGTAAAACGGCAGTTTTAAACAGGCGCCCTCAGCCAGCCGCCGGGACGCCGCGGCGGGTATTTCATAATTTATGTCAGTTCAAGGCACAACACTCTCCCCTAATCCGTGGACGCGCATCCTGGATGCGCTGGAAAAAAAAGTCAACCGGCACTCTTTTGACACTTGGTTAAAACCGACCCGCTACAGTCACGCCAGCGGCGGAATTTTATTTGTGCGAGTTCCGACGGCGGAGTTCCGGCATACGGGCGACAAATATGCGGACCTGATCCAGGAAGCAATCGACAACCTGGGACTGGAGTTCAACGACGTGAAGTTCGTGACTCCAGAGGACGATCCGGCTTCGACCGCGATGCGCCACAACGGTGGCCTCTCCGCGGTTCCGCCGACAGGGCCGTCGAATCCTTCGCAGGCGCGCTTTGACTGGGATGGCGCGGCGCAATTGAACCCGCGCTATACGTTTGACGCGTTCGTGATCGGCAGCGGCAACCAGTTCGCACATGCGGCATGCATGGCAGTGGCGGAGCGTCCTTCAAAAGCCTACAACCCGCTGTTCTTGTATGGCGGCGTCGGCATGGGCAAGACGCACTTGATGCAGGCCATTGGGCACGAGGTGAAGCGGCGCCAGCCGCAGGCCGCCATCTGCTACGTATCGAGCGAGAAGTTTACCAATGACATGATCAACTCGCTGCGCTACGACAAGATGACGTCGTTCCGCGACCGGTTCCGCGGCGTAGACGTGCTGCTGATCGATGACATCCAATTCCTGACAGGGAAAGAGCGGACGCAGGAAGAATTCTTCCACACCTTTAACGCGCTGCACGACACGATGAAGCAGATCGTGATTGCCAGCGACCGTTCGCCAAAAGAGCTTGCGGAGATTGAAGACCGGCTACGCAGCCGCTTCGAGTGGGGACTGATCGCCGACATCCAGCCGCCCGATCTCGAGACGAAAGTAGCGATCCTGCAAAAGAAAGCCGAGCAGGAAAAAGTTACGCTGCCCACGGATGTCGCTCTGTACGTGGCGCAGAATATCCGGTCGAACGTGCGCGAGTTGGAAGGCGCGCTGATCCGCCTGGTGGCGCACTCTTCTTTGATTGGTGCGGAGATTACCCTGCCTTACGCGCAGCAAGTGCTGAAGAATTTTATCGATTCGCAGGCGCGCAAGGTCACGATTGAGTCCATTCAGAAAATGGTGGCGGAACAATTCGGACTGCGCCTGATGGAGATTAAAGCGAAAGATAATTCGCGAGCCATCGTCTATCCGCGGCAGATTGCGATGTACCTGGCGAAACATATGACCGAGGCCTCGCTGCCGGAAATCGGCCGTCAGTTCGGCGGCAAACATCACACAACCGTGCTGCACTCGGTGGAGAAGATTGAAGAGGCTCGCAAGAACGATAAAGATTTGAACAGGCTGCTCAATAAGTTGACCGAGCAATTAGGCGGATAGGCGCGCAGTTTCCGGCGTTTTGCACCGCACGACGCAGTCTTCCTTTTCCGAGGCTGTGAATGAGATGTGGAAACTGTGCAACGGCCGGCGGAAATGGCAGAAGCGGAAATCTTGTTGTAGGGCATCCGGCAAGTTGGGGACCGATTTCTCACACGAAGGGCTCCTCCCCAAAGTGGTGACAATAGGCCGCTTGCTAAAGTTTTCCACTTCTCCGACCTGCCTACGGTTACTACTGGTCTTATAGGTTTTGCATTTGATATAAGGGAAGTACTAAAAGTAGCACGCGGCAGGGGAGACAAAGTCATGCCGGTGGAAGCAGCGGTTGCGGTGGAGACGATGGAAATCACCGTAAGCAAAGTTGAGTTGTTGCGGGAGTTGACGGCCACGCAAGGCGTGGTCGAGCGCAAGACCACGATTCCCATTCTTTCCAATTATTTATTCGAAGCGGCCGACGGCGAGCTGCGGCTTACGGCGACAGATCTCGACCTGAGCTTGCGAACGTCGTGTAGTGCCAAGGTGAAGAAAGAAGGCTCGTGCACGATACCCGCGCGCAAGCTGCATGACTACGTGAAGTTGCTGCCGGATGCCGACATCACCATCAAGCTGCTCGAAAATCACTGGGTCAGCATTCGCTGCGGCCGCTCGAATACGAAAATGGTGGGGATGGCGAAATCGAATTTCCCAAGCCTACCTGTGTTTCCGACCGCGGGCGTAGTAAAGATTCCGGGCAAGGTTTTGCGTGGATTGATTGGGCGAACTTATTTTGCGATATCGAGTGAAGAGTCGCGCTACACGCTGAATGGCGCGCTGATGCTGCTGAAGCCGGAGTCGATCACGATGGTGGCGACCGACGGACATCGGCTGGCACACTGCGAGCGCAGCGGCGAAAAATTCGAAGGCGTCTCCGGCGAATTGAAAACTCTGGTGCCGAAGAAATGCATGGACGAACTGAAGTCCCTGCTCGATTCGACCGACGCCGAGACCGTCGAATTTGCGAAAGATGAGTCGACGCTCTTCTTCCGCATCGGATCGCGCTTACTGACCTCGCGCCAACTCACCGGACAATTCCCCAACTTCGAAGCCGTGCTGCCGAAAGATAACAGCAAGAGCATCACGCTGAACAATTCCGACTTCAACTCGGCAATCCAGCGCGTGGCGCAGTTCGCCGACGAGCGCTCGCGCGCGGTGCGGCTGAAGCTCGAAAAAGGCGAAGTAAAAATTTCGGCGTCGTCGACCGAAGCCGGCGAGTCGGAAGATTCCATCGAAGCTCCTTACGACGGCGAGACCATGACCATCGGCTTCAACGCAGTCTACCTGGTCGACTTTCTGAAAGCCGCCGGAACCAGCGACGTGCGCCTTGAGTTGAAGGATTCGCAATCAGCAGGCCAGTTGCGCCCGGCCGAGGGCGACGACTACAAGTACCGGTACATCGTGATGCCGATGCGCATCTGAGCTATAGCTTAGTCCCGGGTGACTGGGTTATCGTCACTCGCCCCAGAGGCTTCCCTTAGGTGGTTCTACCCAGGAGCTAACCGCGCTTTCTATAATTTGCCATGTGCCAGCCGGCCCATCATAGTTGAAAATCCAGCGCGAAAGAACGTCTCGGCCAAGCAGGCACCGGAATAGGGGATGCGGCAGTTCGCAACAAGGAACCGCTATCATCTCGATAGTGCTGAAGCCGGTGTTCGGAAACTGCAAAGAAGCCGCGTAGACGTCCGCCCTAACCTCACCACCCACTCGGATTAAGGTTGTCTCATCGATCTTGGAAAGTTGGATCTTCTGGACGGCCTCGGGTACCAAAATCGTCCGCTGAGCGCCTGTATCGATGAGGGCATCCGTCGTGGTGAATCGGAACTCGTTGGGCGGTCCTAAAAGGGGATGCCCTATTTTGATTTTCAAGCGTGGCCCGTAGAGCTGGAGGTCTCGTGGATCGCGGCTTGGCGAGTGATGAGTCGGCACGGCTAAAACACGAAGAAGACAGGCTCGTGTTCGAGAATTTGCTTAACCAAGAAGTCCGCGCTAAGTCCATAGGTGGCCGCGCCGGCGCGATACGCAGCCTCAAAATTCGGATAAAACCCCAGAACCCCGCCATCCTTAATGACTACGTAGAGCCCCGTTTTGTGCGCGAGCCACTCTGTCTTGTGCTGAACGTAGTATTCGAGTTCAACCGCTAAGCGGGCCTGCTGATTCGCAGCCATTTTCGGCCTCTCAATAACGCCGCTACGAGGATTAGATGACAATCCATCGTTTTCGGTGTATCGTACTGTGATTCTTAAGAAGCGTGCTTCTTAAAAAGCAATATTGAACCGATATCCCACTCTAGTCAAGCACTTTATGAAGCGAACTTACGAAGATCAACAGTTCGGAGCTGAGTTCGCGAAACGGTTGAAGCCCCTCTACGAAAAAGCTCTCGCTGACGGAAAGACCGAAAAGGAATTCGCTCGGCGCCTGGGAGTGGATCGAGGTGGCCTTCAGCGGTATCTAAGAACAAGCGCAATGCCGGGTTTCCGAACGATCGTTCTAGCTTACAGGGAGTTCGGAATCGCGATCCCTTACGCGGGCACAGCGTCCGCACCGCTCGTGTCGGGGAGGGGCAAGCGACATCGCAAAACGTCAGAATTCCAGATGGATCTGCCACTTACCATAGCGACCAGCCAGGGTGATATAGACGTCGTAATCAAGAAGAAAAGCCCGCAAAGAATCAGGCTGCAGCTGCGAGCCCTAAGACGCGGGTGAAGCCTGGGCGCAACCCTGCTTGACCAAACGAATCCCACCACTTACATTAATCTTCCATTCCAGACTCGGGAGGTACTTATGCTCGACGGCTTCAAGAAGTTCATCCTGCGCGGCAATGTAGTCGATATGGCCGTGGGCGTCGTGATCGGCGCCGCGTTTGCCGGCGTAGTGGGCGGACTGACGGCAGCGTTTCTGAATCCGCTGATCAAGCTGGCCACCGGCGGGGGAGAAAAATTCTCGTCGCTCGAGTTCACGGTTCGCGGCGTTGCATTCCCTCTCGACAACTTCATCAACGCTTGCATCTCATTTGTTCTCATTGCGGCTGCGGTTTACTTCCTTGTCGTGCTGCCCGTAAACGCGTTGGTCGCGCGCATGAACCGCGGCGAGAAGCCGCCTGATCCAACAACCAAAAAATGTCCCGAATGTTTGAGCGAGATTCCCATCGAAGCGCGGCGCTGCTCGCACTGCACGCAGCCAGTGATGGGCCGCGCAGCGTGAGGTCGAGCGCCGGTCCATTCGAGTAACATGGCAATATGAAGTTCCGCAGGATTTTCTGTATCTGCCTTTGGAGCACTCTTGCCAGCGTTCTGGCCGTCCAGGCGCTTTACGCGCAGGCGCAGGCGCCAGCACAATCCTCCGCGCCATCCTCTCCATCTACATCTTCAACCTCGAAGCCGCTCAAAAAATCCGCATCAACCGCGAATGCGAAGCTGGATCCCGGCAAGGTGACCGCTGGAGTTTACCGCAACCGCACGTTAGGATTCGCCTATAAGATTCCCCCCGCGTGGGTGTTGCGCACCGAAGAGATGAACGCCCGCGAACTCGAAGACGAAAACGCAGACGCGGGCAAAAAGGCGACGGATGCCGGGCGCGTGCTGCTGGCGGCGTTTTCGCGTCCTCCCGAGGCGCGCGGTGAAGATGTAAACGGATCGATCGTGATCGTGGCCGAGAGCGCAGCAGCCTATCCGGGGTTGAAAGATGCGGCCCAGTATTTCGGCCCGGTCACCGAAGTCGCGTTGGCGCAGGGCTTCGACGTCGACGAAGAGCCGTATGAGTTCGCCGTTGGAACGAAAACAGTGGTCCGAGGAGATTTTGAAAAAGATGTAGGCACGCGCGTGATGCTGCAATCGACAATAGTGGTGCTGTCGCGCGGGTATGCCATTTCGTTTACGTTTATTGGCGGCACCGAGGATGAGGTGGAGGAGTTAGTGCAGGGCTTAAGCTTTGCGGCGCCGAAAGCCGCGCGCTAATCTCAATGTCTGTCATCCTGAGCGGAGCATGAGCGTCCGAAGGACGGTCATGCGCAGTCGAAGGATCCCTAATGGCGAGTATCACCCGTGGCACCGTGAGGAATTTCCGCCGCGCACCTAGTCCAGCGGCTCCGGCTCCAGCGCAATGTTAGTTTCGCCCGCAGCTTTTTTCAGCGCGTATTTCTTCATCCAAGCTTCCCAGCTTTTTCCCGCAGCAGTGTCGCGTCCAGTAAAAGCGAGCGCGGCAATGTCGGCGTAAGAAACGCTGATTTTCTCGTTCGAGTCTTTCGGATAGAGCCGAACGAGAGAGTCTTTCAAATTCGCCGCCGTGCGGCGGTCGAAGAGATAGCCCTCGATCTTCGATCCATCTTTGCGGGAAATCGTCACGTCGCCGCGATAGTCAAAAGCCTTTTCAAGCGCGACCCGAATTTCTTCGTCGCTGGCGAGTTGCGGAATCCAGCCTTCAAGCTGTTCGTGCGCGGTGCCGGGGGCGACTTCCAGCGCGTCAGGATTAACGTGGGGTACGGCTTGCGCAGCGGAGTGGTCGATGTGGCCGGACTCTTTGCCTGTCATAGAAGAAAAATGTGGGAACAGCCGCCCCGGTTGTTAGGCTCGAGTCCCCTGCAAAGTCGACTCGCTAGTCGGCGCGATCTGCACCAGCGGATGCACGGGCTCCTGATGCTCTTCCAGCAATCGCAGCGCTTCTTCATCGCGATAGCTGCCAAACAGAGTCGCCTTCACGGTAGCCAGAAATCCGCCAAGCGAACTAAATGTGGCATTCACCGCCGAGGCTTCATATCCGCTATGCACCATGCAATTCGCGCAAGCGGGATTGCCGGATTCCGTGCCGTAGTTGCTCCAATTCGTGGTCGAGAGCAGTTCAGCAAAAGTCTCCGCGTAACCATCCTGCAGCAGGTAGCAGGGCTTCTGCCATCCGAAAATGTTATACGTCGGCATGCCCCACGGCGTGCAAGGATAAGTACGCTTGCCCATCAGAAATTCGAGAAACAGCGGCGAGAGATTGAACTTCCAGTCCCTTTTGCGGTTCGACAGGATCGCGCGGAACATGCGTCGAGTGCGGGCGCGCCCAAGAAAATGTTTTTGGTCGGGAGCCTTGTCGTAAGAATATCCCGGCGAGAGCATCATGCCCTCAAGCCCCAGCTCCATCATGTCATCGAAGAACGCGCGAACAGACTTCGGATCGGCGCCGTCAAATAGCGTGGTGTTGGTTGTCACGCGGAAGCCGCGCCCCAGCGCTTCCTTGATCGCGTCGACGGCAATATCGTATCCGCCTTCGCGGCAGACGGCGAGGTCGTGCTCTTCGCGCTGCCCATCGAGGTGAACGCTGAAGGTCAAATATTTGCTCGGCTTGAAGAGATGAATTTTCTCCTTCAGCAGCAGAGCGTTGGTGCAGAGGTAAATATATTTCTTGCGCGCGACCAGGCCTTCCACAATCTCAGCGATCTGCGGATGCATCAGCGGCTCGCCGCCAGGGATCGACACCATGGGAGCCCCGCATTCGTCCACCGCGCGAAAACATTCTTCCGGAGAAAGATCCTTCTTCAGGATGTGGGCCGGATACTGAATCTTGCCGCATCCCGCGCAAGCCAGGTTGCAGCGGAACAGCGGCTCAAGCATCAGCACGAGCGGATACTGCTTGCGCCCAGCAAGCTTCTGCCGCAGGACGTAAGACGTAACAGTCCACATCTGTGATACGGGAACAGCCATTATGGGTCGGAACCCCTGTGCCTCTATCTTATCAGGGCAAGGTAGTTAGATGTGGAGAAGCGCCCGGAGGTGCCGGAATTTGAAACCAGGGCCAAACAGGCCGGCGATATGTGAACGTGCCCCTCATGCCAAAACTGGGCTCGAGCCCCCATGGCCGACCGTGCTATCTCGGGCGAAATACTTCGCGTGTTACGCACCGGGTCGCTATTTATCCGAAACCTTCACTGGCCTCTCTGGAAATCTACTGTGACGGAACACTCTAGCCGGTGGCAAGCCGGCGCTAGCGCAAATGTGGTCAAAAGCTCGCTCTGACATCAGAAGATGTTCTCGCATATCCGCTATCCTTTCAGCAGTCAGTTCCTTCCCATCTTCAATTTCCATGAGCCGATTGAGTCGATGGAGCATCATGGCCATTTCTTCTATCGCCCGAGGATTGATTCGTGGCCTATCTGCTTCTTGGATTGCCGCTATTCCGGTCCGCAATTCCTGCAGCATTGAAATGATTTCCGCGTTGCTTTTCTCCAACGGGTTATCGCTTTGTTTTAGTGATTGAAGCTCAACTGCCACCGAGATTGGTGTATCGACCTCCATGGGGTTTCTCTCCACTGCTCTTATCTGTTTCGCGATCTCTTCCCGTGCGCGGGCAACACTGTCAAGGTCATGATGGTCGACCTGGACTGTTCGACTGGCAGCAACGTCGAAAGGGATCGTCTCCGTTGAGTTGATGATTTGGACGATCGGCCTCTTCACGGCGTGCCGAACGGCCAATTCGTAAAAGACGTTCGGATTCCATCCGGTCAGGTCAGCGATCACTAAGGCATCGTCAACAACGTGCTGAATGACTTGAGAAGTTATAAGGCCCGGCTCTGAGATTTGATCCGCACGAATGGGCTCGTATCCACACTCTTTAGCAGTAGGAGCGATAATGTGTTTCAGTACTTGATCGGATCGCAACCGAACCTCGCTCCCCTCTTTTCCGATCGGAGCGATTACAAAGCAAACCTTATTGCCGTCATCCTTCTTGGCCATTTGTCAGTTCCTCCTACGCGTGGGCCTAGATAACCCCCACCTATTTGATCGGAGGATTGTACTTAGGGATAAGTGTACTTACAAGCCTCGACCAACCTGGAGGACAGAGCACCTCTAATTTCTTATGCCTACACCACCTAACTGAAGCTGACGCACTTTTCCCATGTCTTTTCCGAGTGAAACAGGCAAACCTCCAGTCTGTGCCCAGCCTTACGTCCAAGTTTATGCACCGAGTCTAAACGCAGACGTACAATGCGGGTGTGAGCGCCGACACACAAAAACCGTCTGATCCTGAGGAGGACAGGCTTCGGCACTACGCTGAGATCCTGAATCCGCTCTTCTGGAACGATTCGTTTAACAATATGAATCTTCTTTTCGAGTTTGCCTGCAGTCCCGTAAGAGCCTCCGGAATGAAGGACACAGGCTGGGGAGTCTTATAACGAATCATTGTCGTTTCTGGAGGATATGAGGCGGCCCGGCGAAATTGACCTTTCGAGCGAGGTGTTTCCGGAGCCACTCCATACGAGGGCAAGGCTTGCACTGGTGGCGTACGGCCATGCCACCGAGATGAAAACCCACTATGCGTTGTTGGCAAACCTGCTGCGATTACGTCTGGGGAAGAAATATTGCATGAATCCCTTCGCCCATTTGGCCAAGCGAAGGACGCGAAACATCAACGGCGTGAAAACTTATAAGGTAATCCCCGCGAGTCCCGAGAAAAAGATCGTGTTTATTGAGGAACTGTCGGCTTAGGCTGGATTGCCAGAAATCGGAGCGGCCCTACGAGAGATACATGATCCCGTTATTAGAAATGCTGTTTTTCATTCCGACTATGTCCTTCATGGCTCAAGCCTGCGGTTACTTTCCGACTATTGGAAATCGCCCGCAGTGCAGGCGCAGACGCCAATAATACAGTTTTACGACTTGATCGAATTGACGACAAATGCATTCGCCTTTCACTCAGCACTGATTGCACTCTACCGTCGTGTTCTCAAGTCGATGACGGATTTTCGCGACAAGTTTCTTCCCTACGACCAACACTACAAAGGAATTCTAGAGTTCACTTTTGACGGCGACCAACTGACAGGATTTCGCGCATACCGGCCGAACGGCACTCTTGGAATCTATTGTCGATCGCTCGACGGGAGTGCAACCGCCGTCAACCTAGAGTTTGACCCAGACGGCAGCATAAATTTCTTCGTCGGTCTTTACGCTAGTAAGCCGGGTGCCTTTTTGCCGTGCGTGGAAGCAAACGCTCAGCCAATCTACGCAGAGGTGCCGGGGACTAATAAACGCCCATACTGGCCAAGGGTCCTTCGAGCCTACAGTCTGTAAGAAGGAAGCTAAAGGAGCTGGCAGACCCTTGATCTCGCAGCCAACTCAGGCTGGCGCACCTTGTGCGGTTCTCGAAGGTCGCGCATCCCAACTGCAGGCACGATTAGACTTTGTTCCGAGGAGCAGACCGAACCCTTCCCAAAAAAGCCAAAGCCCCGAGTAGCGCTCGGGGCTTTGAGATACTAAACGGCGTTTGCCAAACATCTACAATGATAAATATTCGCACGCAATTGTCAACAAATTTAGCTGCCGAGTAACCCGAGGAGGGCAAGGGGGTTGAACCCTAATGGCTGCAAAGCCACTCGACATTTGGCAAACGCCGTCCAGTACCCACTGGCAATGCCCTCCTAAACGGATCGCTCACCGTCTAACATTTTATGGTGGCGCACCCGCGAAACGAATTGCGTGCCCATAAATATTTCGGGGACCGTACCAAATCGGGAGAACAAAATGCTCCCGCGCGTTTACACCCGATAAAACAGCACTCTCCCCGCCGGCTCCAACTGCTGCATGAAATCGAAATCGCTGACGTTTCGCGTCAGCAGCGTGCAGCCGTGGCGCCGCGCGGTTACGAATAGCAGGGCATCATTCAGCAGGCGTCGGCGCTGAGCTTTGTCGAGGCCTAGCAGCCGCGCCAAAGTGCCGGAGAGAATCCCTGCCTCGCGCCAGATTGCCGCGTCGGGAGCGACGGTTCGCTGGATCGGACGCCGGTCGAGGACGCCAGCGATCTCGTCAATTAACCGTCGGGTCTTTGGATGGGACGGATCGAGCAATCCCACGCCCGAAGCCAATTCGGCTTCCGTTACCGGAGAATGCCATGCCTCGACCGCGCGCAACATCAGTTGCCCCGTCACGGGAAACCGGCCTTGGAGAACATCGATGCAAACGGTTGTGTCGTAGAGCAACTTGGCAGGCTTTACCCTGATTGCTTCAAGCCCGATCGTTTCAAGAAAGTCCAGTTCCGAGTCAGGTCGCCGCTGAAGAGGCCGAGCGTGCTTTTCAGGCTTGTAACGCTGAAGGCTGCGCCACAGCTCAGAACTCAAGATCGACCTCAGGATCGATCGTACCCTGACGGGAAAGCAGCCAATCGGCGTAGTCATCTCCCACGGCGATGTTTGCGAGCGCGATCTCGATCAGGTCCGTATCCGACTTTATGCCGGTCCGCTTCTTAGCTTGGGAGACAAGCGCCTCCGGCATCCTGCCACGAACCACTTGTGTGCGGCCGCCGTCCAGCAAACCCTCGCGCTCCGCCATGACCAGGACTTCCTTGAACTTGCTTTGGCGAAAAGAGGAACGTCGTGAATGCTTCCGGTTCGCAGGACGAACTGCAAGCTTTGCCATTAAGAGCTCCGTAGCACAGATATATCGTAATTGTAGCACAGACAAAGTGGCGAAAAAAGGAAGCGGAAAATGCGCTCGAGACGTGAAAATCCACCAGTCCCAAAATGGTGCTAACTGCCACGATTCCGGCCTCGTCGGGCCTCGGAAAATCCACTCATTCGTGGTATAATTTCGTTAGTCGCTAAACGAACCTAAGTACAAGACATTTCAATAACTTGAAGTCGATTCACAGGCGCACTTCGGAGCCAGGTTGGGGCGGGTTCTCTACGTCAGTTTTCCAGGTGTAACCGGGCCCGGTTCTGAGAGAAAGACGGGGCATTCTCCCGCGGAGCGGAATGGCCACCAAAGAGATTAATACTCCCATCGTCGAAACCAAAACAAAAAACGGAATCGTAACCCCGATCACCAGCGGAAACGGCGGCGGCAACAGCGACTACAACGCCGACTCGATCAAAGTGCTCGGCGGCATGGAAGCTGTTCGCAAGCGCCCGGCCATGTACATCGGATCGACTGGCGACCTCGGCTTGCACCATCTCGTTTACGAAGTAGTCGACAACTCCGTCGACGAAGCTCTCGCCGGCTTCGCCACCAAAATCGAAGTAACCATCCACATCGACAACAGCGTCACAGTTGTGGACGATGGGCGCGGGATTCCTGTGGATGACATGGTCATCGACGGGGAGAAAGTTTCCGCGGCGCAGGTGGTGATGACTACGCTGCATGCCGGAGGCAAGTTTGATTCGTCCACTTATAAAGTTTCGGGCGGGCTGCATGGAGTGGGTGTTTCTTGCGTGAACGCGCTGAGCGAGGAACTCGATCTCGAAATCTGGCGCGATGGCGCGACCTGGGAACAGACTTACTCCAAGGGCGAACCTACCAGCAAGATGAAGAAGGTGGGCGCTGCCAAGCGGCGCGGAACGAAAGTTCACTTCCTTCCCGATCGAAGTATTTTTACCGCGACGGAATACAACTACGACACATTGGCGCAGCGCTTGCGCGAACTCGCATTCTTGAACAAGGGACTGCTGATCACTCTCACCGACGAGCGCTCGACCGATGCGAAGACCGGCGAGGCCAAGCACACAGACTTCAAGTACAACGGCGGCATCGCAGAGTTTATCAAGCATCTGAATCGCGGCAAGCAGGTGCTGCACGAAAAGCCGATTTACATGGAGGACGACCGCAACAACGTTCACATGGAAATCGGCCTGCAATACAACGACGGATATTCGGAGTCAGTCTTCAGCTTCGCCAACAACATCAACACTGTCGATGGCGGCACGCATCTTTCCGGTTTCCGCATGGCACTGACGCGCACGATTAATTATGCCGGGCAGCAAATGGGCTTGTTCAAAGATGTAAAAGAAAATCTCACCGGCGACGATGTGCGCGAAGGCCTGGTAGCGGTGATCAGCGTAAAGCTGCCGCAGCCGCAATTCGAAGGACAAACCAAAGGCAAACTGAATTCCGACATTGGGGGAATCGTTCAAGCATTTATTAATGAGCGGTTGGGGGCGTTTTTTGAGCAGAACTCGCCTGTCGCTAAGAAGATTATTAACAAGGCTGTGGATGCGGCGCGGGCGCGCGAAGCGGCGCGGAAGGCGCGGGATCTAACGCGGCGCAAAGGCGCGCTCGATTCGGGTGGGCTGCCGGGAAAGCTGGCGGATTGCTCGGAGCGCGACCCGAACCGGTGCGAATTGTTTTTGGTTGAGGGCGAGTCGGCAGGCGGGACGGCGAAGCAGGGGCGGGACAGGCGCTTTCAGGCGATTCTGCCGCTGAAGGGAAAAATTCTTAACGTCGAGAAAGCGCGCTACGACAAGATGCTGGCGCACGAAGAAATTCGGGCGATGATCACCGCGCTCGGCACTGGCATTGCGAAAGATGATTTCGATCCTACGAAGGTTCGCTACGGCAAAATTATTCTGATGACCGATGCCGATGTGGACGGGTCGCACATCCGCACGCTGCTGCTGACGTTTTTCTTCCGGCACATGCAGGAGTTGATCAAGCGCGGGAACGTTTTTATTGCGCAACCGCCGCTGTACTCGATTAAAAAAGGCAAGTCGATGCAGTACATCAAGGACGACGATGCCTTTGACAAAGTCATGCTGAAACGCGCGGCGGACGGGCTGATCGTGCGTTATGGCGAGGGCGCGGCCAAGCTGGAGGGCGCGAACCTGACTCGCTTTATGAGCGTGCTGAAGGAATATCTGAACTTCTTCGACAAGGTGAACAAGCGGCTGCGCGATGAGAGCGTCGCCGAATTGCTGCCGCGGCTGGATTTTTCGAAGCATGCGGATTTTGAGGGTGACAAGAAAAATCCTCCGAAGAAGATCGAGCGGCTGGAACGCGAATTGAAGAAGCTGCAGAAAGACAGAAAGTTCAAGAGTGTGGAATCCGTGTTCGACGAAGAGCACAACTTGTGGGAGTTGCGCTTCGTGAGCTCGCAGGGGTCGGAACACAAGATCAATTGGGAGCTGGCTTCGAGCGCGGAGTACCGGCAGTTGCTTTCGAAGTTCAAACAGATCGAGCCTTACCTGGAACCGCCGTTTGTGGTTGAGGCTGTGGTGAAGGGCGCAGCGGCTGCTGCCGAGGAAGATGCCGAAGAGGAGAGCGCGGAATCGGAGTCCGATGGAAAGTCGGGGAAGAAATCCGCCAAGGCTGCACCTGCGACGAAGACTCGCGCTGTGATCGAGCCCGTCGAGAAGGCTACGGCTCGCGAGCTGTTCGACTACGTAAAGAAAGAAGGCAGCCGCGGCTACGACGTGCAGCGCTACAAAGGCCTGGGCGAGATGACGGCTCCGCAGCTGTGGGAGACGACCATGGACCCGGAGCGGCGGACTCTGCTCTCGGTGAAGCTGGAAGACATTGCCGAGTGCGAGACCATCTTCACCACGCTGATGGGCGAGGATGTGGAGGCGCGGCGGAAGTTCATTGAAGAGAATGCGCTGGATGTGAAGAATCTGGATATTTGAGGAAGCAAGGCGACCGAGGCAAAAAGATGGCCCATCAGCGGGCCCGGAATAATAAATTTCCACGGGGCGCTTTGAGTGCGCTACAATTCCGCTCCGGGACGTTCGCCACTAAGGAACTGCTAAGTCACTCCCCCGTGTGGCTAGCGCCTGTTACGCCATGAAGGATCGAAAGCCCTGCGCAGCACGTCTCTGTACCAAATTTCAATATAGCCCTCGGGCATAAGGATGGAGAGATCCCGAGGGTTTACATCTGGCGGTGCCAGGGCGGCCATTTCTTCTGGGATAAGAATCCTCCAGCTCCCGCGATGTAGGTCGATGGTAACGGATATGAGTTGCGCGATGATGGCAGCGTCCCTCAGCGGTTTCGCTTGGCTGGGCCGCGAGGGCGCCACGGTTTGCTCTTGCAGGAGGCGGACCGGTTCTAGCTGTGGGTCGTTTTGCACATTTTCGTCTGACAGGAGGCGGTTCCGGCCGGGCTCAAGGACGAACAACCAAGCCTCGGAAACTTCTCCGTTCATCCAGCTAAGTCGGTCGCAAAAATGCTTGGGTAGCGTCAGTCGATTATCAGCCGGAAGGGGGGAGTGCTCGACTTGTGGATTACGAGGCATGTCCTTGTCCGACTTAGGGAGTTTCCCCCACGATGCTGTCAGAATATTACCGTGTATTTACAATAATATAGATATATTCCTCTTGACTTTCCCCCACGATCAGGCGCAACATACCTCAGGTTGGGTACAGTTGGTTCGCTACCCCATATACAGTGGTGCATTAGGGTAGTATGATAGTGAACAAAAAGCGAAATAACAAACTTCTGATTTCTCAGAGGCGCGCTCTATGACACCAATCGATTTGCAGGATCGCGCGCAATATCTGTCATTGGCTCTCTTCGCCCAGGAGATAGTCTCAGTCCTAATGCAGTACGTTGATGAGGACAAGAGCGACAATCTCAGGACCACCCTTAACGAAGCACTAATTTCGCTTAGAGATGCCGGGAGTGCGTCTGTTTCTGGGCGCCGAAGGGCCGCAGCGTTTGCGAGCTATGAGCAACTCAGGACCCTTGATGAAGTATGGAAGCAGCGAGAACGCGACAAGGCCAGGCGGATGATCCAAGTTATCTTACGCAAGCCGAGGGATCCGAAGGCGAAGCCAGCCGCAAACAGTTTAATCGATTTGTTCTCAAAGCTCCAAGATCAGGCCCTTTGGAACTTTGAGCAGCCGCGGCCAGTGTCGCCAGGCGACATGCAAAGGTTATGCAGACTCGCCTAGCAGCGTTTCTTCATGACGCTGCGGTGCTTCACACATTCGCCGACTTCATTGAGGAATACTGCAAGGAGCAGGCACGATCACAAAGATACGTCGACGCGTCCGGCGATTTCTTTCGCTACTCGGAGAGCGTCGCTCACCAAATAAAACTCAAGATTGGGAACGACGTGGACCGGGCACAAAGCTTTCCGCCCGCCATCGCCCTTTCTAGAATAGATACCCTCAGACGCAACGCTCTTACTTTCAAGGGTTATCTGCGGTTGCTGCACACGCTAATTAAGCCGGCAGCAGACGCGCACACGCTCAGTATCCCCGCTCCGCTCGTCAAGCTCGCGTGCGAGCATCTCAAGCAAATTGAAGGAATGGACGGCTCGAAAGTGGTCGTCCTGCTCACGCCGCAGCTCATGTACTTCCAGCGGCCTCATAGTCACGTAAAGCAGCAGGCAGCAATCGTGGGGAGGTTGATTCCTCAAGCCGAGAAGTTCCCCGCGAGGCTGGGCTTCATTGAGTTGCCCTATTCGCAGGGTCCTGGCTTTTTCACCAATCTCGCCATCTATCACGAGATGGGTCATTTTGTGTATGAGGAACTATCGAGCTCACCTTCGCCGAGTGCAGGGATTCGTGCCCTCCAGCGGGCAACACACAAATCAGTAACCGAGTTCGTCAAGCTCGAAAGGAAGCCCCAGGTCCGAAAGCTCGCTGAGAAAATATTGGATTCTTGGACGCAAGAGATCTTCTGTGATCTGTTGGCCTTGTACTTAGTAGGGCCGGCATTTTCGTTTGCCCTCGTAGAGATCTTCGCACTGCTAGGGTCCCTGTCACGGGGAAAGAGGACGACATTCAGCCAAGAACACCCAGCACCCGCCTGCAGATTCGCGGAGCACCTCAGATTTCTACGCGATGCCTCTACGTGGTGGACGGCCATCGCCCACATCGAGCCCCAGCAAAAGAAACTGCTGGCGGAATTCGCGACGATTCCACGAGAACGATACCGCGTCGACGGGGACGACGCTCCAAAGGCGCTTATTGACCCCTTCTTGGACTCGATCATTCCCCGGATCAGAGAACTCGTGCGGGAGATTGCCCCGGACCCCAAGCTAGCGGCAGCGCGTTTCGACAAGACACTGGTAACGATCGAGGACTGTCTGAGCGTTGGCGTTGTGCCACACTCGAGCACAGGCAGCCCTCCCGAGCCAGTTTCGATTATCAACTCCGCTTTCTGCTTTTATCTTACTTCGCTGCCTGATATGGTGGGTCGGTTTGAGGAGGGGCCCGGGGCGTCAGCCAACGCTGAAAAACGGAGCAAGTGGACGAGGAAGCTCGAAGATTGGACCATGAAGGCAATCGAAGACTCGCAGGTTCGGACCCAGTTCGAAAGGATGGAGCGCGATGGTCCTCAACAGGGAAGAAATTCTTGAGCGGATGCGGAGGCCAGCCAGTGACAGGCTAGGCCTGGTAATCACACCCCTGCTCCGCCAAAAAGAAAGCGATGTATTCGACGCCGACTCAGTGGATCTCCGGTTGGGCTGTTACTTCCTGCTTCCGAAGACATTGGATCAGCCATTCTTTTCCCCAGACAAGACTTCCGCCACATCGCTGCACGTGAGAGTGCATGTGCCGCTCGGCGAGTTCCTCGTCGTCCCTGCTCACCAGACAATTCTCGGAGCGACTCTAGAGTTCATAAAGCTGCCATCTGATGTTTCAGGAGAGGTATTGACAAAGTCGTCCGTTGCCCGCACTTTCATTGTCGTTGAGACTGCACCATGGATTCATCCTCAGTACCGCGGTTGTCTGACGCTGGAGATCGCAAACGTATCCAACACCCCGGTTCTCCTCTATCCTGGCCGGTTTATCTGCCAACTAATTCTGATGCATACTGCGGACAGTCCGGAAGAGAAGCCCGACCCGAGCTATTTCGGCCCTGTCTACCCTGAAGCCCCGAAGTTCAGAGATCCGCAGGACGACCTTCTGAAAATCGGCGTTACGAAGGTCTCCCGCCTGAAGAAGACCCGAGTCAACTGGAAGAACGGGAAGTGGGTTGAGTCCCAAAGCGAGGTCGACAAATGGTGAAAAAAAAGAAGCAGTCGAAAAAGAAGGCCAGAGCCGCTGACCGGCGCGCATCGAAGAAGGCGGCAAAAATCATCGTTCGGTATAAGAAAAAAAACGGAACCTCGGGTACGGGCCCGAGGCTGTGCGGGGACGACAATGAAGCTTGAGGATGCGCGGGCGGCGTATGAAACACTCTCAGGCAGAACAAGCGACATCGTTCGGCAGATGAGCCTCGCGGGTGTCGGTGTAATCTGGATTTTCAAATCCACGGCCGGGATTTCGATCTCTCTGGAAGGTCCGCTTCTCAGAGCCGCCCTTTTTATCTTCCTCGCTTTGCTGTTCGATTTCTTGCAGTACCTGTTCGGGACAATTACTTGGTTTGTCTACTTCCGGTACAAGGAGAAGAAAGGGACAAAGGAAGGTGCTGAGTTCCGGGCGCCGGCCCAGTTGAACTGGCCAACCTGGGCTCTGTTCTATCTCAAGTCAGCGATGATGGTAATCGCATATGTTTGCTACATCCTTCCTTTTCTAGCAACAAAATTTGTCGCATGATCGGTTCTGTCGGAATCTTGTCAATAGGCAGAAGTTGCGTGAATCGGGCTAAGGTGAAGGAAACAATCCAAATATAAAGTTGGGTTTGGTGGCGGGTTTACCCCTTGCAAAATGCTATTCTGAATATATAGGGTAAAGTTTTTGGGAAAGGCGCGGCCTATGGGTCGCGCCTTTTATATTGGGCAGGTGGCTTGCGGTGCTGGGGATGGGAAAGCAGGTTCCCCTCGGCGAGCTCGGGGCAGGCTCTCCGCTGCGCCGTCCCCTTCGGCTTCGCTCAGGGTCCGGCTTCGGTCGGAATGACAGAGTTCTGGTGTTTGCGGCTATGCTGTGGAAAACTTTGTCAATAGGTGGAGGGTGAGGCCAAGGGGTTAAGGCTAAGGAAACAAAGGGATAATAAAGTTAGAAAAATGACACAATTGGCCGCTGCAGGGTGATATAATTAAGTTATAGAGTAAAACTTAAAAGAACCTGACGCGCGGCCTATGGGTCGCGCCTTTTCTTTTGGGCGCAGGCTCTCCGCTGCGCCTTCCCCTTCGGCTTCGCTCAGGGTCCGGCTTTGGTCGCTTTGGCTGGGAAAGAACTGAGTTGTGCTGCTTCATGGCCTGGAAAACCTTTTAACACAGAGGACACAGAGGATCACAGGGTAAATCTGGGCGTTTCCGCACGAGGGGCTAGAGGTTTGGGGCCGATCCTTTCAGGGTCGAATGTCACGGCGATGCGAGGGCATGCCTTGCGAATCAGGACTTGGGGCAGCGGCTGATGCCGGGGCCTTCCTAAACAATTTTAAGGGCGCGGGTTGCCCTCAACGCGGCGGCACTACGGGCTTGAGCCGCCAGTGCTTTCTGGTGGCTAATTGGAGAAAAAATGAAACCTTGGGAGAAGTTTGGGAGCTTTAAGGAACGCGGGGAGTGGGTGGAGTTGTGGTTTATGACGGAGGCTGCGGGGCGTTTGTTTACGGTGTGCCGGCCTTGGGGTGAGTGTCGGGCCTACGATGTGGGGATCGACCATGGGGCGAACTTTCTGCGAGTGCAGGTTAAGTCGACCAGCTACCGGCGCGGGGATGGTTATAGCTGCCAGTTGTTGCCCAACCATTCGAAGAAGATTGACTACTCCCTGGAACAAATTGATCTGTTTGCCGTGTATGTGATTCCGGTGAAGGCTTGGTATCTGATCCCGGCGTCTCTGGTGCTGGGCGTGCGGCGAATTAAATGCGTTGCGCTTAGTCCGGTTGGATCGCCTACTAAGAAGAAGAGCTATTGTTACGAGGGTTATCGGGAGGATTGGGGGATGCTTACCAAGAGCCGGAGTGAGCTGGGTGAGTATGGAGGGTGAATTACGGGAATGCGTTTAATTTAGGTCGCGCCTTGGCGTGGGCGGAGCTTGGATGCAGGAATGGAAAAGCAGGTTCCTCCACTACGCCGTCCCCTTCGGCTTCGCTCAGGGTCCGGCTGCGGTCGGAATGACAACGCTTAAAGTTTCTGACTCCGAAAGAAAAACCCCTCGCTTGCGCGAAGGGTTTTTTGGGGGAGGGACTTTGAGCGAGGCGTGCTTTTGGTCCCAGGTGATTTGACTAATTATTTCGGCTGTTGGGGCGCGTCCATTGAGTTTGGTGCTGACGAGTTGCTGGAGAGCTGTTCCAGGTCGTTCTTCAGCAGGCTGATTTCTACGCGTCCGCCGCTGATGTGCTTGGTCTCTGCGCCTTCGACCGGGGCGTTACCCATGCCGACGATGTAGATGCGGTAGACGGGGATCTCGTGGTTGAGCACCAGGTAGCGCGCCACGGACTCGGCCATCTTCTGCGAGCTTTGGATTGCGATCTGGCCTTTGCCGGATGAGAAGCCCTGCACTTCGATGATGTAGCCGCGCTGGCCTTGAACGCTGGTCGCCATCTCATCGAGAGCGTCCTTGGCGTTCTTGCTCAGTACGGTCTGACCCGGACGGAAGCGGATTTCAGTCTGGTTCGAGGCCTTGTATTGGTCGATGTTGCCGACGACCGTTTCGACGGTCTGGATGCGGGTGCTGGCCTGCTGCGCGCTCTGCTGCGCCATGGTGGCCTTGTTGCCGGCATCGATGGCGTGCTGGTCGGCTTCAGCGGCCTTGTTCGAGGCCAGCTGGATTCCGGCTTGGGCGCGCGCGTCGGTGTCCTTGATGTTTCTGCTGTTGGAGGCCGTCAGGTCGTCCAACTCATTGACGCGGTCGCGGATGGGATCGGTCTGACGCTTCACATAGTTCTTGCGCGCAAACGGATTCACGCGTCCCCAGAAGCCTTCGCGGCTCGGAGCTTGCAGAGGCTGCTTGCCGGTTGCAGTGTCGCCGGACTGTGCCGGTTGCGACATGGCTGGCGAGTTGGATTGATCGGAAGAAGATGAAGACGAAGTTTGCGCCATAGCCGGAAGTGCGAGCAATGCGGCCAGTGGCAGAGTAACTAGAATGCGGCGGTTCATGATAAGTTCCTCCAAGTTGGGGGAGCGTTTGGGGGCTCCACTCCAGCACGCCGTAACGGGCGTGTTGCGTGATTTTTAATTGCGTCCCCTAAACAGCCGAAGCAAGCGGTGGCCGCTTTGCCGGCATGCGCTGACGCAACGCATACCTGAAAACTTCAGGCACCTAAGTCCCTGCTGGCACCTGCCCTTTGTATTACATGTGGGATGCCAAACCTGAGCCGCAGGTTGAGGGGCTAAGTGTTTGATATCTAAGACATTATACGCGCGGTGCGGGTGCTGGCGATAACTGGAAGGGTTCCGGGAGGGTAATTTTGGGAGACCTGATATAAAAACTGCTGTATGGGCGGCTGGGGAAAAATGACTCAGTCGTGCCACTTCATTACCTCGAAACCTTTAACACGGAGGACACGGGGGATCACGGGGTAAATCTGGACGTTTCTGTACGCTTGTAACTCCGATGGTTACAATCTTTTGCCGCAATGTTTTTCGTACTGCTCAATGATGAAATGATCGGTCATGCCTGCGAGGTAATCGCAGACTACTCGGGGCAGGGATTCCTGCTGGGCCTTCTCCTGATAGTAATGCGGCAGGGCGGACGGTTGCTGCATCCAGAAGGCGAATAGTTCTGAGACGATGCGTTCGGCATCGTCCTTTTCTTCGGCTAGCGATGCGCTGTAATAAAGATTCTCGTAGAGGAAGTCTTTGATCTGCTTGCGCTCCGCTTCTACCGTGGGGCTGAAGGCGGCTACGCGCTCATTGTGTCGGCGCACATCTTCTAACGTTGCGATGCCGGACTGCTTCAATCGCGCTTGCGTATTCGTGATTAGGTCGCCGGTTAGGCGGTTGAAGACTTTTTTTAGAGTTTCGTTGAATTTTAGTTTGTCGAGAGCGTTGGGATACGTCTGTTCGACTTCGCGGAAGAATTGCTCGAAGACGGGCACACCGGCGCGGATTTGCTCGAGGGTCAGCAGATGGGCTTCGTAGCCGTCGTCGAGGTCGGCGGTGTTGTAGCCGATTTCATCGGTTAAGTCGATGAGTTGGGCTTCTAGCGGAGGGCGTTGGTCGAGAAGATATTCCGCGAGCTCCGGATGTTTCGCGGCATCGTAGTCGCGCGAGTGCTTGATGATGCCTTCGCGCACTTCGAAGGTTAGATTCAGGCCGCGAAAGGCGGCGTAGCGCTGCTCGAAATCTTCCACAATACGCAGGGCGTGCAGGTTGTGGTCGAAGAACAGGCCGTGTTCGCGCATGGCGGCATCGAGCGCCTTTTCGCCGGCGTGGCCGAATGGAGGATGGCCGAGATCATGCACCAGCGCTAGCGCTTCGGCGAGATCCACGTTGAGGGAGAGCGCTCCGGCGACGGTGCGCGTGATCTGCGCTACTTCGATGGTGTGGGTGAGCCGGTTGCGGAAGTGGTCAGAATAACGGCGCGTGAAAACCTGAGTCTTATTTTCAAGGCGGCGAAAGGCGCGAGCGTGGATGACGCGGTCGCGATCGCGCTGAAAATCGTTGCGATAGGGATGCAGTGGTTCAGGGAAACGGCGTCCGCGGGAATGTTCTGCATGCACCGCGTAGCCGGCCAGCATGGGTAGAGTCTAACATTGTCGACTTCCGGGGCGTGAATCAACCACTTCGCCACGCTCTTGGGTTCGCAGGTAAATATCTCGCTCGCTCCACGCGTTACTTAATGGTCGCGATTGTTAGGTTTGCCGTTCGGCTGAAGGTTCCGAACCATGGACGTTCTCGCTTCTTGAACTCGCGGAGGATACGACTCTTAAGATTGATTAGGGCCGCTACCCACTCATCTTGATCTTCTAGGCTGTTGTGGGCAGTGGCGAGTATCGCGACTTCCGTTTTCCTGATTTCTCTACGATGAGTATTCTTCATTTCGTGGTCCCTAGTCACAAGCATCCAACCATTCTTATGACAGAAGCGGATGACCTCTGGGTCTTCCACGTTGCGCCTGACTTGGCCGTCCTCGTCTCTAAACCATTCGGGGAATCTTTGAACGGTAAATCCAGCGGTCCGTAGGCGGACAGCTACCGATTCGGCTGAAAAGCCTTCATCAAGAAATAGGACGCATTCCTCACGCCGCTTTTTGACGTATGCCAATGTGGGTCAATGCCTTTTCGACAACATCGCGATCAAGGCCATAATCCTTAGCGATCTCATCAGTCTTTACTCCGGCACGCATGCGACCCCACAACACCGTAACCGGAATGCGCGTACCGGCAACAACCAACCGCCCAGACATGATGCGAGGATTGATGGACACCGGGCGGCTTTTGTCCGTTGCTGCGAATCGCCATGGGTAGATTGCCTTATCGCGCTCTATGCGTTCTGCGAACAGGTCGGCGACCTCTTTGACCATCTGTTGTCCGGGTTTGCACCCAAGGGAAGTAATCGTGCGCGGGTTCTTGCCGCGCTTTGGCTTTTCGTAAACGAGGTCGCGTAAGCACTCCTTCACGGCGTCAACACGCTGCAAAGGATGCTCTGAGCGGAACATCTTTCGAGCATTTCTCATTGATCGTCGCAGGAATTGAAGCGGGAACTTGTATCTTTGCCGGAGAAGATGAAGCCTGTAGGCTTCCTCAAGATCTCGATAGGACAACAGATGAATTGAGCCGTAGGCACCGGATGCCTTGAGGATCGGATCATCACCCTCATACCAGGAGAACATCGTTCTCGGCTTAATGGCGAGAGCTTCGGCGGCCTCCGGAATCGTAAAGGTAGGAAGCGTCCGGATGTCCTGTCCTGGCTGGCGGACTGGCTTGTTTCTCAGCATGTTGTCTTCGCCTCGCCTCTGGCGATATCGACGTCCGGCTCCCAATCGATAATAGACTCAAATGCCAGGGAGCGGCGAGTTTCTTACGCCGATTCTACTGATTCCCCGATCCTTCTTTAGCCAGCCGTACTTTGGCGGCGTCGAGTTTTTTCTGCGTGGCCGCGTAGAGATCGGTGTCTAGCTCTGAGCCGATGGTTTTATTCCACTCTTCGACGGCGCGCTCCCAGTGGGCGGCGGCCAGTTTCAGCCGGCCAGTCTTCTGGTAGAGATCGCCGAGGTGATCCTGCACGGTTGGGTCGGAACCCATACGCAAAGATGCCTTGTTCAGCGTTTCTTCGGCGAGGTCGTACTTGCCGAGTTTGTAATATGCCCAGCCCAGCGAATCCAGATACGCGCCGTTGGTGGGCTCCAGGCTCACGGCTGTCTTGATGTAGTTGAGCGACTCTTCGAGCCGGACGTCGCGATCTGCATTCATGTAGCCGAGGTAGTTGAGGGTCGCGGCGCTCTGCGGATTCGCAACCAGTATTTTCTTGAACTCGGCCTCGGCCTGGTCGTATTTCTTCTCGCGCTCATAGGTGGAACCGCGCAGGAAGTAGACGTACTCCTTATCGTCGGCTTTCGTGGAAAGCTGCTCGGCTTTGTTGAGAGCTTCTTCGGCGTCGCTCCAGCGCTTCAGCCGCGTGTACATAATGGAGAGGCGCAGGTAAACGTCGCGATCTTCCGGCTTGCCTTTGAGCATGGAACGCACGTCGGCGAGCGGCTTTTCGGGATCGCCCGTGTCAGCGAGTTGAGTGTCCAGCACCATGCGCAGTTCGCGGTCGTTCGGCAGCTTTTGCACCGCTTCCTTGGCGGCTGCCGTGGCTTCCGGCCACTGCTTGGCTTCGCGGTAGGTATCGATCACGTCCTGATAACCGGTGCGCGCGTTATCGTCGCCGAGAGGAATCATCTTGCGGAAAGCTTCCACCGCGGCCGGATAATTTTCCTGGTCGCGGTAGACCATGCCGAGGCGCTCGATGAAGATGGCGCGATTATTGCGATCGCCTTGAGAGTAGCTGCTCTCCGGTTTTTCAGTTTTCTTCAGGAGATCCTGCAGAATTTTTGCAGCTTCATCGTAGCGAGCCTGAGCCTCGTAAACCACCGCGACGTTGTAGGGAATTTCCACCGAATCCGGCACCATCGCTTCGGCCTTCTTCAGGCTTTCGAGCGCTTCATCGTATTTTCCCTGACGGCGGTAGATCTCGGAGATGCGGAGATAAGTCTGTGCATCTTCAGGATTCGCGTCAGCGATCACCTTGAACTGATCCAGCGCGGCATCGACCTGGCCATCGTTCAAAAGATTTTCCGCCAGTCCGCGAATCGCGTCGAGATTGTCGCGGTCCAACTGGATCGCGTGCTTGTAGGCATCGATTGCGCTTTTGTATTCTTTGCGCTGTTCGTAGGTCGCGCCCAGCGCGGCGTACAGCTTGGCCGACCGCCCCGTATCGGGCACGGCGCTCAAAACTTGCAGAGCCTTCGTGGTATCGCCTTCGTCGCTGTAAAGCAGAGAAAGCGTGGTGATGGCTTCTTCCGAATCGGGGTCGAGCTTTACCGCGATCTTTAGTTCCGCTTCCGCCTTCAGCAAATCATTGTTCAGGCGATAGAGGCGGCCTAGCAGAAGGTGATCGTCAACGCTGTCCGGCTCGATCTTCACAATCTGTTCGTATTGTTCGATAGCAAGCTTGAGCACGTTATCGGAACCGTTGCCGCCCCCCGGCATGTCGCCGAGCGACCGCAAATAAATCCGGCCCAGCAGCTTGTGTGCTTCCAGATTGTTAGGGTCGCGCTTGAGAATATCCTGCGCCTGCAACACGGCGTCGCGGATGCGTCCCGTCTTCACATACAGCTCGGCAAGACCGGAGGTCAGGAACTCAGACGACGGATCGGCCTCGATGGCCAGACGGTACTCTTCCATCGCTTTGGTCGCCAATTCGCTGCGGCCGTAAACCGCAACCTGCTCTTCATACATGTGCGCCAGGGTGTAGTGGTAGTACGCCACGGCGCGGTCCACTTTGCGCGCGGAAGACGGCGACGACTTGCCTTGGGATTCTTTCGAGTCCGCGGGCTTCGCCCCGGCAGGAGCGTTTTGCCCGACCGCGGCCGCTGCGAAAATTGAGATCACTAAAATGGCGCGAAAAATTCGATTCATGCTCGACCTGACTCAGCTGGAATTAATTCATCGGACATTCGATCTACAAGCTGGCTCTATTAGAACGTCTCTGTTAGAGCTTCGTGCACTTCCCGAAGGCATAATTCTTGGATGCAAAACCGCCGGGGGTGGGGTGCTCTAATTCTAACTCCGCCACGCGCAGGATGGTAGAAAAACAGTGTGCACGACGGGAAGTGGCAGGTCCGGAAGTACAGGGACCGCGGAGGATGGAGTGTCAAGTTTGGTAAAGAGTTTTCTAACGATAAAAAACAACGGCTGATAACTTCGTGCTCGCGATCAGTGCGGTGTGCGATTCGTGTTACTCCGACCGAAGGAAAAGGGCCAAGTAAACGCAAGAGAGCGGGATGACATAAACGGGGAGCGGATCGCTCCCCGTTTTTGATGATTATGCTTCTACTGGGTAGCGATTGCGAAGATAGTGCCGTCTCCCGCCGCGCCGCCGCGGTCGGTAGTGCCGAACAGGTTGCCAGCCGAATCGATCGCCAGGGTGCAATAGGGCTCAGACCCATCAAGTAATCCGCTGAAAGTGTGCAAGACGGTTTCATTCCATTCATTGCCTGACGGTGAAAGTTCGAAAACGGTGCCGAGGTTACTTGCGCCGCCGTCGACCGTCGTGCCGTAGAGATTGCCGCTGGAATCGAAGACCACCCCTCCGAATGGATAGTTGCCGTCTGCGCCACTAAAGGCATAGAGGACGTTTTCGCTCCAGACGCCCCCGCTCGACGCGAGTCGAAATACTACGCCGTAGCCAACATCGTTTGACTTTGACTGCTTGCCACCGGCACCGGTGGTGCCGTAGAGATGCCCGTCAGGACCAAAAGTGAGCGTGGCCTTGGGGTAGCCGCCGTCCAAACAGGATTGGTACTCGCAAAACTGATGGATCACGGATTGCGTCCAGGCACCGGAGACGTTGCTCAGCTCGTAGACAACTCCTGACAGGTTTGCTCCGCCGAGCCAGGTGTTGCCATAAAGGTTTCCTGACGAATCGGAGACCAGCCCGGCGACGGGCGATCCGCCGTCATCTCCGCCGGTGAAGGTATAGAGGACGGTTTCGTTCCACGTGCCGCCGGAGGCGGGGGTTAACTCGAATGCGACTCCGCATCCGGAATTGGAGCTCAGGCATGAGCCTTGTCCGCCCTCAAGCGTAGTGCCATACAGTTGTCCTTTCGCACCGAATATCACAGGGGAATCCGGAACCGAGCCGTCGGCGCAATTCGCAGAGGAGCAGAAGCTGTACAACACGTTTTCTCCCCACGTTCCATTGGCGGCCTTCGATAACTCGAAAACGGTACCCGAGCTATGGGCGCCGCCGAATTGAGTAGTGCCGTAGAGGTTCCCTTCAGAATCGAGCAGCAATGAGGCCCAGGGGCCTGATCCCTCCAAACAACTGTTCTGGCAAAAGCTGTAGAGCACCGTCTCGGTCCATCCGTTGGCGGTGGGCGATAGTTCGAAGACGGCGCCATAGCCATGAGCGCCTCCATTCGAGGTGGTGCCGTAGAGGCTACCGGCGGCGTCGAGAATCAGGCCCGCATAGGGGGATGCACCGTTGGGGCCGTTGAGGGTAACGGGCGTTCTGAGCGGGGCTGCGGCGGCGGCTTGGATTGCGGTTGCCGCCGAGAGGGTGATGAAAAGGAGTGAAGTGACGAGAGTGGGCGAAAACTTCTGGTACAGCATGTGTTTCTCCATCCGGAGCCTTTTATGGATGGTTCCGGAAAACGTTCACACACTCGGACGCTCGAAAGCCACAATTGGTTTGCGGTGGTTTGGGGATAGGAGGCGTGATTGGGTAGTTATTCGGTAAGAAAAGTAGATCAGTGGCGGAAGTGGCGAACTCCGGTGAAGAGCATGGCGAGCCCAAGGCGGTCGGCGGCGGCGATGACTTCAGGGTCGCGCTGCGAACCTCCGGGCTGGATGATCGCGGTCGCGCCTGCTTTCGCAATTTCTTCAACGCCATCGGGAAACGGAAAGAAGGCATCGGAAGCGGCGACCGTTCCCTGCAGAGGCAGTTGCGCTTTCATCGCGCCAATTTTCGCGGAGTCGACGCGGCTCATCTGTCCCGCGCCCACGCCGACGGTCTGCCCATCGCGCGCGTAGACGATCGCGTTCGACTTAACATGCTTGCAAACCTTCCATGCAAACAGCAGCGCACGCATTTCTTCGGACGTAGGGGCACGCTGGCTGACGACTTTGAGGTCGACGTCTTGTAACGGACGCACGTCGTTGTCTTGCAAAAGAATTCCGCCGGAGACGTTCTTCAGAATCCACTTCTGCGGCGCGGCTTTCACTTCGACCAGGCGAAGATTTTTCTTGTTCGCGAAGCGGGCTTTCGCGGCGTCGTCGAAGCCGGGCGCGGCGATTACTTCGAGAAAGAGTTTGTGCATCTCTTCCGCGGCTTCGCCGTCGATGGGACGGTTCACCCCAATCACCCCGCCGAACGCCGAGACCGGATCGCATTCGAGCGCGCGTTTGTACGCTTCGGCGAGAGTCTTGCCAGTGGCCGCCCCGGCGGGATTGGTGTGCTTGATGATGGCGCAAAAGGGATCGTTCATTTGGGAATCATCGATTCCGGAATCATTAAATTCCTGCGCCAGATCCCACGCGGCTTGCAGGTCGACGATGTTGTTGTAAGAAAGTTCTTTGCCTTGAAGCTGGCGCGCATTCGCGACGCCCGCGCCGGAGCCGTCCGAATACATTGCAGCCTTCTGGTGCGGGTTCTCGCCGTAGCGCAGGTCGAGCGTTTTCTGAAATGAGAGGCGGAGGGTTTTCGGAAATGTGGGGACAGCCGCCCCCGGCTGTCCGGCGGAGCGCAGCTCCGCATCTGCCGGCGGCGCAAAATTGTTGGCGTCGGGAATGCTTTCCAGCGTTGAGGCGATCGCGGAGTCATAGGCTGCGGTCGTGGCGAAAGCCTTTTGCGCCAGCTTCCATTTGGTTTCGAGCGATAACGCTCCGCCGGAGCGGGCAAGCTCTTCCGCGATGGCCGGGTAATCGGCCGGCGAAGTGACTACGGCAACATCGTGAAAATTCTTAGCGGCCGAGCGGATCATTGACGGTCCGCCGATGTCGATGTTCTCGATCAATTCCTCGAAAGCCACTCCGGGCTTGGCGGCAGTTTGTTCAAAGGCGTAAAGATTCACCACAACCATATCGATCGGCTGAATACCATGCTCGGCGACGGCGGCGGTGTGCGCGGGGTTTTCGCGGCGATGCAGGATGCCACCGTGAACTTTCGGATGCAGCGTCTTGACCCGGCCATCGAGCATTTCAGGAAAGCCGGTGAGTTCGGAGATGTCTTTGACAGCCACGCCGGAATCGCGCAGCAGCTTGGCCGTGCCTCCGGTGGAGATGAGTTCGACGCCGAGGCTGGAGAGCTGGCGCGCGAAATCGACGAGTCCAGTCTTGTCGGTAACGCTGAGAATGGCGCGCTGGATGCGGGAATTGCTGCGGGACATGATCGGCCTCGGGTATGAAGGATGAGTGCGGAGCGACCGAAGATTCTATCAGCAAACCGCCGCGGATCGGCGGCCGATAGCCGGTTGGCTCCAGATTACACCGTGATCCGCGAAGTGGCTGCTGGTTCCCTAATCGCCGAGATGCGACCTCCCCCAGTCGTTATGGCTTAAGGCCATCGGTGCGGAGTTTGCCGATGCGGCCTTTGGGTCCGACAACGAATGGAAGAGAGAGAGCATTCCAACTTTTGTCAGCGTCAGGAGCGTCACTAGGGGCGGGTTTAAGAGCACGCCAGTTGAGGCCATCGTCGGTGGAAACGTCGGTGCCGTTGGGACCGATAGTGACCCAGGTGTTAGTGGAGGCATCATAAGCGACACCCGAGCGATAACCGTGCGGTGGGGCCAGCGGCGTAGTTACCGTGAAGTACGGCGACAAAGGGACATGCGCTCCATCTTTGCTCGATAGGAAGGCGGCGTTTCCAGAGGACTCATCTGGTTTCGTATAGTCGCCGCCGACTACCATGAGTCGGAGAGGGAAATAGCTGCTGTTTTTGGCAGCTACGGCGAATGCACCGGTAGACGAGCCAGCCCGAGCAAGAGGGAGCCTCACGGATGAGAAGGTGGTCCAACATGGCGGGCCATCGAAGTCATTAAGATCCGAGTACATTAGACGGGCCCCTGACCGACCCCCGGTGACAAAAAGGAAGTTACTTGAGAAAAAATGGAGGACAGACTCGTTACTGGCGGCAAAAAGAGCTTCGTCCTTCGAGGCTTTTGGCTGGCGTTCGCCGCAGCTGCCTTTCCAGCCCAATCCGCCTCTTCCCCACCGGCGCCAAGTCTCGCCGCTGTCAGAGGTTAGAAAGACAGAAAAAGTTCCTGCGACTGGGTCACCAATCAACACTCCGCTAGTTTCGGATTCTACCTTCGGCCAAGGCTTCGAGAAGCTGAGCGCATCCCAAAATCCGTTCTTGTCGGGATTGGTGAAGACGAGCTTCCATGTGTGGCAAGCGTCGGCGGTTTTGTAGAGGCGTGAGAGGTCGCCTTTACCGCTGGACATCACGATGGCGGTGTTTGCGTCGAAGGCTTGGATACCGCGGAAGTCGAGATCTTCAACGCCGGTCGGCGTGACGCAGAGCTGCCAGTGGTCACCATCGTCGGTCGTGTGCAGGACGGTGCCATTCGTGCCGCTCGCCCAAGCGACGCCGTTCCCGATCGAGTGAATGCCGCGTAGGTCGGCGGTTGTGTGCGAGTCCTGAATAAGCCACTGCGCGCTGCACGGAGTGGCAAGCGCGAACGCGACAATTGGCAGCAGCCGCCACATTTATAGAAAGTATACCAGCGTGAAATGCGGATTCTCCAGATTCTCCGGAGCCGCACGTCGGGGATTCGTTGGTTCGTGGAAGACTCGTACTAACTGATGCAGTCCTGCGAGTTACGTCAGCATCTGCCCCAGAGGGATTGCGAACGACCAAAGACTAACGCCAGCCCTTACGCCTTCGCCTTAGCCTTCAACTTAACCTGCCCACCAGCCAGCTCCACGGAAAACTCCACATCCTGGCAGCCGTACTGCCTGCGGATCTCATCGGTCTTCTTCTGCACGAAGGTCGAAAACGAATCAAGGTTGCCGGAAACTTTTTCTCCAGCTTTCTTCTTGGCGGTGACCAGCGTGTTGAATAAGCGCTCGACCTGTTCGCGTCCGGCTTTGTCCGCGGCGCTGTGCAGAGTAACGGGCAGCGACGTTACCGGAGCCTCGGCCGCAGCCGTGGCCGCGCCGGCAGTGGCAGCATGACTTAAACCGTAAACCGGATTATGCTGCGGCTTGTGCTCCTCCACGTCAGGACGCACGCCCTGCACGGCGAGCAGCGCATCCTGCGGGCGGCGATAGCCTTCTTCGCGAATGCGCGACTTCTTGCGCCACAGATCGCTGTAGATGGCGTACCGCTGGGCCATTTCGTTGTAGCGGAAGCGCTGCGAGAAGCTCATGCGTCCGCCGTCGGAAAACTTGCGCAGCAGCGACAGCACCTTCCACTCCACGTCCGTGGGCGGCCGCTTGGTCGGATTGCTGAAGTAAACCTCGTACTCGATTTTCAGCCGCCGCAGCTGAGTCTCAAGCACGACTAGTTCTTCGTCAGTGGTCACTCGGGAGTCTCCAAGTGACAGTGTAGTGAGAAGCGGCGGCGGGGGCGAGGTACCCAGTGGGCACCGAGGGGCATGGTACGAAAGTAAGGGGTGCAGCTTCTAGCTTCTGGCTCCTAGCTACTAGCTTCTAGCCTCTAGCCTCTAGCTACTGCTACTGCTCGGACGCAAGAAATGTGGTCTGAGAACGTTGAGGCACTGCTCACGCAGAACTACGTTGGACGAGAGTCAACTGAATGCGGCGGGCAAGATTGGCTAGAAGCCAGGAGCTAGGAGCTAGAAGCTCACTTCGACGAATTCGACGCCATCTTCTTCACCATGGCCAGCACCAGCTTGCGGTCGCTGTCATTCAGGTTGGTGGCGTAGCGGCGGACCTGGCTGAGAAAGCGGACTTCGTCGTCGGAGAGTTGCGGCAATCCCTTTGACCCGTTGCTGTGGCCCGACTCGGAGAAGAACTGCGAGAGTGCGATCTCCATGGCTCCGGCAATTTTCGAAAGCGTGTCGAGCGACGGGATGGTATGGCCGTTCTCTACGCGCGACAGGTAGCAGCGCAGCAGGCCGGTGCGCTTCTCGATGTCGCCCTGGGACATACCTTTCTGCAACCGGTAGTCCCGGATGGTTTGTCCGATATTGATCTGAGGGAGCATTGCAGGATGCGACATATTAACCACGGCGGCATTTTCTTGCAAGTGGAAATTAGTGCTATGGCAAAACCAGTGCAATTCTAGAGTCACCCGGGCGAGCCGCCGCTGATCCTTACACAGTGTGCAAGAAATGATCACTCCCGGGGCGTCGTCGGCCCGAGTTATTTTTTCAGGTTATCCGCCAGAAAGCTGACCGTGCGCTTCCAGGCGTCGGCTGCGTCGGCCGCGCGGTAGCCTGGTTCGTTTTTGTTGTTGGGATTTTCGAAGGCGTGGCCGGCATCGTCATAAATCTTGATATCAATCTTCTTTCCCATCCCCTGCAGAGTTTCGGCAAACTTCCTTACATCGTTGGCAGGGATGCCCTGATCCAGAGCGCCGAATAATCCAAGGATGGGAGCATTAATTTTCTTCAGCGCATCCGGGTCGGTGGCGAGATGGCCGTAGTTGATTACATCGGCCGCGAGCGTTGGCTCCTGAAGAGCCGCGTCGAGCGCGTAGCCGCCTCCCATGCACCATCCAATTGCGCCGATGCGGTTCTGCTTCACGTTCGGTTGATCTGCGAGATATTTGAAAGCCGCGTGCAGGTCGCGCTTGGCGCGGTCTTCCGGAACTCCGCGCATCAGTTGGTGAGCTTCGTCTGGCGTGGTCGCGACCTTGCCGCGATATAAATCAATGGCGAGAGCCACGTAGCCTTGATCGGCCAGCTTCGAGGCTTGATCTTTCACCCAGTCGTTCAGGCCCCACCACTCGTGAATGACAATCACGGCGGGAAACGGTCCCTTGCCGGCAGGCTTGTAGAGCAAAGCTCGCACGGTCTCATCGCCGCTTTGGTAGGAAACCGTTTTGCTGTCGGCGGCGAACGATAACGATGCAAAAACGAACATCGCGACAAGAATCAACACCAGACTTTTCTTCATGGTTTCAGACCTCTCAGTATTCACAATTCCAACTCCATATATAGTGCGCCCGCAATCGGGTTCGCGCAGTAGGGAGCGACTTCCTTAAACCCAGCTTGCGGTACATCGCGACCGCATCTTTCATCACCGGCGCAACGGTGTCAAGGCGCATGCGTCGATAGCCGATCTGCCGCGCCTCAGCAATGATGCGCTCGGCCAGAGCGCGTCCCGCACCCCTGCCACGAAACAGCGGACGCAGGTACAGCCGCTTCATCTCGCAGATGCCGGCTTCCAGATTGTGAAGCGCAACGCAGCCCGCAAGTTCACCCTGGAATTCAGCCAAGAGCAGCCGGCCCTCCGTCAGAACATAGTCCCCCGGCAGCCCGGCAAGCTCCTTATCGAAGTTCTGAAAACACAGGCTGAAGCCGAGCGACTGCGCGTACTCGAGAAACAGTTCGCGTGCCTGCGCAATCTGCACCGGCGACTCAGCCTGAGCAAAAGTCAACCCCTTTAACACTGAGGACACAGAGGTCACAGGGTAATTCGAAGGCATCGTGTCTTTCATTCCTCTGTGAACCTCCGTGTCCTCTGTGTTGAAGGGGTTTTGAAGTCAACCCATCAGCATCCCACCATTCACATTCAACACGTGGCCCGTAATGTAAGAAGCCTCATCCGAAGCGAGAAAAGCCACAGCGCTGGCCACATCGGCGGGCGAACCAACGCGACCGAGCGGAATCTGTTTGGCGGCATTCTGTTTGAACTCTTCGCCAAGCACTTCGGTCATGGCGGTTTCGATGAAGCCCGGCGCGACCGCGTTGCAAGTAATGTTGCGCGAACCAAGCTCGCGCGCAATCGCCATGGTCAATCCGATCAACCCCGCCTTCGACGCCGAGTAGTTCGCCTGCCCCGCCTGCCCCATCTGCCCAAAGACGCTGGCGATATTGATAATGCGTCCCCAGCGCTGCTTGACCATAGAAATCGAAACCGCCTGAATGCAGAGATAAGCGGAGGTGAGATTCGTTTGCAGTACCGCGTCCCAGTCAGCACGCTTCATGCGCATGACAAGCTGGTCGCGAGTGATGCCCGCGTTGTTCACCAGAATGTCGATTTTGCCAAACTGCGCGCCAGCGGCCTTGATCGTCGACTTGACCTGCTCTTCGTCAGTGACGTCGAGAGCAAACGCCGCAGCCTTGCCTCCGGCGGCGGTAATTTCGCTCACCAGTTCGTTCAGCTTCTCCTGATTACGCGCGGCAACGGCGACTGCCGCGCCTTCTGTGGCGAGTTTCAGCGCGCAGGCTCGTCCAATCCCTTGCGACGCGCCTGTCACGAACGCCACACGTCCTGAAAGCGACATGAGTTTCTCCAGAGTTTGCTTCAAGTCCAGATTAAAAAACTGTACGTCGGAACGTGGAATTATACGCGCCGCGACTTTACTCGGCGCGTTGCAACGGCCAGATCAGAACCTCAAGCCGGCGTGCGAACTGCAGCAGCGGCGCAGTGTCAGACAGAGAAATACCGGCGGCCGCCGCGACAGTGTTGGTGTCGAACTCAGCTTCCGCATCCTGCAGAGGCCACGGCGCGTGATGAATTTCTCCGCGATAAACGGCGCGGTCGTGAACCGTATAGAGGCAATATCGCTCCGTGAGCCAGTTTTCAATCGACCCCTTGGGGCGCACTCGCGCTGCGGCGACGGCTTGGTATTGTCCGCGAAATCCTGCATCACCACGCAATCGGCGAGAGGAGTAACGAATTTTCCCACCGAATTCCTTCGATGACATTGCCGCATGAAAATAACGCAAGTAATAGAACCAGCGCGCAGCCCAAACCGCCGGAAGATTACCCGCGTCAAGACTGAAAAAATACACGCCCGCTTTGCCGCCGTGGGTCACATAGGTGCGTACATTCAACTCTGGAAAACGGGAAAGACCGGGCACTGGAGGCATTCCGCGCCCGCGAATACCGCTCATGCGAAATGGAATCACTCCCGCCCAGCATTGCCCATCAAAAGTATCGAGCGTCAGCTGTGCGGGAACAATAAGCCGCATCGCAGCGTGCGGCACCGGCCAGTGAGCAAAAAGCAAATCGTGCCAGGTCTGCGTCATCACCCACGGGCCCGCAGGCACCGGCCACGGCCGGTGCTCGACAACCTTAAGCAAAGGATGCACCCAACAGTCTAGACCCGGTCTCCGCATTTCACATTGCGGATTGTTTCCCCGCCGATTAACATGCAAACACTCCCATGCCTACAACTGTGACGAATGAAGTGATCACCATGCCCGAGCCTTCCAACCAGAAACCATCGCCTGCCGATTCGACTTCAGCCGGTCCGGGACACAGATCGCCGCAGCGAGCTTCAGCCACGGAGAATCCGACGCCCGCTGAAAAGCCGCAGCCCGAAGCGCCCTCCACCGAAGTCTTCGCCGTCTACGGCGTTGAGCCGGAGATCCAGGCCTACGCCATGGCCAAGTACTCACGCTCGTCGCTCTCGATGAAGGAATCGTTGCGCGAGATCAGTTCGCAGAAAGCCGAAAAATTTCTCAACACATTTTATTTTCAGTACGGCCATCGCTCCATCGCCGACCTCGCCCACATTGCGCTCGCCGTCGAGCGGCTCTCGATTCTAGCCGCCATCGAATTAGCCGACGAGCAACGCTGGGACGGCCAGGAGCGCTCCACCCGCTACCAGGATTTCAAAAAGAGCGGCTATTACATTCCCGACTTCGGCAGTGGCCCAGCCAACGAAGAAGCTCGCCAGCTCTACTGCGACACTCTGGATTTCCTCTTCGCCGAATATCAGGCGCTTTCGGCGCACATGACGCAGCACCTGATCAACATCACTCCCAAGCCCGCCGACATGAAGCAGGAGACCTACGAGCGCACGCTGAAAGCCCGCGCCTTCGACATCACGCGCTACCTGCTCCCGCTGGCCACCAACACATCGCTGGGAGAAATCGTCAACGCCCGCACGTTAGAAACTCAGGTCGCACACCTGCTCTCGCACACGCATAAAGAAGTGCGAGTCCTAGGCGAGTCGCTAAAGAAGGCAGCAACGTCAGCTGCCTACAACGTGAATGCCGAATCTCTAAAGAAATTAGTGGATGACATTCGAGCCGTGAGTCCCGAACTGGGCGCGCGCGCCGAGCAGGAGTTGCTCCACGAAGTTCGAGTAGCGCCCACGCTGGTCAAGTACGCCGACCCGAATCCCTACGAAATGGAAACCCGCCGCGAACTCCGCCAAGCTGCGACCGAATTAATGAAGAGCGAGTCGGTCGCGCCGTCGAAGGCAATCGTCGACCTGCTAGACGAAGAGCCCCTCGAAGTCGAAATCGCGACAACATTACTCTACGAGCACTGCCACCATTCCTACAGACAAGTTCGCCAGGCGCTACAGGTTTCCGGCGAGCGCTATCGCCGCGAGATCATCGACCTCGGCCTGCGTCATCGCGGCAAGCACGACGAAATGCTGCGCGGCTTCCGCGCCGGCCAGCAATTCCGCTTCGACATTCTCATGGACACCGGCGGCTTCCGCGACATGCACCGTCACCGCCGCTGCATCCAGGTCATGCAGCCGTTCACCACGCAGCACGGCTACGAAATGCTGCTAGATGTCGAAGACGCCGGCATGCGCCTCCGCTACGATGCCGCCATGCGCCGCGTGCAAGCTGCAATAGAAAAGCTGGCCGCCCGCAACGCGCCCGAAGCCGAAGAAAATTCGCAGTACGCAATCCCGTTAGCCTACCGCAAGCGCGCCCTCTTCAAAATGGACTTCGCCGAGGTCGTCTACATCTCCGAACTCCGCACCACGCCGGCCGGCCACGTCTCCTACCGCAACGTAGCCTATGCCATGTACGAAGCCGTAGCGCGAAAGTATCCCGCGCTAGCCAAGTATTTCCGCGTGCACGATGTAACGGCACCGGTGGATTTGCTGCAGAGGTGAAGTAGTTACATTTGCCTATACATTTGAGTACCAAATCCGTTATCATGATCTTGCAATTCGACGGCTTCGATTGGGATCGAGGTAACAGGACCAAGTGCCAGAAGCACGGGCTTTCCACTGCGCTGATTGAAAGCTTGTTCGCCCGACCCCTTGCCATCGTTCCCAGCGCGGCCGATTCGCGAGGGGAAAGCCGCTTTTGCGCCGTGGGCCAAACCAGCGATGGCCGGAGAATATTTCTCGTGTTCACACTGCGCAAGGACGACAAACACAGCGGTGATAAGCAATTGATCAGGCCAATCAGCGCCCGTTACATGCACAAAAAGGAAATCGAATCCTATGAAAAAGAAAATCCCGGCATTTAAGAGCGCCCGCGCAGCGTCGGCCTTTGTCGACAAGGCCGACTTGTCACAATACGACTTCTCGGGCGCACAAACGGTACGCTTCGAGATGAAGCGCAAGGACAAATCCATTAACTTGCGTCTGCCCGAAGAACTTTATGAGGCTGTGCGCCAGCGCGCCACCCACGCAGGATTGCCGTATCAGCGCTTCATCCGCTTGGCGCTGGAAAATGCGATTGCGACCCACAACGTGGTGCCTTCGCAGCGGACGGCAAGGCCTGAGGTAATGGCCGCCTATCGCCAATCCAACGAGAAACATCGTGAGCTTTACAAGAGGCTGGCCAAGTAGGCGCTTGCCCATTTCGGAACGTTTCCACAGGTTTATTATCAAGATTCGCCTTTTATTCGCTTCAATCTGTATGTATAATCCGGCCAGATCAGTTCTGCACTCTATTTAAGGAGCACACTTCCATGGCGGATGAACGCGGCAAGGCAATCGAGTTAGCTTTCGCGCAGATTGAAAAGCAGTTCGGCAAAGGCTCGATCATGCGCCTGGGCTCGAAAGAAGCGATCGTCCCCATCTCGGTGATTTCGACCGGGTCCATCTCGTTCGATGCCGCGCTGGGAGTGGGCGGCTTTCCCCGCGGACGCGTGATTGAAGTCTTCGGCCCCGAGTCCTCCGGCAAGACCACCATCACGCTGCAAGTGATTGCCGAAGCGCAGAAGGCGGGCGGCATGGCGGCATTCGTCGACGCAGAGCACGCGCTCGATCCCGGCTACGCGAAAAAGCTCGGCGTAGATGTAGACAACCTGCTGGTCTCGCAACCGGACTATGGCGAGCAGGCGCTCGAAATCACCGAAGCTCTGGTGCGCTCGAATGCAATCGACGTGCTGGTAGTCGACTCAGTAGCCGCGCTCGTGCCCAAGGCCGAACTCGACGGCGAAATGGGAGACAGCCACATGGGCCTGCAGGCCCGCCTGATGTCGCAAGCCCTGCGCAAGCTGACGGGAACGGTTTCCAAGTCGCGAACCTGCCTGATCTTTATTAATCAAATTCGCGAGAAGATTGGCGTGATGTTCGGCAATCCGGAGACAACCACGGGCGGAAAAGCTTTAAAATTTTATTCGTCGGTACGAATTGATATTCGCCGCATCGCCGCGATTAAAGACGGAGACGTAGTTACCGGCTCGCGCACACGAACCAAGATCGTGAAGAATAAAGTGGCCGCCCCGTTCCGCGAAGCCGAGTTCGACATTCTCTACGGAGAAGGTATCTCCCGCGAAGGCGACCTGCTCGACGTCGCCGTAAACAACAACCTCCTCGAAAAATCAGGCTCGTGGTTCAGCTACAAAGGCGAGCGCATCGGCCAGGGCCGCGAAAACGCCCGTCAGTTCCTCAAAGACAACAAGGACACCATGGCCAAGCTCGACGCCGAAGTGCGCAAAGCGCTGGGCCTGGTCGCAGCGCCGCCAGCGCATCCAGCAGCAACTCCGGCGCAGACTCCGCCACAAAGCGCAAGAGTCACAACCATGCCAAGCGCGCCACCGGAAACAGCTAGAGCGCCAATAGCGGCAAAGCGCTAAAATACCTCGAGTGAAGCGGCACCAGCCGTGTTGACGCGGGCGCCTCGCCCGCGAGCTTTTAGCGATGCTGTGTGCGCAAGGGGTTTGCTAGCTTCCGTTAAGTGAAATCATGGCAGCGACGCACACGCATCCTCAACCCGCACTAGCCATCGAGCCCGTCCTAGTCCCAATTCCCGAAGCCTGGTTTCTAATGGGCTCCAACTCCGGTCAGGATTGCGAACGCCCCATCCACCGGGTCTGGATCGACGCTTTCCTAATGGCCAACACGCAAGTCACCAACGCCGAATACGCGGTGTTCCTGCGCGACACGAAGTCCGACCCTCCACCCTTCTGGCAAGATGAAAAGTTTAATCATCCCCAGCAGCCCGTAACCGGAGTCTCCTGGTTCGACGCAGACCGTTACTGCCACTGGCTCACAGAGCAAACCGCCCGTCCCTACCGTCTTCCAACCGAAGCCGAGTGGGAGCGCGCCGCCCGCGCCGATCTCGAGCAAAGCGATTTTCCCTGGGTCAACAACAATAAGAGCAACGATCCGGCGCAATCTGTCCCCAACTACGCCACGCGCTGGCAAACCGGACCCGAACCCGTGGCCCAATACGCGCCCAACAACTTCGGCCTCTACAACATGTGCGACAACGTCCACGAGTGGTGCAGCGACTGGTACGATCCCAACTACTACGCCGTCTCGCCCGAGCAGAATCCGCGCGGCCCCGAACCCCGCGCAGGAGTTGCCCCGCGCAAAGCCTCCCGCGGCGGATCATGGCGCCATCACATAAAAGTTTCCCGCTGCTCCGCCCGCTCCAGCATCCCTCCCGACTTCCACTACGCCGACTACGGCTTTCGCCTCGCGTGCGCAGCGTAGTGCGCGAAGGTAGCGCCGGCGTCCCGCCGGCTGTCGCAGGGGCGTCTCGCCCTCGCTCTGTATAATCTGTCGTTCCGATTTTTAATTTGGGCATTCAAGTTTTGATGTTGTCATTCCGAACCGGGCGAAGCCCGGTGAGAGCCTACCCAGAGGCGCACGCCGAAGGGAACCTGCTGTCCGCTCGCAGCAACTCCGAACCGAGGTCAAGCACGAATGTTCAGCGAGAGTCTTCTCAAATCCAAGCGCATCCTCATCACCGGCGGCGGCACCGGCCTCGGCAAAGCCATGGCCAACCGCTTCCTCCAGCTAGGCGCAACGGTCTACATCTGCGGACGCCGCGAAGAAGTCCTGCAAAAAACCGCCGCTGAACTTTCCGCTACAACGCACGGAAGCATCCACGCGCTCCCCTGCGACATCCGCAACCTCGAAGCCGTCGAGACCATGATCGACACCATCTGGAAATCCGGCCCACTCGACGTCTTAGTCAACAACGCCGCCGGAAATTTCATCGCCCGCACCGAAGAACTTTCCCCGCGCGCCTTCGAATCCGTAATCGGCATCGTGCTCCTCGGCACGCTCCACGCCACCATGGCCTGCGGACGCCGCTGGCTCAAAGCCAACCACCACGGCACGGTGCTAAGCATCTCCGCGACGTACGCGCCTGTAGGCTCGGCCTATGTGGTTCCCTCCGCTGTCTCGAAAGCTGGAGTAGAAGCCCTCACCCGCAGCCTAGCCGTAGAGTGGGGCAATCGCGGCATCCGCATGAACGCCATCGCCCCCGGCCCCATCCCCACGCGAGGCGCATTCTCCCGAGTACTCCCGCGTCCTGACCTGGAAGTCTTAGCACTTGACCGCAACCCCATGCACCGCTTCGGCACAAAAGAAGAGTTAGCCAATCTAGCCGCGTTCCTGATCAGCGACGGCTCGTCCTACATCAACGGAGAAGTAATTCGCATGGACGGCGGAGAATTCCTCCAGGGCGCCGGCGAATTCAGCGCGCTAGGCCGCGCCCTGACAAACGAAGATTGGGAGTCCCTAAAGCCGCGAAAGAAGTCCTAGCCCGTCATGTGCAGTGGTCGTGTGGAGCGGGCACTCCTGCCCGCTGCTTTTGACTTTGGGCAGAAGAGCTGGGGCGGGGTCGCGGGATTTCAGCCCCGAAGGGGCGCAAGAATGCAGCCCACGGCGCAAGAGTCTGTTACGAAACACTTCGAATGCACATTCGTTTGCGTGGCTGAGGTGGGGGTTTTGCTTTTCCCGCCTCAGGCGGGGGCCAGTCTTCCTATCAGTTTCGCTGGCCCCATTACTCTCAGCATGCGTTTCAGGTCGTAACTCAGCACCGCCAGGCTGATTTCACTTTGCGCGCCCTTCCGGCCGCGCAGCAGAAAACGCGGATGGCCGAAGATCCGGTACTTCAGGCTGGCAAAGGGATGTTCCGCGCAACAGCGTCGCAAACGCATAGCTTCGGGAGTGGCTCGTTGCCGCATCCGCTCCAGCGCCTCTTCGTGCACTTGCCGATACACCGTGCGCCGCCGCGCCTGGGTGCAGCCCGCTTTCAGCGCACAAGCGTTGCAGGCCCGTTCTCTAGCCGATAAACGATGCGACCCCGCGCCCTGGGCTGCATTCTTTCGCCGCTTCGCGGCTGACTTATCCCACATCCCATTTTGGGGTGGGCGCGTGGCGGCGGCAATTTTATTTTTGGGGGCGCACGGTGGTGGTGATTTCGTGGGCCCAGCGCATGGCGGCGTTGGAGGTTTCGGCTACGAAGGAGAGAGAGAGATTGAGTTGTCTGCCCAGGGTTGAGACCAGGCCCCAGTCTCCGGCTTCGCGCGCCAGCATCAAGTCGTAGATGGGGGAGAGAATTGTTTTCTTGCCGGTCTTGGCTGCGAGGAGTTGGGATTTGATGCTGGGATCGAGGCACAATTCTTCGACGATGACACCGATGGGCACCGAGAGGATGGCGTCGATGAGGGAGAGCATGCCTAGCAGGAAAAGATCGCACCTGCCGTGTTCGACTCTGGGAGCGATCAGTTCGCAGAAGCGGGCGCGGACCAGGGATGACAGAACGAGGTCGGAGGGCTTGTCTTGTCCCATGCTCATGGTGGTGGCCATGCGGATCCAGCGGACGGCTTCGCGCTCGCCGAGAAGGTTCAAGGCATTGCGCACGGATACGACCGGTGTCGATAAACCTAGAAGAGGAGAGTTCATGTGGCGAAGCAAGCGATAGCAGATGGCGGGCTCGTGCTTGATGAGGGCTTCGATCTCGGCGAGATCCACTTCGGGTTTGGAGATGGCACTGAGCAAGCGGAGATACGTGGCCTGGTTTCCGGAAATGTGGCGGGCTTGCATGGTCTCGGGATGGCGGAAGAAATATCCTTGAAAGCGGGTGAAGCCGGATTTCTGCGCGGTGACGAAGTGTTGGCGGCTTTCGACCTTGTGGGCGAGCATGCGGCAGGTTTGGCTGGCATAGCGCGCGATCAGAGAGGCGCATAATGCGGGCGGATTTCTGGTGATGTCGACTTTCAGGAAGTCGGCGTAGCGAACCAGAGTTTCCCTGGGATCGTTGGGAACAAAGTTATCGAGGGCAATGGAATATCCGCCGAGCTTGAGGCGTTCGCAGGCGCGTACGACGTCGTCATCGGGGGCGACATTTTCCTGTATCTCGATGACGACATCGTCCGGAGGCAGGAGGGCGAATTGATCTGTAATCAAGGCTTGGTGGGTGCTATTGATGAAGGCGAGGCGGTTGTCGCATAAAACCCTGAGGCCAACCAGGTTTAGGGTTTCGATGGCCGCGGAGGTGGCGCGATCGGCATTGGAGGTGAAGCGGCGCTCTTCGCGGTCTTCGCGGAAGAATAGTTCGTAGCCGACGACCGTTTCGTCGGCGGTCAAGATGGGCTGCCTGGCGATGCAGGGTGCGGGTTTTTCAACGGAAGCAGCTTGAGGTTTGGCGCCCACGGTCTCTTAGCTGTTGATCGGCAGCTTCGAGCGTTCGCTTTAGTAGCCTTAGTCCGTGTAGCTTTAGGCCGTGGGCGCGAGTTCGATAGTGCGACAGATTGCGGGCGCAGGTGAGATGCGATTTCCAGAGGTCAGATATGGTCTGGGTTCGGGTTCGCCTCCTTGTTGCCTTCGCGAAGTGCGTCGCGGCGGGCATCGAGCTCTTTGAGGAGTTCATCCAGAAGCTGCGACAGGCGCTTCGGGTCGGGCTCGATTGCCACCAATTCACAGAGCTTTCTCCAGCGGCTGTCGTCAACGCGCAAGTTCTCTCGAGTTTTCATGGGGATCAGTTAAGGCAAGGCCATTGCCAAAGAACGAGGCGCGGGTTCCACAGGGGAGCGACTGCAAGCGATTCCTAGAGAAGGGTTTAGCTTTGCACCCTGAGAACCCCCGGCGAGAGGGCTGTACGAAGATATTGCTCGATTTGAGACAAGGGTTTCATGGACCAATGGTTTTTTAGCTTGCTTTCATTTGACTTGCTTTCATCGGCCCGGGGCTGAAGCCCATGTTGATTTAGTAGGATTTTACGCGGCGCTGGAAGCGCCGCTCTTCCACGGAACTGCTTGCATTAGTGACCTTTTCCGCGACTCAGCGGCATCTGAAGCCTCGCGCTGAGAGAACGAATTCAGATTGAACCGAGGCTTTCGTTGACTTGGAGATTTTCACCACGTAAGATTCGCCTACTCTATTAAGGAGGCGGGATGCAGCTGCGCCTGGAGAGCCGTCCGGTTGGGGAGGTTTTAATTGTTCAGTGCCACGGAAGGATTGTGGCGGGGAACGAAGTGTTTACGTTGCATTCTCAGGTGGGGGACTCGGTTGAGAAATATGGCGACGTGGTGCTACAGCTTGATCAGGTGGAGTTCGTGGACAGCAGCGGGTTGGGAGCGCTGGTGCGGCTGATGCGCGCGGCGCGATTGAAGGGCGGAGATCTGAAACTGAGCGGGCTGCAGCCGCGGATCCGCAAAATGCTGGAGCTGACAAGCTTGCTCGCGCAGTTTGAAACTTATGAGTCGGTGGAAGAGGCGATCACGGCGGCTTATTTGGGCTCGCGTTATTCGCGCGGAAAAGCCGGGGACGCGCGTCCGCGGATGCTTTGCGTTTTCGAGTCGATTGATGTGTGCACGTTTCTGCGGGAAGTGCTGTGTGGCGCCGGTTACAATGCGCTCACTACGCTGAGCATCAACGACGCGCGCATTCTGCTGAAGGCTACGAAGGCGAAGCTGGTCGTGCTGTCTTCGCGATTTCAAGCGGTGCACGGCAAGCCAACACAGAAGATGCTGGAGGAAATCGATCCGACGGTTTCGGTTGTGATTCTGGATGAGAACTTTGCTACGCAGGATCCGGCTGAGGCGGCGGAGAAGTTGCTGAGCAGCGTGGGCAGCCGGTTTGCCGCTCCGAATTAATGTGTGGAGCGTAGGTCTACACCCAGCAGTGCAAGCTGGGTAATGGCACTTTTGTACCTCCTCTCCCTGTCCATTGGGGTCTTTCCAACTTTCCGGCGGCGCGCCACAATCACTGTCGTACTGTTTTGCTGCAACCGGACCCTCTGACATGGAAAACGCCCTCGGAACTGCCCCAGCCCGCACACCCGCATCGCCAGCCAAGAAGACGGCAGCTCGGGTTGCTTTGGTCGACCTGAAAGAATCTTCCAGATTTCTGCTCAACGAATGTTTTCGCCAGTTCGGCATTGAAACCGTGCTGGTGTCGTCGAGCGCGGCGGAGCGGTTGCGTCAGGAAAAATTTGAGGCCTGCGTACTGCCTTTGGCACCGGGCGCCGAGGCGGTGATGGAGGCGGCGCGAACGTCGCCTTCGAATAGCCGGGTGGTGCTGTATGGCTTGGGCGGGAGCGCGCAGGAGGCGATGCGTTATTCGAAGTATGGGATCAATGCGATGTTCCAGGAGCCGCTGGAGCGGCCGGCGGCGCTGAAGCTGGTGCGCGCTACGCACATGCTGGTGCTGCACGAATTCCGGCGATACACGCGCATCCCGATCATGACCGAGGTGACCGTGGTCAGCCACGACGGGCATCGACTTTGCGCTTCGAGCATCGAGATCAGCTCCGGCGGCATGTCGTTGAAGAGCGCTGAAGATATGCCGGCGGGAACGAATGTGGACGTTTCATTCTCGCTGCTGACGCTGCCGCGAGTGGGTGTTCGCGGGGTGGTGACGTGGCGCAAGAGCAAATCTTTCGGAATCCACTTCGATACCGCGGACGACCGCCGCTACCGAGTCAAAGAGTGGATCGACGCTTACCTGGAAAGCTAGCGACAGTCGGATCGGCCGCGAAAACCTCCTACCCTAGGTTGGCATCTCATGCCCGCCAGTATTCTGGCGGCTTCCGGCTTTTTTTGTTCGCATGGATATTGATAACGGCGCAGCGCGACCCCGTTACAATACCTTCGTGACTGAAGCCGGCACTCGCGAAGCCCCCGCCGCAGTAGAAACTTCACGCGATCCACGGCGCTTCACGTTGCGCCAGCGAATGCTTCTGCGGATCATCATTTTCGTTGGACACGGGTTCATCCGCCTGATCGGGCCAACCCTGCGCGTGTGCGTTTCGCGCGAAGAGGGCGCGCAGGAACGTGTGGAGCAGCGGCCGCTAATTATTTCTTTCTGGCACGCCTGCATTATTCCGGCAACTTATTTTTTTCGCGATTGCGGGATCCGCGTGATGAGCAGCAATAGTTATGACGGGGAATATATGGGACGGATCATTGGGAAGTTTGGATTCGTCGCGGTGAAGGGATCGAGCAGCCGCAATGCTGTGCGCGCGCTGCTTGGATTGCGGCGGGCTTTGCAGCAGGGCTGGGCCGTCGCTTTTACGCTCGATGGTCCGCGCGGCCCGCGATATAAAGTGAAGCCGGGACCGGTGGCGCTGGCACGATCCTCCGGTGCTGCTTTGACTATGTTTCATATTGCGGTGGAGAAGGCTTGGGTTCTTAATACCTGGGACCGGCTGATTATTCCGAAACCGTTTTCGCGGGTGCTGATGCGGTTTGGAAAGCTCATCCCGGTGCCGGCGGGCGCGAGCGACGAAGAGCTTGAGCGCTATCAACGGGAGCTGCAGGAGTCGCTTGACCGGGTGAGAGAATTCGCTGAGGCGAATATTAGCAAGGTGGGCGCGGAATTTCCACACGCAGATTGATGGCTCTCGAAGATTCAGGGGATGCAGGGATGGAAACTACTATGAGCGCACATTACATCGCTAAGAAAATAAGCCCAATGCTGGCGGCTGCCGACATGGAAGAGACTCTCGCCTTCTACGGTGATGTGCTCGGCTTCGAACCGATGATGAAGTCTCCGGAGTATGCGATCGTGGAGCGTGATGGGCAGACTATTCACTTCATGAAGGCGGCATCGGAAGAAGTGATGAAGTGTGTGCGCGGACATACGGAAATCTACATCGAAGTTTCCGGCATCGGCACGCTGTGGGAACACGTGAAGACGTTGAGAGGTCGCTATCGCATCCGCGATTTGTTCGAGCGGGACTATGGGATGACCGAATTCCACATTGAGGATCCGAACGGCTGCCTGGTCTTTGTCGGAGAGCCGACGCGAGCGAGAACAAGTCTCGCGGACGTGAAATGATTGGCTGAGATTTGACTCACGCCTGATGCTTCCACTAAATTCCTGACACGCGTATTTCGCGTTCTTTGAAATGTCCTTCGGTTTGCGCGTCTTTGCCTTGTGGCGAAGACAGGGAAGCGGGTGCAATTCCCGCGCTGCCGCGCAACTGTAAGCGAGAAAACCGCGGGCGTCCACTGGGAGAAATTCCGGGAAGGCCGTCTGCAAGAAGTCGGATGGCGTTAGCAAATTCCGCATGAGTGAATGCTAAGTGCTGATTGCTGACTGCTGTTTCACCATCCTTACTCGCAAAGCCAGGAGACCGGCGTGAACCGTCCACCTTAACCCCTTTCGCGTGAAAAGGAGGATGGTTATGCGCGCTCTTTGCGCTTCGTTTTTGGTTTTCGTTTTTCTTTCGGCAGCATCCGCTGCCGATCTCAAAGTCAAAGTTATCGATCCTCAATCCGCCGCCGTTGGCGGCGCGCAGGTTTCCCTGTTTGCAAAAGGAAGAGACACTGCTCTAAGAATTGCGCGTACCTCTGCGGAGGGAGTTGCCGACTTCGGCGAATTCGCGCCCGCGAGCTACAAGATTCGAGTGCTGGCCGCGGGTTTCGCGCTGCGCGCGACCGACATCGAGGTCAGTTCTCATCGCGCGGCAAATGTTTTTACGATCCAACTGCATCTTGCCACTGCGTCGGAAACGGTTGTGGTGACTGCGACTCGAACTCCGCTGCCTGCGGAGGATTCCGGCGCCAGCGTTTCTACTTTGGAGAACGCACAGCTCGATACCATGCAGCCTATTGCTGCGGATGATGCGGTTCGCTTTCTTCCTGGGGCCGTGATTAATACCGCGGGCCAGCGCGGAGGCATATCGTCTCTGTTTGTGCGCGGCGGTGAATCTACCTACAACAAAATCATTGTCGATGGAGTGGCCGTGGATAATCCGGGTGAGACGTTTGACTTCGGCACTCTGCCTTTGACGCAGGCGGATCGCGTGGAATTTCTGCGGGGCACGCAGAGCACGCTGTACGGCTCCGATGCCATGACCAGCGTTGTGCAGGTGTGGACGCGGACGGGAAGCACTTCCGTTCCCGAGCTGCGCTTTGGCGCCGATGGAGGAAATTTTGGAACGGCCACCGGCGAGGCGTCTTTGGCTGGCGTGCGCGCGGGCTTCGACTACAACGTGTTCGGCAATCAATTTAACAGCAGCGGGCTGGGCGTGAACGATGCTTATTCGGATTCGTTGGCGGGCACGAATATTGGCATGGCTCTTACAGATCATGCAGCGCTGCGGCTGCACCTTCGTCACTCCAATAGCTATACCGGTTTGCCTGGAGAGTGGAATTTCAACGGCAATGACCCGGTGATAACGCCGTATTCGGCGGAGGGAACGTTGTTGCCGCCGGGGCTCCTGCAGCCTGATCCTGTCGAGTCCGCGCATTTGAATAGTTTGCTCGGCAGCGTGGAGCTTACCCTGTTGCAGCCTTCGGGATGGCAACACCGCTTGACCGGCTTCGACTATCTCTACCGCTATGCAGATAACAATCCCAACGACAATCCGAACATCGCCCCTTATACCTATGACAGCTTTGCGGACGCTTACGAAACTCACGTCAACCGCGTGGGAGTCGAATATCAGGGAGATTACTCGGAGCGGACGTCTGCTCATTTCGCGGCGCACAGTACGTTTGGATATCGCATTGAGAATGAGACTGGCGTGGTAAGCGATATGGATTTCCCCCCTGCGGCTTCAGGGCAGCGGTTGGATCAGGATGCATATCTGCAACAGCAGATCACCTGGGGCAGGCTCACGGCGATTGCGGGCGGGCGTTTTGTTCACAGCAGCGCGTATGGCAACATCGGTGTGCCGCGGGTTGCGCTCACTCTGCTGGCGCTTCGCGGAGGAGAATTATTTTCTGGGACGCGGCTGCGTTTTTCCTATGCCGTCGGATACATGGAGCCGGCGCTGTATCAGGCTTTCGGCGAAATTGCTTACGACTACACTTCGAATCGCGGCTTGTTGCCGGAGCGCACTCGAGCGTTTGAAGCCGGGTTCGAGCAGAAATTCTTTGCTGGACGCTGGGCTCTGAACGCAACTTACTTTAACAATCTTTTCCATGATCAGATTGAGGCTGTGCCCACTGCGTCGGGCGCGTACCAGTTTTTTAATCTGGAACAGTCTTTCGCTCAGGGGGCTGAAATTGAACTGCAAGGTCGGATCCGTCCGAGATTGTTGCTGACTGCTGCTTATACTTACACTTCGACCGAGATTCTGGAAAATCCGGAGTGTACTTCGGCCACTCCTTGCAGCTTCCCGTATGCGCCGGGTGATCCTTTGTTGCTTCGTCCCAAGCATTCGGCGACGACTTTGCTGAGTTACGCAAGAAAGCGCTGGAACGCAAATCTGGCGGGAAGTTTTGTGGGATCGCGCGCCGATTCGGATTTCGATGGCTTCAACATTAATCATGCCGCGGGCTATGTGCGCGTCGATCTCGGCGGATGGTATGCCATCAACTCGCGCATTACCGCGTATGCGAATATCGATAACGCGCTCGATCGCCGCTATAACGAGGTGCTCGGCTATCCGGCGCTGCCGGTGAATTTTCGCGCGGGGTTTCGCTTTCGGGTTGGAGGGGAATAGATCAGAAGCGCGGCGGTTGGGTGCCGAACGGATGCGCCTCCGCTGCGCTTGTTTGGACAGCCGAGGCGGCTGTCCCCAGATAACCCTTTGAGTATTTTGAAGATCTAGCTGACTTTTTCTGGCTCGCGCACTAGCGCGATGGGCATGGAGGCGGCCACCTTCCCACCGAAATACTTTGTTCGCGCCAACAATAATTTCTGGATGTCGACGCCGGTCAATGGCTGCTGCCGGCCTAGCAGGTGGGTGACCAGCGCAATCTGCGCGAAGTGTTCGACCGTTTCCATCTTCATGTAGGCGTGCTCGATGGTATCTCCGTAGGCGACCACGCCGTGATTCGACATGAGAATGGCGTCATAGTGAGGCACGTACGGTTCGAGCGTCTGCGCCAATTCCGACGTTCCTGGGGTGCCGTAGCGGGCGAGCGGGATGCCTCCCAAGCCCATTACCACTTCGCAGACTAGAGGTTCGGTGAGCGCCATGCCCGCAGCGGCGAATCCGGTTGCGGTGGGCGGATGCGCGTGCACAATCGCCTGAATATCGGGCCGCGTGCGGTAAATCAAAAGGTGCATTCCGATTTCGCTGGTTACATTGCGGCGTCCCGCCACCCGTGTGCCTTCCAGGTCGACGATCACCATATCTGCGGCCCGCATGGCGCCTTTGCTCACGCACGTGGGAGTCACCAGGATGCGCTCACGATCGAGCCGGACCGAAAGATTCCCGTCCATGGCCGCCACGAAGCCGCGCTCATGCAGCATGCGTCCGTAGCGAACAATCTCTTCCCTGTGTTTGCGTTCAGCGGACATGGAAATACTCTCTCGGGGGAGTGACGAAAAGCGGCTAAAATGACAGCCCCCGCATAGTACCGCACCTTACCCTGAACAGACAACAAACTTTATGAAAACTGACAAATAAACTGCCACATCGGTCGAGCATTCACCGCGCCGGTGCCAGGTCTGTGCCGACCCACTTATCGTGAATCCTCCTATAATCTGACACCGTGTTGGTTTCCGACTTCAACTTCCATCTTCCCGACGACCTTATCGCGCAGGAACCGCTGGCGGAGCGCGACGGCGCCCGCATGCTGCACCTGCAACGAGCCGGAGGCTATGCCGACCGGGTGTTCCGCGACCTTCCGGACCTGTTACAACCCAACGATTTGCTGGTCTTCAATAACACGCGTGTCTTTCCGGCGCGGCTGTACGGACGACGCGAAGGCGCTCGCGCGCAGCCGGTGATTCCTCAGAACTCTGCCGCGCGGGATTTTCTTCACGGGCGGATTGAGGTCTTGCTCACGCGGCAGATCTCCACCGAGCCGAACGATTGGGAATGCCTGGTGCGGCCGGGCCGCAAGATCGGCGTGGGCGAACGGCTGTTCTTCGGCGAGCGGGATGAACTGCAAGCTCAAGTGATGGCGCGTGGAGAATTTGGCGAGCGCCAAATTCGCTTTGAGCCAACCTTGCAGAGCTCCGACGATTTCTTCACCGCGCTTGAGCGGATTGGGCATGTTCCGCTTCCGCCTTATGTCGCGCGTGCTGATTCCGTTCACGACCGAGAACGCTATCAAACGGTTTATGCCCAGCAGCGCGGATCAGTAGCAGCGCCCACGGCCGGCCTTCATTTCACACGAGAAATTCTCGATCGGATTCGCTCGCGCGGAGTTGAGACTGTGGAAATTACCTTGCACGTCGGCTTGGGAACTTTTCAGCCCGTTCGAGTGGAGCGCGTCGAGGATCACCAGATCCATTCCGAGCCTTACTCGATTTCGGCTGAGGCCGCTTCCGCCATCAACCAGGCTTTGCGTGCGTCGCGGCGGATCGTCGCGGTCGGGACTACTACGGTTCGAACTCTGGAGCACGCTGTGCGGTTAGGCGCGGGAACTATCACGGCAGGCGCGGCTTCGGCTGACATCTTTATTCATCCAGACGCCGAAGGCGGTTTTGAATTCAAAGTGGTCAAAGCGATGCTGACCAATTTCCATTTGCCGCAATCCACGTTGCTCATGCTGGTCAGCGCCTTCGCCGGACGCGAGAACATACTTCGCGCCTACGAACATGCAGTCTCGGAGCGGTACCGTTTTTATTCCTATGGAGACTGCATGTTCATAGAATGATTTGGATTCACCCGTGATCCGGAGCTTGGCTAAGCGATGCTGAAGAGTGTTGGTTGCGGAGAAGATTTTTTCCAGGTGGGTTATACTTTTCCGGGAGCAGACGATGTCCACTGCGGTTAACCAGGTTCCAATCGATGATTTCGTAGCCGAGCTTCGCAAATTTTCCGAGGCGGCCTTCGATCAGACGGAGCAACTCCGCAGATTCCTTCAGGAAACCCCGGTCGACTCCAAGTCGCTTGCGCCCTATCTCACCTGGGATCGCCAGCACTACACGCGCAATCTGATCGACAAGACGTCGTTGTATGAGTTAATAGCTGTCTGCTGGGAAGTCGGGCAGGCCAGTTCGGTCCACAATCATCGCGATCAGAACTGCTGGATGGCCGTGCCTATCGGACGATTGCTGGTGGAAAATTTTCACGTGGTGCATCAAGACATCGCGCTCGGCAAAGCCACAATCAAGACCGCCGAGACGGTCGAAATGAATGCGTCCCAGCCTTGCGCCGTCGACCCGCTCGAACCGGTTCACCGCGTCGTCAATCCGCGCGAGTTTAACCAGCGCGCCGTCAGCCTGCACGTCTATTCGCGGCCGTTCGATAGCTGCGTGGTTTACTCCGCAGAGCAGGGCACGTGCGGTGAAATCCAACTGCACTACACGACCGAGTACGGCAAACCGAAGTAACTCCGCAGCCGCAAAGATTATTGGCCGCACTAACTGCTCACGGTAAGTTATAGAGCGGGGAGGACCGCCAATGTTAAAAGGAATTGCCTGCCTGCTGATGGGTGCCGCTTTGGTAGGCGGCTACTATTTTTTCCAGAATCGCGCGGCCACAACGTCGGCATTGGCCGACGTGCAGGGTCAGCCAACTGATGCCAAGCCCGAGGGGAAAGAAGCCAGTAAGACGGAGGCGGCTGTTGGAGCGCTGGCGCAGTGGATGGAGCACCAGACGCAGAGTCAGGCTCCCGAAGAACGCCGGGAAGCAAAGCCGCATCCGAGCGACCACATTGCAGAATCTCCGGTCGGCACCAGCAGCGCCATTGTGAAAAAAACGTTCGCCGTGTCAGCGGCCGCAAAGTTTCCCTTTGAAATTCCAGCGCACGCCGCCAGCCCTCGACTGCATGGAACGTTTCATTCGTTTGTGCGACAGGCGGGAAGTCAATCGGGCGATGAAGACGCGGATGTCGATCTTCTTTTATTGAACGGCGAGCAGTATGCCGACTTTCTTCGGGGTCAGCCCGCGGAAACGGTTTACTCGGTGGGCTCTTCTCACGATCAGGATGTAAGCTTTGGACTTCCGGCCACGCTGGATCATCCCGTGCTGTACTATCTGGTTTTTCGCAACGGTTCGAGCGGCGCGGCGAAGAAGATCGTTCAAGCTGACTTCCAGGTGGATTTCTAACTGGGTTGCTTGCGTGGGGACGGGCGCCTTCGCGGGCTTGCCCTGAGCGGGGTAGAAGGGTCCATCCGCACGCAGCGGCGCCTTCGGTGAACGTGTCTGAGGCAGTAGATTTCTCCTGTCCGCTCTGGCTGTTAAACTACTGGCTTGCCCCCGCGAAAAAAAAATCCCGCACCTGAACCCAGCAAACCGAACCTTCCGGCAGCCTTCGACCCCAACCGCATCTTCCTCATCGATACCATGTCGTTCATCTTCCGCGCTTACCACGCAATGGCGCGGCAACGCTCGGGGATGTCCACCAAGTCCGGCATTCCCACCGCAGCGGTCCTCGTTTTCGTCAACATGCTGCGTAAACTGCGTGACGATTTCTCGCCCGGCTATCTCGCTGCTGTCTTCGACGTTGCCGCGAAAACTTTTCGCGCTACGCAGGCAGAAGCGATCACTACGGTGCGCAAATTCGACATTAAGACGCAGACTTTTACCGAAGTCGAATATAAAGGCTACAAAGCCAATCGTGCCGCAATGCCGGAAGATCTGGCGCAGCAGATACCCTACATACGCCGCGCGCTTGAAGCGTATCGCATACCCATTCTTGAACTGGCGGGCTTCGAGGCCGACGATGTTATCGGCACTCTGGCGCGGAAGGCGGCGGCCGCGAAGCATCATGTCTACGTCGTCTCCAGCGACAAGGATATGATGCAGCTCGTTAATGACGATGTGCAGATTCTGAATCCTCCCAAGGATAATTTGATCTGCGATGCCGCGATGGTCGAGGAAATTCTCGGCGTGCCTCCTGAGCGAGTTGTCGACATCATGGCCCTGCGCGGAGACTCTATTGACAACATTCCTGGGGCGCCCGGGATTGGCGATAAAGGCTCGGTTGAAATCATCAAGCGCTTTGGCACCGTCGAGCAGGCTCTTAATCGCGCCAACGAAGTAGAAAAGAAAACTTATCGAGAATCGCTGCAAAACAATCGCGACACGATTCTCTTCAGCAAGAGCATGGCTACCATTGATACCAACGTCCCCGTTGAGTTGAAGGTGGATGCCATGCGCGCGGGCGAGCCTGATCTCGACTTGCTTCGCCAGCTTTTTACTGAACTGGAATTTACTTCTCTGTTGAAGGAATTGCTGCCGGAGGCTCAGGTCACCGAAACTCACTACGGGGAAGCGCAGTCGGCCGAGGATGTGGAGCACGTTCTCAGCTCAGTGGCGCCGGAAGGTGCGCTAGCCGTCGCGGTGGAGCTGGAAAAGACAGAACCATTTTCCGACAACGGAGAAGAAGTAATCGACGAGGTGCCACAGTCAGGGATGCTTGCGCTGACGGACGCGTCGTCTCCGGCGGTTGTGGCTAAACCTGATGCTCGCCGTGTCGCGATTTCTGGGGCTGCGGGATCGGCTCTCACAGTCAAGCTGGATTCGAGCGGCGCCGCCGCGAAGCTCAAAGCTGTCTTGGCCGACCCGCGCATGCCGAAATCAATTCACGATTACAAATCCGCGATTCACGCGCTGGATGGCCTCGGCATTCATTTGCAGGGCGTGCAGCATGATTCCATGCTCTATTCTTACCTGCTCGATCCGACGTACTCCTCGCATCGCCTGGCCGACCTGGCTCTGCGGCGTTTCAATTTCAAAGTAAGCGGCGATTTGGCGGAAGCCGCGGACGTTTCTGGAAGGCTTGCGGCCGCTTTGCGCGATGACGTAAAGCAGGCGGGGCTAACCGACCTCTACGCAGAAATCGATTTGCCGCTGGTCCCCGTTCTAGCTCGCATGGAGCAGGCTGGAGTGAAGATCGACACTGGAGCTCTCGCGAAAATGTCGTCGGAACTCGAACGCGAAATTGCCGTGAAAGAGAAAGAGATTCATGAGATCGCTGGCGTCGCATTCAACGTGGGGTCTCCGCGCCAGCTCGGCGACGTTCTCTTCAACAAGCTGAACTTGCCCAAGCCGGTGAAGTACGGCAAGGGGCGCACCATCTCAACCGCCGTCGACGTTCTGGAAACTCTGGCCGAGGATCACCCCATCGCGCGCATGGTGCTCGACTACCGCCAGCTCACCAAGCTGAAATCTACTTACGTAGACACGCTTCCGGCCTTGATCAATTCCTCCACCGGCCGCGTGCACACCACGTTCGGCCAAACGGGAACGGCAACGGGACGCCTCTCATCAACGAATCCGAATCTGCAAAACATTCCCATCCGCACCGAGCTCGGACGCGGCATTCGCGCTGCATTCATTGCCGAGCCCGGCCACGTCCTGCTTACCGCCGACTATTCACAGATCGAGCTTCGCCTGCTCGCTCACTTCTCTCACGACCCGCTGCTGGTCGAAGCCTACCGCCGCGGCGACGACATCCACACGCTCACCGCCTCGCAAGTCTTCGGAGTGCCGCCGTTAATGGTTACGCCCGACCACCGCCGCCAGGCTAAAGTCGTCAACTTCGGCATCGTTTATGGGCTGTCTCCTTTCGGACTCTCGCAAAATCTCGGCATTGAGCCCGCCGAGGCGAAGTTATTTATCGCCAATTATTTCGAAAGGTACAAAGGCGTCCGCGCCTTCATTGACAAAACCTTGGAAGAAGCTCGCCGCGAACTGAAAGTAAAAACGCTCCACGGGCGCATCCGCCCCATCCCCGACATCAACAGCAAAAATTTCACTCAGCGCGGCTTCGCTGAGCGCACCGCGGTCAATACGCCGCTGCAAGGCACCGCGGCTGACTTGATCAAAGTGGCAATGATCCGCATTGACGCGGCGTTGCGGGAGCGGGGTCTGAAGTCAAGAATGACTTTGCAGGTGCACGACGAATTGGTCTTTGAAGTACCGGAGAAAGAAGTGGATGCGATGCAGTCGCTGGTCCGCGAGCACATGGAGAAAGTTCACGCGCTGGCGGTGCCGCTGTTAGTAGAAATGGGGGTCGGGGCGAACTGGCGGGATTTGGATTAACTGCCTAGATTGCCGCTATGTTATACTAGAGTATAACTTGGAGAAAGCGCCATGCACACAACCAATCTGCGCAAGGTGGGCGGCTCGGTCATGTTGGCCGTCCCGCCGGCGCTACTAAACGTCCTGCAACTGCAGTCCGGCGCCAAAGTCGGCATCGCGGTGGAGAGTGGACGTCTCGTTGTGGAACCGCGTCAGCGCCCACGCTATTCGCTGGACGAATTGCTAGCTCAATGCAATCCCAAGGCGCGTCGCTCGAAACGGACCTTGAAACAAGGCTCGAAACAAGAACGCGAATGGCTGAACAGCAAGCCTCTTGGCGGCGAGCTGATCTGATGCTAGGAATGAAGCGCGGCGAAATCTGGCTGGTCAATCTCGACCCGACCTTGGGCCACGAACAAAAGGGCCGCCGCCCAGTGCTGATTGTGTCGCCCGAGCCCTTCAACCGAATCACCAAAGTGCCCGTAGTTCTGCCCATCACGAGCGGCGGAAATTTCGCGCGCACGGCAGGTTTCGCCATAACTTTGACGGGATCCGGCTGCAAAACGACAGGGATTATCCGGTGCGATCAGCCCCGCGTTCTCGATCTCGTCGCCCGCGGCGGGAGGAGGCTGGAAAGCATCCCTGACGCTATCATGATTGACGTGCTGGCGAGAGTTGCCCCGATATTCGAGTGAGCGTTTCTTAAACTCCCAACGCCTTCTGAATCTCCCCTGCGATCCCCGCCGTAAGCGCCTGCATCTTCTCTTCTGACTCCGCCTCCACCATCACTCGAGCCAAAGCCTCGGTCCCCGAATACCGCACAACGACGCGACCGTTTCCATCCAGTTCGCGCTCGGCGGCTTCAATCGCGCGCTGCACCTCCGGGATCTGCGCAAACGGAATCTTTTCCCGCACTCGCACATTCTGAATTTTCTGCGGGAACACTTTCAGATCGCTGACCAACTCCGCCAGCGTCTTTTGCGAACGCACAATCACGTCCATCACCCGCAACGCGGTTAGCAGGCCATCGCCGGTGGTGGCATCGCCGTCGCGAAAAATTATGTGACCAGATTGCTCCCCACCAAGAGTGGCGCCCGTCTTCAGCATTTCTTCGAGAACGTATTTATCGCCCACATTCGCTCGCAACATGAGGATGCCTGACTTCTTCAGCGCGATCTCCACTCCCATATTCGACATCGTCGTTGCCACGACTGTCGATCCGGATAATTTCCCGCGTGCCTGCAAATCCCGCGCCGCGAGCAGCAGCACGCCATCGCCATTCACCACGCGACCCTCGCCGTCGCAAAACAGAGCGCGGTCGGCATCGCCATCGAAAGTTACACCCAGGTCAAACTGCCCGCCTGACGCGGCCACAGCCTTGCCTAGGGTCTCAGGATGCAGCGCGCCGCATCCGTCATTAATATTTTTCCCGTCGGGCGTCACGTGAGTGAAGGTCGCCGGGATTTGCAGGGTGCGAAATAATTCCGGAGCCTCGGCGGTAGCCGCGCCATTGGCGCAATCCACCCGCACGCGCACGCGGCTCAAGTCCGACGACACACTGGCTGCCAACGACTCGATGTAAGACTTGCGCAGCCCAGCTTCTCCCGGCAGCGACGGACGGGCAACTTTCATCGCGGTATCGTCAGCCGCACCGGGCCTAGCCAACAGCGCGAAAATTTCTTTTTCGATCGCCAGCTCACGCGCATCCGTCAGCTTGAATCCGTCCGCAGAGAAGACTTTGATACCGTTATCCGTCCAGGGATTGTGTGACGCCGAAATTACTACTCCTGCCGCAAACCCGCGCGACCGCGCCAGATAAGCGACTCCGGGCGTCGTGATCACGCCCGCACTGTGCACGTCCACGCCCACAGCGGCCAGTCCCGCCGCCACGCGATCGGCGATCCAGGCGCTGGATTCGCGCGTGTCTTGCCCCATGACAGCCTGCGCCTTCTGCTGCCCGCGCATCAAATCGTGCCCCAGCGCGCGCCCGATGAGATATGTACTTTCTTCCGTAAGAGGAAATTCGCCGGCTACGCCGCGTATTCCGTCCGTGCCAAACAACTGTCTACCCTGATCGTTCATAGATTGCGCGAATTGCTAAAGAAGCCGCCGGGGGAAGCTCGAAATGTCTAGCCCGAGGATGATAACTGAGAAACTGGAAATGAGAACTATGAAAGCGGCAGATCAATGAGAACGAAGGTGAGGTCGTTCAATGTCCGCTCTCCGCGGGCGCACTCTTTTCCATGACCACCGTGACTCGCACAGGCGTCGGCTGCACCACCTGCACGAGCGCATCCGCGACATACACATTGGTCACGAAGGTCGCTGTCGTCGTCGTTCCCGAGGCATCCACTGGATCAGTGGTGGCTGCGCTTACCAGTTCCACGTGATGCTGCGGCCCGGTAATCTTGATTTTCTCAGGATCCACCAGTATCTTTCCGACCTGCTCTCCTGCCGCGAAGTTTCCCGTCACTCGCGGATGAATCTCGACCTCGCGCGTGAGGCGCGTGTCGAAGCTGAGATGCACCTGCCCCGGCACCACTTGCACCACGGTCAAATTCCGCTGTAGCCGAACCTGCTGCGCGGTCAAATCAAAGGTGCGTTCGCCAGGCTTGGCATCTGCCAGCTGAAGTTCTGCATGAATGTCAGTCGACCGCAATTCCCGGATCATGCGCTCCGGGCCGCGCACGCGGATTTGCGCTTCAGGTATGGTTGCTGAACTTATCTCCAACTCCGCAGGAACATTCCGAAATTCGATTGGCACCCGCATTGCGACTTCCGCCGGCTCCTGATCTGGCGAAATCGCCAGCCACAACCCCGTCGCCAATACCAGTGACAAAATCTTCAGCCAGAAATTATGCAGAACCCAGCGCCGCAGGAAGTTCCTCATAGCGGGCGCTCCGTTTCCGGCGTAGATTCCTCTTCGTCACTCATCTGCACTCCAGCCCGCAACGGCGATTCCTGGTTCGCATCCGATTCATCGGGGGGCGCCCCGACCGTCGGCAACGCTACCGGCGACATATACCGCCGGAGTTCGCTGCTCAGCCGCTCGCGCAGTTGTTCAACGGTGAGATCGCGTTCGATTTTGCCGCCCACGGCCATGCTGATCGCGCCCGTCTCTTCCGAAACGATCACCGCGATCGCGTCCGTTTCCTCGGTGATCCCGATGCCCGCGCGGTGCCTTGTTCCCATTTGCGTGGAGAGCACTGGATTCATTGAAAGGGGCAGGAAACATGCGGCCGCTGCCAGTCGATTTTTCTGAATGATCACCGCGCCATCGTGCAAAGGCGCGCTCGGCCGGAAGATCGTGGCCAGCAGATCGTAGGAGAGCCGCGCGTCCATGGCGACTCCGCTCTCGATATAGGTGCGCAATCCGATCTCGCGCTCGATGACCATCAACGCGCCGGTCTGATGCTGCGAAAACAGATTCGCCGCCAGCACAATGTCGTCGTACGCATCTCCGTCGGTGGAGGATCCGCGGAGAAAGCTTACCCGGCGCCCAACATCCGACAACACGTGCCGGATCTCCGATTGAAACACCACGATCAAAGCGAAAACGACATACGGCAACAAATGGCTGACCAGCCAGTTCAATGTAACGAGTTGACCGATGCGCGCGAGGTAGAACGCAGTGGCCACTGCCGCCAGTCCGGCGAGCATTGGCGCCGCACGCGTGCCACGGATCATCGCCAGCACTTCGTAGATGATCACCGCCACCAGCAGAATGTCGAGCACCGTAAACCACGACACTCTCGACCATGGCGCCAACAGTTGCGTCACTGAATCTCCGGGCCGGCAGATTGCCAATGTCAGAACCCTACATTCTAATGCAGCGGATAGCGGACCGAGGACAATAAGGAAAATCTTGCAAATTTGCTGGACGGGGGTACAATTTTAGCGGTCGGGTGCTGGGAGGAGATTTTATATGCGATCCCTTCGCGCGTCTTTGCGTAAGCTTGACGGCTCGTGCGCTCTGATTGTCGTAGCGCTGTTTTTGACAGGTGTGCGCGGCCTACTGGCCGAAGCTACTGGATGTCCACAAGCCTCTGCTCTGTTGTCTCCTGCGCAAGAGGCGACGGTTCAGGAGCCGCAGTCGCAAGAACCGCAGGCCCCGGTTTCGAAGTACGATCGGGCCATTTTTCAAAAACCGATTCCGGTCGAGCAACTCGCGGTTGTGAATCATTTTGTTGGGACTTCGGCGAGCGACGTTATTCGTGACAAGCAGTTTCGCAAGTTCTTGCATAGCGTGCTTCCTGACCGCACCTTCCACTATGGCTGGGACATGTCACCACTCGATGCGTTCGACAGAGTGCTCACCGGATCGTCGCTTCCGGTTCAAATTAGCGATGGCCGCTACGTAATTGTTTCCAGCAGAAGCGGACCATACCTGAAGGGCCGAGGATTTATTTGGATCGACATGCAAGACGGCATCGCGCTGGCCGCTTTTTATTTTCATCCAACGAATGGCGAACCCACGCCGACGGTTACGGTTTTTTCGCGGCAGGTAAAAGAAGAATCGCTCAAGATGAGCCAGCTTCCGCCAGCGTTTGCCGAAGCTTTGAGCACTTGGTCCGCGGAATCCGATGTGCCGGCCGTGACCACGCGTTATTTCATAGGAGATTCCAACAAAAAGATCCTGTTGGAGCATGACGAAGATTACTGCGCTCCCGGCAACGGTTCGAGTGCGCCTGCGGCGGACGATTGCGAACAGATGAACGCCGACGCCGCCGATATCGACCTGAACGCCGCGTATTATCTGGACCAGACGAACCATGCAACCAATGCTACCGCGTGGATGATTGTGGGCGCGGATCAAATCGCATGGGTTCAGTTGCGTGACAATACCTGCAGGAGTGGTCCGGAGCGGCTGCGATGTCACATTCGCATGACGCGGGAACGCACGCGAGTAATTCTGGGGCAGCATCCGACGGGGCACGCGCCGCACAAATAGCTGATTGCGGATTTACTTTTGTTTCTCTGCGATCTTTTTTGCAGCGTGGTTCTTCACTGTGGCCAGGATTTCTCCTCGCGCCACTCGTGCCTTGATTTCATCGCCCCGCTTCACTTGCGCCGCATCTTTTACCAATTGTCCCGAGGCGTCGAACACCAGCGCATAGCCACGGTCGAGGATTGCCAGCGGAGACAGCGTCTCCAGCGCCCTAGCCATGCGCTCGATCCGAACCTTGTTCTGCAAAAGTTGATTGCGCATCGCGGCGGCGACCGCCGCAGTTCCCGCATCAAGTTCTCCGCGGATTCCCGCCAGCACGCGCCGCAAATCGTAATGCCGCACCGCCGCGGCCAGCGTTTCCCAACGGCGGCGCGTTAATTCCAGCGCTTGCCGTTCGCCTCGTTCCAGCCGGTACGTGAGGTCGTCGACCTTCTGCTGCCGCTGCCGGATTAAATCCATCATGCGCGCGAAAGCCCCATCCTGTGCGCGCTCCATGAGTGCATGCCGCGCTTCCAGCAGACGCCGCTCCATCGCGCGGACCAGTCGCTCTCGCACTGCTTCTGCCTGACTCTCGATTTCCACTCGCGAACGAATTACTAATTCCGCAGCCGCTGAAGGCGTAGGCGCGCGCAGGTCGGCCACAAAATCGACAATGGTGAAGTCGGTCTCGTGCCCTACCGCCGAGATCACCGGGATCTCCGACGCCGCCACGGTTCGCGCCAAACTTTCATCGTTGAATGCCGCAAGATCTTCCGCCGAGCCTCCTCCGCGGCCCACGATGATCACTTCGACGCTGCGGCTTTGGTTGAAATATCGCACTCCCGCCGCAACTTCTGCCGCCGCAGAATCACCCTGCACCTGCGCGGGATAAATCACCGCATTTGCCGTGTGATGCCGCCTCTGCAAAATGTTCAGAATGTCGCGCAGCGCGGCCGCCTGGGGAGAAGTCACGATTCCGATTCGCGACGGCAATGACGGAATCGCCTTCTTGCGTTCTGCCGCAAACAATCCTTCGGCTTCGAGCTTCGCCTTCAGTTGTTCGAACGCAACCTGCAACCCTCCCGCGCCTTTTGGCTCGATGTATTCTGCCGCAAGCTGCAAATCGCCGCGCTCTTCATAAACTGTGACACGTCCGCGCACGACAACCTGCATCCCGTCCGTCGGACGAAAACGTAACAGCCGCGCCTTCGAACTGAACATCACCACGCGCAGTTGTGCGTTCGCATCTTTCAGCGTGAAATAAATATGACCGGAACTCTGTGCGCGGCAATTCGAGATCTCACCCTCGACCCATGCGTCGGTGTACTCCCGCTCCAGGTGCGTTCTTACAGCCGCGATCAGGGCGCGCACCGTCCACACGCGCCGCTCCGGCGGAGTGAATCGGAATCCGAGTTGATCGGTTAGAGACATGGATCAGAAAAATGTGGATCGGCACGAGAAAAAAGTCTCCAGGTTTTTCGCACCAGGGGAAGACTCATCCGTCCCAGCAGCATCACCACGATCCCCGCCACTACCAGCATCGCTCCGAAGATGACCAGTAGCTAGCCCAGTTCCATCGCCCCGGTTCCTACTTCAATCCTGTCACTACGTAAGCCTCCGACAGTATCTGGACGTATACATAGGCGTACGCGCTGCCGTCGCTGGAAAATTGCGGACGACCAACGGACGAGACTCCCGCGCCCGTCTCTTCCCCGAAGGTTTTCCACGGCTCCATCTCTCCCGTCGCTAGGTTCACCCGGTAGGCCTTGGTGATCCTTTGCTCCGCTCGGCTTGTGGCCACGTAGATCGATCCCCCATCTGGCGACCAATCGATCACGGAATAGCTCGAGTCTAAACCCGGGATCGGACGAATGCCGCTGCCCTCCAGGGGCCAGACTCCCCATTTCCCGTCTGATCCCAGCACCACTGTGCTCCTGCCATCCGGTGAGAGATGCACGCCGGCGATGCCCTCCGGCGTGATCGGCTTGGAATCGCCGCTACTCACATCAATGAGATAGTCGCGCTCAGCGTGCCCGGTCTCAATTCCCGAAGCCAAAAGTCGCTTGCCGTCCGGCAAAAACCGAACTTCGCCGTAGCTTACGGCGTCGTGGGTAAGCGCCCTCGACTCGCCCGCTCCTGTCGGCACCAGATTCAGCGCTCCTCCCTTAGCCGATCTCGTGATCACCCATTTTGTATCGGGGGAGATGGCCAAGCCCAGTCCCTCACCAATTCGCGACGGAGGCGACCCGTCCGTATCGCGCAAGAATACGGTGTAGTTCGGCCCGCCACCATCGGCCTCCTCTTCGAACAGTATCTTGCGGCCATCCCGGCTGATGTCACGCATGATCGACCATCCGAACCACCCCAGTTCCCGTTCCTCCCTTGCGCCCGGCGCACGGCCCCGGATCCCGATGCGTTCCTGATGGGTGATCATCAGCGCCGCCCCATTCCGAAGGTCCTCCAGCCACATCCCTCCAGGCACGTTGGTAATTGTTCGCATTTTGCCCGAGAGGCTTACCGCACGCGGATTTTCGGCGCTGCCGCTGCTGCTGGATGTAAACCAAATCGCATCGCCCCCGGGTGACCATAGGATCCCCTGCAGTGAACTCCAGCCCGAGGAAAGTTTCTTGTCGACGTTATTGTCCTTGCCATCCGCCGCAATCACCGCGACCGAACCCTCGTCATCACCTCCGGGATTCTCGTGATCGGCAAACGCCACCCACTTGCCGTCCGGAGAAATCTTCGGGTGGCTGATCCAGTTGATGCTGTCAAACAACACCTTTCCAATGGGATATTCCAAACGCCAGTGCCGATCGTCCGGAACGTATCGCACCACCGCCATATTTACGCCGTCCGCGGCCCAGTCCGCGTCTTGCACGTTTTCCAGCACTTCTCGTGGCGTTCCCCCGCTCAGCGGAAGCCGCGCCAGCGTCCCAGCCCGCGCATAGCCGCCCAGGTACGCCGTGTTGAGCCGAATCGCTAGTTCTCCGCTCTTTGAAATCGAAAGCAGTTCCGCGCCCTTCAGCCCGAGTTCGCGCGCCCCCGGATCATCCGTGCGCGACATGTACAGCTGGTTTTCGCCTCCGTCCCACGACGCGCTGTAAACCGCGCTACCATCGGGCGTAAAACGTGCGTTGCCGATAGCGCCGGTGCGAAATGTGATTTGCTTGTATTCGGGCAGCGGCGCGGGGCCGTTGCCTCGTCCCAACCACCAACCCAGGCCAAGCGTTAGCAGCGCGAGCGCAATACCACCCGCCAGCATCCCGATCAGCTTGCGCCGCGGCGGCGCACCTGAAATTGGCACAGCCCGCGTGGTGGTGCTCGAAATTCCGGAGAGATGCTCGAGATCGAACGCAATATCGCTTGCGGAATGAAATCGCGACTCAGGATTTTTCTCCAGGCAATGCTGCACGATCCGCTCGAGCGCCGGAGAAACGTTGCGATTGGTTTCGGCAAAGTCTGGAGCATCTTCCTTCAAAATAGCGCTCATCGTGTCGGCGGCCGTGTCTCGATGAAACGCCCGCTTGCCTGAGATCATCTCGTAGAGAATTGCTCCAAAGCTGAAGATGTCGGACCGCGCATCGACGGCCACGCCGCGCACCTGCTCGGGTGACATATATCCGGCCGTGCCCAGCACGGTGCCGACTTCTGTAACGTGCGTGAGGGTTGCCTGCGCCGTGTGATCGCCTGATTCGGGCTGGGTCAGTTTGGCCAAGCCGAAGTCCAGAATCTTCACTCGTCCATCTTTGGTGAGAAATAAATTCTCCGGCTTCAGATCGCGATGGATAATTCCTTTTTCATGCGCCGCGGCCAGCCCATGTGCGATTTGCAAGGCGTAGTCCAGGGTCTTGCGCACGGCGATCGATCCACTGCGCAGGCGCTCGCGCAAAGTTTCGCCCTCCAACAATTCGGAGACTACGTAAGGCGAGCCTTCATTGGTGCCAATATCAAAAACTGCCAGAATGTTCGGGTGATTCAGGGCCGCAGTGGCGAGGGCTTCCTGCTCGAAACGGCGCAGCCGGTCAGGGTCGAGCGAGGTCGCTTGCGGCAAAACTTTGATCGCTACTTCGCGTTTCAGGCGAGTGTCGCGGGCTCGAAAAACCTCGCCCATTCCGCCCGCGCCCAAAGGGGCGACAATCTCATAGGGTCCTAGTCTGGAGCCAGAAGTAAGGTTCATCGTGGCCGGATTATAGCGCAGCGAGCTGTCGCGAAACTCAAGAAGGCACTCGATGCCGCAAGTCGACTGCGCTTTTATCATCTCCTCCACGGGCTGGTTAGTGTCACAGTGCTTTGCATAACAAAGTACTTGACAAAACGACTGCTGTCGGCTAGCCTGTCCTTCAGATGCCCGATTCGCGCCAACACCGCATTCGCCGTCCGCAGCGCGCCGCACATCCGGTACCCGCCCGTGCTACGGCAGATCTCGCACCCGATGCCGCCGCCGACCTCCGCTTCATCCGCGATACCATGGAGCGCTCTGCCTCGTTCACCGCCGTTCCCGGCTGGGGACAAGTGATACTCGGTGCGACCGCACTCGCCGCCGCCTGGCTAGCTGCCCGCCGGTCGGGCGCGGCTGCGTGGCTCAACGTTTGGCTGGCCGAAGCAATCCTCGCGGCCCTGATCGCTTTTCTCTCTATGCGATGGAAGGCCAATCGTCGCGGTCTACCATTATTCACCGGCCCCGGGCGCAAGGTCGCGCTGGGTTTGTTTCCGCCGCTGATCGCTGGCGCTCTGCTGACCTTTTCTCTCGAGCGCGCGGGTCTTGAATCCGCCCTAGCGCCCGCCTGGCTCCTTCTCTACGGCGCCGGCATCATCACGGGAGGAGCCTATTCCGTGTCTATCGTACCTGTCATGGGACTTTGTTTCATGGCCACAGGCGCTCTGGCCGTAGTTGCGCCGGCAGCCTGGGCAAATTATTTTCTCGCCGCCGGCTTTGGCGGCCTGCACATTATCTTCGGATTTCTGATCGCCCGGAGATACGGTGGCTAGAGCCCTTACCCAGCGCCGCAAGCCAGGGACAACGACTACAACAAAGGTCGAAGCCCACTCAACTCCAGCGCGCGAGCATGTCTCCGCACTCCGGCTTCCCGAACTCGATCGCCTGATTCACGAGCGCATTCGCCTCGGAATCGTGAGCGCTCTCGCCACTAACGCCAGCCTCAGCTTCAACGATCTCAAACGCATTCTACGGACTACCGACGGCAACCTCAGCGTCCATGCCCGCAAGCTTGAGGAAGCCGAATACATCTCATGCCTGAAATATTTCGAAGGCCGCGTTCCCCGCACCGAGTACCGCCTGACCGCGACCGGGCGCCGCGCCCTGACCCACTACCTCAATCAAATGGAGGAATGGATTCGGCTTACCCGCGAACAAGACTAAAGAATCAAATTTTTTGACCGGATGCTTGCAATGACAAGCACATTGCAGAAACAACGGTAAAACGGGAATAGGAACCGCATGACGTCTGAGCAATCCATCGGCGAGAACCAATCCGCGCACTTCTCCATCCGCAACGCTGCCCGCTTCTGGGAGCCGCGCCGCATCATTTATAACGCGGCCCTGACCGCGACTGCTCTTTTCTGGCTCATCAAGGATTGGACCCACTTCCTTCCCGCCATGACCTGGTCCTCCCTCGGGATCATCAGCGTTCTCGCGCTACTGGCCAACCTCTGCTATTGCACCGCGTACGTGTCAGATCTCGCGATACAGCAACTGCTGCCGAATTCCTCATGGACGCGTAGCCGTTGGGCTATATGGTCGCTGGGAACTCTTTTCGCAATGTTCTTTGAGAGCTATTGGATCAACGACGAGATTTATCCCTACGTCAGCCACACCGCAAGCCTGCTTTGGAGATAAAACTATGTGGACACCGCCTATCAGCAGCAACATGAACTTCCCAGCCCCTCTGGCCATCATGGCATTCCTCGCAGCCGCTGCCGGCCTCTTCCTGATCTTGGGCACTTCGGCGATCGCCTGGTTTGCCCGCAAGCCAAAGCTAGCCCGCGCCTGCCTGCTAATAGTTTCCGCGGGAGCCATTGTTTACGCCACACTCCTTTTCGGATTCTCCCTGGCCAGCCGCACTCAAATCCTCACCCGCAGCCAGGAAAAATATTTCTGCGAAATTGATTGCCACCTCGCCTACTCACTCCTCGACGTCAAAACCGAACCCGCTGCCGACGTCACTCACTACGTCGTTACGATCCGAACCCGTTTCGACGAAGCCACAACCTCTCCCACGCGCCCCAAGGAGGCCCCACTGAATCCTAGTCCGCGCACCGTCCTCCTGATCGACGATTCCTCCGGCCACCAATACCAGCCAGTAGCGATGCAAGGCACGCCGCTGCTAACTCCTCTGAAGCCCTCCGACTCCTACACGACCCAGCTAGCCTTCGAGCTTCCCCCAAGTGCGAAGGCAAAAGACCTGCGCCTGCTGATCACCACCACCCCGGCATGGCCCGACCTGGTAGTAATTGGCGACGAAAACAGCCTGCTCCACCACAAGACTTACTTCGCCCTCTAAACCGTTTGTATCGACACAGCCTCCAACGCCCCGAGAGCCCACACTTGGGGCGTCCCAGACAGTGCGTCCGAAGCGTGTCCTTTCGCGAAACGATTTGCGATCCATCCTTAGTTACTTTAGGAACCTCGGCCAATCGCTTCCGCCACGTTACGATAGCCCCAAAGTCATGAATAAAATTGCGGTCCTGTACGATGCGGGCCAGGCCGTGCTCTCCACCTTTGACCTCGATGAGGTGTTGCAGCGCATCCTTGGTATCGCGCGAGACTACTTTCATCTGCGGAATGTCGCGATACTGCTGCTCGACCGGCAGTCGCAGCAGTTGTACGTCCGCTCGCAAATTGGATGGGATGAAGGTCAAGATAAAATTCGATGGGCGGTTGGCGAGGGTATAACGGGAGCCGCAGCGCTCAAGAAACAACCCGTCTATGCGCCCGACGTAACCAAAGACTCGCGCTATATTTGCTCCGCCAAGTCCACCCATTCTGAACTTGCCATTCCGTTGATGGTTCGGGATGAAGTGGTCGGCGTGCTCGATTGTCAGAGCGACCGCGTGGATCATTTCGACTCCGAAACCATCGACCTGCTCACACTTTTCTCCACCCAGGCGTCCATCGCTTTGCAGAACGCCCGCCTCTATTCTCTGGAGCAGCAACGCGCCCGGCAACTGCAGGCGATCAATGCCATCGCCCAACAAACCACCGCGGTGCTCGACCTCGAAGATCTTCTGGGCAGGGTCTGCCAGTTAATTCAGGATGCCTTTCGCGTATCGCACGTCTCGCTCTTTCTGCGCGAAGACCACGACCTGGTGCTGCGGGCTCATCACGGCACGCTCACTCCGCGCATTCAGCAAGGAGGCCGCTTCCCGGCTGAACCCTGGGCGGATATGCTGGCCCGCAACAGTACCTTGACCGAAGCAGATCTCAGCGCCGGACCGGCGGCCACGAGGTTCTTCGCGGAGTCGGCTTCACGCATATGCATTCCGCTCGTTTCCTTTGGACACACACTTGGGATTCTCGCGCTCGACAGCGCTCTTCCCGACGCCTTCCGTGACGGCGATCTCCAGTCGCTGGAATCGGTCGCTGACATTTGCGCCACCGCGATTCAGAACGCACACTATGTCGATCGCGTTAAACAGTTAGCTTATCTTGATGGCTTGACCGGCATTTTCAACCGGCGTTTTTTCGAATTGCGATTCATGGAAGAGATCGAGCGCGCCACCCGCTATGGCACCGGTATGGCCGTCATCATGGCCGACATCGATCAGTTTAAGCGGCTCAACGATGAGTTCGGGCACGTGCTGGGTGACGAGGTGCTGCGCCAGGTTTCATCCCTGTTCCACCAGCAATTGCGGAAGATCGACGTCGTGTGCCGTTACGGAGGCGAGGAGTTCGGAATCCTTCTCACACAAACCGACGCGCAGCACGCAGTGAATGTGGCGGAGAAGCTTCGGAAGATGGTAGCGACCTGGCAGTTCCCAGGTGTGCCACGCACCGTCACGATCAGCGCCGGGGCCGCCGCCTTCCCCAGCCACGGCACCACCCGCGACGACCTAGTAAGGGCCGCGGATTCTGCCTTGTACACTGCTAAGCAGGCAGGAAGAAACAAAGTCTGCCTGGCAACCCCGGCAAGCGAAAAACAAGCGGCCAGCGCCAAGTGATCGGCCAAATCAATCGCGATTAGACATACTGACCCCTAATCCCTAGCCCCTAATCCCATTCTAGATGTCGAACGAATCGCCACGCATCTGCAGTCGAAGCTGTTCCATCTCATGCTGAAGCTTCTCGCGGCTTTTCTCGAGTTCTTCCTTAACCTTGGGCCCAAGCTCCCGCCGTAGCTTCTCGGCCTGTTCTTTCATCTGTTTCTGTTGTGCGCACAGAGCCTGGCTCACTTCTTCCGACACCTTCCGGCTTTCTTCCTTCGCCAATTCTATCTGGGGCCGGAGTTTGGCAATCTCGTTTTGCACTTCGCTCAAATCGATTTGACTCTCCGCATCGACCTCAGGCTCTTCCAGGTTCTCTTCCAACATTTCGCCGGATTCCTTGTGCTCAGGCAAAGTGAGAGTGAGAGTCTGCTCCTTCTTGTCGCGGATCACTGCCACGCTCACGGTTCCCGCGCCGTGGGAATGCAAGGCATGAGTAAAGTCGCTGGTGTCATTGACCGGCTGATCGCCCACGCGAGTGATCACATCTCCGGCACGCAGGCCCGCCTTTTCCGCGCTGCTTCCTTTTTCCACCGATCGCACCAGCACCCCGCTCCCGTTCTTCGCCCCGAAAAACTCCCCGAGCTGCGGCGTCAGATTTTCCACCATCACGCCACTTCTCATCGACGAGTGCACGTAAACCACACCAATGTTTGGAATGTCGAAGTCCATGTTCGGGATCGGCGGAATCTCGATATGGAAATCTTTATTTTTGAATTTGTCCATCCCGGTAAGCGAAAATTCGTTGCGCCGGTCAGTCAGTTGTACCTTGATGGTCATCGGCTGTCCATCGCGGCTCAGTCCCAGCGTGACCACGCGTCCCGGCGGCGTTTCGTGGATCATTCGCTGCAATTGCGGCTTGCTTTCGATCGCCGTCCCATTCATGGTGAGAATGACGTCGTGCTCCTTGATGCCAGCTTTGCCCGCGGGAGCGTCCTGGTCCACCATTGTCACTTCAACGCCGTGTTCTTCCTTCAGCTTCAAAGTGTTCAAACGCTCGGTGGAGATATTCGCGATGTCGACGCCGAGATAGGAACTCGTGTCCGAATCATCGGTGGGAATGCCGAAGGGCTGCGAGGAATCAACCGTCCATCGTTGCGCGGCCGGCGCCAGGCTTAGCAGAAGCGGTAGCAAAGCAATCGTCGTCAGAATTCGTCTACGCATGATCAACCTCCTGAAACCTCATTTTCATTCTCATTCCGAACCGTGCACCAAGCCACAGATTTGTCATTCCGAACCGGGCGCCAAGCCCGGTGAGGAACCTGCTTATTTTGAGGCGCTCCACCACTCGCTTCCCCTAATTCGCCCGCTTAAAGTAAATATCTCCAGTCGTAGTGCGAACCTTGAGCACAGGTCCGCCTCCGTTCAACTTGCCCTCGGCGGTCAACGTTCTCGGGCCGTACTGGTCGCCCTCGGCGGCCACATGAATGTCAGGAAAGTCGGAGGTAATGTGGTGCCCATTGCCCAGGTCGACGCTGGCGCGCACCGCGATGGCGACATCAGGCGCAACCAGAACCGTGATATCGCCCGCCGATGTTTCCAGCACAGAATCGCTGCGCTCGGCCGTGGTCTTGATGAACTTCACCGTGATCCCGCCCGCGCCGGTCTCGACGCGAGCCGAAGGAACGCCGTAGAGCTCGATGCTGCCAGCGCTGGAGTTCGCGCCCACGCGCCCCTTCGCGGAAGTCAGGCGAATACTGCCGCCGCCGGTCTCGACCTCCGCCGGACCACCAATATCTCCCAGGTTGATACTGCCGCCGTTCGTCGTCGCCTTCACTCTGCCCATGCAACGCTTGATCTCAACGTTTCCCGCGCCCGCCTCGACCACAACTCCTTGTTCGCCGGAGAGCACAACCACATTCCCGCCGCCGGTTTCGGCCTGGATCTTCCCTTTCACCGATCCAATCGTAATGTTGCCGCCGCCGGTCTCGAGCTTTAGATCGCCGCCCACCGTTCCCACGTCGATCGCATCGCCTCCGGTCTCAGCGTTCACCGAGCCACCAATGTCATCCACGCGCAACTTGCCGCCGCCACTCTCAATCTCCACGCGTCCAGTAACGCCCGTCGCTTCCACGGTGCCGCCGCCCGTGTCGATCTCTACCAATTCCATTGCGCGCGGAATGTTGATCACGAACTCGCCAGCGAATTTACATGCTGGACCTGTATCAACCGTCACGCGGCCCACACCCAACTTAATCGTATGCACGCCCCGCCGCTCCCCCACCACCCACGCCGTATCGCCTTTCACGTACGTGCTCACCTTGTAGGTTTGGAACTGTTTCCGCGCATCTTCTTCGGAGGATTCCTTCGAGCGCATATGAAATGCGTAATCGATGCCCGATCTCTGCGCCCCATGCACTACCACCGCGCCCATGTCGACTTTGACCCTAAGGTTCTTTACTCCCGCGAGCGATCCCGAGACGACCTGGCTCCAGCCAGTCCCTTCGCGGGAGATCTTGGTTTCCTGCGCCACGGCCAGCGGCGCAAGCAGGGCCAACATAAAAAACAGCCCAACGAATTGTGGCGAACGCTTCAAAATAAACCACCTCACTCATGCCCAAAACTTTGTCTTTCCGAACCGGGCACCAAGCCCGGTGAGGAACCTGCTTTTATCTCTCCATCCCTGCTCAATCAATCTCCGGCAACTGTGCCAGCATCGTCCGCGCCTGCGACTTGATGTATTGGCTTTGATCCTTGGCCGCGAGCGTCATCAACACGCCGCGCACGCTGCCATCCGCCTTCACCGGCTCAATCAGCCGCAACGCTTCCGTACGTACACCCGGATTGGTATCATTCACCAAAGCTTCCAGCACAACATCGCGAACCCGCACATCGTTCTTCACAAATCCGCCCAAACCATCAAGAGCCTTCAACCGCACTCCCGGATTGGTGTCATAGCGCAACGCATAGATCAGCGCATCGCGCACCTGCGAAACATCGGGCTTCTGCGTCAGCAGATCGACGGAATCCATGCGCACGCCCGAATTGTAATTACTACGCGCGGCAAACAGCAGCAGTTGCTGGATGCGCTGATCATTCATCGATCCCTGCGCCTCCTGCGTGGAAACTGTGTTGTACTTGATGTCAATCTGATTGGTGCCCGCCTGCTGTGTAATGGATTGAATGCCGGTGATCGAAGCTTCAGCAGCGGCGGGAGTCGCCCCAGCGTCAGTCTTTCCAGCCGGGTGACTGAATACTTTATAAGAAGTTCCAACGCCCCCGGCGAATCCAACAATCAAAATCGCCGACGCCAGAGCCGGCGAGAAGCGCGCCTGCCGCAGCCAGTTCGCCGGATCGAACGCCAGCCGATGCCAGAAGCCGCCCTGCTCGGCCGTCTCCAGCGCCTCCTGCAAACGCATGCGCGAAGCCGCCACCAAGTTCGGCGTAGGCTCTGCCGCCTGGTCCTGCGACAGCAGAGCATGGAACTCCTGCTCCGCCTTCAGTTCAGCGGCGCAATCGGCACAGCGCGCCACATGCTGCTCCAACTCATGACGCGCATCATCTGCCAACTCGCCATAAACCTGCAGCGTAATATTTTCTCGAACCCATTCGCACTTCATAGCAACCCTCGCCTCAAGGTTTCAAAGTTTCTCAGGTTTCAAAGTTTCAAGGTCTTTGAAACCTTGAAACGCTGAAACTTTGAAACCTCTTTTCATCTCATATCCGCCAACTGCCCCCGCAACTTCTGCGTAGCGCGAAACAAAGTATTCTTCGCAGTCTCTTCCGTCGTGTGCAAAATCTCACCGACGGTGCGCAGCTTCAATCCGTGATAATGCCTCAGCTCAAATACCATGCGCTCCCGCGGAGTCAGCTTCTCCAGCGCCCCTGAAATCCGCGCGCCCAACTGCCGCCGCATCAAATCGCGCTCCGGATTCGCTCCCGCCCGGCCATCCGCCACCTGATCCAGCAGGTCATATTCCCCGCCGTTACCGTCTTTCGCCACCGGCGCATCTTCCTTGCGCACCGTCTTCTTGCGCAAGTGATCCAGGCAAAGATTAGTTACGATTCGGTAAATCCAGGTGTAGAAAGAACATTCAAAGCGAAAACTTCCAATGTTCTTGTAAGCCTTGAGGAAGGCGTCCTGATAAACGTCCTGCGCGTCGTGCTCGGTTCCGGTGAGGTGCAGCGCCAGCCGCAACACGGCCTGATCGTAGTGGCGCACCAGTTCCTCGAAGGCGGCGCGGTCACCACGTTGCGCCTCGCGGATGAGGATCGTATCGTCGATGCGGCGTTCTTGAGCAGCCATGCGGCCCCGCGCGGGGTCCTGGTTTTCACTGACCAGGTTTTCACTGACCAGGTTTTCACTGACCAGCTTCTCACTGACCTGGTTATCGCGTTGTCCCTTACCGCTGACCTTCTCCGCCCGATACTTCGCTCTCGAAAGCGCCTGTTCACCAACCGCAAGTGTCACCACTAAAACATCGGCCGGCATGTTCGTGTCGTTCCTCGCAGCCCGGTGTCAATGCCGTACCCGTGCTTGCATAGGAATAGACGGAGAATCAGTGGAACCGTGAGCAGGAATTATAGGCTGGAGCAGGAGATTTCTGCTTGAGGATCAATAGGTTGGATAGGCAGCGTCCCAGCAACCCGAGCAAAAAGGCAGGACACCAAGGGGACGCATGTAAAATAGAGCCATGACTGGCATTCAATTCGTAACCGATGGCAAAGGTCGCAAGGTAGCGGTTCTGATCGATCTGAAAAAGCACGGATCCCGGCTCCAGGATTTCTGGGACGGCCAGATCTCCGAATCTCGACGCAAAGAGCCGGGGATACCGCTGGAAAAAATAAAGGCCGATCTAGTGAAGCGCGGACGGCTTCGTGGATAGTTATACCTTCGAGCTAAAGCCCTCGGCACGTAAGGAACTAGAATCCCTGCCCGATACCGTGCTGGCTCGCATTGTTAGCAAGCTAGAGGCGCTTAAGAGCGACCCACGGCCAGCCGGATGCAAAAAGTTGAGAGGCTATAAAGATCAGTGGCGTGTCCGGGTCGACGACTGGCGTGCTGTGTACATCATCGACGATGCCGCCAGACTCGTGAGTGTCACCCGAATAGCCCACCGACGCGAAGTCTACGATTAGCTGCCGCGTTTTCTTTTCGGCTCGCAGGTTCCGCGCAGGCCGTGGGTCTTTCTTGTGCCGCGCGGCCACTCAAGGTTCGCGAACGGGAAGGGATGGGCGGGATCTTGTAGGGATCGTCTAGAGTCATGTGACACATGCGCACAGAATCGCCGCAGCATCCCGTCCTCCGCGAATTCAGGATTAGGGTGTCGCGCATAATGGACCCAGAGTTGATCTAGGTTCGATAGCAGCTTAAGGAAGTATCCCCCACGGTGCGGCCTGCGATCTCCGATTTGCGTCGTATAGTACTGGCGAAGTCGCGTCGAGAGAGACGTTCCAGCCAGCCCAATGTAGAGGACGACCTCGTCCGGAATCCAGAAGCGTCGAACGCGATCTGTCAGTTGCGGGAGGGTCGGTCGAATTCCGTCGAGAGTCAGATCGCTACGCTTCGTCAGCCAACGCTGGAATTCGGCCTCCGACAACGGCGCTTCTGTCAATCTGCCATCATAGGTGTCGAGGTGCTCTGTCAAGGAAACGACATACACACCCGGTTCCGAGGTCGTCGGCTTCGTCCCCCACTTAACGACGCCCTCCCGGGCTAAGCCCACCGTTGCAAACGCCTCAGCGATGTTTGTGGGCACACCCGCCTCCGCTCCCTCCTACTCCGCAACCGCTTCCTTCTCAATCACAACCTTCAAATGCGCAGTCACATCCTTGTGCAGTTTCACCGGCACGGTGAACTCGCCTAAGGTTTTCAACGGCTCGTGAAGCTGGATCTGCTTCTTGTCCAGATTGATGCCTTTCTTCACGACGGCATCGGCAATGTCGCCCGAAGTGACCGAGCCGAACAACTGATCATGCTCGCCCGCCCGCTTCTGGAACGTCACCGCCAGCCCCTCAAACTGCTTGGACAGTTCTTCGGCCTGCGACTTCTCCTTGGCCGACTTTCGCACCGAGGCAGCCTTCATCTGCACGATGACAGCCTTGTTCCCGGTCGTCGCTTCAATGGCGAGCTTGTGCGGCAAAAGAAAATTGCGCCCATATCCTTCGGCAACCTTCACTACGTCGCCGCGCGCTCCCAGCTTGCTTACATCTTCTTTGAGAATGACTTCCATGATGATGATGGCTCCTAGCTTCTGGCTGCTAGCTTCTAGCGAAACCCCAACTCCAGCACGACAAAGCTAGAAGCTAGGAGCTAGAAGCTGCTCTTATGACGCCCGCCCAGCGAACGGCAGCAACGCGATATTGCGCGCCTGCTTGATGGCCGCGGCCAGACGATGTTGATGCGGCGAACACACGCCGGTTAAACGCCGCGGGACAATCTTGCCGCTCTCGGCCACGAACTGTCCCAGCAGCCGGTAATCTTTGTAGTTGATGTCGGCAATTTTCTCCGTGCAGAACTTGCAAACTTTCTTGCGCCGGAAAAACTTGCGTCCACCTTCACGTGGAGGTCCGCCGGGCCCAGATCGCCCACCGCCGCCGCCGCCTCCAAATCGCGGACGGTCTCCTCCGCCCGAACGTTCCCCGAAAGGCCGCGATGGCCGCTCGGTTGACGCTGGCGCTGGTGCTTTTGTCTCTTCAGTCATAACGCTCCTTACTTCAGTGGCCAGTGACCAGTGGTCAGTGGCTAGCTAAATCTGTTCCGGGCGACGAACAACTGATCACTGACCACTGGCCACTGACCACTGCTCCTACGCCGTTGCCGGAGTTTCCGCCGGAGGCGCCGCTGCCGCAGGCTCTTCTTCCGCCACGACCGCAGGCTGCGCGCTTACTTTCTTCTTCGCGTCGCGCAGCTTCTTGATCTTATCCAGACGCTTCTGCTCCTCGTCGATGCGGACGGTGAGAAACTTGATCACCGGCTCCGTGACGCGCAGGCGGCGCTCCAACTCATGCACCACCGTGCCCGCGCCTTCAATCGTCAGCAGAATGTAAACGCCCTCGCGGAACTTGCGCACCATGTACGCCAGCCGCCGCTTGCCCATGCGATCGATGCTCTTGATCGAACCCGACGCCGCAGTCACGGTCGCATCCAGGGTCGAAATCAGCTTCTCGAGATCCTCATCCGCCATATCCGGCCGGACAATAAACATCAGCTCATAAGTACGATTCATCGCAGTCTCCAAATCTTCGAACTTGTCATCCTGAGGCGACGGCTTTATCGTCGCCGAAGGATCTGGGCGAGCCGCGCGATGCGTCGCGCTCTTTGCGACGCAATACTCGCGCGTTTGGCTCGCTTCCTTACTCGACTTCTTTCCGATTAAACCGGTTCATCGCCGCCGCTACACCTTCAGTCAAAATCGACTTCACTGCGTCTACGGCAGTCTCAATCATTCCATCCACCGCCGTCAGATCACCCTTGCGAAACGGCGACAGCAAATAACTCTGTCCGTCTGTAACCTTCCGCTCCGGGGCCACGCCCATCCGGATCCGCAAAAAATCCTGCGTGCCCAGTGATCCGATGATCGACTCAATCCCGTTATGCCCCGCCGAACTTCGCCGCGTTTGAATTCGCAACGTTCCCAGCGGAAAATCCAGCTCGTCCTGCACTACGATCAAGTCCGCTTCCGGCTTCAGTTCGTACTCCGCCACTAACTCACGAACCGATAACCCGCTCAGGTTCATGTAGGTCTCAGGCTTCGCCAGCAGAACCGGCTCGTCCCCAACCTGTATTCGCGCCGTCAGCGCCCTGCACTGCCGGTTCCTGATTTCCACTCCGCGCTCGCTGGCGATGCGATCCACCACCAGAAAGCCGACGTTATGCGGCGTGAACTGATACTCGATGCCAGGGTTGCCAAGACCGACGATCAGTTTCACGCTGTCATCCCAATCCACATAGGAAAAACCAATGTGGGGACGGGCGGCTCGCCCGTCCAGCCGAGCGCAGCGAAGCGCATCGGCATGGAGCTACTTTTTCTCCTTCTTCTCGGCTTTCTTCTCGCCGCCCTTCTCCGGTTTGGCATCCGCAGCCTCGCCTTCGCCCTCGACATCCGTCTTGCCCTTCTTGATGACTTCGGGCTCGGCCGGAACCGCGCCAGCTTCCGCCGCAACCGCTTCCGGCGTAGCCACAACTTCTTCCTTAACCGAGGTCACGTG